>Ga0207674_10000004_pt1 | contig 241430 bp, 238 predicted proteins | sample KBSCornC72_FD_184303 | JGI IMG/M metagenome (GOLD analysis project Ga0207674, IMG submission 184303) | Corn rhizosphere microbial communities from Kellogg Biological Station, Michigan, USA - KBS Corn C7-2 (SPAdes) (version 2) | ecosystem: Host-associated > Plants > Roots > Rhizosphere > Soil ...
TGTAAGTGCGTCAGATGGCCTGTAAGCCGGGTTCTGTCCATCCACCTTCGCTCTCGCGAGCTTCGGCGGACTGGATGGCCATTCCTCTGGGATGCGTGTTGCCACGCACCTCACGCGACCTACCCGGGCGGCGATCCGGAAACGGATCAGTTGCCGCCCCTATTTGGTCTTGCTCCCGGTGGGGCTTGCCATGCCACTCCTGTTGCCAGGAATGCGGTGCGCTCTTACCGCACCATTTCAACCTTGCCGCGGCTTTAGGCCGGTAGGCGGTGTCATTTCTGTGGCGCTATCCCTGGGGTTTCCCCCGCCGGACGTTATCCGGCACCGTGTCTCCGTGGAGCCCGGACTTTCCTCCCGTCTTCGCCCTTCGGGCTACGACGAGCGGCCATCCGGCCATCTGACGCGTCCTGAGTATAATGCGCGCATGAGCGAAATCACAATTCGCCCGGCGCGCGAGACGGAAGCCGCGGAACTGACCGCGCTTTGCCTGCGCTCCAAGGCGCATTGGGGCTATGACGCGGCGTTCATGGCCTTGTCGCGCGCGGCGCTGACGATCACGCCCGCATTCATCGCGACAGGTTGCGTTTTCGTCGCGGAGGAACAGGGCGGCGCGCTTCTCGGCATCGCTTCCGTCGCGCCGCTCGAACAGGATCGCACCTACGATCTCGTCCATCTCTTCATCGAACCGGGCGTGATCGGAAACGGAGTCGGGCGGCGTTTGTTCGAAGCGGCGGCGGACAGAGCCCGACAGGACGGCGCGCTCACACTTGTGATCCAGTCCGATCCGCATGCGGCGGAATTCTATCGCCGCCTTGGCGCGAGGGATGCGGGCGAAGCGCCGTCGGAGTCAATTCCGGGCCGCATGCTGCCGATGCTGCACTTCGAGCTCTAAGGTTCAGGACAGCGCGAAATCGACGGCGGCGGCGGTGTGCAGCGCCGTGGTGTCGAACATCGGCACGGCGCAATCTTCGGGCTTCAAGAGTAGCGGCAGTTCGGTGCAGCCGAGGATGATGCCTTGCGCGCCCTGCGCGACGAGTTTGGCGATGATGGCGCGGTAGCGGGCCCGCGAGGGTTCGAGGAATTTCCCGCGCACCAGCTCCTCGTAGATCACGCGGCTGGCTTCGGCGGCATCCTCGCCGTCCGGCACGATGACATCGAGGCCAAAGCGGTCGCGCAGGCGGCCGCGCAGCACAGAATCGCTCTCCATCGTGTATTTGGAGCCGACAAGGCCGACACGCTTGAGATCGGCATTCTTGATCGCCTTGCCGAGCGGATCGGCGATGTGGAGGAGCGGCAGCGGCACCGCCTTTTCCATCTCGGGCGTGGCGCAATGCATGGTGTTGCAGGCGATGAGCAGAAAGTCCGCGCCGGCGTTCGCCAGATCGTGCGCCACCTTGACCATCATGGCATTGGCTTCGGCCCAGCGACCTTCCGCCTGCAGTGTCGCCATCTCGTCGAAGTCGAAGGAATAGATAAGAAATTTGGCCGAGTGCACGCCGCCGAGCCGCTTCTGCACCTCGCGATTGATCTGCTGGTAATAGACGCTCGAGGACTCCCAGCTCATGCCCCCGATCATGCCGATGGTTTTCATGCGCAAAGCCTAGCAGCGGCAGGCGAGCGCAGAACCATCACAATTGCATGACGGCAATGCGGCGCGGTTTACGCCCGAGCCAGCAATGCGGCGAGCGTCGCACCGCATTCTTTGTCCCAGCGGCCGTTCACCTGGGCCGGGCGGAAGTGGCGCTGGAAGGCGGTGACCACCGCTTCGAGAGAAACGTCCGTATGCGGAGGAAGCCCGTAGCCATAGTGCTTGAGCGCCGCGTCCGGCTTCTCGCCGAGCACGCGCTCGTTCGTTTTCGGCCAAAGGCCGATGCCGGATTGGGCGAGCCTTGCCCAGGGAAAGAGCTCGCCCGGATCCATCTTGCGCCCTGGTGCCACGTCGGAGTGGCCGAGCACGTGCGCCGGCGGAATCGGATGGCGCGCCAGGATCGTGCGCGCGAGATCGATCAGGGCCGCGATCTGCGTCTCCGCGAATGGCACGTAGCCGAATTCATGGCCCGGATTGACGAGCTCGATCCCGATCGAGCGGCCATTGACGTTGGCCTCGCCCGCCCAGAAGGAAACGCCGGCGTGCCAGGCGCGGCGCTCCTCGGGCACATGCGCATAGACCCGGCCGTCGGTGCCGATCGTGTAATGCGCGGAGACTTTCGCCTCCGGATCGCACAGTCTCGCGAGCGCTTCGTCGGCCGTCTTCATGCCCGTATAGTGCAAAACAAGCATGTCGATCGCCGCGCCCGACGGGCGTGCGTCATGGTTGGGCGAACGGCACTGGACGAGGCGCATCACACGAAGATCTTATAGCTCACGACCTCGCCGTTCGGGCGCTTCAATGAAAATTCCGCGCCGGCCTCGTGCTCCTGCAAGAGCGCCTCGAAAACGCGCACCGCATTGCGGATGACCTCGGCATAGGAGGCGGCTTCGGTCTTGTCCTTCAGCCTTTGCAGGCGCTCCATCGCCTGGGGCGGCATTTCCAATTGGACCCGCGTGGTGGTGCGCTCGCCGGCTTCTACGGCGTCTGCCGCAGCGCGCATCGCCTCCGCGGCAACGCCGCGGCCATAACGGCTTCTGTGATGTCTGTGCATGAATATGTCCTTATGATGCGGCGGGGCGCGGCGATGGCGATTGACCCTCGGGCTCGAGTGCAAAGGGATCGTGGCCGCGGTAGTAAGCGGCGATCAGCGCCAGAATCGCGACCACACCGACGATGGTGAAGAGGTTGGCGAAGACGAAGCTCACCAACGCAATGATCGCGATGAGAGCAAGGATCGCCCAGAGCAGCGGTTGATTCCATTGCGGCTGCACGACGAAACGATCGTCGCGGGCAGATTCGCTGAGGCCGCGATGGATGTTGCGCACGATGTTGTCGTGCAGTTCGTGCTGAAAGGTTCGGCTCCAGGCGCGCCAATCGCTGCGCCGCTCATTTCCTTGTTCGTGACGCGCCTTGCGCCATTGCCGCCGCCACGCACGGCGCTGCTCGCGCCACTTGCGATAGGCTTCGCGACGCACGGCACGATCCTCAGGACTGCCGCATCTACCAGTCCGGCGGTCGCCGGCTGGCGCCTCTGCCGGTTTCGTGTCGTCGGCCGGGAATTCTTCGCCGATGCCGACTCCGATCTTTGTCATGGTCTGACTCCTTGATGGGGGCCATCGATTGGCCCGTATCCCTATAATCATCATATAATCATCAAACGTCAAGACCTATCATCAAATATTCATCAGACAATTATTTAGTCCGTAAATCAATGAGTTGAAAGGCGGATTCGATAAAATGCAGCCTTCTTCGCTACGAAAAAACGATCTTTTGCAGCTAGCCAAGCGGTTGCAGGCGACCAAAGGCGACTGCGCGACCGCTCTGGAGGGCAGCGATGGCTCACTTGGAACTCATCATGATGATCGGCGGAATCTGCATAATGGTAGCGTCCACATACGTTCTGCCTGGCGCGATAAACGCTACACAACGAGCGGCCACGAGTTTCGTCCCGATGGACGGCCTTCTAGGATGGCGCTTCGACTTGTACTGGGGCTGCGTTTGGAGCGGCCTGCTTCTGGTTCAGGTCGCCAATATCCTCGGCCACGTTCGGCCCGACGGAACCTTTCAACTCTCGTCTCTTACTTTGGCGTGGACTGCGGCCGTCCTCCTCCTTTGCGGGATTTGCGCTGGCCGTCTGCTCCTGCGCGCGGAGTTGCGCCGGTACGAAGGAAGGCGCGACGAACCAGACCGTGCCGCAAGCCCGTAGCGCGGCGTCCAATCGAAGCAATTTGGGCATTCCGTCAAAGACTTGCTCGGTACGGCCCAACTTTGCCACGGAAAAGCCAGTTTCACGGGCGAGCGTTCGCGCGCACGGATTCGGGCGGGCGATGGCGGTCTTCTATCTCAGTGTGCGCGTCGGCGACGAGGTCATCCGCGACCGCCAGGCCTACGAGTTTCCCACCGCGCAGGATGCGCGCGACCTCGCCATCCATGCCGTGCACGAACTCATCACGCTCAATCCGGACGATGTCGAGCTCGAGCGCCGGCAGATCGAAATCGCCGATGCCACGGGCCACGCGATTTCGGTCGTCGATCTCAGCGAAGTGGCCCCTTATCTGCGGAGTTAATATTTCCTCCCCCGTTTACGGCGGGGAGATAGTGCCATCTCGAATCCGAGCCACACTTCGGGCGCCGCCAAAAGTGAGGAAGTGGGGCAATATTTTCGTTGTGCTGATTCACCAATCTTGAAGGCGGCGCTATCGGGCTTTGGTCCATAGTCTGTGCAGTTGGGTATGTGCAATCGGATACGGTCCAGCGGTCGTTTCGTCGGTGAGAAGGCTGTGTGGGGCTTTCGGCAAGACTTGGAGAGATGTATCAATGTCTTCTCAATGACATAGCAAGGGGCGTGCTATGGCGACTGCTGCAGAACACTTTTCCTTCGACGAGCGACGGTCAGACCTTCTTTCAGGCACCTCGCGCGCGCATGCGATCGACCGGTGGATCTTCGTGTTTACGGCGGCACTGTTCGTCGCGATTGTGTTGACTGGATTCATCCCCGATTCACTGGGGAAGATCGCCATGGTGCAGGCTGGGACGAGGCCTCCGTTCCCCATCGTGCTGCACGTGCACGCGGTGCTCATGGCGTCATTCATGGCACTCTTACTTGCGCAAACGACGCTGGTGTCAACGGGACGGTACGAGTTGCACATGCGGGTCGGGATCGCTGCCTTCGTGATCGCTCCGCTGCTGGTGCTGGTCGGATTCATTCTTGTCCCAACGATGTATCACCAAGCGTCGGATGCACTTCGCGCAGCAACGACACCGGAGGCTCGCGAGAAACTGCGGCAAGCCCTGCTACACAAGGACAACATCATGTTGCTGCAGTTCCGCATCGGGATCCTCTTTCCGCTTTTCCTGGCGCTCGGACTGCGGGCGCGAGGACGGAATGCCGGGCTGCACAAGCGCATGATGATCCTTGCGTCGGCCATTCCGTTAGGAGCAGGCATCGATCGCATCGCCTGGTTGCCGACAACGTTGCCGGCGCTCCCGCTTTCGTCGGACCTCTATATTTTGGGCGCCCTAGCGCCGATGTTCGCGTGGGATGTGATGCGCAACCGTCGGATGCACGAGGCCTATTTCGTCTGGTTGGGTTTATGTGTGCCAGTCAGTCTGCTGGTCTATGCGTTGTGGGACACGCCGTGGTGGCATGCGACGGCTGAGTGGTTGATGGGCGTGGCCTAGCTCCGGCCGGGCATTCATCTGTCCCGGTTCCGTCAGGTTCGCCGCTACGAACGTGCTACCAAAAGCGGCGGAGGCGGCGTCGTACAAGGACAACCCAGTTCCCACCCGATTGCCAACTATCGCTTTGTGGCGCCTTGAATTGAAGGAGCAGGTTGGCTGGGATCGATGATTTCCGGAGAACCAGGTAGTTGTCGAATTGTTGGCACGAAGCAGAGGACGAATCAGAGGCCATGTGGCGGGTAAACCAGAGCGCCGCTAGCGCCAGCCGCGTTCTTTCTCGATTCTGTCGAAGGCGGCGTTGATCACAGCGAGCTTGTCGGTGGCGAGACGGATGAATTCTTCCGGCACGCCGCGCGCGATCAGCTTGTCGGGATGGTTTTCGCGCACCAGGAGGCGATAGGTCGCGCGCACTTCGTCGTCGCCGGCATCATGCGCGACACCCAGGATGACATAGGGATCGTTCTTGTCGGGCCCGACATGGGCGGCGCGGATGCGGCGATATTCGCCCGGCGTGAAGCCGAAGATGTCGGCGACGCGACCAAGATACGCATCTTCGCCGGGATGAAAGACGCCGTCCGCCTTCGCGATCTCGAAGAGGCCGTCGAGAATGTCCTCGAGCAGCGCCGGATTGCCGACGAGCATCTTGGCGATCTGCGCCGCATAGGCCTCGAACCCCGCGGTATCCTGTTGCGCCAGGCGGAAGATGCGATCGACGCTCGCCTGCTCGTTCGGCGCAACGCGAAAGAGACGGTGGAAGGTCTCGATTTCGTCCTCCGTCACCGTGCCGTCGGCCTTCGCCATCTTGGCGGCGAGCGCGATCATCGCGATCGTGAAGACGATGCCCGGCGCCTCGCCAGGCTCGAGCGACGGCACCTCGCGATCGATCAGGAAATGCCCCGCCAGCGCGCCGATCAGCGCGCCGACCGGCCCGCCGCCGAGCATGAATCCGGCTGCGGCGCCGCCAAGCTTTCCCAAGATGGACATGGTGGAAAGCAATAGGACAATCTGGCGGGCATGTCAGCTTCGACCGGCGCTTGGAATTTCTATATCGACCGCGGCGGAACCTTCACCGACGTGGTGGCCGAGGCGCCGGATGGCGCGCTTACGACTCTGAAGCTTCTGTCGGATTCTTCACAATACGATGATGCGGCGCTGGAAGGCATCCGCCGCGCGCTCGGCGTCGAGAGCGGAGCCGCCATTCCGTCCGCGCGCATCGGCGAAGTCCGGATGGGTACGACGGTCGCGACCAACGCGCTCTTGACGCGAAGCGGCGAACCGACCGTTCTCATCACGACGCGCGGGTTCAGGGATCAGCTGCGCATCGGTTACCAGAACCGGCCGAAGCTGTTCACGCTCAGGATCGATCTCCCCGACATGCTGTACGACGGCGTGATCGAGGCGGATGAACGCGTCACGGCTGAGGGCGAAGTGCTGCGCGCGCTCGACGAAGGCGACTTGCGGCAACAGCTCGCCGCTGTGCGCCGGCGCGGCATCGCGGCTTGCGCCATCGTGTTCCTGCATGGCTTCCGCTTCCCGGCGCATGAGGCGCGCGCGGCCGAACTGGCGCGCGCGGCGGGCTTCACGCAAATCTCGACCAGTCATGCATGCGTGCCGCTCATGAAATTCGTCTCGCGCGGCGATACGACCGTGGCGGATGCCTATCTCTCGCCGGCCCTTGCCCGCTACACGCGTCGCGTCGCGGCTGAACTCGGCAAGACCAGAGTGTTTTTCATGACGTCGAATGGCGGACTTGCGGCACCGGAATTCTTCCGCGGCAAGGATGCGATCGTCTCAGGTCCGGCCGGCGGCGTGGTCGGCATGGCGGAAACGGCCCGCGCGGCAGGCTTCGCGCACGTCATCGGCTTCGACATGGGCGGCACTTCGACCGACGTCGCGCGCTTCGACGGCACGTTCGAACGCGTCTATGAGAACGAGGTCGCCGGCGTCAGGCTTAGAACGCCGATGCTCGCGCTCCACACGGTGGCGGCCGGCGGCGGCTCGATCCTGCACTATGACGGCGCACGCTTTCGCGTCGGGCCTGACTCCGCCGGCGCCGATCCGGGTCCGCTGAGTTATGGCCGCGGCGGTCCGCTCACCGTCACCGACGCCAATGTCATGGTGGGAAAGCTGAACGGCCAATATTTTCCCCGCTTGTTCGGTGCAAAAGGCGATGCGCCGCTTGACGAGATTGCGGTCCGCGCAGCGTTCGCCGACCTCGCCCGCACCATCGGCAAGGCGCCGGAGGAGGTCGCGGATGGCTTCATCCGCATTGCCGTCGAGAACATGGCCAATGCGATCCGCAAGATCTCCGTCGCCAAGGGCTATGATGCGCGCAGCTACAGTCTCAACTGTTTCGGCGGCGCCGGCGGGCAGCATGCCTGTCTCGTCGCCGATGCGCTCGGCATGAAGACGGTCTTCATCCATGCCTTGTCGGGACTGTTGTCGGCTTATGGCATGAAGCTCGCGGCGTTGCGCACGGTGAAGCAAGGCTTCATCGGCACGGCGCTGCCGAAGGCGAACGTCGCACTGGACGAGAAAGTTCGCGACTTGCGCGCGCAAGCCGAGGCGGAGCTCGTCGCTCAAGGCGCGCAACATGTCGAGACCACCGCGCGCGTGCATATCCGTTACGACGGCAGCGACACGACGTTGCCGATTGCGCTCGCAACGCTGGACGAGATGGCGGACGCTTTTACGAAGGAGCATGGCCGCCAGTTCGGCTTCGGCTTCGAAGGCCGCGCGCTGATCGTGGAATCGGTGGAAGTGGAGGCGCACTCTATTTCTCCTTCTGCCCCTCTGGGGGAGAAGGCCGGGATGAGGGGGGCTCTCTTGTCGACACCCCCTCACCCTGCCCTCTCCCTTCGAGGGGGAGAGGGAGATGTTGCACGCATCTACTCGCATGGCGCGTGGCACGATGCGCCGGTTCTGCGTTCCGCGGAGCGCGGCGTCGATGGTCCCGCGCTCGTCGTCGAAGCGCATCAGACGATCGTCGTCGAACCTGGCTGGCACGCCCAAGCGAACGGGCATGGCGTCGTCCTCACGCGCATCGTCGAACGGAGCGAGACGAAGGCGCGCGCGAGCGTCGATCCCGTCCTTCTGGAAGTGTTCGCCAATCTCTTCATGGCGATCGCCGAGGAGATGGGCGTGGTGCTGCAGAACACCGCCACCAGCGTGAACATCAAGGAGCGGCTGGATTTCTCCTGCGCGCTGTTTGACGCGGAGGGAGGATTGGTCGCCAACGCGCCACACATGCCGGTGCATCTGGGTTCGATGGGCGACTGTGTCACCGCGATCATGAAGAAACATCCCGACATGCGCGAAGGCGAGGCGTTCGTGACCAACGCGCCGTATGACGGCGGCACGCATCTGCCCGATATTACCGTCGTCATGCCCGTGTTCGTCGACGGCGTGCGCTCCTTTTATGTCGCGGCGCGCGGACACCACGCCGATATCGGCGGCATCACACCGGGCTCAATGCCGCCCTTCTCGAAGACGATCGCCGAAGAAGGCGCCTTGTTCGACGGCATGCAGATGGTGAGCGCCGGGCGCTTCGACGAAGAGGCGGTGCGCGCGGTACTGGCATGCGGCGCCCATCCGGCGCGCAGCCCGGAACAGAACGTCGCCGATCTGAAGGCGCAAGCCGCGGCTTGTGCCAAGGGCGCCGAGGGGTTGCGCCGAGCTTGCTCCGTGTACGGACTTTCCGTCGTCAACGCCTATATGCGCCATGTCCAGGACAATGCGGAGGAGTCGGTTCGCCAGGTGATCGGCAACCTTTCCGACGGCGAGTTCGAAATGCCGATGGACACGGGCGCCGTCATCCGCGTGAAGGTGCGTGTCGATCGCGCCCGGCGTTCGGCCAGGATCGACTTCAGCGGCACGAGCGCGCAGGCCGCCAACAATTTCAACGCGCCAGGCTCGGTGACCAAAGCGGCGGTGCTCTATGTCTTTCGCTGCCTGGTCGACAGCGACATCCCGATGAATGCGGGCTGCCTGAAGCCGCTCGAGATCATCGTGCCGGATGGTTCGCTGCTTCGGCCGCGGCCGCCGGGCGCCGTGGCCGCCGGCAATGTCGAAACCAGCCAGGCGATCGTCGATGCCCTGTTCGGCGCGCTTGGCGTGATGGCGGCGGCGCAGGGGACGATGAACAACCTGACCTTCGGCAATGAGCGGCACCAATATTACGAAACGATCTGCGGCGGCTCGGGTGCGGGTGCGTGTTTCGACGGCCAGTCTGCCGTACACACCCACATGACCAACTCGCGGCTGACCGATCCGGAAGTGCTGGAGACGCGCTATCCCGTCCTGGTCGAGGCCTTCGCCGTTCGCGCCGGCTCCGGCGGAAGGGGCGCCCACCGAGGCGGCGACGGCACGACGCGGCGCATCCGCTTCCTGGAAGCGATGACGGCCGCCATCCTCTCGACCCGGCGCGAGACCGAGCCGTTCGGACTTGCCGGAGGCGGTGCGGGCGCAAAAGGGCGCAACAGCGTCATCCGCCATGACGGAACCCTGATTGCGCTCAAGGGTTGCGACGAAATCGATGTCGCGCCGGGCGATGTTATCGTCATCGAAACGCCGGGCGGCGGCGGATTTGGAGGAACTTCGTCATGACCACAGTGCTCATCACCGGCGCCAATCGCGGCATCGGATTGGAATTCGCTAAGCAATATGCCGAGGAAGGTGCCGACGTCATCGCTTGCTGCCGCGCGCCCGACAAGGCGAACGCCTTGCAGGCCTTGGCAAAAGCCAAGGGGATCGAAGTGTTGCCGCTCGATGTGACGGAACCCAAGTCAGTCGAGGCGCTCAAGGCCACCCTGGACGGACGACCGATCGATGTCCTGATCAACAATGCCGGCGTCGGCGGGCCGCGCCACGAACCCAAAAACAGCATCGATTTCGCAGGCTGGGTCGGAACCTTCAAGACCAATTCGATTGCGCCGATGCTGGTCGCACAGGCGCTGCACGACAATCTGACGGCCGGAAAGCTCAAGAAACTTATCACCATCACCTCGATGATGGGCTCGATCTCCGGGCATGGCGGAGGCGCCTATGCCTATCGCGCCTCCAAGGCGGCGGTGAACAGCGTGATGCACGGCCTTTCCAAGGAATGGGCGAAGGACGGCATCGTCGTCGGCATCTTTCACCCGGGCTGGGTCAAGACCGACATGGGCGGCGCCAGCGCGCCGGTCACGCCCAAGGACAGCGTCACGGGCTTGCGCGCCCAGATCGCCAAGCTCTCCAAGGCGAACAGCGGCGCGTATCGTGACTATACCGGACAGGAAATTGCGTGGTGACTGCGCGCGAGTCGTGACGATTAATCACAAATATTTTGCAAAGGATTCACCAAGGAGATTCAACAGCGCGCGATTCGAACCAGATTGACGCTCGCGCGTTGTTGAGCGAGCGTGAAACCGTCTCTGGGACTGGAGGGCAATCCATGGTCCGTGAGTTGCAAATCATGGCAGTTGGACTCGTGTTCCTGTTTTTGGGGGCAATCGTGGTCGGCGTGTTCTGAAGCAAGCCGATGGGGGAAACGAAAATGGCCGCGGCGCCTCAAGCACCGCGGCCTTTTTTCATGGAACATTTTCGATTTTGACGATGCTGCCCAAGGCCTTGGGATCATCGGGATTCTTGACCGCGGTCACATAGAGCTCGCGCCCGCCGGGTCCGAAGGCGACGTTGGTCGTGCCGAACCCTGCGGCGATGTCGAACTGGTGCAGCAGCTTGCCCGCCGGCGACAGCTTCAGGACCTTTCCGCCGGTCCACTGCGCGACATAGAGGTTGCCCTTGGCGTCGATCTTCATGCTGTCGGGCCCGAGCGACCAGGATTGGACCCGGTTCGGCGTCAACAGGTTCAGGAGGGCGAAATTGGCGCGATGCGAAAGCGTGCCATCGCCGTTGATGGCGAACTTCAGGATGCAGTTGCCGACCGTCTCGCTGACGTAAAGCGTCTTCTGGTCAGGCGATACGCCGACGCCATTGGCATAGTTGAGATCGTCCGCGACTTCCACCCAGTTTTTGCCGCCGGGCGCGAGGTAGAGGACCTTGCCGACGATCGCGCCCGGCGCGCCAGATCCCGACCACGGGCCGAAGACGGTGGCATAGGCCCCATCGTTGGCCGTGACCACGACGTCATTGATGCCCCCGACAAACTTTGCGCCGTTCTTGTCATGGTCCCAGCGCCGCAACTCCTTGCCGGTGAGATCGAGTTCCAAAATCGCGCCGGGATCGTTGGTGCACGCGAGAAGGAAGGTGTGATGCCGGGTGAGCGCCAGTCCATTGTGGCCGCAGCCCGGCGTGCGGTTCAGGACCGTGACCGTCTTTCCATCCCACTTCGAGAGCGTGTTGGAGATCCAGCCGACGAAATAGAGATTGCCGTCCACGAAGAGTGGACCCTCGGGCCCCTCGACATCGCGGACGATCGTCACTTCGCCTGCATGTGCGGTGGTGAGCATAGCGGCGACAGCGACGGCGATGGCGAAGAGCTTTGCTGGCGTCATGCTTTCCCCCGTCAATGCGCCGACGCCGGCGTGATGTAGAGCGTCTTGTCCCTGTAGGAAATGTAGAAATGGAGCTGGCGCAGAATGTTCATGCCCAATGTGAGCCTCGGCTCATCACCGGGTTGCGCGTCCGAATTCCGATTGAGATGAATCTTCGGATTGTTGACCGCCACGCCCCCGAACTGAAGAGCCTTGAAGGGATAGTAGTAGGTGGGAATGTTCTTCATACCATTGATGAAAACGCCTTCGGCCACTTTCAAGTCAGGGTTGTCATCGGAAAGACCGAAGAGCGCCTGGGCGGAATCGAGACTCATGTTCGACTGACTCGACCCCGTGTCGAGCAACGCCAGCACCGATTTTCCGTCTAGTTCGACGTGCAATTCGATGTGCCTGGCTTGGTCCAGACGAAAATGAAGCTCGGCATACGGTTCCTTTGTCCAGTAGACGACTTCGCCGGGACAATGATCTGCCGACATCAGATTCAGTTTGGCATTGGCGAAATCGAAATCATTGTCGAACGCGAGCAGAATGTCCGGCGCCAGGGTCCCGTCGGCACCATGCAGTACGCCATCTGGCAAAATGAGAAACTCATAGTTTGCGGCCTTCAGGTTGCCGATCAGAATGTCGTGGGCCGTGACGTAACGATCGATGCGCATGCCACCGAACATCGTCATTTCGCCGATGACGTGACGCGTTTCAAGTCCGAGCCGAGCCGCCGTAGCCGCGGTGAGCATCGAGCCAAAGCCGCCTGTATCGACCAGAAGCTTGACCTCATGTGCGTCGATCGTCATCGGCACCACCGCGCCACCGGCATCGTCGAAGCCCATCGGCAGAGATGCGATGGCTTTCAGGTGGCAGTCCTCAGCAGCCTGTGCCGCGGCCGTGAACAGGATCATCGAAAGGACGATGTGCGCAATCCGCAAAGCAAGCTCCCCCTTGCCCAGGCACCGTGACTCCTAATGCGCCGATGCGGCTGTGACGTAAAGTTTCTTTTCCTTATAGGCGATGTACAGGTGAAGTTGGCGAAGAACATCCATGCCGAGAATGAGCTCCGGGCGGCCCGGCAACGCGATTTCCCTTCGCGGGAAAAGCAGAATATCGGGATTCGAAACCGCGACGCCGCCGAATTTGAGCGTCTTAAAGGGATATTTCGAGACATTGCCGCGGGACGACTTCGCGATGGTCTTGAGCGCCGGGTCGTCATCCTTGAAGCCGAAAATGTCCTCGGCCTGTTCCAATTGCAGGGTCGAGCGGAACGCGCCTGTGTCGAGGACGGCACGGATGCTTTGTCCGTCGAGCTCGACCAGAAACTCGATGTGACCGATATTGCTCAACGTGAACGGTATTTCTGCGTGGTCGTCCGTCGTCCAATAGGCGAGATCGGCCTGGCAGTGATCCTGGAGGAACAGATTGAATCGCGCATTGGCGAAATCGAATTCGACGTCATAGACGCGCAACACGTCGTTCGACAATATTCCGCTTACGCCATCGGACATTGGCGCCGGCGTGACCAGGAACGGCATTTTTTCAGCCTTGAGCCCGCCGAAATCGATGTCGCGCGCGATCGTGTTGTGATCGATTTTCAAGCCGCCGAACATGACGACATAAGCGTATTGGAGCGGCATTTTTGGTAGCCCGAGCGCTTCGACGGTCTTGTCCGACAACATCGAGTCGACGCCGCCGGTGTCGACGAGAAGATTGAATGTCTGACCGCCGATCGACAGCGGCACATTCGGCCGCCCTGTGGGATCAACCGACATCTCGACCGACGCAGCGCGTACGAGACCACACGGTTTATCGTCGGAAGCGACACACGGAGCGCAGAGGCCAAGAACTGCTGCCAGCGCAAGCGCGGCACGGCGAAGATTTCTCATTTCAGCGTGCTCAGCTCGAATCGGGCTTCGTCGTATTCGACAAAATTCTTCGGACATTTCTCAGCCGCCGCGTCCAGGAGCGGCTTGGCGGACGCCACGTCTTTGCGCGCCAGCCACCATTCGGCGACGTAGAAGTCCGCTTCGCATTGCTGGTTGGCAACCTTGTCCGCGTCGCCGCGCGACGCGGCCGACGCCACGTCTTCCGGCTTGGCCTCGCCGGCGAACATTCTGATGAGCGGCGCAGGCCAGCCGCCATTGCCGATTTCGCGCAAGACTTGTTCGCCGGTCCCGGGATCAAGGCCGCCGCGCGCGCGCGACAATTCGAGCCACAACACCGCGTAGGCGTCTTTCGGGTCAAGCTGCGCGACGTGCATAAAATCGTCCGCGGCCGCAGCGAATTTCTTCAGCCGCCAGCGCACCCTACCCCGACTCCAATAGACGCCGCGTTCTTGCCGCATGCCGATGAGCTCAGTCAGATCTGACTCGGCGGCGGAATAGTCGCCCGCGCATGAAGAAGCGTTGCTGCGAAGTTCCAGGCCCTGTACATCGCCGGGCTTCAGGCGGATGAATTCGTTGAGATCGCCTACCGCGCTTTTGCATTGGCCCTGGCGCAGATACGCGATGGCGCGGCCGCGATAGGCGGCTGGTAGCAGCGTCGGATTGAGATCGCCCGCCGCCAGTGCGGCGCTGAACGAGGTCACGGCGAGCGCCGGATCGCCCTGGAGATTTGCCGACACGCCGCGTGCGAAATCGTCATAGGACGCAGCATGCGCGACGCCGCACGCGACCCCCAGAAACGCGACAACGATGAAGAATCCGCGCAATCCTTCCCCCGACTTCGCAAAGCATAAATCCACGCCTGACCGCAGACAATCGAGGCGCTTCTCTTTACGCCGCATCCTTGGCGCGCGGATCGTAGTTCAGGAGCGGTCCGAGCCAGCGTTCGGCGGTCGCGATGTCCCAATCCTTGCGCTTGGCATAGTCCTCGACCTGGTCGCGCTCGATTTTGCCGACGCCGAAATAGCGGCTCTCGGGATGGGAGTAGTAAAAGCCGCTGACCGAGGAACCGGGCCACATCGCAAAGCTCTCGGTCAGCTTCACGCCGATCTTCGCCTCCGCATCGAGCAGCTTGAACAGCGTCGCCTTCTCGCTGTGCTCGGGTTGGGCGGGATAGCCAGGTGCCGGGCGGATGCCGCGATATTTTTCCTGGATCAGTTCGTCGTTCGAGAGCGCCTCGTCCGGCGCATAGCCCCAGAAGTCGCGCCGCACGCGTTCGTGCAAGCGTTCGGCAAAGGCTTCGGCGAGCCGGTCGGCGAGCGCGCGCAAGAGGATCGCGGAATAGTCGTCATGTGCGGCCTCGAACGCCTTGACGCGCTCTTCCTCGCCGATGCCCGCGGTGACGACGAAGGCGCCGATATAATCTTCGCCGCCTTTAGGCGCAACGAAGTCAGCCAGCGCAAGATTGGGCCGGTTGTTGTCGCGCGCCATCTGTTGGCGGAGCGTATGCAGCGTGTGAATCGGAAACTTTCGTGCCTTGTCCGCGAAGATTGCGATGTCGTCGTCGCCGTTCCTGTTCGCCGGAAAGAAACCGACAGCCGCCCGTGCCGTCAGCCATTTCTCCGCGACGATCTTCTTCAACATTGCCTGGGCATCGGCGTAGAGGTTGCGCGCCGCTTCGCCGACCTTGTCGTCGTCGAGGATGGCGGGAAACTTGCCGACCAGTTCCCAGGTCTGGAAGAAGGGCGTCCAGTCGATGTATTTCACCAGTTCGCCGAGATCATAGTGATCGTAGGTGCGCGTGCCGAAGAATTTCGGCACCGGCGGCTTGTAACCGCTCCAATCGAGCTTCAGCTTGTTGGCTCGCGCTTGGCTCAGCGACAGGCGGCGACCGGGCGCACGTTGTGCGGCGTGATTGCGCGCGATCTCCTCATATTCCTTCCTGATTTCGGAGACGAAGTTGGCGTTCGCCGTCTTGCTGAGCAGGTTCGAGGCGACGCCGACGGCGCGGCTCGCATCTGTGACATAGACGGTCTGGCCGCGGCGATAGCCGGGATCGATCTTCACCGCCGTATGCACGCGGCTGGTGGTGGCGCCGCCGATCAGAAGCGGAATGTCGAAGCCCTGCCGCTCCATTTCGGCGGCGACATGCACCATTTCGTCGAGCGACGGCGTGATCAGGCCCGAAAGGCCTATGATGTTCGCCTTTTGCTCGCGTGCCGTGTCGAGAATTTTTTGCGCCGGCGCCATGACGCCGAGATCGATGACTTCGTAGCCGTTGCATTGCAAAACCACCCCGACGATGTTCTTGCCGATGTCGTGGACGTCGCCTTTCACGGTCGCCATGACGATCTTTCCTGCCGGCTCCTTGGTCGCATTCTGTGACTGTTCGGCATCCATGAAGGGAAGGAGATACGCCACCGCCTTCTTCATCACCCGCGCGGACTTGACGACCTGCGGCAGGAACATCTTGCCCGAACCGAAGAGATCGCCGACCACATTCATGCCGGCCATCAAGGGCCCCTCGATGACGTCGAGCGGACGCGCCGCAACTTTGCGCGCTTCTTCCGTGTCCTGGTTCACGAAGGAATCGATGCCGTGCACCAGCGCATGGGTGATGCGTTCCTGCACCGGCAGCGAACGCCAGGCGGCATCTTCCACATCCGCGACTGCGCCGTCGCCCTTGTAGCGCTGCGCGAGTTCGAGCAGGCGCTCGGTGGCATCGGGATTGCGCGCGAAGAGGACATCCTCGATCGCCTCGCGCAAGGGCGTCGGAATGTCCTGATAGACGCCGAGTTGACCGGCATTGACGATACCTAAGTCCATGCCCGCCTTGATGGCGTGGAAAAGAAAGACCGAGTGCATCGCCTCGCGCACCGGCTCGTTGCCGCGGAAGGAGAAGGAGAAGTTCGAGACGCCGCCGGAGATGTGGCTGTGGGGACATTCCTTGCGGATGACCGACGCGGCATCGATGAAGGCTTTGCCATAGCCGTTGTGCTCCTCGATGCCGGTGGCGACCGCGAAGATGTTGGGATCGAAGATGATGTCTTCGGGCGGAAAGCCGACCTTGTCGACGAGAATCGCGTAGGCGCGCTTGCAGATCGCGATCTTGCGCGCCGCCGTGTCGGCCTGACCCTCTTCGTCGAACGCCATGACCACGACGGCCGCGCCATAGCGCATGACAAGGCGCGCATGGTCGACGAATGCCTTTTCGCCTTCCTTCAGGCTGATCGAATTGACGACGGGCTTGCCCTGGCAGGTCTTCAAACCCGCTTCGATCACGCTCCACTTGGAACTGTCGATCATCAACGGCACGCGCGCGATGTCGGGCTCGCCCGCCATCATGTTGAGAAAGCGGCGCATGGCGGCCTCGGAATCGATCAAGCCCTCGTCCATGTTGACGTCGACGAGCTGCGCGCCGTTCTCGACCTGGCTGCGCGCCACTTCGAGGGCGCCTTCATAGTCGTTGGCGGTGATCAGTTTGCGAAAGCGCGCCGAGCCCGTGATGTTCGTGCGTTCGCCGACATTGACGAAGTTCATCTCGGGCGTGAGCGTGAAGGCTTCGAGACCCGAGAGGCGAAGCGCGCGAGGTTTTTCCGGCACGATGCGCGGCTCCGCGCCTTTGATGGCCTCGCCAAACGCCTTGATATGCGCCGGCGTTGTGCCGCAGCACCCGCCGATGATGTTGACGAGACCGGAACGTGCGAATTCGCCCATCATCTCGGCCATCATTTCGGGTGACTGGTCGTAGCCGCCGAATTCGTTGGGGAGGCCGGCATTCGGATGCGCACTGACCAGCGTGTCGGCGGCAGCGGCGAGATCGGCGACGTAGGGCCGAAGCTCCTTCGCGCCCAGCGCGCAGTTCAATCCGATTGCAAACGGTTTCGCATGGCGCATCGAATGCCAGAATGCTTCCGTGGTCTGCCCCGTCAATGTGCGGCCGGAGAGATCGGTGATCGTGCCGGAGATCCAGACCGGCAGGCGCTCATCGAGCTCGTCGAAAATCTCTTCGATCGCGAAAATCGCCGCCTTGGCGTTCAGCGTGTCGAAGATGGTCTCGATCATCAGCACGTCGGAGCCGCCGCGGATGAGCCCGCGCGCCGCATCGCGATAGGTGGCGACCAATTCGTCGAAGGTGATGTTGCGAAAGGCGGGATCGTTCACATCGGGCGAAATCGACGCGGTGCGGTTGGTCGGACTGAGCACGCCCGCCACGAGCCTTGGCCGCGATGACGTGGAGACCTCGTCGCACACTTCGCGCGCGATCCTGGCCGAGGTCTCGCACATCTCGGCGACGAGATGGGAAAGGCCGTAATCGGCTTGCGAGGAAAAAGCCGTGGTGAAGGTGTTGGTCTCGATGAAGTCGGCGCCGGCCGCGAGATAGGCGTGGCCGACCTCGCGGATGATGTCGGGGCGCGACAGCGAGAGGATGTCGATATCGCCTTTGAGTTCGTGCGTGTGGTCGCCGAAGCGGTTGCCGCGGAAATCCGCTTCGCTCAGGCCATAACCCTGGATCATCACGCCCCATGAGCCGTCGAGCAGGAGGATGCGCTTCTGCGCTTCCTCCTTCATCCAGCGGATGCGCGCTTGCCGGTCGAAGCTCATGCGGAACCTCTGGGCTGCAGGCCCATGATGCGACAGGCGGCGTAGGTCAGGTTCGCCTGGTTCAACGTATAGAAGTGGAACTGCGAAAAGCCGAGCGCGCGCAACCGCTGCACCTGTTCGGCCAGCACAGCAGCCGCCACGATACGACGTGTCTCGACATCGTCATCGAGGCCGGCATAGGCCTGCGTCAACCATTGCGGAATCTTCGTGCCGCACTTGGCCGCCATGCGTTCGACACCGCGAAAACCCGCCGTCGGCATGATGCCGGGAACGATCGGCGCGACGATGCCGGCAGCAACGCACCGGTCGCGAAAGCGCGCGACGGCGTCATTGTCGAAGCAGAATTGGCCGAGCGCGCGCGTGGCGCCTGCGTCGATCTTGCGCTTGAGCAGCGCGACATCGTGCTCCAGCGAAGGTGAATCAGGATGGCATTCGGGATAGCAGGAGACGCTGATCTCGAACGGCGCGGTCTTGCGCAACCCCTCGATCAAATCCGGGGTCGAGGCATACCCCAGTTCATGCGCCTTATAAGGTCCGCTCATGCCGGGCATGTCGCCGCGCAAGGCGACGAGATGGCGGATGCCCGCGTCCCAGTAACCGCGCACGATCTCGTCGATCTCGCACCTGGAATGGCCCGCGCATGTGAGATGCGCGGCTGGCTTGAGCCTGGTCTCCTCGACGATGCGCTTGACGGTCGCATGCGTGCGCTCGCGCGTGGAGCCGCCTGCGCCATAGGTGACCGAGACGAAAGACGGCGCCAACGGCTCGAGCCTGCGGATGGCGCGCCACAACGCCTCTTCGGCTTCCGCCGTTTTCGGCGGCGAGAATTCGAAGGAGACCGCGATCGGCCGCCTGTCGGAGACGAGTTCGCCGAGGCTCATGCGGCCTCCGCCTGTGCTTTCGCCGCCGCTTCGGCCAGCCAGATTTTCACGGTGAGCTTATTCCTGCCCGCCGCGATTGCTTCGTTGGCGACAGGCTTGAGACCGGCAGCCTGGAACCAGCCCTGCACTTCGCGATCGGCAAAGCCGAGCCGGCGATGGGCAAAGTCGCTGCGCAGGAATTCGAGATCGTGTGGTGCAAAGTCTGCGATCAAGAGGCGGCCGCCGGCGCGCATCACGCGCGCGGCTTCGGCAACCGCGGCCGCCGGATCGTCGAGATAGTGCAGCACCTGGTGGAACAAGACCGCATCGAAACCCGCAACTGCCGAACCGTTGGCGAACGGCAGGCGATAGACGTCGCCCAGACGAACCTGAGCGTGCGTGATGTGCGCGCGTGCCAACCTGTCGCGTGCAATGGCGAGCATCTCGGCGCTGACATCGACGCCGATCGCGCGCTTCAGGTAGGGCGAAAGCAGTTCGAGCATCCGGCCGGTCCCGGTTCCGGCATCGAGCAGGAGGTTCATCGGCGTCGCTGCGATGTGACGCACGATCGCGGCTTCGACGTCTTTCTCCGGCGCATGCAGCGCACGGATGCGCTCCCATTGCGCCGCGTTGGCCTTGAAGTAGGCGGCAGCTTCCGCGGCGCGCGTTTCGCGCACGGTCGCGAGACGCTTGCGATCGGAGTCAAGGATTGCAGAATCGGGCGCGGCGATTTCGGCGATGGCGGCAGCAAAGTCGGCGCCCTTGCCCTGCTCGCTCGCGCGGTAGAAGACCCAGCTTCCTTCCTTGAAGCGCTCGAGCAATTCGGCTTCGCACAACAGTTTGAGATGACGCGAGACGCGCGGCTGACTTTGGCCGACGATCTCGATCAGCTCGCTGACCGTGAGCTCGGCCTGGCGCAGAAGCAGCAACAGGCGCAGCCGGGTCGGATCACCCGCGGCGCGCAGCATGGCAATCAGGGCGTCCATCGCAACCTTCTCCTTCAAACACATAAACATATCTTTATATGATTATGCAATGGTTACGGCGAGCCGGCTCGGAGAATTCAAGGAATCGCTTATATAAAAGAGCGATATGGCGGGGATTGGCGGCAGAGACATCGGGATCTTGGCGGCAGCGGCGCTTTTGGCGTGCTGGCTGGGCGGTTGTGCGACGACGCCGACCCCCGAAATGCGGGCGGCGAATGACCCGTTCGAGCCCACCAACCGCGAGACGCTGAAACTGAATGGGAAAATCGACAAATACTTCGTAATTCCCACCGTCGGCGCCTATTTCTTCATCGTTCCGGACGGCGGCCGCCGCGCCATCCATAATTTTCTGCAGAACGTTTCGTTGCCAACGGTGTTTGTAAATGACGTGCTTCAGGGCGAGACCAAACGTGCTGGACAGACTTTCGCGCGCTTCACGATCAACACGACGCTGGGTTTGGGCGGATTTTTCGATCCGGCGACGAAGAAATTCCACGTTCCGGCCCATGGCGAGGATTTCGGTCAGACACTGGCGGTCTGGGGTGTCGGCGAAGGACCGTATCTCATTCTGCCTGTCATCGGCCCGCAGCCGCCGAGGGATGCATTCGGACAGGTCGTCGACGTTTTTCTGGATCCGACCACCCATATCCACTTCAAGCAGCATCTGTGGTGGGATGTCGGGCGATACTATTTCACGCTTCTGGATTTGCGCGGGCAAACCTATTCGACCGTGCAAGGCATCCAGCGCAGTTCGGTGGACTATTATGCCTCGCTGCGCAGCCTTTACCGCCAGATGCGCAACAATGAGATTAGCAACGGCAAGCCTGAGACGGAAAACCTACCGGAGTTCTGACGCCGCCACGAACTTGCCATATGGCGCCACGACCATCGGAACGCTCCATTGAGGAAAGACGAACCATGTCTGCTACGGACCTGACCCCCGGCATACTGCCCCTCGCGCGCCGCGCGATCCTCGCATTTGCGCTTGCAGCGGCTTCGCTCGCGGTTGCAACGACATCCGCGACGGCCAGCGCGCCCGCCGAGGCCTATGTGCAGAATAACGTGCAGACCGGGCTCTCCATCCTGAACAACCGCTCGGCCTCGACCGACCAGAAGCGCGAGCAGTTCGAGCACTTCATTCTCGGGCTGACCGACATGAAGCGGATCGCGAACTTCACGCTCGGACAATACAAGCGCACCGCGTCACCTCAGGAACAGGAGGCCTTTGCGCAAGCCTTCCAGAGTTATGCCATCGCGGTTTACCAATCCTATTTCTCGAAATATTCGGGCCAGACGCTGAAGGTCACAGGTTCGCAGCAGCGCGCGCCGGGCGACACCATCGTCCAGACCGTGATGATCGATCCCAACGACAAAAGCGGACAGCCGCCGCTCGAAGTCGATTTCCGCGTGCTGGGCGAGGGCGGCAAGTTCGTCGTGATCGATTTCAGCGTCTCCGGAATCTGGCTGGCGCTGGAGGAACGCGATCAATTCAGCTCCTTCCTCGGCCAGAACAACGGCAGCATTGCGCTGTTGATCTCGCACCTGAAGGAATTGGCCCGGAACTACAAGGCCGAGCACTGAGCCGCGCTACAACACGCGAATGTCGCGCCCGTGTTGTGCATGCCAAGTCCTGCGGCGGCTATCCTGTTCCTGATTGCGAGCATCGCGGAAGTATAGCCGCGCGCCTACAATCGACGCGTCACGCCCGCGCGAAGCGCTTGTACTTGATGCGGTGCGGCTGGTCGGCGTCGATGCCGAGACGGCGCTTCTTGTCGGCCTCATAGTCCTGATAGTTGCCCTCGAACCATTCGACATGGCTGTCGCCTTCGAAGGCCAGCATGTGGGTGGCGATGCGGTCCAGGAACCAGCGATCGTGGCTGATGATCATGGCGCAGCCGGCGAATTCCTCAAGCGCGGATTCGAGCGCGCGCAACGTATCGACGTCGAGATCGTTGGTCGGTTCGTCGAGCAGGAGCAAATTGGCACCGGACTTCAGCATCTTCGCGAGATGGACGCGATTGCGTTCGCCGCCGGAGAGCTGGCCGACCTTCTTCTGCTGATCGCCGCCCTTGAAATTGAAGGCGCCGACATAGGCACGACTGGGCATCGTGCGCTTGCCGAGTTCGAGGATATCGAGCCCGCCCGAGATTTCCTCCCACACCGTCTTCTTGGCATCGAGCGCGTCGCGCGACTGGTCGACATAGCCCATCTTGACCGTGGGCCCGATGCGCAGCGTGCCGGCGTCGGCCTTTTCCTGGCCGGTGAGCATGCGGAACAGGGTTGTCTTGCCGGCACCGTTCGGCCCGATGACGCCCACGATGCCGCCTGGCGGAAGCTTGAAGTCGACGTTTTCGTAGAGAAGACGATCGCCGTATGCCTTCGCGAGCCCTTCGGCCTCGACGACGACCGAACCCAGCCGCTCCGCCACCGGAATGACGATCTGCGCCGTGCCGCCGCGCTGCTCCTGCGATTTGGCGAGCAATTCCTCATAGGCGTTGATGCGCGCCTTGGACTTGGCCTGGCGTGCCTTTGGCGATTGCTGGATCCATTCGCGCTCGCGCGCGATCGAGCGTTCGCGCGCCGCTTCCTCCGCGCCTTCCTGGTGCAGGCGCTTTTCCTGCACGACCAGGAAGGAAGAATAGTTGCCCTCGTGCGGAATGCCCTTGCCGCGGTCGAGTTCCAGAATCCAACCCGTCACATTGTCGAGGAAGTAGCGGTCGTGGGTGACAAGGATGATGCAGCCCTTGTATTCGCGCAGCGTATGTTCGAGCCATTCGACGGACTCGGCATCGAGATGGTTGGTCGGCTCGTCGAGCAGCAGAATGTCGGGCGCATCGAGCAGAAGCTTGCAGAGCGCGACGCGGCGGCGCTCGCCGCCGGAAAGCGTTGCGACTTCGGCGTCGCCTTCCGGACAGCGCAACGCGTCCATCGCCTGGTCGACCTGGCTGTCTAGATCCCAAAGACCCTGCGCCTCGATCTCGTCCTGCAGCTTCGCCATCTCGTCGGCGGTTTCGTCGGAATAGTTGGCGGCGATCTCGTTGTAGCGGTCGACCAGCGCTTTTTTCTTGGCCACGCCCTCCATGACGTTGTCGCGCACGTTCTTCGCGGGATCGAGCGTCGGTTCCTGTGGCAGGTAACCCATGCGCACGCCATCCGCGGCCCAGGCCTCGCCGGTGAACTCGGTGTCGAGACCGGCCATGATGCGCATCAGGGTCGACTTGCCGGCGCCGTTGACGCCGACGATGCCGATCTTGGCGCCGGGATAGAAGGAGAGCCAGATATCCTTCAGCACCTGCTTGCCGCCGGGATAGGTCTTCGACAGACCCTTCATCACGAATACGAATTGCGGCCCGGCCATGGGAATTCCTTGCGCTGATGGCGTGAGTGGAGCGGCTTGTAGCGAAGCGAGCGCGCGGCCGCAACGTTTGGATCGGCGCTAGAACTTGATGCGCGCCCGCGACAGCAGCGAGACGGAATTCGCCCCGGTTTGGCCGGCGAAGTTCATCTGGTACGAGGCATTGGTCTGCAACGCCAGGGAACCGTCGAGGAACGTCGTGACATAACCGACCTCGATATCGGTTTCGGGCGTCGTGCCTTCGAGCAGATTGCTGCGGGAGAAGAACAGCGGCCGCCCCTGCCCGTTGCGCGTGGTGATGAAGCCGCTGCCGTCCGCGTTGAAGGCTGGACGTGAAACCGCCAGACCAAGCGCATCGTCGCCGAACAATCCGTTCTTGGCGATCGCGATGCCATAGGAGCGTGTACGCAGGCTGTCGCCTGCCAGCGCCGGACTGAAACCTGGCTTGAGATCGAGCTGGGTGATGCCTTCGCTATACGATGCCGTCGTGACCCAACCCGCGCCGAGTTGCACGCGCGCCGAAACATCGACGGCCGAGGTGTTGGCGTTGACGCCCGCAACCGGCGTACCCAAGACGCCGCCATGTTCGGAGGTTTGCGACCCGGTGAGGCCGACGGCGGCCCATTTGCCGATGTCCCACGTCAAGCCGCCAAGCAACGAGTTCGCGGCGCGCAGGCTGAAGAGATTGGTGCCGCCGCCGACGCGCGCGAGCGACGATGCCGCGCCGGAGGAATAAGTCGAATAGCCCGAAGCGAGACTGGCCGTGCCGACCGAGAGATGCAGATCGTCCGCCAGCGCAACCGTCGCGCCGATGAAATCGCCACCGCTTGCGAGCGACGCATAGGGTGCGGCGAGCGCACTGCCGGAGAAGAACAAGGCATTGGAATTGGACGTGCCGGTCGACATCACCTGGCCGGCAAGATCGACCTTGTAGCCAGCCTGAAGATTGAGACCGTCGATCAGCGCAACGCTCGTCACGAAGCTCGGGATCGCGTCGCGGCTAAGATCGGGCGGACCGTAGTTCAGCGCCGGCAGAGCGAAGGACTGGCTGAGATCGATCGGACCGGCGAGCGAAGCGGCCCCGGTCTGCGCAGAAAACGAAGCGGCATCGAAGGACGTCGCCACGGGCGCAGCCGCGTGCGCGGCTCCCCCAATGGCGAGCGAGCCCGCGAACGCGCAGAATGCGCTGCGGAACAATCCCCTCATGGCTCCTACGATCTCAAACCTTTTAACCCACCTCAGATTACCAGCCGTACCTATTCAATCCAAGTTTCCCTTTGAAACCACTATGGTTTACGGCCCGAATAGGCTGTTGCTGTGGCACTTTCGTAACGCCGTTGCTTACGCACCGTTGATAATAAAGTTACTGAACGCGCCCCGCCTCGGCAGCGGAATTGTTCGCGGGATTCCAGCGATTTTGCTGGATATCCCCCTCACAGAAGGTTGCGCCGGGAACCCGAACGCCCCTATCTGAGATGGCATGACTTCGACCCCGATCAAGGCCGCGATCCTTCCGGTGACGCCATACCAGCAAAATTGTTCGCTGGTGTGGTGTACGCGCACCATGCGGGGTGCGGTGATCGATCCGGGCGGAGATCTCGACCGGATCAGGCAGGCGCTGGCCCAGGAAGGCGTCCAGTTAGAAAAAGTCCTTTTGACGCATGGCCATCTCGACCATGCGAGCGGCGCGACCAAGCTGGCGCGCGAATTTGCCGTTCCGGTCGAAGGCCCGCACAAGGACGATGCATTCCTGCTCGACGGCCTTGGTCGCAATGCCGGGCGTCCTGGATTTGCCGACGCGGAAAACTGCACGCCTAGCCGCTGGCTTGAGGACGGCGACGTCGTCAGTGTCGGCGAGGCGACGCTCGGCGTGCGCCATTGCCCGGGACACACGCCAGGCCACATCGTGTTCTTTCATGAAGGCGCAAAGGTCGCCTTCGTCGGCGACGTGCTGTTCGCAGGTTCGGTCGGGCGCAGCGATCTGCCGCGCGGCAATCATCAGCAACTGGTCGACTCGATCACGACGCGCTTATGGCCGCTCGGCGACGACATGCATTTCGTGCCCGGCCATGGCCAGATGTCGACCTTCGGCTGGGAGCGCAAGACCAACCCTTATGTCTGCGATCTGGCGTTGCAGATCCAAAAAGATCTGGGCGGTTAGCAGGGACATTCCCCGCTCACGGCTGCGCCATGATCGACCCTCCCGTAAACGGGAGAGGTTCAAACTGACTTACCTCGCCCGCTTGCGGGAGAGGTCGGTTGGCGCGCAGCGACACCGGGTGAGGGCATCAGCGCGGCGCGGGTTTGTAGCTCGCAGGCATTCCTGCCGATACCTTGCCCGGAAAATTCGGCTTGCGCTTTTCGAGGAACGCGGCGACGCCTTCCTTGACGTCGGGACCCGAACCCAATTCGACCGACAGCAGCCCGTCGATCTTCATCAGTTCGAACGGATGCGCCATGCCGGAATAGCTCCAGAGCATCTGACGCGTCAGCGCGAGCGAAACGGGCGCGGTGTTCTCCACGATCTCCTGCGCGATCTCCTTGGCGCGCGCCAGCAGGCGGTCGGGCGCGACGACTTCCGAAACGAGGCCGCCTTCCTTCGCTTCATCGGCACCGAAGACGCGCCCAGAGAGACACCAGCGCAAGGCCTGGTTCAGTCCGACCAGACGGGGCAAGAACCAGGCGCTGCCAGCTTCCGGCACGAGACCCCGTCGCGCGAACACGAAACCGAACTTGGCCTCGCTCGAGGCGATCTTGATGTCCATCGGCAAGGCGAGCGTGATGCCGACGCCGACGGCGGGACCGTTGATCGCGGCGATCGACGGCTTCTTGCAATCGAAGATCGCTTGCACGAACCCACCGCGCGAGGAACGGGGCCGCGTCCCGGCAAACATCGCAGTATTGCCCGACTTGGTGTCGAAGGCGTTGGCGCCGCCGGAAATGTCGGCGCCGGCACAGAAGCCGCGTCCGGCACCTGTCACGATGATCACGCGCACCGCGTCATCCTCGTCGGCGCGGATGAAGGCGTCTTCCAGTTCCGCGCCCATCGTCGCCGTGTAGGCGTTGAGCTTTTCCGGCCGATTGAGCGTGACGGTCGCGATCGCACCGTCCAATTCGTACTTGATGTGCTGGTAGCTCATGGCGTTCTCCGCGCTAGAACGCGAACGATAGACCTTGCGGCGATGAAGCCAAGCCTTCCGCCGCGGCATTCTTCGTCAAGCACAGAGTGAGCAGGGTCTGTTCAGCCGAACGTCACGCCGGTCAGTTGCTCGGAGAGATTCCACAAGCGCTGCGCCACGGCTTTGTCGTGCGCCAATCGGGAACTTCGCGCGATGCCGGGTGTGCCGATCAACTCGAACGTGCCGCTCGGCCCGTAGAAGCCGCCTGGCCGCGCTTCCACCGCGGTCGCGGCGAACAACGTCGGCAAGGCGCCTTCGGCCGGGGACTGCGAGAGAAAGAGCGCGACCAGACGGCTGAATTGATAGCTCAGCCCCTTCGTACCGGGCCCGTTGGGGATGAGGTTTGTGAGCGCGTAGCCGGGATGAGCGGCATTGGAGAGCAGACCCCAGCCTTTGGCGTCGCTTCGTCTCTGTAGCTCGAAGGCGAACAACAGATTGGCGAGCTTGGATTGACTGTACGCCGCGACCGGCCGGTATTTCTTCTCGAACTGCAGATCGTCGAAATGGATGCGGCCGATGCGGTGCATGCCGCTGGAGACTGTCGTGACGCGCGCTTTGTTCGCGGCGCGCAACAGCGGCAGTAAAAGCGCGGTCAGTACGAAATGCCCAAGATGATTGGTGGCGAACTGCAATTCGAACCCGTCGACGGACGTTTTTCGTTGGGGCGGAGACATCAAGCCCGCATTGTTCACGAGAATGTCCAAGACACGGTGCGCCGCCTTCATGCGGTCGGCGAAGGCCGCAATCGAATCCAGGCTGGCGAGATCGAGTTCTTCGAAGCTGATCTTGGCGGCCGGCACTTCGGCGCGAATGGCGGCCACGGACTTGGCGCCCTTTGCCCGATCGCGCCCGGCGAGCACCACGTCGGCGCCGCGGCTGGCAAGTTCGAGCGCTGTCTCATAGCCGAGCCCGCCTGTCCCCGTGACGATGGCGAATTTCCCCGTCTGATCGGGAATATTGGCGGCTGTCCATTCGAACATGGTGCGCTCCCCGCACGGGTCACTTATAGGCCAGCCGCCCTGGCGGATCGAATGGCTTGCTTAATCGACGTGCGGCGGAAACGACTCGACTCTTGCGATGGAGCCTGATTTTTTGTCGCTCCAGCAGCCAAAAGCCAGCGTTGAGGGAGTTTTGCCATGTCGGCCATTAACCAGGTTACCGATTTCTCACGCGACGGAGAGATCGGCGTCATCACATTGAACTCGCCGCCGGTGAATGCGCTCTCCTTCAACGTGCGCGACGGCTTGTTCGAGGGTTTCAAGGCAGCCATCGCCGATCCCGCGATAAAGGCGATCGTCCTGATCTGCGAAGGCCGCACCTTCATCGCGGGCGCCGACATCTCCGAATTCGGCGGCGCGCAGAAAGGCGCCTCGCTCTTCGACGTTCAGAAGATGATGGAGGATTCTCCCAAGCCCGTGGTCGCGGCGATCCACGGCACCGCTCTTGGCGGCGGGCTCGAAGTCGCGCTTTGCGCGCATTATCGCGTCGCCGTACCGAGCGCGCGCTGCGGTCTTCCGGAGGTCAATCTCGGTCTCTTGCCGGGCGCCGGCGGCACGCAGCGTTTGCCGCGCATCGCGGGCGTCGAAAAGGCGCTCGAGATGATGACGAGCGGCCAGCATGTGCCGGCCAAGGAATGTCTTGCCATGGGTCTCCTCGACGAACTCGCCGAGGAAGGCAAGCTCCGGGAAACCGCCGTCGCTTATGCGCGCAAGATCCTCGCGGAAAACAAGCCGCTCAAGAAAGTGCGCGAGAACAATAAGAAGCTCGAGGCGGCCAAGGGTCATCCGGAAATCTTTGCGAACTTCCGAAAAGCCAATGCACGCAAGTTCCGCGGTTTCAAGGCGCCCGAGGCGAACATCCAATGCATCGAAGCGGCGGTGAACCAAAGCTTCGAGGACGGCCTCAAGACCGAACGCAGGCTGTTCATGGAATTGATGACGGGTGCGCAATCGGCGGCGCAACGCTACTACTTCTTCGCCGAGCGGCTGGCGAACAAGATTCCCGACGTGCCGGACGATACCAAGCTCATTCCCGTCAAGAAAGTCGGCATCATCGGCGGCGGTACGATGGGCGGCGGCATCGCGATGAACTTCGCCAATGCCGGAATTCCCGTGACCATTGTCGAGGTGAAGCAGGACGCGCTCGACCGCGGACTGAAGGTCGTGCGCGGCAACTACGAGCGCAGCGCCAAGTCAGGCCGTTTCCCGATGTCGGAAGTCGATCGCCGCATGGGACTGATCGGCGGTTCCTTGAACCTCGAAGAGCTCAAGGACGTCGACCTTGTCATCGAGGCGGTATTCGAGCGCATGGACGTCAAGAAGGAGATCTTCACCAAGCTCGACGCCATCTGCAAACCAGGCGCGATCCTTGCGACCAACACATCGGGTCTCAACATCGACGAGATCGCGTCTGTGACCAAGCGGCCGGAATATGTCATCGGCCTGCACTTCTTCTCGCCTGCCAATGTGATGAAGCTGCTCGAGATCGTGCGTGCCGATCACACCTCCAAGGAAGTCATCGCCACCTGCATGAAGCTCGCCAAGACCATCGGCAAGATCGCCGTCCTGGTCGGCGTCTGCCCAGGCTTCGTCGGCAACCGCATGCTGGCGCAGCGCGGCCGCGAGGCCCAGAAGATGGTGCTCGAGGGTGCGATGCCATGGGATGTGGATCGCGTGCTCTACGATTTCGGATTTCCCATGGGCCCGTTCGCGATGAGCGATCTCGCCGGCCTCGACATCGGTTGGGTGAAGGAGAAATCGCACGGCGAGACAATCCGCGATGTCTTGTGCGAGGCGGATCGCCGCGGCCAGAAGACCGGCGCCGGCTATTACGACTATGACGAGAACCGGACGGCGAAACCATCGCCCGTCACCGAGAAGATCATCCACGACTTCGTTTCGAAGTCGGGCAAGAACCCCCGCAAGATCGGCGACGAGGAAATCCTCGAACGCTGCATCTACCCGATGATCAACGAGGGCGCGAAGATCCTCGACGAGAAGAAGGCGATCCGGCCGTCCGATGTCGATGTGGTGTGGGTGAACGGCTATGGCTGGCCGGTCTATCGCGGCGGCCCCATGCACTACGGCGACGCCATCGGCCTCGACAAGGTGCTGGCGAAGATGAAGGAGTTCCAACGGACGATGGGCGACGCCTTCAAGCCCGCGCCGTTGCTTGAAAAGCTCGTCGCGGAGGGCAAGAAGTTCGCCGATATGCGCTAGGTGACCGAGTAGAAGTGGCACCAGCCCTGGGTGCTGATCTCGCCTTGGACGAGGTGACACGCATTCGGCGCGGCGAAGTGTTTGCATAGCTCGCAACGCTGATTGGCGCTGGGCTTGTCCTGATAACCGGCTTGCGTCTTCGTCAAGGTCGCAGATGCGCTCGACGACTGGCCTGCGAGAGCAAATGCGCCTGCCGTCGTGCCGGCGAACAGCGATCGCTTCAGGAAGCTGCGGCGGGAGAACATCAGAAGGCCGTCCATATGAAGAGCCTGAGCGCGTCGTTGTCGCCCGCGTTGGTGCCCAATCCGTCGAAGTTCCTGCCTGCTCCGTTGAACTTTGTGTAGGCGGAGTATTGCAGGCCCACCCGCACATTGACCCATGGCCCGTAGGGCGAGGCGTCAGGCTTGCCGAACGGCGTGCCGTCGATCTGGAAGAGGAATCCCGAGCTGTCGGGCTTCTCGGTTCGGTTCGCGACATAGAGCAGAGCGTCGCGGCTACCCCAGGTATCGAAGTGCTGCACCGTCACGCCGATCGTGTTCTGCCAATAGTAGGACGCGTTCAGGACGATCTCGTTCAGATCGTCGCTGTGATTGCTGGCACCCCCCAAAAGCTCAGTCGCATCGAACGTCTCGTTCTCATGCGTGTAGCGCGCGTTCAGCGTGGCAATATGCTCGCCGGTGCCGAGAAACTGGTACGACGCGTCGATGCCGACATCGGTGAAATGATCGGAATGACCCGTGGTCTGATCGCGTCCGGGGAAAATATCGCCCAGGAAACTGAAAGCTCCGACTTCGAAATTCTGCGGGCCGTAGTCCTTTTGATAGGCGACCCGAAGATAGGGCGCGGCACCGTCGATGAGGTTCGTACCGTCGGCGCCCACGCCCACGGCGCGCAGAATTCCCTTCGAGAGCGACGTGTAGAAACCGGCTTCGGTATAGAGATCGGAATCCCACCAGGCGTAAGCGCTCGTACCGAAGACGTTGCCGTTGAACGAGCCATCGAGGACCGGTTGGGCGCTCGGCGTCGGGGCAAGTGCGCTGTCGGTGAAGGGAAAACTCCACACCGGCAAAGTCGCCCATGCATCCTGCACGGTTGGCGCGTTGTTGACCGACAGTCCAAGGATGACGTCGCTTCCCATGATGGTTTCGCGATCGACGGCACGGATATCGGAATTATCCAGGCCCACCGAACGGCCGATGCCGTCATAGGTGATCTCGACGAAGCTTCCCAGATGATCGCCATAGCCGCCGGCGACGAGAAGCGCGATCTCGTCGATCGTGGCATTGTCGTTCACGCCGTAGTGCGGCGCAGGCGGCGCAGGTTGATCCTTCGCGGTGTGGAGGAAAGAGGCAATGGCGATGAGCGCCAGCGGCGGCGTGTATTGCACGGCGCGCAAGGTGTAGCCGCCGAGCTTGAATTGCCGTCCGAACGGAGTGAGTTGCGGACCGAAGGCGCCGATGTGGCAGGTGGAACAAGGCTGACCCGTCTGTAACGCGAATGCCGGCAGTGCTTGGGCTTGCTGAAGCGGCACACCGGCGATTGCAACGGCGGCGAATAGAGTCCAGCACAACCTTCTGAGCATGAGCGACACTCCCTCTCTGTGCCGCGCCGGCGAGTCAACGCGCGGCCGCGCGCAGTGCGCGACCGGAGGAGTCGACTCTTCCGCTGAACGACTTTTTTTCTACTTCATGCAACGTCGATTTATTCGTTCGGCGATGGGTGTTTTTGATTTACTTGGCTATCGCGCATCACGAATGTGTCCGTCCGCGACGCTGGGAATGTTCGGCACCCGCGCTACCGACCGAATTCGACATCCCGAACGGCGGGTTTGGCTAACGGGAGCCCTCTCCCTAAGCCATTGATGACAGCGAATTTGTGTAAACCGCTTTTACAGGTATAAGCATTTGTTAACACGCGGTAATCTGGAAAATGGCCCAATCCCTTGCGTGGCGGACGCTGGCACGGTCCTTGCGTATATTTTGGGGACACAGCGTAAAAACGCTGGGGTTACGGCTTTTTTTGCCCCAGGCTGCGCGACATAGGAGATAGATTACGTGAGAGCTTACATCCCGAGTTTGATCATCGCGGCCGGCATCGCCGCCTTGGCGCTCGTCGCGCCCGTTTCTGCGTCGGCGACGCCGCTGCACGGCTATTGCGTGGGTACGGCATGCCCCGACAACGGCACCAATTCGCCGACTGCGCTCAACCCGCCCGTTTTCGCGTTCTCGACCTCTGGTCAGGCCGCAACCGGTGACTTCCTCGTCGGCATTCTCGTTCCGAACGACGATCCGACGCCGGCAAGTTTCACCATCCTGGATCACAACAACAATGCGATCACGTTTACCGCCACTCCTCTGAGCACGACCACGGCTTGGACGTCCGGCGAACTCGGCGCCTATATGGTCGCGCAAGGCTCCACCAACATTACGGGCGGCAGTGGCCATACGATCGGCGCATATCTGCCGGCGACGCAGGCTCTGGATCCTTCGGCAACAGGCTTCTGGGTGTATGTGGCCGATCTCGGTACGCAGACGCTTCAGAGCCAGGCCGACGTCTTCAACGGCCTCGAGTTGGAACTCAACGGTCAGATGCCGCTCGGCGGCTATCTCCTGGGCTTCCTGCAAACTTGCACCGAGACCCGTCATGGACTCAGCTGCTCGTACAGCATGAACGCGAACAGCGGCGCGATCCTGGAAACCAATCCGAATTGCCCCGACTGCCACACCGAAAACGTCCCGGAACCGCTGACGCTCTCCCTCTTCGGCGTTGGATTGGCGGGTGGATTTGCGATGCGCCGTCGGCGCAAGGCCGCATAGCCAAACTTGAGCACCGCTTAACTCAAGGGCCGTCGCGAGACGGCCCTTTTTGTTTGTCCGCGCTAGTAGAGAATCGAGGGCAAGTATGCGCCTGAGGGCTCGTTATAGAGTCCCATGCTCATCAGTGTGAGCGGTTGGGTCACACGCAACCCCTGAGCGAGACACCAGCGCAGCAGCGGGCCGTTGCGCGAGGGAACCAGGAAACCTGGACCGGCGAATGTTTTCGCCGAGGCAATCAGAGCCTTCAGGTCGTCTGTCGTTTCGCACACCGAATGGCCGAAGAACGCAATGCCGGTCGTGTAGCCGGCGATGCGCCCGCCACGCTCGACCACGCCAGCCGCCTTTCTGGCGATGGCGTCGCGCACTTCGCCATCACGGCCTGCACCATGGACGCTCTGGCAAAGCGCATTACATGCCGCGATGTCGTCCGTCGTCGCCGTGCGCACGGAATGGCCATCCATTTTTTGCTCGATCGCGGGACCCTGCAGGCACGACAGGTGCTCGCGCACGTCGAATCCCAATTTGGAATAAAGCGAAAGAGAGCGGGTGTGATAGCCCGCCTGGACCAGGCGAATTCCCGCGAAACCTTTCTCCTGCGAGCGTGTCATGACGGCATGCATCAAGGCGCCCCCAATGCCCTTGTTCTGGACATCGGGATCAACGGTGATCGGACCGACGCCCGAGATCGAATTTCGTTCGTCGAGGAAATTGCTGCCGACGATTTTACCGCCGTCTTCGGCGACGACGGCGAAGGACTGTGCATTTCCAAGCATGCTGCGGACCACGCCGGTCGCGACTTCCGCGCTCGGAAAATCAGGCTGAAAATTGTGCGCGTTTGCGATGGAAGCGAATGCCGCGTGGCAAATGCGTCCGCATTCCATCGCGTCGTCCGGATGACCCCGTCGAATGGTCACAGTCATCGCCTGCTCCTCCCGCCCAATTTGCCGACAGAGCCTAACCAGCAGCCCAATTTGCTTGCAACATCGGCGCCGGCGCGCGACACAGTCACTACCTGCCAACCAACGGGAAGTCGCTCGTGACCCTCGCCAAAATCGCCGATCTCGACGTCTATTTCGAACGCGCCGGCGAAGGATTGCGGCTGCTCTTCATTTCCGGCTCGGGCGCCGATCTGCGCGTGAAGCCCAACCAGATGGACGGGCCGTTGCCCAGGCATTTCGATGTTCTGAGCTATGACCAGCGCGGCCTCGGCCAGACCTCGAAGCCGGATCAGCCCTACACGATGGCGGACTATGCCGACGATGCGGCGCGGCTGATGGATTTCGTCGGCTGGAAGAGCGCGCGCGTGATCGGCGTCTCGTTCGGCGGCATGGTGGCGCAGGAGTTCGTTCTGCGGCATCCCGCGAAAGTCGAACGCTTGGTGCTGGCCTGCACCTCGCCGGGCGGTGCGGGTGGTGCCTCCTATCCGTTCCACACAATCGAGCATATGGGGCGCGAGGAACGCGCGCGCTTCATGATCCCGGTCTCCGACACGCGCCGGGACTCCGAGTGGCAGAAGGCCAATCCGGAAATGTATGAGCAATTCGTGGCGATGGCAGCAAACGATCCGTTCGAGAATGAGCCGCTTCGCGCCATGGGTTATCATCGCCAGCTTGAAGCGCGTTCGCATCACGACACCTATGATCGTCTCGGCGAAATCGCGTGTCCCGTGATGATCGCGGCGGGGCGCTATGACGGCATCGCGCTCCCCGCCACGCAGGAAAAAATGGCGGCGCGGATCAAAGGTGCGAAGCTCACATTCTTCGAGGGCGGCCATCTCTTCATGCTTCAGGACCGCTCCGCCTTGCCCGCGATGATCGATTTCCTGAAAGGTTGACCGCGCTGGGTTTGACAGCGGATCGAAGCCCCGCAAGATAGAGGTCGAGAGCGCCTGAGACGCTCGCTTCAGGGGATTGTCGATCATGTCGCAGACGGGTTCTGCTCCCATCTCCATCGCCGCCGCACTCGCGCGGGTAGCCGAGGAAAAGCCGAACGCACTCGCCGTCACCTGCGAAGACGTGACACTCTCCTGGCGCGAGCTGCACAGGCGCAGCAACCGCATGGCGCGCGGGATGGCGGCCAAAGGCGTGAAGCTCGGCGATTTCGTCACCATCGCGCTGCCCAATTCCACCCACTTCATCGAGGCGTGCTACGCGGTCTGGAAACTCGGAGCGGTGCCGCAACCGGTTTCATCGCGTCTTCCCCTCGCCGAACTCAACGCCATCGTCGAGTTGGCGAAGACGCCCATCGTGGTGAGCAACACGCCGTTCGACTGCACAAGGCCGGTGATCTCGGCGAACGAATTGCTCGACGCCTCACACGACGAAAGCGACTTGCCCGATGCGGTCTCGCCATCCTGGAAGGCGCCGACGTCGGGCGGCTCGACCGGACGGCCGAAGCTGATCGTGTCGGGCCAGCCCGGGTTGGTCGACGGACTGAACGCAGCCTTCTGGCGCATCCAGAAGGACGACGTCATGTTGATGCCGGGGCCGATGTATCACAACGGCCCCTTCATCACCTCGTTCGGCGGGCTGCAGATCGGCGCGTCGCTGGTTCTGATGCCGAAATTCGACGCGGAAGCGACGTTGCGCGAAGTCGAACGTCATCGCGCGAGCTGGCTCTACCTCGTCCCGACGATGATGAGCCGCATCTGGCGGCTGCCAGAGGAAATGCGCGCCAAGTATGACGTGTCCTCGCTCAAGACGGTGTGGCATCTCGCGGCACCGTGTCCGCCTTGGCTGAAGGAGGAATGGATCAAATGGCTCGGCGCCGACGTGGTCTGGGAACTCTATGGCGGTACGGAAGGTCTCGCCTCCACCACCATCTCCGGTCATGAGTGGCTGAAGCATCGCGGCTCGGTCGGCCGCGTCGCGCTTGGCGGCATCATGAAGGCGTTTGCTCCCGACGGTACCGAACTTCCGACCGGAGAGACCGGCGAAATCTATATGAAACGCGAGCCGGGACTGCCCGCGAGCTACCGTTATCTCGGCGCGACGCCGCGCGTCATCAACGGCGATTGGGAATCGATCGGCGACATCGGCTGGTTCGACGAAGACGGCTACCTCTATCTCGCCGACCGCCGCACCGACATGATCCTGGTCGGCGGCGCCAACGTCTATCCCGCCGAAATCGAAGCCGCGCTTGAGGAACATCCACTGGTCGCGTCGAGCGCGGTGATCGGTTTGCCGGACGATGATCTCGGCAACCGCATCCATGCGATCATTCAGCCCCGCGACGGGCTCGATGTCGAAGATCTGAAACTGCATCTGGCCGAACGTCTTGTCGTGTACAAGAGACCGCGCAGTTTCGAACTCGTGAACGAGAATGTGCGCGACGATGCCGGAAAGGTGCGGCGAACCGCGCTGCGCGACGAACGCGTGGCGAAGATGAGAGCGGGAACCTAAGAGATGTCGTCTTTGGGTGCGCCGCCGGCAGAATTCATCTCGATCGGACGAAATCTCGCCAGACTCGCAGCTGAAAAACCCAACGCACCGGCGCTGACCGTGGCCGAACGCACGCTGACATTCGCCGAACTGCACGCACGCAGCAATCGCATCGCGCGCGGACTTCTGGCGCAAGGCGTGAAGCGCGGCGACTTCGTCACCATAGCGCTGCCGAATTCCATCGGCTTCATCGAGGCGGAGTTCGCCTGCTGGAAAATCGGGGCCGTGCCGCAGCCGGTGTCATGGCGGTTGCCGGAGCACGAAATCAACGCGATCATCGAGCTTGCCAATTCCCCGATTGTGATCGGCGACGCCCAGATGATACGCGCCGGGCGGCCGATCGTTTCGCCCGATGCACTCTTTGCCGCTTCCACCGACGCGAGCGAATTGCCTGATGCGATCGCCCCATACTGGAAGGCGCCGACCAGCGGCGGATCCACCGGCCGCCCCAAGCTCATTGTTGCCGGAAACCCTGGCGTGGTTGCGGTGGGCGCGAGCGAAGGCGCGTTGTGGCGCTTCGGAAGCAGCGACACCGTGCTCATGACCGGGCCGCTCTACCACAATGCGCCGTTCGGACTCTCGGCGAGCGCACTTCACACGGGCGCGCATGTCGTGCTGATGGTCAAGTTCGATGCCGAGGAAACGCTCAGGCTCATCGAGCGGCATCGCGCAACCTGGCTCTACCTAGTTCCCACCATGATGAGCCGTATCTGGCGGCTGGCAAACCGCACGCAATTCGATGTTTCGTCGTTGCAGACGGTTTGGCACATGGCGGCGCCGTGTCCGCCCTGGCTCAAGGAAGAATGGATCCGCTGGCTCGGCGGCGAGACGCTCCTCGAACTCTATGGCGGCACCGAGGGGCAGACCATCACGATCATCGACGGCAACGAGTGGATGGCGCACAAAGGCTCGGTGGGAAAGCCGCTGGCGCTTGGCGAGATGAAGGCGTTTTCGCCGGACGGAAAAATGCTCGGCCCGCGCGAGACCGGCGAGATCTACCTGCGCCGGGATCCCTCTCTACCGCCGAGCTATCACTATGTCGGAGCCGAGCCGCGCACGCTTCCCGGCGGCTGGGAATCGCTCGGCGACATCGGCTGGTTCGACGAAGACGGCTACCTCTATCTCGCCGACCGCCGCACCGACATGATCCTGGTCGGCGGCGCCAACGTCTATCCTGCCGAGATCGAAGCGGCGCTCGACGAGCATCCGCTGGTCGCCTCGAGCGCGGTGATCGGGCTGCCGCATGAGGAACTCGGGAACCAGATCCACGCCATCGTTCAGCCGCGTGCAGGTCTCAACGAAGAGGAACTGCATCGCCATCTCGCTGATCGTCTAGTGAGTTACAAGCGGCCGCGCACCTTCGAATTCGTCACGGAGAACGTCCGCGACGACGCCGGTAAAGTGCGTCGCACTGCGCTTAGAGATGCGAGGATCGGAAAGGTTCCACGCAAGTCATAATTTAATTCCGCTGACGGATCGCCATGGACGGCCTAGGCTTGGCCATGGCGAAACTTTCCACCTATCGCGCCAAGCGCGATTTTACCGCCACCCGCGAGCCGCGCGGCACCGTCGCGCGCAGCTCCTCATATCGCTTCGTCGTTCAGAAACACGACGCGACGAGGTTGCATTACGACCTTCGCCTCGAACTCGACGGCGTTTTCAAATCGTGGGCGGTGACGAAAACGCCATCTCTCGATCCGGCCGTGAAGCGGCTCGCAATCGAAGTCGAAGACCATCCTCTCGCCTACGGCACGTTCGAAGGCAACATCGCCGAGGGCCAATATGGCGCCGGCACGGTGCAGCTATGGGACCGCGGCAAATGGAAGCCGCTCGGTGACGATCCCCAGAGCGATTTGCGCAAAGGCCGTCTGTCGTTCGAATTGAACGGAGAGCGGATGAAGGGCGGCTGGGCGCTGATCCGCTTACCGAGGCGGCGAAAGCAGGAGAGTTGGCTTCTGATCAAGGAAGACGACGACGAAGCCCAGCGCGGGAAGGCGGGGGAAGCGCTCGAGAAGGACGTGACCTCCGTCAAGACCGGCCGCACGCTGGCAGAAATCGCCAAGCATGGCCGCACGTAAGTCCACGTCCGACAGCGAAGTCCTTGGCGTCGCGATCAGCCATCCCGAAAAAGAATTATGGCCGAAGTCGAAGGCCGGCGGCGCGGTGACCAAGCTGGCGCTCGCACGCTATTACGAAGCTGCTGCCGCGCGCATGCTGCCGCATATCGCACAACGCCCGGTTTCGATCGTGCGAACGCCGGACGGGATCGACGGCCCCAGGTTCTTTCAGCGCCACGCGAGCTCGGGCTCAGAGGCGTTGGCCATCAAGATCAGGGGCGAAGCCAAGCCGTTCCTGACGGTCGACACCGCAAAGTCGCTGGTGTTGCTTGCCCAACTCGGCGCGGTGGAAGTCCATCCCTGGGGTTCAGCGAAGGGCGATCCGGAGCGGCCGGGACGCATCGTCTTCGATCTCGACCCGTCATCCGAACTCGCCTTCGCGCGCGTGATCGAGGCCGCGAAAGACGTGCGCGACCGCTTGCTCGCGCTCGGTCTGGTGCCGTTCGTCAAGACCACCGGCGGCAAGGGATTGCACGTCGTGATCGCGGTGGGCGGCAATACAAGTTGGAGCGAGGCCAAGACGTTCGCAAAGGCCGTCGCGCTGGCGATGGAGCATGACTCGCCGTCTCGCTACACCACGACAATCGCGAAGAGTGCGCGCCGCGGCAAGATCTTCATCGATATCCAGCGCAATGACCGCACGGCGAGCAGCGTCGCGCCGTGGAGCCCGCGTGCGCGCGAAGGCGCCACGATTTCCGTTCCTTTGGAGTGGTCCCAGATCAAGCAGGGGCTGGACCCCAACCGCTTCACCATCGCAACGTCAGTTTCCTTGTTGCGCAAACCCGACCCCTGGCAGGGGCTGGCGAAATCGGCGCGCGCGATCGCCCCGGCGATGAAAAAGCTGATGCGCAAGTCTCAGGCGTAGGTCTTCGCCATCTTTCCGATCGTCGCGTGGAACTCCGCGATGGTTTCGTCGATCACCTGTTTGACCGGCTTGATCTCGTGGATGCGGCCGCAGACCTGGCCCGAAAGCGCGATCGATGCCTCCATGTCGCCGCCGAAATAGAGATCGAGCGCGTGGCCGAACTCGCTCATCACATTGGCCGGCGGTTCCTTCTCGATACGCGTGGTCTTTTCGGTGCGGAGCGCGCGCAGAGCGGGACCGGGCCCAAAGCGGTTGAGGAACACGGTGTCGGTTTCCTGCGCCGAAAGAATCGCGTTCTTCCAGTTCATGTGCACCGGCGATTCCGCGCTCGACACCATGCGCGTCCCCATCTGGATGCCTTCGGCACCGAGCATGAACGCCGCCGCCATGGTGCGCCCGTCGACCATGCCGCCGGCCGCGACGACCGGAACCTTCACCGTCTCGCAGACGAGCGGCAGCAGCACCATGGTCGAAACTTCGCGCGGGTTCTTGAAGCCGCCACCTTCGCCGCCCTCGACGACCAGACCGTCGACGCCGCAATCGACGGCGCGCAGCGCCGCCTTCAAGGAGGGCACGACATGAAACACAGTCAGACCAGCCGCCTTCAGCGGTGCCACGATCTTCTGCGGGTCGCCCGCGGACGTCGTGACGAATTTCACGCCCTGGTCGATGATGAAATTCACGATGCCGGGATCGCGCACGAAGGCGAGCGCGACATTGACGCCGAACGGCTTCGTGGTCAGTTCGCGCATCTTCTGGATCTCGACCTTGATCGCGTCCAACTCACCGGAGGACGTCTCGATGATGCCAAGTCCGCCGGCGTTCGATACGGCCGACGCGAGCTTGGAGCGCGCGATCCAACCCATCGGTGCCTGCACGATGGGATATTCGACGCCAAGCATGGCAGTGATGCGATTTGCGATCTTCATGGCAGATTCTCCGGTAGCGGAACTTGTTCGCCGACGATGACGGCCGGCATACCGCGCCTTGCAGCGAGCTCGCTCTGGATGCGGGCGTGGGCAGCGCGGTCGATGCGATAGAAGATCGAGAGGATGACGCAGATGAACGTCATGGTGCCCGGAACGATGCCGTACATCAATCCGAGATGTTCGATCGTCGAAGCGGCGATATGCGCCTTGTCGCCGCCCTTTGCGGCCAGGTCGGCGGGAAAGCCGATGATGCCGAGCGCGAGCCCGGCGATGAAGGTGCCAAGCCCCGACGCGGCCTTGGCAGAGAAGCTGAGGCCCGCGAAGTAGAGGCCCTCGCGCCTGGCCCCGAAGCGCAGTTCATGTTCATCGGCGGCATCGGCCATCATCGATTGGAATCCGACCGTCAGATACGAGATTGCGATGCCGGCGATGAAGTAGTTGATCGCAAGGATTGGCACAACCGCAGCACCGGCAGGAATGACACCCAGAATGTGGGCGACCGGAAAGCCCGCCTGACTGACGACGATATAAAAAAGGCTCCAAATCACCATGGTGCGTTTTTCGACGCGCGCTGCGGAAAGCCAGACGGCAGGCAAGCCGGCCAGCACACCGGCAAGGAGAATGACGGCGAGGAACAAGATCTGCGCCGTGTCGAGCTTCCAGAAAAACTTACTGCCGTGAAGAGTGAGCGCGGTTGCCGTTCCCTGGGCCACGAAAAAGATGAGGACGGTCGCGAACAACACGAGAAAGGAGCGATTGCGGAACACTTCGATCACTTCGCGCCAGAGACGCCTCAGCGGATGATCGCTGCTGGGCGTGGCACGATGCAGGCGATTGCGCGAACCAAGCGTGCCGAACGCCGCGACCGCTGCGAACGCCGTCATGAGGGCCGCGCAAAGCCAGCCGAATGGAATATAGGCGGCATGATCGTAGATCTTGGGTCCGGCCAGGAAGACGAAATAGCCCAGGATCAGCGGCAGCAAGGTCGCGAAGACGCTGTAGAAGGTGCGCCAGCCCACGACGCTGGACCGATCGGCATAGTCGTCCGTCAACTCCGCGCCAAGCGCGGTGTAGGGAACGATATAGACGGAGAGCCCGAAGCGAAAAAGAAGCGCGATCGTCGTCGCATAGAAGAAGAGCGGCAGGTCATGGAGATTGCGGGGCAGCGAAAAGAGCAGACCTAGTCCCAGAAAAATCAGGATGAGGCTTGCAATCATGTAGGGATGGCGGCGGCCCCAGATCGAGGTCGAATTGTCCGACACGGAGCCCATCAAAGGATCGACGAAAGCATCGACGATGAGCGCAAGACCGAGCGCCAGACCCGCAAGGACTCCGGAGAGACCGCAAACTTCGTTCAAATAGAAGAGGAGAAAGGTGTTGATCGCCGCCGCACTGACGCTGTCGACGAATTGGCCGGTGCCGTAGACTACCTTGGTCGCGAGCGGCAGGCGCGAGGTATCGCGTTGCGAATTGTCATGGGACATGCCGGTCAGATCACTTCCAGATAGTCGCGGTCGGGCAACGCCGGGAACGGCGCGGTTGGCAACGTCTGGTACCAATAGGCGACCGAAGCGATGTCGTCTTGCAGCGGGAGATATTGCCTCTCCTTGTGCGTGCGCCAGCCGAGCGCCTGAATCGTGACGCGCAGGTCGCTTTCGAAGCGAACCGGATCCATGACGTGGAAGCGATACATGCCGAAGCGCGTCTGAGACCTGTAGACGCCGTCGGGCCGGATGACCTGCGGCAGTCCGGCGAAAGGCGTGGTGAATTCGACATAGGCCGAGCCGCCAGGGCGATCGCGCTCGACGATACCCGGATCGAAGTCGAATGCGCCGCAGAAATAATCCTCGGTGCCGGTGCCGCAGATCGTGGGGAAATCCTGGTCGTCATCCATGTAGAACTTGATCTCGCCTTCTCCCCACCAACCGGAATTGTTCACGCCCCACGCCATATAGGTGCCGGCATAATGGCCGCGACCTTTCACGCCGTCGAGGATCGTGAACACATCCTTGTAAGGTAGCGGGTTGACGCGGCGGAACTGTGCATGGAAATACGCGCACTCGTCAGGCACATCGGTCAACGTGTAGTTGATCTGATAGTAGAGGATCACCTTCTCGTCGCTGAGGTTGGTCATCGCAAAACGCGCGCGCTTTCGAAATGGCATCTCCCAGTAGCAGTTGAAGGCCCGGCCTGGATTGACTGAGACGGGCAGCGCCGAGACCTGCGCAAAACGTTCCCAGCCGACGCAGAAGAAATCGCCGGTCGGGCACTCGATGGAGGGCTGGTCCTGATCGTCCCACCAGGCCCTGAGGATCGCGTGGCGCCACTTGCCGCCCGCCATCGTCAACCAGATCTGCTGAATCGCACCCATGCCGGCAATGTTCGCGAGTTCGCGTGTCTCGCCCGGCTCGATGACGATGTAGGGCGAGACCTTCCAGCCCTGACCAAGGCCGCGCGCGGCATTCGCCGCCGGTCCGTCGGTGGACATGCCGCCCTTGCCCTTTTCGCCGCTGAAATTCTCAGGACTGATCGAGCGCGATTTGGCGCGCGACAGCCGCGACAGATTTCCCAGATGAAGACCAAGGCCGTTGAATTCACTCATCCCTGCGCTCCCCGACGCCGTGTGCCAATTCCATAGAATGTTTCGGCCGTGCCGCCGAAGATGGCTTCGCGCTCGCCCGCGGTGAGGTGCGCCGTCAGCGTTTCGCAGGCCGCGAGCCAGCTTTCATAATCGCCGACTTCGTTCAGCACCGGCCAGTCACTGCCCCACATCAACCGCGAAGGGCCGAAACATTCGAGCAGGACATCGACATAGAGTTTCAATCCTTGCACGGTCCAACCGGGACCGGCCTCGAACGCCAAGCCCGACAATTTGCATCTGGCGTTTGAGTTCTTGGCGATGTGGCGCATGAGCATCGCCCAATGCTCCAGCTCAAGGCTGGCGATATCGGGTTTGGCGCCATGATCGATGACGACGGCGAGATCGCCATAACGGTCGAGGAATTCCGCCAGGGCCGGCAGGTGTGGCGGCTTCACCAAAGCGTCGAAGCGAAGATCATGGCGCTGCATTGCGTCCAGGGCTGGAGCGAGCTCGGGGCGCAGCATCCATTCGACCTCCGCAATGTCCTGGATCATCGGGCGAAGACCGACGAGCGCGGGATCGGCCGCGAGGGATTTGATTCGATCGGCGGCATCCCTCGCATCGAAGTCGACCCAACCCACCACGCCGGCCACAAAGGGCGTGGCGTGCGCGAGCGCCAGAAGAAAAACAGATTCCGCCTCGCTTGGTGCCGCCTGCACGAGAATTGTCTTGTCGATCCCTGCGCGTGCGAGAGACGGCGCCAGATCATCGGGAAGAAAATCGCGCGTGATCTTGGGAAAATCTGCGGCATTCAGCCAACCATAATCGCCGCGCGACAACCGCCAGAAATGCTGATGCGAGTCGACGCGCATCACCGGGCGGCCGGGCGAATGACGCCCTTTTTCAGGATCAGATTGCCGTAGAGTCGGGTCTCTCCCGTCGCCACGACGGCAAATGCGCCGCGCGCGCGGTCATAAAATGCGTGTCGTTCAAGCGCTTCGATGGGTCGTTTTTCGCCGACTTTGCGTAGCGCCTTCTCAAATTCGAGCGCGATGGGCGGCACCTCCTTCGGCTTGCCGACCACAGCCATGCGAAACACTGCCGATGCGAAATCGTCGAGCGGCATGACCGAGAGAATGGCTCCCAGCATGCGAAGCGCGTCGATGCCGTCGGCGCGAACCAGCTTTTGCGCCAGGTGAGCCGAGGGAAAGTTGGCATCCGCCACGACGATCTCGTCGCCATGGCCCATGGCCCTCAGGATCGCCAGTAGTTCAGGACCGAGCAGGGGATCGATGCCCTTCAGCATGGAAAAGGCCCTACGCCTGAGCGGATGGGATAACTCATACCCTGCCGTTCCTTGTCGGAGCCGCCGTGCCCGGTCTCGTAATTCGTCCGGTAACCGCTAGAATAGTAGGTATGTTGCGCCCTGCCCCGCAAGCGCGAAGGAGCCGCTCCTGTCCGATGTCCTGACCAATGATGCCGTTGCGGTACGTCTGCACGCGGCGGACAACGTCGTGGTGGCGACCCGGCGCATTGCAGCGGGAACGAGGTTGGCCGGCGAACATCTCACGACAGTCGATTCCATCCCGTCGGGTCACAAGATCGCGACGGCAGAAATCGCCGTCGGCGAACCGGTACGCAAATATGGTCAGGTGATCGGCGTCGCCACGACGCATATTGCAAAGGGCGCGCACGTACACGTGCAAAACCTCGCCATGTCGGATCAGCGCGCACCGGCGGGACATCCTATGCACTGGAGCGGGACCCAGCCGCAACGGTCGTTTCTTGGCTATCGCCGGAGCGACGGACGCGTGGGCACGCGCAACTATATCGGCGTACTGACGAGCGTGAATTGTTCGGCGACTGTCGCGCGGCACATCGCCGAAGCCGCGGAACGCGGCGGTCTGCTCGCCGGCTTCGATAACGTCGACGGCATCGTACCGATCACGCATGTCAGCGGTTGTGGCATGGCGGGTTCGGGAGAAGGCTTCGAGATCTTGCGTCGCACGCTTTGGGGAACCGCCGCGAACGCGAATTTCGCCGCGATCCTTCTGGTCGGGCTCGGCTGCGAAGTCCTGCAGATCGATCGGCTGAAGAAAGACTATGGCCTTTCCGACAACGCACACTTCCAATCCTTTACCATCCAGGAAACGGGGGGAACCAAACGTTCGATCGAGGAAGGCCTGGCCAGACTCAAGGCGCTTTTGCCCTCCGTGAACGCGGTGTCGCGGAGCGAAGTTTCGGCGGGTGAGATCGTTCTCGGCCTGCAATGCGGCGGCTCGGATGCCTGGTCGGGCATCACCTCGAATCCAGCGCTGGGCAATGCGTCGGACCGCCTGGCCCAGCTCGGCGCGACCGTCATCCTCTCGGAAACGCCCGAAATCTACGGCGCCGAGCATCTGCTGTATGCGCGCGCCAAATCGCCGGATGTTTCGGCCAAGCTGCGCACCCGGCTCGACTGGTGGGAACGTTACACCAAACGTCATGGCGCGGAGATGAACAACAACCCCTCCCCCGGTAACAAGTCAGGCGGTCTCACCACGATTTTGGAAAAATCGCTCGGCGCCGTCGCCAAGGGCGGAACTTCGACGCTGAACGACGTCGTCGAATATGCCGAGCCGATCCACGAACACGGCCTCGTCTTCATGGATAGCCCGGGTTTCGATCCCTGTTCCGCAACGGGACAGGTCGCTTCCGGTGCAACGCTGATCGCCTTCACCACCGGGCGTGGCTCCGCCTTCGGCTGCAAGCCTTCGCCCTCGATCAAACTGTCGTCCAACAGCGAGATCTACCGACGCATGCGCGACGACATCGACATCGATTGCGGCCCCATCGCAACGGGCGAAGCCAGCATCGAAGAAAAGGGCGAGGAAATTCTCGACTATCTGCTCGCCGTCGCTTCGGGACGAAAAAGCAAGAGCGAAGACCTCGGCTATGGCGGAGCGGAATTTGTACCCTGGCAGATCGGCGCGGTGATGTGATCGCCGCTTACGAGGCACACGCCACTGTGTTGCCGCAGGCCATAGACGAAACCCCGATTGTCTCGTTAGTCTCTTTCAAGCGAGCCGGGTTGGCGATGGTTTGGGGGAGCATGTGAAGGGACTGCGTCTGCTGGCGGTGGTTGCGGTTGGCGTATGGGTTGCAGGATGTTCGACCTCGCCTGAATCCCTCGAGCAGAACGATCCGTTGGAACCGATCAACCGCGAAGTCTTCGCGCTCAATCACAGCCTCGACAATAGGGTCGCATTGCCGGTGGCGACGTTCTATCACAGCATCACGCCCGATCCGATCCGCGAACACCTGCATTACTTCCTGACGAATCTGCATCTGCCGGTGACGTTCGCGAACGACATGCTGCAGGGTAATTTCGAACGCGGCGGCGAAGCGATCGGTCGCTTCGCGGCCAATTCGACCCTCGGCTTTGTCGGCGTCTTCGACGTCGCGACGGATTGGGGAATGCCCTACCACCAGGAGGATTTCGGTCAGACGCTGGGAGTTTATGGCGTGGGCGAAGGTCCCTATCTCGTCCTTCCCCTGGCCGGGCCCGCAGTGCCGCGCGACATCGCCGGCGGCTTTGTCGATCACTATCTGGATCCCCTCGGCTACATCCGGTGGCACCGCCCATTCTACTACTCGTGGACGCGCAGCATATTGTCGTTCGTGGATTCCCGCTCGCAAAGCATCAACGCCTTGCGCGAAATCGAGCGCTCCTCCATCGATCTCTATGCCACCACGCGCAGCCTTTATCGCCAGTCCCGCAATGCCGAAATCCGCAATGGCGAGCCGGACGTGAAGGGTTTGCCGGACTTCTAGCCGTCCGTTAAACAGCGTTATGACAATTGTCGAACGAATCGTCGCGATATGCAGCGCCGCGCCGGCACGCGTTGCCGCGCTGTGCCTCGCGCTGGGCATCGCGGGCGGCATCTACACCGCTGCCAATTTCTCGATGGATACGGACAGCACCAAGCTGATCGCGCCGGATGTCGATTGGCGCGCACGCGAAGTGCATTTCGATTCGCTGTTTCCGCAACAGGTCAATTTAATTCTGATCGTCGTCGACGGTGCGACGCCTGAACTCGCCGAAGCCGGAACCGCTGCGCTCGCCGACGCCCTTGGCGGTCAGAAGAAGCTTTTTTCGCTGGTGCGCAGGCCGGACGGCGGCGCGTTCTTCAACCGCAACGGCTTGCTCTTCCTCTCTTATGATGAGGTGAAAACGACGACCGAGCAGATGATCGCCGCACAGCCTTTCCTCGGTCCGCTCGCCCAAGACCCGAGCTTGCGCGGAATCATGGACAGCCTCAAAACTGCGCTGGACGGTGTGTCGCGCGGCCAGGCCAAACTGGATGACCTTGAGCGCCCGCTCGCCGGCTTCAGCGACACGTTGGGAAAGATCGTAGCGGGACAACCCTCCTTCCTTTCGTGGCGCTCGCTGATCACCGGAGCAAAACCGTCGCGGCAGGAGACGCGCCGCTTCATCGAGGTGAAACCGGTCCTGGATTTCAGCGCGCTTGAGCCGGGAGAAAGTGCGACGAACGCGATCCGCGCGACCGCTTCGGCCTTGCACCTGACGCCTGAAAACGGCGTGCACGTGCGCCTGACGGGGCCGGTGCCACTGTCCGACGAAGAGTTCGCAACGCTTGCCGATCGCGCAGCGCTCATGCTCGGCGCCATGCTGCTCGCCGTGCTGGCGACATTATGGGCGGCGGTGCGCTCCTTTCGCATCATCGCCGCGATCCTGATCACGCTGGTTGTGGGATTGATGATCACGATGGCGCTAGGCCTGTTCATCGCGCACGTCTTCAACATCATCTCCATTGCGTTCGTGGCACTCTTTGTCGGTATCGGCGTCGATTTCGGAATCCAGTTCTGCGTGCGCTATCGCGCCGAGCGGCATGCCAAGGACGACCTGAGGCCCGCTCTGATCCGCGCCGCAGCCGGCGTCGGGACACCGCTGGCGCTCGCTGCGGCGGCGACGGCCGCGGGGTTTTTCTCGTTCCTGCCGACGAGCTATGTCGGGGTCGCAGAGCTAGGGCTGGTTGCCGGTATCGGAATGGTCGTCGCCTTCGCCCTCTGCATCACGCTGCTTCCGGCCTTACTCATGCTGTTCAAGCCCTACGGCGAACCGGAAGGGATAGGCTTTGCCTTCTTCGAGACGATCGACCGCATCATGATCTCGCACCGGTCCCAGGTTCTCACCGCCGCGGCCGCGATCGCGCTCGCCGCGCTCGTGCTCGTGAGCTTCGTCAAGTTCGATTTCAATCCGCTCGACCTGCGCAGCGCCAAAACCGAATCCGTTTCGACCATTCTCGACCTGATGCAGGATCCCCAGACCTCGCCCAATACCATCGACGTGCTGGCGCCGAACCTGAACGCGGCACGCTCGCTGTCCCAGAAGTTGTCGAACATTCGCCAAGTAGGACAGGCGATCACGCTCGCCGATTTCGTACCGTCCGATCAGGAAAGAAAGTTGGCCCTTATCACGGATGCCAACGTTCTGCTCGATGCCACCATCAATCCGTTCGCGACGAAGCCGGCGCCAAACGACGCGGAACTGGTCGCAAGTCTTGGCGCAACATCGGCCGCACTCCGCGACGTGGCGGCCAAGAGCGATGGACGTGCTGCGAACGACGCGCGACGCCTCGCCGATACGTTGGCGAAATTGGCGACGGGGCCCCAGGCTCTGCGCGCACGCGCAACTGCGGCCCTGGTACCGGGCCTCAAAACCATGCTGGCGCAGATGAGCGCGTCGCTGCAGGCCGCCCCGGTCAGCGTACAATCGCTGCCGCCGGAACTCGTCGCGGACTGGATCGCCAAAGATGGCACCGCCCGCATTCAGGTTTTCCCAAAAGACACGTCCGGCACCAATGTCTCTCTCACCCAGTTCAGCAAGGCGGTCATGAAAGTGGCGCCCGATGCAACCGGTGCTCCAATCTCCATCCGCGAGTCGGGCACGACGATCGTCGACGCCTTCATCGAGGCCGGCACGTTGTCATTTCTCGTTATCACGATCCTCTTGATCGCTGTCCTGCGCCGCCCCCGCGACGTGCTGCTGACGATCATTCCGCTGCTCCTGACGGGACTGCTGACGCTTGGGACGTCCGTCGCCATTGGTCTGCAGCTGAACTTCGCCAACGTCATCGCGCTGCCCCTTCTGTTCGGGATCGGCGTCGCCTTCAACATCTACTTCGTCATGGCCTGGCGCGCCGGGCAGATGGATCTCCTGCAGTCGAGTCTGACGCGGGCGGTGATCTTCAGCGCCCTGACGACGGCGTCGGGCTTCGGCAGTCTTTGGCTATCCAGCCATCCAGGCACCGCGAGTATGGGCGAGCTTTTGATGATCTCGCTCGGCTGGACGCTCGCAACGACGCTGTTCTTCCTACCGGCATTGATGGGCGAACCGCCGGTAAACGCCGCCGGCTCGGACGCTCAGCCCGGATAGAACAGGGAACAAAATGCTCTGGCGCCCGTTTACTTGAGGCAGGATTTCGTGGGGCGCGCCATGTCGGCTTTTGGGCTCTATGTCTTGGGATTTGTTGTTCTTCTGGGCGGCCTTATCTATGGCGCGCATCTTCTTCATGTTCCGCAAACCTGGATTATCGTCGGCGCGCTCATCGTGATCGGCCTGGGCATCATGTCGGCCGTGTCGCGGACGAAGCAGCGCGATCCCCCGAACGAAACGCCGCACGTCTGATCGTTCGCGTCAGCTCTTCAGAGCCTTGTCGGCGAGGGCGTCGATCTTCTTGATCAGCGCCGATGCGCCGCCGGTCTTGAGCGTGGCGGCAAAATCGGAGCGATAGACCGAGAGCTGGCTGATCGAGCCATCGAGTAGAATGTCGATGATCCTCCAGTCGCTGCCGAACTGGCGCATGCGATAGATGAAGGAAACCGTCTGATCCTTGGCGACTAAAGCCGTTTTCACATAGTGATCGGTGCCGCGAATGTCGGCTTTGGGTTCGACGGTGAATTTCTCGCCGTCATAGCTTGAGAAATTGCCGGCATATTGGGCGATGGTCATGCGCGCAAAGGCATCGCTGAGGGCTTTCTGGTCGTCGGCGGACATGGTCGACCAGCCGGGTCCGACCGCGTATTTGATCATCGTGGCGAGATCGAAGGTCTTTTCGACGACAGGTTTCAGCTTGTCGTAGCGCCCCTGGGCGCCCAACGTCTTGCCGCCCTTCATGCAGTCCAGGAGCGTCGCATAGAACGACTGTACCGCAGGCGTCGCCGGGTCGGCCGCATCGGCGCGGACAGACGGCGAAGAAAGCAGCGCCACCGCCAACCCCAGCGCGAGAGAAAGTTTCGTCATCCAGTGTTGCATCCGGGTCTCCAAGTGATCGAAGCGGCGTAGGCGTCAATCACGGCAAAATTAGGCCGTTCAGCCGCGCGCCGAAGTTTTCTGGACGAAGTGCGCGGCGATGACGCGGGTGAGATCGGCGGCGGCAAGACCGGCTGTCTCATATTGGCGCGCGGGGTCGTCATGTTCCAGAAACCGGTCCGGCAATGTCAGCGTGCGGATTTCGAGGCCCGGTCTGAGCAGTCCTTCATTGGCAATGAAGTGAAGCACATGCGCGCCGAAGCCGCCGGCTGAGCCTTCCTCCACTGTTACCAGCATGCCGTGATGACGCACGAGGCGGCGAACCAATTCTTCGTCGAGGGGCTTGGCGAAGCGCGCATCTGCAACGGTGCAGGAGATGCCATTCGTCCTCAGCTGATCGGCGGCGGCGAGGGCTTCTGCCAGACGCGTTCCCAAACTCAGGATGGCGACTTCCCTGCCCTCGCGCACGATGCGACCCTTGCCGATGGGCAACACCATCCCGCGCTCAGGCAGCGCCGAACCGGTGCCTTCGCCGCGCGGATAGCGAAGCGCAATCGGGCCCTGATCATAAGCTGCGGCCGTCGCCACCATATGCACGAGTTCGGCTTCGTCGGATGGCGCCATCACGACAAAGTTCGGCAGGCAGCATAAATAGGCGAGATCAAAACTTCCCGCATGCGTGGCGCCGTCGGCGCCAACCAGTCCCGCGCGATCCATGGCGAAGCGCACAGGCAGGTTCTGGATCGCGACATCATGCACGACCTGGTCGTAAGCACGCTGCAGGAAGGTCGAATAGATCACGGCGAAGGGCTTGAGCCCTTCCGTCGCGAGGCCCGCGGCAAAGGTCACGGCATGTTGCTCGGCGATGCCGACATCGAAAGTGCGCTCGGGAAACGCCTTGGCGAAGATGTCCAGTCCCGTGCCCGACGGCATGGCCGCCGTGATGGCGACGATCCGGGGATCGGCTGTCGCCTCTGAAATCAACGCGTCGGCGAAGACCTTGGTGTAGCTGGGCGCTCGCGGCTTCGATTTGATCTGCGCGCCCGTCGCGACGTCGAACTTGGCGACCGCATGGCCCTTGTCGGCCGACCCTTCGGCAGGCGCATAGCCGTGGCCCTTGCGCGTGACGATGTGGAGGAGCACGGCGCCTCCCTCCTTGTCGTCGCGGATGGCTTCCAGCGCCCGGACGAGCGCATCGACGTCATGGCCGTCGACCGGACCGATGTGGCGCATCCCAAGTTTCTCGAACATGGTGTTCGTGCCGGACTTGGTCACCGTCAATTCGTTGAGATGCTTGTTCAAGGCGCCCGTGGCGGGCGCGATCGACATATCGTTGTCGTTGAGGATCACCAGGAGCCGGCTGCCGAGCGCGCCCGCATTGTTGATCGCTTCATAGGCCATGCCGGCGCTCATCGCGCCATCGCCGATCACGGCGATGACATGGTTGGACTTTCCGAGCAGATCGCGCCCAACCGCCATGCCCAATCCCGCCGACACCGATGTCGAGGAATGGGCCGCTCCGAAGGGGTCGTATTCGCTCTCGCTCCTGCGCGTGAAGCCCGATAGCCCGCCACCCTTGCGGATCGTACGGATTCGGTCGCGACGGCCAGTCAAAATCTTATGCGGATACGCCTGATGACCGACATCCCACACGATGCGATCGTCGGGTGTGTCGAAGACATAGTGCAGCGCGACGGTCAATTCGACGACACCGAGACCGGCGCCGAAATGGCCACCGGATTGCGACACGGCATCAATCAATTCGTACCGCAGCTCGTCGGCAAGCTGGCGCAGATTCGACGGGGTGAGACGGCGCAGATCGGCCGGCACGTCGATCCCGTCAAGCAATGGTGTGCGCGAAACGTCGGCCATCAGGAGTCCCGGTTCAGCAGGTAAAGAGGAAGGGCGCACAGTTCCGGCGCAGCGTTGCCATAGGGAGCGAGCGTGGCAGCAGCCCGGCGTGCGAGCTTCTCCGCTTCGCTTCGCGCACCGTCGATTCCGAGGATCGCCACGAGCGTTGCCTTGCCCTGCTCCTTGTCCTTACCGACGGCCTTGCCCGTCTTTTCCGCCGTGCTGGTGACGTCGAGCAGATCATCGGTGATCTGGAACACCAGACCCATGTCGCGCGCATAGGAGCGCAGGCGATCGCGGTCTTCCTGTTTCGCTTCGCCCAATATTGCTCCGGCTTCGCAGGAGAATTCGAACAGCTGGCCGGTCTTCAACCGCTGCAGCAGCACGATCTCGTCGGCTCCGAATGCATTCTTAGCGGCCTGCATGTCGATCATCTGTCCGCCGATCATGCCGTTGCTGCCCGCAGCCTCGGCGAGACGCTGAACGAGTGCGCTGCGAACCTCGCCGGACGGATGGGTTTCCCTACCTGCGAGAGTCTCGAAGGCAAGCGTGAGCAAGCCATCGCCCGCAAGGACCGCGGTCATCTCGTCGAAGGCGATGTGTGTCGTCGGACGGCCGCGGCGGAGCGCGTCATCGTCCATGCAGGGCAGATCGTCGTGGACGAGAGAATAGGTGTGGAGAACTTCGATGGCCGCGGCGACGCGGGCGGCTCGCTCTTCAGGAACGTCAAACAGCCTCGCTGAATTCAGCACCAGAAAGGGCCTGAGACGCTTGCCGCCGGCGAAGGTTGCATATCGCATCGCCTCCTGAACCCGCGCATAGAGCCCGTGAGGCTTGGGCAGTACGCGATCAAGCGTTGCATCGACGATCCTGGACGCCTCCTGCAAGGCGCTCGGCAACGAGATGGACTGGGACTGAACCGACATTCTCGGCGCCCCGTCATTCGTACCCTTCATGAACACCCCGTCCGACCCGCCGGTTCCAAATCCCCAATGAAGGCAGGGGTAACTTTGCGCGAATTGTACCATATCTCGCCAATTCGGGGGCCCTGCCTACCCTCCAATTGAGCCAAATGCTAGCCGGAGCGTTGTAATCTTGTGCCGGTTGCGCTGCACACAGATGCTGGCTATAGCCACCCCTTAGGGCCAAATCGGCCCAGGGAGACAGGAGTCTCGATGCGAGTCGTTCTCGCCCAACCCCGCGGATTCTGCGCCGGTGTCGTTCGAGCGATCGACATCGTCGAGCGGGCGCTCGAGAAGTTCGGCGAGCCTGTCTATGTCCGCCATGAGATCGTGCACAACAAGCACGTCGTCGACACGCTGAAGAACAAGGGCGCGCGCTTCGTCGAGGAACTGAACGAAGTTCCCGATGGCGCGGTGACCGTTTTCAGCGCTCATGGCGTGCCGCAGGCTGTGGTCAAGGATGCGCAGTCGCGCGGACTTCCCGTGCTCGACGCAACCTGTCCGCTGGTTTCGAAGGTGCACAATCAAGGCAAACGCTACGCTGGCAGCGGCCGCAAGTTGATCCTGATCGGTCACGCCGGACATCCGGAAGTCGAAGGCACGATGGGTCAGGTCGGGGCACCGGTGCACTTGGTGCAGTCCGAAGCCGATGTCGCCGCGCTCGATATTCCGAGCAATACACCGGTCGCCTACATCACGCAGACGACCCTTTCCATCGACGACACCAAAAACGTGATCTTGGCTTTGAAGGCAAAGTTCGCCGACATCGTCGGTCCGGAAACGACAGACATCTGTTACGCCACGCAGAACCGGCAGACGTCGGTTCGCGAGCTTGCGAAGGTGGCTGACGTCATTCTCGTCGTCGGCGCCAAGAACAGTTCCAATTCCAACCGGCTCTGCGAAATCGGCCGCGAGGAAGGCATTCCCGCCTACCTGATCGCCGACGGCAGCGAGTTGGATCCGGCCTGGGTGCGCGGGCGAAAGGTCGTCGGCCTCACCGCGGGGGCCTCCGCGCCCGAAAGCCTGGTCGAAGACGTCATCGCCGCGCTGGGGCGTATCGAGCCCGTCGAAGTCACGCAGATGGACGGCAAGAAGGAACATATCGAGTTCCGCCTTCCGGCCGAACTCAGAATCGATCGCGCCCCGGCGGCGTGAGAACGGAGAAGAGTGTGGGAATTCCGGTTCAACAGGCCGCGCGCATCGGCGCCTATGTGATGAAGCAGCACCTCACGGGTACGAAGCGTTATCCGCTCGTGCTCATGCTCGAGCCGCTCTTCCGCTGCAATCTCGCCTGCGCCGGGTGCGGCAAGATCGACTATCCCGACGATATTCTCAATCAGCGCCTGTCCTATCAGGATTGCATGGAGGCGATCGACGAATGCGGCGCGCCCGCGGTTTCAATCGCCGGCGGCGAGCCGCTTCTGCATCGCGAGATGCCGCAGATCGTGCAAGGGTTCCTCGACCGCAACAAGTTCGTGATCCTGTGCACCAATGCGCTCCTGCTGACGAAGAAGATCGATCAGTACCAACCGCACGCGAACTTCACCTGGTCGATCCATCTCGACGGCGACAAGGCGATGCACGATCACTCGGTGTGCCTGGAAGGCGTCTACGAAAAGGCGATCGAAGCCATCAAGCTCGCCAAGTCCAAGGGCTTCCGCACCCAGATCAACTGCACGCTGTTCTCCAACGCCATTCCCGAACGCGTGGCCGCGTTTTTCGACACGATGATGGAGATGGGGCTCGACGGCATCACCATTTCGCCCGGCTATGCCTATGAGCGCGCGCCGGACCAGGACAGCTTCCTCAACCGCGAACGCACCAAGAATCTCTTCCGCGACATTCTTTCGCGCGGCAATGGCGGCAAGAAATGGGAGTTCACCCAGTCGCCGCTCTTCCTCGACTTCCTGGCCGGCAACCAAACCTATGAATGCACGCCGTGGTCGATGCCGTTGCGCTGCGTCTTCGGCTGGCAGAAGCCCTGCTACTTGCTCGGCGAAGGCTATGTGAAGACGTTCAAGGAACTGATCGAGGACACAGACTGGGACAAGTACGGCGTCGGCAAGTACGAGAAGTGCCAGGACTGCATGGTCCACTGCGGCTTCGAAGGCACCGCCGTCATCGACTCGATCAAGCATCCTCACAAGCTGATCCCGCTCGCGGTGCGCGGGGTGAAGACGTCGGGACCGATGAAGCCGGATATCGACACCTCGCATCAGCGGCCGGCAGAATTCGTGTTCTCACGCCATGTCGAGCAGAAGCTAGCCGAGATACGGGCAGCCAAGAAAAAGCCCGAGAGCGTCACGGCTGCGCGATAGGGCGGCGAACGCCTTGTTGGCTTCGCGACCGGTCGTCAGCAAATCCGCGATCTGAAAAGGCTCGCTCACCAGCGAGCGCAGAACGCCGCCGAGACGGATGCGCCCGTTGGCATTAAGGCGCACGAGCGCTGCCGGCGGCAATCCGCGCGTCGCGGCATCAGAAATCGCGCGGAGCGCCACGAACGGAATCTTGTGGCGGCGCGCGATGCGCGCGGCGATGTGAGATTCGTTATCGACCGCGTGTGCGCCGGAGATCGCGAACAGGCGGCGTTTACCGTCGACATGGCTCACGATCTCGCCATGGCCGACAATGATCGCCGTCGTGGCACGCGGCAACTTTTGGCGCAGGACCGCATTCCACTTGACGTCGGTCGCATAACGTTCCTCGCCATGCACGACGTGGCTCGCGACCACAACGTCGCCGGGACGAAGGAGCGGTGCGAGCGCGCCGGCGATTCCGAAACTGACGATGCCTTTGGCCCCGGCGGCGATGGCTTCTTCGAGGCGGCGCGCCAGAAGCGCTCCGTCGCCGGCCCCGACAACGGGTACCATGCGCGCGCGCCGTGCAATGCGGGCTTCACGCGCAAGACCGGTGACGGCAATGACGTTCATGCGGCGGCGAGCTCCAGAACTCTGCGCTCGACGACGCCTTCGTCATCCTGATCGGCGAAGACGGCAACGCTGCGCGGCGGCGACATATCGGGAAGATGATAGACCGCGCAAACGCTGCCGGGACCTGCGCCGCTATGGCCGTACCACATTCCGAATGGACCGTCGGGATCGATCATCAAACCGGTTCCTGGAGTCGGCGTGACGAAGGGGCGACCAGTAAGAGCATCCAGCGGTGGCGAGGCCTGCAACATCGCAGCTCTTGATTGGACGGAAAGGAAATCGCTCGTGAAGACGCGATACAGGAGCCGCGCCGCATCCAAAGCGGTGCCGACGATAAGTCCGTGATAGACCCAGTTGGGGTCGTAGGCGCCGAGATCGGCAAAGGCCAGTCGCTGCATGTCGTCGCGCTCGCGGGTCAGGAAGGCATGGATGCCGAGCGGCGCGAAGACGGTGGCATGGAGTGCCGAACCAAGTGCGGAGTCGCTGGCGCGCTCGATCTCGCGGCGCACGAAGTAATACCCGATATTGCTGTATCTCCAGGCCTGCCCCGGTTCGGACAATAAGCGATTCGCGTTGGCCCGACGCAGGAGTTCGTCGACAGGCCAGGCAGGTTCGCCTCGCGCGACCGCGGCGTGATACTCGGAAAGGCGCCCATAGTCGGTCAGACCCGCGCGATGAGCGAGGAGCTGGCGCAGCGTGTAGGGTTTTGCCTCCAGCGGTTCGTCCAATGCGAGCTTGCCTTGCTCGACGAGCCGAAAAGCGGCGATAGCGAGCACCGTCTTGCCGAAGCTCCACCACGGTACCAGCGCATGCGGCGCACCAAAGTCGGATTCGCTGCCGCCGACGATGCGGGCCGCGAGGATCACAGCCCGTACGCGACGTGATGCGAATTGCCTGCCTTGAGATTGCGGTAGCGCGCGACCGCCCAGAGCGGGAAGAACTTGGGATAGCCGTGATAACGCAGGTAGAACACGCGCGGGAAGCCGCCACCGGTATACTGGTCCTGCGACCACAATCCGTCGGGGCCTTGCGCGGCCCTGAGATAGCGGATGCCGCGCGCCACAGCGGATGAATCGACCTCACCGGCCGCCATGAGCGCAAGCAACGCCCAGGCGGTCTGCGACGCAGTCGAAGGCGCGTGATGATAGCCGCTGTAATCCAGCCGGTAGCTCGCACAATCCTCGCCCCAGCCGCCATCTTTGTTCTGGATTTCGACGAGCCAATGCACCGCGCGCCGGATCATGGGATGGTCGTGAGCGAGCCCCGCCGCATTCAAACCGGCCAGAGCCGACCAGGTGCCGTAGATGTAGTTGACGCCCCAACGGCCGAACCAGCTGCCATCGGCCAGCTGCGAGCGCTTTAGAAACTCGATCCCCCTGTGCACCGCAGGATGGTCCTCGGTCTCGCCAAGTTGCGCCAGCATGCCGATGCAGCGTCCGCTGACATCGTCGGTCGGTGGATCGAGCAGCGCGCCGTGATCGGCAAAGGGAATGTTGTTCAGATAGTAGTAAACGTTGTCGGCATCGAACGCACCCCATCCCCCATTCTCGCTCTGCAAGCCTTCAACCCACTCCCGGCCGCGCGCGATTGACTCGCGATAATCGGCAAAGGGCGCGACGCGTTCCTTGGCGCGGTCGAGCGCGATGACGACCACAGCCGTATCGTCGAGGTCGGGATAGTGGGCGTTGTTGTACTGAAAAGCCCAGCCGCCCGGGCGCACGTTCGGCCGCTCTTCCGCCCAATCGCCTTTCACGTCGAGAACCTGCCGCGTCTTCAGCCATTCGAGACTCTTTGCCACCGCGGCGTCAGCCGCGTCGTCTCTGAGTTCCATCAACGCCAGCGCCGCAAGCGCGGTGTCCCACACCGGAGACACGCAAGGCTGGCAGTAGGCCTCGTCATTCTTGATGACGAGGAGCCGCTCGACCGACTGGCGCGCAATCGCGCGATTGGGGTCGTTCGCTGAGACTCCCAACGCGTCGAACATCATCACGCTGTTTGCCATCGCTGGATAGATGGCGCCGAGTCCATCCTCGCCGTTGAGCCGTTCGATGGTCCATGCCTTGCACCTGTCGATGGCGCGTTGACGCAATCCCTTGGGCCAATAAGGTTCGAAACGCTTGAGCAACCAGTCGAGCGCGGCGAAGAAGGCGGACCAGCCCACGCTTTGATGCGGTGCGCGCGGGCCGATCACGGGCACGCCGGCAACGAAGAGTTCCGGGACATGCACATTGCGCGGATTTCTCGCGACCGGCTTCAAGGCCGCCAGCACCAGCAGCGGCACGATCACGGTGCGCGCCCAATAACTCATCTTGGAGAGATGAATGGGAAACCAGCGCGGCAAGAGAATGAGTTCGACCGGCACCGTCGGGACGTTCTTCCATTCCGTTTCGCCATAAAGCGCGAGCAGAATGCGCGTGAAGACGTTCGTCTTGATCGCGCCGCCCCGCTCGCGGATGGCGTCGCGGGCTCGCGTCATGTGCGCAGCGTCACTGTCGTCGCCGATCATCTTGAGGGCGAAATAGGCCTTGACGGTCGCCGAGATGTCGAACGGGCCGCCATGATAGAGCGGCCAACCGCCATGGCTGCCCTGAATGCGGCGGAGATAGTTGCCGATCTTCGTTTCGAGCTCCAGGTTCGGCGTCTCTGCCAGATAGTGAACCAGGAGGACATATTCGGACGGAATGGTCGCGTCGGCTTCGAGCTCGAACACCCAATGACCGTCCTCGCGCTGCAGCTTCAAGAGCGCGGCGGTGGCCTCGCCGAGCACTTTGTCGACAAAGACGGTGCTTTCATGTTCGCTGGCCAGCTGGTTCATGCGATGGGGTTATCCGCTTGTCCGAGAAAGTGCCAGCCGCGCCGCCTTTTGCCCCGAACGGACGGCGCCTTCAAGCGTCGCGGGCAAGCCCGTATCCGTCCAATCGCCGGCGAGCAGCAAATTGGACCATCTCGTGATGGGCCCGGGCCTCAGCGCCGCTTGCTCAGGGGTCGCGGCAAAGGTGGCGCGGCGTTCCTTGACGATCTGCCAGGGCGGAAGCTCAGCCGGCAGATTCAGCACCGCGGCGACATCAGACCAGAACAGCGCTGCCAATTCCTCGCGGTCCTTCTCGACGATGGCGTCGGCGCCGCTGACTGTGATCGAGATGCGATCGGGGAAGGCGAAGACCCACTCAGCCGATCCGCCGATCACGCCCGTCATCAACGGCGTTCCGGCGGGAGGCGCAATGCGAAAATGCGCGTTGACGATGGCTGAGTGCTCAGCGGGCGCGACAAGGCCGGGCACCAGCTCCATCGCGACCCAAGGCGGGACGGCGAGAATGACGGCGTCGCGCTCGCCGAGTTCGACGACCGAATCCGGCAATTGCAGACCTGTCACCTCGGACTGGGCGAAGACGAGCGCGCGCACACGCTGACCCAGACGAAGGTTGGCCGCCTTGCGTTTCAGCGTGGCGAGCGCCGGATCGACGAAGGCCGCCGCCAATGTGGGATGGGCGATGCGTGGACGATATGCGTGTCCGCCTCGCGCCAGAGACTCGCGAATGACCGCGCCTGCCAATCTTGCGGACGCGCCTTTCGGTTGGGTGTTGAGGACCGCCAGGAGAAACGGTTCCAGCAAGCGCTCCCACAAGGCGCCCTCGCAGGCGATGACGTCGCCGATGCGCTGGTTTGGCGCGGCAAGCATCAGACGCACCAACGCGAGATAGTCATGAGGTTTGGTCCTGGGGACGCGGCGTCTCGCGCTGAACAGCCACCAAGCGATGGCGCTTTCATTGGGGCGGATTGTCCAGCGCTCGCCAGTCCGCACGTCGGCAAAATCGAACTCGGCACGGTTTGGCCCGGCAAGCGCATTCTCCGCGCCGATGGCGCGAAGGTAGCTCTGTACGCAATGATTGCCCGACAGCACGAGATGATTGCCGTTGTCGATCACCTGTTCGAGCACCGGATCGAAATAGGAACGGCAGCGGCCGCCTGCCTGCGGCGCGCCCTCGATCAGTTCGACGCTGGCGCCGTTCTCGGCGAGTGCCACGGCAGCCGAAAGGCCGGCTAGGCCCGCGCCGACGACGTAGACTGTGCTCATCCGAAAAGGCCATTGCGCAAAACGATGCCGAGCAGCTTCGCCTTGCCGAGGCTGACGCGGCTGCGCGGGGGCTTCCAACCGACGGCCTCTGTCTGGCGCAGGATCTCGCCATACACAGCACCCATAAGACGCGGCGTCGCGATGCGGCCCTTCGGTTTCTTCGCGAGAACAGAAGCCGCCTTGGCGTAGCGTCCATGCGCATCGCGCGCCAGTAAGCGGCAGACGGAGTCGATCCTCGGATCGGCGATCGCGGCTTTCGGATCTCTCGTTGCGATCCCTGCGGCCTCAATATACTCGCGCGGCAGATAAAGCCGGCCGATCGCGGCATCTTCGTCGATATCGCGCAGGATATTGGTGAGTTGCAAGGCACGGCCGAGCTCATGCGCAAGTTCGAAGCCGGCGTCCTCCTTCATGCCGAACACCTTGATCGACAGCCGTCCCACCGCGCTCGCCACCCGCTCGCAATAGAGATCGAGCGTCTGCAGGTCCGGCGCCACGATGTCCCTTTCGACATCCATGTCCATGCCGTCGATCACCGTGAGGAAATCGACCCTGCGCAGGCCATAGTGCTTGACGGGCTCGGCTAGAAAACGGGCGCGCTCCGGCGGATGGCCGGCATAAAGATCGTCTAGATCGACGCGCCATTTGAGCAGCTCGGCTTTGCGTTCCTCTCGCGTGCCGACACCGTCGTCGGCGATATCATCGACCAGGCGGCAGAAGCCGTAGATGGCGAACATTGCCTCGCGCTCTGCTCTCGGCATCAGGCGCATTGCCGAGTAGAACGAGCTTGAGGACGCCTTTTCCTGAGCCGCCTGAACGACAGGAATGGATTGTGATGGTGCGAGTGTCATGGACCAGTTGCCGAGTCGGAGGAGGTCTTTTTAGGCCGAAGCCGGGCCGAGGCAAACTCGCGCAGGCTGCGGAACAAAAGAGCAGGCATTTCGCCGCGCGTGTGATGCACGCGCTCAGAGAGGGGATCATGGTTCAGAAGGCGTTTCGCCAGATCCTCGGCCAGGGTCTGAATGACGTTGACTTCCAATGCGAGGCGGCGGTCGCGGATCTGACGGGCGAAGGGGCGCGCGATCTGCAGAAGCTCCTGCGTGCGACGGGTGAGATCCACGATCACGCTGCGCAGCGCGAGCGAACTCTTGTCCTTGGCCAGTGCGAGCGTCGACACGCCGGCGCGATCGAGCAAGTCCATTGGAAGGTAGACTCGATCGAGCTGGCGGTAATCCTTGGCGCAATCCTGCAGGTGGTTGATGATCTGCAGAGCCGTGCAGAGCGCGTCGTTCGCCGGCCAAAGGCTGCGGTCTTCGCCATGGACATCGAGCACGAAGCGTCCGACCGGCATGGCGGAATAGCGACAATAATCGAGGAGCTCGTTCCAGTTCGCATAGCGTAGCTTGGTGACGTCCTGGCGAAAGGCCCTCAGGAGATCGAGCGCGTGCTCGTTCGAAAGCGCTCGCGCCGCGAGCACTTTGCGAAGTTCGACGGCTTCTTTGGCATCATCCGCCTCGCCTATCAGGTTGAGGCGCATATCATCGAGCAAGGCAAGCTTCGCGGTCGGCGTCGCCGCCGCATTGTCGGCGATGTCGTCGCTCGCGCGTGCGAAGCGATAGAACGCCATGATCGCGGGACGATGCCTGCGCGCAATCAGGATCGAGGCGACGGGAAAATTCTCGTCCTTATGTCCCTTGCCGGATGCGAGCTGCGCCGCCGTCATGTTCGGCCCATCGCCTGGGCGCGGCCTTTCCACATACCGCCGCGCCCCAGCCAATGCTGCAGCGCCGAGTCGAGCGTGAACAGCGCATAGACCGCGCCGATCAATGGCAGAACCAGACCCCAGAGCGGCGACAGGCGGTAGAAACTGAGCGTCGGCTGGAAAGCCAGCGCCATCGCCGCCCAGGCGAGAATGCCCGACGCCTGGGCGGAGTCGCGCGCCAGGAGCGCGAAAAGCGGCGGTGCCGCATAGACGACGATCATGCCGACCAAGGTGCCGGCAAGCGCAAGCGAGGAGTAGCCAAGCTGCGCAAAGGCGGAGCGTGCGACCATTGCGCGGATATCTGGCAGGCCACGATAAGGTCTGATGCTCACGGCCCGTTCGCTAAGGCCCAGCCAAATCGGACCTTCCCGCTTGAGCAGGCGGGCGAGCGCGCAGTCGTCGATGATGTCCGAACGGATGGCATCGATGTTGCCGGCGCGTTCAAGCGCCTCGCGGCGGACGAGCATGCAGCCTCCTGCGGCGGCGGCGGTCTTCGTGCGAGGATCATTGACCCAACGAAACGGATAGAGCATTGCGAAGAAGAACACGAAGGCCGGAATGAGATAGCGCTCGCTCCAGCTCCGGCAATGAAGTTTCGCCATCAAAGATGTGAGCACAAGCCGGTTCGCCTCCGCCCGCGCCACGAGGCGACGGAGATTGTCGGGCGCATGCGCGATGTCCGCATCGGTCAGCCAAAGATAGTCGGGCGCTCCCGCAGCAGTGACGCCTTGCCTGACGGCCCAAAGTTTTCCCGTCCAGCCGGAGGGCCGCGGCGCGCCGCTCACCACCGTCATGCAGACGGCGCCGGAAGCGTCGCGCGCGGCCTCGGCCGTTCCGTCATCGCTCTGATCGTCCACGAGTACAACGCGGAAAGAGCCGGGATAATCCTGCGCCAGAAGGCTCGCCAGGGTCTCGCCGATCACGTCGGCTTCGTTGCGTGCCGGAACGATCGCGACCACCGATGGCCACGACGTCGGTGACGGTGCTGCGTCGCCGTCGTCGCGTTCCTGCATCACCCAGAACATGCCGCGCGCGGCCAACAGGTAGACCCAGACGGCGACGGGAAGGAGTGCAACAAGCGCGATCATCGAATGTAGCCCGCCTGGCGGAACCAAGAAATTGCGTCCTCGATGCCGCGCGCAAAAGGCCGTGCCTGAAAGCCCAGTTCGGCTTTCGCCTTCTCCGACGAAAAGTACATAAGATATTTCGACATCTTGAGCGCATCGACGGTAAGGAACGGCTCCTTGCCCCTCATGCGCGCAAACGCTTCCGCGCCAAACGCGAGCGGATAGAGCGGTGCTCGCGGCAGCCGCACACGCGGCGGCTTTCGTCCCACCAGCGGCGCGATGAGAGCGAGCATGTCTCGCAGTCGGACGTCTTCGCCGCCCAGGATGTAGTTCTCGCCGATCCGTCCCTTGTCCAGTGCCAGCAGATGGCCTTGAGCGACATCGTCGACATGCACCAGATTGAGTCCGGTATCGACGAAGGCGGGCATGCGCCCGTTCGCTGCCTCGACGATGATCCGACCTGTCGGCGTCGGTTTGATGTCTCGAGGTCCGATCGGCGTCGAAGGACTGACGATCACCACCGGCAACCCCTCGCCGGCCAGACGCTCAACCAATCGTTCGGCAACGAGCTTGCTCTTTTTGTAGACGCCGATGACTGTCACTTCGTCGTGCCGCGAGGTTTCGTCGACCGCTCTGCCGGCGACCGGTTTCAGTGCGGCGACACTGGACGTGTAGACGATGCGCTCGACGCCCGTGGTGCGGGCCGCTTCCATCACGGCGCGGGCACCGTCCAGATTGTTGCGCACGATCTCGGATGGATCTCTGGCCCAAAGCCGGTAATCCGCCGCAACATGGAAGACATGGCGCACGCCCTCCATCGCCTTTGTCATCGCCTTCACGTCGCGCATGTCGCCGATCATGACGCGGCAATCGAGCCCATCAATGTTCTTTCGCGAACTCCCTTCGCGCAGCAGCACGCGGACGTCGTCGCCGCGCGCAACAAGCGCACGTGCCACCGCCGAGCCGACAAAGCCCGATGCTCCGGTAACGAGGACAGGATCGCCCATCAGCTTTCGGCCGGCCTTGCGAGCGCGCGGCGTCCTTCCATGGCCTGCCAGGCGAGAAGCACCGGTACGCCGATGACGATGTCGCGCGCCCGGCGCAGCAGCGACACGGCGAGACCGATCTCAGGCCCCAGTCCGAACAACGGCATGAGCGCGGCGTAGCCGGCTTCCTGGACGCCGATAGCCGAAGGGATGAAGACAGTCGCGCTGCGCAACCCGGCGAGCAAGGCCTCGATCGCGATCGCCGATGGAAAACTGAGATGGCCGCCGATCAGCCGGACCGAGAGCCATACAATGAGTGCGCTCGCGGTCCAGGAGAGAAGGTGGATGGTGGCCGAGGCGGCGAGCCGTGCCGGGGACGCATAGATCACCTTCAGAGCCAGAGCGAATGCCGCGGTGTGCTTGACGGCGGCGGGAAGAAGCCGGTTCGCCAACCGTTCGGCAAGTGCGCTGCCGCGCTTCTGCAGAACGACGAGGGCGGCAATTCCGGGAACGAGCAGAAACGTGCCTAGGACCAAGCCGTCGACATACGGCGCCAGGGTCGCGGACGCGCGGAGCTCCGTCAGGCACAGCGCGATGCCGATGGCGATGAAGGCGATCTGCGCCATCAGCTCCGTCGTCACGTCGGCCGCCATCGAGGCGAAAGCCATCGGTGCAGGCACACCACGCAGGGTCAGCGCCCGCGCGCCGATCACCATCCCGCCGAACTGCGAGAAGGGAAGAATGTCGCCCGCGCTGTCGCGGGTCTGTCGACCGATGATGCAGCTCACCAGATTGCGCAGACGATGATCGGGCAGCAGGGCGAACCAGCCGCTGCCCATCAGCGCGACGATGCCAAGTCCGGTCAAACAGATCAGCGCAAAACCGCCGAGACCGACCGAAGCGATCGCCGCGAAGACCGAAGCTGCACCGACATGGAAAAGAAGCCAGACCGCGATTGCGAGCCCGAATATGGCGGCAGCGACGACTCCGGCTTTCATCGCCCGCTCAAGCGGTCACAACTGGTTTCGGCCCGAAGAGCCGCCGGAAGGTGCGCACCATGAACGGCACAAAGCGCGGGCGCTTGAGGCGCCCGTCGTAAACGCCGAGACGGCGCGCGTTCTCGCTGAGGCAGATATCCATCAACTTGAAGGCGTCGATGTCGTCGGCGAGCTGGCTTGCTCCCGTCATGGTGAAATTGTTGTCCTGCACGCCGTTCGAGACGTCGGATGCGATGCCGATACGCTCCCAGATCAGGAATGCCCACACCGCGAGCACTTTCAACTCGAACCAGGGCCGCCGCCAGAGCGGCATGTTGCGCCGATGCCAGGAAACCCAGTTCACGAAGAAGAGGATATGGCGACCCTCTTCGTGGATGACGGGCTCGAAGGTTTCGACGAGCGCGGCCGGAAAATAACCCGACGCGCGCGCGGTCTCGAACAGTCCGAAGGCGAAGAAGCTGTCGATGCATTCGCTGTAGCCGGTGACCAGAAACGCCCATTCGGGATCTTTGGGGCGCGGATACTGCGGCTCCGGCGCAAGCTTGATGCCATAGGCTTCCACCAGATTGGAAAGGACGAAGCGATGGCGGCGCTCCTCGAAGCCGCTGAGTTCGACGGCCTTGCGCAGCAACGGATCGCGCACGCCTTCGGCATAGGTGCAGACATTGAGGCTGGCGCGGTTTTCGGTCTGCACCGCGATATCCCAGATCGGTAACGACGTGATGCGCGCGGTAGCGTCGGCATCCAGCTTGGGCCAATCGATGACCGCTGGGCGGTAGGGATTGAACGTATCGAGAAGCGTCTTGCAGAAGAGGCGCTTGTGGTCGTCGCTCCCCATGCGGATCGGGCCATCGCCGACCCCTGGGCCAGTGCCGCTGATTTCGGGAAAAGTCAATACTGACATGGTCTTATCCTACGGAACTCCTCATAGGGGCTGTCGCTCACCCGGCCATAGCAGAGGATCAGAAGTCTGCAAAGCCGCCGCGGGTCACGCCGGAATTGCGCGAGGCCTCGACGATGCGCGGCGCCAACAGCGCCTGGAGTTCCTCTGCATAGCGATAGCCAGACGCCGAGCCCCGATAGGGTCCCGTCGCCGGATGCAGATAGATCTCCGTCAGGCCCGGCGGCAAATTCTCGAGCAATCCCAGAACGCGCCCTGGCGTCATCGCGCCGGACCAGGCGAGACCAAAAACCTGATCGGGTACGCACATCTTGGCGGCACGAAAGCGGCGTCGCGACAGAAGCAGCCACGGCTTCAACAGCCAATCGCGTGACGCGCTCAGAGTGGGCTCTACACGACGAAGGAGCCAGCGCGGCTCCAGCGGCACGCGCACCGCGCGCAGACCGTAGCGCCTGCCGACGCGCAGAATCGTCGATGCGATTGTCGGGTGCAGATGAAAGTGCTTGTGGGTGTTGACGTGATCGAGGGCCAATCCGGTCGCACGGAAGGCGTCAAACTGCGCTTCGACCTCGGCCTCGAGCTGGCGGCGCACGCGCGGCAGGCAAAATATCCTGAATGCGGCGGCGGTCATGTCGTTGCGAAACATGCCCGCCGCATCGACGAGATCGGGCACGGCGGATGCGGGCAGTGTTGGCCTGCCATCGACCAAAACGATATGCAGCCCGACGCGCAGGCGCGGCAAGGCCTTCGCGCGCGCGATGGCGCTTGCTGCGGCTTGGCCGGAAACCATCAGGCTTGCCGCGGTGAGGATGCCGTCGCGATGGCCTTGCTCGACCGAGTCGTTCACTTCCTCCGCGGCGCCGAAATCGTCCGCCGTGACGATCAGGCCTTTCACGCGGCTACGAGACGATGGCGTCTTCGCGCGTGCGCAGGAACTGGAAGAACTCCACGCCCTCGCGCAGGCGGCGGCGCATCATTTCCGGCGAGGTGAGCATCTCGCCGACGATGGCAGCAATCTTCGAGGGACGGAAATAGAACCGCTTGTAGAAGCTCTCGACCGACTCGAAGATTTCGGTGTGCCCGAGGTGCGGATAGTTGAGCGGCGCGATCTGCGTACCGTCTTCCGTCAGAAGGTCGGTGTCTTCGGCGAACCAGCCGTTTTCCTTGGCCTGCTTGTAGAGGAAGGTGCCTGGATAAGGCGCAGCGAGCGAGACCTGGATCGTGTGCGGATTCACTTCCTTGGCGAAGGCGAGCGTTTCCTCGATCGTTTCGCGCGTTTCGCCAGGAAGGCCCAAAATAAAGGTGCCGTGCACGACGATCCCAAGCTCGTGGCAATCCTTCGAGAAGCGCCGCGCGACGTCGACAAGAAGACCCTTTTTGATGTTGTGCAAAATCTTCTGGTTGCCCGATTCATACCCGACCAGGAGCAACCTGAGCCCATTGGCCTTGAGGATCTCAAGCGTCTTGCGCGGAACATTGGCCTTGGCATTGCAGGACCATACGACACCGAGCTTGCCGAGTTCCCGTGCCAGCGCTTCGACGCGCGCGTGATCGTCCGTCAATGTGTCGTCGTCGAAGAAGATTTCCTTCACCTGCGGAAATTCCTTCTGCAGGTACTTCACTTCCTCAATCACCTTGGGGATCGAGCGATAGCGGTATTTATGTCCGCCGATCGTCTGGGGCCAGAGACAGAAGGTGCAACGCGACTTGCAGCCACGCCCGGTGTACCAGGACATATAGGGGTGCTTGAGATAGCCGCCGAAATACTTGTCGATCTGAAGCTGTTTGTAGAGCGGCAGCACGGACGGAAGCTTGTCCATGTCCATGAGGATTTCACGTTCCTCGTTGTGGACGATGGCGCCGTTCTTGTCGCGATACGACAATCCTTTGATCGTCGCCCAGTCTTTGCCGTTTGCCAGTTCCTGGATGGTGAACTCGTATTCGTTGCGGCAGACGAAATCGATCGCCGGACACGCTTCAAGACTCTGTGCCGGCTCGACGGCGACCTTCGCGCCGATGAAGCCGATGACCGCGTGGGGATTGAGCTCGCGGATCATCCGGGCCGTCTTACAGTCCGAGCGAAAAGACGGCGTCGAGGTGTGGATGACGATGAAGTCGTGCGACTTCACATCCTCTTCGATGTCCTTGAACGTGAGGCCGTGCGGCGGAGCATCGATGAGTTTGGCGCCTTCCACCATCGCGGCGGCTTGCGCGAGCCAAGTCGGGAACCAGAACGACTTGACCTCGCGCTTCATCTGATAGCGCGCGCCGGCTCCGCCGTCATAGCCGTCGAAAGAAGGTGCCTGAAGGAACAGCGAGCGCATGCGAAAACCTCAAAGTTGGGACATCGCCCCGCTCGGCCGGACCTGAAAACGCGCGCCGCGCCAGGCGACTTGCTGGCCGAGAAACGAGAGCAAGAATACGGCGAAGGATATAATGTCCCGTATCGGCAGGAGCCAGAGCGGACCAGCACACGTATTAAATGCTCTTTCCACGGCCGTTTTGAGCACGATTCTTGCGCTAACTGCAGCGAGAAGAACGGCTATACCCGTGAGGCCGCCACCGAGCAGGGCAAGCGCAGCAAGAGCCAGCGGGAATGGGTAGGTGACAATCGTGCCCATGTGTTCAAACGGCCGTAGCACGCGAATGGTTCGGTTCCAGCGCAATTCGTGACGGAACAGATCGACCGCACTTTGTTCGGTGCAACGGTGGCTGACCGCCAGAGGCAGGACCGAGATGCGCATGCCGCGCTGACGAACAGCGCGTCCGATCTCATAGTCGTCGGCGAGCAGATCGCGAAAAGCCTCGAAACCTCCGATCTGCGCCAGTGTCGCTCGGCGCAAGGCGATCGTCGAACCGAGGCACGCATTGGCCATGCCCCACCAGGTTCCGAACAAGACGCTCGGCAGGAAGTCATAACTTGTGCCCATGGCCGCGAGCGTGGACCAGGCGCTGGCGCCGCCAAGCCCTGTGTAGGGACACGTCACCGCGCCGACGCCTGGTTGAAGCAAGGCACCCACCACGTTTGAAAGCCAGTTCGCAGTCACGGAGATGTCGCTGTCGCTGACGATGACGATATCGTTCCTGGCACGCTCGGCCATGTTGATCAGGTTGGAGATCTTGGCGTTGTGGCCGTATGAGCGGGTGTCGACGACGAGTTCGATATCGACTCCAGGATGCTGTCCCTTGAGGTGATTGACGATCGCGATGGCCGGGTCGTTTACGCTCTGAACGCCGAAGACGATCTGAACCGGTGCCGCATAATCCTGCGCCAGAAACGTCGCGAGGTCTTCTTCCAGACCGGGGGAATCAAAGTGCAGCGGCTTCAGCAAGGTGACTGAGGGGCGCTCATTCGCCGTCGACATTCGAACGGACATGAATCTCGCTGCGACATTTGCCGCCAAGAGCATGTAGAGCGAGCCCGCCAGCGAAATGCCGGCGAACATCCAACCCAGGAATTGCGTCAATGTATGCACAAAGCGCTCCGACCCCCGGAACGATCTCCTAACATTGCTCCGTGCGCGCCGTTAGTGAAATCGCGCCAAGCTTTCGCTTGACGTACCAGCGAACATGCTGGCCACCAGCGTCCCCGGCTCGCTACTTAATTTACGCAACTTCAGGCGTCAAACATGATCACGGAACGGGCTATTTCGCCCTGTTTCAGCTCCTCGAAGGCACCGTTGATCTCCGCCAGCTTGATGCGGCGCGAGATCATCTCATCCAGCTTGAGTTTGCCCGCCATGTAGAAGTCGACCAGCCGGGGCATGTCGAGCGGGAAGCGATTCGACCCCATGGCGGAACCCTGGATACGTCGCTCGCCGAGGAAGGCGAACCCGTCAAGCTCGATCTTGGTGCCGAGCGGAATCATGCCGATGACGTTGGCGGTGCCGCCGCGCGCCAGCATGCGGAAGGCCTGTTCGGCCGTCTGTTTGAGACCGATTGCTTCGAACGAGTGATGCACGCCGCCCTTGGTCAGCTCCATCACCTGCGCGACGGGGTCGCCGTCCTTCGCATTGACGACGTCGGTCGCGCCGAAGTGCTTGGCGAGGTTGAGCTTGGAGCCAACCACGTCGACCGCGATGATGCGACCGGCGCCTGCGATGGCCGCTCCGTTGATCGCGGCAAGCCCGACGCCGCCGCAGCCCAGAACCGCGACCGTTTCGCCGGGACGCACCTGCGAGGTTTGGATGACGGCGCCGACGCCCGTCGTCACGCCGCAACCGATCAGCGCGGCACGATCGAGTGGCATGTCCTTGCGCACGGCAACACAAGCATGCTGGTGGATCAGCATCTGCTCGGCGAAGGACGACAAGTTGATGAACTGGTTCATCGTCCCACCGTCCGCCGATGAAAGTCGCGCTTGTTCGCCGGCTTGCCGCTTGGTCTCCGGACTCTGGCAACGCGACATATGTCCGGTCAGGCAATGCTCGCAATGGCCGCAGAAAGCCGAAAGGCAGGTGATGACGTGATCGCCGGGTTTGACGGTGCGTACTTCGCTGCCGACTTGCTCGACGATGCCGGCCGACTCATGACCGAGCACGACGGGCATCTGCGCAGGATAGGAGCCCTCGATGAAGTGCAGGTCGGAGTGGCACACGCCCGCCGCCGCGGTCCGGATGAGCACTTCGTTGGGTCCGGGCTTGCTGATCTTGACGTCTTCGATGACGAGTGGCTTTCCCAACTCGCGCAACACTGCGGCTTTCATGGCATTCTTCCCTTGGATTGTGTGTGGCTTCGAGACTAAAGGGCTCAGGTACCACCGTCGATGTTGACCTTTTGCCCGTTGGCATACGGGTTGGCGCCCGAAACGAGAAACGTCACGACCGCGGCAACGTCTTCCGGCACCGAGACGCGCCCGAACGGCGAGGATGCGTCGAGCTTGTGGATGTCGCCGCCGGTTCGCGCCTTGGTGAGACGCTTGCCCATCTCGGTCACGGTCAGGCTCGGCGCCACGATGTTTGTTCGGATGCCATGCTCCCGCTCTTCCTTGGCGAGGGTCAGCGCCAGCGCCTCCATCGCCGCCTTGCCCATATTATAAGGTGCGCCGTTGGCGCCCATGTGGCGTGTCGCGACGGACGAGATCATGATGATGTCGCCGCGCTTTTCCTTGCGCATGTGCGGTAGCACGAGTTTCGAGAGATAGTGCGGTGCAAAGGCGTGGACCCGCAGAACGCGCTCCATCTCGGCCGGATCGGTGTCGGCAACACTGTTGCCGCGACTCGCGATGCCGGCATTGTTGACGAGAATGGAGATCGACCCGAAATCGCGCAGGACGTCGGCGACCATGGCGACATCTTCATCAAAATTCTCGACCGATGCTTGATAGGCGCGGGCCTTGCGACCAAGTTTTTCGATCTCGCCGACGGTGTCCTTGGCGGCCCCTTCGTCGCGGCGATAGTTGATCGCGACGTCTGCACCCGCCTCCGCCAGACTGAGCGCGATCGCCCTTCCGATGCCTCGGCTGCCACCGGTAACGAGAGCCGTGCGGCCTTTGAGTGATACCTGCATGGGTTGCTCCTAGCTGTTGGTGTAGTTCGGTTTGCGCTTCTCCAGAAACGCCGTCATGCCTTCGCGCACGTCGCTGGTTTGCGAACAGAGGATCTGGTTGCGGTCTTCCATGTTGATCGCCGCTTCGAGGCTCGTGGCATCGACGCTCATGTTGAGACACTCTTTCGTCAGGCGCAGGCCGAGCGGCGAGGTGGTGATCATCTCTTCGATATAGGGCTCGGCAGCACGTGCAAGCTGTTCGTCTGCAACGACGTCCGAGACCAGACCCACGCGCAACGCGCGCTCGGCATTGATGAAGCGACCGGTCAGCATCAGTTCGGACGCCACCGAAACGCCGACAAGGCGCGGCAGAAAATAAGAGACACCGATATCGCAGGCTGATAGTCCGATGCGGATGAAGGCGGCGTTCATGCGCGCGCTTTGTCCGGCGATGCGGATGTCCGAGGCCAGCGCCAGCGCGAAACCGCCGCCGCACGCCGGTCCTTGTACGAGCGAGATGATCGGCTGTCCGCAGCGGCGCATGCGCATGACGATTTCGCTGATGCGTCTCTGGCCGAGGAGCCCGGCGTCGGGACCACGCACGTTGGCGCCTTCGCTGTTTCGCCTGGCGCCGGATTGTTTCAGGTCCAGTCCGGCGCAGAAGGCTCGGCCGGCGCCGCGCAGGACGACAATGCGTGTCGAGCGGTCGAAATAGAGGTTGCCGAAGTAATCCAGAAGTTCATCGACCAGCGTCGTGTTGAGCGAATTGAGCGCCTCGGGACGGTTCATTGTCACCCAGTCCACCGCGCCTTTTTTCTCGACCAGGAGTGTTTCGTACTGCGTTGCGGTATCGGACATTGTGCGGCTCCGGGCGTGTTCAGGAACGCAACATTACATCCCGGACGACGCATGTAAGCACGCAAAAACAACCCTACCTAACGACAGCTTTTTTTCGCCGCGTTGCGGTGTTACGAACGCTCAGGACACTTGAGCAGCGGCAATCCCATGCGAACCATCGGCCATTTTCTCAATGGAACCACCGTAGAAGGCGCGTCAGGACGCTATGGCGACATCTTCAATCCGGCGACCGGAGAGGTGCAGGCGAAGGTTGCCTTCGCGAGCCGGGCCGAGATGCGCAAGGCCGTCGAGCATGCGCAGAAGGCGTTCGGCGAATGGTCCGCCGTCAATCCGCAACGTCGCGCGCGGGTCATGTTCAACTTCAAGGCGTTGGTCGAGAAGAACATGGACGCTCTGGCGCTCATGCTCTCGAACGAACACGGCAAGGTGCTGGCCGACGCCCGAGGCGACATCCAACGCGGGCTCGAAGTGATCGAGTTCGCCTGTGGCATCCCGCATCTGATGAAAGGCGAGTACACCGAAGGCGCCGGTCCCTCGATCGACATCTATTCGATGCGCCAGCCGTTGGGCGTCGTGGCTGGCATCACGCCGTTCAATTTCCCCGCCATGATCCCGATGTGGATGTTCGGCGTCGCGATCGCCTGCGGCAACACCTTCATCTGCAAGCCGAGCGAGAAGGATCCCTCCGTTCCCATGCGGCTCGGCGAGTTGATGATGGAGGCCGGCGCGCCTGCGGGCGTGCTGCAGATCGTCAACGGCGACAAGGAAGCCGTCGACGCAATCCTGGAGAATCCGGATATCCAGGCGGTGAGCTTCGTCGGCTCGTCTGCGATTGCGCACTATGTCTATAGCCATGGCACCGCAAACGGTAAACGCGTGCAGGCGATGGGCGGCGCGAAGAACCACGCCATCATCATGCCCGATGCCGATCTCGATCAGGTCACCAACGAATTGATCGGCGCAGGCTATGGTTCGGCCGGCGAGCGCTGCATGGCGATCTCGGTTGCCGTGCCGGTCGGCGAAAAGACGGCCGATGCGCTGATCGGCAAGCTGAAGCCGCGCGTCGAGTCGCTGCGCGTCGGTATTCCGACGGATCCCGACGCCGACTATGGCCCGCTTGTCACCGCAGCACATCGCGAGAAGGTCATGGCCTATATCGACCAGGGCGTGGCAGAGGGCGCCGAGCTCGTTGTCGATGGCCGCGGCTTTCAGATGCAGGGCTATGAAAAGGGATTCTATCTCGGCGGCTCGCTGTTCGACCGCGTCAAGCCCGAGATGAAGACGTATCAGGAGGAGATCTTCGGACCTGTGCTGCAAATCGCGCGCGCCAAGGATTTCAACGAGGCCTTGTCGCTGCCCAGCAATCATCAATACGGCAATGGCGTTGCGATCTTCACCCGCGACGGCGACGCGGCACGCGAATTTGCCAGCAAGGTCAAGATCGGCATGGTCGGGATCAATGTGCCGATCCCCGTGCCCCTCGCCTATCACACCTTCGGTGGCTGGAAGCGCTCGGCGTTCGGCGACGTCAACCAGCATGGGCCGGAAGGCGTGCGCTTCTATACCCGCGTCAAGACGGTCACGGCACGCTGGCCGAAGGGCGGCGTGCGCGAAAACGCCAGCTTCGTCATTCCGACAATGAAATAGGGCCGCGCAATGGCGTCCGTATTCGAACGACTTCTAGGCGTGCCGTTCACGCACGCGCGCCGGCGCGAAGAAATCGAAAGCCATCTGCGTTTCCGTCACTCTTCCGACTTGCGCGCTACGATGAGTGAAAATCTGTCCCACATCACGCAGAAATCCGGCGCGTTGCTGGCGGCGCAGGCCATCTTCATCGTGGTGGATACCTATGGTATCGATCATGGCTGGCCGCGTTCGGCGATGCTGATCTCGATTCTGACACAAATTCTTGCCGCTCTGCTCGTGATGTTCAATCTGCGCACCGTCTACATGGAGGCGCTGCGCACGACCGACGACCCCGCCGAACTCGAGAAAGAGTCCTTGGTGCAAATTGCGACACTGGCCGGCGCGCGCGGCGCGCGGTTCAATATCGCTCTGTATCTGACGTTTCTGTCCGTCCTTCTCATGGGGTTCGGAGCGCTCGACGCGAGCGTCGCCGCATGAACGAAGAGGCCGAGATACTGTATGAACGCCGTGGCGCCGTCGGCCTCATCACGCTCAATCGACCTAAGGCGCTTAACGCGCTGACGCATGCGATGTGCGTCAGCATGAAAGCGCAATTGGCGGTATGGGCGGACGATGACGCTGTCAAATGTGTCGTCATTCAAGGTACCGGCGAGCGCGCTTTTTGCGCCGGCGGCGACATCCGAACGCTCTACGATTCCGGGAAGGCGGGCACGCCCTATGCTGTCGAGTTCTACCGCGACGAGTATCTGCTGAACGCGGCGATCAAGCATTATCCCAAGCCCTATGTCGCCTTGCTGCGCGGCTTCGTGATGGGTGGCGGCGTCGGCGTTTCACTGCATGGCAGCCATCGCGTCGCCGACGAAACCATGCTGTTCGCCATGCCGGAGACGGGCATCGGCCTCTTCCCCGATGTCGGAGGCAGCTTCTTTCTGCCGCGCCTTCCCGGCGAAACCGGCATGTATCTCGGACTGACCGGGACGCGATTGAAGACGGGCGACGCGCTTCTTGCCGGACTTGCGACGCATTTCGTGCCAATGACGAAACGCGAAGCACTACTTGCGGCGTTTTCAGATGGAGCTTCACCTGACGCTGCACTAAGCGAGTTGTCGAAACCGCTGGCGGCCGAAGTGTTGCCGGACCTGCAGACGAAGATCGACCGCCTGTTCGCGAACACCAGTGTCGAAGCCATCTTCTCTGCGCTCGACGCCGATTCCGGTTCCTGGGCCGGCGAAACCGCCAAGGCGATGCGCACCAAATCGCCGACGGCGACGAAGCTCGCTTTCCGCCAGATCCGCAACGGCAAGGCCCTCGACTTCGACGACTGTATGCGCATGGAATTCCGCATGGTCCATCGCGTCATCGCCGGACACGACTTCTATGAAGGCGTGCGCGCCACCATCATCGACAAGGATGGCGCGCCGCAATGGAGGCCTTCCTCTCTTGCCGACGTCGGCGAACGTGACATCGACGCCTACTTCAAACCGCTTGGGGACAAGGAGTTGCCGCTATGAGCACCATTGCATTCATCGGTGTTGGAAACATGGGCGCACCCATGGCGCGCAATCTCTTGAAGGCACAGGAACAAGTCAAAGCCTTCGACGTCAGTCCCAGGGCGCTCAAACCCGTGGTGGAAGCGGGAGGCAAACAAGCAAAGACGGCGCTCGAGGCGGTCGAGGGCGCTGATGTCGTCGTGACGATGCTTCCCGCGGGAAACCATGTCCGCTCCGTCTATCTGGACGATGCCAGCGTGCTCTCCGCCGCGCGCAAGGATGCCTTGCTCGTCGACTGTTCGACCATCGACATCGATTCGGCGCGTGCCGTGCATGTTGCGGCGGAAAAGAAAGGCTTCGATTTTCTGGATGCCCCAGTCTCGGGCGGCGTCGGCGGCGCGGAAGCCGGCACCCTCGCTTTCATGTGCGGCGGCAGCGACAAGGCCTTTGCGCGCGCCAAGCCGATTCTCGAGAAGATGGGCAAACGCATCGTTCATGCCGGCGGCCCCGGCGCCGGACAGGCAGCGAAAATCTGCAACAACATGCTGCTCGCCATCTCGATGATCGGAACCTGCGAAGCGTTCGCCTTAGGCGAGAAGCTCGGCCTCGAGCACCAGAAGCTGTTCGACATCATGTCGGCCGCTTCGGGACAATGCTGGTCGCTGACAACCTATTGCCCGGTTCCGGGACCGGTGCCGACGGCGCCCTCCAACCGCGACTATGCCGGCGGCTTCGCCACCGCGCTCATGCTGAAGGATCTCAAGCTCGCGCAAAACGCCGCGCAGAACGCGGGAGCGAGCACGCCGCTTGGCGCCGAAGCGGCGCAGCTCTATTCGCTCTTTGCCGCGAAGGGCAATGCCGCAATGGACTTCTCCGGCATCATCAAGATGCTGCGCGGCGAAGCTTAAGGCGTCTGTCCGACATCGCCGCCGCCTTCATCGCCGCCGGAAGGCGCGTTGCCGTTTGGCGGAGCGCTCGGTGGAGCCGACGGTGATGTGGTGCCGCCGCGCGGTGATTGTCCTGATTCCTGTCCGCTGCCCGCGGGCGGCTTTCCGAGCGGCCAATAGACGGCGAGCTTGAACGGGACGGGCGAGGTGTCGGGGTGCCCCTGCGGTCCGGCTTCCGAGATCACAGCGATCTTCACCGTGCCGGGCGAGCCTGCGGGAATCTCGAGCACGGTCAAGGGACCGTCGGTGATGAACACGGTCGTGTCGAGGATCGAGGAGGGATCATCGGCATTGTAGACGACGACGCGAAGCGGACTCTTCGCCGGAGTATAGGCGGTAACCAGATAATTCTTGTCGCCGAGCAGGGAGAGATCGAAGCTTCGCGCCGACCGGTGTTCGAACAAGGGATCGGCCGCGCCCGTCGTACCGTCACGCGTGATGTTCGCGAGCTTTCCTTCGGTCGCCTCGAACTGTCTCGCATAGACCGCGGCAATCGATTCGGGCGAACGGCTCCAGCGCGCGACGCCCTCGGCCCACATGCGTTTGTCGGCGTCGAGCTGGTCCTTGGCCTTGTTCTCGACGAGATCGCGCAAGAGGTCGACACGTTGCGCAAAGTTGACGAGCGCGGCGTTCGGGATCCGTCCATCCTTGCTCGCGATGTTGTTGCCGCCTGAAAGCAGCGCGATCACTTCGCCATTCTGGTCGAAAATCGGACTGCCGCTGGCGCCGCCGGCGGACGGCAGCGAGTGTTCGATGAGCTGGGCCGGTCCTCCTTCTTCGGTGAGGAAGAAGTTGCGCACCGACGTGATGATGCCGACCTGCGATGTCGGGGTGGGCGCGTTGGTGTCGAAGCTCACGAGATTTTCGGCCGGATAGCCGATGAACGCGATGGGTTCGCCGGCGTGAAGCGTGGACAGCGACTTGTCGCTCGCCAGCGGCAAAGCAGGGGGCAGGCCGTCCTGCTTATCGGGAATGAGGATTGCGACGTCATAGGCCGGCGACAGGCCGACTTCGCGGATCATGCCCGCGCTTGCCCGCTTGTCGGCCTCGGCCAGCATCGCCTCGAACGCGGCATAGGCCGGATGGATGATCGCATCGACGATTTCGTACTCGCGGTGCGCGGCTTCCGGCGAGCGCACGAGGAGGCGGTAGTGATTCTTGCGCGCGTCGGCGAGAAGGCCGCCGACATGGGCATTGGTCGCGAAGGCTTTGCGGCCGTCGGGGAGCGCCACGACCCAAGCCGTCGCGCCGGTCTGGGAATTTCCGCCGGCATCGACTTCATCCACCAGAAAGACGGACTTCTGATATTTGGCGATCAGCGAGGAGAAATCGGTGCCGGCTCCGGCATTTGCATAAATCGGCTGGACTTCGCCGCTGAGCTTCCAATAGGCGAAGGCACCGCCGAGGATAACGAGGGCGACGACCACGCCAAGCACATGAGTCCAGCGCAAACCGGCGCGCGCGATATCCGGCAATACGGCACTGCGACCTTGAGCTTCGGTCGCAACATAGGCCGTGCCGGACGTGCGGCTGGGCTCGAGCAGGAGCCTTGGACCATCGACAGTTCCCAGACGCACTTCGGTCGTCGACGCCAGTTCCTCGCCATCCATGACGTCGCGACCGCCCGCAAAGACGCGATGATGCGGGTTGATGACGAATTTGTACGTCCCGGCCTGGCGTACGATGGCGAAGTGATCGTGGCCCACGACCGCCATGTCCTCGGGATATTCGACTTCGGATCCCGGCGTGCGACCGATGCGAATTTCCTCGAGCGTATCCTCGAACGAAAGGACTTTGTCGCGATAAGGCGGCGACTTGTACGTGATCTTGAGCGGCATGCGGTCCCCCTCCGCCAGTCTAGGAGATCGTTTCGCCACCCAGCAAGGCGATCGAACGGTTGGCCTGCGCCACGGTTCCGGCGATGTCGCCCTTGCGTGCGCCAAACCGGCTGAAGGCGTCTCGATAAAGCGCGCGCGCCGCCGCGCCCTCGCCCGACAGCAACCGCGCTTCGGCTTCCGTCACGAGGTCGTAATAATCACGCCGAACGGCGACATCGACACCCGACGCGGACAGACGGGCATTTCGGGCTGCGAAGAGCTCGACGATATGCGCGGCGTGTTCCTTTGCGTTCGGCTCACCCTGCCATAACGCAAGCGCCGCGCGGTTGACGCCCAGATACAGGTTGCGCTCGTGCGAGACCTGGAAACCTTTGGCGTAAAGCTTCATCGCGCGCGACAAGGCGTCGGCCGGTCCGCGGCCATGCTCCCAATTCGACTTGAGCGCGCCGGCCGTGATGCCCAGCGTCTCTTCGTCCTCCTGAAACTTGCCGCTCAAGCTCTGCAGCCGCGCCAGCGCCTCTTCGCCATGCCCGGCGCGGCGCAGACCGAGCGCATAGAGTTGATTGAGACGAAGATCCTGTGGCACGTGCGCCAGCGCGCGCTCAAGGACGCTCTGAGCATCGCCGGCGTGGCCGTCTGAAATCAGCGCCTCCGCGAGCATCGCTGCTAACGCCGGAATGGCGATGACCTCGTCGTTCGCCAGTTCGAGCAGTTTGTCGGAGACATCCTCTTCGTCGGCACGCTTCAGCCAGTGGAGCGTTTCGGCCACCGCTCCTGCCGCGAGCGGCGAGCGGATGCCGAAGCTTTCGTCGGCAACCGCCGTCTGAGGTCCGCGAAAATACTCGCGCATGTACCACTCGAGCCAGGGGCCAAGGCAGAGGGCCGCGAAATCCGCATCGCGGCGCGATAAGGGTCGCAGGATGTGACGCGCATCGTTGGCGAGCCGCCGTAAGGCATGGCCCAGATAGAGCGCCGGACGGGTGATGCAGGAGAGCCGTTCCAGCATCTCCAGATTGGCAAACACCTGCGCACCCGGATCGAGGTTGAGCGCCGCGACGGCGCGCGCGGAGGTGACTTCAAGCGCGCGACCGCAATAGAAGATCGCCGCTTCGGGCATGTCGCCCGAAAGCGCACGATTGATCGCAGCGAGATCGCGGTCGAGATCGTAGCCGTCGATCATGCCGCAAAACTCCGCAGCAACGCCGCCGCCTCCGCGGCCGTCGGCCGGTTGGCGGCACGCGGATCGAGCAGCGCCGCAGCCAGTTCCGGCGCCGTCTTGGGCGCCGCACGGCCGCCAAACAGGGACGTCTTGCGTGAGGCCATGTGGGCGGCATCGGGACGTGCCCCATTCAGCCATTCAAAGAGGATCACGCCGAAGGCATACATGTCGTCGGCGGGAGCGGAGGGTTCGCCGCCCGCCTGTTCGGGCGAAAAATATCCCGGCGTGCCGCGCGAGATTGTTCCGTCTTTCTGCGTCGCACCTCTGATGTGCGCGATGCCGAAGTCGACGACGACCGGGGAGCCATCGGGCCGTATCATGATGTTCTCGGGCTTGAGATCGCGGTGCACGACGCCTTGGGCATGAAGCGCGGCCAGTGCTTCGGCGACATCGGCGAGCGTGGAACAAGCGAGCTTGGGATCGCGGGCCGATTTTCCGCCAAGTTGATCGCGAAGCGACGCTCCGGCGATAAATTCAACGGCGAGATAGGCGTTGCCTCGTGCATCGCGGCCCATCGCAAATACCTTCACAAGGCCGGGATGCTGTGCACGATTTGCCGCTTCCATGTCGAGCCGGGCCGAATCCATGATCCGCTCGCGCTCTTTTCGCTCGTAGCGCGATTCCAGATCGAAGACTTTCAAGGCAACTTCGCGGGCACGTTCGACATCGAAGGCGCGATAGACGGTGGCGAAGGCGCCGCCGCCCAGCCGCTCGCGCACGACATAGCCGTCGACGGTGCCGGACGGCTTGTCGTCGATCGCCTTGCCGCTTTCTTCCGCGACGCCTTCGACGAGCGAGAGGCGCTCCATGAGTTCGCCGATCCGCACGCGGTAGCGCGGCAGGTTGCGTTCGCGCGCGCGCTTCAAGGCCATGAGCGTCTCGCGCTCGGCCAGCGAACGCTGTCCGTCGGCGAGAAGCAGCTCAGCAAGAGCAAGACGAGAGTCGATTTCGAGCGCGGGGATATCCGCGTCACGAAATCCCGAAACCGTATCGCCCAGAAGAACGATGGCTCTAGGTCTATCGGTCGCCGTCACCAATTTTGCTTCCGTCCAGTCGAGCAAGAGCTTGTCGAAACCAGATGGAATTGCGCCGACCAGGCGGCGCGCTTCGTTCAGGTGTTGTTCGGCGTCTTTGCCGAGCGTTGCGAGATTAAGTTCGACTTCGAATTGCACCTGCGTGAAGCCGCCGTCGCGGGCAATGACAGAAGCCCTGAGCAGCTTTTCTCGTGCCGCTGCGAAATCTCCCTGATCGCGCGCGATCTCGGCGAGGTCGCACAACACCCGTGCCGTTCCGCGCGCATCACCGATTTCTTCGGCGATCTTCAGATCAAGATTGAGAAAGCCGGAAGCCTCGTCCGGCCGGCCAAGCATCACGCAGTAGCGGCCGAGATTGCCGAGCGTGATCGCCGAACCCACGCGATCGCCCAAACGCGTCTTCAGCGCGAGGGAATGCGCATAGGATACCAGAGCCGACGTCTCGGCACCCATCCACTGATGCACCATGCCGAGCGTGTCGAAGACCTGTGCTTCGCCCGCCTCGCAACCCTGGCTGTGATAGATCCGTTGTGCCACGGTGAGCGCATCAAGCGCATCGCCAGTGCGCATGCGGCGAAACTGCGCCGTACCCAGGAGGTGATGGGCGCGCGCGACGAGCAGCGACATCCCCGTGTTGGCCCTCAGAAAGGCTGTCATCTTTTCCACGACTGTCGCCGGCCCGTCCGGCGTGTTCAGATCGAGATAGCCGATTTCGACCGCCGCGGCGTCGGTCAATGCCGACGATGCCTTTTGCAACGCCTCGCGTGCGTCAAGCGTACGGCCGAGATGGGCGAGTGCGATGCCGCGCGCGAACGCCGTCGCCGCGTCATCACCGTCAAGATTTGCGAGGGCGGTGAATCGTCCTGCCGCAAGCTCGCTCTCGAGAGCGGCAGGCAGGCTTGCCGTCGCGATCCACATGAAGCCCGCTCAGCGTGCCGGCATGGCTTTTGCCGCACGCCAGACTTTTTCCGGCGTTGCCGGCATGTCGAAGGCCTTGACGCCGAGCGCATCGGTGATCGCGTTCATCACCGCGGCCGGCGACGCAATCGCGCCGGCCTCGCCGCAGCCTTTCACGCCCAGCGGATTGGATGGAGATTTCGTGATCGTCGTGCCCACGTCGAAGTTCGGCACATCGTCGGCGCGCGGCATGCAATAGTCGTTGAACGAGCCGGTGACGAGCTGGCCGGTCTCACGGTCATAGATGCCGTGCTCGAGAATCGCCTGGCCGATGCCCTGCACGATGCCGCCATGCACCTGGCCCTCGACGATCATCGGATTGATCACCGTGCCGAAATCGTCGACCGCCGTGAACTTCACGATCTCGATATCGCCCGTGTCCTTGTCGATCTCGACTTCGCAGATGTGGCAGCCTGCGGGGAACGAGAAATTCAAGGGATCGTAGAAGGCGCTTTCCTTGAGCCCAGGTTCGATTTCGCTGGTCGGGAATTTGTGTCCGACATAGGCCGCAAGCGCGAGCTCCGCGAACATCATCGTCTTGTTCGTATGGATGCCCGCAAATTGTCCGTTTTCAAAGGTTACTTCGTTCGCCGGGACCTCCATGACATGCGCGGCGATGCGCTTGGCCTTGTCGACGATCTTGTCGAGCGCCTTGGAAAGCGCCGACATGCCGACGGCGGCGGAACGCGAACCATAGGTGCCCATGCCGAACTGCACCTTGTCGGTGTCGCCATGCACGATCTCGACGGTGTCGATCGGGATGCCCAGACGATCGGCGACAAGCTGGGCGAAGGTGGTTTCGTGGCCCTGGCCATGGCTGTGGCAACCGGTCAGCACTTCCACTGAGCCGGTCGGATTGACGCGCACTTCCGCGGATTCCCATAAGCCCACGCCGGCGCCGAGCGAGCCGATCGCCTGCGACGGCGCGATTCCGCAAGCCTCGATGTAGGTGGCGTAGCCCAGCCCTCGCAGCTTTCCCTGTTTGGCTGCATTTGCCTTCCGGGCCGCGAAACCGGCGACATCGGCGCGCTTCTGCGCTTCCTTGAGCGAAGCGCCATAATCGCCGACATCGTAGGTCATGATGACGGGCGTCTGGTGCGGAAACTTGCCGATGAAATTCCTGCGGCGCAATTCGGCCGGATCCATCTTCAGCTGCCGCGCGGCTTCTTCGACCAGGCGTTCGACGACGAAAGTTGCTTCGGGTCTTCCGGCGCCGCGATAGGCATCGACGGGAGATGTGTTGGTATAGACGGCATCGACCTCGGCATAGATCGTGGGAATGTCGTACTGGCCCGAAAGCAGCGTCGCGTAGAGATAGGTCGGCACCGACGAGGAAAAGGTCGACATGTAGGCACCGAGATTGGCGATGGTCTTGACCTTCAGAGCGAGGATGCGTCCGTTGGCATCGAGCGCCAGCGCCGCCTTGGTTACATGATCGCGGCCATGCGCATCGGTGAGGAAACTTTCCGAACGATCGGCCGTCCATTTGACGGGCCGGCCCACCTTCTTCGCCGCCCAGAGGCACACGGTTTCTTCAGGATAGATGAAGATTTTGGAGCCGAAGCCGCCACCCACATCGGGCGCGATGACGCGCAATTTGTGTTCGGGCGCGATCTGCACGAAGGCGGCGAGCACGAGTCTGGCGACATGCGGGTTCTGGCTGGTGGTCGTCAGCGTGAAGGTGCCGGATCCGGCATCGTATTCGCCGATCGCGGCGCGCGGCTCCATCGCATTGGGCACGAGCCGATTGTTGACGATGTCGAGGTCCACGACATGCGCCGCTGAAGCAAATGCTGCCTTGGTCTTGGCTTCATCGCCGAGGTGCCAGTCGAAGATCGTGTTGCGCGGCGCCTCGTCATGAATCTGCGGCGCGCCGGCCGCTTGCGCCTCGCCGGGTGCCAGTACGGCGGAAAGCACGTCATAGTCGACGACGACTTTCTCCGCGCCGGCGGCCGCAGCGCCCGGCGTCTCAGCGATCACCACCGCAAGCTGATCACCGACATGGCGCACCTTTTTGAGCGCCAATGCCGGGTGCAGGCCCGCTTTCATCGCGCTGCCGTCCTTGGAATGGATCATCCAGCCGCAGATCAACCCCTTGACGCCGTCCGCCTCCAGGTCGGCGCCCGTGAGGACCGCAACGACGCCGGGCACTTTCAGCGCGTCGGAGGTGTCGATTTTGCGGATCACCGCGTGCGGGTGCGGGCTGCGAACGAAGGCGGCACAGGTCTGGCCGGGGCGGGTGAGATCGTCCGTGTAGCGGCCCTGGCCGGTGATGAAGCGATAATCTTCCTTGCGTTTGACGGAGGTGCCGACGAGTGCGGTCATGATGGAGCCTTTCGTTCCGCCGCGAAAATTGTAGTCGAATTGCGGCAGGCGTCCAAGATTTGCGCCGGGGGACACAACTTATTCCGCTTTTATTTGCCGCCCAATGCCGTAAGCATTGCAAACCGAGTGGGTGGCGATCGGAAGGGGATGAGATGGGCCACGATCTGGCGCTGGTCCTGTGGGCGCTCTTGGCGCTGCAGGTGAAGCATTTTCTGTGCGACTTCGTCCTGCAGACCGAATATCAGGTTCGCACCAAGGGCATTTATGGCCATGTGGGCGGCTTCATCCATTCGGGCCTGCATACCATCCTGACCGTCCCGGCGCTTCTCATCATGCACGCGCCGCTCAGAGCCATCGTCATCATCATGATCGGGGAATTTCTCATCCACTATCACACCGACTGGACCAAGGCGAATGTCGACGCCCATTTCGACTGGGGCCACGCCGATGCGCGCTATTGGATGCTGTTCGGCGCCGACCAGCTGGTCCATCAGCTGACGTATCTCGCCATAGTCGTTCTCTTGACGTTGGGCACACTCAGCTAGGCTTGGCCGTCTCCGACCACAAGACGCTCCGGAAGAAGGAGCGCATGCGGGCCATCAGATCGTTCTCCACCGTCGCCACCTGAATCGTACGTTGTGCAATCTGGGCGCGTTCCTGCTCGCGCTTGGCGAGGACGTGGCTGAAGCGCTGCAAGAGCTCCGGCGAACGCCTGAGCAGCGCCTCGATCGGCTCTTTGGTGATCTCGAGCACCCGCATGCGCGTCAGCGCGGTCACGGTGGCGTTGCGCGGCGCGCCCGTCATCAGCGACATCTCGCCGAATACGTCGCCTGCGGCGAGCACCGCGACTTCGCGCGAGTCGCCGCCCTGGCCGAGCACGCTGACGCGCGCCGCGCCTTCGAGGATGATGAACATGGAAGCGCCCGGATCGCCCTGCAGGATCAGATCGGCGCTGCGCGCGAATTCCACGCAGCGGCTGCGCTTTGCAAGCTCCTTGGCCTGCTCTTCGTTCAGGACATTGGCGAACAGCGAGGCGTGCGCCATCGCACCGCGAACCTCCTCTTCTCCGAGGAGCAGTTCGAGATCGGGCGGCTGGGTGATTTCGACCTGCGTGACCGGCGGCGGCATGCGGTTCTGCAGAATGACGTCCTGCAGTACTTGGATGACGATCGACTTCGCCTGCGACGGTTCGATCTGGTCGGGAAACGAATAGAACCGCACCTCGTAATACATCGCCTCCTGCGTCAGGCGGCTGAGGACGACCGATGGTTCGGGGGTACGCGCCAAGCCCGGACGACGCACCGCCTTGAACGCCTCGCCGAGCAGCATGTCGATCACGCGATCGGCCGGCATGCGGCTGTCGACGCTGACTTCCACCGAGAGCCGCTTGGCATCGGCGGGACGGCTGTGATTCATCACCGGATTGGCCGTCACGATATGGTTCGGCACCATCAGGCGGCGACCGTCGTCGAGGGTGAGAAAGGTCGAGCGCCACGTCATGTGAGTCACCCGGCCATAGACCGGCGCGTCGAGCTGTTCCGAATAAATTGTCAACCAGTCGCCGAGCGCGTAGGAGCCGTCGAGATTGATCGCGAGCCCGCTGAAGAGGTCTTGAATCACTGCCTGCAGCGCAATGCCGAGGATGATCGCGGTGGCGCCCGAAGCGGTGATGAAGCCGGTGAAGGAGAAGCCCTCCTCCCACCAGAGTCCGATCGAAAGGCCGAGCAGCATGAGCGCGATCGTCAGGATGTCCTGGATCAGCGCGGGCGTTTCGCGGTTGCGACGCCTCTGCAGATAACGGTGCCAGTAGTAGTGGCGGATCAGCCCGTCGATGAAGAGCGTGACGGCCACGACCGCGGCAACCATGATGCCGTGGCCAAGTTCGCCCTTGAAGGTCGGCGAGATCCAATCTCCGAGCGCGTCCAGGCCCCATAGCCGCGCGGCCAACAGCAGAAACAGGATGATGCCGGACCAGATGATCATTTTTCGGTCATCTTGATGTGGTTTCCGGTTTCGCCCGCGCGCAACCGTTCGAGGTAGAAGTGCGCCAAGGGATCTTCCGGCGCTTCTTCGACCAGCTTGGCGAAGAGGTTGCAGGCCGACGGCGCCTCATCTCCTGCGGCCCTGAACGCAGCTTCGTAACGCGCCAGATACTCCGCGCTGTATTGACCGTCGTGCAATGGCTCCCAGACGTCCAAGGCTTCGGTCTTCCCCTTCAAGATCACCGATCCGATCGGCCGAAACGCCACCCCCTTGCATAGCATACGCGCCGCGTGGCCGACACAAAGCCTTGTTCCGAACGTCTTGTTGAGGCCTTCGAGCCTGGAGGCGGCGTTCACCGCGTCGCCCGATGCGGTGTAGCTGAAGCGGTCGTGCGAGCCAAAATTCCCGACCGCGGCCACGCCGGTGTTGACGCCGATGCGGGTGATGCCGAGCGGTATCCCTTCCCCGTTCATCTTCTTGCGAAACCCCTCGGTAAAGGTGTCGAGGTCGAGCATGCAGTTGACCGCCTTGGTCGCATGGTCCTCCACATCGAGGGGAGCGTTGAAGATCGCGAACACCGCGTCGCCGATGAACTTGTCGACCGTGCCGTCGTATTTCTGGACAGTGCTGGTCATGCCGTCGAGATATTCGTTGAGCAGACGGCCGACGTCGCGCGAATCGAGTCCCTCCGACATCGTCGTGAAGTTGGCGATGTCGGTGAAGAGGAACGTCATCTCGCGACGCTCGCCGCCCAGCGTCAGCTTCGACGGATCGTCGACCAATTGCTGCACGAAATTCGGCGAGACATAGAGCGAGAAGGTATTGTGGATGAACTCGCGCTGGCGGCGCGCGTCGAGACCCGTGACGGAATCGACGGCGGCAAAGGAACCGGCAATCGCGATGCTGGGCGCAATGAGTCCGATCAAGATTCCGAGGCGCTCGTAGAGCACGAACACGCCGATCGCCCAGAGCGCGATGATGAGGGCGAGAACCGCGCCGCCGCGCAGCCACAGCGAATGACCAAGCAGTCCCAGCGCCGCTCCCACCAGCGCCAGGGCCAGGGCGATGATGAAATTGTTCCACCACAGAAGTTGCGGCGGATCGCGGTTTTCCAGGAGCTGCGCGATCGCGTAGGCCATGATGTAAATGCCGGGCATCGTCGCGTGGGCGTTTCCAGCCGACGTCGAAAACGGCGTGCGATGCTGATCGACCAGGGATAAATCCGAACCGATCAGCACGATTTTGTTGCGAAACATCGCCTCGGGCAGGATGGACGTGATCGGCACGCAGGTTGGAAGACCCGATACACACGCCGGAATTTCTGCGAAGGCGCCTTGGTTGATGCCTGGATCGGCGCGCCACACGATCGGGACCTGTTCGTCGGGCGTCTCCACGCCGGCGATTTCGGCAACGCGGCGCGGCACGCTCATGAGGAAGGCGCCGCTCGAGATTTTCACGCCAGGCGCGATCCAGCGCGCCGTATCGGTCTGATCGGTGCCGATATTGGCGACCGCACGGGCCCTGGCCGGCACGAAATCGTTGAGATAGGCGGTCTGTGCCGCGCCGACCGACGTCCCCGCTTCGAAGTAGCTCACCACGATCGGCGTCTTCATCGCCCGCAACACACGGCGGAGCGCTTCATCCTTGGGCTTCTCCGTCGGCTGATCGAAGAGATAGTCGAGCACGATGGCGCGCGGATGTTTGGCGTCTAGCGAGGCCAAGAGACTCGCGATAAAGCCGCGGTCGAGCGGCGAACGATAGGGGAAGTGCTGCATCGAGCCTTCGTCCACGCCGATGATCAAGATGTTCGGATCCTGCGGCTCGAAGGGCGAGCGGGTCGCGATTTCGTAATCCTGCACGAAGCGGTCGGCACTCGTCAGGAACGAGACATGATCCACCGCGAGCATTGACAAGGCGGCGACCACGACGGCGATCGTGGCCGCCACGACGCCATTGAACACAGACTTGTTGCGCGCCAGCCCGCGAAGCCGGCCAAGGAGTTCATTCATTGGCGCGGGGACGCAAAAGCGCCTCCGCCTGCGCGTCGCAACCCTTCTGCAGCATCCAGGCCGCGCGCATGGAGTCGTTGCCGAGACTGGCCGGCACGGTGTTGACGGCCAGCGCATAGTCCGAGCCGTTGAACTTCACGACATAGGCCGCGCCGCCATGCACCGGCACGTCGGTCGTGACTTTGAGCGTGGCGGAACCCGCCGGCCAAACGGCTTGCGATTTCCAGCTGTGATCGGACGGCATCACGGTCAGCGACGACGGCGTCGAAGAGTCCGGGCGCCAGAACACGGGCTGATGATTTTCCTGCAGGCACACGCTGCCGCTGTGCGACACGTCGACCAGCCAGGCTTGCGGCAGCGCATTGGACTTGGTGCCGCGCGTCACGCCGGCTTCGCCGGTGCGCGCCGTGCGTTCGGTCGTGAGCCCCGCGAGCGTCGTACTCACGCTGCGGCCCTGCCCGCCCGCCGATGGCGCCTTGTTGTAAGGCCCGTCGATGGTCAGCGTGGCGCCCGTCTGCGAAATCAGGGTGACGTGCTGTCCTTGTTTCAGCATCAGCGGTTTGGTCGAATCGAGGCTGCTGCCCGGCTTGATACCGATCCCGCGTGCCTCCACGACGATGAGATTTTCTGCCCGCGCCGCGGTTCCCGTTAACAGCAGCGCAGCCAGCGCCGACAATCCCAGTGCCTGTCCGTGTGTCATGGTCATTCCCCAGTTGCCAGAGTGAGTTTACTCGTTCCGGTGGCGGCGGTGCGAGTCCTCCCGCCACCGTCGCCGATCAGCGTGAAAGCGGCCCAGTCGAACGGATTGGCCGTGGCGGGCTGCGCGATCAGACCCAATTGCGCCTGTCTGAGCGCTTCGGCCAGATCGCGCGACGGGTCGCGGGCGTAGGCTGCAAACACGCTTGTCATCAGCTTTTGGGTGGCCGCCGAAGGCACCTCCCAATGGCTCGCCAGGACCGCCCGTGCGCCAGCGGCGAAGAAGGAATCGGCAAGGCCTTCGAGCGCGCCACCGCCGAGGCTGGTGCCGCCTGCTGCAGCCGTGTTGCAGGCCGAAAGCACGACCAGATCGGCGTTCAGCTTCAGGCCGGCGATTTCACTCGCCCTGAGAAGCCCGTCGGACGCGATGTTCGAAGGCGGCCCGGGCGGCGGCGACAGAACGAGGCCCGGTTCGGCCTGGCAATGCAATTCTCCCGGCAGAAGGCCGTGTGTCGCAAAGTAGAGCACCTGGTACTGATCGAGCGGCGCAGAGCGCACGGCCACTTTGTTCGCGGCGGCGCCAAGGAGGATCGAGCCTGGGTCGGCCTTCAACGTGCGCCCGACCGCCTGCACCTCGACCGCCGTTTCGGGAAGCGGCGGCAGGGCGCGCAGCAGCGCGGGATCGGCCGGACCATCCTGCTGGCAGGTTGAGGCCAGTGCGCTCAATGCCCGCGCGCTTGCCGCACCGCCTGCGAAGGCGGGATTCCCGACACCGAAGAACGGCTTCGCTGCAGGCGTGCGCGATGCGCGTGCCGTGCGCAATTCGACGAAGGCGCGCGCCGACGGCACTTGCGTGATCGCCATGCGCCGGATCAGCCAGGCCGCGTTTTGATAATTGCCGCCAGGCTCGGATGTCACGAGCAACGCGAGCGGCAGGCTCGCCAGATCGCCATCCGGCGCCTCGATGAGATGATCGATGCCGCCCAGCGACGGCTCGAGCGGCGCCAGCAATTGCTGATAAAGCGCGAACGACGTCTTGAGACTGAAATCGCCGGCGTGGCCGAGCTTGGGCACGAAGGCGCGACGCAGTTGGGCGATGTCGCCCGAAAGACCTTCCGAGGTCACCTGCAACGGGCGCGCGGTCAGACCGTTGCGCGTGACCAGGAGCGCGAAGGCGCTCTTCACGCCGACGACGAATTCCAGGAAGGCATCGCGCGGTCCCAGTTGCGCCTGAACCGCCGAAAGGTCCGCAGGCCCCGGATCGGCAAGCTTGGCGTAGTCGGGATAGCTTTCCTGGACTTTTTGCAGGAGCGCGTCCGCATTGACGGAGGCGGCCTTGAACGCGGCGTCCAGCTTCTGGACGCGATCAGGCTTGCGCTCCTCATTCGGCTTGGCGTTTTCGACCACCAGATCGAGGCGCACATTGTCCCTGCTCTTGAGTGCGTCCTGATACTGGCGCACCAAATCGGCGAGCGCGGGATTGCCGGCGGCCTGACGGACCGCGACGCGCGCGAGCGTCTTGTCCGCAACGCTCGAGTTGACGAGCTGCACCGAGCGGAACATGTCCGCGTCGAGCGCCGCGCTTTGCGCGGGATCTTGCCGCTCGAGCGCGCTGGCTGCGACGAGGAAGGGGATGATCTGATCCGAGACGATTTGCGAGCGCGCGATGGCGTCTTTCGCGAGGATCGCAAATGCGGCGCGGAACGCAGCAACCGAGGCCGGGTAGAGCTGTTGCTCGGAATAGAACTTGCCGAGGCGCAATTGCGCGCGGGCCGTGGGCGCGGTGTCGCCGAAGAGCTTCTGGTCCATCTGCAGCGCATCGATGAAATCGCGCTCGGCGACCACTACGCGCTTCTGCGCAGCATTGACCTCGCCCATCAGCGAAATGGTTTCCGGCCGCCACCAGAGCGGAAGGCCCGGCGCTTCGGTGATGATCCAAAGCGCCTCCTCGGCGGCGGACTGCGCGGTGCCGTAGTCGCCCAGCCGGAGCGCCATTTCGGCTTCGATGCGAAGACCATGGGCCAATTCGCCCTCGAGCGTGGCAGGAGCGGTCAAGTCCGCACTGGTGTCGTCGGGATTGGCCGTGGCGCGCTTGGCGGCATCGACTTCGGCGCGACGGACCGCTGTCGCATCGCGGGCGAATTTCAAGGCGTCGGCAAAATTGCGCTGATTGGCGGCATCAAGTGCCTGATAGGAGGCAAGCCGCGCGCGCGCCGTGGCGCTCGACGAGGCCTCGATCACCGGTGTTGCCCTTCGAAACAAGGCGGCGGCTTCGTCGAAGCGGCCCTGGTTGCTCACTTGCAGGGCGAGCTCCATGACCGTTTCGGCGACCGCAACCGAATCCGGACCGAAAACGCGTGTTTCGATCTCGAGCGCGCGGCGATAGGCATCTTCCGCGCCGGCATAATTGTCCGCGCCCGCATACTGGCGCGCGGACTGGACGAGGTTTTTGTAGCCGGCGAAATCGCTGCCACGCAGATTGAGCGCGTCGGCCGGGTATTTCGCCTTTGTGAGACCTGCGGCGGCGGCAACTTCTGCAGCGCCGAGGGTGTGGCCGCGCACAGCCAGCGCGGCTTCCAGCACCGGCAGCATGGACGGCAAGCCTTCGGCCGCGAGCAAGGCGCGATCGGATGCCGCCACCAGGATCAGGCGCGGCCAATTATTGCTGCGCAAGGTGCAGAAGAGAATGACCGTGCCGCCGCTCGCGGGATCGAGCCACTGCCCTGAATCGCAACTGACATCGTCGGCCGTGCTGATTCCGCCGGGGAGGTCGCGTGCAGCCTTGAGGATGGCGGCGCGTCGTTGCGCCGGATCGCTCGGAAAATTCTCCGGCGGCTGCAGGCTGCGCAGCGTTCCTGCTTGATCTTTCTCCGCACCGCACAGGATCTCCGACGCGCTCGACAGTTCGCAACTTTCGCCGGCGAGCGTTTGGCCGAGCATCGCCGTGTCCGATGCCGCCATCGCGGCCACCGTTGCGAGGGCGGCTGCGACTGCTGGTATGACCAGATGGGCGAAGAAGAAGTTGGATCGCTGCATGGTGGCCGCCTGCCCTAGAACCGCAAAGCGAGGTTGACGAGTATTTTTGTGGCGCGTTTTCCGCCATCGCTGCCGAGAACCGGATTGAACGTGCGCGCGCCTTCGATGGCGGCGCTCAGATTATACGGCAGCGAAACCCTGACGCCGCCGCCTGCCGAGGCGATGGTCTGATCGATCAGACTGGCGCTTTTCGCGGGTCCACGCTGGATGAACCAGGTCTTGGCGCCGTCGGTGAAGATATAGGGTTCGAGCGTGCGCACCACGGAGGTGGGAAAGCGAAAATCGTAATGCAGCTCAAGCGAAGCGCCGAGACCCTGGTCACCCGTGATCGCGCCGGGGTCATAGCCGCGTCCGATCTGATTGCCGCCAAAGGCGATCTGCTCGCCTGTTATCAGGGGCGCGAAGGAGTATTGGCCCTGAACGGCAAGCACCACGGTGAACGAAGCGACGAGCGGCACCGACAGCCGCGAATAGCCCGAGATCTTGGTGAAGTCGGTCAGCGCGCCGAGACGCGAAAGGTTCGGGTTGGGATGGCCGGCGATGCGGTTCGGCGACGCGCCGAAGATCGGCAACCCTTGGGCAACGTCGAAGGTCGACGACCAGATGCCGCCCAGAACATCGGCGCGCTGGTAGCTGCCGCCGATATCGAGCACCCGCCATTGATCGTGGCTGAACGGTGCGTCGAGAATACCGATCTTGGCATCCTGCACCGTAAATCCGCCATCGAGAATGAGGCTCTCGGCGCGGCTGCGGATCAACGGATATGTCAGGCGCGGACCGACGGCCCAGCTGTCGGTCAGGACATTGAATGCGGTGAGGGTCGAACCGGGCTGCCCGTGGGTGATGCTGCCGATGATGCTTCCGACCAATCCGTCATCGCCGATGGCGCGGCGATAGCTGAGCTGCCCCGCAATCTGTTCGAGAGAACTCGGCGACAACGTCACCGATCCGGTGAGTTGATCGGGACCGAAGAGTGAATTGAACTCGACATCCCCCGAAATCGTCCAGAGGCCGGAAAAGCGCGAGCCGCGATTGTCGACCGCGACGCCGCCCGAGATCCAGGGTTGGGACGTATCGACGACGAGATCGGATGCGCCGGGCGTATTGGGAGCGGGGCGCAGCACGCCGGTCGCCTTGATCCCGGGTAGATCGTTGGCCAGCAGGAGGCCGCGTTCGAGCGAGGCCATCGTCAGCGGCGTTTCAGAACGCGCCGGCTCGAGATAGCCGCCGATCAATGCGCTGGTCTCGGGGTTCGCGCCTTGAACCGTGACGCGTTCGAGATGTCCTTCGACGACGTTGATCGTGAAGACGCCGTCCTTCACGCGCTGCGGCGGCACGAAGGCGCGCACGAGCAGATAACCCGCCGCGCGATAGCGCGCTTCGATGGCGTCGGCGACATTCAAGATGTCGGCGAGCGTGACGTCTTTTCCGAGAAGGCCGGCATAGAGCGGACGAAAGCGCTCGGCGGGAATCGTCACTGCGCCGACGATCCTGATATCGGTCAGATGGAAATGAACTTCATCGACGGCCTTGGGAACCGGCGAGCGATTGGGCGCGACAATGCTGAAGTCGAACTCGGGCTGGCCGGGAACGGCCGGAAGCGGACGGTCGCGGCCGGGTTGTACCGCACCTGGCAAAACCTGAGCATCCGCCTGCGCGGAAAGGAGGAGTCCCGCCGCGGTCGCGGCCATGCATGCCGTCGCACGGACGCCACTGCGCCGTCGTAACCACGCGCCCGGTTTCTGCAACGGCAACGCCCCCTATCGCCCAATCTCAAGCTGCGTTTTCCGAGGTCCCCGGAATTCGAAAAACTTTAACGAGTCCAATGTGCCCGTTTTTTTACAGTGCAACAATTGCGTCCGTGCGAGACGTTCTGTCTCGACCGAACGGCCGTTATAAGAAAAAATACCTAGCGCAATCTGGCTAATGTCGAAGGAAATTCAGCCGACAGGTCCCCCCATGCCGCCCTCCGCCCAGCAAGCTGACCCCTACGCCCGCGCCGCCGAAAAATTCGCGCTCTCGTGCAAACTCGCCAGCATCGAGTCCCTTTTGATGTGGGATGCGCAGACCAACATGCCCAAGGGAGGGGCCTGGGCGCGCGGCGAGCAGATCGGCGCGCTGGCCGAGATCACGTCCGAACTCACCGGCAACAAGGAAATCGGCGATCTGCTGCAGGAAGCGCAGACCTATGCTCATCGCTTGAGTGCTGCGGAGCGCGCCAATTTAAACGAGATGAAGAGACTTTGGGTGCATCGCGCCGCGGTTCCCAAGGAGCTGCTCGTCGAACGCGCGCGCGTCTCGCAAGCACTGCAGTCGACCTGGATCGATGCCAAGGCGAATTCCGATTTCGCGTCTTTTGCGCCGGGCTTCGAGAAGCTCATGGCGATCCACAAGGAGGTCGCGGCGGCGAAGGGCGCCGCACTGGGTCTTCAGCCTTACGACGCCATGATGGACGAACAGGATCCGGGCCTCACCACCGCTACCATCGATCCGATCTTCGACGACCTCGCATCCGAACTTCCCGGCATCCTGATGGAGGTGCGCGAACGCCAGGCACGCTGGCCCCAAGTCATCGCGTTCAGCGGCGACTTTTCGATTCCGCGGCAGGCAGCGCTTTCGGAGCGGCTCGCCAAGACAGTCGGGCATTCGCCGCAGAACAGCCGCATCGATGTGGCGCCGCATCCCTTCTCCATGCCGCATTCGCCGGGCGATGTCCGCTTCACGACGCGCTACGACATCGACAAGTTCCGCTACTCGGTGATGGCGACGCTGCACGAGGCGGGCCATTCGATGTACGAGTTCAACCTGCCGAGGACACATGCTTTCTCGCCGGCGGGCTTTGCGCGCGGCGCGTCTGCGCATGAGAGCCAGTCGCTGATGCTGGAGATGATGGCCGGACGCAGCAGGGAATTCCTGCAATTCCTCGCGCCGTTGCTGAGGGAATATTTCGGCGGCGACAAGGACTGCTGGTCGCCGACGAATGTGCTCAACTATTTCCGCCGCGTGGACGACGATTACGTTCGCGTCGAAGCCGACGAGATTTCATATCCGCTGCATGTCATCCTGCGCTATCGCCTCGAGCGCGCGCTCCTCGCCGGCGATCTTTCGGTCGACGACGTGCCGGGGGCGTGGAACGAGCTCTTCAAGAAACTGTTCGGGCGTGTACCGCCGAACCATGCCAAGGGCTGCCTGCAGGACATCCATTGGGCGGCCGCGCTGTTCGGCTATTTCCCGAACTATGCGCTCGGCGAATCCCTGGCAGCGCAATTGTTCGAGCGCGCAAAGAGCGACGACGGAACGATCCTGCCTGCATTGCGCACCGGCGATTTCAAACCCTATTTCAATTGGGTGCGGCCGCGCATCCACGAACAGGCGAGCCTGAAATCCTTCGACGACATCGTCATCGCCGCGACAGGCGACAGGCTCTCAGGCGCGGCACTGAAGCGCCACCTGCGCGCGCGCTATCTGGAAGAGCCGCTCGACTGAGTCTGTCATCCTTCGACAAGCTCAGGATGAGGTTATGTACTCCTCCCTTACCCTGAGCCTGCCGAAGGGCGAGGGGCAGTTCTTTCTAGATCCGCCATTGCGCCTGCTTGACGAGCGCATCGAAGAAGCCTTGCGAATAGGCGTCTTCCGGCGCCGCCCGCACGCTCTTGTCGAGGAACTCGGCATCCTTGCCGACCAGGATGCGCCACTGACCGGCGCGCACGCCGTCGAGGATGATCTTCGCCGCCTGCCCCGCGCTTGTCGGCGCATTGTCGCGAAAGCCTTCGGCCTGGGCCTGCACCATGGCGCGCACCTGATCATCGCTCATCGCGACGAGATTGACGCCCTGCGCGGCCATGGCCTTCCTCACCGCCGGCACGTCGACGCCATCGCCGCTCAAGATCTTGCGCGAATTGATCACGATGTCGGTACCGATGTGACCTGGCATGACGACGGAGCATTTGATGTGCGGCGCGTTGACGGCGAGATCGGTCATCAAGGCCTCGGTGAAACCTTTGACCGCGAACTTCGCCGCACAATAGGCGGTGTGCGGCCGGCCGGGGCCGATCGAGGCCCAGAACCCGTTCACGCTGCTGGTGTTGACGATATGGGCTTCGCGCGCCTTCATCAGCATCGGCAGGAACGCGCGCACGCCATAATAGACGCCGCCCCAACAGACATCGAACGTCTTTTCCCACTGCGCACGGTCGCCATTGACGATGCTGCCGCCGCCGCCGATGCCGGCATTGTTGAACAAGAGATGGATGTGATCGGTGTCGAGTTCGCGGCCGACCGCTGCCGCCCAGTCGTTGACCTGGGCTTCGATCGACACGTCGGCGACATAAGTGGCAACGCGGGTCCCTTGCGGCGCTTTCTCGACGCAGCGCCTTTTTGTCTCGGCCATGTTCGGCGCCGACACATCGCACATCGCGACGTTGCAGCCTTCGGCGACAAGCTGAAGCGCCAGCTCGCGTCCCATGCCCGTGCCGCCGCCTGTGATGACGGCGGTCTTGCCAGCGAAATCCTTCATGTCTGTTTCCTTCCCGGTCGCGGATTTATGATAGGTAGCCACGACAGCATTGCAGATCGCGGTGCGGCGACAAATCCCCACGCGGTCTTTTTTTCATCGCGCTTCCGTTGGGATAAGGTTCAGAGACGGCCATGAATGATCGAAGCAAGTCCGAACCAGGCGCCAAAGCCCGCGAGCGCAGCGAATTCCGGCGCGTGCGCAGCCGCTACGCCGGATACTCGCGCGCACGCCTGGCGCAATTCGCGCGACGATTGAAGCGCGCGATTTATCCCGAGCGCGAATCCTTGACGCGCATCGAACTTGCGGGACCGACGGAGCGCATGCCGTTCAAGGATGTGCAAGCTTTGCGCTTTCGCGATGTGCAGGTCGGCGAGCCGCTGGGTCCCTTATGGTCGACCTATTGGGTGCGCCTGACTGCGGCGGTTCCCGCGCGTTGGAAGGGTTCGCGCGTCGACCTCCACTGGGAATCGCGTTCCGAGGCGCTGCTTTGGCTCGACGGCCGTTCGCGCCAGGGACTCAATCCCGGCCGCAACTTCGCGACGTTGACACCATGCGCCAGGGGCGGCGAGACACTCGTCTTTTTCGTCGAAGTCGCGTGCAACCGCGCGTTCGGCAATGCCGAAGCGGGTCATCCGCCGAGCGAGCCGTATCAACTCATGGCGTGCGAGCTTCGCCGCTTCGATCCCGATGCCTGGGCGCTGTTTCACGATTTCGACGTGCTGCGCCAACTCGAAGCCGATCGCGAGCCGCCGCAAACGCCGCTCTCCACCGGCGGCGTTGCGCCGAAAATCGTGCGCCCGGCGCTCGACACCACCTGGGCGGGCCGGCTGCTCCATGATCTGAACGAGGTCTGCAACATCCTCGATCCCGACGACAGGTCGACTTGGGACGGCGGGCGCGCACTTCTGAGGTCTCTGCTTGCCGTTCGCAATGGCGATGTGGTGCACGAGCTTTCGGCCATCGGTCACGCCCATATCGACACGGCGTGGCTATGGCCGATCGAGGAGACGCGGCGCAAATGCCAGCGCAGTTTCGCGAACGTCGTCGCGCTGATGGACGACTATCCGAACTTCAAATTCGCCTGCTCGCAGGCCTATCAATACGCCGTCATCGCGGAAACCGATCCCGATCTTTTTGCCCGGATCCGCGCCAAGGTCGAGACCGGCCAATGGATCCCGATCGGCGGCAGCTGGGTTGAACCGGACTGCAATCTCCCATCCGGCGAATCGCTGTCGCGACAATTTCTCTACGGCCAACGCTATTTCGAAAAGACATTCGGCAAGCGCTCGCGCATCTTCTGGAATCCGGACGTGTTCGGCTATGCCGGCCAGCTGCCGCAATTGATGCGTGAAGCCGGCATGGATCGCTTCCTGACGCAGAAGCTCTCGTGGAATCGCTTCACCGCGCCACCACATCACAGTTTCCTCTGGCGCGGCCTCGACGGCAGCGAAGTCCTCACCCATTTTCCGCCGGCCGACACTTATAACGGCATGGCGAGCATGGCGGAGCTGCGTTATCACGCGGCGAATTACAAGGACGCGGACCGCACCAGCCAGGCGCTCTATCTCTTCGGTTACGGCGACGGCGGCGGCGGGCCCGACGCGATGATGGTCGAAGCGTTGACGCGCACGCAGGATCTTCTCGGCGTGCCGATGAGCACGATCCGCTCGCCGGACGACTTCTTCGACCGGCTCGACCAGGATGCCGATAAATTCGCAAGCATCGAAGGTGAACTCTACTTCGAATATCATCGCGGGACCTACACGTCGCAAGCCGAGGTCAAGCGTCTCAATCGCAAGCTCGAGGGGGCGCTTCAGACGTTGGAGTTTCTCAGCACCGCCAACCTCGTGGCAGGAAACCCGGCACCGTCGCGCGACGAGGTGGAGAGCCTCTGGCGCACGCTTCTGACCAACCAGTTCCACGACATCCTGCCCGGCAGCAGCATCTCCGAGGTCTATGTCCGCACGCGGCGCGAGTTGAGCGAGACGTTGGATGGCACGATGGCGCTTTCGCAGCAGTTGGCGAACGCACTCGCATCGGGCGGGACGGCGCCGACGCCGATCAATCCCATCGGTCATCCACGCGCCGAGGTCGCGGCGCTGCCAAACGGCGAACTCGCCTTCGTCGTTGCCGCGCCATTCTCGTCCGGCACAATCGGCTCGGCGGGCGACGAGGTGGTACTGCACGAAAACAAGGACGGCAGCATCGTCCTGGAAAATCGCGCGCTGCGTGCCGTGCTTGCTGCGGATGGCAGCGTTCTGTCGCTCATCCATCGCGAGAGGGGCCGCGAGACGCTGGCGGCTCCGTCGAACCGCTTTGTCCTCTTCGACGACAGGCCGACCGAATATGAAGCCTGGGACATCGATCCGTTCGCGCTGGAAACGGGACTGGAAGCGCCCGTGTCCGAACATTGCAGCATCACCGCGCGCGGCCCGCTTCGCTGCGAGGTCAAATTCGCGCGCAAGCTCGGCAAGGAAAGCAGGCTCGTCCAGACCATCCGGCTCGACGCGGGTTCGAAACATCTCGTGTTCGATACGGAGATCGACTGGCACGAACGGCGCACGCTTGCCAAAGTCATGTTCGCGTTGAACTGCAAGGCGCCGCGCGCGACGTCTGAGACCATGTTCGGCGCGGTCGAACGGCCGACGCACGCGAACACCGACGCCGACCTTGCGCAGTATGAGGTGCCGGCGCATCGCTGGGCCGACTTGTCCGAAGCCGGTTTCGGCGTCTCACTTCTGAACGACTCGCGTTACGGCCATTCGGTGTTCGGCAACGCGATGAGTCTCAGCCTCTTGCGGGGCACAATGTCGCCGGATGCGACGGCCGACATCGGCGTGCATCGCTTACGCTACGCGCTCTATCCGCATGCCGGCGATTGGCGCCAGGCGAACACGGTGTGCGAAGCCCATTGCTTCAACCGCCCGTTCGTCTGGACGAACGGAACGACCGGCGAAATCCTCCGCCGGCCGCTGGTTTCGCTCGATCCGGCGAATGTCGTCATCGACACGCTGAAGCCGGCGGAAGACGGCAAGGGCTTTGTCGTGCGCCTTTACGAAAGCACGGGCTCCGCGACCAGAGCGCGGCTGGCCTTCGGCTTTCCCGTGCGGAACGTGTCGCTCAGCAATACGCTCGAAGACCGGCTGGCGGCGCTCGCCGTCGCGAACAACGCCTGCCAATTCGACGTCAGGCCGTTTCAGATCGTCACGTTGCGCGTCGCTTGATGGCACAGGTAACGTCGCCCCCATAGAAGAAGTGTGGGGACGCCCATGAGCACGGCAGCATCCGGTCCACTGGCCGGCGTTCGCGTTCTCGATCTGACATCGGTCGTGCTGGGGCCGCTCGCGACACAGATTCTCGGCGATTTCGGCGCCGACATCCTCAAGATCGAGAATCCGAACGGCGACATGATGCGCACCAACGGCGTGTCGCTGCATCCGGGCATGAGCTCGATCTTTCTCGCGCTCAATCGCAACAAGCGCTCGCTCTGCCTCAATCTTGCGATTGAAGAGGGCAAGGACGTTCTCAAGCGGTTGATCGCAAGCGTCGACGTGCTCGTGCACAATATGCGCGTGGAGGCGATCGAACGTTTGGGTTTCGGTTATCAGGCCGTGCAGGCCATCAACCCGAAGATCGTCTATTGCGCGGCGACGGGCTTCGATCAGGACGGACCGGATCGCGACAAGCCCGCCTTCGACGACATCATCCAGGCAGCCTCCGGTCTTGCGACCATTGCGAGCATCGGGCGCGACAAGCCCGACTTCGTGCCCACGCTTGTGGCCGACAAGACGGCGGGCATCTCCGTCGTCAACGCCGTGCTCGCCGCACTCTTCCATCGCGAACGCACGGGTGAGGGACAATATGTCGAGGTCCCGATGCTGGAGACGATGGTTGCCTTCGTCCTGACCGAGCATCTCGGCGGCCTGACGTTCGAGCCGTCGCCGACCAAAGCGGGTTATGCGCGGCTTCTGGCCGGCGGGCGCAAACCGGCGCCGACCAAGGACGGCTTCCTCGCTCTCCTGCCGTACACGACCGAACAGTGGCATTCGTTCCTCAAGGCAGCCGACCGGCCCGATCTGATCGAAACGCTCGCCATCGCCGACCGCCACACCCGCAATGCCAATATCCAGAAGATCTATGCCGCCTTGCACGAGATCACGCTGACCCGCACGACCGCGGAATGGATGAGCATCTGCAACCAGTTCGACATTCCCGCGACGCCGCTCTACAGCCTCGACGAACTTCCGGATCACCCGCAGCTCCGGGCCACCCAGCTCTTCCAGACGATGGAGCATCCGAGCGAAGGAACCGTGCGCTATGTCCGTCCGCCGACGAAGTTCGCGCGCACGCCGGCAAGCGTGAGGCGGCCCGCGCCGCGGGTCGGCGAACATAGCCGCGAGATTCTGCGCGAAGCGGGATTGCGCGACGATGAAATCACCGCTTTGCTGGCTGCCAAGACCGTCAAGCAGCACGAGACGCAATAACAAAGGCGAACGACAATGGATTTCGAACTGGCCGAAGAACACCGCATGCTCAAGGAATTGGTGCATCGCTTCGTCGAGGATGAATTGATGCCGCTGGAGGCCGGCGTGCTTGAGCGCGAGGCGGCGGGACAAGGCTTGTCGATTCCGAAAGCCGATCAGGAACGGATCGACAAGATTTCGCGCTCGCTCGGTCTTTGGGGGTTGGACGCTCCGGCCGACATCGGCGGCTCCGATCTTCCGGCTGTCGCTCTGGTCGGCGTGAACGAGGAACTCGGCCGCACCGTCACGCCTTATACGTTGCCGCCGGACTCGCCGAACCTGCGCATGCTGATGGCGACGGTCAACGAACGCCAGCGCGAAGCGTATCTGGCGCCTTATGTGCGCGGCGAAACGATTTCCGCGATCGGCATTTCAGAGCCAGGCGCCGGCTCCGATCCCTCCGCCATGATCACGCGTGCCGAGCGTCAGGGCGACGACTGGATCTTGAACGGCCGCAAGATCTGGATCAGCCGCGCCGACCACGCCGATTTCACGATCGTCATGGCGCTGACCAACAAGGAAAAGCGCGCCCGCGGCGGCATTTCGGCGTTCCTGGTCGACAAGGGAACGAAGGGGTTCAATGTTCTGCGCCGCATTCCGATGGTCGGCGGCGCATCGACTTTCGAGATCGCGCTGGAAGATTGCCGCGTCGAAGGCTGGAAGCTCCTCGGTACGGAAGGCTCCGGCTTCGCGCCGATGCAGATCCGGCTCGGCACGCGCAGGCTCGAGATGGCGGCCTGGTCGATCGGCATGGCGCAGCGTGCGCTCGACATGATCTGTGCCTTCGCGCCGCAACGCGTGGTGTTCGGCCAGCCGCTGTCGGAACGTCAGGCGATCCAATGGTGGGTGGCCGATGCCGCGACCAAGATCCATGCCGCGCGGCTGATGACCTATGACTGCGCCTGCAAGCTCGATGCCGGACGCGACGTGCGCCTCGAGATCTCGATGATCAAGGCGTTCGCAACCGAGATGGCCTACGAAGTCGTCGATCACGCCATGCAGGCGCATGGCGCGATGGGCATGACCAAGGAATTGCCGTTGCAGATGATGTCGACCAAGCTTCGCACCATGCGCATCTATGACGGCCCGACCGAAGTGCACAAATGGGTCGTGGCGCGCAATCTCCTGGGAGCAAAACGGTGACCAAGTCCCAATATGGCGAAGTCTCCCTCGTCCGCGACGGCCATGTTGCGATCCTCGAGATCAACCGGCCGCCCAACAATCACGTCACCGTGGAGTTGATGCGCGATCTCGCGAATGCGCTCGACGATATCGACGCCGAGACCGAGCTCCGCGCCAGCGTGCTTGCCTCGGCAGGCAAGGCGTTTTGTGCCGGCGCGGACCTGACGGCGCCGGCAGGTATCGTCAATCCGGGAGCGGGTCCCGGGATCAACGCGCTTTATATCGAAGCGGTCCGGTTGTTCTCGAACAAGAAGCCCATTGTCGCCGCGGTACAGGGCGCGGCGGTCGGCGCCGGCCTTGGCCTTGCACTCGTCGCCGATTTTCGTGTCGCGGCGCCCGAAGCGCGTTTCACGTCCAACTTCGTCAAACTCGGCTTTCATCCCGGCTTCGGCGTCACGCACACCTTGCCGCGTCTGATCGGCGAACAGCGTGCGGCACTGATGTGCCTGACCGGACGGCGCATCAAGGCCGACGAGGCTCTGGCCTGGGGCCTGGTCGACGAAGTCGTGCCGCTCGATCAGTTGCGTGCGGCCGCGCTCCGTCTTGCGGGCGAGATCGCGGAGAATGCGCCGCTCGCGGTCGTCGCGACGCGCGCCACGCTTCGGCGCGATCTGGCCGAACGCGTCAAGGCCCAGACCGACCACGAATTCGCCGAACAATCCGTGCTGCGCAAGACCAAGGATTTCGCCGAAGGCGTGCGCGCCGTCGCCGAACGCCGGCCCGGTCGTTTTACGGGAAGGTGAATCGTCCCTCGCCCTCCATCCCTGGACAAGCTCGGTATGAGGCTCGGGTTTTCCTCATCCTGAGCTGGCCGAAGGATGAGGGGCAAAACTACTGTTCGATGTTCGGCTCGACGAGATTGGCGAGGTTGCAAAGCGAATCCTGCCAGCCGAGATAACAGGCCTCGGGAGGAATGGCATCCGGGATACCTTCTTGAACGATGCTCACCTCGGTGCCGACGGAAACCTTCTTCAGCGTCACTGTGACTTGCATCTTCCCCGGAAGATTGGGGTCTTCGAACATATCCGTGTAGCGGATGCGCTCATGCGGAGCGAGTTCGAGATACTCACCGCCGAAGGAATGGCTATGGCTGGTGGTGAAATTCCGGAACGAGGCGCGAAAGCCGCCACCGACCTTCGGCTCCATGTGATGGACCGTGCAGGCAAAGCCGTTCGGCGGCAGCCATTTTGCCATCGCGTCCGGCTCGAGGAACGCGCGATAGACCTTTTCGGGCGAGGTGGTGAGCACGCGATGCAGGCGCACAGTGCTGGGCATGTTCATTTCTCCCTATTTTGTCGGCATGCGTATTCCCCGAATGGGGTCGAACCCATAGCCGTTGGACTGGCGGCCCGAGGCGACATAAGCCGCCAGGCGTGGTCGCGCATACATCCGCATACGATAACGCGCCAGCGCCGGCATTCGTTCAAAGCTGCGAGGGAAGAACGCCGCCGCTTCGTCGAGCACGGTCAGCGCATAATAGTCGGCAAAGAGCGGGCGCTCGCCGCCGAAGTACTTCGCACCTCCCAACCATTCCGCAATGAGCTGAAGTTGGTCGGCCAGTGTGCCCTTCTCGAACGCTGCGCTGGCCTCGACCGAGTCGGAACCGGGCGACCAGAAATGGTCCCAGAGCCGCTGTTGCAAATCGCGCGCGGCCTCTACGCTGATGTCGTTGCGAATGCGTTCGTCCTCATTCTCTCCGCAAAGACCGCGCGGCCGCGCGAGATAGCGCAGGATCGCCTGGCATTGAAACAAGGTCCGCGGCCCATCTTGCAACCTTGGAACCTGGCGAAACTGCATGTGCGGTTTCAGCGCGTCCCACTCCGCGCCGCCCACGCGCTTGTCTTCGAACGGCTCGCCGAGGTCCTCGAGAAGCAGCCGGATCGGTTCGCCAAGGCCGCGAAAGGTCAAATAGGTCAAAGTCAGCATGCGATCTCCAAAAGGCACAACCTCATCCTGAGCTTGATGAGGGGCACTTTCTTTTACAGCAGATATTTCTGTCGGCTGCTTGATCGTCCGGAATTTGTTCCTATGTGACTCCGACAGGAATGGAACCGGGACCGCGCGTGAGGAGGTCAAGCAACAATCAAAAAAACTCGGCACAATTATATTGCCGAAGGAGTCGTCGAGCCTCGTCTGCAAGACGCACGAAAGGACTTGCTTTAGTAAGCAGGAATTGAACATCAAAAAGCGACGGAAAAATGCGCACCAGAAATACGACGGAGGGGCATCGCGCGAAATGCAATTTATTTACTTCGTTTGCTCGGCGCAACAGGCCTGCTTAGCATCGTGAACGACGCGGAAGAGGGATAAGAACCAGCATGGACGTCGGCGAATGGACGGCGAATGGCGAGTGGTCGGCCACGCCCGAACTCAACAAGATCTATCGCGAGATCCGTGCTCTCGGCCTCGAGGGCCATCTCGCCGAACTCGAAGCCTTTGGATTTACGGTGATCCGAGATGCGCTGTCGCCCGAGCTGACAAAGGGCTTGCGCCAGGCGGTTCTGGATTCGGCGCAGACGAATTTCGGCAAGACACTCGATCTCGAACAGGAAAAGGACCTGCACGAAGTCCGTCTCGCGCCGTTCCTGCTCTACAAGAGCGAACTCTTCGAGCAGGCGCTGCTCAATCCCAAGCCCCTTGCGCTCATCACCTATCTTCTCGGCTATAGTTGCTGGCTGAGCAGCATGACGAGCCATGTGAAAGGCCCGGGCGAAGTCGGCCTTCTCCTGCACAGCGACACGGGAAACGGCATGCCCGGTCCCTTCTCGCCCTATTCCCACGTCGCCAACTGCAACTATGCGCTGACCGATTACAGCGAAGACGGCGGCTCGCTGGCGCTGGTGCCGGGAAGCCACCGTCATTTCCGTCAGCCGACACCGTTCGAGAACAAACTCGCCGGGAACGAGCGCAATCCCCACGTCATTCCGATCGAAGTGCCGGCCGGAACCGCAATCGTCTGGCACGGCAACACATGGCATGGTTCCTTCCCGCGCAAGAAACCGGGATTGCGCGTCAACCTGGCGATGTATTTCTGCCGTCAATACATGGCGCCGCAGGAGCTTTATGCCGAATGCGTGCCGGATTCGCTGTTAAAGCGGCACGGACGCGAGTCGCGGATGGCGCAACTTCTCGGCCTCAACCGTTTCAACGGTTGGCGCGACGAAGGACCGAACATGGGCGATCTTCGCACCATGCGGGCGGGACGGAGCTGGCAGTCATGACCGACTCTCTGCTCCAAGACATCCTGGTGCTGGATTGCGCGAGCTTCGTCGCCGGTCCCGCCGCCGCCACGATCATGTCGGATTTCGGCGCACGCGTGATCAAGATCGAACCGCCCGGCGCCGGCGATAGCTATCGCCAGCTCATCAAACTGCATGGCGTGCCGCTTTGCGAGCACGACTATTTCTGGCTGCTCGACAATCGCAACAAGGAGAGTCTAGCGCTCGATCTCAAGCAGAACGATGGCCGCGCGATTCTCGAAAATCTGATTGCGCGCGCCGACGTGTTCATCACGAATTTTCCCGGACCGATCCGCGAGCGGCTTCGCCTGCGCGCGCAAGACATCCTGCCGCTCAATGACCGGCTGATCTATGCCTCGCTCACGCCTTACGGCGAGGACGGACCGGAGAAGGATCGCACCGGCTATGACTCGACGGCGTGGTGGGCGCGCTCGGGATTGATGAGCGCCATTCGTCCGACGGCGGAGGCCGAGCCGGCGCGCTCGATTCCCGCGATGGGCGATCATCCGACCTCCGTCGCCTTGTTCGGCGCCATTATGACGGCGCTCTACCGCCGGCAGAAAACCGGCAAGGGCGGCCAAGTCTCGACCTCGCTTCTCGCCAACGGTTTGTGGTCGGTGGGTTGCTATCTGCAAGCCGCTTTGTGCGATGCGGAGTTCCTGCCGCGCGTCGAGCGCTATCACCGAAGCCCGCTCCTGGAAACCTTCCGTTGCCGCGACGAGCGCTGGTTCCTGCTGTCGATCGTCAATCAGGTGCGCGAGTGGCCGCTGCTGGCGACGTGTGTCGGCCATCCTGAATGGATCGACGATCCGCGCTTTGCCACGCCCGAAGGGCGCACTGCGAATGCCGATATGCTGACGCGCGCGCTGGAAGAGATCTTTCTCACGCGCGACTGGCATGATTGGCGCCAGCGCTTCATAGAGGCAGGGATCACCTTTGGTCCGATTGCCGAGTTGGAAGATCACGTCGACTGCCCGCAGGTGGAAGCCAATGGCCTGCTGCCGAAGATCGCCGATATGGGCGGCTTGCGTACCGTTGCCAGCCCGATCCATCTCAAGGACGAAATGAAAACGACACCGCGCAGGGCGCCGCGCGTCGGCGAACACTCGCAGCGCATTCTCGAAGAGTTGGGACTGTCGAAGAGCGAGATCGAACGTCTGAAGGCGGCGGGCGCGGTGGAAATCGCCCCGATCGCTTAGGACCCTAACTAGTTGGTCTTGGCCGGCGTCGGCGAAGCAGCCGATTGCAGCTGCTGCAGAAACGTCGCATAGACCCAGCCGTCCTGTTTCATCGCACCGGCGCCGAATTCGATGTGGACCCAATTGCCGCGCCGCTCAAGCGTGTGCACGGCAACGTTGGCGCCGAGCGTAGTGACCAGGGACGCCGATTTCGCCGGCGCCGAACGCACATTCGCCGATTTGACGACAATGTCGGTCGGCAGAACGAGCGGCTGCACAGCCGGCTTGGCTGCGACGGGCTTGGCCGGCGTGGGTTCGACATCGTCGGAGTAGGAACTGTCCGGGAACCAGTCAGAAGGCAGAAGCGCCATGATGTGCGGATAGAAGATGAAGATCGCCACCGCGATCGCACCGACGATGCCGATATCGCGCCACGGCATTTGTTTCTTGGTCTGCCGCGGCAACGAGCGATTGCGGCCCGTCGAAATCAGGACCCGGTCGGAGTGCTGGCGATGCTGCAAGAGATCGAGCGGCTCGCCGGTCAGCCGCGCCCTGGCCTGCTCCGCCGTCGCGCGCGCCTGGGCCAATTCGACCTCGCGGATCGCCATCTTCGATTTCAGCCGTTCAATGTCATCGCGCAACCTGAGAACTTCGACGCTATCGCGCAAGGCCGGCACTTCGGCTTGCGGCGCCTGCTGTATCTGCGGCTCCGCATCCTGCTCTGCTGCAGGCTTCGCCCGGCTTGCGGCGAACTCCTCTCGCCACTTCGCTTCGACGGCGGCGAGCCTTCCAGCTTCCTCGGCGTTCCACTGGTCACGTGCCTGTTCCATGGCGACCTCCGCTTGGCGGCGCAACTGTTCGCTCTCGGCTTCCGCCGCGCGCCGCGCCTGCCGCAACTCGCCGTCGCGCTCGGCCAATGCGGCCTTTGCGAGCGACAGCTCCTCGCGCGCCTGGCTGAGTTGGCGCGCCTCCTCGGAGGCACTTGCCTCCAGCAACGACCGCGCATGTGCGAGTTCCCTGGCCGATTGCTCGCTCCACTGCGAGCGAGCTGCCGCAAGCCGCAGCGCTTCTTCCTCGCTCCAGCTTTTGCGGGCGTCTGCCAGCGCCACCTCGACGTCGCGGCGCGCACCGTCGCCGGCATGTTCGAGGTTTTGCCGAAGCTGTGCCAACTCGGCGTCGCGGTTGGCGAGCGTCGCGTTGACGACAGCGAGTTCGTCGCGCAATCCGTCGATCTGGCCCGCGTTGCTCGCGTTACCGTCGTCGCCGGCGCGCAGCCGCGCTTCCGCAATCGACTTGGCAGATTCCTCGTGCCATTTGGCTTCTGCGGATGCGAGCCTCGCCGCCTCACCGGTCTTCCAGACGCGCTGTGCCGCTTCGAGCGCAATCTGCAATTCCTTTTCGGCCCGCGCGCGTTCATCCGCCAGCGCCTTTGCCGACTGTTGCTGCCAGGCCGCTTGCGCCTCCGACAGCCGCGAGTCCGCCTGTGCCTTCCATTCGTGCTCCGCTTTGGAACGCAGCAGCACCGCTTCGTCGCTCGAGCGGTTGCGCGATTCTGCGAGCGCTCTTTCGGACTGCGCCTGCCACTCGGCCTTGGCGGCGGCCAGTCGGTTCGCTTCGCCCTCCTTCCACGCTCTCTGCAGCTTGGTGAGTTCGGCTTCGAATTCCCGTCGGAGGCGTTCATGCGCGTCGTTCTGCGCAGTGACCGCCGCCAATTGCCACTGATCGCGCGCTTCGGCGAGACGTCCCGCTTCGCTTTCTTTCCAGGCGGCCTTCGCTTTGGCGAGGTCTGCTTCGAACTCGCTGCGAGCGCGTTCGTAAGTTTCGCCCTTCGATGCGAGAAGCCGGAATTTGTCTTCGGCGGCAAGTCGAGCAGCTTCGCTCGCCTTGGCATCGTGTTCGGACTGAGCGAGCTTGGCTTCGAATTCCTTGCGCCAGATCTGCCGCTCTTGTTCCAGCTCACGTCTGTATTCAAGTTCCGCCTTGGCGAGCCGGCTTTCTTCTTCGGCCTGCCATGTTCTGCGACTCTGTTCGAGATGGGCGGCCTCGCGGCTGGCGAGCTCCGCCAGGCGCTCCTTCGTCTCCGCTTCCCAGGCGCTCCTGGCGTTCACGAGTTCGGCCTGAGCCATCTGCTTGGCGCGCGATTCCCAGTCGCTCTCGAGACCTTGCCTGACGTCGGCGAGCATGGATTCTTGCGCTGCGCGGGCCGCCTTCGCCTCGGCCAATTCGATCCGCAGGCGCTCGGCTGTGGCACGCTCCGGCCCGGTGTCCTGTGGTGCGCGACCGCCATCGACGGCAGCGATCCTCGGACTGTCGTACGCAGGGATCGCATATTCCAGCACCGCGATGGTCGCGCCGTCGCCGCCGTCGAGGCTTACGACACGAATCGAGATCTTCTGTTCGCCGCCAAGATCTCTCGGGGCCAGGAACTGCAGACCCTCGAGATCATCGAGCACGAGCGACCAGGAGCGGTCGCCATTGTTTTGTCCGCGCGACAGGCGGGTGCGATGCGGCAGCCGTTCGACGCGAAGCGAAATTCGGCCTTGCCCGCGATAAGGCGAGATGAGCGGCGCGAGATCGAGCGGGATCGCTTGAATCGGCGCCTCGGCATCGGACAAAGCACGACCAGTCGCGCTCGCCTGAACCGTCACAGGTCCGGCAGGTCGCTTGGCAAATCCCGTCCCGCGCAATGCCATGTCTGAGTGTTCCCACCGCCGCTCCGTCAGCGGCGTCCGCGCCAGTCACAACCTCGGGCGCCATACTTTCCCAATTTGGGTAAAGTATTCGTTCGTTTTGGGGGTGCACGATGAAGCGCGATGCTGAGCGCCAAGTACAAAATTGGTTCAAATTGTTCCCATTCTGCGCGCCGGAAAGGCGGTGTTCGGGCTGCGTGGGACCCCGATTTGACGACTCAGGGGACGCGGAATCCCTCCGCTTGGGCTAAGATCGTTAAGCGGGGCGAGCGACGTTCCGACAAACGGGAGGATGAAGCATGGCCAAGAAAAGTTCGGGTGGTGTCTATCGCGTGACCGAAATCATCGGCAGCAGCAAAACCTCCTGGGAAGATGCTGCCAAGAATGCCGTGCAGACTGCTGCAAAGACTTTGCGCGATCTGCGCGTTGCCGAAGTCAACAAGCTCGACATGACGGTCGAGAACGGCAAGGTCTCTGCGTATCGCGCCAGGGTGACGTTGTCGTTCAAGTACGAAGGCTAACAGTTCGGCCTGCAGCGAACCGATTCCATGCGACGAAGGCGCCGCCTGCGCGTCTTCGTCCATGGCAACTCCACACGCGCACGGACGATCGTCGGACAATAAAGTGTGAAGTCGACCAGGTGTTCTTGTCAGTTTGTTTCGGGTGCAATTCGCGCCGCGTTCGCGTGTCATTCGCGCTAGACTGGCGCCGCACTCAAGCGGTTTTCCCATGACTGTCTCAGCTTCGCGGCCCGCGGCACGTTCCGCGCTCGATCTCATCGGCAACACGCCTCTCATCGAACTGACGCGATTGAACGCCGGCCCATGCCATCTCTTTGCGAAACTTGAGAGCCAGAATCCGGGCGGCTCGATCAAGGATCGGATCGGTCTTTCGATGATCGAAGCGGCGGAAAAGAACGGCAAACTTCGGCCGGGCGGCACGATCGTGGAAGCGACAGCCGGCAATACCGGACTTGGGCTCGCCCAAGTCGGTATCTTGAAAGGATACAAGATTCTTCTCGTCGTCCCCGACAAGATGGCGCGCGAAAAGATTCAGCACCTGCGTGCACTCGGCGCCGACGTACGTCTGACGCGATCGGATGTCGGAAAAGGCCATCCGGACTACTACCAGGACATGGCCGAGCGCATCGCGGCCGAAACGCCCGGCGCGTTTTTCGTCAACCAGTTCGCGAACCCCGCCAATCCATTTGCGCACGAGACGACGACCGGGCCGGAAATCTGGCAGCAGATGGAGCATGACGTTGACGCCGTGGTGGTGGGTGTCGGTTCGGGCGGAACACTTACGGGGCTCGGGCGCTTTTTTGCGCGCACGTCGCCGAAGACCGAGATCATTCTTGCGGATCCCGCCGGCTCCGTCCTTGCGCCGCTGCTGAAAACCGGAAAAATGACCGAAGCCGGATCCTGGATCGTCGAAGGCATCGGCGAAGATTTTGTTCCGGACAATGCCGACCTATCTTTCGTGAAAGCTTCTTATGCGATCACGGATCGCGAGAGCGTCGAGGCCGCACGCGAATTGCTGGCGAAGGAAGGAATCCTCGCCGGTTCATCGTCCGGCACGCTTCTCGCAGCAGCGCTGCGCTATTGCCGCGAACAAAAAGAGCCAAAGCGCGTGGTGACGCTCGTCTGTGACAGCGGCAACAAATACCTCTCCAAGGTCTTCAACGATTTTTGGGTGGCCGAACAAGGGCTTTCGGACAGACCGCTCAAGGGCGATCTCAGCGATTTGATTTCACGCCGTTTCGACACGGGTGCGACCGTTACGGTCGGACCCGACGATACGCTCTTGACCGCCTATCACCGAATGCGCTCGGCAGACGTTTCCCAGCTTCCCGTCCTTGTCGAACGCAAGCTTGTCGGAATCATCGATGAAAGCGACATCCTGAACGTCATCGTCGGCCGCGAGAGCATGCGCGGATCGGGATTTGCGACGTCCGTGAAGGAAGCCATGACCTCCTCGCCGCACACCTTGCCCGTGAGCGCATCCCTGTCGGCGCTGCTTCCCGTCTTCGCGCACAACGAAGTGGCGCTCGTGTGCGAAGGTGATAGGTTTGTCGGTCTGATAACCCGCATCGATCTGATCAATCACATCAGGCTTAACCCATGAGCAAGCGACGCAATCGTTTGGCATTCTCGACGCGTGCCATTCACGCCGGGCAACAGCATGACCCGACGACCGGCGCGGTGATGGTACCGATTTACGCCACCTCAACCTATGCCCAGGAAAGTCCCGGCACGCATAAGGGCTTCGAATATTCACGCAGCCAGAACCCGACCCGCATGGCGTTTGAACGCTGCATTGCCGACTTGGAGAGCGGCTCGCACGGCTTCGCCTTTGCTTCGGGACTTGCCGCGATTGCAACGATTCTCGAGCTTCTCGATTCCGGCGCACACATCATCGCGACCGACGATCTTTACGGCGGTTCGTTCCGCCTCTTCGAGCAGGTGCGCAAGCGTTCCGCAGCGCTTCAATTCAGCTTTGTCGACATGTCTGACGTGTCCGCGATCGAAGCGGCCATCCGGCCGAACACGCGGATGATTTGGATAGAGACACCCACAAACCCCCTATTGCGGCTGGCCGATCTTGCCGCCATCGCGACCCTTGCCAGGAAACACCGGTTGATGGCCGTCGCCGACAACACGTTCGCCAGCCCCTATGTGCAGCGCCCGCTGGAAAGCGGCATCGACATCGTAATGCATTCGACGACCAAATATCTGAACGGTCATTCCGACATCATCGGCGGCTGCGTGGTGGTGAACACCGACGAACTCGGCGAAAAGCTGAAGTTTCTGCAGAATGCCATCGGCTCGATCGCCGGACCGTTCGACAGCTTTCTCGCGCTGCGCGGTCTCAAGACTCTGGCGTTGCGCATGGAGCGGCACTGCAGCAACGCCATGGCTGTCGCGCGCTGGCTGGAAAAAAATCCAAAGGTCGCACGGGTCATCTATCCCGGACTCGAGAGCCACCCACAGCATAAGCTCGCCAAAAAACAGATGAGCGCGTTCGGCGGCATCGTGACGTTTGTCGTGGACGGCGACCTCGCCGCGACGAGGCGCGTTCTCGAGCGCACCCATCTCTTTACGCTTGCCGAAAGTCTCGGCGGAGTCGAAAGCCTGATCGAACATCCCGCGATCATGACGCATGCGTCGATTCCGTCCGACAAACGAGACCAGATCGGCATTTCCGATTCGCTGGTCAGGCTATCCGTCGGAATTGAGGATCCGGATGATCTGATCGCCGATCTCGACATGGCGCTGAGCTAAGGCGACGAAGGCAGGAGACCCTTCAGCAGGTCGCGAAGTTTACCGCTCCGAACATAATCCGTGATCGCTGCGATATCCGGTGCGAAGTAGCGGTCGCGGTCATAGGGGCGCACGAGAGAGCGAATGTCGCGCGCCGCGTGTTCGAGCGCGGGCGAGGATTTGAGCGGGCGATGAAATTCCAGTCCCTGCGTGCCAGCCAAGAGTTCAATTGCGACCACCGTGGCGGTGTTTTCGGCCATGTCGAGCAAGCGTCTGGCACCATGCGTGGCCATCGAGACATGGTCTTCCTGGTTGGCGCTCGTAGGGACCGTGTCCACCGAAGCCGGATGCGCCAGAAGGCGATTTTCCGCGACCAGCGCGGCGGCAGTGACTTGTGCGATCATGAAGCCTGAGTTCAGACCGGATTCCTGCACCAGGAATGCCGGCAGCCCGCTCATCTTGGGATCGACGAGGATCGCGCTGCGCCGTTCGGACATGTTGCCGATTTCGCACAAAGCGAGCGCAAGCTGGTCGGCGGCGAACGCGACAGGCTCGGCGTGAAAATTCCCGCCCGAAAGCACGTCGCCATTTTCCATCACCAGCGGATTGTCAGTCACGCCGTTCGACTCGATCTGGAGAGTCTTTCCCGCCATTCGCATGATGTCGAGCGCCGCACCCATGACCTGTGGTTGGCAGCGCAAGGAATAGGGATCCTGCACCCTGTCGTCGCTGTCGGGCGCGCGATGCGACTCGCGGATTTCGCTTTGCGCCATGAGATCACGCAACGCGGACGCGACGTCGATCTGGCCTGGCTGTCCGCGCAATTCGTGGATTCGAGGATCGAAGGGCGTGTCCGAACCTCGCAAGGCATCGGTCGAAAGCGCGCCGGCGACCAAAGCGGCTGCGAAAGTTTTTTCGGTTTCGAATAATCCCGCCAGCGCCAGCGCGGTTGACACCTGCGTGCCATTGAGAAGCGCCAAGCCCTCCTTTGGCCCGAGCGAGTGGATGCCGAATCCGGAGCGTTCGAGTGCGGCCGATGCCGCGTGCGTTTCGCCCTTTACCCTGACCTGACCGATGCCCAGCAAAGCCGCCGCGAGATGGGCGAGCGGTGCGAGATCGCCCGATGCGCCGACCGAACCCTTTGCAGGAATGCAGGGATAGATCTCTGCGTTCAGGAGCGCGATGAGTCTCTCGACTGTTTCGACCCGTACGCCGGACGCGCCCTGACAGAGCGAGGCGACCTTGAGAACCAAGATGAGACGCACGACCGGATCGGGCAGATCATTGCCCACGCCGCAAGCATGGCTGAGCACCAGATTGCGCTGCAACGCTTCGAGATCGTCGCGGCCGACGACCTTGCTGGCAAGAAGGCCAAATCCCGTATTTACGCCATAGACGACCGAGCCGCCCTCGACGATCTTCGCGATGATGCGCGCGCCCGCGTCGATGCGGGCTTTGGTTTTCTCGGAGAGCGCGAGTATGACGGGCTTTTCGTAAACCTCGCGCAATGCCGAAAGAGCTAGAGGTTGGTCGAGCGAAATCGTCATTCGCTGTCCCCAAGAGACGGCAGGTTCAAGTGTTTGTCGCGCGCGGTCTCTAGGGCGATGGCATAACCGGCATCGGCGTGGCGCATCACGCCGCTTGCCGGATCGTTCCACAAGACGCGCTCGAGCTTTTCGCGCGCCTCGTCCGTTCCGTCGGCAACGATGACGACGCCGGCATGCTGCGAATACCCCATGCCGACGCCCCCGCCATGGTGCAGCGAAACCCACGTTGCGCCAGAAGCGGTATTGAGCAGACCGTTCAGCAGCGGCCAGTCGGAGACGGCATCCGATCCGTCTTGCATGGCCTCGGTCTCTCGATTGGGACTCGCCACGGAGCCCGCGTCCAGATGGTCGCGGCCGATCACGATCGGCGCGTGGAGCTCGCCGCTTGCCACCATGTCATTGAATTTAAGACCGGCGCGATGGCGTTCACCAAGGCCAAGCCAGCAGATGCGCGCCGGCAGACCCTGAAAGGCGATGCGCGACTTGGCCATCTCGAGCCAGCGATGCAAAGCTTTGTCTTCCGGAAAGAGCTCTTTGACCGCAGCATCGGTCTTGTAGATGTCCTCCGGTTCGCCGGACAGTGCGACCCAGCGAAACGGACCCACGCCGCGGCAAAAGAGCGGGCGGATAAAGGCCGGCACGAAGCCAGGAAAGTCAAAGGCATCGTCCACGCCTTCGTCGCTCGCCACCTGTCGGATGTTGTTGCCGTAATCGAACGTCGGAATTCCCATGCGCGAGAAGGCGAGCATGGCGCGCACGTGTTTGGCGATGGACTTTCGCGCTTCAGCCGCAACCTTTTGCGGATCGCTCAGTCTAAGCTTTTCCCATTCGGAAACCGTCCAGCCCTCCGGGAGATAACCGTTCACCACATCATGGGCACTCGTCTGATCGGTGAGCGCGTCGGGCTTCACACCGCGGCGCAAGAGTTCGGGCAATATTTCCGCGGCATTGCCGACGAGCCCGACCGAGCGCGCGCGGCGCTTGGCGACCGACTCGTCGATCATGGCGAGCGCCTCGTCGAGACTGTCAGTGGCGACGTCGAGATATTTCGTCTCGAGACGCTTTTCGATTCGGGAACGCTGGCACTCGACTGCAAGAAGCGAGGCGCCGGCCATGGTGGCCGCCAGCGGCTGTGCGCCGCCCATTCCGCCAAGCCCGGCCGTGAGAATCCATTTTCCCGAGAGATCGCCGTGAAAATGCTGGCGTGCCATCTCGACAAACGTTTCGTATGTGCCCTGCACGATGCCTTGGCTGCCAATATAGATCCACGAACCCGCCGTCATCTGGCCGTACATCATGAGACCCTTGCGATCGAGTTCCTGAAAATGCTCCCAGTTCGCCCACTTCGGCACCAAGTTGGAGTTGGCGATCAAGACGCGTGGCGCAGCCGGATGTGTGCGGAAGACGCCGACCGGTTTGCCGGATTGGATGAGCAAGGTCTCATCGGACTCGAGTGTTTTGAGTGTGCTGACAATGCGATCGAACGCCTCCCAATTTCGCGCCGCCTTGCCAATTCCGCCATAGACGACGAGATCCTGTGGACGCTCCGCGACTTCGGGATCGAGATTGTTCATCAGCATGCGCATGGCGGCTTCGCTTGCCCAGTTGCGACAACTGATTTGCGGACCGCGCGGGGCGCGAATGACGCGACTATTGCGGATCTCGCTCATGGCGGTCTCATTTGCTGTGTCGGCCTTCATAATAGCGCTCGCGCAACAAATCGGCGCCAAGCCAATAAGCCAATTCGGACGGTTCTGACACGTTCCAGACGGCGAGATCGGCGATTTTTCCGGCTTCCAGCGTCCCCAAGGAGTCCTGCAAGCCCAAAGCCTTCGCAGCGTGCCGTGTCATTCCCGCCACGGCTTCCTCCGGTGTCAGCCGAAATAGGACGCAAGACATGTTGAGTGCCACAAGTGGCGATACGGTCGGCGAGGTGCCCGGGTTGCAGTCTGTTGCTATAGCCATTGCCACACCGGCCCGACGCATCTCTTCGATGGGCGGCATTTTGCTCTCGCGCATGAAATAGTGAGCGGTCGGGAGCAAGACTGCGACCGTGCCAGCGTCGGCCATCGCGCGGATTCCTTTCGCATCGAGATGCTCCAGATGGTCCACTGACAGCGCTCCGAGCCGCGCGCCAAGCGCGGCGGCTCCCTGATTTGACATTTGCTCGCCATGCAACTTCAGCGACAGGCCGTGATGTTTGGCGGTGCGCAAGACCCTTTCAACTTCTGCCGGCGTGAAAGCGAAGGATTCGCAAAACGCGTCGCACGAATCCGCCAGCTTGGCGCGCGCGATCGCCGGAATCATCGAATCGCACAACAAATCGACATAGGCCGACCGATGGCCATGATATTCCGGCGGAATAGCATGTGCCCCGAGAAACGTCCGCACAACGCGCATGCGTCCTCGTGCTCCGGCCCGTTTGGCAGCGCGAAGCATTTTCGCTTCGGTTTCGAAATCGAGACCATAGCCCGACTTTATCTCGACCGTCGTGACGCCCTGCGCGGCCATGGCGCGGACCCGGGAGAGCGCTCCGCTCAGCAGGTCCGCTTCCGACGTGGCGCGCGTTGCGCGCACGGTCGAAAGAATTCCGCCGCCCGAGGCGGCAATGTCTTCATAGCTCGTACCGGCCTGACGCTTTCGCCAATCGCCGATGCGCTCCCCGCCGAAAACCAGATGCGTGTGGCAGTCGATCAGACCTGGGATGACCCATGCCTGATCGAGACGGCGCGTCCGGCGCGCCTTTTTCGATGGGCGATCCTTCGCGGGTCCGATCCACGCGATGCGGCCGGCGTCGATGGCGATTGCGGCATTGCGAATTGCGCCGAAGCCATCGCCAAAGTTCGGTCGCATGGTGGCGGCGTGGCAATCGAGGAGTAAAGTGTCCCACATCGCGAAGTCCCCCATGGCGGACGTTACAGATTGCCGGGCAAGAGACGAGAATAATCTTAGATGTCTGTATCTGATCGGGACGCAACAGAAATGTCGGAGAATCGCTCCTGGCTTTCGATTCATTCGCTCCTCGCGGGTGAGTCCGGCGGCCAGATCGCGCTGATGGGTGCTCCGTTGGCCAAGGAGTCGCTGACGCCTGGCCGTTACGATCTGGCGCCTGACGTGATACGCGCCGCTCTGAGACGGCTCAGCGTCTATGACTTGGAAACGCGAACCGATCTTTCAAACCTTCGTGTTCATGATCTCGGCAATCTGCCCCTTGCCGACCTGATTCCGGCCGAAGCGCTTCTGCCGTTGTCGGCCGCAGTCAGCAGGTCAAGCCGCCAGTGCGACCTGACGATTGTGCTCGGGGGGCACAATGGCGTGACACGCCCTGGCGTCCACGGCACCGGCTCGCTGGATTCGACCGGCTTGCTCACGCTCGATGCGCATTTTGATCTTCGTGATACCGACGGCGGGCTGAACAACGGAAATCCAATAGAGGCCCTGCTCGAGGATGGCATGCCCGGCAGACACATCAGCCAGATCGGTCTAGCCCCCTTTGCAAACACCCGAAAAGCGCATGCGAAAGCGACTGAAGCCGGGATCTCCGTGCGAAATTTGACCGAGTGTTTCGAGCAAGGATTTGTTCGGATCGTCAATGATGAACTGGATCGCCTCGCACACAGTTGCAGCACAATCTATGTCGACTGCGATATCGACGTGATCGATCGCGCACAATTGCCTTCCGCGCCAGGTGCCAGAGCGGGCGGAATTTCGGCGCGTGACTTTTTCTCTGCGGCGCGCAGCATTGCGGCCCATCCCAAAGTTCGTTGCGTCGATCTCACGGAATTCGATCCAGGCATGGACATCCAGGCGACGGGCGCTCTGACGGCGGCACGCTGGGTGGCGGAAATCCTTGCCGGGTTCAATGCGCGCAAAACTTGAATGGCCGCCTGATAGGAAAGAGTTAACCAAGAACGTCGAGCCTCGGCGGGGCAGAGCAACTTTAGCGAACTGGTAACAGGCGCGATGTTTTGATGGGCCGTCCCAGAGCGGGAAAAAGGAACCGCAGGGCTTCAGCCGTTTTCACCGAGACCGCCAGGTTTGGCGACAAAGGGCATGGTGTTGATGTTTCATCTGTTGGCTCAGTTCCCATCGCACGCATTCAATGCGATCCTTCTGGGGTCGCAGACCGTGTACTGCCTGATTACGGGAAGCATTCCTGTTCTGGGCGGCGTCGTTGTTCGCGCTCAGCGCCCCGGCTTCTATTCGTTGGTGATCGCCCTGATGGGCGGCGGTTTCGGCCTGCAGATCTTTGGCCTGCACTTCTAGGACAAGCCCTCACCAGTTTGTCGCTGATGAATGGCAGCCATGTTTTCAGACATATCGGGCACTGTGGTCGGTACGGCGCTTGCGTGCTGCCTAATCCATGCGGTTGCGGAAGAGCGCTTTTCGAATGGCCCGATGTGGTGCGCGAGGCCGTCCGAGGCGACGACCTCGACATAATACTTGTTGCTCATGATTGCTGGTTACTCCTATTCACTCGGCCCGCCACGAAACCAGGCTGGCGGGACGGGTGTACTCCACCCTGATTAAGTCTTCCGCGGGATTATCGTTTCGCCCCTCGACAAGTGACTCTGGAACGTCAGCCCGTCTGTTCCTGACGAATCTTGATGACGTTGGGTTCGAAGACCGGCGTGTGGCGCTTGCGCACGCGACGGGTGATTTGCGGCACGGCGATGTTGACCGTTATTTTCTCAGTACGCGTTACGGTGCCGATTTCGCCCATGATCACGAAATCCTGATACGGAAAAGCCGTCTTCAGGCGCGTGATTTCCTTGCGCGCTTGCTCCAGGGTCATCTCGGGTACGATTGGTCCGCGGGTGGAATAGCCCGACCCCTCCCGCCGGAATATCGCGTAGTTCGTTGTCACGATGTGCCTCCTCATCCCTGGACGGCTGTGCTAGTTCGGGACTCGGACGCCGAATTGCGGCCGCATCCGCGAATTCACAGTTGTAACTGGTGCCAGCGGGTAGGCTCAGCTCGAGAAGCAGGGGACCGCGCAAACTGCTCCTGTTCCCCGCTGACGGAGCACAAACGTCTCAGCGTCGGGTTGGTTCCACTTCGCTTTCACCGAGTCGGCATGGCCGCTCTAATCAGACCACCATGGAAATAGCCGCAGTCATCGGTCGGGCAGATTACGCGATAACGCTGCATAAAAAATAACCAGCGAATTCTGCGATAGCGGAGTTGCGCGCCACAAAAGGGACAGGTCCGCGATGATCGATGTTCCATCCGCAAGCTACCATCTTTCGTGCCCCAGCTTTCTCTTTTGCCCGGAATGCCCCGCTTGCGTCGGTTCTTCAACTCCTCGGCTCGCGACCTGGTTCCTGGGTCAATCCTCAAAAGCCGTTCATGATTCGGCGGATGGACGTGAGATGTCGCTCGACGCCGCGTGCATAAGACGCTGTGATGCGCGATAGGCCAATTTCTGCCGTTTTTGGCAGGCAGATTGTAAATGGGAGCGGAGGTAGGCAGTGGCGCGACATGGCGTCAGGTGTGAACGGCGCGGGTTCGACGGCACGTCGGAACTCGGCTGTCTCGTTGTCGTTAACGTATTCCCCTGCAGCGGATCCCAGCGATGACAAAAGCCGCGCAACCCGCTGTGATCTACGTTATCGGCGCGGACGGGGACATCATCACACGCGGCAGCCTTCCGCCTTCTTCCACCCAGCATTGGCGCATCAGGCTGAAAGCCAAAGTCGTCGCCGCGGTGGAGAGCGGGCTGATTACGCGCGAAGAGGCCTGCGAGCGCTACCGCATGTCCGTCGAAGAATATTTTGAGTGGCGCCGTAGAGTTGAACGTTCGGGGCTCGCACGCTGGGTCACGCGCCACGCCAAGCCGGGCGGGCGCTCCGATACAGCATAAATTCGAAGGACCCGTCTCGCAGAAAAAGAGCCACCGCCGGCCCGTTTGGATACGCGCGCGACGGTGGCGTCGTGATCTTATGAGGCGTCTTCAATAATTCTCGTCGGCCTCATTGCGCGCATCGCTGATGGCGCGATCCGCTTGATACATGGCGCGATGGACAGCCGTCTGGTAACAAGGCGGGCTGTTGTCGGCGGAGACCGGATAGCGAATGTTGAGTTTCTGGCAAAGGTCCGTCGCCGCATAGCGGATACGGGCCTTCAACTGGCGGGCGCCCCAAGCCGTTCTGAGATTCAAATCGTCAAACCTCACGTCACGCGAAAGGGCGACGTCGCGAATCGGCGCACCGGTCGTCGAACTCCTGGGATGATAACGCGGCGCTATGACTTCGATCTGCTCATCGGTTGAATTTCGATAGCTCGGATCGTCGTAGCGGTCGTATTGCTGCGCGCTGGCCGGAGTGGCGAGCGCCAAAGCGATAGCGGTCGCGGCCAGGAGCGATAGCCGGCGCGCTGTTGTTGAAAGACCTGTCGTAGTCATTTTTTCCTCCTGATTCCGTCACGGATACAACGTCCAAAAGGAGACGTCGGTTCCGATGACCTCGTTAAGCGTGCGCCGATCGAGTTGGACCCCGATCGGCGCATCGCAACATATTCATGCTTCTGCCATCTCACCGACTATCAGCGATGGCGCGTGCCGGCGTGGTGGAACCCACTGCTTCTGAAGCCGGAACCTTCATGCCAGCCGCCATGCCAGAAGAACTCGCGGCGACCGCCGAAGCTTCTCCACCTCACCGGACCGTTGATCCAGACGCCGTCGATGAAGACCGGACCATAGTAAAAGTCGTCGTAACCATAGTCGGCGTAGTAGTAGCGGCAGCGATAGGGATCGTACCAACGGCTATAGGGATCGCACACGGCGCGCGCCGGTGGACCGTAATAGGCGGGGTAACCATAGCCGGGGAAGCCCAAACCGATTCCGATATCTACGCGCGCCTGCGCCGGAGCGGTGGTCGCAACGGCTGCCAGGATCGCGCAGGTACCCAATGCGATTTTTGTCAACTTTCTCATGTTGCACCTCGCACTCTTGCTCCCTCACATGCCTACTAAAACGTCCGTGAACAGACGCGGTTCCGGGCGCGAACCGGGCCCAAAGGACGCCATTCCCACTCACACAAACGGCTGCGGGAGCAATCCGCGCTGCTAAGCGTTTCCTCTATGCAGCGGGGACGCTGCGAAAAAGGAGAAGGGCACAACTCGCGACCTACAAAGGAAAAGGCTTATGAAACGCACACAAAACGGCATCGCTGTCGGCGTATTGGCGATCTGCATCGCAACGCCTGCGATAGCCACCGGAGCGCGCGGCGGGATGGCAGCTCCGATGACGAGCCCGACCATGACCCGTCCGACAACGACGACTGGTCACACGACGACAACTACGGCACCGACGGCGCCGACGCCCAAGGCACTTGGACAGCCCAATCAGTCCTGCGGTAGTGCAACAGCCCCTAACACCCCGGGTAACGCCGCAGATGCACGCGGTTCGGCGTTCAATGCCAACGGTCCCGGCGTTGCAGACACGAAGTATGCTGGAACACAGCCGCAGAACAGCAACAATCCGGCGGCCGTTTCGCAGTACGACGTCGCCTGCTTTAATCAGCCGCATTGAATGAAAACTTTGAAATCGCGGAGCTCGGTTTCCACCGGGCTCCGCTCGTCTATCCAACACGTCGAGAGCCGCTTACGCGAATTCTGACGGCACGTTCAAGGGCGTAGTCGTTTTCGCGTTTTCTGATCCCCTCCTCCTCAGTCCGCGCTGCCTTGATACAGCGTCCGTCGTGGATAAAATTTTCCTTCGTTTACGACGACGCTTCGACAACGGAATTGTGCCGCATTTTTTTGACTCTCATTCTCCGAACTGTGTCGTCATCTCCGGCTTGACCGGGCGATCCAATTGACTGAACGCAAGAAACAAACAGGTCGCCCGCTTAAAGCGGGCGATGACAAGTCTCTTGTTTTCACGACCGCACCTCGCCCTTTGCCGGAAAAGATATGTACGAGACACCGTCACGGTAATGCGGATAAGTCGGAGACTTGCGAATAAATTCGCGCGAGGACGATCAATACGTTACGGGCAACAACGCCCACTTAGCGAAAAAACTTATCCAACGCCTCATCCTGAGCTTGTCGAAAGATCAGCCAGCACTCTGCTTCCGTCCTTCGACAGGCTCAGGACGAGGTCATGCGTTCCTCAGCGTTTCGGGCAGGTCGTGATGCGTTCCGTGCTCGTCTCGCGCGAGGTGCAATTGGTCGAAGCCCTCGCATAGTGGCGGCGATGATAGCTCGCCGAATGACGCCAGATCGGCGTTCCGAGATTGAGGTCGCGCGAACTCGTCAGCGCGCCGATTGCCGCACCGCCGAGACCGCCAATCAACGCACCCTTGCCGGCGGACCCGGTGACCGAGCCGATGATGGCGCCCGTTCCTGCACCGAGCAGACCGCCCGATAACGCGCGATCGGATTGCGTCGTGCCGCACGCCGAAACCAACAGGCTCAGGGCCAGCACAGATGCAAACACATTTGATTTTTTGAAATTTACGTGGGTCATGATCGATGGCCTCACATGGCGCTGCGATCACAAAACGTGGCCAAGAGATGAAAGTTCCCTGATCGGAGAATTCGGAGGTCGTGCGAGCGCCGCGTGGTTAATGTCAGACTTGATTGCGTAAGCACACGACGACTTCGAAGCCGCCCTCTTCGCGATTGCGGCCCGCAACGGTGCCGCCAAGTCCTTCGATATTGCGCTTCACGATCCAAAGTCCCAGTCCTGCGTGCTGACCGGTCGATCCAACCGGCATCGTTGCGTCGCGCGGAATCGGCCGATTGGAGACATAGCGGTCGAAGATGCGCGGGATGACCTCGGCGTCGACGCCGGGGCCGCGATCGGCGACCGTGATACAGGCGAGGTCATCGCGCCGCGCAAGCCTGACTTCGACAGTCTGGCCTTCCTTGGTATAGCTCGCCGCATTGTCCAGGAGATTCTCGATCGCGGTTTCCATCAGATCTTCATTCGCGTAGGCCGTGATGCCATCATCGATATGCGCGCTGAGGCGCTTGCCCTGGAGCGACAAAGCCACTTCGTGGCCGGCGATCAACCGCTTCAGAAAATCCGAGACGTTCAGCAGCTTGCGTTCGGGATAGACCGCATCGGCCGTCGCCTGTTCGATGTCGCGCGCGGAGGTGACGAGCGCATCGAGTCGCCCCAACGAGCGCTCGACAAGTTGCAACGCGCGATTCGCCGGCGCATCGCTTGGCGAAATTGCCCGCCTGATCGGCTCGAGCGATTGCGAAATGACGGCGAGCGGAGCCTTGAGGGAATGGGCGCTTTCCTCAGCGGTTTTCCTGACCGCATCCTGGGAAGCGACGAGCGCGGCAACAAGCGCGTCGAAGTCGCCCGCAACATGGGCGAGTTCGGGAATGTTGTTCAGCTCCTGGAACGACGCCGCACCGGTATTGCGCAGCCGGATGAGACGCGCCGCTTCCTGGAAGCGCGCGATATTGCGCCCGATCTGCACGAACAGCCCGATGATGAGCGCGACGCCGACCAGATAGACCGCAACCGACATGCGCATCGGCGGTGTGGTCCAGATCGGCGTATCCAGCGGCACCGGCGCGAGATCCGCGGCGTTCTGCGAGGTGATGACGATCCAGCAATCCTTGGCGGCATGCACCGGCGTCATCGAGGTCAGGATTTCCGGCCTTCCGCTCGGACTGAGGAACCGCAGCGAAAGATCGGTTGCGCCGTCGCAGGTGGGCGCCAGATTGGCGAAGACACCGGAGCGAATCAATTCGGCGCGCTCCTCTTTCAGGAGCGGCGCGGAGAGCTGCGGATAGGCGCCGACATAGATGAATTCGTCCGGCTTCGACCCAGCCGGTCTGACCAGGACCTTGATGTTGGTCGACCCCACCGCCGCGGCCTTGAGCGCGTCGCTCAGATTCTTCGGCGCCTCGATCGAGAAGCGTTCGAAGCGTGGTCTGAGCATGGCGGCAATCACGCGTCCGGTCTGGCTCGCCGAATTTCTGAGGAGCTTCGCCTGCTCCCACTCCGCTCGTTGGAACTGCCAATACATGATCAGCGGAACCGAGAGCAGGATCAGGGCCAGGGCCACCAGCTTGACCGAGAAGGATCGAAACAGGCGATAGAGGGCCCGCACGGACTTACCGTTCGACTTCGTCGAGCCACCGGTAACCGAATCCGGGGTAGTTCTCGATCTGTGAGAAGTCCGGGTCTGCGTCCTTGAACTTTTGCCGAATGCGTTTGATGAAGGCGCGCACATTCGTACGATAGCCGACGTCGCCATCGCCGGCCATGAAGCCCTCGCCGCGCACGATGTCGTAGATCTCGCGATAACTGACATCGCGGCCGCGCCGTTCCGTGAGATACGCCACGATGTTGAATTCGGTGAGCGTGAGGTTCACGTCGGCGCCCTTCCAGAGCGCGCGGCGCGAGGCATAACGCAGCGCCAGGGAGCCGTGCCGGATGAGGTCGTCGCCGTCCTGCGGCGCCAGTTGCTGGCGGCGCGCCTTCTGCCCGTTCAGGATGAGTTCGATGCGCCGCAGAAGAATGGAAAAGCTGCGCGATTTTTCGACGAAATCCACGGCGCCGCCGAGAAGGCCGGCCTCCTCATAGATTTGCGCGCCCAGCACGGTCAGGAAAATGACCGGAATGTCGATCTTTTCGGCGCGCATCTTCTGCAACACCTCGATGCCGTTCATGCCGGGCATCTTCCAGTCGAGCAGAACCAGATCGGCGTCCGACTTCTGCTCCAGATGGCGAATGGCCGTCAGCCCTTCGCCGAAAGCATCGGTCGCGAACCCCGCGTCGGTGAGGTTGGTACTCAGCGATTCGCGGAACAGATCGTCGTCGTCGATGACGAGGATCTTGCCGCGAGACAATTCGGCTTCAGCCTGGTGCATTGGTTTTCGCCGTTAAGATGCCGCGGATACAGGTTTCCGACGTTGCCATCTGCGCCCCGTTGCCGTCGACGCCGCCATATTTGAGTGCGTGCAGCGCCGACGTCTTCACGTCGGGATAGAAGAATACCTGAAACGAACAGCTTGGCGCGGAAAATGTCCACACCAGTGAAATCTCGCTCTTGCTGATCTTCGTGGGTGTGCCGAGGAGCTTTTCGACCGTCGGCGGATCAAGACCGATCAGGCTCGTGGGATCGACCTCGGCAAGTTTCTCCGGCTTCTCGGGAGGCTTGGGAGTCTCACGCGTCACCGGTTTTGGTTTCGGCAACTGCACCGGCGCGGACGGCGGCGGCGTGACCGGCGTCGCGATGACGGGCGGCGGCGGCTTGGCGTCTTTCGCGAACCATCCCTTTATTGTCGTGCAGCCGCCGAGCATCAGGCTCGCGACCACGATCAAACCCACTACCGTCGCAGGGCGTGCAGTCCCCGCAGTCGCGGCCATGGCGAGATGCTGTGGTTCGGAATTCAAGCTCGTCATGCGCGTCTCTCAGGTGAAGGTGCGGAACTTATCATGAGGCCGATTGGCAGACCCCATCCCGTTGCAACGCGATCGGCGGTCGAATCGCAGAATAGCCTGTCTTTTCGCAGCGAAGGAAGACCGGCCCATGATGAGCGCCGAGGCTTGTGCCAGACGACAACGAAGTTCTTCAAGTTTTATCGAACGGTGGGCGACCGGCTGGCCAATGCCAGAACTGGCACGGGGTTACGTCTGCCATAGAGTGCCGCTATCCCGGCGATATCGCCCGGCTTGAGACCATCGAAGCGTGAGCCATATTCGAACGACATCAACTCGCCTTCGGGCCCCGGGTGATCCAGTCCGAGCACATGGCCGATCTCATGCGCCAACGCATAGCGCAATTGGACCCCTGAATCGGAGTCATGCGCGCCCGACGCATTGGATTTCCATTGGATCTCGGGGTTGAGACAGACAATCCCCCGTTTGAGGCGGCTCACATTTCGTTCGCCGCTTCCTGCCAATGTGACGTCGGCATAGCCGATGCCGTCAGGTTGCGCTTCGGCGGAGAAGACGATGTCCGCTTTCGCCACGCGCTTCGCCGCAACGAAGCGAAGGTTCGCAGCCGACTGCCACAGCGCCAGCGCGGCCGCAACTTCGTGATCGAATACGCGGCGCGTCATCTGCGAGTGAGCCAGCAGAGGCTTTATCCCGGTGATACGCAGGCAGTTGACGTTGCCGGTAATGTTGCTGGGCCCGTTGATAACGGCATATGAGATGGTCGCGCCCTGTCCGAGGACAGGCGCTCCCCATTTCACGCTGCGACCATCGATCTGAAGGAGCCGGAAGGCGTCGTCGGCGCGCGCGGCGACAACGCACGTTGAGAGCGCGGCGGCCATCATGATTCGTGTCCAAAGACGACTCACGCGGATGTCCTTGTCTTGTCGAAGCTGCTCCGCTCGATCGCTTCGGTTCGTTTGCCGATCTTCTCGGCTCGGGCTCGGCGCGCCCTTGGCGAATGCGCTAGTTAGGCAATTCGCGATTAATTTCCGGTTTCCGGCGCCGCGGCTGGCCAAACCGCCCCGCTCGACCGCGCCAACATGCGCGCGCTTTTACGTCCGGTTTTTGTCCCACAAATATCACAACCGGACAAGGGCTCTGCCAGTAGCGTCCGGTCGTCTTGATTGGTGGGCGACAAAACGAGCGGGAAACCACCCGAACCGAAGAGGAATTCATGAGAAAGATCCCAATTGCCGCCGCACTTCTGACGACGATTTTCGTCCTTCCGGTTTACGCGCAGGATGCAGCAACCCCGGCTGCGACGCCGGCGCCTGCTGCCACGCCGGCCGCAAGTCCGGCCGATCCGAGCGCGGCACCAGCCGCAGCGCCCGCCGCCGCGCCGAGCGACGCCGCCGCGCCGGCTGCCGCGCCGAGCACCGCGATGGCGAGCGAGTACACGGGAAAGACGATCTACAGTTCCAAGGGAACCAAGATCGGGACCGTGTCGGCAGTGACGACGGACGCGCAAGGCCAGCAGCAGGCGGTTGTGGGAGTCGAGAAGTTCCTCGGCCTTGGCGGAAAAAATGTGATGTTCCCCGTTTCGTCGCTGCAGGCGAAATCCGGCGGCGGCTACACCACGTCGCTGACATCGACGGAAATTAAGGCCCTGCCGGAAGCACACTGAACCCGGCAGTTGAGAGATTAGTGGAGCGAAGGCGAGCCTTTGAAGTCGTCCCCCGCCTACCCCGCAGACGGCCAGCTTAGGACCGTCTTTGCTCCACTAGCTTTCTTTTCCATATGAAATTTTAAGCGCCACGGGCGGGCGATTGGGAGAGTTCAATGTCGCAAGCGCAGGATTCGCAAAGCCACGCGCACGACACGGTGAACTTCGTCATCGGTCCGACGGGCGCCAAGCTGACTCTCGCCGATCTTCCGCCGCCCGGCGCGATGCACTGGGTCGATCGCAGGAAGGCAGAAGTTGTCGCCGCGGTGCGCGGCGGACTTATCAGCTTCGAAGAGGCGCGCTCGCGCTACATGCTTTCGGCCGAAGAATTCATCACCTGGCAGAAGCTGGTGATTGGCGAACGCAAACCCCGGCCCGCGCGCAGGCATCATTGAGTGGCGGGGCCGAGTTGGTTTTGGAGGATCCTGAACCGTCGATCCAAAACGCGGACGCAAGCGTGTCCGCGACGACGGCGATGGCGTGCGATGGGGGCAATATTTCGGGTGAGATCGCCATGTGCGAGTATCACATACGCCTCGAGAATTTTCGCGGCGAACCGATTTTCCTCTACCAGTTCCTCGCGGCCGACGACGTCACCGCGATTTCAAAGATCGCGACCATCCAGAATATCCGTTATCGACGCTATGAAGTCTGGCGCGGACTTGAAGAGAAGATCGCCGAGGGTCCGCGTTTTGTATCGCGCGAGCTGAGGTTCGACCTGCATTGGGCGGCGCGCTAACCCGCTCGCCCGGACCGGCGAGACCTTTGACCTCATCGCCGATCCGGGCGAACCCTGTAGGCTATCGTCCCAACGGCAGCAACGGGTCGTCGGCATCGTGATCTGAATCGATCACTCTATGGGCATGAAGAAGCGCCTTGCTGTGCTTGAGGCCCTTGGCACTCATACGGCTCCTGGCATGGATGACCCCGAAGTCGCGGTCGGTCGCATTCGGACCGTTGGTGTGCGTTCGGCCGCTCACGCTCATATGCGCGCTCGACTCGCCGCCGAAATCGCCATGCATGCCGCTCATGCCGCCTGGGCCATGTGCGAGGACTGGCGTTGCGAACATCGCGATGGGCGCTGCCGCCAGGCCGAGGATAAGCGTTGTGGAATAGACGTGTTTCAGAGCGTTTTTCATCATGAACTCCTTGCTGTCCCCAAAATGCCCACCAACCGGACAGAAAACGTCCGGGCGCGGTCACAGTTCCGGCGCGACCCGTCGCAGGAGGCTAGATTTACAAGCAAATTGGCGGCCAACGCCCGCCGTGAACCAATTCAGGACAGTGTAAGTGAATGGCACGAAGCTTGCGTCGAAGAGCACAACTACCGTGCGGAGCGCGTGTCATCAAACAACTAACGTTTCAAATTCTGCCAGGCGCGAATTTCAATCGCCGTTCGACGCGCGAAAAAAGCTGCAACACAGAAGCCGTTGTCCGCACGCGACGTCGCTGGAGCAGGGAGATCGGCTATGTGCTCGGCTTCCGCAGCCGCCGCCATCCGCCTGTCAGAGCGAGGGCTCAAACAAAGGAGATTGCATCGTGACGACCCGGTTCGCCATTTTTCGGCATGAGAGCGGCGGCTACTCGACGCGTGGCCCCGTTGTTCCCGAGATGACGCTGGACGAGGCGCGCAAGGAAGTCGCCCGCCTCAAATCGGCTTATCCGTATCAGGAGTTCGTCATCATGGGCGAGATCGGTACGGTGACGCGCAGTGAGCGCATCACCGTCAAGATCGAAAGCCCGACGTTGCGCAACCGGCTTCCGAAGCAGCCAAAGACGATCACCGATCGAAACGTCGTTCCTCTTCGCACGCTCGAAAGCGCCTGATTTCGCGCGCGTTCAAGGCGGGTCAGTAGCTGCGCGCGTCGCGGATTGCTGCGTCGGCCTTCAGCAGCGCATCCTGCCTTGCAGCCTGCAGACACGAAGTGCCGGGCTGCTCTGGGACGCGATCGATATCGGCCAACTGCGAACAGACATCCGAAGCGGCCGCATTCACTCGCATCCGCAACTCGCGTGCGCCCGAACGCGTTCGCAAATCCAGATCGTCATAGCGTACGGAGCGCGACAGTGACACCTTCTCGACCGGTCCATTCATCGGTCGACGATCGACCTTGAGATGCGGCGCATAGACCGTGATCGTCTCCGTCGTATCGGAGCGGCCACGATCATAATTCTGCGCACCGGCAGCCGAAGCCGCGATCACCGCAGCGCCGGCGATGGCTACAAGGTTGAATTTCGAGGCGAGGCGAATGGACATGGGATCACTCCTCCGGATCAAAGCGCAGCACTTCCCCAAAAAAGTGCTTTGGGGCGCTGGCGATTACGTCTAGGAACGGTTCCAGAGGGCTACAAGTTCCCGAAAATCGCGCCCGAAATGCGCTTTTTCCCGCGCCGGTTGAGCTTGCGGCCGAGGGAACTTTCAACTCTGCGATGTACAGCAGGACGATATCGACCAACAGAGTTAATGATCCCTGCGCCCGCTCGCAGAGAATGGGCCCCGCGCGAGCCGCTCTTGTATCGGTTAAGAAGCCGTCAAGTGTTCGGTGAAAGACTTACGCGGATTTCCTGGGCATCAGTCTCGTGAAAAGCACGTCCGGACAAAGCCCGCCCCCAGTAAAATTGCGGGCGCAGGAGGGCATCGCGCAAATGCCCTCCAGCAACTCGCCGAAGCTGAAGATCGTGCAATCGATGCTTCATTCCTTCGTCGGCGATAGTGCGCCCGACTCGACGATGATCTTTTCTCGCACACTGCCCACGCGCCTTGGCGATCGCACGCTGGACGCCGAAGTCGAGGAGAAAATCGCAAAGCTGCCGGCGCTGGTGTTGCAGGGACAAAGTCTGACGGCGCTCGCTTCCTGTCACGACATCGAATCCGCGTTCGATCGGGGAAAGGCCGCCGACGCCATGCCGGCGAACATTCTCGACTTACGACGCTGTCTCGAGCAGGAACTTCTCGAGCCCAACATCGAACTCGTCGCACCCGACTTGCGGCTTCGACCCATTTCCAGCCGCAGCGCTCTCATCGGCCGGCCGACGTCGCAGTCCAGCGCCGATATCGCCATCAACTGTCGCTGGTTCTCGCGCGGCGACAAGAGTCTTCGGCTCTCGTCGGAAGGGACGGAGTGGTTCATCGAAGACCTGGGAAGCGCCAACGGCAGCTATGTCGGAGAAAAGCGCTTGCAGCGCGGCGAGCGGCACACTTTGCCGGAGGGGCAAACGACGGTCGAAATCGGCAGATCGTTCGACAGGCGCTCGCCCGTGATCCTGCATTTCAACCGGTCCGTGGAAGACGTGGTCGTCGTCTCGGTCAGCGTTGGCGCGGCATTCGACAAGGCCGGCTGGCAGAGCTGGCCGTCGCTGCAGGAAGATCTCAGCAAACGCTGGGTGGTTTTCCGCGACGACTTTCTGCTCGGCGCGCGCGGCACCGCCAAGCTTGTGGGTGTGGAAGCACAGAAAGAAGCAGCCGCAATTAGCTTGAGAAACGGATATTGGATCGCGCCGCCGACCGGTAGCGCCCTTCGTCTCGACGGCATCGACTTTCGCTCCGCCGTACCGCTTGCCCCCGAATGCGAGCTCGAGGTTGGGTCTTTGAAATTCCAAATCAAGCGCGCCAGCGACGGCATTGCGGCGACGGCTGCGAGTTCAGAAGCAAGCTCCGGAATGCAAGCATGAAACGCAACGGATGGGCAGAGAGATGAGCAACGGCACACCCACGAGATGGCTACGCCTCGCCGCCATTGTCGTGTTCGCAAGTTCTCTTGCCGCGTGTTCCACGATCCGAAACACGCTGCAGCCGGCAGCGTCCAGCAGCCCGCCGGCGCCGATGGACGCAACGGCGCGCGCGGCACTCCTTCAGCATGCCCTGGACCTGCTGCAAAGCGGCAACGCCAAAGATGCAGATGTGGCGCTGCATGCCTATCTGAGGGACGTTCCCGACAGCAAGGCGGCGCTCTACCTCGTCGCGCAGATCGAAAAGCCCTTGTCCGACCTCTTTCCGTCCGACAGTTTCACCATCAAACTCTCCCGCAACGACAGTCTCTCGTCGCTGGCGAAAACCTATCTCGGCGATTCACTCTCCTTCTACGGGCTTGCCCGATACAACGACATCCCGGTGCCCGGCAAAGTAAGCGAAGGTCAAACACTTCGCATTCCAAAGACCACTGAATCGCTGCAAGCCCTGGCCCGCATCACCGCGGCCGCAGCCGCTCCGCCCGCGTCGTCCATTCCCTCAGTATCGACGCCTTCAAAGTCCGCCAAGTCCGCCGACACCTCGCGCAAGCTCGCAGACTTATATTATGAACGGGGCTTGGTGGCGTTTCAGCATCAGGATCTGAACACCGCGATCGCAGACTGGGACAAGGTGCTCGCCATCGATCCCAATCATAAGGATGCGCAGTTGAGCCGCGCGCAGGCGATCCGGCTCAAGAACAATCTGGCAAAGCTCAGGAAGTAACCCCCTAACGCGCGGGGCTGCCGTACACCAACGTCGTCTCCGCCGAAGCGTCGGGCGGAACCTCAGCGACCGCACGCGGCGGCACCGGCAAGCGGGCAACGACATCCTCGCTCTTTCCGACGCGGCCCTGCACATGCTCTGCCGTGCTGTTGAACGCGTCGAACAACGAGCCGAATTCGTCGTTGCGCGTTTCCGAAATCCGACGATCCATGTCTCCGGCACCGAAGTCCTGCAGCGCACGTTGCAGGGCGCGAAGCGGTCTCGCGATGAACCTGGCGAAGAGGAAAGACAGGCTCCCCACGGCACAGACCGCGAACAGTCCCAGCATCGTCATGAGCCAGAGCATGGTGCCCAGGACACGCGTGACGCCGGCCTGGTCGATGCCGAGAAATATGTGCCCGATCTCGGTCTTCTGGAACAGGATCGGCGTATCGAAGAGGAAGATGTTGCGCCCGTCATGCATCGCAACCGATGACACGTTGACATCGGGACTTGTCGCAATCATCGCGTTGCGGGCGGGACGTCGAAAAGGCTTGCCCACCAAATTCGCTTCCGTCGAGGCTTGCACGAAATTGTCGTGATCGGTGACGACAAGATAATCCAGACTGCTGCGCTTCTGCGCATCATCCACGAAAAGCCGCAAGGGCACCCAGTTCTGATCGAGAACGGGAACGGCGGAATGCACGGCCACGAACTTGGCGAGCGATGCGCCGGCATCGAACAGCTGGTTGCGCACGATCCTCGCCTCGACGACATAGACGACCGACATGCAGAGAACGAAAATGACGGCGAGCATGCCGCCGGACGAGAGCGCCAGCTTGACGCGCAGCGGCATGAACTTGTTGCGGCTGGCTTCTTCTTCGCGCGCGTTGGCGGCATCGAGCTCGCGTTCAAGCGCTTTGACCAGCTGGGCACCGGTTTCGTAGCGCCGCTCCGGACGCTTGTTCATGAGCTTGCGAACGATGCGCTGCATCCCCATGGGCGTGCCGGGAGCCTTCGTTGCGATCGGCTCGGGCTCCTCTTCCATGATCTGCAACATCAGCCTGGCGACGTTGGGGTCGTCGAACGGCTTTGTTCCGGTGAGAAGCTCGTAGAGGATCGAACCGAGAGAGAAGAGATCGGAGCGCCCGTCGACGATATGGCCGGCAACCTGTTCGGGCGACATATATTGCGGCGTGCCCATCACCAATCCGACTTCGGTGCGCTGCAAGTCGCCGCCGCCCTGCATGCGGGCGATGCCGAAATCGGTCAGCTTCACGGTCTCGCCGCCGCCGATCAGAAGGATGTTCGCCGGCTTGACGTCGCGGTGAATGACGCCTCTCTGATGGGCATAGTCCAATGCACTGGCAAGCTGAGTGGCGATCCTGACGACACTCTTGAACGGCAGCCTCGTGCCGCTGGCCAGAAGTTCCTTCAGCGACTGCTCGTCCAGGAACTCCATTGTGATGTAGGGCACGTCGGCGACCTTGCCGACATCGTAGATGGTGACGATGTTGGGATGGGAGATCGCACCGGCCGACTGCGCTTCGCGTTGGAAGCGATTGAGGTAATCCTGATCGACGAAGGCTTCCTGCTTCAGGACCTTGATCGCGACGGTGCGGCCGATTTCGGGATCGCGGGCGCGATAGACCATGGCGGTCGCACCCTCGCCCGCCTGGCATTCGACTTGATATCGTCCGATACGCTCGATGGGCTTGGCGCTGGTCATGCCGCAATCCACTCAGCCTTTAGAAGGGCTTAACAGGAAATCATTGCCGAGTGGTTATGCAGACAAGCTGCGGAAATCAGGGCAGGATTTGTAAAGTTCCCGCGTGATATGTTCGGCGCATGAGTGCCGATCTCCACTTCCGCTCCGCCTGTCGCACCGACTGCGGACGCGTCAGAACGGTCAACCAGGATGCGTTTTTCGCGCGAGACGAAGCCGGGCTGTGGGCGGTGTCGGACGGCATGGGCGGCCACGCCTGGGGCGAGATCGCGAGCGCAGAAGTCATCGACCGGCTGAAGCTTCTCGCTTCTTCGGCTTCCTGTCCGATCTCCAGGCTAGGCGTCGAACGCGCCTTGCTGGACGCCAATCTGGCGTTGCAGGAACGCAGTGCGGCAAGCGGATTGCGTCTCGGCATGGGCGCGACGGTTGCAGCGCTCTGCGCAAACGCCGGGCGCTATTTCTGTCTTTGGGTCGGCGACAGCAGAATCTATCGGATGCACGAGGGCGCGCTGATGCTGCTCACCCATGATCACCGCTATGTCCAGGAACTGGTGGACAGCGGAACATTGGGAGTCGAGGCCGCGCGCACACATCCGCGGCGCAACGTCCTGACGCGAGCAATCGGCCTCGAGCGTGAACTTGAGATCGACATTTGCGATGGCAGCTTGGCGCGGGGGGACAGATTCCTGATCGCCACGGACGGCGTCACGGGCGTCTGCAGCGATGACGAGATCGCTTCGTGTCTGCGTCACCACGACATCGAGGACGCGGCCGACCGGCTCGTCGCGCTTTGCAACAAGAAAGGCTCGCCGGACAATCTCGCCCTCGTGCTGGTTCAAGCGCAGGCCTGACCGTTCGTTGGTTCAGGCGCCGGCAATCTCGATGCAATGCACATGCACCGGCTGATCGAATCCCTTGAGCGAGACCTTGCCGGCGTCTTTCAAAGGCAACGCCTTTCCGATGCAGAGCTCCGCGACCGCATTCGACAGGAGGATCTGTTCCGGATCGGCGTGGGCGCATAGCCTGGCGGCCAACTGAACCGTCGAGCCGAAGAAGTCATTGTGATGTTCGATCGGCTCGCCGGCCGCGACTCCGATGCGCACCTTGAGCGGCTGGTCGGGATTCTCCTTGCGATGATGTGAGAATTTCTGCTGGACGTTGATGCCGCAGCGAACCGCGGACGCAGCCGACACGAAAGCTGCCATGATGCCGTCACCGGTGTGCTTGACTTCACGGCCGCCGGTTGCGCTCAGCGCTTCTCGAACAATGCGATCATGCACCTCGAGCATGGTAAGCGCCATCTCGTCCCCCAAACCCTGAGTCATATTTGTCGAGCCGACAATGTCGGTGAACAGAATCGTGCGGGTGCCAGGGTCACGCTCGGAGTTGCCGGGCAAGAGAGCCGCGCCAGCATTGTCGATTTCGGCCGCGCCCATGAAGGCGTCTGCCATCTCGGGCGTCACCTCCATGATCCGCGCAGCCTCGAGACCATGCGCCTCTTTGTGCACGGCATTTGCGGCTTCGGCACTTGGCGCCGTGCACAGACAGAAGATCTTGCCGTTCTTCTCGTTCAGCCAATATTTGACGTATTCGACGCCGTATCTGTCCTGAACTTTCTGATCGTGCAGATGCGCCGTCGCGACATCGCCGGGCTTTACACCCGGCACGTCATGAATGTCGATGTACGTTGGCATGCAGGCTTCTCCCCAGGATTAGAAGTCTATTGCTCGATCGCTAGCTTCCCTCGGAAAGCTTGCCGCGGATCACTTCAATCGGCGGCGGCTTCATCAACGTCTGATATACCACGCAATAGCGTTCGGTCAGGCGCATGAGAGTCGCCAGCTGCTCCTCGCTTGCGTCGCTATCGAGGGAAATGCGCAGCCGGATGTCGCGGAACCCGACCGGCGCGTCTTTCGCCACCCCAAGTGTGCCGCGAAAGTCGAGGTCTCCTTCGGCGTCGAGCACCGCATCGCGCAGCTCGATGCCGAGCGACGTCGCCACCGCATTGAGCGTCACACCGGCGCAAGCGACCAATGCCTCGAGCAGCATGTCGCCCGAACACGCGCTGAAGCCGGTGCCCCCGGTGGCGGGATGGAGCCCCGCAGCGACAAGTGCTTTCCCAGTTTCAATTTTGCAGGTGACGTTCTCGCCCAAACGGCCCTTGGCGCGAAGCGTGATGAGGGCAGCCTCGGGCTCCTCCCGGTAACGTTCCTTTAAGGGTGTTTGAAGGGCTCGTAGTGTGTCCGCTTCCATCGCGACCCTCTCGGAATTTCAGGCGCTTAAACCCTAGCATCTCGCATCAAATCCGGCCAAGCCGGCACTCCAACATCGCTCGGCGGCGCAGAATGCGCAGGATCCGATTGGTTAGAGGGGGTTAACCTGTTTTGCGGCACAATGCGCGGGATTTGATGAGTAGCATTTGGATGCATGCCGTCAGCCGTGCGAGCCGCAAGTCTTTGCTCTCCTCCTACGCTGCAGATCTCGGTTCGTTGATCTCGCGCAGGCGCTCGGAGAATGCCTTGCGCGCGGCCGGCATCGAATCGGCGATGGCCAATCGCGCCAAGTCCGAGTTCCTCGCCAACATGAGCCACGAATTGCGCACGCCGTTGAACGCAATCATCGGATTTGCCGACCTGATTCAGGCTCCTTCCGCCGGCGCCGCCGAACCTGGCAAGTCGACGGAATATGCCAGTTATATCTCCCAAGGCGGCCGCGATCTCCTGAAAATCCTCAACGATATTCTCGACCTGTCCCGGATCGAGATCGACAATTTCGAGCTCAATCTGGAAAGGCATTCGATCCGCGACCTGATCGAGACCAGTGTCGATCTCGTCCAGGCGCGCGCGTCTGACAAGAAGCAAACGCTGCATATGCGCGTGAACGGCGACTTGCCGATCATCGTCGTCGACGAAACGCGGATCAAGCAAGCGCTGTCGAACATTCTCTCGAACGCCGTCACGTTCACGCAGGAAGGCGGCGCAATCTTCGTCATTGCCAAGCACGGTCCCGGTTCGATTGCGATCGAGATTACCGACACCGGCATCGGCATGAGGGATGAGCAGATAGCCTATGCCCTGAAACCGTTCACGCAGGTCATGCCCGCGCGCGTTCGCAATCATGCAGGGACCGGGCTCGGACTGCCGATCGCCAGAGCGCTTGTGCTTCGCCATGGCGGAACCTTCCAGATCGCGAGTAAGGCCGGAGTGGGAACGACCGTCTCGCTCTCGTTGCCGAGCGACGGCGCACACGCGCAGCTGCAAACTGAGGACGACGACTAGGACACCGCCATGAATCAAATGGCCACAAAGAGCGTGCAGAAAGGTGCGGAGGGCGAACGCCGCGGTGTGCCGCTGGCTCCGCCGAAGCAGTTCGCGCACATCGTATCAGTCGCCGGCTCGCAGGCCGTCGCGTTGATCACACGCGAGAGTGTTCAGGCCGGCGCCGGCGGAAACTCCCGCGTCGAGATCGGCCAGTTGGTGAAAATCGTGACGCCGCACTCGGGCGTGATCGGCATTGTTTCGGCGGTCAACCTGCCGATTCCCAATGCCGTAGACAGCAGCGAAGAATTCGGTCTGATCGAGTTGACGCTCACCGGCGAAATTGTGACCGACAAGGTCAGCGGCCGGCTCTGCTTTCGCCGCGGCGTGGCCATGCTGCCGACGATCGGCGATCCCGTCCTGGCGGCAGACCGGCACGACTTAACCCGCGTCTATGTCCAGCCGAACTCGGACACGATCGAAGTCGGAACGCTTTACCAGGATGAACTGGTTCCGGCACGCCTTTTGATCGACGACCTGCTGGCGAAGCACTTCATCGTCGTGGGAACGACGGGTTGCGGCAAATCCAGCGCGGTGACGTGCATCTTGCGTCGGGTCCTGGCCGACTTTCAACACGCCCATATTGTCGTGCTCGACGTTCACAATGAATACAAGTCGGTGTTCGGCCAGCAAGCCGAAGCGATCGACACCACCAGTCTCAATCTGCCTTACTGGCTGTTGAACTTCCAGGAACTCGTCCTGGCTCTCACCAGCACCGACAGCCATCACGACGCCGAATGCGAGATTTTGGCGGACGCCATCGTCGCCGCCAAGCGGCAATTTTCCGAGCTTCGCAGCATCCGAAGCGACACGACGGCGCAAAACATCACCGTCGATACGCCCACACCGTTCAGCTTTGTCGACGTGGTTGCCTGGATCGACGAGCAGGTGGGACGGCTCGAACGGACGCACGTCGCAACGCCTTACCGCAGGCTGAAGAACCGGATCGAGGCTTTGACGACTGACCGGCGCTATCGCTTCATGTTCAGCGGGCTGACCATCGACGACAACATGGCCGAAGTGCTCGGACGGCTCTTCCGCATTCCGGGCAATGGCAAGCCGATCACCGTGATCGACCTGGCCGCCGTTCCCGGCGAGATTCTCGACGTCGTCATCTCCGTCATTTCGCGACTCGCCTTCGATCTCGCGGTGTGGAGCGACGGGCGTTATCCGATGCTGCTGGTCTGCGAGGAAGCCCACCGTTACGCGCCGGCCGACGCCAACGGAAAGTTCCTGCCCACGCGGCAAGCGCTCGCGAGGATCGCAAAGGAAGGGCGCAAATATGGCGTGTCGCTTGCCCTGGTCACGCAGCGCCCGTCAGATATCGATCCGACCATTCTTTCACAGTGCAGTACGGCGATCGCGATGCGTCTGTCGACGGAGCGCGACCAGCACGTCGTGCGCTTCAATGCCGACGACAGCGCGCTGAACATTCTCGACCTGCTTCCCTTGCTCGCGGACCGCGAAGCCATCGTACTGGGTCAGGGTGTCTTGATGCCGATGCGCATACGCTTCAACGATCTGCAAAACGATACCGTGCCGGATTCCAAGCACCGCGTCTTTTCGACGTCGTGGAAGAACGAGAATGGCGACTTCGACAGCCTCTCGGAAATCATTGCCCATTGGCGTGCCAAAGGCGACACCAAGGGCTAACCGTTAGTCCGGTTTGAAAGATTTCTTTCGACACCTGCGTGGATATTCCTTCACGCCCTAATGATCGATTTCTGTCCTTTGTCCGCCGGGGATGGTACGGTGGCGGCCGCCCAACGGGAGGCAATCATGAAGATATCGGCTCTTGGACATGTCGTGTTGCGGGTGAGCAATCGCGAGCGCGCCGAACAGTTCTACAATGGCCTATTGGGGCTGCCCATCTGCGCGCGCCTCGACGAAGCCGGTCTGAAAATGGCGTTCTTTTCGCTCGGCAACCATCATGATTTCGCCGTCATGGAAGTCAGCGGCGAAGGAGGCGCGCGTGGCGGGAACAGAACCGGCCTGGATCATGTCGCATTCAAGATCGGCAAGAGCCTTGATGAGTTGCGCGAGGCGAAGCGTCATCTTGAAGCTGCCGGCGTCACACCGAGACCCGTCGATCACGAGGTGACCAAGTCGCTCTATTTCGAAGATCCCGACGGCAATGGCGTCGAACTCTATGTCGATGCTTCCGATATCTGGCTGCGCGAACCCCAACGGGTCGCCCAGTTGCATCCGCTGGAGTTGTGAAGCTGGGGCCGGCGCGATGAGCCGATACTTCCCCCTGGCTATGGCCCTGCTCGCAATCCTAGCGTCATCGCATGCGTTCGCCGGCCACGAATGGACTGACGGAACGATGGGGCCGCCACAAGGCCGGGGGTATGACACGACCATACCGCAGCTTCCGTCGCACGCCCGGCATTCGCCAACCCCTCCTGCACCAAATGCACTCTGCAGCAATCGTCCCGACTTAAAGTCGGACACGCCGGCGGCTGCGGCGGATTTGAGCAGCGCGGAAATCGCGGCGGTGCCTTCACCGGCCACAAAGAACCCGAAACCCGCCGACGCCTGTTCCGTTCGCGCTCGCTAGTCTGCACAACGCCGGACGCTACTGCGTCCAGCCTTCCATCGCGCGAGCCAGGTTCGGGTAACGAGCGAGGCGGCGCTCGATCTCCGCCAGGTGATTGGCGCCCTTCCAGCACAGTCGCGCACGCGTTGCCGGGTTCGCGCACGCCGCATCTGCCTCACTCAATTCGGCATCGTTCAGCGGGTCGACCCGAAGAATTGTGAGCACGGAACGCCCTTCGACCACTGAACACGCTTTGTACTGTTCCGGCGTCACGTGGCGCTCCTTCACCAGACCGAGATTTTCGCGCGCCAATATTTCGGGAACGCGATGGGCCAGCGCACGATTCGCGCCTCGCTCGCCCTCGCTCAATTCGCTCCACGGCTTCAGCAAGGGATTGAGCTTGAGAACGTCGTCGCGTGTCGCGCCATAGGTCCAGCCCGCGGCCTTGCGTTCGACGCACCAGCGCCAATGCTCGATTTCCGCCAGCCGGTCCAGTTCCTCTGAAAGAAGTTCGATTTTGGCGACGCCTGGAACAATTCTGTATCCGAGCGCGCCGACGGCGACAGCGATGTGATCGGCTTGGGCGCGGTTCGACTCTTTGTAGCGTTCGGCAAGACGTTCCCACGGCACCGACGCCGGCGACGTTTCATCCCGGCCCGCCAAGCCCGCATATATGTCATGGCCCGCGCGGGCGATGCGATCTAGTTCGTGGCCGAGCAGAATTTCGGGCGACGTCAGCTGTTCCAGACTTCCGAACGGAACAAGCCGGTTGGCCAGCAAGTGATGCGATTCGACCTGCTGCAGGAAAACCCCGAGCTTGTATTGCTCCTTCAGCCGCACGAAGACGGGCGTTGCGAATTGATCGCGCTGATCGAGACAGGAGCGGAACTGGAGCGCCGTGTACAATGAATCATCGTCGTTTTCGAGCGCGACCACTATCGCATCTGCCCAGCGCGTGGACAGCAGCCTTAGGACATCAGGCCACACATCCATCCGACCTTCGCCGAATGTAAAGGATTGGAAGGAAAACGCCGCGAGAGCGGCGAGCGCGGCGTCGCGGCCGCGGAATCGGGTCTCCGTCTCGCCGGCGTCGCGGGTGAGGACACTCACGACGGCGCGGACGCCCGGCAACGCGAAGTTGGAGCAAACGGCCCGTCTGGCGAGTTCTCTGTTGATCTCACCGAACCCTGCGAAGACAAGATGCGGTGATTGCGGAGCCGCCAATGATTTCGGCAGATCAAGGAATGCCGGCGTGCGAAGCAGCAAGCGCGCGGCGTCCGCCGTCGTATTGAACAAGTGGAATTCGACGTGTGCCCCGCCCAGGGCGGCGGTGCGATGATCCAGAAGCGTATCGAGTACCCAGTCGCTTCTGACTTCCACCAGCAGTTTCACGTCCCGCCGGCCGTGTGACGCGAGAAACGCAGACGTGGCGAGGCCGATCTCGAGATTCTGCGAATCCGAGCCCGTCGTCACGATGACGCTGTCGGCGCGCGGTAGGCCGGCGAGCTTCAGCATGCCGGGCTGGGTCGCGTCGCCGTTCAGCACCGTAATGGCGAGACGTTCGCAGGCCAGCGCGTTGGCTCCGGTGCCGTCGAGCGTCACCACGACGACAGGCTTGCCGGCCCGCTGCATGCTGCCGACGATTTTCATGCCGGTTTCGCCAAGGCCGCACACGATGACATGGTTGCGCGCACGGTGCGCCATCGCCACGCGCATGTCGCGGCGAAAGTTGACGAGCAGGAGCTTTGCGCCGCCGAAGAGTGCCGTCGCCGGCAATAAATATTGCGCGATGACGAGCTGAAGAGGCGCTTTGCCGAAGGCGTACGACCCGGTGCCTCGGATCAGGCCAATGGTGAGAATGATCGCATCACCGAACGAGTGTCCGGCCACGAGAAATCCCCAGAGACCAAGAAGCAGCGACGCAATCGCCACGGGTCCGATCAGAACCCAATCCTTCAGGCGAAAGAGGTCCCAAGACATGATTTCCTTCAGGATTTTCGATCGACGACAGTTTTTGCCCTCGGCATCCTCACCACGGCGCAGACAACGATAAGGCGCACATGGCGCGGTGCCCCGATCCGCTTGCGGTCGCATGCTACAAGCAAGTCGGGTCTGGTCCAAGGCTGAGGCGGCGCGGTTTACTCGCCGGCGCGTGCATGACAGCATCGGGCGGAATCCGACGCGAGGCTCTCGCATGCTGCGGCTTCCACCGCCGATCTGGGCGCTCCTCTATCTCGTCATCGCCGTCATCGTGAGCACATCTTACGCCTGGCGCTCGCTCGTCGACTTGCGCGTCGTTCCGCTGGGCATCGCGCTCATCGCGATTGGCGTGACCTCGATGTTCTGGGCGGTCTATGTTTTTCGAAGAGCGGGAACCGAACTCAATCCAACGTCGCCGGCCAACAAGGCGTTGGTCATCGCGGGACCATTTCACGTCACGCGAAACCCCATGTATCTCGGCATCGTTCTGGTCAGTCTCGGCATCGCGTTCTGGGCGGGCTCGTTGCCGATGTTCGCCGTTCCCATCCTCGCCTTCGCGACGGCAAACTGGGTGCACATTCCCTTCGAAGAGGCCAAGATGCGGCGCCAGTTCGGGTCCACATACGATTCCTATACCGCCAAAGTCCGGCGCTGGATTTGACCAACCCGGCAGCGACGGAGCCCTCGCGCTGGCCGCAGATTCTTGCGTCCGCGATCCTCTTGACCGGGTTCGCGCTCATGATGGCCGTCAACCTGCCCGGTCATCTTGAATTCGACTCCATTCGCCAACTGCTCGAAGGCCGAAGCGGCGTTTACTCGAATTGGCATCCGCCCGTCATGTCCTGGCTGTTGGGTATCGCGGACAATGTCGAACCCGGCGCGGCTGCATTCGTCGTTCTCGAGGCCACGATGACGTTTGGCGGCATCCTGGCTCTCGTCTGGCTCGTCGAATGGCCATCCTGGTTCGTGGTCCCGGCTGCAGCGATCGCCGTGGCGCTCCCGCAATTGTTTCTCTTTCCGGCCATCGTGTGGAAAGACATGCTTCTGGCAGCAGCGTGTCTCGCCGGCTTCGCCTTCCTCGCGCATGCGGCCGCTCGCTGGAATCGCCCGGCCGTGCGCATGGCGCTGCTCGCCGGCGCCGCGATTTTCACCGCCCTTGCCGTGCTCACCCGGCAAAATGGCGCCGTCGTTCTTCCTTGCGCCGCGGTGGCGCTTGGATTCGTTGCGGCCAAGCAGGGCAATGTGCGCGTCGGGATTCGTCACGCCGTCGGATTCTTCTTCGCGACCGCATTGTTGGCGCTTGGAGCCAACGCAGCATTGCAGCTGCGCGCATCGAAAGCGCTCGGCCCGATCGAACAACTGGAAGACCTTCAGCTCTATGACATCGCCGGGATGCTCAGCCGTCGCCCGGAACTCAAGCTCCCGGTTCTGGAACAGGAATCGCCCAAGCTGGCCAACCGGCTGCGGATAGTCGCGCCGCGACTCTATACGCCGGTCGGGCACGACCGCCTCACCGACGATCCGCAGATCAGGAGTCACATCATTTCGTCCGTCGCCGTTGTCGCTCGGCAGTGGCGCGATCTGATCCTGGCGAACCCGCTGACTTATCTTGCAGTGCGCGCACGAGATTTCAGCTGGCTGTTTTTTTCGCAACATCCGAGGGAATGTCTGCCCTACGCGGTGGGAGTCATAGGTCCCGTCGCCGACCTAAAAGCGGCGAAGTTGACATTTCGCTACGATGCCCGCGATCGCTGGCTGGACGAGGACTATGCTGCGCCGCTGGTCGCGACGCCTGTCTTCTCCCATCCTGTCTTCGCCGCCGCAGGCCTGGTTTGCCTCGTTCTTTTGCTGCTCAGGAGACGACCTGCAGATCTCGCGATCGCGGGCCTCTTGATCGCCGCGCTGCTCTACACAGCGAGCTATTTCGTCATCGCGATCTCTTGTCAGTATCGCTATTTGTACGTGATCGATCTCTCGGCGATCGGGGCCAGTCTCTATTTGCTTGCCGATATGCGCCGTTATTGAGCCGTTTGCGGACTCAACGAAGCCTCGGCACTCGACGAGAGCCGCCGGATCGCGCGCGGCCAGGTTCCGAGGACTCCATTTTCGTCCAGACGCGTTGCGGCCGGTCCCTCCGCGATTTTTCGCCCACCGCAAAAGACCTCGAAACGGTCATATGGCACATTGCGGATTCTCAGGAGCTTCGCGAGGACCCAGTCATCTCCCTGGTCCAACGTGCGATAGATCAGCGCCGGTTCTCCGTTCTCCCTGAGAAGGCGAAGCACATAGTCTCGCATGCGAATCTCCGGTGATTCCCGGGTCCATGCTTGGTGGGAGCTGCCTCGCTGTCCATCGCGAGACAGCGGAAGTCACAGAATAGTCATTCGGTCCACGACGAGAATTTCCTAGGAATCGCGATGGACGATTGAGCGGGCGAGCACAACGAAGGGCCGCAACATTGGAGGCTTCCATGAAAGTGTACGACATCATGAGCTCGGACGTTCAGCTCATCACTCCCGACGACACCATTCAGGCGGCGGCGCAAAAGATGGCCGAAGCGGATGTCGGTTTTCTTCCAGTGGGAGAGAATGACAAACTGGTCGGCATGGTCACGGATCGTGACATCGCGTTGCGCGCGGTTGCACGCGGCAAGAACCCGGCCAACACCCGCGTGCGCGAGGTCATGACCGACAAGGTCATGTATTGCATGGAGGACGAAGACGTCGAAGAGGCGGCCGACACCATGTCGAACCTCAGGATCCGACGCCTGCCGATCGTCGACGACGACAAGCGGCTTGTTGGCGTCCTGTCTCTCGGCGATATTGCCTTTAAGCACAAAGCGTCGACCGCCGGCACGACTCTCGTGCATGTGTGCGATCCCCACGGCCACGTGCGTTAGGCGCAAGGCGTTAAGCCATCGAACGCCGCCGAGCGAACTGAGGTTTGTGCGGCCGTTTGAGTGCTAAGCCTGTCGCTCCAAACGCTCGCCCATCCCAATCCGCACCGCTTTGCAGGTGAGGCATGACCCCACACTGGTCCGAAACATTGTTGAGGCTTCCACCATGGCCGGTCATCGCGGACCTTTCTCTTCTTGCACTGCGGGACGCCGCAGTCGCGATCGCGACCTATTATGCGATCTGGCTCTCGTACCGCTGGATCAGCAACCGGTTCAAATACGGCGCTGCGAGCGAAACGGCTCAGGCGACACTTGTCGCGCGCGTTGTTGCACGAACTCCGCGGTTCATGCTGGCCGCAGCGGCCGCGGCCATCACAATCACGGTATTCGGAGCTTGGACCGATTGGCTGAGGGCGCTGTTTCTCGCGGCGCTTCTGGTTCAATTCGGTCTTTGGGGCTCTGCTCTCATCGAGGCTCTGTTGGCACGGTACGCGCTGCGGCGAGCGGCCACGCACAAGGGTTTTGCCAATGCGTATTCGCTCGTGCGTGTCCTAACGGAGACGTTCCTGTGGTCGGTGATCGCCATTGTCGTGCTCAGCAACTTCGGGATCAACGTCACGGCCATGATCGCCGGGCTGGGGATCGGCGGAATCGCGATTGGCCTGGCGGCGCAGGGGCTGTTCGCCGACTTGTTCGGGTCGCTGGCGATCGTCTTCGATAAACCGTTCGTCCAGGGCGATTTCATCGTGTTCGGCGACAAGTCGGGCATGATCGAGCATGTCGGAATCAAGTCGACGCGGATACGCGCCCTCTCGGGCGAACAGATTGTGTTGTCGAACACCAATCTGCTTGGCAGTGTCATTCACAATTATCAGCGCCTTCGCGAACGGCGCGTGGTTTTCGGCTTCGGGGTCACCTATCAGACGCCTTATGTCCGTGTGCGTGAAATCGCCGGTATCGTGAAATCCGTCATCGAAGATACGGACTGTACGCGTTTCGACCGCTGCCATTTCAAGGCACTGGGCGACTCGGCGCTGCTGTTCGAAGCCGTGTATCACGTTCTGTCGGCGGACTATGGCCGCTATATGGATACGCAGCAGAAAATCAATTTGGAGATCATGCGCCGTTTCGAGCAACGCAACGTGAGTTTTGCCTATCCGACGCAGACCGTATTTTTCGCATCGTCACCCCAATCCGATGCAAATTCCGGCGCTCCGCTGAACTAGCCCGAGACGTCGCTGTGACTCTATCGTGACAAGTTCCCGAGCCATTGCAATTGCGAAAGGTTGGGAAACCGGGTCCGCATCCGAACGTTTAAACCACTCAATGCCGGTGGGAAGCGGCATTGACGAAACTCACGAACGCCATCCAGGGATGGGATGGTTTCTTCGAAAGGAGAGCCGCCATGAAGATGCATGAATTGATGACTACGAGAACGATCGCTATCGCGGCCTTGGTCGCGGGCGTGACGCTGTCGGCCTCATGGGCCGCAAAGGCCGATACAGATCGCACGGACTGTATGGGCAACAATTGCGTCCACATCCACTGCTATGACGACACGGGAACTTGCACCCGCACCACGAACTTCCAGGTGAATAGTCAGTCGTCGCATTGGGTTCAGGACGGCGACGGAGCGGCATATGTGACGGACTACCAGCCGGTGAAACCGCAACGCTACGCGTGCGATTCCGATGGAGACCATTGTCATTGGACAAGAAACTATTTCTACAATGACGATGGCGATCCGATCGACGATTCCGCCCTGTATCCATAACGACAATCGCTATGTCCCCTCTCTCCCACCGGAGGGAGGGGGTTTTCATGTCGCATGGCTGGCGTCCAAGCGATAAAATGAGCGCGCTGCATCCCGATACATTAGCGCCTTTTCGTCCTCGCTTGCGCCCTGGGTCACCCGTTTGAAGGCGTTCCACAAAGCGGCGTAGCTGCACGACACGCCATCGACGGGGAAATTGCTTTCGAACATCCCTCGCTTGGGGCCGAATGCCTCGATGCAGTGCTCGAGATAGGGCCGCCAGGCGGTCGCCAATTCCCGCGAATCCGGCAACACCTCCCGCTTGTGAAAGTCGAAGCCGCAGATCGCCATTCCCAAGCCGCCCAATTTCACCCAGACATTGGGACAATGTGCAAGTTCTCGAATATCGCGCGACCAACTCTGGAAGATCTCATCGCGACGTCCGGCATAGGGACCGATGCCCAGCGGCCCGCCGACATGGTTCAGCACGATCTTGGCTTCCGGCACGCCCCGCGCCAAAGCAGTCACGTCAGGAAGCTGCGGATGATATTGCCAGGCTTCAAACGTCAGATCGCGCTTGGCGAGTTCACGCAGGCCGGCGCGGAAGGAAGCATCCGCGTACAGGTGGCGCGGCGGATCCGTATGGCTGTTGCGCACGTCCGGACTCGCATCCCACCCGCCCGCATGACGAATGCCGCGAAAGCGGCCGTTGCCGGCGCGGACATGCGAATCGAGCACCGGACCCACTGCGGCTCCCATGGTCAGATCGGCGCGCGCCACGATGCCCTCGCACGCAAGCACCGGGCCATAACGTCCGCTCGCAGCCATCGCAGCCACGCCGTTGACGAATTCTGTCTCGCCCACCATGCGCAGCTCTTCCGGACCCGAGGCGCGATAGAACGAGGTGCACTCCACAAACACGGTGCTCTTCACATTGTGGCCGGATTGGAGATCGGCCAGCAGCTCCGGCAGGAGATAGCGGCTGCCGGGAAAATCCCACAAGTGATGATGGGGATCGCAAATCACCAAATCCGGTTCGAGAATCTCTTCTGACGGGCTCGCTGCAACCATCGATGCTTCTCCTATTGCGCAGAGGGAAAGCGCGGCTCACGCTTTTCCATGAGTGCTGCAACGCCTTCCTTCACGTCATCGCCGAGAAAGCACAGCATTTCCATTGCCAGCGACGCATCAAATGCAGGCTGGAAGAGCCGCAGCCAATTGTTCAGCGACCGTTTGGTGAGACGGATGGCCGATTGGCTGCCCGTCGCAAGTCTTTCGGCTGTCGCCATCGCTTTCTCCATCAATTGCGCGCGCGGAACACATAAGCTGACCAGCCCGATGCGCTCCGCTTCCTTGCCGTCGACGAACTCAGCCGTCATCAGATAGTACTTAGCCTTCGCCATGCCGCAGAGCAGCGGCCAGAGAATGACGGAGTGATCGCCGGCGGAGACTCCCAACCGGACGTGACCGTCGGTGATCCTCGCCTCCTCTGCCATGATGCTGATGTCCGCCATCAAGGCGACGGCAAGACCTGCGCCCACGGCGACCCCATTGATCGCCGAGATGATTGGTTTCTCGCAAGCCAGCATCTTGAAGACGATGTCGCCGGCTTCCTTCATCGTGGCGGCAACTTTTTGCGGATCGCCTGCGGTTTCGGCGATCCATGCGAGATCTCCGCCTGCGGAAAACGCGCGCCCTCCGGCGCCCGTCACCACGATGACGCGAACGGCCGCGTCGTCGTTCAAGACATCCCAGACCTTCGTCAACTCCCAGTGGAGACGCGCATTCGTGGCGTTCAGTACATCCGGCCGATTAAGCGTGACCAAGACGACGCCATCGGCGAGATGCTCGAAGGTCAAGAATTCAAACTCGGAATAGTGCATGCCTCGCCTCCACTGCTGCTGTGACACGATCGGGGAACCGTCTCTGCGCACGAGCGTACGGCAACCATCCGCATTTGGGCTCCTTGGGGGCAGGCTCGGCAAAAAAGTTCCGGTCGGAGAGAAATCCTGCTTGACATGGTGATGTAGTTGACTATATCACTATAGCAATGCACTGGGAATTGCAGTGGTTCGGCGGAGTAAGGCTATGAATTCCTTGAAAGAAAACATCGCGATGGGCCTTTTGGTCGCGCTCGCGATCGGACCGAGCCTGGCGGGTGACGCCAGCCTCTCGCTCGCCGTCAGGCTGTGCAGCGCCGCCCTGATCGGCGTCGGCATGGCCGCCAGATGGATCTCCGAAAGCACCTCACCGACTCGCGGTAAAGAGGCGCGCCCGTCGTGAGGATTCAGCTTTTGCACGCGAGGAGATCGTGGCGCAGATGAGCGATCACGAGTGGAACGACAACCAGCCGATCTATCGCCAGCTTCGCGACCGCGTCGTGGCGATGATCCTGGATGGCGTCCTCAAGGAAGGCGATCCTCTGCCCTCCGTGCGTACTGTCGCGGCAGAGTATCGCGTCAATCCGCTGACGGTGCTGAAGGGCTATCAGCAGCTGGTCGACGAACAACTCGTGGAAACCAGGCGCGGACGCGGCATGTTCATCAACGCGGGCGCGCGCGAACTTCTTCTACAAGGCGAGCGCAAGAAATTCCTCAGCGAGCAATGGCCCGCCATCTACGCGACCATCCAACGCCTCGGTTTGACGGCGAAAGACCTGGTGGCTGCCGCACCCGACTCTGCAAACCCGAAAAGTGAGGGCTGACGTATGACTTGCATCGAAGCGCGCGGCCTTCGCAAAACCTTTGGCGCGACCATTGCGCTGGACGGCATCGATCTGCGGGTCGAAGAAGGACGGATCCTGGGCCTGATCGGCCCCAATGGCGCCGGCAAGAGCACGGCGCTCAACGCCGTCCTGGGCCTCACGCCTTTTCAAGGCGAGCTCAAGGTGCTTGGGCGCAATCCCTGGACCGAACGCGACAAGCTCATGCGTGACGTGTGCTTCATCGCCGACGTCGCCGTTCTGCCGCGCTGGATGCGGGTTTCGCAGGCACTCGACTATGTCGAAGGCGTGCATCCCAAGTTCGACAGGACGAAGGCGGAGACGTTTCTCGCGAAGACGACTATCAAACGCACCAGCCGCATCCGCGAACTCTCCAAAGGCATGGTGGTACAGCTGCATCTTTCGCTGGTCATGGCTATCGATGCAAAATTGCTGATCCTGGATGAGCCGACGCTCGGTCTCGACCTGCTCTATAGGAAGCAGTTCTACGACGCCTTGCTGAACGACTATTTCGATCACAGCCGGACCGTCGTCGTGACGACGCACCAGGTGGAAGAGGTTCAAAACATCCTGACGGACCTCATGTTCATCGACCGCGGAAAGATCGTGCTCGACTGCAGCATGGAAGACTTCGAAGCGCGCTATGCGGAAGTCATGGTCGGACCGGAACAGGTCGCGGCGGCGCGGGCATTGCGTCCGATCTACGAGCGGCAAGTCTTCAGCCGAACCGTCATGCTCTTCGACCGCGTGGCACGCGACCAGCTTCGCACGTTCGGCGAGGTCAGGACGCCCAGCATTGCCGATCTCTTCGTTGCTCTGATCGGCGCCAAGACAGCAACGGCACAAGGAGTCGCCGCATGAGCTTGTCCGACACAGCACCCGGTGCGCCCGCCACACACGTGCCGGCAGCGACCAAGCCGTTCTATTGGACGTTGCGGCGCGAATTCTGGGAACACCGCGCCTTGTACTTCGCCCCTTTGGCAGTGGCGGCGCTGATTCTCTTCGGGTTCACCGTCAGCCTTCTCGGGTTGTACGCGCGCGCCAAGGAGCTGGCCCAACTAACAGAGGATGAAAAAGCCGCTGCGATCATCCAGCCCTATCACTTCGCAGCAGCCGCAATCATTTTCACGGCCCTCATCGTCAGCGTCTTCTATTGCCTCGGCGCCCTGTACAATGAGCGTCGCGATCGCACGATCCTGTTCTGGAAGTCTCTGCCGGTTTCCGACCTCACCACCGTTCTTGCCAAGGCAAGCATCCCGATCGTCATTCTGCCCTTGGTCTACGTCCTGATCATCTTGGCCATGCATGTGCTGATGTTTGTAATCAATAGTGCGGGGCGGATGGCGTTCGGCCTCAGCACCGCGCCGTTGTGGACACACGTGCCGCTTTTTCAGATGGAAGTCGTCGCCCTCTACGGTTTTGTCACGCAGGCCCTTTGGTACGCGCCGATCTTCGCGTGGCTGCTCATGGTATCAGCGTGGGCCAAGCGCTCGCCATTTCTCTGGGCATTTCTTGCGCCGCTGGCAGTCGGCATCGTCGAACGCATCGCCTTTGATACGCACTATTTCGGCATGTTGGTGACGCATCGGTTGTTCGGCGGCCTTGAAGCGGCTTTCACCGGAGGTTCCGTTACTGCACGCGGTGCCGTCAAAGTAGTGGGGACGAAGTTTCCCATGATCGGGCTGGAGCAATTGGATCCGGTCAAATTTCTCAGCAGTCCGGGCCTGTGGTTTGGCTTGGTCGTCGCGGCCTTGTTTCTCGCAGCTGCAATCTTGCTGCGCCGCTACCGCGAACCGATCTGAGATCTGCCTGCGTGGGGACAGACCGTTTCGTTATTGGCTCGTCACCTGACGCGAGGGATCGATTATCAAGCGAGGAATGAGCACATGCTCAGCCGCATCTTTCCAGCGCAAATCGACAACAACTACAGGGGGTACAGACTTGCCATCTGGCTGCTCGTTCCAATCGTCCTGTTGAGAGGGTTGATCGGTTTCAACTCGATCTTCTTTTCGCGAACCGTTGCCACCTCCGCCGACGGACTTCCGCTCGAGAGTTTCACTGCGGCCGGCGCACAAACGGTGATAGCACTTTTCGCCTTGCTTGGGCTGTCTTCGCTGTTGCTCGCGCTGCTCGGCGTGGTGGTGCTGGTCCGTTATCGCACCATGATTCCATTTCTGTACCTGTTTTTGCTGATTCAGGAACTCGGCAACAAGGCCATCCTGCTGGAAAACCCGATCGCGAGGTCCGCGTCGTCGGGGGCCGGGTCGGCTGTTGCCCTAACGATCCTGGCGTTGACGCTCATCGGCTTTGGTTTATCGGTGACAAAGAACACCAGTTTTATCGGCGTCAAATCGCGCGAGACGAACACATGACCTTGCCCGCGATCATTCAGTCGGCAGCGAACGGCTCGTCTCCGTTGTATTACGCGCTCTGGAGCGGCGTGGTTCTCCACATCGGTGGCGGGACCATCGGCATACTTTCTGGCGGCGTGGCGGCATCAGTCCGCAAGGGAGAACGACTGCATCGCCTGTTCGGGACCATCTTTGCGGTGTCCATGCTGATCATGGCCGGAGCGGCAATCTTCGTGGCCTTCGTGATCCCCGAAACGTCCAACATACTGGCAGGAGTGTTCGCCTTTTATCTTGTTGCGAGCGCCTGGATAACTGTCAAGCGCAAGGAAGGAACCGTCGGACGAATCGAATGGGGTGCGGCTCTCTTCGCTTGCGGCGCGACGCTCGCGGCTCTCTTGTTCGGTGCGCAGGCGCTTTACGACCCCAAGAGTCCGCTCAATTCCTCTGCCCCCACTCCACTTGTCTTTTTTATCTTTGCGTTCATTTCAGCTCTCGCCGCAGCGCTCGACTTCAGAGTCATTCGCCAAGGCGGGTTGACGGGTGCGCCGCGCATCGCCCGCCACGTCTGGCGAATGTGTCTTGGACTGTTCATCGCGACGGGGTCCTTCTTCTTGGGACAACAAAAAGTGATGCCCGTGTGGATGCGAGGATCGCCGATCCTTTTGGCGTTAGGATTTGCACCGCTTGTTCTGCTCGCCTTCTGGCTGATCCGAATTCGGCTCACCGACACATTCAAACGGTCTGTGGCGGTAGCATGATCCTTGGCTTGGAGCACCCACCCCTTTCTTGCTAGGTTTGCTTTGCGGCCGCATCGCCAGCCTCGAGGGGAAACGATGAAACTCATCTGCGTTCTCGCGGGCCTTGCGAGCATGGCAATGATCGCGGCCGTGCAGGCCGCACCTGCGGCACCGCGCGCCTATGTTGCGCCGCGAGGCGCGGGCGGGCATCCCGACATGAACGGGGTGTGGGAAGTGATGAACACCGCCAATTGGGATATCGAACCTCACGCAGCACGCGCCGCATTGGCGTTTCGTCCCGGGCCCTTCGGTCCCGTGCCCGCGAAGGAAGTCGTCGCCTTGGGCGCGGTCGGTTCGGTCCCGGCGGGTCTCGGCATCGTCGAGAACGGACCAATTCCCTATACGCCTGAGGCCCTGGCGGTGAAGAAGGACAATCAGCTGCACTGGCTTGAGCGTGATCCTGAGATCAAGTGTTACCTGCCAGGCGTACCGCGGGCGACCTATATGCCCTTCCCTTTCCAGATTTTTCAGAGCGATGAAGCGATCGTTTTCGCCTACGAATATGCAGGCGCGGTCCGCAACATCTTGTTCAAGGATCCCGGTCCCGCGCCGATCGATTCCTGGATGGGCCAGTCCGTGGGGCATTGGGAGGGCGATACACTCGTGGTGGCGGTGACAGGCCAGAACGACTCGACCTGGTTCGACCGGGCCGGCAACCATCATTCGGCCGACATGAAAGTGGTCGAGCGCTATACGCCGATAGCCCCTGGCGTGATGCGCTATGAAGCGGAGATCACCGATCCCGCGACGTTCACGCGGCCCTGGAAAATCAGTTTGAACCTCTATCGACGCGTCGGCCAGGATGCCCAGCTCCAGCAGTTCAAGTGTGTCGAATTCGTCGAGGAATTGATGTATGGAAAACTGCGCAAGGAACCCCTGAAATGAAGCGCGCAACGCCGGCTCTCCTCTCGTTTCTCGCAGCGCTGCTGTTGGGTTCACTCACTCAGTCGGGATCGGCGGCCAATTATCGCGCGCCGCGCACGAGCTTTGGCGACCCGGACCTGCAAGGCCTTTGGACGAACGCCTCCATCACCACGTTGGAACGTCCCGCCAATGTGAAAACACTGGTGATTACGCCAGCCGAAGCGGCCCGGCTTGAAACTGCGAACAAAGCCTGGCTCGCCGCCAACGATAAACCAACCGATCCGCACAACGGTGCGCCGCCGGTTGCAGACGATCCCGGCGGATACAACTCGTTCTGGCTCGATCTCGGCACCAAATATGCCGTGGTCAATGGCCAGATCCGGACGTCCTGGATCGTCGATCCGGCCGACGGCCACGTGCCCTATTCCGAAAAAGGTCGGCGCGACATGATGGCTGCCGGCATGGCGCAATTCACGAATTTCGACGGCCCTGAGGTTCGTTCGCTCGGCGAACGTTGCATCGTCGGCTATGGCTCTTCTGGCGGACCGCCGATGCTCAACGTGCTCTACAACAACAACTATCAGATCGTGCAATCGCCGGGATATGTGACGATCATCGTCGAGATGAACCACGATGCCAGAATTATCCGGCTTGGCGGCACGCACCTGCCCTCTAACATCCGGCCGTGGATGGGCGACTCGATCGGCCATTGGGAAGGTGACACGTTGGTCGTCGAGACGACCAACCTCAATCCAGGGCAACGCTTCACAGCGGACATTCGCCATCGCATCTATTTGGCGCCCGACTCGAAGGTCACCGAGCGTTTCACCCGCGTCTCGCCCACCGACATTCTCTACGAGTTTAAGGTCGAAGAGCCGACTGCATACACACAGACCTGGCGCGGGGAGATTCCGATGCGCGCGACCAAGGGACCGATGTATGAATATGCCTGTCATGAAGGCAATTACGCCCTGACCGACATTCTCGCCGGTGCGAGGGCGCAAGAGCACAAACCAGAGGCGCGAGCGTCGCAATGAAAGTGTCCAGATCGACTTGCATCGCGTACGCGTGCGCTGCGTTGAGCGGCCTGTTTCTGGCGGGCACGGCGATGCCGGCCTATGCGCATCACGCTTTCGCAGCGGAATTCGATGCCAAGGCACCCGTGCTTTTGCGCGGCAAGGTCACCAAGGTGGAATGGATCAACCCGCACGCCTGGATCCATATGCTGGTCGACGTTGCAGGCAAGCCGCCTCAGCCTTGGATGGTCGAAGGCGGAACGCCGAACACCTTGTTGCGCGCAGGTATCGATCGCAACTCGCTCAAGCCTGGCGAGGAGATCATCGTTCGCGGTTATCAAAGCAAGGACAAGCTTTGCGAGCCGGCCTGCAAGGCCAATGGGCGCGACGTCACCTTGGCCAACGGCCAAAAATTGTTCATGGGCTCGAGCGGGACCGGCGCGCCGCGCGACGGAAGCGATCCGAGCGAGCCGCCCCCGAAGTAAATCTCGGAATCAGGAAAATCCGATCCAGCGCCCGGCCAGCGCCACCGTCAGCCACAGTCCGAGTGACAGAACGGCCAGCGATTTCGCTTTCAGCCCCGACACATCGCGTCGCGCGAGCGGCAGTTTTACGGCAAAGGTGAAGATCGCGGCTGCCAACAGAGCGGCCATCTTCACCCAGAATGCCGGCTTGTCATACAGCTTCAAGGCCTCCGAGCACCCAATCAAAACGCCGCTCACGATCATTGCGGCCAACGCGAAGATGAGCCAGGAGCGGGTCTCGCGCTCCACGACGGAAGTCGGCTGGAGAGTCAATCCTGCCCCCAGCAGCCGCAAATCCAGCAGCAATAGCGAGCCGCCCAAAAGCGCAAGCGCCAACAAATGCACCGCCTCAATTGCGGGAAAGAGCCAGGAGGAGGCCTTGATGGCGGTACCGAGGTCGCTCGCCTCGACTGCGGCGAACTGCGCGTAGAGGTTCAGCACCTCAGAACTCGTCCGGTGGATAGGTCGAGCAACCCGCCACCGCGTAGACAAATCCGGATTGAGGCTTGTCGCAGTCGAACCAATTGTAGGCGATCATTCGTCCGGCGACGATCACGGCCAACCAGACGACGAGCGAGACGGCCGCGCATGCGCGTGCAAGGAGAGGCGGGCGTGGCGCATCATCCCAGACGGCACGATTGCGTTGCACGCGGCGGTGATAGAACCAAATATTGACGGCGGCGATCAGCAACAGCACGAGCTTGGTGCGAAACCATATGCTGTGCCACGTACGAATGGGGATCGCGTAGAAAAGGAGAACGCCCGTCGCGAACATCAAAATGAAACCTGCGACGGTCCAAGGCAGGATCCGCGCTGTCATCTGCGAGATCGGCACCGTTCGCCAGGCCCAACCCAAGAGGCGCAAATCCACCATGGCGATGGTGCCGACAAACAGCGTGATGCCGATGACATGTGCCGTCTCGATCCATGTATAGGCATAGAGGCTTTCATGCAGCGCAATGCTCCAGGGCGTCTTTGAAAGCCAGAGGGTGAAGCCAGAGAGCTGGTCCAAAGTTACTTCTCTCCGAGGACATAATATTTGTGACAGGCCGTGCAGGCCGCGTAGAGGTCGCCACCGGTTCGCAACAGGCCAGCCCGGTCTTGATCTTGCGCGGCTCGCTTCGTGGCCATTGCTGCGTCGTGCAATCGGCGGGAATACGCATCCCACTGCGGCTCGCCGGGCGAACGGCCCGGAAGCATCAAGGCATTCGACAGTTCGGCAACAATCGTGGCGTTGTTCTCGACGATCGCCCAACCTTCCGGGGTCTTGGGCGAAAGATCGGTCGTGCCCTTGTCGTCGACCACATAACCCGACGCGGCCCAGACAATGTCCGCCGCTGGATCGATGGCGTGCTTCATGAGCTCTTTCGTCGTGAGCTCTATATTGTAGGTCGGTCGTGCTGGCTCGGCCGGTTTCTGGCAGCCGGCGAGCACAAGTGCGCTCGCGATAAAGACAACCTGCTTCATACGCCAACTCCCCGTCTCGCGATCCGGCTGAGCCCAGAATGCGAAATTTGCGGCGCTCGGGCCAGTGGTCGGCCCGACGGCATACTCATAAACGAGCGCTATCCGAGGGCATCGCCACCGTTATACTGTGTCAGGCGCTGGCGCCGAACATCGCGCGGCGACGGCATTCACATATGGGGACTGGCGCGTGCGCCGAATCACACTGGCAGCTGTCGCAATCGCTGCATTGTGCGGCCACGCCAACGCGACCGTCTGCGCCGGAACCACCCCCGGACTGGCGAAGTTTTACTCGGATGCTTGGGGAATCGACCCCAGCAGCACACGCTTCCAGCCAGCTGAGCGCACGTCGATCACGGCTGCGAACGTCGGCCGATTACGCTTGAAGTGGGTCTATGGCTTGAGCACAGACGCGCCGCGTTCCTACCCTCTGGTCACGGAAGACACGATTTTCATCGGCGATTCCGGCAACGGCCTGGTGGCGCTGGATCGGCAGAGCGGATGCACACGCTGGACGTTCAAGCATGAAGGCTCGATCGGCAGCGCAATCTTGCACGAAGGCAAGAATGGCAGCACGACGCTGTTCTTTACCGACCGGACCGAAGGAATCTTTGCTCTGAACGCCCGCGACGGCACACTGCGGTGGAAACGTGCGCCTCCCGGAGACAACCCGGTCCCATTGTTGTCGGGAACTCCGCTTATCCACGACGGCACAATGTTCGTGCCGCTCTCGTCCTTCGAAGTGGGTCTTGCGGCCAATCCGTTCTACGGCTGTTGCACGACCAGTGGTGGCATGGCGGCGATCAAAACGAGCAATGGCGACGGACTCTGGTACAGGCGGACGATCCCTACGCTTCCGCAAGTTACGGGCAGGCACTACTGGTTCGTTCAAAATCAGGCGCCCTCGGGCGCGCCGGCTTGGGCCGCGCCGACATTCGACGCAAAACGCGGCCTGCTCTATTTCGGCACGGGGCAGAATTACAGCCGCCCGACGACGACCACCAGCGACTCCATCTTCGCGCTCGATGCGAGCGACGGCAGCATCCGTTGGCGACATCAGTTCACCAGCGGTGACGCCTACAATACGTCCTGCGATCTGAGCGAGCGGCATCCCAATTGTCCCAAGCCCATGGGACCCGATCTCGATTTCGGTGCGCCGCCGATCCTGGCGCATACGCTTGACGGCCGCGAACTGCTTTTGGCGGGAGAGAAGTCCGGTGCCGTTTACGCCTTGAACCCCGATGACGGCAGCGTTGTATGGACCCATCGTGCCGGTCGTGGCGGCGCGCTTGGCGGCGTGCATTGGGGCATGGCCGTCAACGAAGCCCTGGGTCTGCTTTTTGTTCCTGTGTCCGACATCGTGGCCGGGCATCTGACTGGAAAGGGCGAAGCGCGGCCCGGGTTGTTCGCGCTTGATCTGGCGAGCGGCGCGTTGCGTTGGTCCCATCTCCGCACGGCGCGGTGTTCCGATCGAACCTGTTCGCCCGGCTTCTCCGCGGCGATCGTCGCGGGGCCCGATCTGGTATTCGCCGGCAGCCTGGATGGCAAACTGGAAGCCATCGATGCCCGCAGTGGAAAGCTCCTCTGGTCTTACGACTCTTGGAAAGACTATCCGTCGACTGTGAGCGGCAAGCCTGCGAAGGGTGGTGCATTCGATGCGCACGGACCGATGCTGGCCGGCGATCAACTGATCGTGTCATCAGGCTATGGCAGCTTCTACCAGCGCGGCGGCAATGCGCTGCTCGTCTTTGAACTGAGCGGGAACAAAACGCCATGAGCGCGGACCTTGTGCTCGCAGGCCGCGGCCGGCGCCTGGTGGCAACCCTGATCGATGTGCTACTGGTTCCGGCTCTGGCAATCTTCATCATGCTGGTGACGGGCGTGCTCGAACATGCCGCCGACTGGTCCGCGACCGCGAGACCCATGCTCAGGATATTTGCGCTCGGAGTCGTCAGCTACCTAATCTTGAATATCTGGCTTCTATGGAAACGCGGCCAGACCGTCGGCAAGGCGATGATGGGCATTGCGATCGTTTCGACCAAGTCCGGCGTCCGCGCTGCATTCTGGAGACTCACAATCCGCGCGTTGTTTTTCCCGACCCTGTATCTCATTGTCTGGCCTTGGGCGGCGGCGTTTCCGCTGATCGATCAGCTTCTGATATTCGGCAGGCGCCGGCGCTGCGGGCATGACTATGTGTGCGGCACCTCGGTCATCAGGCGAGGTTGAAATCAGTCCGCGCATTCCGGATCGAGTGCGCGCGTCGCCAGTTTCGCAAAATCTCCCAAGGGACACCGAGACTCGGAGCTGCAGCCAAGGACGGGAACGGCGGTGCGCTCAGGTTTCGTTCCGGAAACACCGCGCATATCATCGAGGGATTGGGCGACATAGAATGCAGACACATAACGGGAACCCGAAGCCGTCTGGTGAAGCTCAAAGATCAGCGCTCCCGCGGGCGGCGTCTGGTCTTGTTGATAGCCCGGCTGTTGCCACGACAAACGCAGCATGGCGGCGACGTTGGAAATGTTTGTGTCGTGGCCGACATAGACGACCAGCTTGGCCCCGGGTGGCGCGGTTCCCGGCGTACCGTCTTGCTTGCCTTGCAAGGCGAGCAGAATCTTTTTGACAAGCGCGGAACCCTGGCGCTTGGCGATATAGGGCGTTCGCTGTTCAAGATCGAACGCGGTCGTATGCAGGCGAAAGACGCGCGACATCTCATCGCGCGATATCCGCCCCCAGCCGACGTCGCTGAGCGGAAAGCCGTTCGCATATTCCAGCAGCAAGAGCTCGGCGAACGTCGACGCAACTCTGAGAGAGCCGCCAAGTAGTACATCCGTCGGCTTGCCGGTTTCCGGATGAGGGACAACGCAGGTAGGAAGCCGCTTATCCAATGTGCACATCTTGGTCGCCGGCGCGGGCAGCCGACATGACGACGCTGCAGAAAGACAGAGACGCGACTGGCAGCACTGCAAGGTCTTTTGCGCGGTCTTCAGCTCTGGGGCGAGACTCCTCTCAATCGGCGATAGATTGCCGCCCGCCCGGGCAAGGATTTCGTGTTCCGCACGCGTCGCATTCAAAGTGCAGCGGCCATCACCGGTCACTGGATGAAAGATACGATCCGGACGTGACGCAGCCGCCGTGTGGAAGTATTGGGCCGGCGCGCACGCGGGGCGGAAACCCCGGAGCAAGGCGAGACCGGTTTGCTCGGTGCGCTCCGTATTGTCCGCGTAGAAGAACACATCACTGGCGGGCGGGCATTGTTCGGGCGGGAGCAGGTCCGCGAGATGCGCCCGATAATATGTTCCCATCTGTTCGGCGAGCGTGAAGCCTCTGGGCGTGAGCTGACCGGAATCGCAGACCTTGACGGCCGGCGGAACCGCGCAATTCCACACCGGCCATGGCGACGACGTCCACGTCGCGAGCTCGGCTTGATCTGGAATTGGCGAACGCACGCCATGTCGGCTCAAAATCACGACTTTCACGAGCGTGTCCGCTCGCGTCGTTGAAGCCGGTGTTGCATGCGGCGCTACTGCCAACAGAACCAGCATCAGCGCTGTGAATGTCCGAGACCAAGCCATCTCTGCCCCCAGTTCACCCGGCCACAATATATTAGTCAGAGAGTTGGATTTAAGCCGAGAGTCGTGCCGAACAGTATGTGATGGCTTTGCGCGCCGTCGCGGCCCACTCGGCAGGGGGATTGAGTGCCAGATACTGCTCGTAGAGCGTCTTCGCAGCCGCCAATTCTCCGGCCTTCATCTGCAACCGCGCCAAGTTGAAAAGGGCGTCGGCATAGGACGCGTCGAGTTCGATCACGCGACGAAGTTCAGTCGCCGCCCGGTTCGGCTCACCGGTTGCCTCATACGCGAGCGACAGATTGTATCGGGCTTCGACGAAATTCGAATCGCGCGACAAAGCTTGCTGATACGCGAGAGACGCCTCCGCATAGCGTGCCTGTGCGAGCCGGATGTTTCCCAGGTTGAACGAAGCGATGGGATCGCCGCGATCGACCTGCGCGCAAGTTTCGTAGAGTCGTGCCGCCTTGTCGTGTTCTTGTCGCGATTCTGCCAATTCCGCTTGTTCGAACGTGTCGTCGAGCGTCGCGTGGGCGCCTTCGAGCGGCAGAAAGCCTTGTCCATCGAGCGTCGTAACGCCTTTGTCCCACTGGAGCACGGCGCTTCCTGACGGCAGGAGGACGATCTTGTGCCGGCCCGACGGCGCAAGATCACGTGCGCGCAGCAGAATCCGCACGACCTCGCCTCTGGACCTGCCTTGCGCCAAAAGATCGGCCGCCGTCCGAAGGATGCTTGCGTCGCCAAAGCGGCAGTTGTCCTTCTCCAGAACGACGAGGTCGAAGGCGGCCAGCAGTGCGGCATCGTCCTGACCGAGGCTGGTCCGTGCCAGAGCCTGGGCCAATGGCAGCATCGCGGTCTCGCGGCGCACTTCGTTTGAAATCGCCGCGGCGAACGAACGCTCGCCCCAGACGGGCATTTGGCGCGTATTCGCCGTCCTCACGCGCGAAAACAAAGAGCCGGTATCGATCAGTGCCGTAGAGGATGCGCCGATGACCAGCACATCGCTGCGCCGAGTCAGGTCGCGAGCGACGAACCCGCCGCGCTGCGTGATTTCCCGCCCCAGACGATCGCGCTGGCCCGGCGAAAACCGGCCATAAAGAGCGACGGACCGGCGATAAAGGTCCATGGAATCAGCCTGCGCGCGATTTCTTCTTGGCCTTTGCCGCCTCGGGCTTGGCGGTCTTTCCTTTTCCCAGACTCGGCGCGGCCGGCCGCCGCTCTTCTTCGATGCTTTGCCGCAGCGCATCCATCAAGTTGATGACGTTACCGCGTTCCGGCGCCTTTGAGATGACAGGCTTGCCACCCTTGATCTTCGACTGCACGAGCGCCATCAAGGCGGTCTCGTAGCGATCTTCAAATTCCTCGGGATCGAACTTCGTTTTCTTCTTGCTGATGATTTGGTTCGCCATGCTCAGCATGTCGTTCGTGACTTTGCCATGAAGCTTTTCGAACACGGTCGAAGGAAGTTTGACTTCCTTTGCAGTCTTGAGGGTCGTCACCTTGAAACCGCCGTCGAGCGGATGAATGGCGACGCGGCGTTCGCGGCCGGACATCACGATGCGGGCCAACGCGACAAGTTTGGAGCGCTTCATAGCCTCTAAAATGACAGCGTAGGTCTCCTCGGCGATCGGACCGTCGGGCACCATGTAATAAGGTGTGTCGAGGTAGATCGCATCGATCTCGCTCGCTTCGACAAAGCCGTCGATGTCGATGGTCTTGCTGGACTCGATCTCGACGGCCTCCATTTCCTCGGGCGTGACGACGACATATTTGTCCTTTTCGAACTGGTAGCCCTTGACGAGATCGGTGCGATCGATCTCGCCCAACTCCGGATCGTGATACCTCTGCTGGACTCGGTTGAGCGTGTCCTTGTGGAGGAAATTGAAGGAAATCTTGCCGGCGGACGCCGATGTCGCCGCGAACAGTTTCACGGGACACGCGACCAGCGACAGCTTCAAATAACCACTCCACGAAGCGCGTCCTGCCATCGACCTACTCCTTCAACTCACCCTTCATTCGCACGTCGCGCCGCGCCTGCGGCGTGATCGTGGAAGCCGCTGATTCTAACTTATCCCAAGGGTCCGCGACTAGAGTCTCCAAACGGTTAAAAAGATTAACGCGATTGAAGGCCGCTCCGCTTGTCAGGGTGCGCAGCTCCGACCAGGCGATGGGTGTCGCCACCGGAAACCCAGGTTTGGCTCGCAGCGAGTATGATGCGATCGCGCTCGCGCCGCGGGCGTTACGCAAATAGTCGATGTAGATGCGGCCCCTGCGCGAGTCCTTCGACGGATTGGCCGTGAACAGGCCAGGTTGCTCCGACGCCATTGCGCGCGCGAATGACTCCGCAAATCCCTTGACCAGCGGCCACTCGTGACCCGACTTCAGCGCCATCACGAGATGAAGCCCTTTGCCGCCGGTCGTGCGAAGAAAGGGATGAAGGTTCATCGCCTCCAATCTCGTGCGAAGAATTTCGGCACCATCGCATACGCGCGTCCACGTGAGGCTCTCATCCGGATCGAGATCGATGACCAGCCGGTCCGGATGTTCGGGATCGTCGATCCGGCAACCCCAAAGATGAAACTCGACCGTGCCGAACTGTGCCAGCGCGAGGTAGCCCTTGGGTTCCGTCACGGCGATGAATGCTGCGCGACCTTCCTCGTCCGCCAGGTCGATCGTTTCAATTCCGTCCGGAAGCCCCTTGAACGCGTGGCGCTGGTAGAAGCAATCCTTCAACTCACCAGTCGGGCATCTGAGGAGCGTGACAGGCCGGCCAACAAGTTCCGGAAACATCCAGTCCCCCACGCGCGCATAATACAATGCGAGGTCCAACTTCGTTACGCCGCTGTCGGCGAACATCTCGCGCTCGGGATTGGTTAGCCGTATGGCGGCCAAGTCGCGATCGGTTACCAGCTTCGGCTTGAGCGATTGCTTGGATTGGCGCGTCAACTTTGGCGCAAGACTCAACAACACCGGTGCGCGCGGCGCATTCTGGCTTGAGCGGCTGCGATATCCGATTTCCGCCGTCCAATTCGGCTCGATCCAATGCGCCTCCGGAGTCCGTGGCGTCTCGACGACCGGTTTGTCCCGCTCGACACGGGACATTTCGGAATAAAGCTCGCGACCCCGGCTTTCCGAAATTCCAGATCCGACCCGGCAGGCATAGACAAGCGCGCCATCGCGTTCCTCCGCCAGAATCAGAGACGTCACGCATTTTGGTGCACTCGAGAGAAATCCGATGACGGTGAACGTGGCGACGTCTACCCGTTTGACCTTGAGCCAGGCGTCCGAGCGCCGTTGCACATACTTGGAATCCGCTTTTTTGCAGACGACGCCTTCGAGGCCCATTTTGCTCGCCCGCGCGAAGAGCTCTTCCGCCTCGCCTTCCATGTGATCACTGAACTGAATGGGCGAGCGCGCATCAATTAAAGGATCGATCAAGCCCAGCAACGCGGCACGGCGATCGACCAGCTTGGCGTTGCTGAGGTCGTAACCGTCGAGATAGCAGAGATCGAAGGCAAAAAATGTGAGCGCGTGCGTCTGTCGCTCTGCCAGCGCCTGCTCCAGAAGATCGAGCGAGGTAATCCCGCGAGGATCCTGCACGGTCACTTCGCCATCGAGAATCGCGCTTGTGCAGGGCAGTTTCGCAAACGCCTTGGCGAGCGAGCTGTATCGGTCGGTCCAATCGTGACCGTTGCGTGTGACGAGACGGACCTTTCCCTGATCGAAGAACACCAAGGTGCGGTATCCGTCATATTTGACTTCGCACATCCAGCCCTTGCCTTTCGGCGCGACGTCGACGGCCGTTGCAAGCTGCGGGTGCCAGCGCGAGGGCATCGTCGCTTCGCGGGCGCCTGCGATCTTCCCCGCTTTTGGCGCTTTCGCCTGTTTGCGTGGAAACGGCGCTTCATCGACGGGGCGACCGGAAACCACGCTGTTCGGTTCTTCCTTCAACACGTCATATTCGTCGAGCGGACGCGAGGCGATATCGCGTTCCTTGATCAAGAGCCAATTGGTGGGGTCGTCCGGAAGCCGCTTGAGCATCCAGCCGCCGGAAAGCTTTTCGCCCGACAGACGAAACTTCAATTCACCCTTATCGATGGCTTCGGCAGCGTCGGACAGCGTGACCCAGGTTCCGCGGTCCCACACAATGACGGTACCGGCGCCATAGTTACCTTTCGGAATGGTGCCCTCAAAGCTCGCATAGTCGAGCGGGTGATCCTCAACGAGCTTGGCGAACCTGCGAACCTTTGGATCAAGACAGGGGCCTTCGGGGACAGCCCAGCTCTTAAGTGTCCCTGCCACCTGGAGGCGCAGATCGTAGTGCATGCGACGCGCGTGATGCTTTTGGATCACGTAGATCGGAGCATCCGTCTCGCCGATTTCGCCGCGAGGCTCGGGAGTCTGCGCGAAGCGCCGCTTGGCACGATAAGTATCAAGTCGCGAATTCACGGAACAAGGCCTCAACGGAGCGCACGCAGTTTGCTTAGGCCTCTCACGAATGGCAAATCGCCATCACAGCGCCAGCGTGCGGAAAAGCTCTAGTATACCCTCAAGCGATGGTCCGCCACGCCGGCCCATGGCGACCCGCAGAAAGGGCGGCCCCGCTTCCGGCCGCACCGTCTCAAAGCGATGACCGCGAAAGCCGAAGCTGCCACCCTTGGCGAAAACAAGTCCGCGCCTACGGACCTCGTCGCAAATCCGCTGATCGAGGTTTTCGTAGGCAGCCGCATCACGGAGATTGATGATGACAAAGGGCGCCGGTTTGGTGTCCCAGGAATAGGATACGTTGAAGGCAGGATTGGTTCGCGCCGCGCGGGCTAGAGCACGATTGTGTGCAAACACCGCGTCCTCATACTGGCGTGTTGCGCCTGGATCGAGAAAAAGCGGTAGCTCAAGCGCCGCGACATCGGCGAAGCGAAGCCCGGTACCTTGCAGCGTGCGGATCCGCCGAAGCGCATCGCCGGACGACGTTCCATAAACGCTTACGATACCGACATCGGCAAGTTCGAGTCCTATTTGAAAAAGCTTGAGACCCGAATGAACGCGGATCACTTCGAGATTCGGTCGAAGGCTAGAGAGGAGCTCGTTGAGCCCGTCATCAAGACCGGCGAGCGTGCTATCGACGACGATGGTTTGCATCGCGCCAAATGGAGCGTTCGCGAACGGCTCGGTTCCGAACACCCTTCCGTCGCACCAGACCGGCTCCACAATGACAACATCAGCGTCATGACCACTCACGGATTCGAAACGCCCGGCGAAAAGCGAAAGCAAATTCGCAGTTTCGAAATAACACCCTTCATGCCGAAGCCTAAGCGCAGTAGCGTTCCGCGAGGATAGCAGCGTCAGTATCGCCGTCATCGCCGCTTGGCCGCTTGAAAACAGCACATGGTCCTGCCGCCAGCCGGAAGGCGGCGCCGCGAAGAACCGCGCGCAGCGGTGTTCGAGCGCGTCGGGCTGAAGGTCGCGCTCGTAGCCGAAATTGTGAAATCGACCGGTCGGCGTCACGGCACGTTCGTCTTCGGCCGGCGATCGATACGACTTGCTCGTGGAACTCGCGGCAGCTTGTAGCCAGATATGGCGAACAGCGCGCGTGGCCTGTTCGAGTACGTCCTCGGCCGCCAACGGCGAGACGGCGCCCATTGTCTCTTCCGCCAGAAAGTCCCGCCACAGGCCGAGCCGTTCGGCCAGCTGAGGCACGGCGCTTTCCATCGACGAAGCTATACCGAGAAGCTCGGCCCGATCTTCATTGAGCGCTTCAGAGATGGGCACATTCATGCAGCTATTGGGTGTGCGACACCAATTCCCGCGTCGGCGTCGTTACGTCTTGTTTCATGTCGCCGACCTCGAGCAACTCATTGAATATCGCGCGGTAGTGAACGACCGCATTGCGCAGCTCTTCCGTATCAGCCTCTCCTCGAGCGGCGCGCTCTGCGATCCCTTGCGCCGCGCGATAATTTTCCACGACGACAGGGTGATCGACGGAGATATTGGCCGCTCGGCGCTCGAAATCGCCCATTGGGAACCCGCGTTTCAGCATCAGTTCGCGAACGAGTGCGTCGGCCTGGACGACCGCACCTTTTGGATCATCGACAAAGTGACTCTGCAAGACGTTCCACGCCTGGCGGAATCGCGCGGCTTCTGCAGGCGCCAGGGGAACGATGTTGAATTTCTCCACGCGTCTCTCGCGTGCTCTCAGTTCGGCTTCCGCCTTGGTTTGGCTTCCCAATCGGTCGACCGTCCGGCCGTACTCCGGACCAAAACGTTGCTGGAGCTTTTGCGATTGCACCCTCTGGTAGATGAACCAAGCAACCAGTGCGATAAACGCCACCGCGACCGCGGCGAGCAGAATCAAAGTTTGTGTGTCCAGCATGCGAATTCCTCCTACGCGCGCGGACTAGTCCGCTCTTTAATAAGCCAACGCGCGCACCTCAAACTTGGTTGCATCGAGACTGGAGAAGTTCGTCTGCGCAGGCCAAGGCGGTCGGCCTCGACTTCGATCGGTACAGCCATCGACTAAAACGTGGTCGCGCTTGCAACCATCAGCGAGGAGCGCGGGCGCCTTGGGGATTTCGATCCTGGCTTTTCGGCCCGTTCCGCGACGCACAATCTGCCGGGGAACAAAATGAGCCGCGGCGATGAGCGTAAACGCGGGTGAACTCAGCCCCCAACAAGACTATTTGCGCCGAGTAGTACACCCAGAGAAGTGCGACGACGAAAGAGGCGGCGGTGCCATAGACCAATTCGAGATGTTGCGTTCCGATGTAGAAGCCGATGGCCGTCTTCCCGACTTCGAATAGACATGCCGTCCCAATCGCTCCGATCCAGACATCGCGCCACGCGACGTTGATGTCTGGAAGCTCTTTGAAGAGCAAGGCAAAGAGAGCGCTGGCGACAGCAAGGGACATGGCGAAATTCACAACCTGCAGAAGAGGCGCAGGCAGATAATTCGTCAGTGCTCGATTGTCGGCGGCCAGTGCCGCCGTAATCAGGAGCGAAGTGAGCAGCAGAAAACCGAGGGCCAGCAGCGAGGCGAGCGAGGCCACATAAATGCGGAGGAATGCCCATACGCCTCCGCCGGACTGTGGCGGCACTTCCCAAACCGTATTCATGGCGTCCTTCAATTGAACCACGACTCCAAGCGCCGCCAGTACCAATGTCGCGGTCCCGACCAGTGTCGCGAGCCAGCCTTTGTCTGGACGGCTCGCCGCCGCCATCATCGAATTGACGACCTGCGAGCCCGTGTCTCCCAGGATTGACGCAAGCGTCGCCAGCACATTGCTGCGCACGATCTCTTGTCCGAACACCAGTCCTGCGAAGATGCAAATGACTGTGATCAGCGGTCCCACGGCGAAGATGGAGTAAAAGGCGAGTGCGGCACCCAGCCGCGCATCGTTATGACGAAGCCACTGACTTCCGGCTGCTTGCAACAAGGGCCACCATCCGACATCGATGGCAGTTTCGTCCCTTGGCCGGTCCTGCGCCATGGCGGAAATCCTCAAGCGATTCGAGGTCAACTCGCTTTCTTGAACTTTTGAATGCCGCGTCGAACGAGCTTGGTCGCATGATCGGCGTTGCAGTCTCGAAGCGGCTTGAACTTCTTTCCATCCAACTTGTTGTATTCGACGAAGAACGCCTTCACGTCGTGCAACAAGTGAGGCGGCAAGTCTTTCAGTTGGCTGACTCCGGTATGCGAGTGGGCATGCTCGGCGACGGCGACCAGCCGATCATTGCGTTCCCAACTTTCGCCTTTTTCCTTCTGTTTGGCCTGGATTGCCCCGATCAGGCGCGCCTTTAGCAGGCATCCCGCCATCGCCGGAAAGTCCAGCAGTACCAAAACATCGAGGGGGTCGCCGTCGTCGCCCAGCGTCGAGGGGATGAGACCGAAGTCATAGGGAAAGATCATTCCCTCGGGAAGAACCTTCGCCAGCTCGAAGCAGTCTGTGGTGGGATTGTAATCGTACTTGTTGTGGCTGCCCTTGGGCGTCTCGATCACAACTTGCAGTGCGTCATCGTCCGCATCGAAGGTTGGCAATGCGGAAAGAAGCGTGGGGCGTTTCATGGAGCGAGCCGCTCAATGGATCCGACCAATTAATCCCAGGCTGACCAAAGAGTTCCCATCGACGCGAGGAGTGGCACGCGCTTGAGCGCCGTAGTGACCGCCCTCTGCGCGTCGGAATAGCTTTCACTCTCCGGAGCGGCCCGAACATCGAGGACGTAGTGAGCGTTAAACGCTCGACGGATTGGCACCGACTTTGCAGGCTGATCGCCGACATTATTCACGAACACCGCGGCATCGAGATGGCTCCCGCAAAGCCGCGCGATTTCTCTGCAGCACCTACATTGCCACTGCCACGGCTATCGTGACGACACTGACAAAGCCGAAGAAGGCACGCGCGATTTGGGAAATTTCCCAGCGCTGCTGCCATGCGGGCCAGAGATTCTCGAATTCCTTGAGCGCCAGTGCCTCAGTCGTGGCTGAGAGTCCGTAGAAACGCCGCGACGCATGGTGGCCTGCCGGGCTCCTATGGATCCAAAATTTGTCGACTGGATACGTGATCGTCCAATAAACCGCTTGCATGGCTATAAGCGAGGAAAACCCCGCTGCGACCCAGTTGAACTGCTCAGTGCCGCCCGGAGTCATGAGAAGAAGGGCAAAAGTGAGAATTACCCCGAGACTTTCGCTGATCGCGCGCCCAAGAGTGAACGCCGGATCGTAGATCCGCTGGATTGCCACATACGTTGATCGGTCAAGCTGCATTTTGCCCGGATATTCGAGTGCGTAGGCCAAAGACAACGCCATCGCAGCGGCAACGAAAACCTCGGCGGAAACTTTCAGAGCGAGCATTACGGGCTCCTGAATCAAAAAGAATAAATCCCTACTGTGAGCCAGGGCGAGGATACAACGAACCGCGCCAGACCAGAATTGGACCGCCGGTTGCGGGCTTCGACTCTTCCTTAACGTCTGCGTGATCGTCGCCGACGTGACCTGTGAGTGAAGCTCTTTTTTCAGATAACATCGGACTGGTCACACTTCTCAGGGAGTTCGACGTGCGCCTCGTACTTCCGGCTCTGTCTGCCGTAATCGGTCTCGTCTTTGCCGTTTCCCCAGCAATGGCTGAGCCTGCTTCTCGCACCGCGGAAAATGGTATGCAGTGCTTCTCGATCCGCAATTTCCAGAATTGGAAAGCGCGCGATGCCAGGACGCTCTACATTCGCGTCGATCCGCAACGGTATTTCCGACTCGATCTGGCGGCATCCTGTCCGGCGCTGTTGTCGCAGAACTCGCATCTGATCACCAAATGGCGAAGTTCGAGCTGGGTCTGCTCGGCAACAGATTGGGATCTCACAGTGAGCGAAGACCCGATGCGCGGCTTCGCATCGCCCTGCATCGTGAAGACCATGACGGCTCTCACCGAGAGCGAAGCGGGCGCAATTCCGAAGAAGTTCAGGCCTTAAGCGCGGGCTACACGGCGAACCATTCTCCGCGATTGAGCGGTGACCGGTCGCTGATCCAGCCGAACAAAGACATCGACATTCTTCGGAGGATGCGCGCCGTTGCCGCCGATCCCGACGGGATGGGTCAAAGAGCCCGCTGCCTTCAAAAGAGAAGCGATTTCCGGAGCTTACTGTTTTTCAATAAGACTATTTACTGAATATCGATAATTGTGTATCGTATATCGGTAAGTAATCCGGAGAATCCGAATGGAGTCGTTCAGCAGCTTCCTACCGAAGCTTTTTCGCTGGGTCTTTACGGCCCTGGTCGTGCTCATGGTCATCGGTGCCTTGGGCATCTGCGTTGCAATGATCATCGACCCCGGGCTTCCTGCCGGCACCCATTTCGGTCCGAAGGACGTCGAGATCCTGGGCCAGCCTGGCACGATTGCGCTTCGGCCCGTCGGGAGCGACTCCAATTTCACGGTCACGGCGCTGCGCAACACCGTCTCCATCTCCATCGAGAAGGCAGGTGGGTTCATTCAGGTTCTGGTGCGCAATGGTTTGCCGGTGGCCCTGATGCATGTGGTCTTTCTCGGCGCATTGTTTGAGCTTCTGCGCCGGCTCTTTCGCAATGTCGAACGCGGCGAAAGCTTCACCCGCCAAACTGTGCTCATGGTTCAGTTCGTCGGCTTGACGCTGATCGTATTCTCGATCTTGTCGGCGTTCGCGGAGAGTTGGTTCTGGCACGCGGCATATGGTTACGCCGCGAGTCACGCCACGCTCACTGTCCAGGGAAATCAGCTTCATCTGCCCGCAATGAATGGTGCCCCGTTCCCGCGCAGCCAAGGCGGCAGTCCGATCTTCTTCTCGGGTCTCCTGGTGCTTGCTCTGTCGGAAGTGTTCCGCCAGGGACTTGCGCTCAAGTCTGAACACGATTTGACGGTCTGAGCTCCTCATGGCCATCAAGCTCAACCTCGATCGCGTCATGCTCGAGCGCCGAATCTCGCTGACGGATCTCGCCGAGAAGGTCGGCATCACGCTGGCCAATCTCTCGATCCTCAAGACCAACAAGGCCCGCGCGATCCGCTTTACGACACTCGACGCGCTTTGCCGAGAACTCCAATGCCAGCCAGGCGAACTGCTCGAATTCGTCGCCCAGGATGCGCGTGAGGAGGTCCAACCCGAGCAAGTATCAAGCGCACCGGAGGGCCGTTCATGATGCCTCAGCTTAGCGAAACGGTCTTCGCCTCGGGCGGCACGTTTTTCTATCAACTCCTGCACGTCGGTGAAGGTATCGGCGGCACGTTGTTCGGGTTCATTCTTACGCGTCTGGAATTCGTCGCGCTCTATCCCGCAAGCGCCGTGACGGGGCTCTTGGCCAATTTGTTCATCGGCTGGTGGCTAACGGGCGCCAACCTCAGAATTTCGAGCAGGGATTGGCCGCTTCTGAAGCCGGCGCCCCGCGAGATTGCGCCCTAAAGCTCGCCGCTTGCCACAATTTACCATTTGAATAGAACCTGCGTAGCCGACCCCGCAGCATCTGCCAAGATGGAGAGGATCAGGAATGATCGTGGCCGTCGCTCGACACTGCGTTTCCCCCTCGGAATGGTGGTCGGGCGGCGGTCTTTTGACGAGTCGTCCTTAGAGTCCGGACTTCATTTGGACAGTCCAGTTACCTGAGTCACCCTTAATCGCCCGCACCTCAAAGTGCGAAATCGCGTTTCCCGGAAGGTCGAAGGTGCAATTGTAGCCGGGTTCGCCATTTGCCTTCTCGCAGCGGAAGTTTTGCACTTGGTCGACTTTAGGTGCGTCGGGCTGGCCGCTTCCGCCCATGCTCGCGATGAAGGCATTAAAAACGTCTTCCTTTGTCGGCTCGTCTCCGCTTCCGCCACAAGCTGCGAGGCTCAACGACATGACGATGCCAACGACCAGCTTTGCCACGGCTTTCATTGCAGTTCCCACTCTACTTTGAGCAAAAAGGTAGCGAATGGCGGGACCGATTCAAAGTGCGGAGATGCAAGCTGTTGGAGCTTTTGCGGCAGACGTCAATTCGCGGAACTGCCGCAAAACGGTATAATGCAAGAGGACCTTCCGAGGGGCCCGAGGGCGGAAATTGTGGAAATGCATTGCACAAATTGCGGGACGAAAAACCGCGACGGCCGGAAGTTCTGCGCCGAGTGCGGCTTTTCCCTTGCGTCAAAGTGCGTCCAGTGCGGCGCATCGAATGAGGCGCGGGAGAAGTTCTGTGGCGACTGCGGCGCGTCTTTGGAAGTGGTTGCGACGCCTTCCGACCATCAACCCACGTCACACACCGCTGCGCCGATAGACGGAGAGCGCCGTCATTTGACGGTCCTGTTTTGCGACCTCGTCGAGTCGACGGCCATAGCTTCGGGGCTTGATCCGGAAGAGTGGCGTGACATCGCGGCCAAGTATCAGGTTGCTGCTGCGGAAGCAGCTCAAAGATTGCGCGGCCACGTCGCCAAATACCTCGGTGACGGACTCCTAGTCTTTTTTGGCTACCCACGCGCTCATGAGGACGATGTCGAGTGCGCAGTGCGAGCGGGACTTGCGATCGTTGATGCGATTGCTTCCATCAATGCTCGCCTTGAGGCAGAGAGACCGTCAATCAAGCTTTCCGTTCGCGTCGGTATTCATGCAGGTTCCGCCGTGGTGGGCCAGGGTGGAGGCAGCGAAGCCGACGTATTCGGTGAAGTTCCCAACGTCGCTGCGCGCGTCCAGGCCGAAGCGCAGCCAAACTCTGTCCTTATCACGGGAGCCGTAAATCAACTCGTTTCGGGTCTTTTTGTCGTGGAGGATTGTGGAGCACATGCGCTCAAGGGCATCAAAGAGACTGTCCAGCTCTATCGCGTCATTCAACCGAGCGCGGCGCGTCGACGAATCCACCGCACCGCATCGCGCGCCACCGCACGCTTTGTTGGACGCGATGACGAGACGGCCCTGCTCTTGAGCCGTTGGGAGAGATCACGAGAAGGCCGCGGTCAGGTCGTGACGTTGATCGGAGAACCGGGAATAGGCAAATCGCGCCTGGTTGAGGAGTTTCGTGGCCACATCAAGGATCATTCGCATCTCTGGGTAGAGTGCGGCGGAGAACCCTTCTTCGAGAAGACACCCTTTCACCCGGTCATCGAGATGCTCAATCATGGATTGGGGTGGCGGGGCGACGAAAGCCTGGAAGAACGCCTGGGTATACTCGAGCGCTCGCTCGAATTGTTCGGGGTGAACCCTTCCGAGGCAGTGCCGTTGATCGGCGAGATGCTGAATCTTTCCGTTGTGGAAAAGCATCCGCCCCTGGCGCTCGCGCCGGACCAAAAACGGAAACACTTGCTTGCCGCGCTCGCAAAATGGGTGTTCGGCGCAGCGAATACGCAGCCGATGGTTATCGCGGCGGAAGACATGCAGTGGGTCGATCCATCGACGCTCGAGCTGATGAAGATGTTGGTCGAGCAGAGCGCGAGCCGCCGGCTCATGCTCCTCTTCACGGCACGACCCGAATTTGATGCCCCGTGGCCGATGCGCGCGCATCATACGCAGATCACGCTGAGTCGTCTTGAAGATCGGCACACACGCGAAATGATTGCCAGTGTGGCCGCGCGCGTCGTGCTAGACAACGACGTCATTGATGCCGTTGTGAAGCGCGCCGATGGCGTTCCGCTGTTCGCCGAGGAGCTGACGCGCCTGATAGTCGAGGGCAATCCTCGCACCGCATCGCGTGAGATTCCTGCCACCTTGCACGACTCCCTGTTGGCGCGGCTCGACGCACTCGATCCCACCGCCAGAGACGTGGTGCAGGTCGCGGCGGTGCTCGGCCGGGACTTTTCCTATCCGCTGCTTCAGGCCGTTACACAGTTGAACGAATCCCAATTGCAGCCGGCACTGAGCGCACTCTCCGATGCCGAATTGATCTACACGAACGGAATTCCGCCGGATGCGTCCTATCAGTTCAAACACGCGCTCGTTCGCGACGCTGCCTACGATGCCCTGCTCAAAAGTCGGCGCAAGGTTCTGCATCGGCGCGTCGCCGAAACTCTCTCCAAAGAATTTCCGGCATTGGCTGAGGCGAAGCCCGAAATTCTCGCGCGACACTGGACCGACGCGGGTGAGGGCGTTTTAGCGGTCGATGCGTGGCGCAGGGCCGCGGATCATTCGATGGTCGCCAGTGCTTACGCGGAGGCAGAGGCCAGTGTGCGTCAGGCCTTGACGGTGCTGAGCGGAATGGACCAAACGGCGACGGAGCACCACAGCCAAGAATTGGCGCTTCAACTGGCGCTGGCACAAGTGCTCATAACAACGAAGGGCTGGTCCAACACCGACACGGCAGCGGCATTTGCGCGGGCCAGAGTGTTGGCTGAACGCACCGGCGGGGCCGAAGCGCTGCCGGCTTTCATTGGCCTGTGGGCGGCGGCAATGCCGCGCTGCGAGTTTTCCGAATCAAGAGTTCTTGCTGACACGGTGCTCGAAATAGCCCAGCAAGTGAAAAATCCGCGTTACTTGGTCAGTGCGCATTTCGAACAGGGACTGACGCACTTGTATCTCGGAGACCCGGTTAAAGGTCGCCAACATCTGGCTGAGGCGATCAAGTATTACCAAGAAGAAGATTTTTACGGCATCCCCGACGACCAAGGTGCGCATGCTCACGGGTTCAAGAGCCACGCGGAATGGTTGCTCGGCTACCCTGACGAATCCTTGCGTCATCGCGACGATGGCTGTCGGCTTGCCCGCCGCTTGAGCAAGCAGTTCGCCCTGGCCTTTGGAAATACGCTTAAAGCTTACACGGACGGGCTGCGCGGCGATTTCGACGCGGCGATTGCCGCCGCCGACGAGTGCATCAGTATTTGCGAGAAGATGCGAATCCCCGTTATCGGCTCGCTCAGTGGAGTTTTTGGCTACTATGCTCGAGCCCAGGCGGGGGAGATCGACGGTGCGGCGGAGCAAATAAAGAATGCCATGGCGGAACTGAGCGCGGCCGAGTTCCATTTGGTTCGCTCACACAATCTATGCCGATTGGCCGAGACGCAGGCACTGACGAATGCGCTGAGCGACGCTTTCGACTCGATTGAACTCGCGCTCGCCACCAACCCCGACGAGTTGATCTTCCGTCCTCTTCTGTTCCGGGTCCGAGGTGAACTGAGGCTGCGCCGAGAGCCAACAGGAAAAACCGAGCTTGAGTTGGCTGAGCGAGACTTCCGCGAAGCCATTTCGCTGGCGCAAAAAATGTCGACGAAATCGCTGGAGCTTCGCGCAACGAGTTGCCTGGCGCGCCTGCTGCGGGACTCAGGCCGGCGCCAAGAAGCTCTTTCCGCCTTAAACAATATCTATGGCTGGTTCACCGAGGGGTTTGACACAGCCGACTTGAAGGAAGCCCGGGCTCTCCTGCGGGAACTGAGCGCGTGAATGCAAAAAGCCGGTCGTTTGCCACGACCGGTACTCTCTGTCTCTAACGTATGCTTTCATAACCTCCGCGCACGCCCTTTGGCGACAGCACGATTTGCCCGACGCCGATATGCCGGCAGCGAAATGCGCCTGCGGTTTCGAGCAGAAAGTACTCCCACATCTTGCAGAAACGCGTGCCATATTTGCGCTCGATCTCGGCGCGATTGCTTTGGAATTTGGCGTTCCAAGCCATCAAGGTCTTGTCGTAATCGAGGCCCAGATTGTGGACGTCTTCGATCACAAAGAGTCCTTCCACGGCGGTGGCGATCTCGCCGATCGTGGGCAGATCGGCATTGGGAAAGAAGTACTTATCCTGCCAGGGTTCGATCACGGGATAGCGCTCATTCTCCCAATTCGTGTGCAGAAGAAAGAGCCCGTCATCCTTCATATAGCTGCGCACGCGCTCAAAATAGGTTCGATGATTTCTCGCGCCCACTTGCTCGAACATTTCGACCGAAACCACATGGTCGACTTTCGGGCCCCGATAATTGCGATAGTCATCGAGCATCGGATAGATCGGCGCACCGGCGTATCTGCTCTTGATATACTCGACCTGCACTTTCGAAACCGTCACGCCGTGACAAACCGCGCCATAGCGTTCTGCGGCAAAACCGACGAACGAACCCCATCCGCAGCCGATGTCGAGTACGCTCTCGCCCTTGCGCAGGCCGATTTTTCTGCAGATGAGATCAAGCTTTGCGTCTTGCGCATCGTCGAGCGTGGCGGCGGACTTCCAATAACCGCAAGACCCCGCCACGCGCGTGTCGAAAGTCGCCTCGAAGACCTCCGCAGGTAGATTGTAGTAGACGTCGGCGCACTTCCCGGCCCGCGCCACGCTCTGTCGATTCTGCAGCCTCTCGCTTGCGACCATCAATGCGACCGGCAAGGTGAGCCCGAGTTGCTCGCCAAGCCGCGCACTGATCACGCGCTCGAAGAGTTCGTCCAAGGCGACGCAATCCCAATCACCGTCCATATACGCTTCGCCAAGACCGAGCGAGCCGTGAGACAAAATCCGCGAGTAGAGGCGATCGTTATGGACTTTAATATCCCACGCGTTACTGCCATCGAAAGCGACGCCGGCGCGCGCAAAAAGGTCCGACACCACCTTCTGACTATTGCGCAAAAGGGCGGGAACGACGCGAAGTCGCGGCCAATGGCTAATTCGACTCGTATTCGCAAGAGCGCGATCCATGAGCGGCTGCATCGCCGCGGTTGCATGCGTGTCTGAGATGTCTCGAGAACTCATTCGTTCCTCCCCCCAACCATCCCTGGGCGCAATGTTAACTTTTGCCGGCGCCAGTTTCTACGATCTTCTCTCGGCGCCATCCCACAATCTCCGCCGCTTTGCAGCGTCGCTTCGGCGAGCCCGTTGGCTGGGGCGGAGCGCAGCCTTTGCCATGATCGCTTTGAGCCTGGTCGCGGCTTTTCTCCTTGCTCTTAGAGGTCTTTCGTTTCCCGACCCGAAGGTCGCGCTCACCAGTTGGTACACGACCGCGGGTTGGGTTGCGGGCATTCCTGCCATCCCATGGATGATTCCATGCGTGATGGGCATAGTCTTGCTCTGGCGCGCGGGCTCCAGACAAATCGAATAACACCAACTGTCTGCTTTGGGTCGAAAGCGGTCGCTCGCTGGAGCCCGTCGGCGCAATGCCAATTTCCGCTCCGGACATGTAAGCTGCCAGTCCACAGAGGGAGGATAACAATGGGTATTTTGTCGTGGCTGGTTCTGGGGCTGATCGCAGGCTTTATCGGCAGCAAAATCGTCAACAAATCCGGTGAGGGGCTGATCCTCGACATCGTACTCGGAATCGTGGGCGCGATCGTCGGTGGATACATCTTTACGTTCTTCGGACACTCCGGAGTCACTGGGCTCAATCTGTACAGCATGTTCGTGGCGGTGATCGGCGCGATCGTGGTGTTGTTGATCTACCACGCGGTCGTCCGCAGGACCTGAGCCCGCCAGCCAGAGGGACCCGCGGGTGCAGTCACCCGAAGACACCCGAAAGATCGGGCAGATCTGGGATTAGCTTGCGCCAGAAAGATGGCGAAGGGGCTAGACGGCCGGACCCTCCCCTTCGGCATCAGCGCGCATTTCGCTGTCGATGGCCTTGATTGCTCCGAGAACTGCATGCGGGTCCGAGCGTACCGACATTTCGTGCGCTTCGGAATCGACGCGATCGCGAACTTCAGGACTATCGCGCCGCAGTTCTTCAACAAGTTCGATGACCTTCGCAACCTTCTGCTCCGTGAGAGATGCAAGTTCGAGGGTCATCTGACCGCGGACATCGGCAAGCCGGTCGGCGTTTCTTTGTGTCACAAGGATCAGAATCGCCATCACCAGCGCCGACACGGTGGCGGCAAGTTCGAGCCAAGCGAAGGGCGGCGGATCGAGTGGACGCAGTCCCAGGAACGAGGCGGCCGCGTTTTCGACTGTCCAAAGAACGACCGCAGCGCAAACCAACCCGAGAAAGAAGGGCCGGCCCGCGAACGCTGTCAGCCGATCGAGGGAGCGCTGCGCCTGTGATGCGTCTTGATGGTGCTTGGCGTGCAGCATCGTGATCGAGCGAACAGTTTGCTCGACGTGCGCAGGCATGGATTCCGGATTGGGGCTCGCAGGGTCCATGGTTGAACTCCGTTTGTGAATCCCGCCCACATATTCCTAACAACGACACCTGCAAGATGCGCGGACCAGTCCAGCCCGCGCAATCTCTTTATCTCAACGTGTTTGGCTTAGCGTGATCGAGCCGACACCTGCTGCGACGTTCAAGCCCCGGTCGCCCGAAACACTCAAAGGCTGGAGGGCGAAGGATTTGTCAAAACCGCCGACGAGCACGTTGGCACCGAGTCCGACACCGACCGTGGCGCTCGCTGTCGCTCCCACATAGTCGCCATCCAGAGCACCTGGGCGCGTGTCCGAGGTTGGCGCAAATACACCCCATACCAGCACGCCGCCTTCGGTGTATCCGATGTCCACGCCGAACTTGGAGATCGAGCCGCTATAATGCTCGGCATTGCCACGGTTTTGACGAAACGTGCAGTGCAGGTCCTTGGAAGATCCGAAAACAAGGCCCCAACCGCTGGCGACATTGCAGGTCAGCGACCCGACCTTGACGCCATGCGGCGATGCCTGTGCGGGCGTTACCAGCGCTAGAACGCCGATAGCAGCGGCACTAAGTGCCAGTCGATGTGATTTCAACATTTCAAAATGTTCCTTTGATTGGGGTTGGGCACGCGGACCAAGAGGATCCACCCGACCAACCGAGTGCGCGATTTGCTCGTTCGTGTAAAAGTTGGCTTATTCGAGATACCAATTGCCGTCATTCTGGCGGCAGGCGGTTCCTTGACGATCAAACTGCTGACCGTTGCGATACGTCACCTCGGTGAAGTCGCGACAGACATTGCCGCTGCGCGAATATTCGCGGGTCGGGGTGAAGCTGCCATAGCTGCTGCCTTGTTCATTGCGCCACTCATAGCGTTGACCGATGCGACCATCGAAACCCGCACTGTAAGACGTCAACGCGTAGCGACGATCGTTGCAGCTGATATCGCGGGCGATTGAGTTGCCTGCGAGTCCACCCAAAATGACACCGCCGACAGTGGCGGCCGTGCGAGTATCGCCGTGGCCAATCTGATTGCCAATCACGCCGCCGGCGATGGCGCCGACAACCGTTCCGGCCGCTGCATCGTTGGTGCAGTCACTGCCGTAATAGTATGCGCCGCGTTCATAGCCATGACTCTGACCGCGAATACGATAGGCATCTGCCCGATAGTTGTCGTTTCGGTTGCGGCGCGCATAGCCGTCGTCATAGCCATAATTGTAGCCATTGGCGTAGGCCGATTGATCCCGATCGCTGTCTTGGTAGCGGCTGGATCCAAAGTGGCTGTCGTTCGGCTGATGGGTGAAGTCGCCGGGATCGGCGCTGGCGACGCCGCCGCTGAGCGCAACGATCGCGCCAGCCAGCAACATGCTCGACTTGTTCAACATAATCTGTTCCTTAGGTGATGCCCGCGCGAGCTTCCGAAGGGAAATGGCGCCGGATAGGGGGAGCGCCTACGCGCTCACTCCCAACAACAACTATCTCGGCAGAGTTTTGTTCCCTACACCTACAAACTTTTGTCTCCGGCCGGGCTACGACATCATGCGCGCAACGATCCTTCCCGTAGGCGTCGGCATCAGTCCGCCCGTGCCAATCGAAATCAAACCCATGGACTGCAGCCGCTCGCGATGAGTGATCGACACCGCGCCTGCTCACAAAGCTGCACTTGATAATGTGGCGCAGGGCACGCGAGTTCCGCCGCTGTCAAATCCGAACTCCGGGTGAACTGATCCACCTCGGCTCAGGCGGCGCGCGGAAAGCACGAAATGAACGACGCGCTCGTGATCGTGACCGACATACCGGTCGGCCCGGAGACCGTGTCGACCTCGGCGTGGAGTTGGTTGGCGAGCGCCTTGACGAGGCTGGTGCCGAGACCGCTTTGTACCGGGCCGTCGTCCTCGCTATTGCCGATGCCGTTGTCAGCCACCGAAAGACGCCAAGTCTTGTTGTTGACTTCATAGCGGACGAGCACGACAGCGCTTGGCGGCTGTCGTGGAAAGGCATATTTCAAGGCGTTAATTACCAATTCCGTGACGATCAAGCCGAGGCTCACGGCATCCCCGGACACCATACTTCCGTCATCGGCTTCGACCTGGAGCTTGGCCGAGGAGGCATCGCCGATCATCGATTGCGCGAGCGAGGAGCAGAGTTTGGTCAGGTAGGGTCCGATCTCGATCAAGTCGGCGCTGCCGGAAGATTCGAGGTGCTTTTGCACAGCGGCAATGGACATCACCCGACGATGGGCGTCTTGGAGATGCTGCCGTGTCTCTTCCGAATTGACTGCCCGCGCCTTGAGCAGCAGAACGCTTGCGATGATCTGCAGGCTGTTCGCGATCCGGTGTTGCATCTCCTCCATCAGGACTTGCCGGTGGGCAACCAGTTCATCGGCCCGCAGCTTGAGCGCTTCCTTTTCTTCTTCTATCGCACGGCGCACCGTGATGTCCTCGAACTCGAGCAGCATCAGAGGCGTCGCGTGGCCCCTGACCGACATTCGATGGGCGTGAACGCGCATGATGCGTCTGCTGATGCGGGCAAAATCGTGGGCGAACTCAGAATCCTCGACACCGTTGGGACCAGTGAGGCAACGCTCGAGCAGCGCGCGAAGATCGGGAATGTCCCATCGTGCATTCTCCAGCGCGAACAGCGAAGTATCGCTGACCGCAGCAGATTCGATCTCGAACGAGCGCAGGAATGAGCCGCTGGCAAAGAGGATCTTGAAGTCGGCGTCCAGGACAAGCAACGGCTCGCGGATGGTATCCACGATCATTTGCGCGAACGTCCGCGCATCGTCGACTTGGCTGAAAAGCCTTTGCAACCGCCATCTTTCCGAGTGAAAGCCGACCCTACGCCCTTTGCGGCACAATAGCAAAACGGATCGGGAACAAATCGGCCGCTCGTTCGTTTCCATAGCAAGCGAGCACTGTCCCGTCATGGATCGGACACTGTCCGATCCATGGAGAATATCCCAAATGACCATTCGCAATCTGTTGACGACGAGCGCGATTGCCGCGCTGGTCGGACTTGGCGCAATTGTATCGACCACGGTGGGCGCCGACGCCCGCACGGTCTGCAACCGCGACGGCGATTGCTGGCACGAGAGTAGCCGGTATGACTATCCGGCAACGGTCGGATTCCGATTCCACACCAATAGCTGGCACAGGCATCACCACGATCACTACAACTGGCGCGACAACCATGACGGCCGTGGCTATTACCGTCAGGGCGTGTGGGTTTCGTTCTAGCTCGAACCAAACAGGGCGGGAAGCGAACCTAGGTCCGCTTCCCGCCACAAAATATTCGGAAGAAGACGATGACTTATGGACCCAACGCCTTGCATTTCACCGGGCAAATGCCGAGACGTTCGGAGCCTGGGGCCGAAGTCGTAATCGACCAACATTGGGCGCTCTTTAACGCGGCGCGACGGCAGTGGCTGTTGGCGACAGTCGTGGGCCTCGAGAATGACAAAGCCATCTTGAGATACGACCCTGGCTACATGATGAACCCTCCCGACAACGCTTCGACCATCGACGTGACATCGCTGCTAACAACTCCGATGCGATTTCGCCTCGCTGAATGAAAGGACGCAGCGCTCGGCTTCAGCGTGCGTAGTTTTGCGTCTGTGAGAGGCATGTTGGTACGCCGCAAAAAGTGTTGGTACAGGTCATGTTTTGTACCAACAATTTACGCTTGTGCCGGCGAACGACCAGGACCTCGAGCGAACGAATGTCCTTATTTCAGTTGACTATTTTGTTCATCTTGGACGCGTGCGAACACAGGCGAACAAAACGTGAGTGGGCCCGGGAGGACTCGAACCTCCGACCAGACCGTTATGAGCGGTCAGCTCTAACCACCTGAGCTACAGGCCCCGCCGCGTCCATAGCAGGATTTTGCGCGCTTTCGAAACTCGCCCAAATCGGCAGCTTGCGGTTATCATTGGTCGTCCGAAAAACCGAAAGGACTCCTCGATGCGCCGATCGCTGCCCTCTGCCGCGGCACTTGTCCTGGCGCTCGCCGCCGCCTCTCCATCCCACGCCGCTGCACCCGGCACGCTCAGTGTCTCCGGACAGGGAGAAATGCGCGCCGCGCCGGATCAGGCCGTGCTCTCCACCGGCGTTGCGACCACGGCGCCCACGGCGGCAGCGGCGCTCACCGAGAATGCGCAGAAGATGAACGCGGTCTTCGCGACCCTCAAGCGTCTCGGCGTTCCCGATAGGTCGATTCAGACCTCCAACTTCACGGTGTCGCCGCAATATCCGCCCTACAACGCCAACGAGTCCGGATTGCAAAAGATCGTCGGCTATACGGTTTCGAACCAGGTCTCTATCACGCTCGATGATCCCAAAAAGCTCGGCGCGACACTCGATGCCCTGGTCGCGGCAGGTTCGAACCAGATCAACTCCGTGGGCTTCGTCATTCGCGACACGGCCGCGCTTCTGGTGAAGGCGCGCGCCGCCGCGGTCGCCGACGCAATCGCGCGCGCCCACACGTACGCCGGTGCCGCCGGCGTCACGCTGGGCCCGATCCTGACCATACAAGAAGGGGCGAGCGAAGGACCGCGTCCGATGTACGACATGGTCGTGACGGCGCAACGCGCCCCCGCGCCGACGCCGACCGCGCCAGGCGAGCAGAGCGTGAACGCGAGCGTGACGGTCGTCTTCTCCATCAGCACCCCATAATCCGGTCTGCTCCAACTTATCCTCACCGAGTTTGCGTAAGACATGCTCTGGACATTGCAACCATTGGCCTTATTCGTTTTCGACTTTGTCCTACCCCTCCCCCCGCATGGTGCGCGAATTTGCGTTGGTTTTCTGGAACAAAACATTCATTCGTGTACGCAGATGCTTCAGCAACGGAATTGTGCGTAGTTTTTTGAATTTCATCGCATCTCTCCCCCACTGATGTCTCAGGTTTGCTTGTCTTCACCCCGCTCGTGAGAGATAGGTGCGCGACAGCGTCACGGGAACGCGGATAAGTTCGAGAGTTGCGAATAAATCCGCGCGAGGACATTCAAGGCGTTGCGGGCAAAAGTACCGACTTAGCGCGAAGACATATCCTCATCCTTCGACAAGCTCAGGATGAGGTTCTTGTTTTCCTCCCCCGTTTACGGGGAGGTGCTGAGCGCAGCGAAGCGGTGGGGGGAACAGCGTCAATATTCCGCTCACCCGACGCTGCTTGCGCAGCATCGACCTCTCCCGCACGCGGAAGAGGCCGCTAGTGCGCGGTCTTCGCCTCGAGCGCGTCGATCTGATCCATGGCGCGATTCATGCGCGCCAAAAGCGCCTGGTACGGAGCCGGTGACGCCATATCGAGACCGGCTTTCTTGTAGATGTTGTACGGATAATCCGCACCGCCCGTCTTCAAGAGCGCGATGAAGCGGTCCTGCGCGGGTTTTCCCTCATGCTCGATGGCATCGGCGAAGGCGGCAGCTCCCGCCATCGACGTCGCATACTGCCAGACATAGAAGCCGTAATAGAAGTGCGGGATGAACTCCCACTCGTCGCAATAGGCGGGATCGATCGTCATCACGCCTTCGGCATCGCCGTGATATTTCTTGAGCAGGCCGCAATAAATCTCGCTCATGCGCTTGCCCGAGAGCGCGCCGCCACGCTCCACCTCTTCATGGATCGCGAGCTGGAATTCGGCGAACATTGTTTGGCGAAAGAATGTAGCGCGCATCAGTTCCAGCGCCTCGCCCAGATAGAAAAGCTTTTCTGCGTCGGTCTTGGCATGCGCGACCATGTAGTCGCTGAGCAGCATTTCGTTGGTGATCGAGGCGGTTTCCGCCGTGAAGGTCGAATAGTTCGACTTCTCGAACGGCTGCGCATCATGGGTCAAAAGCGTGTGAACGGCATGGCCCCATTCATGCACGAAGGTCGACAGCGAATAGTAGTCGTCGTGGTTGTTGAAGTGCAGATAGGGATGCACGTCATAGGCCGCGCCCTGCATATAGGCTCCGCCCGCCTTGCCCGCGCGCGGCAAGAGATCCATCCAGCGCCCGGCAAATCCCTGCTTCAGCTTCGCCACATACTCCGGGCCATATTGCGCGGTGACGTCGAGCGCGATGCGTTCGGAATCCGCGACCGTAAAGCGCGGCGGCGATTTGGTTTCGAACATGCTGGGATAGATGTCGTAATAGTTGAGCTGGTCGGTGATGCCGAGCAGCTTTTTGCGCAGTTTCAGATAGCGATACATCGTCGGAAGGCCGGCATTGGCCTGGGCGACGAGCTGGCGATAAACGCTTTCGGGCATGTTGTCGGCGAAGACCGCCGCCGCCAGCGAATTTGGGAAGTGACGCACATTGGCATTGAAGATCTCGCCCATCACCTGCGTGGTGAGCGTTGCGCCGAGCGTATCCTGGTACTTCCTCCATGTGCCCCAAAAGGCGTCGAACACCAGCTTCCGATCGGCGCGATTGGCGCTGGTGCGGTATTTCGAATAACTGCCCTGATCGATCGTGACTTTGGTTCCATCCGCCAGCGTCACGGTCGGAAAGGGAACCTCGCCATTGGCGAGCACGCTATAGATCGCGTTCGGCTGCGCCATCAGATTGCCGGTCGCCGCAAGCACGCCCTCGCTTTCCGTACTGAGCGTGTGGGGCGCGCTGCGCAGCACATTGTCGAGGAAGAAATCGAAACGGTGCGCGAGCTCCGGTTCCTGTTTTTCGAAGGCCAAGACCTTCTTGGATCCAAGCGCGATGATTTCGGGCGTGACCCAAGCGGTCTTTTCGCCCAACTGCGTATTCAGTGCCGCCGCGAGCTGCTGACGTTCCTGATTTTGCGCGATGCGCACATCTTCATCGGCCTTGAGACCGGCATAGGCGGAAAGTCGCGCATCGCCCCGCTGCACGGCGCTGATGGCATCGAGCGCCGTCAGCATCGCCTTCGCGCTCTTGCCCAAGGTTCCCTTGTATTTGACGAGGGTGTCAGTCACGCCCTTCAGGCGGTCATGTTCCGCGGTCCAGGCTTCGGCGGAGGGATACAATTCGCTTAAGTCCCACATATAGGCGGGATCGACCGCGGCCGGCGCGGTCTCTGTCGCAGGGGCGGCCGAGCGCGCAGCCGGAACAGCGATGACAGCCGTCAGGATCACAGCGATCGCGGCACTTCGAAGCTTCGTCATTTGCGTGGGTCCCCTCGTCGCCAAGACAGTGCTGCACGACACTCGATGCCACAAAAGCGACATATGCTGCAAGAAACCGCGCTCGGGTACGTTCAACTATCGGTGATGGCCGACACCTTTGCTCCCTATCGGTGTTGCGCATCTCTGGGCTATTCTCGCTCGGCCCCTTCCAGCCCAGGAACATCATGACATCCAATCCCTTCTTTGAAGCTTGGACCACACCCTTTGCCGCACCGCCCTTCGATCGCATCCGGCCGGAGCATTTCCGCCCCGCCTATGACAAGGCGATCAGCGAGCATGCCGGCGAGATCGCGGCCATCGCGGACAATGGCGCCGAGCCGACCTTCGAGAACACCATTCTGGCGCTGGAAAAAAGCGGTCGGCTCCTGGCCAAGGTGGAAGCCGTGTTCGCCAACCTGGCGGCCTCGCACACCAACGATCAGATCCAGGAGATCGAGCGTGCGATGGCTCCGCTGCTGGCCAAGCATTGGAACGACATCCATCTCAACGAAAAGCTCTTCCAGCGCATCGATCGGCTGAACGAGAACGTCAAATCGCTCGCTCTCGATGCCGAGAGCCGGCGGGTGCTGGAACGCTATCATCTCGATTTTGTGCGCGCGGGCGCCAAGCTCAAGGATGGCGCACGCGCGCGCTTTGCCGCGATCGTCGAAGAACTCGCCACACTCGGTACGGCGTTCGGTCAAAACGTGCTCGCCGACGAGCAGGACTTCCTCTTGCCGCTCACGGACGGCGATCTGGCCGGCGTGCCGGAATTCGCCCGCGAAGCTGCCGCCGAAACCGCAAAGGAACGCGGTGTTGACGCGCCCTTCGCCGCCACCACGTCGCGCTCGAGCGTCGAGCCGATCCTGCAGTTCGCGGACAATCGCGAGCTGCGCGAGAAGGTATTCAAGGCATGGACCTCGCGCGGCGACAACGCCAATGCGCACAACAACCGGGCGATCATCGCGAAGACCGTCAATCTGCGCGCCGAACGCGCCAAGCTTTTGGGTTACCCGACCTTCGCGCACTACAAGCTCGCGGACAAAATGGCGAAGACCCCTGAGAATGCGCGCCGCCTGCTCGATCAGGTCTGGATGCCGGCGCGCAAGCGCGCCCAGGAGGAAGCGCGGGGCTTGCAGGAAATCATCGCCGAGGAAGGCGGCAATTTCGCGTTGGCGGCGTGGGATTGGCGCTACTACGCCGAGAAGCTGCGCAAGAAGCGCTACGATCTCGACGAGGCGGAGATCATGCCCTACTTCCAGCTCGAAAAGATGATCGAGGCGGCGTTCGACACCGCGCATCGCCTCTTCGGCCTCGACTTCACCGAGCGGCACGACATTCCGATCTATCATCCCGATGTGCGCGTGTGGGAAGTTACGCGCCGGGGCGCCCATGTCGGCTTGTTCTACGGCGACTATTTCGCCCGCGCCTCCAAGCGCGGCGGCGCCTGGATGAGCTCCTTCCGCGATCAGGAGAATATCGGCGAGAGCGTGACGCCCTTGATCGTCAACACCTGCAATTTCCCCAAGGGCGAGCCGGCCCTTTTGTCGTTCGACGAAGCGAGGACCCTCTTTCACGAATTCGGCCACGGCCTGCACGGACTTCTGTCAAACGTGCGCTATCCCAGGCTCTCCGGCACCAACGTCGCGCTCGATTTCGTCGAGCTGCCGTCGCAGATTTTCGAGCATTGGCTGGAGGTGCCGGAGACGCTGCAACGCTTCGCCGTGCATGCCAGGACGGGCGAGCCGATTCCGACGGCGTTGCTCGAGCGGCTGAACGTGGCGCGCAATTTCAACCAGGGCTTCGCGACCGTCGAGTTCCTGGCGTCGGCGTTCGTCGATCTCGACTACCACGCCGTGATCAACCCGGGCGAACTCGACGTGGAATCTTTCCAGGAAGGCGCCCTGGAGCGGATCGGCATGCCGAAGGAAATCGTCATGCGTCACGCCAGCCCGCACTTTCTGCACATCTTTACGGGCGATGGCTATTCCGCCGGCTATTATTCTTATCTCTGGTCGGAAGTTCTCGACGCCGACGGTTTCGACGCCTTTAAGGAAAAGAAGGATCCCTTCGATCCTTCGACTGCGAAGAAACTGCACGATTACATCTATTCCGCCGGCGGGACGCGCGATTTCGCCGAAGCCTATCGCTTGTTCCGCGGCCGCGACCCGAGCATCGAGCCGCTGCTCGAAGGGCGGGGGCTTGCGGCATGAGGAAACTGTTCGCGTTTGCCGCTGTTGCCTTCTTGCTTGCCGTGCCGGCTCACGCCGCGACCGCACCGACGTTGAAGCTCGCAAGCCTGAAAGATCTGCCCGTCGTCGAAACGCATCCGTATGACGAGCATGCCGATGCCAATGCCGACGTCGCCGCCGCCTTCGCCAAGGCCCGAGTCAGCAAGAAGCGCGTGCTCATCGATCTTGGCGGCAACTGGTGCGGCGATTGCCTTGTGCTTGCCAATCTCATGCAGCTTGCGGAACTCAAGAGCTTCCTCAAGGCGCATTACGAGATTGTGAGCGTCGATGTCGGCCGTTTCGACAAGAACCTGCAGGTGCCGGCGCGCTTTGGAATCACCAAGCGTCTCGAGGGCGTGCCCGCCATCCTCATCGTCGAACCCGACGGCAAGACGCTGGTCGATGCCGGCCATGTTGCCGCGCTGGCCGACGCGCGCCACATGACGCCGCAAGGTCTGGCCGACTGGCTGGCGCAGTGGGCGAAGTAGCGCGCGTGAGCACGATTCACTTCAGCCGGCCGGCCAAGCACGTCGCGTTGCTCGAGCTCGACAATCCGCCGATGAACGCGCTCGGCCGCAGCGCGCGTGCCGCGTTGCTTGCGCGTCTCGACGAGATCGACGCCGACAAAGACGTGCGCTGCATCATCCTGACCGGCAGAGGCCGCGCGTTTTGCGGCGGCGATGATCTCAAGGAACAGGCCGAGGCGCAGAAAGCGAAGAGCTCTGCGCATCTCGGCGAATTCGGCCGCGTGCTCGAGCGCATCGAATCCCATCGCTTGCCGGTGATCGGCGCGATTAACGGCTGGTGCCTCGGCGGCGGATTGGAACTCGCTTCGGTCTGCGACATCCGGATCGCCTCGACCGAGGCAAAGTTCGTTTGCTCGGGCGTCAATGTCGGGCTGATGGCGTCGGCCTATCGCCTGCCGCGGTTGATCGGGGTGGCGCGCGCCAAGCACATGCTCCTGACGGGTTCGCCGCACGATGCGGCGACGGCGCACGCCTTCGGACTCGTCACCGCCGTGCATGCGCCCGACGCGCTCTTGGCAGCAGCGACCCAATTGGCCGAGCGCATCGCGAGCCGCGCGCCCCTGTCCGTCGAGGCAACCAAGCGGACCGCGGGCCTGGCACCCAACCTTTCGCCCGAGGAAGCCGCGAAGGCGAGCGCCAAGGAACTCTCTGTGCTCAGCAAGAGCGCCGATCACAAGGAAGCGCTGGCGGCGTTCATCGCCAAGCGCGAACCGGTGTTCAAACGCGAATAGGGCCGGCCGAGGCGGCGACTTGAAACCCGCCCCGGGCTGGGCGATAACCGCCGCCCAACTTGGAACGCGGGCGTAGCTCAGGGGTAGAGCATAACCTTGCCAAGGTTAGGGTCGGGCGTTCGATTCGCCTCGCCCGCTCCAGGTTTTTCAATGTAAACAGACAGTTATGAAAGCCGCGTTCCGGAAAGGACAGCGTCGATGCCCGATCACGACTGGACGTCCAAAGTCGATGCGCAATTCGTCGGTCTCGTCTCGCCGACGATGCCGCGCATCCAGGCCGGCGGTCATCCCTGCCAGGGCCTTTATTGGACGCCGAAGGGAAAGCGCCCGCGCGTGGCGCTGATCGCGACGCACTACAATGTGGACTTCAGCGAGCATTACATCGCGCCCTACTACGCGGCGCGCGGTTTTGGCTTCCTCGGCTGGAACACGCGCTTTCGCGGCGCGGAAGACCAGTTCGTGCTGGAGCACGCGCTGATCGATATCGGCGTCGGCATGCGCTGGCTGAAGGAGAAGACGGGCGTCGATCAAATCGTCATCCTGGGGAATTCCGGCGGCGGTTCTCTAATGGGCGCCTATCAGGCAGAAGCGCTGGCGCCCACGCTGATGCAAACGGCAAAAGGCGCAACGCGCGATGCGTTGCAGCAATTGCCCCGCGCGGATCTCTACATTTCCCTGAATGCGCACCAGGGACGGCCGGACGTTCTCACCGAGTGGATGGATGCTTCTGTCGTCGACGAATTCGACCCCACCAAGACGGACGAGAGTCTAAACCCGTTCAATCCAGGGAACGGACCGCCTTACAGTGCCGAGTTCATCGCCACCTATCGCGCCGCACAACGCTCGCGCAACCATCGCATCACTGATTGGGCCAAGGCCGAGCTCGCGCGCCTCAACGCCGCCGGCATTCCCGACATTCTCTTCCCGCTTTACCGCACCTGGGCGGACTTACGCTTCATGGACGCTGCGCTCGATCCGTCAGAGCGTCCTTGTCCTGGTTGCTATCGCGGCCATCCGGCGGAGGCGAACCGCTTTCCCGGCATCGGCCGCGCCAATTCGCTGCGCACCTGGCTCTCGATGTGGAGTCTGGAGACCTCGAAGTGCCAGGGCGGCGAGCATCTGGCGAAGATCACCGGGCCCGCACTCGTCGTGCAAAGCACCGCCGACATGGGCGTCTTCCCTTCCGACGCGCGCAAGATCTTCGACGCCATCGGCGCACAGGATAAGAGGTTGGAGATGGTCAAGGGCGCGCACTATTTCGAAGATTCGGAAAGTCACCGCGCGCATGCGGTCGAGTTGATGGCGGGATGGATCAAAGAGAGAAGCTGAGGCGCTAATCTTCGGCGTCGTCACGCTCGCCGCGCGACGCTCGTCCGCGCTCTTTGACTTTAAGATTGGTCATGATCTTGAGCAGAGCGTGGCGCAGATTCGTGACCTCCTGCGCGGAAAGGCCCTTCAATCCCAGCGCATTCACTTCCGCGACGAAGGGCAGAAGCTTGAATTTGAGACGCTTGCCGCGGCTCGTCAGATGGATGTGAATTTTTCGGCGGTCCGATGAACTCTTGCGCCGCCTGACAAGGCCCGCCCGCTCCAACCCGTTGACGGCAGCGACGGTCGTCGGCTCGCGCATGCCCACGCGACGGCTGAGCTCGATCTGCGTCAAGCCGTCTTCGGTCCACAAGATTCGCAAGAATCGCCATTGCCCGCCGGAAACGCCGAACGGCAGCGTGCGTTGCTCGAGCGCGCGCGAATAATAGCGAAATGCGAACCTGAGGAGATAACCGACGCTGTTCTTTGGTTCTTCGAGGCTTTTTTTTGACACAGTTCGCTTGCGACTTGCCATGTCTCTCAACCGTTGCTGCGCCTTCGCACATCGATATGAGCAACACGATCAAAACGCAAACAAACGCGGACGGCTTTTTCGCAATCCGCGCAGCCCAGGGACATCAGCAAAGTAAATTTACAGGAACTTGCACTCTCAATGCTTGGCGCCGGGCTTGTGTGTCTGATCCCATGCCAAATGAGACTGCTGTAAAACATAGGCACGGATCGCGTCGACGTCGCTCTTGGACAAGACATCCTTGAACGAGGCCATGCCGTTGTCCTCGAAAGCGCCATTCAGAACGATGTTCTCGTACTGACCCCAAATCTCGTTCGATGCCAGTCTCAGGTCGGGAACCTCGCCTTCCGATTGGGCGAAGAAGCCGTGGCAGACGAGGCAGTTGCGATGATAGAGCGCGAAGCCTTTGTCGACGAGCGCATTGTCCGCCTTTGTCAGAGGCGGCGGCTCGGTCGGCGGCGTTCCCTCCGGTGCAAGCGGGCGAACCGTTTGTCGACCGCCAAGCTTGAACACGAAGAGCCGGCCTTGGTTGGTCTTGTACTTTGACAGCGCGGTATTGGGATCGCGAAACGCGGCGAGGCCGCCCGCACCGCCCCATCCTGCCAGCAACGCAATATACTGTTCGCCGTCGATCGAATACGTCATCGCGGGAGCGAGGATTCCGGTCTTCAGATCGATCGTCCAAAGCTTCTTGCCGGTTTTCGCGTCATAGGCGTTGAAGGTGCCATACGCATCGCCGCCGAAGAGCAAGCCTCCCGCCGTCGAAAGCAACCCGCTGTTCCACGAGCCGCCCATCGAAACCTGCCACGCTTCCTTTTGCGTCACCGGATTCCAGGCTTTGATGAAGCCGACCGCGGGCGGCGGCGGTTTGCCGGAATTGATCATCTTCAACACGGCATCCGAAATAGCGGCGAAATCAATGCCAAGATTCCAGGCGTGCGGGTGATAATCGATGCTGGTAGTCCCGATGAACGGTTGCGCGGCGTCCATCGCGGGGATGTAGACAAGTCCGGTTTGCGGACTGTACGTCATCGGCTGCCAGTTATGCGCGCCGGTCGCCGACGGATACACCACCGTCAACTTCTCCTTGTAGCGCGCAGTGGGATTTTCGATCGGCTTGCCGGTCTTCAGATCGATGCTCTTGGCCCAGTTTACGACCCCGAATTTCTGCGCGCTGATCAGCTTGCCCGTGGCGCGGTCAAGCACATAGAAAAAGCCGTTCTTCGGCGCGTGCATCAAAACTGGGCGGACCTTGCCGTCGATCTTCAGGTCAGCGAGCACGACGTCGGCCGTGGAATCGAAATCCCAGGTGTCGCCGGGCGTGGTCTGATATGCCCAGGCGAATTCACCCGTCTTGGCGTGCAGCGCCACCACAGACGAGAGATAGAGATTGTCGCCGCCCTTGGGCGAGCGGAGATCCCGATTCCAGGGATTGCCGTTGCCGGTGCCGAAATAGAGCAGATCCAGCTTCGGATCATAGGCCATGGAATTCCATGGCGCGCCGCCGCCGCCGATCGTCCAAAATTTGTATTTTCCGGTCGTATCCCAGGTCTTCAGCGCGCGCTGCAGCGCCGCGTTCTCCTGCGGCTTGGAGGGATCGCCCGGCACGACATGAAAGCGCCAAACGAGCTTTCCTGTGTCGATATTGAACGCCGAAACATAGCCGCGCGAGTCATACTCCGCGCCGCCATTGCCGATCACCACCAGACCGTCCATGACGCGCGGCGCGCCCGTGATTGTATAAGTGTGCTTGTGGTTCTCGACCGTGTCGATCGACCAGAGCACGTTGCCCGTCTTGGCATCGAGCTTCACCAAGCGCCCGTCCAGCGTGCCGACGAACAACGCACCTTGCCAGAGTGCTACGCCGCGATTGACCACATCGCAGCAGGCGTAGCGGCCCGTTCCGCCTGGCACATGCGGATCGTAGGTCCAGATTTCCTTGCCGGTCTTGGCGTCGAGCGCGATGACCTTGCTCCACGGCAGGGTGAAATACATCATGCCGTCGACGACGATGGGCGTGGCTTCCAAACCGCGCACGGAATAGGTGCGGTACTCCCAGGCGACGCCCAGCGATTTGACGTTCGACGTGTTGATCTTGTCCAGCGGCGAGAAACGCTGTTCGGAGTAGGTGCGGCCGTGACTGAGCCACTCGCTTGGATCGGCATCGGCATTGGCAATGCGCGCGCCATCCACTTTTTCCCCCGGGGGAGATTGCACGACTGCCGCAAGCGCGGGAACGCCAACTAGCAGCAGGCCAAGGACGATCCCCTTGGCACGGCCGAACGCACGCAACGTCATGGATGTCCCCCTGGTTTCCGGCCCCTCAGCCGCACGGTTTTGCCGCGAGGCTAAGGGACAAGTGCCTCCTTCGACAAGTCGCACCTTCGCGTGTTCCGGCCAGGCCCGGTAGCTGCAGTGTTCGCCTTGCGGCCGGTATTGCAGCGCTTCGCCGGCATGGCCGCCGCCCGCTTCGCCGCAACCGGAGGCAAGTCCGCTGACGCGTTGGCTGCGGATGAGACGTGCGAACATCGTGCTCGGTGCATTTGCGCGTCACGCTCGATGCACGCGTCACCGCGGCGTTGGAATTTACGAAGAGTTCCGAAAGAACGTAATTTTGACATCGTCACAATTACGATGTCATGCAATACGCCGGCGAATTGTTGGCGCGAGAGTCTCGAGCCAGAATAAATTTACAAACCAATTTCTTCCTTTAGGTAAGACTTGGATAGGGAAATATGGTACTGGTACGTGTTCTAAGTAATAAATTCGCGTTTGAATTGCATACTTTTTCAGCGTCAAGAAATCTTTTGAACTTAGCGCAAACCAGCCGATACTGAGTAAGCGGGCTGGGGAGCATCCGAAATGAAAAGACAGCCTGAAACGCGGTTCGCCGCAAAGGTTCCGGAAATCATGGTCGAGGTCATCGGCCCTGACGGATTGGTCCATCATGTGGGACCATTCAAATCGCGCGCCGACGCGCAGGCGTGGATCAAGCGCAATTCGCCTGACAATGCTCCGGCACAAGATCAAATCAGAAAGAAGTTCGCCTCAGGCAACGCGCGCGATCCGGCATCGTCGGAGTGAACGCGCCTCCTGATTGGGGCGGACCGCGCAGCGCCTTCTCAACGATCGGCAGAGACGGCTTGACAGAGTGCGTGCCAATGGCTGGTCGGCGGCGAAGTTGCTAGAACCCCGCGGGGGGACCCCGCGAATGACGGCAGGTCAAGCAGGCACGATGTCGAAACTCGCGCGCTTCTACCGGCACTCGGAAGGCGCGCGTGGCTTTGCGCTCATGAGCCCGACCATGCTCGTCATGCTCGCCGCACTCGCCGCACCGCTGGCGCTCCTGGCGCTTTATAGCTTCTGGTCCCAGAACGGCTATGCGCTCGACACGCACTTTTCTCTCGCGCAATACCGGGCAAGTCTCGGTCGTGTCGGCTATCGGGCGCTGTTCTTGCGCTCGCTCGAAATCTCGTCGCTCGTCACAGCGATCACGGTTCTGCTCGCCTATCCGATGGCCTACTTCGTCGCCTTTCGGGTGGAAAAGTCGAAGTTCGTCTGGCTCGTTCTGCTCACGATACCGTTCTGGACGTCCTATCTTCTGCGCGTCTTCGCCTGGAAAGTGATCCTCGGCTACAATGGCGTCGTCAATTCCGGCCTCATGAGCCTTGGTCTGATCCACCAGCCGCTCGAATTCCTGCTCTATAACCCGACCGCCGTTGTCGTGGCGTTGGCGCATGCCTGGGCGCCGTTCGCCATCCTGCCGATCTATGTGAGCCTGGAGAAGATCGATCGCTCGCTGCTCGAAGCCGCCGCCGACCTCGGCGACGGCACGGTCAGGCGCTTCTTTCGCGTCACCTTGCCCCTTTCGATGCCAGGCGTGATCGCCGCAGCCGTGGTGATCTTCGTTCCCACCACGGGCGACTATGTCACGCCGTCGCTCGTCGGCGGCTCCAATGGCGTCATGATCGCAAACATCATCGAAGTCCAATTCGACAAGGTGGGGAACTGGCCGCTTGGCGCCGCACTCGCCATGGCGAGCATGGCCACAGTTGCGGTCCTGACACTGCTTTTCGTGAGCGCAGTACGTGCCGCGACAGGAAGGATCCGCTGATGGCGAGCGGCAAAAGCGGCGGACGGGCGGGACTGCTCGGCTATGCCATTCTGTACCTCGCCTTTCTCTATGCGCCGGTGCTTTTTTTGCCGCTGTTCTCGTTCAATGATTCGGTCTTCATCGCCTTTCCGCTCTCGGGCTTCACCACCCAATGGTACGAGCAGATGTTTTCCGACGATGCGATGCTGCATGCGCTTCGGAACAGCCTGGAAGTCGGAGCGGCAACGGCGCTTCTCTCCACCATTCTTGGCCTCCTGACGGCCAGGGCCCTGACGCAGTTTCGCGTTCCGGGCGGTGCGGCCATGCTCGGCTTCACCTCGCTGCCGCTCTTCATTCCCGATATCGTACTCGGCATCTCGCTGCTCATTCTTCTCAACAGCGCAAATCTGCCGCTCTCGCTTTTGAGCGTGATTGCGGGCCACACGCTGATCTGCGTTCCCTTCGCCATCACGGTTTTGCTGTCGCGCCTCGAAGGTTTCGACAAGAGCCTCGAGGAAGCGTCGCGCGACCTCGGCGAGACCGCATGGATGAGTTTTTGGCGCGTCACCTTTCCGCTGGCGCTGCCGGGCATCGTCTCCAGCCTGCTTTTGACGTTCATCGTCTCGTTCGACGAATTCCTGATCGCCTACTTCCTGGCGGGAAACGAAGCGACCTTGCCGATCTATATCTGGAGTCAGTTGCGCTTTCCCTACAAGCTGCCGGCGGTCCTGGCCCTTGGCGCGGCGATCCTCGTCGCCTCGACTCTCCTGGTGGTGTTCGCCGAGTGGCTGCGCAGCCGCGGGTTGGACAACAGAAAGCGGATCACGGTGGGCGCGTGAGCGACGAAGCTTTCCTCCGCATCGCGCATGTCAGCAAGCGGTTCGGCACCGTGCTGGCGGTCGATGCCGCCGATCTCGCCATCCGCCGCGGCGAGTTTTTCTCGCTTCTGGGTCCATCGGGCTGCGGCAAGACCACCCTGCTCAGAATGATCGCAGGGTTCGACTTTCCCGACTCGGGCGAAATTTATTTTGAAGGCGTGCGCATGACCGATGAGCCGGCGAACCGACGGCCATCGAACATGGTGTTCCAGTCCTATGCCATCTTTCCCCACCTCAACGTGTTCGACAACATCGCCTATGGCCTGCGCAAAGAGCGCCTGGACAAGGCCAGCCTCACGCGCCGCGTCGAAGACGCTCTGGCGATGATCAAGCTCGAGGGTTTCGAGAGCCGGCGCGCCGACGAACTTTCGGGCGGCCAGCGCCAGCGTGTCGCGCTCGCGCGCGCGTTGGTTCTGAAGCCCAAAGTGCTCCTCCTGGACGAACCGCTTGGTGCGCTCGACCGCCGCCTGCGCGAGGCCATGCAGCTCGAACTGCGCGCCTTGCAGAAAAGCCTCGGCATCACGTTCGTCTTCGTGACGCACGACCAGGAGGAAGCGCTCTCGATGTCTGACCGCGTCGCGGTGATGTCGGCCGGCTCTATCCTTCAAGTGGCCCCACCGCGCGTCTTGTACGAGACCCCGAATTGCCGCGAGGTGGCGGATTTCATCGGTCAGATGAATTTCTTCACCGGCACGATCGGCGCGCGCGAAGGCGCCTTGGCACGTGTCGATCTTGGACAGCTCGGCCAGATGAACCTGACAATCGACGGACGGACCGGCGGCGAAATCCTGATCGCGCTTCGCCCCGAGAAGATCACTTTGTCGCCAGAGGCGCGACAGGGCGGCGTCAAGGGCACTGTCGCCGCCCTCGCCTATCTCGGCGAGCGCAGTCACTACAGCATCGCGGTCGAAGGCCTCAGCGAACCCGTCTTCGTCGCGGACCAGAATTCGGCCACGACGCGCGGCCATGCCGTCGGCGACATCGTCTATCTCTCATGGTCAAAAGAGGCAGTGGTCGTTCTGCCGCCGAGTTAGCGTCGAACGGACTCTAGGCGAGAACGCGCGCGAAAATCCGGCACACCGCGTCTTGCGCGTCCGACAACTGCGACTCCAGCTGCGCAAAATTCTCGCTGCCCGCCGCGCGCACCAACACGCCCTTCAGTCCAGGCGTCGCGCTAGCGGGGTCGAGCGGACCGTCGAGCGCAATCCTGAGCGCCTGCGTCAGCGCTTGCTGCAGCGTCGCGGCCGACTGCAGCGCCTTCGCATCGTCCGCGGAAAGCGCAGCGGCGGCACCAAGTTTTCTGAGCGCGGCGAGCGTATTGGTGTCGAGAACGTCGGCGCCCGTGGGCGCCGTGCAAAGCTGCAAGGTCTGGGCGATGAACTCGATGTCGACGAGGCCGCCGGAGGCGAATTTCAGATCCCAGCGATTGCTCGACGAAAACTGCGCCGCGAGCTTCAACCGCATGTCGCGCGCGTCGGCGGTCACTTTCGCCGGCTCGACGCTGGCGCGCAGGGTTTGCGCAATCACGTCTTCTACGCGTTGGCCGAGCCTTTGTGGCGCATGCACGACGCGCGCGCGTGTCAGCGCCATGCGTTCCCAGGTCCATGATTGGGAATCGTGGTAGCGCGCGAACGACTCCAGACTCACTGCCACAGGCCCTTTGTTGCCGGTCGGGCGCAAGCGCATATCGACGTCATAGAGCCCGCCGGCGCCGGTCTGGGCGGTCAGTGCCACGATCAGCCGCTGGGCCAGCCGCGCGTAATAGACGATCACGGGAAGCGGTTTTTGACCGTCGCTCGCTTCGATCCCCTTGGGCACGTCATATACGAAGATGAGATCGAGATCGGAGCCGGCGGTCATTTCCCGCCCGCCGAGCTTGCCCATGGCGACGACCGCGAATTCGCCGCCCGGCATCGTGCCCGCACTCTCGCCCAATTCGCGCTCGACCGCCGGGAGCATTTCCGAAATCACCGCTTCGGCGATGTTCGCCAGCGCCGGTCCGGCCGCATCGGCCTTGGCGGTGCCCTGGATGATCTGCACGCCGACGCGAAAGACCTGCTCCTTGGCAAAACGTCTGACCGCGTCCAGTGCAGCTTCGTAGCCGGTCGCGCGCGCCATCTGTTCCTTCAGCTGTGCGTCGAGCATGGCACGGCTGGGAAGCGTGTGCAGGAAGTCGGCATCGATCAGCGCATCCAGAGTCGCGGGCGCGCGACTGAGATGCTGGGCAAGGCGCGGCGCCGAGCCCACGACGGTGGCGATGAGCGCCAGGAGATCGGGCCGCGCCAAGAGGAGCGAGAAGAGCTGCACGCCCGCCGGAAGATTCGTGACGAAGCGGTCGAACTGCGCGAAGGCCGCGTCGGGATCGACGGTCTGGGCAAGGGCCGGCAGGAGTACGGGAACGAGCTTGGTCAAAAGCTCTCTGGCGCGTGCGCTTCGCGTCGCGCGGATGCGGCCGTGATGCCAGCCGCGAATGGCCGCCGAGATATGCACGGAATCGCGAAAACCCATACGCGCCAGCGTCGCAAGCGTTTCGGGATCCTCCTCCACGCCGGTAAAGACCAGATTGCCTCCGCTCGCCGTCAACTCCTTTTCCCGTTCGAACAGCCGCGCATAGTGCGACTGAACGATTTCGAGCTGCTCGGTCAGCGCTGCCGCGAAGGCCCGCGCATCGGGAAAGCCCAGGAAGCAGGCGATATGCGCAATGTCTTCCGCCGCCTTGGGAACGGTGTGTGTCTGCTGGTCCTCGATCATTTGCAGACGATGCTCCAGCGTGCGCAGGAAAAGATAGGCGTGTTTCAGATCGGCGGTCGTTTCCTCCGTCACCAGTCGGCGGGCGCACAACGCATCCAAGGCGGCGACGGTTGAACTCTTGCGCAGCTCCGGCATGCGGCCGCCCAAGATCAGCTGTTGAGTCTGCGCGAAAAATTCGATCTCGCGGATTCCACCGCGGCCGAGCTTGATGTTGTGGCCAGCCACCGCGATCGTGCCATGCCCTTCATGGGCGTGGATTTGACGTTTGATCGAGTGGATGTCTTCGATGGCCGCATAGTCGAGATTGCGGCGCCAGATGAACGGCACGATCGCCGCGAGGAAATGTGCGCCCGTTTCCGGATCTCCGGCGCAAGCACGCGCCTTGATGAAGGCGGCGCGTTCCCAATTCTGCCCCATGCCTTCGTAATAGCTTTCGGCCGCGTCGGTCGAGATGGCGACCTGCGTTGCGCCGGCGTCGGGACGAAGACGCAAGTCGACGCGGAAGACGTAGCCATCCGCCGTGATCTCGCTCAAAAGCTTGACGATGCCGCGCACCAGATCGACGGCGGCGCCGCGCGCGTCGTCGCGCTTCCTGAACGGAAAGCGGCGTGGGTCGTAGAACACGACAAGGTCGATGTCGCTCGAATAATTGAGCTCGAAGGCGCCATATTTGCCCATCGCCAGGACCGCAAGACCGGTGGTCGCTTCAAGCACCGCACCGTCCCCCGCGGAAAGCGTAGCCTTCTCGGCGGCTTCTCGCAGCAGATAGCGTAACGCGCCTTTGACGCACGCGTCGGCGAATTCCGTCAAGGCGCGCGTAACCTCTTCCAGCGGCCAGATGCCGGCAATGTCGGCGAGCGCGATCGCGAGCGCAGCGCGGCGCTTGGCGATGCGCAAATTGGCCATTACTTCGGCTTGCGATGGCGCGTCTGCTGCAGAGTGCGCAAGCGCGATGGCATCGGCCACGATCGCTTCGGGGCCACGTTGCAAAAGCTGCGTGAGCGTCGCCTGCTCGCGCAACGCCAGGCGCGCCAGGAATGGGCTGTTGCCGAATGCGCCGGCAAGAATACCGCGTTGCCCGGGCTGCGGCACGAAGCCTTCGGCGGCGAGCGCTTCGAAGGTGCGTTCGGCGCGTGCGCTATCGAAGGGCTGAGGCGGCGAAGCGCCGTCGAATGCGGTCATGGCAACAGCTTAGAACGCTTTTCGAGCTTTAGCGCGGGCGAAGCGGCTGGCGCGGGAAGCGGATGATGGCGCGCAGACCGGGCGCGTTGTCCTCGAGCATCAGTTTCGCGTCGTGCAACCGGGCCACGGCGGCGACCAGGCTCAGGCCCAGCCCGGTGCCGGGCGAATTGCGGCTTGCCTCCAGCCGCACGAAGCGCTCGACGACGCGCGCGCGTTCGACGGGCGGAATGCCGGGGCCGGTATCGACGACACGCAGTTCGACGCCAAGCGGCGTGCCCGATGCGGTTACCGTCACCTTGCCGCCGGCCGGCGTGTACTTGATCGCATTGTCGACCAGATTGGCGAGGGCTTGCGAAATCAGGCTGCGATTGCCGTCGATCATCGTTGCGCCCGAAGGCGCGATCTCGAGATTGACGCCCTTCTCTTCGGCCAGCGGCGCGTAGAGTTCGGCCATGTCGGCGGCGATGGCGGCAAGATCGATCGGCGCCATCTCGCCACGCGTCACGCCGGCATCGGCTTCGGCGATCAGCAAGAGCGCATTGAACGTCGTGATCAGCGAATCGGTTTCGGCCACCGCCGCTTCGATCTCGGCAGTCTCGGCGCTCGCCGGTTCGAGATGGCGCAGCGTCGCCTCCAGGCGATTGCGCAACCGATTGAGCGGCGTACGCAGGTCGTGCGCCACCGAATCGGTCACCTCGCGCACGCCCTTCATCAAACGCTCGATACGGTCCAGCATGGCGTTGAGATTCTCGGCCAGCGCATCGAATTCGTCATGGGCTTCGCCGATCGGCACGCGACGCGAAAGATCCCCTCCCATGATCTCGCCGCTGGTGCGGTTGATGGAGTCGAGTCGCGCCAGCATGTTGCGGCTCATCAGTGCGCCGCCGCCCAGGCCCAAGAGGAGAACGAGCCCCACCGTCCATGGCAACGTGGTGGTGAAGAGTTTTTCCGTCTGGTAGCGCTCATACACATCCTGCGCCACCAGCAGATAGAACCCGCCGGCGAGAACGAACACCCGGCCGCGCGCGCGGCGCGTATCGAGTTTGTTTTCGATGCGCCGCTGATAATCGAACTCCACGAAATTGCCGGGCAGCGTCATGCTCGATGGCCAGGCATCGAGATTGCCGACGATCGGCTGTTTGAGCCGGTTGGCGAGAAGATAGAGACCGGGCCCGCCATGCGCCGAACGGCTGATGACGACGTCGGCCAGTCCGCGCAGTCCCAACTGCTGATACTGCTCCGACAGACCGGTGATCTCCGCCTCGATGATCTGGTCGGTCTGCTCGTCGAGCGCGCGCTTGGTGTTCCAGTAAGTGAAGGCGATCAGTGCCGTGACCGACACGGCAAAGACGGTGACGTAGACCAGAACGATGCGATACGCCTGAGTCCGAAGGATACTAGGCGCGCGCACGGATCATGTAGCCGGCGCCGCGCACGGTGTGCAGCAGAGCGGTGTCGAACCCCTTGTCGATCTTGGCGCGCAGGCGCGAGATGTGGACATCGATCACGTTGGTCTGCGGATCGAAGTGATATTCCCACACACTTTCAAGCAGCATGGTGCGGGTCACGACTTGGCTCGCATGGCGCATCAGATATTCCAGCAGCCGAAATTCCCGCGGCTGTAGGTCGATCGCAGAACCGGCGCGTTTGGCGGTCCGCGTCAGCAGGTCGAGCTCGAGATCGCCGACTTGCAAGCGGGTCTTGACGGTTTGCGGCGAACGCCGGCGCATCAAGGCATCGATGCGCGCCAGAAGCTCGACGAAGGCATACGGCTTGGTCAGATAATCGTCGCCGCCGGCTTTGAGCCCCTTCACGCGATCATCGACTTCCGACAGCGCGCTCAGGAAGAGGACCGGCGTGGCGTTGCTGTGCTCGCGCATTTCGGCGACGAGCTTCAAGCCATCCATCTTGGGCAACATGCGATCGATCACCGCGACGTCGTAGGGCCGGGAAAGCGCGAGCGTCAGCCCGGTCTCGCCGTCGGCCGCGTCGTCGACCACGTGACCCGCTTCCTTCAAACCGTTGACGAGATAGCGTTGGGCTTCCAGATCATCCTCGACGACCAATATGCGCATCTGTCCGCCTCCGCCCGAAAATCACGTCTGCAAAAAATGGGGTCCGCGCCGGCAGCAGCAACGGGGGGATGGGGCTGCTACCACCGGCGCGGGGGCCGGACAGCGCAGATATCTCCACGCCGTCCGGTACGCATGAATTCAAGCCTGTCCGATGTCCACCGCCACAAAGCGCGTTCCGCCCTGTGTCGCGACAAGAAGCAGGATTGTCTTTCTACCGCTCGATCGCGCCTGCGCGATCAGACTGAGAATATCTTTCGGCGTATGGACGGGCTTGTTGGCTACCGACAGCACGACGTCGCCTGGCTGAATGCCCTTGTCGCCGGCATCGCTGTCGGGATCGACGCGGGTCACCAGCACGCCATCAATGCCTTCGTCGATGTTGAAGTTGCGCCGTGCTTCAGGCGTGACGCTGGCAAGGCCGAGACCCATCGCCTGCATGGCGCCGGCCTGCGGACCATCGCTCTGGGAACCGTCATTGTCCGTCGCATCATTGGAGGCGACGCGCTTGTCGGGACGATTGCCGATCGCGGCGGTGATGTCGCGCTTCTGTCCGGCGCGCATCACGGTGAAGTGCGCCGATGCACCCGCCGGCAGGGACGCGATGTGGCGCGTCAGGTCACGCGAGTCTTCGACCGAGCGGCCGTTCAGAGCAACGATAACGTCTCCTTGGACAAAGCCGGCCTTCGCGGCGGGTCCGCCAGGAACGACTTCGGCGACGATCGCACCCTTTGGCGTGCTGATGTTGAGCGTGGAGGCGATATCGGGCGTGATGCTCTGGATATTGACGCCGAGATAGCCGCGTTCGACATGGCCCTTCGCCAGGAGCTGCGCCACCACTTCATGCACCACAGACGACGGAATGGCGAAGCCGATGCCGACGCTGCCGCCCGATGGCGAGTAGATCATCGAGTTCATGCCGATGACCTGACCGCGCAGATCGAATGTCGGTCCGCCCGAATTGCCGCGATTGATCGGTGCGTCGATCTGGATGAAGTCCGTATACGGACCGTTTCCGATGTCGCGGCCGAGCGAAGAAACGATGCCCGCAGTCACCGAGTTCGAAAGGCCGAAAGGATTTCCCACGGCGACGACCCAGTCGCCGACCCGGACCTGGCGGTCGTCACCGAATTCGACGATCGGCAACGACTTATCGCTCTTGACCTTGATGAGCGCGATATCGGTCAAGGGATCGGTCCCGATCAATTTCGCTTCGAAGCTGCGCCCGTCGGGAAGCTTGACCGTGATCTTCTTGGAATTCTCGATCACGTGATTGTTGGTCACGATGAGGCCGGACTTGTCGATGATGAATCCGGAACCCGCCGAGATCGCCTTGTGCGGCGTGCGTGAACGTCCGCCTTGGCCGTATTGGTTGAAGAAGTCGCGGAACGGCGCCGGCAGATCTTCGGCGCTGAGCTGTGCCTGGGTCTCGATCGATTCGGACGTGATGGTGACGACGGCGGGACTGACGCGCTCGACCAGATCGGCGAAGCTGAACGGCGCGCCGTTCTCCAGCATGCGCGGCGGAGTCGAACGCACACCCGGTTGGGTGGCCGCCATTTCGCGCTGCGGTTGCGCGGAATCGCTCGTCTGTACGGCTGGGGCAAGCGCGAAGGCGCTGATCCCCATCAGAACGATAGCCGCCGCGGAGCCCAGGATGACCGCGCGACTGTGCGCTTTGACCGGATGCGGATTTTGTTCAGACATGGATGCTCACTCCTTGAGCGGCGCCGCCGGTTATCCAATAGCGTCCCGACGTTGCCTATTTCTCTCTAAATTATTAACAGTCTGTAATAATGCAAGAGTAGGATTGGTGCCTCATGGGCGCCCCCGATCCCGGCCTTGCTGACGCCGCTTTGCCTGGATCACGACCCAGGTGGCAATTCCCGCGCCGAGGATCAAGACTCCGAATGGTGTCAGCCATAAGGCGTAGGTGTGCGTCTCGAACCTTGGCTGCATCAGTATGAAGTCGCCATAGCGTGAAACAAGAAAATCCTTGATCGCGTCGTCGCTGTCGCCCGCTTCGATGCGCGCCCGGATGAGGCGGCGGAGATCGACGGCGAGCGAGGCGTTCGACTCGTCCAGCGACTCGCCCTGACAAACGAGGCAGCGCAGTTCCTTCTGCAGATGGCGCGCGCGCGCCTCCTCAACCGGATTGGAGAGCGTATCGGGTGCAGGCAAGCCTTGCGCCGGCGCGACCGCCGCCAGGAACAGGAGCGCCAGCAGAAGCTGTCTCATTCCGCAGGCTCGGCGACCGCGACGTCTGAGGCGCGCGTGATGCGGACATGGCTCCACAGCGCCGCAAATCCGCCGAGCGCCATGACCAGCGCACCCAACCAGATCAAGGGCGCCAGTGGGTTCACATAGGCGCGAACGACCCAGCGGCCTTTTTCGCGCTCGTCGCCAAGCGCGAGATAAAGATCGCTGATGACGGTCGTTCGGATCGCGGTCTCGACTGTATCCTGTCCTTCCGCCGGATAGATCCGTTTCTCCGGATGCATGACCGCGATCGTTCGCCCATCGGCGAGCACTGTGATCGTCGCGCGCGCCGCGTCATAGTTTGGGCCCTTGACCGCCTTCACGCCATCGAAGCGCAGCGTATAGCCTGCGATGGCGGTCGTTTCTCCCGGCCCAAGCACTTCCAGCGCTTCGCTCCGCCAGAGCGTCGTTCCGGCGACGCCGAGTAACGTTACTCCGAGCCCGGCATGAGCCAGCATCGAGGCAAGCGCACGTGTCTTGAGCGCCTGGCTGCCGCGCGCGCGCAGATCGACGATGCTGGAGGCAATCAGCCAGGCCGCGACTGCGAAGGCGCCGGCACCGAAGAGGGTACGCGGCGCGGTGAAGGCGAGGATGGCGATTGCCACGACAAGCGCGATGCCCAGCGCCGGCGCGAGCAAGCGAAACGAAGCCACGAGATCGCCTTTGCGCCAGGACAGGCGTGGACCAAAGGGAACGAGCACCAAAAGCGCGATGAAGATGGGCGCGAAGGTGATCGCGAAATAGGGTGGGCCGACGGAAATTTTCGTGCCGGTCAAGGCATCAAGCGCCAAGGGATAGAGCGTGCCCACGAACACGGTTGCCGCCGCCGCAGCGAGAAAGACATTGTTGAGAAGCAGCGCCGTTTCGCGGCTCGCAGGTTCGAACGACGCACCACTCTGAAGACTAGGCGCACGCCAGGCGAAGAGCGCGAGCGCGCCACCGATTGCGCCGACGATCATGGCCAGGATGAAGACGCCGCGCTCCGGATCGTTGGCGAAGGAATGCACCGATGACAGGACGCCCGAGCGCACCAGGAAGGTTCCGATCAGGCTGAGGGAAAAGGATGCGATGGCCAAAAGCAGCGTCCAACTCCGGAAGGCACCGGTCCGTTCTGTCGCCAGCGCCGAATGCAACAACGCCGTCGCCACCAGCCAGGGCATCAACGAGGCGTTCTCCACCGGATCCCAGAACCAGAAGCCGCCCCAGCCGAGCTCGTAATAGGCCCACCAGCTGCCGAGCGCGATGCCGAGCGTCAGCGCGATCCAGGCCGTCAACATGAATGGGCGCGCCGCGCGCGCCCAATCGCGCTCCTTGATGATAAGTGCGGCGGCGGCATAGGCGAAGGTCGCGGAGAGACCGACATAGCCGGCATAAAGCATCGGCGGATGCACGGCGAGGCCGAAATCCTGCAGCAATGGATTCAATCCCGCGCCTTCGAAAGGCGGCGGGTCCAGGCGCACGAACGGATTCGACGTCAGAAGGATGAACGCCAGGAACGCGAGCGCGAGAAGGCCCTGCACGCCGAGCGCCGCACTGGTCAGCCGCGCGCCACCGCGTTTCGAAGCCGCAATGGCCGCGGAATAGATTGCGAGCACCAGGACCCACAGCAGCATCGATCCTTCATGGTTTCCCCACACCCCGCTGATCTTGTAGATCAGCGGTTTCAGCGTGTGCGAATTCTGCGCCACGTTCAGCAGCGAAAAGTCGGAGACGATCGACGCATACACAAGTGCGCCGAATGCAAGAGCCACGAACACCAGAAGGCCGTTGGCCGCGCCATTGGCCACGGAGCGCGCAACGGCTGCCTCGGCGCGCGTCCCGGCAAAGCCCGACGCCGTCATCACGAGGGAGAGCGCGAGCGAAAGGCAGAGCGCGAGCTCGCCGATTTCTCCCGTCATTGGCCTTCCTTCCAACGGCCAGCGCGCTTCAAGGCGTCAACGACCTCGGGCGGCATGTAGCGCTCGTCATGCTTGGCCAGGACTTCCGTCGCATCGAACGTCCCCGCCGCATCGAGCGCGCCCAGCGCGACGACGCCTTGACCTTCGCGGAACAAGGCCGGTAGCACGCCATGATAAGAGACAGGAAGTGCTGTGCGGCCGTCGGTCACGGTGAAGTTCACACCGGCATTGGCGCCGTGGTGCACGCTGTGCTCCGCAACGAGCCCGCCAATGCGAAAGGCGATTCCGGGCTGCACATTCTTCGCTCGCACATCGCTCGGACTATAGAAGTAAAGCACGTTGTCCTTGAGCGCCGTCAGCACCAATGCGGCCGCGCCGGCACTTGCCAGGATCAGGGCGGCAACGAAGGCGATGCGGCGGCGTTGCTTGACGGTCATCGAACTTGCGGGATCTGGGCGCCGCCGACCTTATAGTGAGATAAGACGTGTGGGCCAACGCGGCATAGGGGCCGCCCTCGTTCGGCCAAAATCGCCGTTCATGTTGTCTAAATCAGACTGGGGAAACCATGAAAAACGTACGTTTGCTGTTCTTGGCTGCGGCCATGCTCACGCTCGCGGCATGCTATCCGCCGACGACCAGTCACCCGATCGGAAGCACAGTGGGCCTCAAAATCGATCCGGCGGTTCTGGGAGTGTGGCGGGCGCCCGATCCCGACAATCATCGGACCATCTACTACCATCTGCTGAGTGCGAAAGACGGCACGATCTTCGCGGTGCTTGTTCCCGATCAGGGCCAAGCCAGCGACGTGTCAATGTTGAAGCTCAAAGCGGCAAGTTTCGGAAACTTCGGTTTTCTGAATGTGCGCTTGATGATGGATGCCGAGCACGAGACGCCGGATCAGCCGGCGGGCAGCGTGCCCATTCTCTATCGTCTCCAGCCGAACGGCACGTTAAAGATTTTCGGCTTGGACGAAGATGCCGCCAAGAAGGCCATCAACACACACAAAATCGCGGGAACCACCGGTGAAGGCGGAGATGGCGATGCCGTGATCACCGCAGATGCCGCGGCGCTCGACAAGTTCTTCCGCAGCCCAGCCGGACTCGCGCTTTTCGACAAACTCTTCGCGACTTTGACGAAGGTAAAGTGAGCCTTACGCACAAGACACCAGCCGGACACGATGCCGTCAGGACCGCGCCCTAGCGTACGGATTCGAATTGCGACACGAAGGGGAGTGCCTTGGACGATTCCGCGCCTTTAAACCCGCCAACGGTGTCAATGACACCGCATCTGCTGCGTGCGCTCCGGCTGATCAGCTCGACCAACTTGACGGCGGCGATTGTCAAGGCGTCAGCCCGGCCCTACTCCGTGGCCGAAGTGTTGCAGCTCAATCGCGACGTCCATTTCGGCTTGTTCCCATCGCCCGGCCATCCCGGCTACGAGGAATGGACGCGAACGAACAAGTCCGCCTTGCAGAAGGCCAGGGTCTGATTTTTCTCAAGCCGTCGTGTTCAGTGTTCGGCGCGGCGCAGGATTTGTTTGGCGTCGCCCGTATCGTAATTGATCCCGGCTTCGGTCAACGTCATCTGACGCGGCCACTCGGCCTTGGCAAGGCCTTTGCGCGTGAGGGCGTTCCACACCGCCTCATTATAAAGACCGCTCGCATCCTTCGCCGCCACCGTCGCGTCGGCGAGATGGAAGTGATCGCCATGGGCTGCCGGAAATTGCGCGATCACAACCTCGCCGTCAGGCGTCTGGTTCGCAGCGCCCGGAATGCGCGCAATGGCTTGCAGCAGCGTCAGCGTACGCAACTGGAGCGGGTTCAAATTCAAGGGATTGCGCTTGGGCGGCATGATCGTTCTCTAAGGGCTCTTCGCCCTCGTTTCGCATGCCTTGGCGTACCATGCAATTTCCTCAACCCTTGCTATAGTCGAGACCGCATTTTCTGCATTGGGGACCTCCGTGACCGCTCCCTTCGAAGGCCTGCGCGTCGTTGATTTCGGCCGTTACATCGCCGGTCCCTATTGCGCGGCTTTGCTCGGCGATCTCGGCGCCGACGTCATCCGCGTCGAGAAGCGCGACGGCAGCGAGGACCGCACCATCGCGCCGTTGGGCCAACGCGACGACGGAAGTCCGAGCGAAGGCGCGATGTTCCTGCAGATGAACCGCAACAAGCGCAGCATGACGCTCGATCCGATGAACGAAGCCGGCCGCGACGTGGTGCGACGGCTGGTGGCCGATGCGGATGTCGTCGTCGCCAATCTCCCGGCAGAGACGTTGAAGGCCATGCGTCTCGACTGGGATTCGGTCAGCGCTATCAATCCGCGCGCGATCCTCGCGGTCGGAACGGCGTTCGGTCTCGAAGGGCCCTACAGCGGCCGCGTCGGTTTCGACGGCATCGCGCAGGCCATGTCGGGCGCGGCCTGGTTCTCGGGCACGTCGGAACAGCCGGTGCGCGCGGCGGTACCCTGGGTCGATTTCGGTACGGCCTCTCTGCTTGCGCTGGGCGTTTCGGCGGCGCTCAGGGTGCGCGAGACGACGGGGCGCGGCCAGCTGGTCGAAGGCGCCTTGTTGCGCACCGCGCTCACCTTCTTCACGCCGACGCTTCTCGAGGAAGCCGCGCTCAACCTCGAGCGCAAGCCGACGCTGAACCGCAGCCAGACGGCAGGGCCGAGCGACATCTATAAGACCAAGGACGGTTGGATCATCGTCGCGGTGAACGGTCATCCGCTCTTTCGCCGCGTCGCGAAATTGATCGGCGCAACCGAGTGGCTCGAAGACCAGCGCTTTGCCACGGACAAAGGACGCGGCGATCATGGCGAGCTCATCAGCCAGCGCATGCAGCAATGGATCGGCGAGCGGACCAGCGCCGAAGCGGTTGCGGCCTTCGAAGGCGCGCGCGTGCCGGCAGGACCGGTTCTTAGGCCACGCCAGGCGCTCGACGATCCCCATGTGAATAGCGGCGACTTCTTCACGGGCGTCGATTTTCCCGGTATCGGCAAGGCGCGCGTGGCGGCGACGCCCGTCAAGCTGCACGAAACGCCGGGCACGATCCGCCGCCGCCCGCCCGTGCTTGGCGAACATACCGACGAGGTCCTGCGCGAACTCGGCTATTCGGCGATTGAAATCGCGGCCTTGAAAAAGGCAGGCGCCGTCTAGCCGACTGGCGCCGTCAGCTTCGACGCCTCGCCCGGGCTCGCCAGTCGGGTCATCGCGATCATCGCGACATAGGGTACGGCTTCGGGTTCCAAGACAGACAATCCGTCCCGGATGGCGCGCAACGAATGCAGCATCTCGTCCGTCAGCACGGGAACGGGGCGCACCAGCACATCGTGGATCGCCATAATCGACGGCGCGACGGAAAGCAGGAGCGCAACCTCTTCCGCGTCGGCGAGAATGCGTTCGCGCTTCAGCGTCCGACGCGCCGTGTTGCGGCCGGCTTCGTCGGCGAGTGCCGCGCGCATCGCTTGACCCGTCAACGCCCAGAACGCCGCCGCATGGGCTTTGCACTGCGCATGATCCGCGGCCGCCATCGCCGCCTTGAATCTGTGGCAATAGGACTTGGTCTCGCGCGGCAGCAGGGTTCCGCTCAGCCAAATCCAGACCGGAGCGATGCTGTCCCGCGCGATGCATCCCTTCTGCTTGACATCTCCCAGGCGGTCGACCGTGAGGAGATCCTCGAACGGCAAGCAGAAAAAACGCAGCGGCGTGGGCGTGCGCTCCGAGCCGGGGCGCAGAGCAGCCCGTTGGAGAATCATGTCATGGCGAAACTCTTCGGCCGCGGCGACTTCGATAGCGCGCGCCACGCCCAGATCGAGTTGTTCCGGCGCCAGGAACGAATTCGGCAATCGGCTCTGGTGCGGCGAAGGCATGCAAACCTCGCTAATCCTTCGGCAGAAGAAGGACGAGCAAGAGTAGATCGCGACGGTTAATGCCGTGTTTCGACGATGGCAGGCAGTGTCAGACGGGCTCTGAGCCCGCCCAGGGGCGAGCTGTCGAGGGTCAGCGCGCCGGCATAGAGCTTGGCGATATCGCGCACGATGGCGAGCCCGAGACCCGAGCCCGGCACGCTTTCATCCAACCTTTCGCCGCGCTCACCAACCTGATCGCGCTCGTCCGGCGTCAGACCGGGACCATCATCTTCGACGCTGAGGCAGATATTCGGCCCGCTATTTTCGGCAGTGACGCGCACATGACCGCGGCTCCATTTGCAGGCGTTGTCGATCAGATTCCCGGCCATCTCCTCAAGGTCCTGGCGTTCGCCGCGAAAGGCGAGCGCGGGCGGACAGTTCACGTCGACGTCGACGGCGCTCTCGGCGTGGATCTGGCGCAGCACGCGCGCCAGGTCCTCGAGCACCGGCGCGACTTGGGTGCGGTTCCCCAACACGTCGAGCGCACCCGCCGCTCTGGCGCGCGCCAGATAGTGATCCACCTGACGTCGCATGCTCTTGACCTGGCGCGAGACGAGTTCGCCGAACGGCCCCGGATTTGCCGTGACTTCGTTCGCCAGAACCGTCAACGGCGTCTTCAGGAAGTGTGCGAGATTGGAAACGTAGGAGCGCGCGCGACCGACCACTTCGGCGGAGTGCTCGATCAGGCTGTTCAGTTCGCTGGCCAGAGGCTCGATCTCGGCGGGAAAGCTGCCTTCGAGGCGGCGCGCCTGGCCGGCGCGGATGCGCGCGAGGGCGTCGGTGACCTTGCGCAGCGGTTGGAGACCCACACGGACCTGAATGAACACCGCCGCGATGAGACCAAGGCCGAGGATCACGAACGACCAGACCAGCGTGCCGTTGAACTCGGCGATGCGCCGATCGACTTCGTTCATGTCGCCGGCGACATAGAACATGTAGGCGCGGTTGTCGTCGGGCTGAGCGGTCGCGGTGATCGGAAATTCGATGCGGCGCGCAAGAACGCGCAAGTGCTGGCGATCGGGACCTTCGGCATGACCCCAGACCATACTGTCCTTGCCGGCGTCCGAATCGGAAAAGCGGATCGTGCGATCGAGCAGCGAATGCGAAATGATCGGCTTGCCTCCACCGATCGGAACGATCTGCCAATAGTCGCCGGAGTAGGCGCGCTGGAACCGGGCGCTCAGATAGCGCGGCTCGAGCTGAATTGCGCCGCTCGGATCGTAGCCCGCCGAGGCGACAAGCGCGTCCATGCTCGATTGCAGCTCGGAATCGAAATCGCCCTCGACCGAGGCGCGAAACGCATTCGACAGGATGAGTCCGCCCGCGACGAGCGCGAGCACGGTCCACACCGCGGCGGCGGCGATCAGACGGAAAGCGAGCGAGTTGAGCTTAATCGCTCTTGGCAGGCGCATCGTCGAGACAATAGCCCAGACCGCGCACGGTCTGGATCAGGTCGGTGTCGAGTTTCTTGCGCAGGCGGCCGACGAACACCTCGATCGTATTGGAGTCGCGGTCGAAATCCTGCTCATAGAGGTGCTCGACGAGTTCGGTGCGCGACACGACCTTTCCCTTGTGATGGGCAAGATAGGACAGCAGACGGTATTCCAGGCTTGTCAGCTTCACCGGGTTGCCGTCGACAGTGACGCGGCTGGCACGCGTGTCGATGCGCAAGGGCCCGATCTCGATCTCCGAGGAAGCAAGACCGGCGGCGCGGCGCAGAAGCGCGCGCACGCGGGCAAGCAGCTCTTCGGTGTAGAACGGCTTGGCGAGATAGTCGTCGGCTCCGGCATCGAATCCCGCGACCTTGTCGCTCCAGCGGTCGCGCGCGGTGAGGACCAGGACCGGCATCTTGCGGCCGTCCTTGCGCCACTTCTCGAGCACGCGCACGCCATCCATCTTGGGCAAGCCGAGATCCAGAATCACAGCATCGTAGGGTTCGGTGTCGCCGAGGAAGTGACCTTCCTCGCCGTCGCCCGCGACATCAACCACGTAACCGGCGTCGATCAGCGCCTTCTTGAGCTGACGCTGCAGGTCCTTGTCGTCCTCAACAAGAAGGATGCGCATTTTCAGTTCCCGCCATGCCCATGGTGACGCCCGCCGCCATAATCTCCGCCGCGCCAGTCGCCGTGCCAATCGCCGTTGCCCCGCCAGTCGCCGCCATGACGCTCGCCGTCGCCGCGACGCGGCGGACCATTGTCGCCGCCAAAGGGATCGCCATTCCAGTTGTCATGGCGGCGCGAGTGATCTTCGGGTAGCGGACGATTGTCGCCATCTTCGCCGCGTGGTGGACGGTCTGCACTGCCGTTGCGCGGAGCTGTGTCGCGAGAACCTGTCTCGCGCGCTCCGGGGTCGCGCGGGTCGCGCGCTCCAAAGTCGCGCGGGTCGCGCGAACCGTCCGACGTCCAATAGCGGCCCGTTCTTGCGTCGGCATCAAAGTAAAGAATGCGACCCTCGGGCGTCATCCACTTGATGCGGTAGCGCGTTCGGCCGCTTTCATCGGTCCAGGGCTGTGCATCGGAGAGCCTGCCGGGATGCTGGGCACGAATGTCGGGAAGGATGCGATCGAGCGTTGCGCCATCCGCCATGCGCTGCGCGTTCGCAGACGCCGATAGAGCGACGACGAAGGGAATCACGGCCAGGAAAACACGCAGTTGCATAGGGTTATTTAGGGTTCCGCAAATGAACCTCGCATGAACGGCCCGTCCAGAACGCATTCAGGAGCGAGAGAGCATCTTACGCGACATGCAATGAAGGCTCCAGTTGGACGAGTTCCTTGCAGGTGCCTTCGAACAGGTCAAAGGAGAAGACGATGACCATTAAGAAAATCCTCGCGGCGGCAGCAACGGCTGCGGTGTTGAGCGTCGCCGGAGCGACGAGCGCATCAGCCGACGACTCTTATGGCCGCGACAGCGGTCGCTACGACAATGACCATTACCAGGATACGCGCGGCGACCGCGACAATTATGGCCATCGCGGCTGGGACACTCATGGTCATTGGCGCCACGAACATCGCCGCTTCGCCGATCGCGATACGATCTTCCGCTCGCTGCGCTACCACCACATCCGCTATGTCGGCGATCCTTACTTCGTGCGCGGACACTATGTCGTGCGCTCGTATGACCGCTTCGGACGCGTCGCGTTCATCGAGATCGATCCCTACACCGGAGGCGTGATCGGCACGATCCGTCTCTAGAACTTGAGGCGCGTGGTTCCGCGGTCAGCCCCTCCCCGTAGGAACTTCACGCTCAAGCGAGAGCCCGCACTGGACAACCAGTGCGGGCTTCTCATTTTGTTGATCACATTCCGCGAACGACTACGCCTCTTCGCGCACCACGCACCATTCTTCGAGCGGCGCGCGCTCGGAGACGAGCGTGTTGACCGGCGCGGCCTCGTCGGCGTAGCCGACCGCCATGCCGCAAAAGATGATCTCTTCCTTGGGCACATTCAGATAGGCGCGGATCACTTCGTGAAATGGCGCCCAGGCCTCTTGCGGACAGGTGTGAAGCCCATATTCGCGCGCAAGCAGCATGATCGATTGCAGGAACCCTCCGAGATCGGCCCATTGGCCCTCCTGCATCTGGCGGTCGATGGAAAAGATCATGCCGACCGGCGCGCCGAAGAATTCCCAGTTGCGGACGAATTGCGCGAGGCGACGCGCACGATCCTCACGCGGGATTCCCATCGTCGCATACATCTGCTCGCCGACGCGGAACCGCCGCGTTGCATACGGCTCGGTCAGGTCCGGTGGATAGATGTGATACTCGGGCGTGCCGCCACGCGGATTGACCTTCATCTGCTCCTTGGTGCGCCGCACGAGTTCGTCCTTCGCTGCGCCGAAGAGGACGTGCACTTTCCAGGGCTGCAGGTTGCCGCCCGACGGCGCGCGGGCCGAAGCAACGAGAATCTCCTCGATGATCTTGCGTGGCACGGGATCCGGCCTGAACGCACGGATCGATTTGCGCGTGGCGAGCGCTTCGCTGACCTTCATGGAACCCTCCGACGAGCGAAGCAGATGACCATTGCCGCTTCGGCGGCGCAAGTTGGCGCGACGTTCGAAATCGGCTTGATAACCAAGGTTTGCCGCCGCGTGCCTTAGGCGTCTTCTATGACCTCCCGACCTCTGCCAGCCACCACGTTGACCGGCAGGGGACGTTTTGCATAACGTTGTTATGAGTCGCGCCTGGGCGCAGAGACTGGGGACCAGATCATGACGACGATCACGACCACTGCGGCCGCAAAGCCGCTCGTTGCTGCCGACTTCTATACCTTCATGGCGCTGGCCTGCGTGGCGACCGCCTTCCTCGGATTCATCCCGACCTATTGGACGCCTTTGGTCGCAGGTCAGTTCAGCGCGCATCCCGTCGTGCACATGCACGGCATCGCGTTTTTCAGTTGGACGATCTTCGCCGTCTTCCAAACCTCGCTCGTGCCGGCTGGTCGCGTGGCCTTGCACCGTTCCGTGGGTCTCGCCGGCATTTCGATCGCCACGCTTCTGACCGTTCTCGGCCTGCTCGCGGCGCTGAACAGTCTGCTCGGCAGCTACACAGTCGGGCGCGGTTACGACGCCGAAGCGTTCCTGATCGTGCCGCTTGTCATCATTGCGACTTTTGCGACTCTGTTCACGCTCGCCATCGCGAACATCAAGCGACCCGAAATCCACAAGCGGCTGATGCTGCTCGCCACCATTTCAGTCCTGAATGCGCCGGTGGCGCGACCTCTTCTCAGCTGGGTGTGGCCGCTCAGCGGACCAACCGACGTCCCACCGGTATGGATCAATGTGCCCGCCTGCTGGCTCAGCTACCTCCTGATCGTCGCCGCCATGATTTATGATTGGCGCACGCGCGGGCGCGTGCACAGCGTCTATCTGATCGCGTTCCCCGTGCTTCTTGTGCTCGCCTATTTGGTGATCCCAATCAGCGGGACGGCCGGATGGCACACCTTCGCGCGCGATTACGCCACACTCGCCGGAAGCGTGCCGGTCAAAGGCAGCTGAAGCGATCTACGGATACGTGACCGTCAGCGTGAAGGACGCAACCACTTCATTGATGTTGTGCGTATCGAAGGAACAGGGAACAAAAATCGTCGCCCCGACGTGCGGTGTGTCGGTGCCGCCTGGTCCGATCCGCCCCATCGTCGTGCTGTTGTTCGTCGCGCTGTAGAACCTGAAGGCGGAAACCGTCAGGGTATGGGGCGAAGACAGCGCCACCGCGGGAAAGCTCACGCCATAGATGCTGTTGGCCGAACCGGAAATCGTATAAGCCCCGGACCCCGCCGTGCCGCCGGCAAGAACGGCGCTGCCGGTCGTGCTGCGCAGGCCCGTCCTCGCGTCGAGCGTGATTGTGCTCGCCATGCAATCGCCGCCGCCGGTATTCTTGAAGTGGCCGAAGTTCAGAATGCGCGTGCGCGCGGCCGAAATGACTTTAGAAATCGTGACTGAGCCGCTCGCCGTCCGGCTGACCGAAGACGGTCCGATCGCAGTCCCATCCGCCATGGCACACGCGAGCACCGCAACCAGAATGCATGTCATTAATCGCCGCATCAGTTGTTCGTTGTCGTGATCGTGTAGGCCGGCGTCGGCTTGCTGCCGGTTGCGGTTGCGGGAATCGTCACGTCCATGCCCAAATTGAACACCGCCACGGTTCCTCCAGGCGCCGCACTCTTTGCGATGAAGCTGACGGTCTGGGTGTTTTGTCCCGTCGGTCCCGAGGTGAGCGTCCCGCTGCTCACTGAAACGTTCAGCGCCGCGAGGAAGGCAGGACCCGACGTCGTGTTGGCTTGAATGGTCACTGTCACGAGTTTGGACGTACTGCAGGGCGAGCCGCTTCCCGTGCAGGTGATGGTGTATTGCGGCGTCGTCACCGAAGCGTTGGGGATCCGGGTGGCAGACCCGGTCTCTGTGACGGTGCCGCTGGCGGCATCGACACGGAAAGTCGATGTCGATGTGGCGACGACCTTTCCGAGATTCGGCGTATTCAGGACACCCGCAGTGATGTTGATGACACCGGCCTCGGCCGTGCCGAGCATCATGCCGCAGAAAGTGACCAGCACAGCGACTGCTCTGACCAGCCCCATCGGCGATCAACCCGTCTTTGCCGCTCGGAACTGCAATGCCGGATCCGGGGAGTGCTGTTCCGGCGGCAGGGAAATCTGGGTGATCCTGGAGAGTACCAACATCAACTGTTTTTGACTGGCGGTGCCGACTTTGTGCAAAATCGCCTTTACCTGGCCGCGCACCGTTTCCAGCCGTACTCCGCGTTCGCGCGCAATATCGGAAAGATCGCTCTTGCAGAACAGGCTTGCGGCAATCTCGGCCTCCGCGCGCGTCAGCTCGAAAATGTCCATCAGCAGAGCGATGGAAACGTCACCCGCCGGCGCATCGAGATCGGTTACGGCGACGACTGCAAGACCGGCTTCGTGCGCCGGGCGCACATTGATGATCTTGCCGATCATGTCGTCCTTTGTGCGCCAGCGCATCGAACTGGTGCGTCGTTCATGCACCGCCCGTTGGACGGCGTCGTTCAACCACCGCATGGTTTCGAGATCGCCGATGCCGAGATGAGCCGTGAGCTGCGACGGCGCGATGATCTCGTCGAGCCGTACCTGATGCGCAGGCCCGCACACGCGGCCCGCCGCCGAAACCAGGACCGAAAGACCGCTGACCACTGACAACGCCCCGCGACAAGGTTTTACTTTTATCGTGTTGCTTGCGCCCCGCAACCGATCGGCAAATCTTTATTTCGTAAGTTTCTCCCATGATGGAGTTGCGAGTCTGCAAAACAAAGTAAGTGAATCGACTACGGCGCAACAAAGACATTGGCGACGAACGGTCCGACGAAGCCGCCCTTCGCGGGCACCGCGACATGCAGACCAGACTCCAACTTCAGCTTAAGCCGCTCAGCTTGCTCGGGAGCAATGCGCACGGTGTAGTCGCCGTGAGGCAAGCGATCGAAGATCACCGTGCCGTCGAATTCGCTGCGCCCTTCGGCGATCACGGCGCCTTGGTCGGAAAGGAGCTGAAGCTGAAGCGCCGAAAGGCCGCGCGGCGGCAAGCCCTGGCGCACCAGCATCACTTTGAGCGCGACCTCGCCGAGGCTTTGCAAGGGATAGTTCACGAGCGTCACCTGGCCTGGATGCGGCACGACTTCGATGGCGTCTGCCGGTGTCGCGAGATAGGGATCATCGATCGAATCGGGATCGACGCGGATCCGCGCCTTCGCGCCGTCGCCCAACCCCGTGACGAGCGCCTCGCCCTCTTCGTCGCTTTTTGTCGGTCGATTGCCGGCTTGGATCGCCAAGTCCTTGGCCGGCAATTCATCGCTGTCCCTGACGCCATTGCCGTTCTTGTCGATGAAGGCTTGCAGCGCAACGTTGCCGCCGGCGGCCGCGCCCGGCCGCACCAGGCGATATCGATCTTCCAGCGGATCGAACAGAGCGCTGAGTGCCAGTTCGATGCCGATGCGCGTTTCGGAGGTTTCGGGCGTATAGCTCGCGTCGAGCGACAGATCGAAACGCGACAAGAGCCAGGTCGTCCGTGCCTGCAGTTGGGTCTGTGCGTCTGATCCGAAGGTGTGCGAAACCCCCAGCCGGACGGTATTGTCATCGGCCAGCGTGCCGTCGACCAAAACATTCGCCGTGTTGAGACGAAGCGATGGCTCCGCGCTCACACCGGCCTCGGCGCGGATTTGCCAATTCTGCCAGACCAGCGCCGACGCATCGAACGTGCCTTCGGAGGAGCGCGTCGTTGTCGCCGTCGCCGTGCTCTGTTGTTCGAATTGCCAGCCCGCCGAGAAGAGATAGCGGCCGAGCGCCGCCGACAACCTGGCATCGCCCAGAAGTCTCTCGCCGCCATCGACAAACTGGCTGTGCTGCGCATGCAGCGACAATGGAAATGTGAGCTCGGTGAACGGAACGCCGATCGCCCACTCCGCGGTGAGATCGGAGTTTCTCACAAGCGGCGCGGGCGCCGAGAGGTCCGTTGTCTGCAATTCGTCGACAAAGCCGCCGGCATATTCGGTGTGCCTCGCCACGAACGACACGTCGAACAAGCGGCCGCCCACGCCGGCGGCGCCCGCCAGGCCGCCAAAATTGTCGGCGGCGCCGTCCAGCTCCAAGGCGAGGCCGGCGAACGACGTCAATAGGCCGGTTGTCGCCATTTGATGTTGCCTGTGATCGAAGCTCGCATTGGGCGTGTATTGCGCGATCCCTCCGGTGAGCGTGACATCTTCGTTCAACCCGTAGGCGATCGTTCCGACAATGCGCGTACTGCCGATGCCGAAAATGCCCGATGTTGCGCTGGAGGCGCGATTGACGTCGATCAGGGGAATGCCGACCTGTTCCGCGCCGAAGCTGTAGGCGAACTGCCCCGCGTGGAGCTGTCCGCTGCCGACATTGATCCGTCGCACCTCTTCGCGCCGCTCGCCGCGCGGGCCGTAGAACACCAGCCGGACCACATTCAGGCCAAAGGAGAGCGGAACGCTCAGAAACTCGTAGTCGCCGCGCACCGGCTGAGCCTGAGAACCACGCAGCACCTCGTTGACATAAAGCTCGACCTCATAGCCCAACGGCAACTCGCCGCGAATGTCCGTGGTCGAGAACACGCTGGCCTGATCGAGCGGTTCTGACGTCGTCGCCACGCCACGTCCCAAGGTGCTTGCGACACCCAACGCCAAGGCCGGGTTGTACACGTCGCCCGCGCCGCTACGGGTCGCACCGAAGAAACCGGCGCTTTCGCCATCGGGATCCTTGCGCTCGAATAGCGTGCGAAAGCTGGCCCGCCCGCCATTGTTGTCGGAGCCTGCAAAGAGCTGCAGCCCCGTATAGATCACGTCGCCGCCAAGACGCGTCTCCCAGATGGTCGTTCGTTTGGGATCGCGGTTGGAGATCTCACCTCTGAGGTTCAGATCCGCCGAGGGCGGCGTGAACAGTTCGTAGCGCGATGGAATGCGCATGACGTTTTCCGCCTTGCCGTTGACGTTGCGAAGGCCGTTTCGCCGCCGCTCGCGCTCCAGCCGGTCCTGGAACGGAAAGTGCTCGCGTGTCACGATTTCCAAAGCCAGGTCGCTCTTGTTGATCTTGAGTGTCAGCGGCAGCAGCCGTTGCAAAAGATCGCTGCGCACGTAGATCTCATCGTCGAACAGAACCGCTTCGGTCGGTGCCACGTCGCTGCTTTTGCCCTCGACATTGGCGCGACCGTTTTTCAGATCGAGCAGAAAGCGGCGGTCAGGCCTCAGAAACCAACCCTCGGCCTGCCGCGCGGGCGGATCGACCAGAATCGAAAGATCGAGCAGCCGCGACAACTCTCCGAGCGGCAGGAACAAGCCTGCGCGCGAGGAATACGCCGACAAGGCGTCGGTCAACTCCACGCCGCCACTCGACACCGCGAAGAGGAGAAGATCGTCGTCGCCGAAAAGTGCGGCGGTGCTTGGCGACGTCGACGCCTCTGGAGAGGCTGGTGGCGTCTTGTTCGGTCCAGCCGTGGCATGCGCGATGGCAGCCGCCAGCAGGATGGCGGCGATCATGCCGGCGCTGCGGCTCATGGCACCGTCAGCACGGCTTTCGCTAATTCGACTCCCGGCTGGGTGTCGTCGTCGACCAGAACGACACGCAACTCAGCACCGCTGGGCGGAATTTTGCTCAGCGGAATCCGGATGGGCCGGCGCACGATCTCGGGATAGACGGCCAATCCCTGGACGGCGCCAATGACCTCGTCGCCCCGGCGCACTTCGATGTTGCCATAGACCGAACTCGCGCCGAGCCGCGCCAATTCCAGGGAAACGACGGCCACCCTCTGCTGTCCACTCGGCGCATGCTCCACCGCATAGCGCGGCCCTTCGAGAGCGGCATGCACGTCAGCTGCGCCTTGGCGCACGATCAACGGGATCGAGATGCTGAACGCAGGGACGACGCGCACAGCCAGCTGTCCCGCCGCCGGTTTCACGGCCGCCTCAGCCGTCAGCCCCACATCTTCGGGCGGGATGGCTGTGACCGTCAGATGCGTCCGGTATTCGCCTGACGCGAGATTGGCGGGCCGCAAGGCGCGCAGCCTGATCGTCTGGCTCTCGTTCGGCTGAAGCGTGACGCGCCGGGGCGTGTAGACCACGAACGTCTTGGCGGACTTGACGCGCGCGGCCACGCTCGCATCCGGAGAATTCTTGTCGGCATCGTCGATCGCTTCGATGCGACCGTCGGGCATCATGGCGCGATCGATGACGGCGATGCTGTAGGTCGCCGGCGCCGTGCCGCGGTTGAAGACATAGACGGTCGCGCCGCGGCCGTCCGGCCCGAACACGACGCGCTTGGGTGAAATGTTGATGTCGCCCGTCCCGACCCCCGCGAGCAAAGGTTTCGCGGCGGCGGCGCTTTGCTCGTCAGCGACGGCCGCAGGACTTGCGCCGAGGACAGCGAGGACAAGGGCGACACCGCATACTGCGCGCGAGGACGTGTTCAGTTGTAGCTCGCCGTGACCGCGAACGTGCCGCTATAGAGACCGGAATTCGTCGTGCTGAGCACGGTGATCTGTCCGCCGACCTTGACATCGAGCGTACCGCCGGCGCCGAACGTCCCGCTGAGCGTTTGCGAGCCGGTATTCAAGGTGTTGCCCGTCGTCGTGACAGTCAGTGTTCCGGTGGTGGTTTGATTGGTGATCGCAAATGTCGCCGGTACCGAAACCGTCACCGCGGCGGCACCTTCGCCGGCCACCGTGAAGTCCGACACGCCGAAGGCGCCGCCGCCGACATCGAGCGTTGTCGTGCGGGTGCCGCCTGTGTCGATGGTGACCGTTGCCGATCCACTTGTCGGTTCCACGACCGTGCCGAACTGGAGGTCCTGGTTCTTGGTCACGGTGATGGGACGAAGGATCGTCACTGTCGCCGTGCCGTTGGCGCTTGCTGCCAGCGCCGGCGCTGCCGCAACACTCATAAGAAGGGCGGCGAGAGCACACCCCGTCATCATTCTCATCTTCAGATCCCTGTCGAACGGCTTCCCGTCGAAACGTGCATGACGCCCATCCCTCGGGCGAATGCCGCGAGAGTCCTCTATCGACTAGCGCGGAACAACGCCCATCTGGGGGATAAGACAGACGAACTCAGCGGGACCGGTTAAGAGCCGGTCACAAATTCACATCGCTCGGAAACTCGACGCGTAAATTTACGTGTTCGATAAAAAATGGACTACGCCCCCATCATCACGCGGCCGCGCTCCACCCGGTTCGCGGAGAGTCCGGAGCGCCAGCGCCCGCTGATCAGCCCGAGCGACAGCACGATCAGGCAAAGCGCACCGGCGCCGACCAGCCCCAGCGTGATGGCATCGCCCGTGTTGAGCACCTGATAGGCGCGATAGGTCCCGCCGAAAATCGAATCGTGCGGCTCGACGAACGCAATCGCTTCGAGCACCGCCGACCAGATGACGCAGACGAGCACGACCCAGGACAATTGCCGCGACAGCCAGACGGCGCCGAGCCCGAACCCCAGGATGAGAAGGGCTGGAAAGACGCCGTCCTTCTCCACGAAGGGCATCGCGAACAACGGCATGGACGAAAGCAGGATCAGGAATGTGCGAAAGAGCAGCGCCGGCAGAGGATTGTGGAAGGCATGGGGATGACGCGCCGCCAGTCCGGTATGGACGGCGGCGGCTACGGAATCGTAATTCTCCGCCGTACAGAACAGAATCAGCGCGATGTGCCAGCCGTTGGAGAGCGAGATCGTGCGCCACAAGGGATGGAAATGCGCGTCGGCGACCGCATCCCATTCGATGCATTGCCGCGCGCTGGTCTCGGCGACGAGGCCGGCACCGGCGAGACCGAAGCGCTCGGCGAGCCAGCTGAACACGGAGAGCGCGCGCTGCACGATCCTCGGGCTCTTGTCGGCGACTTCGGCTTCGGCGAGCTCTGCATCGAGGGCGAAGCGCATGTGCAGACGGTTGCCGAAGATGAGGATCGCCACGACCATCGCGACGAGGAACGCCGCCGCGGTGAGCGACGCCGTCCACTCGACGATCGCTTCGATGCGCCAGCCTTGTCCCGTCATCGCCATGACGAACGAGAGCAGCGCGCCGACGATCGCGCCCGCCACCGCGAAGAGAAGCCCGAAATTGGCGAGCAGCACGGGATGGGTGGCGATTGGAATCGGCGCTTCCCAGCTCAGCGCCGGAACAGCGGGTGGCGCTGGCAGGGTCACGCCGGACGGCATCGGCACGGTCTTATTCTGCATGGGACGCGAACGCGCGGGACAGGAGCGTGGTTCCCTTGTGGGCGTGGACTTGGGCGCGCAGCATGATAGACGCGGGCCCCCTCAGCGGGAAGTTTTCTTCGGCGCGCGATCGCCGATTCGCCAGGAGCCTTCCGGGGCATGCTGTTCGTCGCGCAGCCAGAAACGCCAGCGTTCCTCAAGTTCCCTCGCCTGATCTTGTGTCAGACCGGAAAGCAATGCGCGCCTGGTGCTCACGGGTAAGCAGTTGATCGAGGCGGCGTTCAAGCCTCGCGACGACGTCTTCGGAGCCTTCGGCCGCTCTTGTGTGTCGTCTGACGGCACAATCGTTCTCCATCTTCAGTAGTTCTTTGACTTCACGGCGAAGCGTCGCGAGCGTCCGCGCGTCCAGCGCGCGGGTTTTTTCGTCGACTTGCCGGAGAGGTGTCCTCTTCGTGGACTCCGACAGCCTGATGAGCTGACGGCTGCATTCTTCGAGATGTCGCCTGATCATGTCGTCCTTCCATCCTTCGGGGAGTTCTTCGACTTCCTTGTTCAGCCAATGGCGCCAGTTCTCGCGCGCGTGAGGGCCCTGCCCTGCGAGGTGAGGCATTGTGTTTCCTTCTGATGCAATTGTGGGGATATAGCGCAATTGGGAATTCGACCGTGACGGTTCAAGAGCCGCCTCGCTTTTTACGAAAGAAATTTCGAAAAAAAATCGGCGCCGCAAAGTTATCCAACACCTGGCGCGAAGTTTTCCGCGAGCGGGCTGGAAAAAATTTCTCGAAGTGTTGGATAAGTTTTTCCCGTTTCGTCCGGCCTCATCCTTCGACAAGCTCAGGATGAGGTGGTGGCGTAATCCCTCATGCTGAGCCCGTCGAAGCACGACAAGCTCAGGATGAGGGGATATCGTTCACATTACCGCGCTTTAAGACGGCGAAAGGGCCGCCGATCCGGCGTCCGGCGGAGGAGCCCTCCTACCGGTCATCGGCCCAAGCCTTGATTGCGCCGCAAATTTGGGCGAGGTACGCGGCCGATGGCGCGTGACGAACTCTACGACCACCTTTCGGAAAATTTCGAGGCCCTGAAGGATCACCTGATCCGGCAGAAGCGGCTGTATGTGCCGCTCGCTTCCGTCGTCGGCGTGGTGATCGTGCTTCCCGCGCTGCTCCTTCTTCTGCTGCCGACGATCCTGTCCTGGCTGGCGCCGCCCCTGGACATGACGAAGGATCTCTACGCCATCAACCGGCCCGTCGCCTACACCTTCCTCGACGCGAACAACAACGAAGTCGGTCATCGCGGCGCCATCATCGGAAAGCGGCTCACCCTGGACGAGATGCCGGCCTATCTGCCGGCCGCCTTCATCGCCATGGAGGATCGCAACTTCTATTCGCATGGCGGCTTCGACACGCGCGGACTTCTGCGCGCGCTCTGGGTCAACTGGCGCGCCGGCCATGTCGTGCAAGGCGGTTCGACCATCACGCAGCAGACGGTCAAGATCGTCTTCCTCAACAACCAGCGCACCTTCGCGCGCAAGCTCGACGAACTGCTCGATGCCACGGTTCTGGAAAAATCGCTGTCGAAGAAGGAGATCCTCGAGCTCTATCTGAACCGCATCTATTTGGGCGCAGGCGCTTATGGCGTCGATGGCGCGGCGCACGTTTATTTCAACAAGTCGGCGACGGAGTTGACGTTGCCGGAAGCCGCGATGCTGGCGACCTTGACGCGCGCGCCCTCGGCGTTTTCGCCGCGCCGCGATCTCGCCAGCGCGCAGGCGCGCGCCGCCATCGTGCTGAAGGCGATGGTGGAGACCGGCGCCATCAGCAAGGCGCAAGCCAAGGCCGCCGAGCTTCATCCCGCCGTCGTCGCCGACCGCGCAGCTGCGGACTCGCGCAACTTCTATTTCGACACCGCCGCCGACGAGGCCAAGCGCCTGGTGGCGCGCGATGGCGCGGAACCCGCGAGCGATCTCGTCGTGCACACGAATTTCATCGCCGCGATTCAGGACGCAGCGCGCACCAGCGCGATCGAGACGCTGAAGAAGAGCGGCCGCAAGATGCATGCGCATGAAGCCGCCGTCGTGGTGATGAAGCCGGATGGCGCGGTGGTGGCGCTGGTCGGCGGCACCGACTATGCCGACAGTCCGTTCAACCGCGCGACGCAAGCCCATCGCCAGCCCGGCTCGGCGTTCAAGCCCTTCGTCTATCTCGCCGCACTCGAGAGCGGGCTCACGCCCTGGGACACGCGCTCCGACGAGCCGGTCGACATCAACGGCTGGACGCCGACCAATTACGGCGGCCGCTCCTATGGCACGCTGACGCTCGCCGATGCGCTGGCGCATTCGGTCAACACCATCACGGCGAACCTGGCGCAGGAAATCGGCGTCAGCAACGTGGTGCAGGCGGCCGAGCGCCTGGGCATCGAATCGCCCTTGGTGGCGAATGCGTCGCTCGCACTCGGCACTTCGGAAGTGACGCCGCTCGAACTGACGCGCGCCTATGCGGTGTTCGCCAATGGCGGCCTGAAGGTCTATCCCTATTTCGTCACCGCGATCGAAGATCATGGCGGCCATCTTCTCTATCAGAGAAAGCCGAACGAAGACCCCGAACGCATCGTCGCGAGCCACGTCAACCGCGATCTCGTCGCGATGCTCTATGGCGTCGTCACCGAAGGCACCGGGCGCGGCGCGGCACTCGCCGGTCATCCCGCCGCGGGCAAGACCGGCACGACGCAGGATTTTCACGACGCCTGGTTCGTCGGTTTCACCAAGGACTATGTGACCACGGTCTGGGTGGGCAACGACGATGCGACGCCGATGAAAAGCGTCACCGGCGGTTCCTTGCCGGCGACGATCTGGAAAGCCGTGATGACGACGGCGGAAACGGGATTGCCGTCGAGCCCGCTCGACAAGTCCGAACCGCAGCCGCCCGTGGATGTCGGCTTCTTCGACAACGGCGACACCTATACGCCGTCGGCTGGCGACGACGAATCCGGTGGCGCGCGCAGCGTCTATCCCGGCGACGAACAGGCGGAGCGGCCGCCGCCACCCGACAGGAATGGCGATCGCAGCGACTTCTGGGATTGGCTCTTCAATCATCGCGGTCGCGATGAGAACGGACGACCCGTGCCGCAAGAAGGCGACGACAGCCAGGATTCGAATTGACACCCCTCACCCGGAGAAGCTTCGCTTCTGCGACCTCTCCCGTGAACGGGAGAGGTCGACGCGCAGCGTCGGGTGAGAGGACGAAGTGCAAGCGCACGGCACAACTGTCATGGCCCGCGACTGCGGGCCACCCAGGTGACATCCGGTGTAATCACAAAGAGTCGAACGCGGCTTCAACTGGGTGGCCCACACTCGGTGGGCCATGACATTGGAGCGCGTCTCGCCTCGTAACCACGCGGTTTTCGTGAACGCTCCCATCGCTCATTAAAGACGCGGCGCGACGCCGCAGATGACGCTACGGCGTCGCCGAACAAAATCGTTAATGCATCGTTAAAATTCTTCGCCGCGCGCTTTCGCGGTAATGCGCGCTAATCGACGTTACGCATTTCTTCGCGTCTCGATTCGAGACTCGCGCGCAGCGTTGTTGTCCGCGAATTATCACACTGCGCGTGCGACGACGCTGATAGGTATTCGTCTGTCGGTACGGCGGGATTTCAGACATTCGTTTCATCGATCACGCAGAGACGACAGTGCGGAACGCGAGCAGGGGAAGAAGAGACTTGATAAGTGCGATGGCCAAAGTGGAATTTGCCGGCGCCTCACCAATTCTCGTTGCTGTCAAGGAAACACACGTCACGCCGATTCACCGATTGATCACTGCCTAAGGAGAACAGCAATGGGACACCTCATTCATAATATCGCGACCAAGCCCGGCAGCAGACTGACGCTGACGGATCTGCCGCAGCGCGGTTCGATGTACTGGACCGATCGCCAGAAGGCCGATGTCGTCACGGCGGTGCGCAGCGGACTGATCACCTTCGCGCAGGCGAGCGAGTGGTACATGCTCTCGGCCGAAGAGTTCATCGGCTGGCTGAAGCTCGATCGTCCCGGTCGCGCCAGCAAGCCGGCCGCGCACGACGAACAGGACAAGCTCCTGCATCGCCAGGAACGGATTCGCGACATCGATCGCCCGCTCCACGTCGTCGCACACTAGGTTTTTCAATGGCCGCGCAATTCGCCGGGTGAAGCGTTGCACAACTTCACCCGATTGCGCCCCAGGCTTTCCAGGGTGACACCTTCTCCGCCGCGCGAACGCGAGAGTCGCGCGGCGTGAGCAGGTTCCGAAGCGATCGCGCCACTCAGCTCATGCGATGCAAAGCACAGAGCTTGTTGCCGTCCGGATCGCGCAGATATGCCAGATAGAGTTTTCCCATCCCGCCCTCGCGCACACCCGGCGGATCCTCGATCGACGTTCCGCCATGCGCGACGCCCGCCGCGTGCCAGCGATTGGCTTGTTCCGTCGATGTGCAGGCGAAGCCGATGGTTCCGCCATTGGCCGAAGTGGCGGCTTTGCCGTCGATAGGTTTGGTCACGCAGAAGACGCCGGTCGGCGTCTGATAGAAAACGCGGTGGCGGTCGACGAAGCCCGGTCCGACGCCAAGCGTGGCGAACAGCGAGTCATAGAACGCTTTGGCTTTTTCCAGGTCGTTGGTCCCGATCATCACATGTGAAAACATTCTTTCTCCCTGCCGGTTGCGCGGTGCCGCTTCTGAGCATCGCGCCGACTCTCTACCCGATCCTTCTTCGACACGCCAAATGACCTTCCCCGTCATGGCCCGTAACGGCGGCCATCCAGGCAATGACTCGCCACCCCGGCGGGCGTAAAGTCACGCGCAACCGAGGAGGGCAACATGAAATCGACAGCTTTGGGTTTTTTTCTCATCCTCTGCGTCGGCGGCACGGCGCTTGCGCAAGTCAATGCGCCGGACTTGAAGTGGGGACCGGCACCGGCCGTCTTTCCCAAGGGCGCCGAAATGGCGGTGCTTCACGGCGATCCCGCCAAGGCCGGCACATTCGTGATCCGTCTGAAGATGCCCGCCGGCTACAAGGTACCGGCGCATCATCATCCGACCGATGAGTATGTCACCGTGATCAGCGGCGATCTTTCGCTCGGCATGGGCGACAAGCTCGATCCCGCCAAAGGTGCTGCGCTTGCGCCGGGCGGTTTCGCGGTGGCGCCGGCCAACATGAATCACTTCGCATGGTCGCAATCGGGCGCGGTGGTGCAGGTTTCTGCCGAGGGACCGTTCGCGCTGATCTATGTCAACCCGGCGGACGATCCGACGAAGAAATAGACGTCCACTCCAAATCCCCGTCATCGCCCGCATGAAGCGGGCGACGACGCGTTTTCAAAATTTCAGAACCACTTGGCGACGCCGCCATGGTGCGAGCACGAGCCGGAGTGCGTCTTCGACATCGTGTAGGTGCCGTCCTTGCACTGACCGGTCGCGCCGGCCGGAGCGGCACCACTTGCCGCGCCCATCGCCGAACCGGCCATCGGCTGCGCCGGTTTCATCGTCGTCGGCGCCATGGCCGGCGCCGCCGCGGCGGCGTTGGAACCGCCGGAGAGGCACGACTTCGAATAGTCCTTGTAGGTCGTCGCCTTCTTCTGATCGGCGGACATCGCCTTCCAGCCTGCGGCGCACGTTGCCATTCTGTTTTGAGATGCCGTGGTGGCGGCCGAAACGGCCATCGGAGTCACAAGCAGAGCCGCCGAGACCGTCAGCAAAAGTGCGAATTTGCGCATGCGCGAACCTCCCCAGTCGTTTGCGATCACGACCGGAGCATGGCTCACACACTATGACTTTACAACGTTTTCATACCCATTTTGGGTTGCCGGCGTTACTTGAGCGCGAGAACGACCGCGCCCGAAACCGGGTCGGTGACGCCGAGACCGCCGCCCAGATCTTCGAGCGTCTGGCGGAAACTGTTCAGCGTTTCGATCATGTGAGGCCGCGCCTTTCCAAGCGCCTCCATGTCGGACCATTCGCCGATGATGCAATAGCTGTGGTCGCCGGTCTTGATCAGGTTGGCATGGATGAGCCCGGGCCAATCGCGGTGGGCGCTGCGATGCGCCTCGATGAATTCCTGGTCGCGGCCGGGCTTGACGCGAAATCTGACGGCGTTGAATGCGCTCATGGCTGTCTCCGTTTCAGTCGCGCTTACGATGATGCGCCTCAGCGCCGGGCCGCGCAACGCGCGTGCGCGTCGCCATTCGACGATCGCGCCCGCCCGGGCTATAGACGGTCCTCTCGTTCATCGGATGCCCTGCCCATGAAAACTGTTTTCCGCCTGCTCCTTCCAATCGCGCTTTCACTCCTCAGTGTCGGCGCGCAAGCGGAGGCGCTCACCAAGATTCGCTTCGTCACCGACTGGAAGGCACAGGCCGAGCATGGCGGCTTCTACGAAGCGCTCGCCGAAGGCTTCTATGCCCGCGCCGGTCTCGATGTGAAAATCGTCGAAGGCGGACCGGCGGTGAATGTGCCGCAAATGCTGGCGGGAGGCGCTGCGGATTTCGGCATCGGCTCGAACGGCTTCATCGCCTTGAACCTCGTCAAGCAGAACGCACACATCAAGGCGGTGATGGCGATCTTCCAGAAGGATCCGCAGGTGCTCATCACCCATCCCAGGGCCGATGTGAAGAAGCTCGCCGACATGCGCGGCATGCCGATCATGATCTCGGACGCGGCGACCGTGGCGTGGTGGCCGTGGTTGCGCGCCAAGTACGGGTTCAGCGATACGCAGATCCGCAAATACACCTTCAACCTGGCGCCCTTCCTCGTCGATCCGAAGGCGATCCAGGAAGGTTATCTCTCGAGCGAACCCTACACGATCGAGACGCAGGCCCATTTCAAGCCGCAGGTTTTCCTGCTCGCCGACAACGGCTATCCCGGCTACGGCAACATGGTGCTCGTGCCGCAGAAATGGATCGACACAAATCCGAAAGCCGTTCAGGCCTTCGTCACCGCGACACAAGCCGGCTGGCTGCATTATCTGAACGGCGATCCTTCGCCGGCCAATGCGCTCATCAAGCGCGACAATCCGGAGATGAACGATGCGCTGATCAAGCAGGCGATCACCAAGCTCAAATCCTACGGCATCGTGCTATCGGGCGATGCGAAGACGTTCGGCCTCGGCACCATGACGGACGCGAAGTGGAAGGCGTTCTTCGACACGATGACCAAGGTCGGGCTCTATCCGAAGACGCTGCCGTATAAGGAGGCGTATGACCTGCGCTTCGTCCACGCCATGCCGGTGAATTTCGAGTAGGCGACGTCATTACGGACGGTGCGGAGGCACTGCCACCGCCGTGTCATTGTAAACTCTGTGAACACATTTATCAGTGGAACCGGCGGCGGATTGGGAAAAATCCTTTATTTTCAAGGTTAATGGTCTGGCACGAGTATTGCTTTGAAATGACCCAGACCGTCCGGGGAGGGACTCTATGAAATTTGCCACGACGCTTGCAGCCGGATTCATTGCGGCCACGGCGAGCCTGATCGCATCGCCGGCTTCCGCCAATTTCATTTTCCTCTTCGATGAAAACGGCAATGGCTGCGTCGCCAATGCCGATCACGTCTGCACGACGCCATCACCGGGAACGCTCGAAGCCGATCCGACGGGCCGCGTGGCGGGGAACGTCCTTGTGTACACCCTGCCGGAGACGGTGGGTGAAGGCGACGTCGGCATCGGCGAGTTCGGGACCGGCATTCTGTCCGACGTTCTGACCTTTACCGATGCGAACGGCGGCCTCGACGGGTTTGGCGACCTCCTCATCTTCTACTCGGCGCTCGGCGGCGGCGAACTTGCCGATTCCGGCTTCCCCGATGCCGACTTTAGTATTGTGACCAATGAAAACGCCAATGGCTCGTTCACCTATTCCGTCGGCAACATCTATATCGGCGAAAGCCCGGAAGGCGTGCCGGAGCCGGTGACGCTTTCGCTCTTCGGCGCGGGTCTTGTCGGAGCCGCAGCGCTTCGCCGCCGCAAGAAGAAATAGATCGTCGCATCCTGATCTGCAGCACGGCGCCTTCGGGCGCCGTTGTTGTTTTTGCGTGGGCGCGAGGCGGAACGTCCCGGTTTCGGCATTGCGGGCGGTTGCGCTAGATTTCGCCGCCGCCCTTCTGGAAAGCCGCCGAATGTCCGCCGCGCTCGAAGCCATCCGTCCTGTCACGCTGGCCGAGATCAAGGAGGCCAGAGCGCGGATCCAAGGCACGATCGTGCGCACGCCGCTCATTCGTCTCGAACTCGGCAAAGGCTATCCCGACATCCGGCTCAAGCTCGAGAACCTGCAGCCGATCAATGCCTACAAGCTGCGCGGCGCGGCCAATGCCGTGGCGATGCTGAGCGACAGCGAACGCAAGCGCGGCGTCTGGACGATCAGCGCGGGCAATGCGGGACAAGGCGTCGCCTATGCCGCGCGACAGGCGGGCGTGCCGTGCACGGTGGTGGCGATCGAAACCGCGCCAAAGGCCAAGATCGAGCGCATGCGCGCGCTTGGCGCCAAGCTCGTGCTTGTCCCTTATGAGGTCGCCTGGCAGGCGCTCGACGAGCGCGCCTACAAAGGCGTCGAAGGCACCTTCGTGCATCCGTTCGACGATCACAATTTCATCGCCGGGCACGCCACGATGGGATTGGAGATTCTGGAAGATGCGCCGGACACTGCGGCAGTGATCGCGGCCATCGGCGGCGGCGGACTTGTCAGCGGTGTCGGCAGCGCGCTCAAGGCGCTGAAGCCCACGGTCAAGGTCTTCGGCGTCGAGCCCGAGACTGCCGCGCCTTTTGCGCTCTCCTTCGCCCAGGGGGGTGCGAAAATCTTCACCGACTGGAAGGCATCCTTCGTCGACGGCGCCGGCGGCCAAAGCCTTTTTCCCCGCATGTGGGAGCGCATGAAACCGGTGGTCGACGGCGCGCTGGTCGTCACGCTCGAAGAAACGCGCCAGGCGATGCGTGTGCTGGCGGAAAAGAGCCGCGTGGTCTCCGAAGGTGCGGGCGCCCTTTCCGTTGCAGCCGCACTTGGCGGAAAGGCCGGCGCGGGTCCCGTCGTCGCCATCGTCTCGGGCGGCAATATCGATCTCAAGACATTCTGCGAGCTGATCGCCGCTTCGGCGTGACGAGCCAGGCTCAATCCTGAGCTTGCCGAAGGATGAGGGTCGAGTGTGGCTCCTTATCCAGAGCTGGTCGAAGGGCCACCGCTTGATTTGCGGCTCAAGCACAAGCAGTTTCGCGCCATGCCGCCGCTTCTTTCGCTCCGCGCCATCGCCAAGACCTTCGACAATGGCACCAAGGCCATCGAGCGCCTGGACATGGACGTGGCGGACGGCGAGTTCGTCTCCCTCGTGGGGCCCTCAGGCTGCGGCAAGTCGACGGCGCTGCGCATCATTGCGGGCCTGCTGTCGCCGGATCAGGGACAGGTGCGCTTCGGGACGGAAAAGCCCGAGATCGGTTTCGTCTTCCAGGAGCCGACGCTGATGCCATGGGCGAGCGCGCTCGCCAATGTGCGCTTGCCGCTCGACCTGGAACACATGAACCGCGCCGAGGCGGATGATCGCGCGCGCAAGGCGTTGAGGCGAGTCGGCCTTGGCGGTTTCGAGAAGGCTTATCCGCGCGAACTTTCCGGCGGCATGAAGATGCGCGTCTCCATCGCGCGCGCGATCGCCGCCGAGCCGAAGCTGCTCTTGATGGACGAACCGTTCGCCGCCCTCGACGAGCTGACGCGCCAGGCGCTCAACGACGATCTCCTGACGCTTTGGCGCGAAGACGCCCTGACGGTGATCTTCGTCACCCACAGCGTCTATGAGAGCACCTATCTCTCGAGCCGCGTGGTGGTGATGACGCCACGCCCGGGGCGCGTGGCAGCGAACATCGCGCTTTCGCCGCCGCGCGAGCGCGACGCGCATTATCGCCTCACGCCGGCATTCACCGATGCCGCGCGCCAGGTCTCGGCCGCGCTCAGGGAGGCGATGGCGGCATGAGACCCGTTCAGGCCCGTCGCTTCCTGCGCCCTTTGGGTTTGCGCCGTTTGACGGCTTTGAGCAGCGTCTCGTTGATGCGGCCCTGCCAGCCTGGGCCGTCTTCCTTGAACGCCTTGATGATCACCGGATCGAGCCGAAGCGAAACATGCTCTTTCGGATGCGCGAGCTTCGGACGGCCAAGGCGCGCGCGCAGATTTTCGGCCGCTTCCAGAAGCCCGGGAAAAACCTCCAACGCAGGACGGGCACGGCGAAAATCTTCCGCCGTCCATTCGGGATTTTCCTCGTCGGGCACACCGTATTTGGGTGGCCAGTTCTTCTTCCTAGCCATGCAATCTCCGCTCCTTCCGGTTCGCGAGACGGAAGCTCAATATTCTTGTCACGCTGCCGCGATAGACGAACGCGATCGAATGAAGCGCCCCTTCGAACCTCACAAAAGCCCGATATCGCTCCTCGCCATAGTCGAAGCGCAGATCGGCAATCGTCACGGCATTCGCCCAATCAAGCTTCTCGACGTCAGCGAAATCCAAGCCGTGCTTGGCGAGATTGATGGCGCGTTTCGCCTCGTCCCATTCGAATTCCATGGATATTCTGTAGCACGGAAAATCGCAAGCGGATTATTTTACGTGCTACAAAAAATCGGAGTCCGGGCTTGAATCCCTGGGCCAAATACATCGTTCCGGCGGTCGTCGGCATCGCCGCCCTCGCCCTTTGGCAGTGGAGCGTGCGCGCCTCGGGCATCTCGCCTTTGGTGCTCGCGGCGCCGTCCGATATCTGGGCCGCCTTCCTCGACAATTTCGCGGAGCTGATGAGCGCGCTATGGACGACGCTGCGCGTCACGCTGATCGCGTTCGCGTGCGCGACGCTCGGCGGCATCGTGGTCGCCATCCTGTTCAGCCAGAGCCGGCTGATCGAATTTGCGCTCTACCCCTTCGCGATCATCCTCCAGGTCACGCCCGTCGTCGCCATCGCGCCCTTGCTCCTGATCTGGATCGGTTACGACAACATCACCGAAGTCCTCGTCCTCCTCGCCTTCATCATCTCCTTCTTCTCCATCCTGTCGAACATGGTCGTCGGGCTGCGCTCGGCCGATCACAATCTCGTCGACCTCTTTCGCCTCTATGGCGCCTCGCGCTGGCAGATCTTCTGGCGGCTGCAACTGCCCGGCGCCATTCCGTATCTTTTGTCCGGCATGAAGGTTTCGGGCGGCCTGGCGCTGATCGGCGCGGTGACGGCCGAGCTCGTGGCAGGCTCAGGCAACGACACGGGGCTCGGCTGGATCATCACTCTTGCGGGCCGCAATCTCGAGACCGCGAAAGTGTTTGCCGCACTCGCGCTTCTTTCGGTGCTCGGCATCGCGATCTTCTTCGCGCTCACCGCGCTCGAATGGGCGCTGCTCCATCGCTGGCACGAAAGCGCGGTCAAGAAGCAAGCTTAGCTCGCCGTTCGTCTCTGCACGAGCTTCATGGTCGACGTCGCCTTGGCGAGCACCTCGCCCGCCTCGTTGCGGATCAAGCCTTCGAGAAAGGCGATCGACCTGCCGCTTCGCTCGATCCAGGCTTCAGCGATGATGAGACCGGGCGTTGCCGGCTTCAGGAAGCTGACCTTGATCTCCAGCGACAAGGGATTGGCCGCGTCTTGCGACTGCGCCATGACGACATGGGCCATCGCCGCGTCGATCCAGCCGGTGACGAAGCCGCCCTGCACGATCCCGCCCGAGTGGCACATGTCCATGCGGGCGCGATAATGGATCACCGCGCGCCCTTTTTCGCCGCGCTCGACCACTTTTTCCATGCCGAGCGCACTCGCCACGCCGTGCGGCCTGTTCTGGGGTTCGTTCATAATCCGGGCGACTCCGCTTTCGAAAGATGGACCGGCGCCGATTCGGCCATCATCAGCATGGCGATGACGCTGAGCGCCGTCGCCAGCAACAAGTACCACGCCGGCGCCAGCGGGTTTTCCGTCACATGGATCAGCCAGGCGATGATCGGCTGCGTCGTGCCGCCGAAGACTGCGATGGAGGTGGCATAGACGGTCGCGAAGATTCCACCCCGCACGCGTTTGGGCAGCGTTTCGCCGAACGCGACATAGAAGGCGCCCGAACTGATGTTGAGCAGGATCGAGAGCAGCGCGGTGCCGACGAGAAGCGCCATGGTCGAATGCTGGTACACGATCAGGAGGAAGATCGGATAGACCGAAAACAGAAAAGCAAAACGCGGGATGAGCATCAGACGGCGCCGGCCGTAGAGGTCGGAGAGCCAGCCGCCTGCAAGCGACGCGATCAGGCCGAAGAGCCCGTTCACCAAGGTCGCCGCAAAGGACGGCGACGCCGCCATGTTGAGCGTCGTGCGCGCAAAGGTCGTCATGTAGTTCAAGACATAAGTCGCGACGGTTCCGCCCATCAGGATCAGGAGTCCGATCACGATGGCGCGCAGATGATCGCGCAGGATCGCGAAGAAGCCGCCCGTCTCATAGTCGGGCAGATGGTCGGGCGCATGCAACGTTTCCGGCAGCGAGCGGCGGATCATGAGTCCGAAAGGCAGCGTCAGCGCGCCGAGCAGAAAGGCGATGCGCCAGCCATAGTCGTCGAGCTGCACGGCGGAGAGAATCAGCGCCAGCACGACGCCGACACCGCCGCCCACCATGCTCGAGATGCTTTGGCTGGCGCTTTGCCAGGAGGCGTAGAGTCCGCGGTGCCTGAGCGGGGCGGCTTCGACGAGGTAGGCCGTTGTCGGTCCGACTTCGCCGCCAAGCGCGAAGCCCTGCACCATGCGCGCCAGAACCGCGAGGATCGGGGCTGCGATCCCGATGCTGCGATAGGGCGGAATCAAGGCCAGCGCGAGGATCGCCGCGCCCATCAGCGTGAAGCTCAGGATCATCGCCGGTCGCCTGCCGATCCGGTCGGCATAGCCGCCGATGAGGACGCCGCCGACCGGGCGCAGCAGAAAGCCCGCGCCGAACGTGCCCAGCGAAGCCATCAGGCTGGCAAACTCGCTGTGCATGAAGCCGCCGGCACCGGTCGGGAAAAAGGCATGGCCGATCTGCACGGCGAAGAAGGCATAGGTGGTGAAGTCGTAGAATTCGAGCGCGTTGCCGATGACCGCCGCGGTCACATGGCGGCGCTTGATGGGCGGCGGCTCCACGGCAGCGTCTATCTCCGACATCAGGCGCTCCAATTCTCGAGCGTCAGACCGGGAATGTCGGCAAAGTCGCTGGCGTTGTTGGTCACGAGAATTGAGCGCGTACTGATCGAGTGAGCGGCAATCATGCGGTCATAGTCTCGCCCTCGCGACCAGCCGCATTGCGCGATGATGAGGCCATAGGCCCGCGCCGCATCGGCATCGAACGGCAGCACCGGAATGTGTCTGACGACTGAATCGAGGCGCGGCGTACGGACCGCCGTCAGCGCGGGATTCTTGTAGAGCCCGCGCTCGAGCTCAACCAAGGTCAGCGCGGACATCGCAACGCCGGTCGCATGCTCGGAGAATTTTGTGAGCACGTTCGACTCGCCGTCGCGCAATGCGATCGCAATGTTCGTATCGATGAGATAGGCCACGTTGCGCGATCAATCCCTGCCACGATCGGGCAGCTCGATCGGCTCGCGTGTTTCGATTTCGCCCGGCTCAGGAAGACGGCGCAATTCCGCGACCATCGCCTTCAGGTTCTGGCGCGTCGGATAGATCGTGATCACGTCGCCGCTGCGGGTGATTTCGAGCTCGGTGTCCATCGCAAAGGCGATTTCCGCCGGAATGCGGACCGCCTGGCTATTGCCGGACTTGAAAGTCTTCGTGCGCATGGCCAAATCTGGCATGCCTCTGGACTCGCGTCAATACATGTATATACATCGGTAAGACATTGTTACTTATGCGATTTCTCCTGCCGCCTGAAGTGGCGGAACGGCCCTGCTCGCCCGCCGTTAGGACCTCGTTAGCCATTGCGTCCCTACGCTGACGCGACTTTGGAGCATCCGCCATGCGCTCAAGCCTCCTTCTCGCCGCCGCATTCGCTCTCGCCACTACTGCGTCGCACGCGGGCGATCTTGCCGACGCCAATGCCGCCTTCGATCACAAGGATTATGCGACCGCGTTTGCGCTCTATCAGCCCTTGGCCAAGTCCGGCACGGCAGAGGCCCAGAGCGCGATCGGCGCGATGTACTTTTTCGGCAACGGCATCGCGAAGAATCCCAGCCGCGCCTATATGTGGTTCGATCTTGCCGCGCGCTCGCCTTCGCCTGTTGCGACGGTCGCCGCCACCAATCGCGAGATCGTGCGCCGCCAGATGGCCGCCAGCGAAATCCGCGACGCCGATGCCATGGCCGCGCAGTGCCTCAGTTCGCGCTATGAGCAGTGCGGCTTGACGCATTTCGCCGCGCGCTGATCCAACCCGCCTAAGGCTCCGCGAGGTGCTGTCCGTCGGGCAGCGCGATCAACCTCTTGGGCACGAACAAAATCGCAGGCAGCATCAGCGCATAGACGATCGTCGTCGCCAGCACGCAGACGGCAAAGCCGCCGTGATGCTCGTAGAGTTCGGTGCCGAGCAGATTGCCGAAATTCTGTGCCAACGCGTACATGCTCCACGCGAGCATCATCAACGTGCCTTCCAATCCCCTGGGACAGGAGCGGATCAGAAGATCCATATAGGCCGCCGTGGCGATACCGCCCATGAGGCCCATCGGCACCCCGGCCACAAGAACCGCATTGGCGGAGTGGATGAAGAGTAGCGGCAGCATCTGCGGTACCGCGATCGCCGTTCCCAACCACAAGAGCTTGGCCAACGGATAGCGCGGGCTCAAGAAGCCGAACAGCACAAAGGTCGGCGCGAAAGCGATGGAATAGATCGCGTTGTAGGCGCCCCATTGCGCATCGCTCGCATGCAGCGTGTTGGACATGAAATACTGCAGGACGGTGCCCGTGGCCGGCGAGAAGTTCCACATCAGGAAAATCCCGAGCGCCGGATAGATCGGGCGATGGCGGATGAGCCGCAAAAAGTCGGCACTGAGATGTTGCGGCCGGCGCGTCTCGCGCGGCAGGTCGGCAAAGACCGCGGCGGGTTTCAGAAAACCGTACGCCGCGATCAGCAGCATCAGCGAAGCCACCGACAGAAACAGCGTGCGGACCGCACCTTCTGTGCTCATCGTCTCGAGCCGATCACTGAGAATGCCACCCAGCAGCAATGCAACAAATGTCGTGACGGTGCCGGAGAAATTCCAGAGAGAACTGATCCGGCCGGACATGGCGAAGTGCTGCCCGATCACCGTGCCAAGTCCGTTCCATCCGGCCCACAAAAACAAAAAAGAGATCGTGCCCAGAAGCGCAAGGGCAAGGAGCATCGGCTCGCTGACGGGAACGAAGGCGAAGACCGCGAAGACGAGCGCGGAGGTGAGGCCGAACAGGATGTAATAGCCCCTGTCGCCGATCCCGAACGGGCTCCAGAAATCGCGCACCACGCCGAACGCGAAGGAGAAATAGGCCGGGATGCCGGCCCACAAGACGAACGTGGCAAGCGCGTTCGCCGACAGGTGCAGCTTGTTCTTGAGCACGAAGGAAAGCGGGATGACGTGGAAGCCGACCGCCGGCGAGACGAAATTCAGCGCCACCATGATGAGGCTGCAATAAAGAAGAATGGTGGTGCGGTTCGCGGTCGTCACCGCCTGCGGTTCCGCAAGCGTGATGTCGTTTGCCGGACTATCCATGCCGCAGCCGAGAACTGGCCATTGCCCGCACCTTTCCTGCTCCATCTTCGATATTGGCCCAAAGGCGGCAAGATCGCTTTTCACAGCGTATCGATGTATTTATGAAAAAATCACAGAAATTTTGTGTGGAGTATTGAAGTTTGTCCCCCGGCGTGTGATCTAAGCCCTATGGCCAAGGTCGCCGATCCACAGATGCTGACTGCGAACCGCCTCGTCGATGGCGACGTCCTCTATTGGCATGACGGCGACTGGGTTCTGGCGCTCAAGGAAGGCGACATCTTCGACGATCCGAAGACCGCCGATGCGGCGCTCGCCGCAGCGCAAAAGTATGTGACGGAAAACCGGGTGGTGAATCCGTATCTCTTCGATGTGCGTGTCGACGCGAAGGGCATCCACCCCGTCAAGGAACGCGAGATCATCCGCGCGGCGGGGCCAACCGTGCGCGACGATCTCGGCAAGCAGGCATCCGGCCTCGGTTCGAAGCCTCCGCCACGCATCGTCGAAACGCCCGTAACCTCCATACCGGGGAGGGACAACGATGTATCGATATGACGAGTTCGATGCCAAGTTCGTGGCCGAGCGCGTGGAGCAGTTCCGCGGCCAGGTCCAGCGCCGGCTGTCGGGCGAGCTGAACGAAGATCAGTTCAAGCTGCTCCGGTTGATGAACGGGCTTTATCTGCAGCTGCACGCCTACATGCTGCGCATCGCCGTGCCCTACGGCACGCTGGCCGCCAAGCAACTGCGCATGCTGGCGCACATCGCGCGCAAATACGATCGCGGCTACGGCCATTTCACAACGCGCCAGAATATCCAGTTCAATTGGCCGAAGCTCGTCGACGTGCCGGACATTCTGGCCGACCTCGCCTCGGTCGAGATGCATTGCATCCAGACCAGCGGCAACTGCATCAGGAACGTCACCGCCGATCATTTCGCCGGCGCCGCAGCCGACGAGATCGAGGATCCGCGGCCCATCGCCGAGATCATCCGGCAATGGTCGAGCCTGCATCCCGAATTCGTCTACCTGCCGCGCAAGTTCAAGATCGCGGTCGGCGCCTCGCCGCACGATCGCGCGGCGCTGCGCTTTCACGACATGGCGCTCGAGATCATCAAGAACGAGGCCGGTGAAATCGGGTATCGCGTGCTCGTCGGCGGCGGCATGGGGCGCACGCCCTATCTCGGCTACGTGGTCGGCGATTTCATCGCCAAGCCCGACATTCTCGCCTTCCTCGAAAGCGTGATGCGCGTCTACAACCAGTCCGGCCGGCGCGACAATCTCTATAAGTCGCGCATCAAGATCCTTGCCGCCGCGCTCGGGCCCGAGGAGATGCGCCGCCAGGTGATGCGCGAATTCATGGAGATCAAGCAGAAGGGCACACTCCAGCTTCCAGCCGAGGAACTGGCGCGCATCGATGCCTATTTCGCGCCGCCGAAATTCGAGGCGTTGCCCGATGAGATGCCCAAAGGCGGCAAGGATTTCGAGAATTGGCTGAAGACCAACGTCCATCCGCATCGCGCGCCCGGCTATGCCATCGCCACGATTTCCTTGAAGCCCATCGGCGGCGTGCCGGGCGATTGTTCGGCCGAGCAGATGGATGCGCTCGCCGAGCTGATGGACACGTACGGGATGGACGAGATCCGCGTCAGCCATGAGCAGAATCTCGTCTTGCCGCATGTCAAGAAGCGCGACTTGCCCGCGATCTTCGCCAAGCTGAGCGAGCTTGGCCTGGCGACGCCGAATGCCGGCCTCATCACCGACATCATCGCCTGCCCCGGACTCGATTATTGCGATCTCGCCAATGCGCGTTCGATTCCGATCGCGCAGGACATCGCCAAGCGCTTTGCCGATCTCGATCGCCAGCACGAGATCGGCGAGCTCAAGATCAAGATTTCGGGCTGCATCAACGCCTGCGGCCATCATCACGCCGGTCACATCGGCATCTTGGGCGTCGACAAGAAGGGCGTCGAATATTACCAGCTCCAGCTCGGTGGCTCAGGCGCCGAGGATGCGAGCATCGGCGACATCATGGGACCGGGCTTCGGCGAGCACGAGATCGGCCCCGCGGTGGAGCGTGTCGTGAAGGCCTATCTGACGTTGCGAAAGGACGGCGAACGTTTCCTCGACACCTATCGCCGCGTCGGCATGGAGCCGTTCAAGAACATGGCCTATCTGGATCAGCTCTATGCCGCTCATTAAGTTGGGCGCGCCTCAACACGACACGTTGGGCGCGGCGGCGGACGACGCCGCGATCATCGCCGATCCGTTCACGACTCTCACCGACGACCAGCCGCTGCCGGCGGAGGGCGGCGCCATCGTCTCGCTCACCCGTTTCCGGAAAGATCGCGACGCGCTCCTGGCGCGCAATGCGCCCATCGGGGTCTTGCTCACGGCGGACGAATCGCCCGAGCAACTCGGCGACGACGTCCATCGTCTTTCGGTCGTGGTGATCCAATTTCCCAAGTTCCGCGATGGCCGCGGTTTTTCCTGGGCGCGCATGCTCAGAACGCGGCTCAACTTCACCGGCGAAGTACGCGCCTCCGGCGATTTCCTCTACGACCAGATCAATTATCTCCTGCGCACCGGCTTCGACGCGTTCGACAGCAACTTCACGCTCGAAGACCTCAATCGCGCGCGCTCGGAGATGAGCTTCGCCTATCAGCCGAGCGCCGACGGCAAGAAAACCATCCGCGATCTGCGCAGCGGAAAATAGGCCAGCTAACCGACCGCGAGGGACGGCGCGGCAGGGCCTCCTATGGGCTCGCCTTGCGACATTGCGGACGGCGCAAGCAGCTCCTTTATGCGCAGTCGCACAAGAGAAAAGTCGTCGGCGGGAAGGACTTCCAGATAACCGACGCCGGCCCTGCGCAAGGCTTCTTTCTTGATTGCGTCGCGCGCGGGCGCTGTTCCCCGGTAGTGGCCGGCTCCCTGGTACTCAACCGCGAGAACAGGCCGACCGCCCCTGTCGACAATAAGAGCGTCCACTCTCTTGCTGTTTATCGATCGAAAGGCGTTCTCGCTGGGCGACTCCAGCACGGCGCCCAGACTCGTTTGCGCGAAGACGCGGTGCCCCTGCCGCAGCGAAGCGATCTCGTCTTCGATAAGCTTGAACACCTGATATTCGCCCGCATTCATGACGCGCCGTGTCCTGAACGGTGCACCCATGACGGCCTGCAACTGCTGACTGACATCCAAGGGATTGAACTTCGGCGCAGGCATGGCGCGAAGATTCGGATGGCTCGAACGATAGCGCTGCCGAGGGGAGCCGGATCGGGTCGCGTATCTCACGAAGGCCACGAAGACCACGAACCCAATCAGCGTGACGAGCGCCGCAGATTGCAAGTCGGCCAACGACTCAGGCATGTCGCGATCTCCCAGCAGTTCGGTGAGATACCGATTGGTCGTTCAAGGTTAGTGCGTCGCGATTAAGGGAGGGTTAGTGAAATCGCTGGAATCCCAGGCGGTCGCGGCGCGCCTCACGACGGCGCTGGGGTCGCCGCCGCTACCGCCGCCCGGTCCTCATTGTCGCGAGATCACAATGCTGATAGTATTACCTGCAGTTTACTAGGTATTACTTTCATGACCACCACGACCGTTACCAGCAAGGGCCAGGTCACCATTCCCAAGCGCGTGCGCGATGCCGCCGGATTGAAGCCGGGGACGAAAGTGACGGTCGAGTTCGACCATGGCGCTGCCGTCGTCAGCCCGGTGAAGAAAGTCCCGGACAGAGAATTTGAAAAGCGGCTCCGCCGGGCGCGCGCGAAGTTCGACATTGGCGGAATGACGACGGATGAGTTCATGAAGCTGATGCGCGGTGACGATTGATACTCGTCGATACCAACATCCTGATCGATATCTTTGCCGAGGACCCAATCTGGAAGGACCGTTCGCTTGTCGCGTTGCGTCTTGCAAAGGCGCGCGACGCACTTTCCGTCAACGAGGTCGTCTATGCAGAGCTGGCGCCTGGCTTTCCAAATGTCCTTGAACTGGACTTGGCACTCGATGCTCTGGCCGTTGCGACTGCGCCATCGCCAAAATCAGCGCTGTTTCTGGCCGGACACGCGTTTCGGCGATATCGCCGACAAAGCGGCACAAAAACCGGCGTTCTGCCGGACTTCTTCATCGGTGCCCATGCGGTTGTAGAAGACGCGCAACTTCTCACGCGCGATGCTCGGCGCATCCAAACCTATTTTCCGACGGTCGGCATCATTTCGCCCTGAAGCATGGCGGCACGGGATAGGCTTTGGTTCAGGTTTGCGCTACGTCTTCGCCACGCAACGGGGGAGATGGCGATGGATGCAGAAAGCCTGAAGACAAACATCAAGCGCTGGACATTGTTTCTCGGAGTCCTGCAGATCACGGTCGGCTGCGCCGTCGGATTCATTCCGCCCGCCGCCGTCGAATGGTTCCGCGGCATCGTCATGGCGCATATCGAGTTCACCGCCAATGGCGTCTTGATGGTGGTGTTCGGTTTCCTCGTCGCCCAGCTGGCGCTGGGGCGTGCGCTGTTGTGGGTGTGGTTCGTCCTGTTGCAGATCGGAACCTGGACCAATGGCGCCGCGGGCGTCGCTGCGGCGTTCATTGGCGCATCCTCCAAGTTGATGCCCACGCTCAACGAGAAGTTTCCGCCGCCCAACGGCACCGACAATCCGCTGGTCTCCGGCCTGTTGCAGCTTTGCGGCGTCACCATCATGGTGGCGCTTCTCATCACACTCTACGGACTGCTGCGTGCGAAACCTGCCGACGCATGATGGTCGCACCATGAGATTTTGGGCGACGCTCCTCGTCTCATTCGCCCTAACGGCAGCGCCATGCTCAGCGGAAACCACGCCGCTGAAGGCGCACCCGGCGCTGTGGACCGTGCACGGCAAGTCGAGCACGGTCTATCTCTTCGGCTCGATCCACTTGCTGCCGCCCAATCTCGCGTGGCGCGACGAGCGGATCGACAAGGCGATCCGCGCCGCCGATACCTTTGTCTTCGAAACCGCGCTCGATTCCGATGCGGCCAAGAAATATTTTGAAGCCCATGGGTCCTTGCCGGCCGGCCAGTCGCTGAAGGCAATGTTGCCGGGCACATCGCAAGACGATCTCGAGGCCGACATGGCCTCGGTCAATCTTCCCGAGGCGCGCTTCGACACGCGCCGACCCTGGGTGGTGAGTGTCGTGCTCGAAACGGTCCGCGCGACCGAGATGGGTGCGTCGCCGACATCGGGAGTCGATTTCACCATCGTGGCGGACGCTCAGGCGCACGGCAAACCCATCCGCTATTTCGAAACCTTTGAACAACAGATGGCACTGCTCGCACCCTCGGACCCCGCGCTCGAGCTGAAGACCTTCGAAGCGTTCCTCAAGGACTTCCGCAACGAAGGCCACATGTTTCCCGACATTGTCCGCGCCTGGTCGGCCGGCGACCAGGACAAGCTGTCTGCGCTGACGATCGAAAGCATGGCGTCGGATCCGGAGACTCGAAAACGACTGGTCGATGATCGCAACAAAGCCTGGATCGCACCGATCACGCACATGCTGGACAGCGAAAGCGGGACCTTCCTGGTCACGGTCGGTGCGCTGCACATGCTCGGTCCTGAAGGCGTTCCGGCGCTCCTTCGCCAACGTGGCTACAAGGTGGACGGGCCGCAGTAGCGGTCACCTTGCGAATAATCCGGATTATTCGTATTATTCAGATAATCCGGAGAATGTTCATGGTCACGACGACTGCGCAGGACTTTCAGCGCCACATCGGCGAATACCAGCACCGCGCGCAAAGCGAGCCCGTCGAGATCACACGGCATGGGCGGCGGGAATTCGTCATGATGTCGGCGGAGCGCTACGACTGGCTGATGGCGGCGGTCAAGCGTGTTCATCGTACGGAAGAAACGCCCGAAGTGATCGCTGAGGCTTTCCGACGCGCGCGGGTGCACCCACGCCACAATCATCTCAACAAGTACTTGAAGTAGAATGAAGCTTCCCAAGGCTGAACCCGGCCTGGTGTTCCGTTACGACTATCTATGGAGCCGCGAAGCGAAGCGCGGACAAAATACGAGCAAGGACCGTCCGGCGTGCGTGGCGGTCGCGACCGATGCCGAAACCGGTCCCCAACTCGTCATGATACTCCCGATTACCCATAGCAGGCCCGCAGGCAGCACCGCCGGCGTTGAAGTTCCGGCCAGAGTGCGACGAATGCTTGGCCTCGATAACGAGCCCTGCTGGGTCATCGTTACTGAGCACAATATCGACGATTGGCCGAATTCTGGAATCGTGCCGCTTCCGGGACGACGGGAGACGTTTGTCTACGGGATACTACCTTCCGGTCTCTTCAACAAAATTCAGGCCGAATTCTTTAAGCGGTATGATCGAAGTCGCGCCTTAAAGCGTTGAATCCTACGCGGCAACGCTGTCCCGCTTGACCCCCCGCCCCCTTTGCCGCAAAGAGACGCCGTCACTCACGAGGTGTCTTCGCTTGAACGCACCCACGCGCATCGACGCCATCCCGCGCTT
>Ga0207674_10000005_pt1 | contig 237935 bp, 190 predicted proteins | sample KBSCornC72_FD_184303 | JGI IMG/M metagenome (GOLD analysis project Ga0207674, IMG submission 184303) | Corn rhizosphere microbial communities from Kellogg Biological Station, Michigan, USA - KBS Corn C7-2 (SPAdes) (version 2) | ecosystem: Host-associated > Plants > Roots > Rhizosphere > Soil ...
ATGACGAAGCGGCCTACCTGGTGCTGCACGCATTGCACCTGCCGCTCGACCGGCTCGAGCCTTTCCTCGACGCGCGCCTCACGCACGCCGAGCGTGGCGAGCTCGCAGCGCTCTTCACGCGCCGCATCGACGAGCGCGTGCCGGCCGCGTATCTCACGCGCGAGGCCTTCCTCGGCGAGTTCAGGTTCTACGTCGACGAGCGCGTCATCATCCCGCGCTCGTACATCGCCGAGCTCCTGCCCGACGGCCTCATGCCATTCGTCGGCGACGCGCACGCGGTGCAAAGCGCGCTCGACCTCTGCACGGGCTCGGGCTGCCTCGCCATATTGCTCGCGCACGCCTTTGCCGAAGCCGACATCGACGCGGTGGATCTCTCCGCCGACGCGCTGACGGTGGCCCAGCGCAACGTCAGCGATTACGGCCTCGCCGGCCGCATCAACCTGATCCGCTCGGACCTCTTCGCCAACCTGCCCGAGAAGAGCTACGACCTCATCATCAGCAATCCGCCGTATGTGACGGCGACGGCCATGGACGAGCTGCCGGCCGAGTACCGCCACGAGCCCGCGATGGCGCTCGCCGGCGGCGACGACGGCCTCGACGCGGTGCGCACGATCCTGCGCGACGCGCCGCGCTATCTCGCGCCGGGCGGCACGCTCGTCGTGGAGATCGGTCACAATCGCGGCGCCGCCGAGGAGGCGTTTCCGCGGCTCGCCTTCACGTGGCTCGCGACCTCCTCGCCGGAGGAAGCGGTGTTCGCGGTGAGGCGCGAGGAAATCATCGCCGGGCGCTGAGGCCCCTGGAGGCCGTGCGGCGCAGAGCTATCGTCTGCGTCCCGCCGGCTCCTTCTCCCGCTGGTCGAGGCCGAAGAACTGCTGGATCCTGCGCACGAACTCGCTCGCGCGGCTCGAGGCGTGACGCGCGCGAGCGTCCGCGTCGAGCGCGCGCAGCGTGGCGTCGTTGGCGGCCTGGCGTTGCACCAGCATGCGCGCGAGCGCGTCGGCGAGCTCGGGGCGCGCCTGGATGATGGCGTCGAAGCCGCGCTTGTCGAGGCGATAGCACAGCGCCTCGCCGTCGGCCACGACCGTCGCCGCGCGCGGCTGACCGAGGAGCAGCCCCATCTCGCCGAAGTACGCCGGCGCCACGAGCCGAGCGAGCTCGTAGCGGCGATCCTTGCCCTCGTTGACGACGCGCACGGCGCCTTCCGCCACGAGGTACAGCGATTCCGCTTTCTCGCCGCTGTGGAAGATCACGTCGCCGTCGGCGAAGAGCAGCGGGCTGAGCTCGGCCGCGAGCGCGTCGCGCTCCTCGTCGGTAAGCGGTCCGAAGAGATCGCTGCTGCGGAGCGCGCGCAGTCGCGCCGCGCGGTCGGCCTGCGCCTGCTCGGGACGCGCGTCCGCGCGCATCTCCACCACCCGCTGCGGATACGGGATCGTGAATCCCTCGCGCGCGATCGCCGCGAACAGGTGAGCACGGATCGCCGAGTCGGTGCGCCAGTAGTCCGCCGGATCGACGAGGCCGTAGCGCACCGTGTATTCGACGCCGCTCTCGTTGTAGTTGGTGCAGCCGATCTGCGGCGGCGGATCGCGAACCACGTTCGCGATCTCGGCTTCCGCGAGCGCGTGCTCGAGCCGCTCGATGACCTTGCTCGGCGTGTGTGCGAAGGCGAGCTGGAACGGCAGGTATCGCAGCCAGGCGTACGACTCCTCGCCGCGCCGCGCGAGCACCGTCACGCGGTTGTTCATGACCTGTGCGTTCGGGATGACGATCGTCTCGTTGAATATCGTCGCGATAGCCGTGTAGCGCCAGCGGATCGTGACCACCTGTCCGACGAGGTTGTCGATGCGTATCCAGTCCCCGATGCGGCAGGTCTTCTCCATCTGCAGCGTGAGGCCGCCCCACAGATTCAGTAGCGTCTGCTGTCCCGACAGCGCGAGCGCGCCGAGGAGCGCGGTGCCGGTGATCATCCCGGCGAGGTTCACGCCACCCGCCTCGAGGCGGTAGATGACGTAGCCGACCAGCGCGAGCGCCATGACGACGTCGTCGAGGATTTTCGGAATGTTCCGGCGCGCGAGCACCGTCTGGAACACGAAGATGATCGCGATGCGGAAGAAGCCGAACGCGACGAGCGCGAGACCCAGCTCGCGTGCCACGGCGTTCGCGGTCGGGCTGCCGAACCAGGACTGCAGGGTGTCGCGCCCCAGCACGATCAGGAGGCCCACGATCAGCACGACGAGCATGGGCACGAGCCCGCGCCGCCGGGACGATCCGAACGCGAACGCGATCAGCGTCAGCACCAGCGCCATGCCGGCGAAGATGATGGCCGCGTGCAGGGTGGGGTCCGTGAACATGGGGCGCGCCGCATTATAGGGGCGGTATCGCCCGGGGTGCGCAAGGCGGGTCGGACGGCGCGGCCGCGTGCCGGGCGTCGCGTAGAATCGGCGGTTTCCCGGGAGAACGGACAATGCCCGCACGTACCGGCGGCGAGCTCGTCGTCGCCAGCCTGCTCGCGCAGGGCGTGAAGCACGCCTTCGGCGTCCCCGGCGAGAGCTTTCTCGCCGTGCTCGACGCCCTCTACGACGTCCGCGATCGCCTCGACTTCATCGTCTGCCGGCACGAGGGCGGCGCCGCCTACATGGGCGAGGCGTATGCGAAGCTCACCGGACGGCCCGGCGTCGTGCTCGTCACGCGCGGACCCGGCGCATCCAATGCGGCGATCGGCATTCACACCGCGGTGCAGGACTCGACGCCGCTCATCGTGCTCGTGGGCCAGGTCGGCACCGACGCGATGGATCGCGAAGCTTTCCAGGAGATCGACTACCGGCGCATGTACGGCGCGAGCGTGAAGTGGGCGGCGCAGATCGATCGCGCCGATCGGGTGCCCGAATACATGGCGCAGGCCTTTCGCCGCGCGCTGGCCGGCCGCCCGGGTCCTGTGGTGCTCGCGCTGCCGGAGGACATGCTCGCCGCGCGCGCCGACGTGCAGGACCCGCCGCGCATCGACGCCATCCGCATCGCGCCGACGGCGCAGGACGTGGCCGCCGCGCAATCGCTGCTCGCGGGCGCCAAGGCGCCGCTGTGCCTCGTGGGCGGACAGCGCTGGGACGCCTCCGACTGCGATGCGCTGCGCGCGTTCAGCGACACGACCGGGATCCCCGTCGCCTGCGCGTTCCGCCACCAGGACCTGATCGACAACCGGCATCCGCACTATGCCGGCGACGTGGGCATCGGCATCAATCCGAAGCTCGCGGCGCGCGTGCGCGACGCCGACGTGCTGCTCGTGGTCGGTGAACGCCTTGGCGAGATGACGACGTCCGGTTACACGCTGCTCGACGTTCCGTTGCCGCGCCAGGCACTGATCCACGTGCACCCGGGCGCCGAGGAGATCGGGCGCGTCTACCAGCCGACGCTCGGCGTCATCGCAACACCCGGCGAATTCCTGCGCGCGCTCGATGCGACACGCCTCGCCGACGCGCGATGGCGCGTGCAGGCGCGGTCGGCGCACGCGGACTACGAGGCGTGGCGCACGCCGCGTCCCGCGCCCGGCGACGTCGATCCCGGCGCGCTCGTGCGCATGCTCGACGAAGCGCTGCCCGACGATGCCGTGGTGACGAACGGTGCCGGCAATTGCACCGTATGGCTCCATCGCGGCTTTCGCTATCGCGGGCGGGGCACTCAGCTCGCGCCGTACGTCGGCGCGATGGGCTACGGCGTGCCTGCCGCCATCGCGGCGAAGATCCTTCACCCCGGCCGCGTGGTGGTCTCGTGGAACGGCGACGGCTGCTTCCTCATGAACGGCCAGGAGCTCGCGACGGCGGTGCAGTACGGCCTCGGCGTGATCTTCGTCGTCGTCGACAATGGCATGTACGGCACGATTCGCATGCATCAGGAGCGCACGTACCCGGGACGCGTGTCCGGCACCGACCTTCGCAATCCCGACTTCGCCGCGCTTGCGCGCGCGTACGGTGCGCACGCAGAGACGGTGCTTCGCACCGACGAATTCCCGGCCGCGCTCGAGCGCGCGCGCGCGCACGGCGGCCCGGCCCTGCTGCACGTGCGGATCGATCCGCAGGCGCTCACGCCGAACGCATCGCTCGACGCGCTGCGCGCGCAGGGCCTCGCCGCCCGCAAGGCGACGACCGCCTCGGCATGACCACGCATGCGTTGAGCCCCGCCGGGCGGGACACGCTCGCACGGTTCGTCGCGCGCAAGCCGCTCTTCACCTTCGACATCGACGGCACGCTCGCGCCCATCGTGGCGCGCCCCGAAACGGCGCGCATCCCCGACGCCTTGCAGGACGCGCTGCGCGGCCTCTGCGAGGTCGCGCCGGTCGCTGTGCTCACCGGGCGCGGATCCGACGACGCTCGCCGCATGCTCGCGTTCGAGCCACGCTACGTGCTCGGCAATCACGGCATGGAGGGGCTGCCGGGTTGGGAAGCGCGCACGCGCGCCATGGTGAAGGTCAGCATGGCGTGGCGCGATGCGATCGCGTCGTCCACCGATCCGGCGCTGGCCGAGGCGGGCATCGTTCTGGAGGACAAGCGCTACTCGCTGTCCCTGCACTATCGGCATGCACCCGACCACGAGCTCGCCGAGCGCGTCATCCGCCGTCTCATCGCGTCGCTCGCTCCGCCACCCAAGGTCATCCCCGGCAAGTGCGTCGTGAACGTGCTGCCGCCCGGCGCGCCCACCAAGGGCGACTCGTTGCGCGAGTTGCTGCTCGAGCACGTGCCGAGCGGCTGCGCGGTGTATGCCGGCGACGACGACACCGACGAGCATGTGTTCGACCTGCCGGCGGACCTCGTGCTCGGCGTACGCGTCGGCTTGCGCGAGGACAGCGGCGCGGCGCTCTACGTCGACGATCCCGCCGAGATGCTCCTGCTCACGCGATTCCTGGTCGAGCTCTCCACTTAGGATGGTGTCGACGCTGCGAGACCAGCGCCTGCGTGTACGCCTTCACGGCACCGGCGGGTGCTCGGTATCCGGGGGCACGAGGAACTCCAGCGCAGCGGGTACCACGCGCACGTCGATCTGCACGGTGTCGTCGCGGACGCTGCCGTCGCCCGGCCAGAATCGATCGTCGAGGTGCAGTGGAAATCCGCTCCACCGCAGCACGAGATGGCGGCCCTGCCGCGACGGCCACTGCGCGGGACGCAATGCGCCGCGGCGCCAGCTCTGCAAGTGCTCGCGGAATTGCGCGCGCGCGGAGTCCTCGACGCTCACGATGTCGAGCAAGCCGTCGCCCGGTCGCCCCTGTGGCGCGAGGAAGAGGTTCGGACCGATGAACTGCGTGTTCATCGCCTCGAGCATCACGTAGGCGCCTGAGATGTCGTCACCGTCGAGCGTACCCTCGATGCGCGTGGTCGCATGCGACGAGACACGCTCCGAAAGCATTGCCAGGATCGCGGCGAGCTTCTCCGCCGGCGCCGCGCCGTCGGTGTGCGCGCTCCGGTCGGCCGCCCGCATGCCCCAGGTGAAGAGGCCGCACCCGAGCCCTTCGACGAGGTAGCGACAACCCCAGGGGCCCTCCGCGCGGCAGGCGTCGAACACAAGACGCCGCGCGCTGTTCCACGCCTTGACCTGCGCATCGGCGCCGCAGTGCTCGGTGCCGAGCGTCATCGCGATGTTGTTCGCCGTGCCGGCGGCCAGCACCGCAAGCGGAACGCCGCGGCCGATCATGCGGCGCGCGACCTCGCCGACGGTTCCGTCGCCACCGACGATAGCGACGAGATCCGCGGGGGCGTCGAGCGCCGTCTCCCAGCCCTCCTCCGTCGCCTGCACGCGAAGCGTGTGCCCCTCGCCGCGTATCAGCGTCGCCAGGTCGTCGACGTCGACGCGCGCGCTACCCGCGCCAGCCCCGGGATTGTGGATCAGCGTCACGCGCATGACGTCACGCCGTCGCCGGAACGATTGGCGCGTGTGCCGGACCAATGGGACTGAAGCGAGGCTCGATCATGCGCATCCTCATCACCAACGACGACGGAATCTACAGTCCCGGCATCGTGGCGCTCGCCGAGGTCGCTCGCCGTTTCGGCGAAGCCTGCATCGTCGCACCCGACGTGGAGATGTCGTCTGCCGGACATTCGATCACCGCGGGCCGGCCTTTGTCCTACAAGCGCACGCCCAACCGGCCGGTCGAAGCGTATCGCGTCAACGGCACGCCCGCCGATTGCGTTGCACTCGGCACCCATATCTGGGGCAGCGTCGACGTCGTGCTGTCGGGCATCAACCTCGGCAGCAACCTCGGCAACTCGATATGGCACTCCGGCACGCTGGCCGCGGCCAAGCAGGCGGCGCTCCTCGGCCTTCGCGGCATCGCGCTCAGCACGCCCGTCGGTGACGACGAGCCCGACTTCGAGCGCATGAAGCCGTGGGTCGCGGCCGTGCTCGAGACGCTGCTGCCCGCGACGGCGCTGCGCCTCGTCAACGTGAACCTGCCGGCGGAGACGCCGCGGGGCCTGCGCTGGACGTGCCAGTCGGTGCGCCACTACGACGGCAAGGTCGTGCCCGGCACCGACCCGATGGGCCGCCGCCACTACTGGATGACCGTCGTGCCGCTGCAACCCGCCGAGCCCCGCACCGATCGCTGGGCGGTGGAGCACGGCTACATCGCGATGACGCCGCTGCGGCTCGACCTCACGGATCACGCCATGCTCGAGCGTGCCGAGGAGCTCGTGTCCACCGATCACGTCACGTTCGACGCCGCAGCATCGTGATCTTGAACGTTATGCGAAGACGCGCGAATGCCGCCGGATAGCGCCGCACGCCGCACCGATGCGCTGCTCGAGCCGGGCCGGAACTGCTGGCGGGTCGAGCACGCGCACCGCCTGTCGTTCCTGGTCGACGGTGCAGCCTATTTCACGGCGGTGCGCCAGGCGTTGCGCCAAGCGCGCCATTCCTTCTTCATTCTCGGCTGGGACATCGACAGCCGCATGCTGCTCGTGCCCGAGGGCGCGAACGACGGCTATCCCGAGCCGCTCGGCGATTTCCTGAACGCCGTCGTCGCGCGCCGCCGTGGCCTGCGCGGGTGCATCCTGAGCTGGGACTTCGCGATGCTGTATGCCTTCGAGCGCGAATGGCTGCCTGTGTACAAGCTCGACTGGCGAACACACCGAAGGCTCACGTTCCGGCTCGATGCGCGCCATCCGATGGGCGCGTCGCATCATCAGAAGGTCGTCGTGATCGACGACGCCGTCGCATTCGTCGGCGGATTCGATCTCGCGCAGCGCCGCTGGGACACCTCGTCGCACGCGCCGGACGAGCCGATGCGCCGTGACAGCGACGGCAAGCGGTACGGCCCGTTCCACGATGTGCAGGCGCTGGTCGACGGCGACGTCGCGCGCGCGCTCGGAGACCTGTGCCGCGATCGCTGGCGCCGCGCCGGCTGCCGCAACGCGCCGCCGGCGGTGGACGCGCCGGACCACGATCCCTGGCCGAGCGACGTCGCGGTGGACATCGCCGATGCCGAGGTCGCGATCGCGCGCACGGAGCCCGCCTACCAGGGCTCGCCGGGCGTTGCCGAAGTGCGTCAGCTGCACCTCGACGCGCTCGCGGCCGCGCGCGATCGCATCTTCATGGAGAACCAGTACTTCAGCTCGAACGCGATCGGCAGCGCGCTCGCCGAGAGGCTGCGCGAGCCGCGCGGCCCCGAGGCCGTCCTCGTGTCACCGCGCACCGAGAGCGGCTGGCTCGAGGAGACCACCATGGGCGTGCTGCGAGCGCGCCTGTACCGGCGGCTCGTGTCGGCGGACGCGCACAAGCGATTCCGGATGTACTGCCCCCAGCTCGCCGGCCTCGCCGACCATGCATGCCTCAACGTGCACAGCAAGGTGATGGTCGTCGACGACGAGCTGCTCACCATGGGCTCCGCGAATCTCAGCAATCGCTCGCTCGGCTTCGACACCGAGTGCAACCTCGCCATCGAGGCGCGGGGCGACCCGCGGCTGCGCGTGGCGATCGGCGCGCTGCGCGATCGGCTGCTCGGTGAGCACCTCGGCGTAGCGCCCGAGCGTGTCAAGGACGCGCTCGGCGCGCACGGCAGCTTGATCCGCGCCGTCGAATCGCTGCGAGGCAACTCGCGCACGCTGACGCCGCTCGAGCCGCGCATCTCGAGCGACGTCGATGCGCTCGTTCCGGACGCGGCGGTCATCGACCCCGAGCAGCCGCTCGTCTCGGATGCGGTCGTGCGCGACTTCGTGCCGGAACACGCGCAGAAGCCGTTGCGCGGACGCCTCATCGGCCTCGGCGTCCTCATCTGCGCAATCGCGATCCTGGCCGTAGCGTGGCGCTGGACCCCGCTGCGCGACTGGCTCGACCTCAATGCCCTCATCGGCTACGCGGATCGCCTCGACGAACTGCCGGCTACGCCGGTGCTCGTTCTCGTGGCGTACGTGGTGGCGGGACTCATGGTGGTTCCGGTCACGGTGCTCATTGCCGCGACCGCCGTGGTGTTCGGCCCGGCGCTCGGCGCCGTGTATGCGCTCGCAGGAAGCCTGCTCTCCGGGCTCACGACCTACCTCATCGGTCGCACGCTCGGTCGCGAGACGGTGCGAAGGCTCGCGGGCGAACGCCTCAACGCCATCAGCCGCAAGCTCGCCGAGCGCGGCCTGCTGGCGGTCGTGCTCGTGCGCATCATGCCGGTGGCGCCGTACAGCATCGTGAACATCGTCGCGGGCGCGTCGCACATCGGCCTGCGCGATTTCCTGCTCGGCACGGCAATCGGCCTGCTGCCGGGCATACTGGGCATCGTGCTGTTCGTCGACCGCATCGTGGCAAGCGTGCAGAATCCGAGCTTCGTCACGTTCGCGCTGCTGGCGATCATCGCGGGACTGCTCGGCGGAAGCGCGGTGATGCTGCAGCGCCGCCTCGCGCGGCGCGATCGCGCGCCAGCCACCGCAGGCGACTGAGCCGCTCCATGAGCGTCGATCGCCTGCGCCTCGCGTCGTACAACATCCACATCGGCATCGGCCGCGATGGACGGTTCCATCCCGAGCGCGTCGCCGACGTGGTGCGCGAGCTCGACGCCGACGTCATCGCCTTGCAGGAGGTGCAGCTCGGCGCCGGGACGTTCGACATGCTGGCGCACCTGCAGGCCGCGACCGGCTACGCGTCGCTGCCCGGTCCGACGCTGATGCATCCGACGCACGGACGCTACGGCAACGCCCTGCTGTCGCGCCATTCGATCGTGGCGCACCGCCGCCTCGATCTCTCGGTTCCCGGGCACGAGCCGCGCGGCGCCCTCGATGCGACGATCGCCTGCGGCGAGGGCGTCACCCTGCGCGTGATGGCGACGCATCTCGGCCTGCGCCCTACCGAGCGGCGCTACCAGGTGCAACGGCTGCTCGGCGAGGTGAACGCCGATACTCATCGCGGTCCGACGGTGCTGCTCGGGGACCTGAACGAATGGTTCCTGTGGGGCCGTCCGCTGCGCTGGCTGCACGCGCACTTCGGCCGGCCGCCCTCGCCGGCGACCTTCCCGGCGGGGCGTCCCGTGGCGGCGCTCGATCGGATCTGGGTGAAACCGCGCGCGTGCCTCGGCGGTATCACGGTGCACCGCAGCGCGTTGTCGCGGCTCGCCTCGGACCATCTGCCGATCCTCGCCAATCTCGACCTCCAACGATGCCGCGTGCCGTCGCTGCTGGGCAGCATGCAGTCGATCGCGGTGGAACCGGCCTGATGCAAGCCGAAGACGCTCGAAAGACGCCGAAGCCCGACACGGCGTAGGACAAACGCCGATTCCGCCATCGGCGCCGGCATGCGTAAATCGGGGGAGCGCCCAAGGCGCCACGCGTGCATCTCATTCTGCGAACAACGAGCGGACGGCAGACGACCCCCATGAGAAACCCGACGCAACGGCTCATCGTGGTGTCGAACCGGCTGCCGTTCGTCGTGACACGCGACGGCGACAGCAAATGGCAGGTGCAGCCGGGCTCCGGGGGCCTCATCAGCGCGCTCGTGCCGATCCTTCGGCAGCGCGGTGGTACCTGGATCGGCTGGCTCGGCACCGAGGCGCCCGCCTCGCGCGAGCTCGACCAGGTGCTGGCCGACGTCGGCGCGGGCTGTGGCTACAACCTCGCGCCCGTCATGCTGAACGCGTCGGAGGTCCACGACTTCTACCAGGGATTTTCCAACGAAATCGTCTGGCCGTTGTTCCACGACCTTCAGTCGGTATGCAACTTCGACCCCGTGTACTGGCGCACGTACAAGGCGGTCAACCGCAAGTACGCCGAAGCGGTCGCGGCGCGCGCCCGGAGCGACGACTTCATCTGGGTGCACGATTACCATCTCATGAACGTCGGCGCCGAGCTTCGCGCGAGCGGCGTTCGATCAAGGCTCGGCTTCTTCCTGCACATCCCGTTCCCGTCGCTCGATCTGTTTTCGAAGCTGCCGTGGTGCACGCAGCTGATCGACGCGCTCCTGCAGTACGATCTCATCGGCTTCCAGACCGCGCGCGATCGCCGCAATTTCGTGCAGTGCGTCCGCGCGCTGGTGCCCGATGCGCAGTTCGAGGGCAAGGGCCCGGTGCTCACCGTCCTGCGGAGCAATCGCAGCATCCGCGTGGGCGCGTTCCCGATCAGCATCGACGTCGACACGATCGTGCGCCAGGCCGCGACCGCGGAGGTCACGCGCAAGGCCGCGGAGATCCATCGGCTGCTGCCGAACCGCACGCTCGTGCTCGGCATCGACCGGCTCGACTACACCAAGGGCATTCCGCATCGCCTGCAGGCGTTCCATGACCTGCTGCACCGCTGCCCGCACATGCGCGGCCGTGTGTCGCTCATCCAGGTGGTCGTGCCGAGCCGTGTGGACATTCCCGAGTACGACGAGCTCAAGAGCACGATCGAGCAGCTCGTGGGCCGCATCAACGGCGAGTTCATGAAGCCGGGAGGCTGGGTGCCGGTGTGGTACGTGTACGGCCATCTGACGCCGACCGAGCTCCTCGCGTATTACCGCGCGGCCGACGTCGCGCTGGTGACACCGCTTCGCGACGGGATGAACCTCGTCGCCAAGGAATACTGCGCGGCAAGCCTGTCCGAGGATGCCGTGCTGATCCTGTCCGAGTTCGCGGGCGCCGCCGCGGAGTTGCGCCGCGGGGCGCTGCTCGTGAACCCCTACGACATCGAAGGTGTGGCGGATGCCATTCGCGTGGCCTGCGCCATGGAGCCTGCCGAGCGGCGGGCCCGCATGCGCCGGATGCGCCACGCGATCCGCCGGCATGACGTATTCTGGTGGGTCGACGCCTTCCTCGACGCCGCACTTGCGCCCGAGGGCGCGGCGACGAGCGCGCAGCAGGTGCCGATGCTCGAGATGGACACCGAAGCCCTGCACGCCGCCAACGACGCCGTCGAGCTGCCCGAGAATCCATCCGAGCCCGCACAAACCCGCCGACCGCACGCCAACCTGCTGAATTGAGATGCAACGCCCGCGTGCGCCGCGGCGAGCGCCGCGCGCGGGGTTGTTTCGTCCGCCTACCGTGCCCAAACCGCATGCCGACAGTCCTTCGCCCCCTGCAGCGCCGGCCACCGCGGCCGACGAGAGGGCGCGCTCGGCTCTCACCGACTACGACCTGCATCTCTTTCGCCAGGGCTCGCACTACCGCCTCTACGAGAAGCTCGGCGCGCATGTGCTGCGCAGCGCCGGCGCGACGCGCTTCGCCGTGTGGGCGCCGAACGCCGAGCACGTGTCGGTCGTCGGCGACTTCAACGCGTGGGACGGCGCGCGTAATCGCCTGACGCCGCGCAGCGACGCTTCCGGGATCTGGGAAGGTGTCGTGCCCGGCGCGCAGCCGGGGCATCGCTACAAGTATCGCGTGCGCTCGCGCCATCGCGGGTACCAGGCGGACAAGAGCGATCCCTTCGCCTTTGCGACCGAGGCCCCGCCGCACACCGGATCGGTCATCAACGCGCTCGAGTACGCGTGGCAGGACGAGGCGTGGATGCGCACGCGCGCGCAGCGCAACGCGCTCGCTGCGCCGATGTCGATCTACGAGGTGCACCTCGGCTCGTGGCGGCGCGATCCGGGGCAGCCCGATCGCCTGCTCGGCTATCGCGAGATCGCTCCGCTGCTCGCGGACTACGCCGCCCATATGGGATTCACGCACGTCGAGCTGATGCCGATCACCGAGCATCCGTTCTACGGCTCGTGGGGCTACCAGACGACGGGGTACTTCGCCCCCACCGCGCGCTACGGATCGCCGGAAGACTTCATGGCGTTCGTCGATCACCTGCACCAGCGCGGACTCGGCGTGATCCTCGATTGGGTGCCCTCGCATTTCCCGAGCGACGAGCATGGTCTCGCGTACTTCGACGGCACGCATCTCTTCGAGCATGCCGATCCGCGGCAGGGCTTTCATCCCGAATGGCGCAGCTGCATCTTCAACTACGGACGCCACGAAGTGCGCGCGTTCCTGCTCTCGAGCGCCCTCTTCTGGCTCGATCGCTACCACATCGACGGACTGCGCGTCGACGGGGTGGCGTCGATGCTGTATCTCGACTACGGCCGGCGCGCGGGCGAATGGGTGCCCAACGTTCACGGCGGGCACGAGAATCTCGAGGCGGTCTCGCTGCTGCGCGAGCTGAACGAAGCGGTCTACCAGGCGCATCCCGACGTGCAGACGATCGCGGAGGAGTCCACGGCATGGCCGCAGGTCTCGCGGCCGACATGGCTCGGCGGACTCGGCTTCGGGCTGAAGTGGAACATGGGCTGGATGCACGACACGCTCAAGTTCTACGCGCTCGACCCCGTGTATCGCCAGTTCCACCACGGCGAGATCACCTTCAGCCTGTGGTACGCGTTCAGCGAGAACTTCGTGCTGCCGCTGTCGCACGACGAGGTCGTGTACGGGAAGGGCTCGCTGATCGGCAAGATGCCCGGAGACGACTGGCAGCGCTTCGCCAACCTGCGCTGCCTGCTCGGGTACATGTGGGGGCATCCCGGCAAGAAGCTGCTGTTCATGGGCGGGGAGTTCGGGCAGTGGCGCGAGTGGAACCACGACCAGAGCCTCGACTGGCACCTCACGCAATATCCGATGCACGCCGGCCTGTCCGCCTGGGTGCGCGACCTGAATGCGCAGCTCGCGCGCGCGCCTGCCCTGCACGAGCAGGACTTCGAGGCCGCAGGCTTCGCGTGGATCGATTGCTGCGACGCGGCGAATAGCGTGATCGCATTCGTGCGCCGCGCGCGCACCGAGGCTGCGCCGGTGCTCGTCGTTTGCAATTTCACCCCGGTGGTGCGGCAGCGCTACCGCCTCGGCGTACCGATCGCGGGCCGCTGGCGCGAGGCGCTCAACAGCGACGCGGTGGTCTACGGCGGCAGCGGCACGGGCAATCTCGGTGGCGTCGAGACCGAGCGCGTGCCCGCGCACGGGCACGCGCAGTCGGTCGTCCTGACGCTGCCGCCGCTCGGCATCCTGTTCCTCGAGCCCGCCTGAGCATGGCGACGAGGTCGATGCCCGACGGCCGCAAGCGCGTCGTGATCGAGAACGTGAAGCCGTGCGTCGACGGCGGGCGGTTCCCCGCCAAGCGGTGCGCCGGCGACAGCGTGCTGGTCGAGGCCGACATCTTCATCGACGGTCACGAGCTCATGCGCGCGATCCTGCTCTATCGGCGCCGGGGCACGGTGCGCTGGAGCGAGGTCGAGCTGGCGTTCGTGGGCAACGATCACTGGCAGGCGAGCTTCGACGTGCCGCAGCTCGGTGTGTACGAATACGCCGTCACCGCGTGGCCCGATGCGTTCACGACCTGGCGTCACGATCTCGCGCGCTGGACCGATCCTGACGACGTGCTCGTGTCGCTGCAAGTGGGTGCTGCACTCCTCGGCGAGACCGCGCGACGGTCGCGAGGCGCCGACGCGCGCGCGCTCCGCACATGGAAGGAACGGCTCGAATCGGCCGGCGACCCGATGTCGCGTCGCGCCGACGCACTCGACGAAGCGCTGTCGACGCTGGCCGCGCGATACCCGGACCGGCGTCGCGCCGCGACGTCGGAGACGTACACGATCGCGGTCGATCCGCCGCGCGCCGGCTTCTCCGCCTGGTACGAGATGTTCCCGCGCTCCGCCGCGAGCGGGCAGGCGCACGGAACGTTCCGCGACGTCGAGGCGCTCCTGCCTTACGTCGCCGGCATGGGCTTCGACGTGCTGTACCTGCCGCCGATCCATCCGATCGGCACGACCAAGCGCAAGGGCCGCAACAACGCGCTCGCCGCCGCGCCCGGGGATCCCGGCAGCCCCTGGGCCATCGGATCGGCCGAAGGCGGTCACAAGTCGATCCATCCCGCGCTCGGCACGCCCGAGGATTTCCGTCACCTCGTGTCGGCCGCGCGCGAGCAGGGCGTGGAGGTCGCGCTCGACATCGCGTTCCAGTGCTCGCCCGATCACCCTTACGTGACGGAGCACCCCGCGTGGTTCAGGCATCGCCCCGACGGCAGCATCCAGTACGCGGAGAACCCGCCCAAGAAGTACCAGGACATCTATCCCTTCGACTTCGACACCGACGACTGGAAGGCGCTGTGGCACGAGCTGAAGAGCATCTTCGATCACTGGATCGGCGAAGGCGTGAAGATGTTCCGCGTCGACAACCCGCACACCAAGCCGTATCCGATGTGGGAGTGGATGATCGGCGAGATCCGGCAGCGACACCCCGACGTGATCTTCCTCGCCGAAGCGTTCACGCGGCCGCACCCGATGCACTGGCTCGCGAAGCTGGGCTTCAACCAGTCGTACACGTACTTCACGTGGCGCAACACCAAGCAGGAGCTGACCGAGTACTTCACCGAGCTCGCGCTGTCCGATTCGCGCGAGTACTTCCGGCCCAACGTGTGGCCCAACACGCCCGACATCCTGCACGAGTACCTGCAGGGAGGCGGCCGGCCGGCCTTCATCGCGCGCCTGGTGCTCGCGGCGACGCTGTCCGCCGACTACGGCATCTACGGGCCGGCGTTCGAGCTGATGGAGCACGTGCCGCGCGAGCCGCGGTCCGAGGAGTATCGCGACTCGGAGAAGTACGAGATCCGCAACTGGAACCGTGAGCGGCCCGACAGCCTGCGGCCGCTCATCGCGCGCGTGAACGCGATCCGGCGCACGAATCCGGCCTTGCATCACAACTGGCGGCTGCGCTTCCACGCGATCGGCAACCCGCAGCTCATCTGTTACTCCAAGACCACCGACGACCTGTCCAACGTGATTGTCGTGGCCGTGAACCTCGATCCGCGCTACACGCAGTCGGGCTGGACGAGCCTGTCGCTCGCCGAGCTCGGTCTCAACGACGGCGAAGCATACGAGGTGCACGATCTGCTGACCGACGCCAGGTACCGCTGGCAGGGAGCGCACAATTACGTCGAGCTGCGCCCGGCCGAGATACCGGCGCACATCCTGCGCGTGCGCACCGGCACGCCGCCACCACGAACATGAGCGCCCTGCGAGAAACCGCCCTTGCGAGCTCCGTCGCCGTCGCGCCCGACACGGCCGCCGATCCACTCTGGTACAAGGACGCGCTGATCTACCAGCTGCACGTCAAGGCGTTTCGCGACAGCAACGCCGACGGCATCGGCGATTTCCAGGGATTGACCGAGTCGCTCGACTACATCCGCGACCTCGGCGTGGACACCGTCTGGCTGCTGCCGTTCTACCCGTCGCCGCTGCGCGACGACGGTTACGACATCGCGGACTACCACGGCGTGCATCCCAACTACGGCACGCGCCACGATTTCCGCCACTTCCTGCGCGAGGCGCACCGGCGCGGCCTGCGCGTGATCACCGAGCTCGTGATCAACCACACGTCCGACCAGCACGCGTGGTTCCAGGCGGCGCGGCGCGCGCCCCGCGACTCGGCGAAGCGCGACTACTACGTGTGGAGCGACGACCCGAAGAAATACGCCGGTACGCGGATCATCTTCACCGACACGGAGAAGTCGAACTGGGCCTGGGACGACCTCGCGCAGCAGTTCTACTGGCACCGTTTCTTCAGCCATCAGCCCGACCTCAACTTCGACAATCCGAACGTCCTGAAGGCGGTGCTGAAGACGCTGCGCTTCTGGCTCGACATGGGCGTCGACGGGTTCCGGCTCGACGCCATTCCCTACCTGTGCGAGCGCGAAGGGACGAACAACGAGAACCTGCCCGAGACGCATGCGGTGATCAAGCAGATCCGCGCCGCGCTCGACGAGCACTACACGGGGCGCCTGCTGCTCGCCGAGGCGAACCAGTGGCCCGAGGACGTGCAGGAGTACTTCGGCAACGGGGACGAATGCCACATGGCATTCCACTTCCCGCTGATGCCGCGCATGTACATGGCGATCGCACAGGAGGACCGCCATCCGATCGTGGAGATCATGGCGCAGACGCCGGATCCGCCGCCCAACTGCCAATGGGCGGTGTTCCTGCGCAATCACGACGAGCTCACGCTCGAGATGGTGACGAGCCGCGAGCGCGACTACATGTACCAGATGTACGCCGCGGACCCGCGCGCGCGCATCAACGTCGGCATCCGTCGCCGCCTCGCGCCGCTGCTCGACAACGACATGGACCGGATCCGGCTGATGAACAGCCTCCTCCTGTCCATGCCGGGCACGCCGGTCATCTATTACGGCGACGAGATCGGCATGGGCGACAACGTCTATCTCGGCGACCGCGACGGCGTGCGCACGCCGATGCAGTGGAAGCCCGAGCGCAACGCCGGCTTCTCCACGGCGGACCCGCAGCGGCTGTACCTGCCGCCGGTGATGGACCCGATCTATGGCTACCAGGCGGTCAACGTGGAGGCCCAGTCGCGCGAGCCGTCGTCGCTGCTCAACTGGATGCGCCGCATGCTGTCGGTGCGCAAGACCGTGAAGGCCTTCGGGCGCGGCACGCTCACGTTCCTGCATCCGGGCAACCGCAAGGTGCTCGCTTACCTTCGCGATTACGGCGAGGAGCGCATCCTCTGCGTTGCGAATCTCTCGCGCACCGCGCAGCCGGTCGAGCTCGATCTCGGCTCCAGCAAGGGGCGCGTTCCGGTCGAGCTCTTCGGACGCACGGCGTTTCCGCCGATCACGGATCGCCCGTACATGCTGACGCTGCCGAGCCACGGCTTCCTGTGGTTCCGGTTGACCCGGAACGAGGAAATGCCCGCCTGGCACGAGGAGCGCAGGCCGTCCGAGGAGCTGCCGGTGCTGGTGCTCTTCGATGGCTGGAACAGCCTCTTTCGCGACCGCGTCGTGCCGTGGCGCATCGGGCTCGCCGAGCGCGTGCGCGCGCAGCTCGAGCGCTCGTTGTTGCCGAAGTTCCTCGCGCCGCAACGCTGGTTCGCCGGCAAGGATGCGGCGGTGACGCGGGTCGCGCTGCTCGATCACGTCGTCTGGCCCGATCGCGACGACCAGTCGTGGCTCGTGACGCTCGCGCAGGCCGAGCGCGAGAGCGCACCGGCGCAAACCTATTTCCTGCCGCTGGCGCTTGCGTGGGAGGACACCGACGAGGAGCGCCATCGCGCGCTCACCGCGGGCGCCATCGCCAAGGTTCGCCAGCAGGCCGCGATCGGCGTGCTGGCCGATGCGCTCGCCGACGAGCGCTTCTGCCGTGCGGTGGTCGAGGCGATCGGGGCGGCGCGCGAGTTGAAAGGCGCGCGCGGCGTATTCAAAGGCCAGCCGACGCGCCTGTTCGCGGAGCTGGCGGGCAGCGCACCGGGGCAGCTGCCGGTCCGCATGGGCAACGCGCAAAGCAGCAACACGACGGTGTCGCTCGGCCAGCAGCTCTTCCTGAAGGCCTATCGCCATGTGCAGGCCGGCGTGAATCCCGACGCGGAGATCGGTCGCTATCTCTCGGACGTCGCCCAGTTCCGCAATTGCATTCCCGTCGCGGGCACGCTCGATCACGTCGGCGAGGACGGCACGCCGACCACGCTCGTGCTGCTGCAAGGCTTCGTCGAGAACCAGGGCGACGGCTTCGCCTTCAGCGTCAACTACCTCGCGCAGTTCCTCGAGGCGCGCACGGCGACCGCCGACGCCGTGGTCACCGACGATCCGCATGGCGGCTACCTCGCGCTGGTGCGCACGCTCGGCACGCGCACCGCGGAGCTGCACATCGCGCTCGGCAAGGCGGCGAGCGATCCCGCGTTCAGGCCCGAGCCGGCCACGCAAGTCGACGTCGCCGCATGGTGCGCACGGGCGCGCGAGCAGGCCATGCACACACTCGACCGGCTGGCACAGCGCCTTGCCGCGCTGCCCGCGGGCGTGCGCGCGGACGCGGAACAGGTGCTCACGCGGCGCAACGCGATCGCGTCGAGGCTCGCCGATTGCTCCGGCGCCGTGGGCAAGCCGCTCATTCGCATCCACGGCGACTATCACCTCGGCCAGGTGCTGCTGGTGCAGAACGATTTCGTGATCACCGACTTCGAGGGCGAGCCGGCGCGGCCGCTCGCGGAGCGGCGGCGCAAGCAATCGCCGCTGAAGGACGTGGCCGGCATGCTGCGGTCGTTCGACTACGCGATGCACAGCGCCGTTAGGCGGGTCAGCGCCGATCGCCCGGACCTGGTGCCTGCGCTGCTGCCGCTCGCCCAGCGCTGGCAATCCGAGGCGGTGCGCGCGTATCTCGAGGCGTATCGAGCGACGATGTCGCTGTCGGCGCTGCTGCCCGACGAACCCGCCGTGCAGGCGGTGCTCGATTTCTTCGTTATGGAAAAGGCGCTCTACGAGCTCGCGTACGAGCTCGACAATCGCCCGGACTGGGTCGCGATACCGCTGCGCGGCATCGCGTCGGCTGTGCAAACCGCATAGACCCTGGGAGCCGCCATGGAACCGATCCAGACGTTGTGGGAGCCCGCGCGCGAATTCCTGATCCAGGTCGCGCACTTCCTGCCGCGCGCACTGATCGCGGTCGTGATCGTCATCGCCGGCTGGCTCCTCGCCAAGGTCATCCGCTTCGCCGTCGTGAAGGCGCTGCGCGCCATCAACTTCCACATCGTCACCGAGAAAGCCGGTATCGACGGCTTCCTGCGCGAAGGCGGCGGCGGCGTCGACACGGTCGACGTGCTGGGCCTCCTCATCTACTGGCTCGTCATCCTCACGGCGCTCCTCATCGCGTTCAACGGCCTGGACCTCGCGTACGTGTCGGATCTCATCAGCCGCGTGGTGCTGTTCGTGCCGCGCGTGATCCTCGCGGTCGTGGTCCTCGCGTTCGGCGCGTACTTCGGTCGCTTCGTCGGGCGCGCGGTCATGGTGTATTGCCGCAACATCGGCATGCCGGACGCGACGCTGCTCGGACGGCTCACCACCTACGCGGTCGTGGTGTTCGTGTTCGTCATCGCGCTCGATCAGCTCGGGCTCGGCGACATCATCCGCCAGGCGTTCCTGATCATCCTCGGCGCGGTGGCGCTCGCGCTCGCGCTGGCGTTCGGGCTTGGCGGGCAGAAGCGTGCCGCGCAGTTCCTCGATCGCTGGTCGCGCACGCACGAGCCGGTCGACGAGCCGCCGGTCGAGACGCCCCCGCGCGGGCCGAGGCGAGGCCTGTGAAAACGCCGCCGCGCGCGCTTCGAGGCGTTTCGACGGTGTGGCGCGGATCGCCCGCGGCCCTCGGCGCGACCTGGGACGGCGAAGGCGTCAACTTCGCGCTCTACTCCGAGAACGCCGAGCGCGTGCAGCTCTGCATCTTCGACCCGCAGGGTCGGCGCGAAGTCGAGCGCATCGACGTGCCCGAGCGCACCGACTTCGTGTGGCACTGCTACCTGCCGGAGGCGCGGCCCGGCATGCTGTACGGCTACCGAGTGTACGGTCCGTATGCACCCGAGCAGGGCCACCGCTTCAACGCGAACAAGCTGCTGCTCGACCCGTACGCGCGCCAGATCGTCGGCCAGATGCGGTGGAGCGATGCGCACTTCGGCTACCGCGTCGGGAACAAGCGCGAGGATCTTTCGCTCGACACGCGCGACAGCGCGTCGGGAATGCCGAAGTGCCGGGTCGTCGATCCCGCTTTCACCTGGCACGACGACGCACCACCGCGCACGCCGTGGAAGGATACGGTGATCTACGAGCTGCACGTCAAGGGCTTCACCAAGCTTCACCCCGATGTGCCGCCGCAGCTTCGCGGCACCTATGCCGGGCTCGCGACGGCGCCGGTGCTCGATTACCTGCGCCGTCTCGGCGTCACCGCCGTCGAGCTCCTGCCCGTGCACACGTTCGTCGACGACAAGCGCCTCATCGAAATGGGGCTGCACAACTACTGGGGCTACAACACCATCGGCTTCTTCGCGCCCGAGGCGCGTTACAGCGCGACCGGCGCGCTCGGCGAATTCAAGACGATGGTGAAGGCCCTGCATTCGGCCGGGATCGAAGTCATCCTCGACGTTGTCTACAACCACACCGCGGAAGGCAATCAGCTCGGACCCACCCTGTCGTTCCGCGGCATCGACAACAAGGTGTATTACCGGCTCGCGCAGGACCCGCGGTTCTACATCGACTACACCGGTACCGGCAACTCGCTCAATACGCTGCACCCCATCACCCTGCGACTCATCTTCGACAGCCTGCGCTACTGGGTCACGGAAATGCACGTCGACGGCTTCCGCTTCGACCTCGCCTCGACGCTCGCGCGCGAGCAGAGCGGCTTCGACGCGTTCGGGTCGTTCCTGGACATCGCCCGGCAGGACCCGGTGCTCTCGCAGGTGAAGCTGATCGCCGAGCCGTGGGACGTCGGCGAAGGCGGTTACCGCGTCGGGGGCTTCCCACCCGGATGGTCGGAATGGAACGATCGCTATCGCGACGCCGTGCGCTCGTACTGGAAAGGCGACGGCGGCGTCGTCGGCGAGCTCGCGAGCCGGCTCTCCGGTTCGAGCGACATCTTCGGTCCCAGCGGCCGGCCTCCCACGGCGAGCGTGAACCTCATCACCGCGCACGACGGCTTCACGCTGCGCGATCTCGTGAGCTACAACGACAAGCACAACGAGGCCAATGGCGAGGACAATCGCGACGGCCATTCCGACAACAAGAGCTGGAATTGCGGCGTCGAGGGCCCCACCGACGATCCCGCGATACGCGCGCTGCGCATGCGCCAGATGCGCAACTTCCTCGCGACGCTGTTCTTCTCGCAGGGTGTGCCCATGCTGACCGCGGGTGACGAGCGCGGGCGCACGCAGGGCGGCAACAACAACGCCTACTGCCAGGACGACCAGATCTCGTGGGTCGACTGGGGGACCGACGACGAAGGTGAGACGCTGCGCGCGTTCGCCGCCCGCGTGATCGAGCTGCGCAACCGGCACCCGCTGTTCCGCCGGCGCACGTTCTTCCGCGGCCGCGCGGTGCACGAGGACAGCGAGAAGGACCTCGTCTGGTTGAACCCCGACGGCCGCGAGATGACCGACGACGAGTGGAACCAGGGATTCGCGCGCTGCCTGGGCGCGCACCTGTCGGGACGCGGTCTCACCGAGCGCGACGAGCTCGGCAAGCCGGTCGAGGACGACGATCTCGTGATCCTCCTCAACGCCCACCACGACGTGATCCCGTTCAAGCTCCCCGGCAACGGCGACGGCGCGCAATGGGAGGCGCGCATCGATACGGACGTCGCCCACGGCGTGCCGGGCCAGGTCATCTGGGCGCCGCAGTCCGAGTATCCACTCCAGGGGCGATCGCTCGTCCTGCTCTGTCGTCCGCGATGATTCGCCAGCATGCAATGCCGTTCGGCGCCCGCGTGGACGCCGACGGGGTCACGTTCCGCTTGTGGGCGCCCGGCGCGTCGCGCGTCGAGCTCGGCCTCGATGACGACCGCGGCAGCACGCGCTGGCACGGCTTGTCGCGCGCCGAAGCGGGCTGGTACGAAGCCACGATGTCCGAGGCACGCGCCGGCACGCGCTACAGGTATCGCATCGACGGCGACCTCGTCATCCCCGACCCGGCATCGCGCTGGAATCCCGGTGACGTCCACGGCGCGAGCGCGGTCGTCGACGCCGCTTCGTTCGACTGGCACGACGGCCCGTGGCGGGGTCGTCCGTGGCACGAGGCCGTCGTGTACGAGCTGCATGTCGGCACGTTCTCGCCGCAGGGCACCTTCCGCGGGGTGGCGGAGCGCCTCGACCACGTAGTGTCCCTGGGTGCCACCGCGATCGAGCTGATGCCGCTCGCCGACTTCCCGGGCGAGCGCAACTGGGGCTACGACGGCGTGCTGCCCTTCGCGCCCGACGCGCGCTACGGCACACCCGATGACCTCAAGGCACTCGTGCAAGCGGCGCACGCGCGCGGGCTCATGGTCCTGATCGACGTCGTCTACAACCATTTCGGTCCCGAGGGCAACTACCTGCACCGCATCGCGCCGCCCTTCTTCACCGAGCGCCATCGCACGCCGTGGGGCGCAGGCCTCAACTTCGACGGCGCCGACAGCCGCCCGGTGCGCGACTTCTTCATCCACAACGCGCTGTACTGGCTCACGGAGTTCAATGCCGACGGCTTGCGGCTCGATGCCGTGCACGCGATCGAGGACGATTCGCGCCCCGACTTCCTGACCGAGCTCGCGGACGCCGTGCATGCCGGACCCGGACGCGAGCGTCCCCGCCACCTCGTGCTCGAGAACGATCGCAACGACGCGCAGCGCCTCGTGCGCGACGCACGCGGCAACCCGCGCCATTTCACGGCGCAATGGAACGACGACCTCCATCACGTGCTGCATCGGCTGCTGACCGGCGAGACCGACGGCTACTACGCCGACTACGCGGACGCGCCGATCAGGCGCCTCGGGCGCTGCCTCGCCGAAGGCTTCGATTACCAGGGGCAGCATTCGCCGTACCGCGGGCGCGCGCGTGGCGCGGCGAGCGCCGCGCTGCCGCCCGACGCCTTCGTCAATTTCCTGCAAAACCACGACCAGGTCGGCAATCGCGCGCACGGCGAGCGCCTGCACGTGCTCGCCGACACCGACGCGCTGCGTGCGGCGCTTGCGATCCTGCTCCTCGCCCCCTCGCCGCCGCTGCTCTTCATGGGCGACGAATTCGCCGCGGCCACGCCGTTCCTCTACTTCTGCGATTTCGAGCCCGAGCTGAACGAGGCCGTGCGCAAGGGTCGCCGCGAGGAATTCGCCGGCATGGCGCAGACGCGGCACGGCGACGTGCCGCCACCCGATCCCGGATCCACCGACGCGTACAGGCGAAGTGCGCTCGACTGGACGAGCCTTTCGCGCGCGCCGCATGCCGAGTGGCTCGCGTGGTATCGCGACCTGTTGCAGCGACGTCGCGACCGCATTGTTCCCGTGATACCGCACGTGCGTGCGGGCGCGGCACGATATCGCAGCGACGCGCTCGGCATGCTCGAGGTCCGCTGGCCGCTCGACGACGGGCGCACGCTCGCGCTGTACGCGCGCATCGAGGCAGGGGGCGCGCTGCCTGAGGCGCCGCCGGGCAGCGAGGAAATCTTCGCCACGCCCGGCGCCGCCACCGCACGCTGGGACGTGGCGTGGCGCATCGAGCCGGGCGGCGCGCCATGACCGAGCTCGAGCTCGATCGCCTCTGCGCGCAGCACGGCATCGCGACGCATTACCGCGACCTGTGGGGGCACGAGCACGCACCGAGCGAGTCGACCAAGCGCGCGCTGCTCGCCGCGATGCGCATCTCGCTCGACACGCCGGCCGAAGCGCCGCGCACGGAGGTTCTCGTCCGGCGGACGGGCGCCCACGCGGCGCCGCAGTTGCGCATCGACGCGTCGAGGGACGCCGTGCTGCGCTGGCGCCTGGCTCTCGAGGCCGGCGGTCATCACGAAGGGGCGTGCCACATCGCGAGCGAAGCCGGCGAAGACAGGCTCCGGGTGCGCTGCGCGGACTTTCCCGCGTCGCTGCCGCTCGGCTATCACCATCTCACCGTGATGGACTCGACCCGCGCGGGGAGCGTCGTCGCGAACATCCCGGTGATCGCGTGCCCGGAGCGGTGCCGCGCACCGGCCGGCGATGCGCGCCACTTCGGCCCCGCCGTGCAGCTCTATGCCGTGCGCTCGCGGCGCAATTGGGGTATCGGCGATTTCACCGACCTCGCGCATCTCGCACGACTGGCCGCGCAGGCCGGCGCGAGTTTCGTCGGCGTGAACCCGCTGCACGCGCTCTTCCTCGACCGGCCCGAGCAGGCGAGCCCCTACAGCCCCTCGAGCCGCCTCGCGCTCAACCCGCTCTACATCGACGTCGAGGCGATCGACGACTATGCGGCGTGCGCGAGCGCACGCGCCGAAGTCGCGACGGCCGCATTCCAGGAGCGGCTCGCCCGCCTGCGCGCCGGGCCGCTCGTCGACTACGCCGGCGTCGCAGCCGCCAAGCTCGCGATCCTCGCGCGCGTGTTCGACGACTTTCGCGCGCGCCATCTCGAGCCCATGGACGAGCGCGGCCGCGCGCTGCGCGCCTTCGCGGAGGCGCACGACGGCATGGCGTTGCACCCGGCGCTGTTCGAGGCGCTGCAGGCGGCCATGGCGCGCGATCTCGACGCACACGGCTGGTCGAACTGGCCCGAGGCCTACCGTGACTGCGAAGCGCCCGCCGTGACCCAGTTCGCGGCGTCGCATCGCGCGGTGGTCGACTTCCACGTGTATCTCCAGTGGCAGGCCGATCGCCAGCTCGCGCAGGCCGCGGAGGAAGCGCGTGCGGCAGGCCTGTCGATCGGCCTGTATCGCGATCTCGCGGTCGGCACCAATCCCGAAGGCGCCGACACCTGGTGCGACGCCGCGCGCTACGCCCTGGGCGTGCACGTCGGCGCCCCGCCCGACGCGTTCAACCAGCGCGGCCAGGACTGGGGGCTGCCGCCGTGGATTCCGCGCCGGCTGCCCGCGGGCGGCTACGCGCCGTGGGTGACGCTGCTGCGCGCGAACATGCGCCACGCCGGCGCGTTGCGCATCGACCACGTGATGGGTCTTTTGCGCCTCTTCTGGATCCCGCGCGGCGCGGCCCCGGCGGACGGCACGTACGTGTTCTATCCGCTCGACGATCTGCTGGCCATCCTCGCGCTCGAGAGCACGCGTCACGCCTGCGTGGTGGTCGGCGAGGATCTCGGCACGGTCCCCGACGAGGTGCGCACCGCCCTCGCGGCGCACGGCGTGCATTCGTATCGCGTGCTGTTCTTCGAGCGCACGCACGATGGCGCGTTTCTCGCGCCCGATCGCTATCCCGCGCAGGCGCTCGTGACGGTCAGCACGCACGATCTTCCGACGCTGCAGGGTTTCTGGAACGGCACCGACCTCGCCGCACGCGACCGTCTGAACCTGTTCCCGAGTCGCGAGATGCGCGAGCGACAGTACGCCGAGCGCGCGTCCGAGCGGCCGCACCTGATGCGCGCGCTCGCGGACGCGGGCCTCGCGCGGAACGACGCGCCGCTGCCGGCGACGCTCGACCTCGATCACGTCCGTGCCGTGCACGCATACGTCGCGCGAACGCCTTGCGCGCTCATGAGCGTCCAGCTCGAGGACGTGTTCGGCGAGACCGAGCAGGTCAACCTGCCCGCGACCACCGACGATCGCTATCCGAACTGGCGACGCAAGATCACGGTGGATCTCGAGGACTGGCCCCGGGACGGGCGCTTCGCTGCGATCTGCGCCGCGATTCGCGCGGAGGGTCGCGGCATGCGGGCGACGCCGCGCGGTGCGCCGACGTGAGCATTCCGCGCGCGACGTATCGGGTGCAATTGCATCGCGGTTTCACGTTCCGCGATGCCACGGCCATCGTGCCGTATCTCGCACGCCTGGGCATCAGCCACCTGTACGCGTCGCCATTCCTGAAGGCGCGACCCGGCAGCACGCACGGCTACGACGTCGTCGACCATTTCTCGCTCAATCCCGAGATCGGCAGCGAGGAGGACCTCGACGCGCTGCTCGCGGCGCTGCGCGGGAACGGCATGGGTCTCATGCTCGACGTCGTCCCGAACCACATGGGCGTTCTGAAGGCCGACAACGCCTGGTGGCTCGACGTGCTCGAGCATGGTCAGGCGTCCAGGTACGCCGACTTCTTCGACATCGACTGGGCGCCGGAGAGCGCGGAGCTGCAGGGCAAGGTCCTCCTGCCGATCCTCGGCGAGCAGTACGGCGACGTGCTGGACCGCGGCGACATCGCGCTCAAGCTCGACGCCGCGCGCGGCGAGCTCACGCTCTGGTATTACGAGCATCGCCTGCCGGTACGTCCCTCGACATATCCGCACGTGCTCGTGCCCGGCATCGACCGCCTCGGCCGCGAGAGCGCGGCCGGCATGGCGGCGCTGCGCGAGATCGCCGAAGGCTTTGCCGCGGTGCCCGTCAGCGCCACGGCGCCCGGCGTGGACGATGCGGCGGCGCGCAGCGACGCGCTGAAGGCGCAGCTCGCGTCCCTCTGCCAGTCCGATACCGCCGTGACGCGCTACATCGAGGCCAACGTGCGCACCATGAACGGCCTGCCGGGCGAGCCGTCGTCGTTCGATGCGCTCCACGCGCTCGTCAAGGGCCAGGCGTACCGCCTCGCGTTCTGGCGCGTCGCCGCGGACGACATCAACTACCGCCGCTTCTTCGACATCAACGACCTCGCGGCGCTTCGCGCCGAGCGGCCGGAGGTGTTCGAAGCCACGCATCGCCGCATCCTGGAGCTGGTCGCGCAAGGACACGCCGACTGCCTGCGCATCGACCATCCCGACGGATTGCTCGACCCCGCCCGCTATTGCGAGCGCCTGCAGGCCGCCGCGGCGGCCGCAACCGGACGCACCGGCGACGCGCGCGCGATCTATCTCGTGCTCGAGAAGATCCTCGCCGATCACGAGCGTCTGCCCCCGACGTGGCCCGTGCACGGCACGACGGGCTATCGCTTCATGAACGTGGTCAACGGACTTTTCGTCGACACGTCCGCGCGCTCGCGCTTCGACCGGCTGTACGCGGCGTTCATCGAGGAGCCGCTCGATTTCGACGTCGTCCTGCGCCGCTCCAAGACGCTCATCATCGTCAATTCGCTGGCGAGCGATCTCGGGCGTCTCACCAACGCGCTCACCGCCATCGCGAAGCGCGACCGGCACACGTGCGACTTCACGCGCAACAGCATCCGGCGCGCGCTGGTCGACATCATCGCGTGCTTCCCGGTCTATCGCACGTACGCGACCGACGGCGCGCGCTCGGACGAGGATCGGCGCTACATCGACTGGGCCATCGCGCTCGCCAAGCGCCAGAGCCCCGCGGCGGAACACAGCGTGTTCGACTTCGTCGGCGCGATCCTGCGCGGGGACGTGCACGCGGCGGACGCCGACGTCGCAGGCGCCATCACCCGCTTCGTCGAGCGGTTCCAGCAGGTCACCGCGCCGGTGACCGCCAAAGGCATGGAGGACACGTCGTTCTACATCTACAACCGGCTGGTGTCGCTGAACGAGGTGGGCGGCAATCCTCGTACCTTCGGCTTCACGCTGCAGGCGTTCCACGGTGCCTCGCAGGATCGCGCACGCATCTGGCCGCACACCATGCTCGGCACCGCGACGCACGACAGCAAGCGCGGCGAGGACGTGCGTACGCGCATCGACGTGCTGTCCGAGATGCCCGCCGCGTGGCGGCTCGCGCTGCGCCGCTGGCGGCAGCTCAACCGGCGGCATCGCAGCACCGTCGAGGCGGCGCTCGCGCCGTCGCGCAACGACGAGTACCTGCTCTACCAGACACTGCTCGGCGCGTGGCCGCTCGCGCCGCTCGACGAGGCGTCGCTCGATGCATTTCGCGAGCGCATCCAGGCTTACATGCTGAAGGCGGTGCGCGAGGCGAAGGTGCACACGAGCTGGGTGAACCCGTACGCGCCGTACGAGCAGGCGCTTTCGCGCTTCATCGACGGCCTGCTCGGCAGGCTCGAGGGCAATCGCTTCATCCAGGACCTCGAGCCGCTCGCGCAGCGCCTCGCGCATCACGGCTGCGTGAACAGCCTCGCGCAGACGCTCGTGAAGCTAACCTCTCCGGGCGTGCCCGATTTCTATCAGGGCACGGAGCTGTGGCAGCTCGCGCTCGTGGACCCCGACAATCGCCGTCCGGTCGACTACGCACTGCGCGAGCGCCTGCTCGACGCGCTTGCCGATGAAACGGATCCGCGATCGCTGCTCGCGAGCTGGCGCGACGGGCGTGTCAAGCTCTGGCTGACCGCGCGGGTGCTCGCGCTGCGACGCGAGCGCGCCGCGTGGTTCGAGCGCGCGGGCTACCGGCCCATCGCGGCGCACGGCGCGCACGCCACGCGACTGGCGGCGTACACGCGCGACGGCGAAGACGGGCTGCTCGTCACGGTGGTGCCGCGCCTGTGGAGCCCGCTCGTGCAGGACGAGTTCCAATGGCCGCTCGGTGACGTGTGGTCCGACACGCGCCTGCACCTGCCCGGCAACGCCGCGTGGCGCAACGTGCTGACCGGCGAGCGTTTGAGCGGCGAAGCGACCGGCAAGGCGACGCGCGTGGCCATGCGCGACGTGCTCGCTACATTCCCGGTCGCCCTGATCGAGCCTGCCTGAGCTTCGCGGCACTTGTCGAGAATCGGCAAGCGCCGGCGCGCGGATCGCGCTAGCGTCGCGTCGTTGCGCCCGGACAGGAGCCTGCCATGCGAAATCGCGCTTCCCTGCTCGCCTTGATTGCGCTCGCGTCGTGTGCGATCGCAAATGCCTGCGTTGCCGTCACGTTGCGCGGCGCCGACGGGCCGCCCGCGCAAGCGCCCGAGCCCCGAGCGGGCGACCGATGGATGTATCGCGCCACCGACGGCTACGGCAACAAGGTCGCGTGGCAGGAAGCGTACGAGGTGACGTCGGTCAAGCCCGACGCGATCGAGGTGAAGGTCGCGGTGACGGGCGCCGGCGTCAATCACACCCGCACCGAGATCTGGTCGGCGCCGGGCGTGATGCTCCAGGGCGCGATCTACGAGGACGAGACGCGTCGCTTCGATCCCGCGTGGATCCGCTACAAGTATCCGATGGCGAGCGGCGACAAGTGGTCGCAGGACATTCGCGATCCGAGCCGCGAGCCGGGTCCGTACGGTCCCATGCAGTCGAGGGTCACGGTCGGCGGCTACGAGAGCGTGAAAACGCCCGCGGGGACGTTCAACGCGATCAAGCTGCGTTATTTCCTTCGCCTCGACGACGAGACGTTCTGGCGCTATCCGACCGAGTGCGACTACTACGTGTGGTATGCCCCCGAGCTCGGCGTGATGGTGCGCGCTGAAAAGCGCTCACGGTGGGTCGAGAAGGGGCGCACGTCGGCGACGGCGAACTTCGGCCAGCGGGCGATCTACCAGCTGGTCTCGTTCAGTCGCGGCGGCTGAGCGCGACCTGGCGCGCACGCGCTGCGCCGGCTCACAGCCATCGCATCAGTCCGAGCTCGAACGGATGCGTGAGGAGCGCATGGCGCGGATACATGCGCACGCGGTAGTCGAGCCGCCCGCAGAGCTCGGGCTCGAGCTCGAGCGTGAAGCGCTGCTCGCTGCTCTGCGGCATGACATCCGCCGCGACGAGCTCGTACCGGCGCAAGCGCTCGCCGTCCTCGCGCAGGCCGCGCGACAGCACCAGCTCGACCACCACGTCGTCCGGCCGCAAGCCGTTGAGACCCACCGCGACGTCGACGTGCATGCGCTCGCCGTAGGTCATGGTGCGCGGCGGCTCGTCGACGCGACGGATGGTGACGCCGTCCCACGCCGCGCGCACGCGCGCCTTCCACCCCGCGACGACCTTGGCGCCATCGCCTCCGCGCTCGAGGTAGCGTGCGCCCTGCTTCGCCGCCGGGCGGTAGAAATGGTCGACGTATTCGTTCACCATCCGCGCCGCGGAGAACCGCGACAGGATCGTCGCCATCGAGCGCTTCGCGAGGCGGATCCAGGCCGCCGAGTAGCCGCCCGAGCCGCGATCGTAGTACAGCGGCACGACCTGATCCTGCATGATCTCGTAGAAGGTGCGCGCTTCCTCGCGGTCGCGCCGATCGGCATCGAGCGACGATGACGTGGGCTTGATCGCCCAGCCGTTGTCACCCGTATAGCCTTCGCCCCACCAGCCGTCGAGCACCGACAGGTTGATCACGCCGTTGATGCCCGCCTTCATGCCCGAGGTGCCGGACGCTTCGAGCGGAAACACGGGATTGTTGAGCCACACGTCCACCCCCCGCACCAGGCGTCGTGCCGAGTGCAGGTCGTAGCCTTCGAGGAACAGCAGGCGGCCCTCGAAGCCCGGCATGCGCGACACCTTGGCGAGCGTGCGGATCAGCTCCTGGCCGGGCTCATCGGCAGGATGCGCCTTGCCGGCGAACACGAAGATCACGGGACGGTCGCGATCGCCGACGATCGCGCGCAGCGTGTCGAGGTCCTGCAGCAGGAGCGTCGCGCGCTTGTACGTCGCGAAGCGGCGCGCGAAGCCGATGGTGAGCACGTTCGGATTCGCAGGGTCGGCGTAGCGCAGCAGGCGGTCGACGTGCGACTCGCTTCCCTGGTTGCGAAAGAACTGCTGACGAATGCGATGGCGCAGCAGATGCAGCATCTGCGCCTTCAGCTCCTGCCGCACGCTCCAGAAAGCGTGATCGGGCATCGTCTCGATTTGCCGCGCGGTGCCCGGATCGTCGAGGCGGTGGATCCAGCCGGCACCGAGGTGCCGGTCGAACGAGTCCTGCCACTCGGTGGCGAGGAACGTCTGCAGGTGGACGCCGTTGGTGATCGAGCCGATGGGATTCTCTTCCGCCGGGACCTGGGGCCAGAAGCCCTCCAGCAGCCGCGACGATACGCGCCCGTGGATCTTCGACACGCCGTTGTGATGACGCGAGCCGCGCAGCGCGAGCGCCGTCATGTTGAAGTCGTCGCCGTTGGGCGCTCGACCCAGCGCGATGAGCCGGTCCACCGGAAGGTCGGCCTCGCGCGCGAGCGGCTCGAGGTACGGCACGATGAGGCTGTCGTGGAAATGATCGTGGCCGGCCGGCACGGGTGTGTGGGTGGTGAAGACCGTGCTGGCCGCGACCGCTTCGAGCGCTGCGTCGAAGCCGAGTCCGCGTCGCATGAGCTCGCGCGCGCGCTCGATGACGAGGAACGCGGCATGTCCTTCGTTGATGTGCCACACCGCGGGCTGGATGCCGAGCGCCGCGAGGGCGCGCGCGCCGCCCACCCCGAGCACGATCTCCTGCTCGAGGCGGGTTGCCGTGTCGCCGCCGTACAGGCGATGCGCGATGTCGCGGTCGCGGTCGGGCGCGCCCTCCACCGCGGTGTCGAGAAGATACAGCGTGACGTGGCCGACCTGCGCGCGCCACACGCGCGCACGCACGATGCGCGACGCGAGCGGCACTTCGACGACGAGCTGCGTGCCGTCGGCGAGCGTCGCCGCCTCGATCGGCAGGTCATCGAACGCCGACTCCACGTAGTCGGCGCGCTGATTGCCTTCGAGATCGACGGTCTGGACGAAGTAGCCCTGTCGATACAGGAGACCCACCGCAACGAACGGCAGGCGCCGATCGCTCGCCGCCTTGCAGTGATCGCCTGCGAGGATGCCGAGGCCGCCCGAGTAGATCGGCAGGCTCTCGTGGATGCCGAACTCCGCGCAGAAGTAGGCGGTGAGCTCGCGGTGCTCCTGCCAGGCGCCGGGCGGCGGCGGGCCGAGCGGCTCCTTCATGTACGTGTCGAAGGCCGACAGCACCCGGTTGAAGTTGTTGAGGAACACCGGGTCGGACGCCGCGCGGGTGAGCCGCGCCTCGTCGATGCGCTTCAGCATCGCCTTGGGGTTGTGGCCCACCGCGTCCCAGAGCGCCGGATGCAGCCGCGCGAAGAGCGCGCGCGTCGGCCGGTCGAACGAGTACCACAGGTTGCCCGCGAGCTCCGAGAGCCGCGCCAGGCGCGGAGGAATGTTCGGGTGAACTTCGACGGTGTAGGACGTGCCCGGCGTCACAGCGCGATGTGGACGTTCTTGATCTGCGTGTAGCTTAGCAGTTCGTCGAAGGATTCCTCGCGACCGATCCCCGACTGCTTGTAACCGCCGAACGGCACGCCGATGAAGTGCTGGCCCGTGTGGTTGATCCACACGAAGCCGGCTTCGGCGCGCGATGCGGCGCGATGCGCGGTCGCCAGATCGCGCGTCCAGATCGAGCACGACAGGCCGTACTCGACCGCGTTCACGTCGCGCCACAGCGCGTGCTCGTCGCGCCACACGAGGACCGAAAGGACAGGCCCGAAGATCTCCTCGTTGGCGAGGCGCATGCTCTGGCGCACGCCGGTGAACACCGTGGGCTCGACGAACCAGCCGCGCGCCAGCGCGTCGTCCCGCGGCACGCGACCGCCATGCGCCAGCGTCGCGCCCTCCACCTTGCCGAGCGCGATGTACGACAGGATCTTCTCGTGCTGCGCCTTCGACACGATGGCACCCATCGTGGTGGAGGGATCCGTCGGCAGGCCGGGGCGGTAGCGCTGCACGGCGGCGACGATGCCCTCGACCACGCGGTCGTGGATCGACTCGTGCACGAACACGCGCGACGTCGAGCCGCACGACTGGCCGCACCACGTGAAGTTCATCCCCGCGACCGCGCCGGCAATGGCGCGATCGATGTCCGCGTCCGGATAGATCACGCATGCGTTCTTGCCGCCCAGCTCGAGACTCACGTGCTTGAGCCGCTCGGCGGCGGACTTCGCGATGGCGCGGCCGGTGGGCACGCTGCCGATGAGCGAGATGCGCGGCACGCGCGGGTGCGCGACCAGCGCGGCGCCGCACTCGGTGCCGCCGGTGACGACGTTCACCACGCCGGGCGGCACGAGGTCCGCGATCAGCTCCATCATGCGCAGCGCCGACAGCGGCGCCTGGTACGGCGGCTTCATGATCACCGTGTTGCCGGCGACGAGCGGTGGTCCCATCTTGCCGGCGGTGAACATCAGTGGATGGTTGTACGCGACGATGCGCGCGCACACGCCGAACGGCTCGCGCACGGTCATGTCGACGGCGTCGGGACCCATCGGGATGGTCTCGCCCTTGAGCTCGGTCGCGAGCCCCGCGAAGTAGTCGAGCTGTGCCGCCGCGGCGTGCACGTCCCGGCCCATCTCGGCGATCGGATTGCCGCCGTTGACGGCATCGATCAGGGCGAGCTCGCCCGCGTGCTGCCGAAGCTTCGCGGCAATGGCGCGCACGATCGACGCCCGCTCCAGGGGTTTCGAACGCCGCCATTCGTCGAACGCGGCAACGGCGGCAGCCACCGCGGCATCGACGTCTTCCGCGTTCGCGTCCGCGCATGCGCCCAGCGATGCGCCCGTCGCGGGGTCGAACGTGTCGCGCATGCCGCCGCGCGGCGTGCGCCAGTCGCCGCCGTAGAAGAGATCGCGATGCTCAGGCAATGCGCGCTCCACCGCGGATGGGCTCGTCTCGTTCATCGGGTCGCTCGCTGGTGGCTCGCCGCGCCGCTCGGGTTCGCGTCGTAGCCCGGTTGCACGCGCACGTCGACGACCGCGACGCGGCCCGCATCCGCGGCCGCGAGCGCCTGCTCCAGCGCGGGGCGAAGCTGCGCCGGCGCTTCGATCGGACCGATCGCGTGCGCGCCCTGCGCGCGCGCCAGCGCGGCGAGGTCGATGTCCGGCGCGTCGATGCGCTGGCCGACCCATTTGTTCTCGATCGGCCTCCCGCGCGCCCGCGCGACGCGCTCCTGGTGCACCTCGTCGTTGTAGAACGAGCGGTTGTTGGCGACGAGGATCACGCAAGGCAACCGGTAATGCGCAGCCGTCCAGATGGCCGTCACGCCCATCAGGAAATCGCCGTCGCCCATGATCGCGACCGGCATCCGGCCGCTGCCGCGCAGCGCGAGCGCCGCGCCGACAGTGAGGCCCGGGCCCGCGCCGACGCCTCCGCCGCCCTCGAGCCCGATGTAATCGAGCGGCGCACGGAAATGGCGATACGCACCGTGCCAGCCGAGCGGCACGCGCGCGAGGCAGATATCGCGTCGGGCCGCGACCGCATTCAGCGCTTCGGCGAGCGTGCGGATCGAGACGGCGTTCGAGGCGGGTGGCAAGGCCGCCGGCACCGCGGTCGGACGCGGCGCATGGCGCGTGACGCGCTCGAGCAGCGCCGCGACCACGACGTCGGGCTCGCACATCAGGTAGTCGTCGGCGGGCGCGAGCCCTTGATAGTCCATGCTCCATCCACGATGGACGTGCGCGTCGGGCGACACGTTGATCACCGCTGCGCCGATCGGTGCATCGCCGTGCGCCTGCTTCAGCGTCCCGGCGACGTCGTACCAGTCGAGCGCGAGCAGCACGTCGGCGCCGCGCAGCGCGTCGATGCATGCGGGCGAGAGGAACACGCCCGGCGGCCCCGCGTGCAGCGGATGGTCCGTCGGAAACGCCGCCGGCATCTTGAGGTCGGTGATCACGCGTGCCTGCAGCCGCTCGGCCAGCGCAACGCGCGCATGCCATGACGCTTCGTCACGCGCTGTGCGGCCCATCAGCATGACGGGCTCCTTCGCGGCGTCGAGACGCGCGACCATTCGCGTGAGGGAGGCGTCGCCGGGCCGCAGCGGCGCCGCGGCCGCGAAGCGCGCCGGATCGGGCAAAGGCGGCATCGCCGCGAGCGGCGCTTCCTGCAGCGCGGCGTCGAGATTCACGTACGTCGGGCCGCAGGGCGGCGTGCAGGCGATCTGGTGTGCGCGCAGCAGCGCCTCGAAGGCCGCGGCGATCGACCCGGGCTGGTTGTCCCACTTCGTGAAGTCGCGCACCAGCGCCGCCTGGTCGGACGCGGTGTGGATCCAGTCGATCCACGGGCGCCGCAGTGCCGCATCGACCGGCCCGGTCGCCCCGAGCAGCACCATCGGCGCGCGATCGCACCACGCGTTGAAGATGGCCATCGAGCCGTGCATGAGCCCCACGTTGGAATGCAGCACCGCGCCCATCGGCCGGCCCGTGACCTTTGCATAGCCGTGCGCGATCGCGACCGCGCTCTCCTCGTGCAGGCACAGCAGCATCGCGGGCGCGCGATTGCCGAGATAGTTGACGAGGCTGTCATGCAGCCCGCGGTAGCTCGCGCCCGGGTTGAGCGCAAGATACGGAATCGCGAGGCGCCGCAGCATCGCGGCGATGGCGTCGCTGCCGAACAGCGAGCCCGCGTCGGATGCGAGCGGCGTGTCCGGCCAGCCGTCGGCCGCCGGGTCGGGTGCGTTCAATCCACTTCCTCCTGGTGCAAAGCTTAACCGAACCGCGCCGATGCCCCTCCGCCGCCCCCGCGCAAGATTGTAAGTGTACTTACGATTTGCTACAGTGGGCTCGAGGAGAACGCCATGGATGAGCTCGGCACGCTCGGCGACCTGCCGGCCGATTACCTGACGGCGCTGCGCGGAGAGAACCTGGTGCCGCTGTGGCCGAGCCTGCGCTCGCTGCTGCCGCCGGAGCGCCCGAACAGCGGCACGCGCGCGACGCACTGGCGCTGGAGCGCCATCCGGCCGCTGCTGCTGCGCGCCGGCGCGCTCACGCCGATCGAAAAGGCCGAGCGGCGCGTGCTCGTGCTGGCGAATCCCGGCCGCGGCCTGGACAACCTCCAGGCTTCGAGCGCCATCTATCTCGGCATGCAGCTGGTGCTGCCCGGCGAGGTCGCGCCCAACCACCGGCACACGCCGAACGCGGCGCGCGTGGTCGTCGAAGGCGCGGGCGCGTGCACGATCGTCGGCGGCGAGCGCTGCCCGATGGAGCACGGCGACCTCGTCCTGACCCCGAGTGGCCTGTGGCACGAGCATCGGCATGAAGGCGAAGGTCCCTTCATCTGGCTCGACGTGCTCGACTTGCCGCTCATGGTGTACCTCGACGTTTCCTACGTCGTCCCGGGCGAGTCGCAGAAGGTGCGCCGCGAGCCGGCCAGCTACGCCAGCGGCGGCGTGCTGCCCCGCGTGCACGGGCGCGCAACGACGTCGCGCTATCCCCTGCTGCGCTACGAGTGGCGGCGCACGCGAGAGGCGCTCATCGCGTTGGGTGCGTCGGCCGGGCGCGACGGCCCGGTGGAGGTCGCCTACGTCAACCCCGAAACCGGAACGGACGCGCTCAATACCATCGCCTTCTCCGCGCTCATGCTCCGGCCCGGCGAGACCCAGCTGCTGAAGCGTATCTCCGCGGCACGTGTGTTCCACGTGATCGAAGGCGCCGGCGAGGCGCGCATCGGCGACGAGGACGTGCGCTTCGAGCCCGCGGACACCTTCTGCGCGCCGGGCTTTGCGCCGACGCGCATTGCCAACGGATCGGGGCGCGACCCGCTGTTCCTGATCGTCGCCGACGAGTCGCCGGTTCACCGCAAGCTGGGCGTCTTCGAGACGCGCGAATGAGCGTGTCGCGCGCAACGATGCCCGCCCTGAGCCCTCCGCAGACCGTTCTCGTCGTCGGCGGTGGCATCGGCGGTCTCGCGGCCTGCCTTGCGCTGTCGCAGCTCGGTTTCGCGGTCACCGTCATCGAGCAGGCCGCGCACATCGGCGAGATCGGCGCGGGCATCCAGCTCGGACCGAACGCATTCACCGCGATGGACGCGCTCGGCGCCGGCGAGCGGCTTCGTCGCCGCGCGGTGTACGTCGACCGGCTCGTGATGATGGACGCCCTCGACGAGAGCGAGGTCGCGTGCGTGCCGCTGGGCGAGCCATTTCGCCAGCGCTTCGGCGATGCGTACGCCGTGATCCATCGCGCCGACATCCACCTGTCCATCCTCGAGGAAGTGCAGCGGGCGCCGAACGTGATCTTCATCACCTCGACGCGCATCACGGACGTCGACGTCGGGCCCGACGCGGTGCGCGTGATCGACGCGGACGGGAACGTGCGCAGCGGCGTGGCGCTCGTCGGCGCCGACGGCGTCAAGTCGGTCGTGCGCCAGGCGCTCGTCGGCGACACGCACCGCGTCTCGGGTCACGTCGTGTACCGCGGCGTAGTGCCGCGCGAGGACATGCCGGCGGATCTGCGCTGGAACGCCGCGGCGCTGTGGGCGGGTCCGAACTGCCACCTCGTCCACTACCCGCTGCGCGGGGGCGAGCAATACAACCTGGTGGTCACGTTCCACAGTCGCGAGCGCGAGGAATGGGGCGTGCGGGAAGGCTCGCAGGCCGAGGTGCTGTCGTACTTCGAGGGCATCGCACCGCGGCCGCGCCAGCTGCTCGATCGCCCCACGTCGTGGAAGCGCTGGGCGACGGCCGACCGCGATCCCGTCGATCGCTGGGGCCGGGGCCGCGCGACGCTCCTGGGCGACGCCGCGCATCCCATGCTCCAGTACATGGCGCAGGGCGCGTGCATGGCGCTCGAGGACGCCGTGACGCTGCGCGAAGCCATCACGGCGTGCGACATGGAGATCGAAGCGGGGTTGCGCCTCTACGAGTCGCGGCGCATCGTGCGAACGGCCCGCGTGGTGTACGCGTCACGCGAGATGGGGCGCATCTACCACGCGCGCGGCGTCGAGCGGCTCGTGCGCAACTCGCTGTGGAAGGACCGCACACCCGAGCGCCACTACGATGCGCTCGAATGGCTCTACGGCTGGACGGCCGAGCGATGCCTCGCGTAGATCCCCGCGCCGGCGCACCGTTCACCTACGCGGACCTGCGCACCAGCACGGTGCCGATCCATCACATGCCGGGCCATTACATCCGCCGGCTGCAGCAGATTGCCGTCGCGCTGTTCGCGCGCCGCCTCGACCGCTACGCCATCACGCCGGTGCAGTACGCGGCGCTCGCCGCGCTGGAGCACAACGGCACGTGCGACCAGGCGGCACTCGCCGCACTGATCGGCTACGACCGAGCCACGATCGGCGGCGTGGTGGACCGGCTTCTCGCCAAGCGCTGGGTGGCACGCGAGTCGAGCCGGACCGATCGCCGGATGAAGCTCGTCACGCTGACGAGCGCCGGCAGCGCACTGCTGCGTCGCGCCGCACGCGACGTCGAGCGCGTGCAGGAGGATCTCATGGCGCCGCTCAACGCCACGCAGCGGCGCCAGTTCGAGCGGCTGTGCCTGCGACTGCTCGCGGGCCACGTCGGCTGACGCCATCTCGTCATCGGTGCTCTCGCCGCGAGCCGAGAAGATTGCGTCGGAAAGGACGAGGAGCGCCGTTCATCGCGGCGCCGCCGGCGCCGGGGTGGTGGCGCTGATCCCCTGGTCTCGCTGCCAGCGACGCGCGCGCATCGCGACGATGAGCAGCAGGATGCCCGACAACGTGGCGTAGACGCTCACGAACCACACCAGCGCGAGCGCCCCGGCACCGGGGAAGATCAGCACGACCGCGCCGAACACGATCGACACCACGCCCTCGGCGACGAGCAGCCATTCATGCTCGACCTGACGGCGCAAGCGCACCGCCGCGACGAGATCGAGCACGCCGGTCACGAGCGCGTTGGCGCCGATCAGCAGGATGAGCGTCAGCGCGGTGACGCCCGGATAGATGATCGCGAGCACGCCCGCGACGACGGACACGATGCCGAGCACCAGCATGAGGCCCCATCCGCCATGTCCGCGCGCCCGGGTGGCACCCACGACGGACGCGATACCGGCAATCACGGCGAACGCCGCGAACATCGCGACGAGCCACAGCAGCGTGAGTCCGGGCATGACGATCGCCAGCACGCCGAACGCGATGGCCACCACCCCGCGCAAGGCGAGCATCCACCACGAGCGAGTGAGCACGTCCTTCATGTCGCACCTCCATCGTCTGCGTTGACAGGGTGTCGCCGGCGGTATCGCCGGACGCCGCACGGATCGCCTGGACGCCGCGACGGTCCGATATCATGACACCGAAGCGGCGCGAGCGCGCATCGGCGCGGCCACCTCGGCCAATCCACGGGAGCGACATGAGCCTCAACCTGTTCGGACGCCTGATGCCGCGTGAAGAGGCGTTCACGGCCCTCTTCTGCGAGCAGACCCGCTGCATCGTGCAGGGCGCGCACGAGCTGCTCGACCTGGTGGACGGCAAGGGCGCGCTCGACATGCACGTCGCCGCGATCCGCCAGATCGAGCACGACGCCGACGCCGTCGCGCGCAAGGTATTCCTCGCCGCGAACCGCACGTTCAACGCGCCGATCGATCGCGAGGACATCATCGACCTCGCCAACCGCATGGACGACGCGGTCGACCTGATCGAGGACACCGCCAAGGCGATCCAGCGCTACGCGCTCGGCGAGTTCCCCGGCGAGATGCGCGCGATCGCCCATGCCGGCGCGCGCGCCGCGGACGTGCTGCACCGGGTGATGCCGCTGCTCGACGCGATCACCGAGCAGCATCGCACCATCTTCCAGCTGTGCGAGGAGGTCGGCCACATCGAGGAGGAAGCCGACCAGTGCTTCGACACGGGACTCGCGCTGCTGCGCGCGCAGCTCCGGGCGGGGCAGGTCGATACGGTCGGCTACATCGACCGCAAGGAGATCTACGAGCTGCTCGAGGATGGCGTCGACAAGTGCGACGACATCTCGAACGCGGTGCAGGCGATCACCGCGAAGCATGTCTAGCGCGGTGAACGACCCGTGCTCGCCGGAGTTGCCCGTCGCCGGCGCGGCGGCGTCGCCGCGTCGAGGCGTGCTCGCGTGAACGGCGCGAGCCTCGCGCTGCCGCTGCTCTTCGCGCTGATCGGCGTCGCGCTGCTGTTCGACTTCCTGAACGGCCTGCACGACGCCGCGAATTCGGTGGCGACCGTCGTGTCGACGGGCGTCCTGAAGCCGCAGGTCGCCGTGGCCTGGGCGAGCTTCTTCAACTTCATCGCCTTCCTCGTGTTCGGCCTGCACGTCGCGCGCACGATCGGCACCGGCATCGTCGACGCCGCGATCGTCGACGCGCGCGTGGTGTTCGGCTCGCTGGTCGGCGCGATCGCGTGGAATCTCATCACGTGGTGGCGCGGGCTGCCTTCGAGCAGCAGCCATGCGCTCATCGGCGGCCTCGCGGGCGCGGGTATCGCCAAGGCCGGGCTGTCCACGATCGTCTGGAGCGGCCTCGGCAAGACCGTATTGTGGATCGTGCTGTCGCCCGTGCTCGGCTTCGTGCTGGCGCAGCTCCTCGTGCTGATCGTGCAATGGCTCGACCATCGCTCGACGCCGTTCGCGGTGGACCGGCGCTTTCGCGTGCTGCAGCTCTTCTCCGCCTCGCTGTACTCGCTCGGACACGGCGGGAACGACGCGCAGAAGACCATGGGCATCATCGCGGTGCTGCTGTTCTCCCAGGGCCTGCTCGGCGGCACGTTCCACGTGCCGTTCTGGGTTGTCGTGTCCTGCCAGGCCGCGATGGCGCTCGGCACGCTGATCGGCGGCTGGCGCATCGTGCACACGATGGGCTCGCGCATCACGCACCTGAAGCCCATCCAGGGCTTCTGCGCCGAGACGGGTGGCGCCGCGACGCTGTTCATCGCCACCGGGCTCGGCATTCCGGTGTCGACGACGCATACCATCACGGGCGCGATCATCGGCGTCGGGGCTGCACGGCGCGCGTCCGCGGTGCGCTGGCAGGTCGCGCAGCGCATCGTCTGGGCCTGGATCTTCACGATCCCCGCCGCGGCGCTCATCGCGGCGGCTGCGTACGCCGCTACGGGTGTCGTGGCCGCGGTGCTCTAGACGCCCAGCGCCGCCTTCACGCGTTCACGCGTGAACGGAATCTCGCGCAGGCGCACGCCCGTCGCATCGGCGAACGCGTTCGCGATCGCCGCGGCGGCGGGACCCTGCGCGGCTTCGCCGGTGCCGAGGAACGGCGCACCGGGTCGGTTGATCACGTGCACGTTGACGAGATCCGGCAGATCGTTGAATCGCAGGATCGGATAGCTCGCCCAGTCGCGGCTGACGATGCGCGTGCGGTCGAAGGCCACCGACTCGAACAGCGTCCAGCTGATCGACTGGATGATGCCGCCTTCGGTCTGGTTGCGGATGCCGTCCGGATTGACCGCGTCACCGCTGTCGATGGCGGCGACGGCACGCACGACGCGCACGCGGCCCGTGTCGCGCTCGACCTCGACCTCGAACGCCATCGCGCAATACGCGGCGAGCGTCTTGTAACGCGCGTAAGCGAAGCCACGGCCGCGGCCGCGCTTGCGCTCGAACGCCGCCCACCCGAAGCGCTCGGCGGCCGTCTGCACGACGTCGCGGGCCCGCGGGTCGGTGAGATGGCGCAGGCGGAACACGACGGGATCGGCCTTCGCGGCGCGCGCGAGCTCGTCGATGAAGCTCTCGATGGAGAATACGTTCGCGTACGCGCCGAGCGAGCGCAGGGCCGAGCAGCGCAGCGGCATCTGCTCGATGAAGTGATACACCACGCGCGGGTCGCGGAACGCGTAGCCTGGAATGGCGTTGCGATCGCCATCGCCGCTCGGCAACGGAACCGGCTTGGGCGGCGGCGGCGTGAACGGTTGCTGCAGCGTCCAGGCCGGCGCGAGATTGCCGGCGGGACCGGGGCGCGTCGAATGCGACGAGCTCCACACCTCGTAGCTCCACCGCGCGACGTTGCCGTCGCTGTCGAGCGCCGCCCTTATGCGCGTCGCCATCGCCGAGCCGTACGGCTCCCACGCGTGCTCCTGCTCGCGCATCCACTGCACGCGCACCGGGCGTCCGGGCAGCGCGCGTGCGCACAGCGCGGCGTCGGCGCCGGCGTCGTCGGCCGCGTTGTGGCCGTAGCAGCCCGACCCTTCGACGTGAATGCAGCGCACGCGCTCGGGTGGCATGTGCACGAGCTCGGCAATCGCGTCGCGCAGCGGATATACGCCCTGGCTGTGCGTCCACACGGTGAGCGCGTCGTCCTTCATCCACGCGACCGCGCACGAAGGTCCGATCGATGCATGCATCTGATACGGCCGGCGGAACGTCGCGTCCAGGCCGCCGGCGTTGACCGCGGTCGCGGCGTCGCCCGCGTCGATGCGATCCTTCACGGGAAGGCTCTGCAGATGCTCGAAGAGCTGCGCGGGATCCGGCAGCGTCGGTTGCTCTTCCCACCGCGCCGCGGCGTCGAGCGCGCGCATGGCGACGACCGCCTGCCATTCGCGCTCGGCGATGACCGCGAGAAAGCTGCCGTCGCGTACGACCTTCAGCACGCCCGGCAAGCGCTCGACGCGGTCGCTCGCCACGTCGGTGAGCTTCGCGGCGTAGCTCGGTGGCCGCACCACGCGCGCATGGACCATGCCGGGCAAGCGCAGATCCTGCACGTACGCTGCACCGCCCGTCACCTTCGCGGGAATGTCCACACGCGGGAACGCACGCCCGATCACCGTGCGTGCCTTCGGGTCGCGCAGGGGCGACGATGCCTCCGCGCGCACGTGCAGTACGCCGTCCGAAACGAGCTCGGCGTAGCCGATCGTGCGCCCGTCGGGCGCGCGCACCGCCTGGTTCTGCACCGACAGTTGTTCGGCAGCGACGCCCCATTTCGCCGCCGCGAGATTCACGAGCAGGCCGCGCACCTGCGCCGCGGCGTTCATGATCGCCGTCCCGCTGTGCTGCATGGACTGGCTTCCCGCGGTGTACTGCTCGTTGGGCGTGCGGGCGGTGTCCGCGGTGACGAGCGCGATGCGTGCCGGATCGACGACGAGCTCCTCGGCCGCGACCTGGATCAGCGCCGTCTTGATGCCCTGCCCGAGCTCGGCCTTGCCGGTGAACACCGTGATGGTCCCGTCGCTGCCGATGCGGATCCAGGCGTCGAGCATCGGATCCTGCTCGAGGCTTCCCGGCAAAGGATTCTTGCCGCCGCCCGCTTCCTGGACAGCGGCACCCGCGGATCCCAGCGCAAAGCTCACCACGAGCGCGCCGCTCGACACGAGGAAGGCTCGCCGGTCCATGTTCATTTGGCGCTCGCGACCGAGGCGCCCTGCATCGCCTTCGCCGCGCGCGCCACCGCGCGCAGGATGCGCATGTGCGTGCCGCACCGGCAAAGATTGGGGCTCATGTGGCGACGGATCTCCGTCTCGTTCGCATTCGGGTTGCGCTCGAGCAGCGCCTGCGCGCGCACGATCATTCCCGCGATGCAGTAGCCGCATTGCGCCGCCTGCTCGTCGATGAACGCCCGCTGCAGCGGACCCGGATCGGCGGCGGTGCCGAGCCCTTCGACGGTGCGGATGCGGCGGTCCTGCAGCACGGAGATCGGCGTGATGCACGAGAAGACCGGCGCGTCATCGACCAGCACCGTGCACGCGCCGCATTGACCGAGGCCGCAGCCGAACTTCGCGCCGTTCAGCCCGAGATCGTTGCGCAGCACGTACAGCAGCGGCGTCGCCGGGTCGGCGTCGACGTCGCGCTTCTGGCCGTTGACGTTCAGGGTAAGCATCGTTTCAACCCTCCGGTTTCGCGCGAACGTCCCTCGCCACGCCCTCGGCATCCTGCCACGGCGCCTGGTCGCTGAACGTAGCGCGCACGTAATCGGCGAGCGCGCCGAGTTGCGCATCGGTGAGCGCGCCGCCGAATGCGGGCATCCACGGCCCGCGCTCGCCGTCGGCGGGCTGGATGCCGTGCAAGGTGATCTGGATGAGGTTGCGCGGCGTCGGCGCCGCAACTGCCGTGCTCGCGCTGAGCGGCAATGCACCTTCGACGGCGTTGCCGCGTCCCGGCTCGTGGCATTGCGCGCAGGCGCCGTCGTAGACGGCCTTGCCGGTCGCGCTCGCGAGCGTGGGCGGCTTGCCCGGCGGCTCGCCCTTTTCCTGCGCTCGCACCTTCTCGCGCTGCACTCTCGCGTCGAGCTCGTTCGCGCGACGCTCGCGCTCGTCGACGTGGGCGGCGCCGACCGAGGCGACGTACGTCGCGATGGCGTGCACGTCGTCTTCGGACGCGCTCGCAAGGCTGCGCACGACGCCGGCCATCGGCCCACCCGCGATGTCGTGACGCTCGGCCGCGCCACCGCGCAGGTACACGAACAGGCTTTGCTCCGTCCAGGGCACCGGCGCGGGCGACGATGCGTCGAGCGCCGGCGCATGCCAGCCTTCGGCATCGCCGCCCGACAGCGGCGCATCGAGGCGCTCGGCCCCGAGTCGGTTGCGCGGCGTGTGACACGCGCCGCAATGGCCGAGTCCCGCGACGAGATACGCGCCACGGTTCCACTGCGGGCCCTGCGCCGCATCCTGCGGCACGACGCCGCGATCACGATAGAGCATGTTCCAGAACGCGATCAGCGGCCGCACGTTGTAGGGAAAGCGCAAGTCGTTCGCATGCGGCGGCGCCCTCACGGGATCGCGCGTCATGACATAGGCGTACAACGCGTGGAGGTCGGCGTCGCTGGCGAGCCGGAAGTGGTCGTACGGGAACACGGGATAGAGATGGCGTCCGTCGTTGTCGATGCCTTCGCGCATCGCCCGCACGAACGCCGCCTCGGACCAGCGTCCGATGCCCGTTTCGCCATCCGGCGTGATGTTGGTGCCATGGACCGTTCCGAACGGGGTTCGAAGCGCCCGGCCGCCGGCGAACGGCTTGCCGCCCGGGGCCGTGTGGCAGCCCATGCAATCGCCGATCGCGGCGAGCCGCGCGCCGGTCGCGACGAGGGCTGCATCGAACGACGCTGGCGCCGATGCATCGGCGAGCACCGCCGGCCGCGGGGCGCACGCGAACATGAGCGCGACCGACGCGACGGCCACGGCCGTCGCGGTACGTTTTGCCAGCCGCTTTGCAGTATTTGCGTGGTTGGCGCGCATCAGGAGCATGGGCCGCACGTGGCGTCACCGGTCATGCAGCGCTCGAGATCCGAAGGATAAGCCCGAGCAAGCGGCGTGCCGAGCGCCACCGCGATGCGGCTCACGATACGTGGTGCGCGCGTGCACCGGTGGTCGACGGAATGTCGCCTCGGGCCCCCGGCACGCCGAAACTTTGGCGCGGGTGCGCGCTCCTATCCCGACAGGCAACCCGGTCACCGAGCGCATGGACCCTCCCCGATCGCCCGCGCGGCGACGGTTTCTCATCGAGACCGGCGTCATCACCGGGGGCTTCGCCGCCGCCCCCATCGCCGGGGGCGCGACGACGGCCCTCCCGGAGCGTGCCGGCGACGGCGCGCCCGCCGGCGCGCAGACCACGCGGGTTCATCTCAGCGTGAATGGTCGCGACTACGACCTCAGCCTCGATTCCAGGACGACGCTGCTCGACGCCTTGCGCGAGCGTCTCGCCCTGACGGGAACGAAAAAGGGGTGCGATCGTGGCCAATGCGGTGCCTGCACGGTGCTTCTCGACGGGCGGCGCGTCAACGCATGCCTCACGCTCGCGGCCACGGCGTCCGGCGCGCGCGTCGTGACGGTCGAAGGTCTCGCGCGGGGCGGCACGCTGCATCCCGTGCAGCAGGCGTTCGTCGCGCGGGACGGCTTCCAGTGCGGGTACTGCACGCCCGGCCAGATCTGCTCGGCGGTCGCCTGCATCGACGAGGCGCGCGCGGGCGCCGTGAGCGCCGTCACGCCGGACGTGCGTGCGCAAGGTCCCATCGAGCTCACCGATGACGAGATTCGCGAGCGCATGAGCGGCAACATCTGCCGGTGCGGCGCGTACGTCAATATCGTCGCCGCGGTCCGCGACGCGGACAAGGCTCACGGATAGGCCGCGCGGCATGCAAGCCTTCAGCTACGTGCGCGCCACGGCCGTCGACGACACGGTCGAGGCCATGCGGCGCCCCGGGACGAAGGTCCTCGCCGGCGGCACCAACCTGCTCGACCTCATGAAAGGCGACGTCGAGCAGCCTGCCGTGCTGATCGATATCACGCATCTGCCGCTCGCCGACGTCGTCGAGCTCCCGGAGGGGGGCTTGCGGCTCGGCGCGCTCGTGCGCAACAGCGACGCCGCGAATCATCCACTGGTTCGCACACGTTATCCGCTGTTGAGCCAGGCGCTGGTCGCCGGTGCGTCGCCGCAGTTGCGCAACATGGCGACAACGGGCGGCAATCTCCTGCAGCGCACGCGTTGCCACTACTTCTACGACGTGGCGTACGCCGAGTGCAACAAGCGCAGCCCCGGGTCGGGGTGCGCCGCGCGCGCGGGCCATGCGCGCCAGCACGCCATCTTCGGCGCGAGCGACCAGTGCATCGCCACGCACCCGTCGGACATGGCCGTAGCGCTCGTCGCGCTCGATGCGCTCGTCGTGGCGCGCGGACCCAATGGCGAGCGGCGGATCGCGCTGCAGGACTTCCACCGCCTTCCAGCGAGCACGCCGCAGCAGGACACGAATCTCGCGCCCGACGAGCTGATCGTCGCCGTCGATCTTCCGCCATCGCGCTTCGCGGACCACGCGCACTATCTCAAGGTGCGCGATCGCGCGAGCTACGCGTTCGCGCTGGTGTCCGTGGCCGCGGCGCTCGACCGCGCCGGCGACGGCACCGTGCGCGATGCGCGCATCGTGCTGGGCGGCGTCGCGCACAAGCCCTGGCGCGTGCCGGCCGCCGAGCGCCGCCTGATCGGCAGCCGGCTCGACGCGTCAGCCATCGACGACGCCGCGCGCGCCGCGGTCGATGGCGCGCAACCGGTGCGCGACAACGCGTTCAAGGTGCCCCTCGCGCAACGCGCGGTGGCGCGCGCCATCCGGACGGCGGCAGGATGAGCCTCGCATGAGCGACGACGCTCTCATCGGTGCCCCGATCGACCGCGTCGACGGCGTCGCCAAGGTCACCGGCGCCGCGCGGTACGCAGCCGAGTTCGCACCCGACGATCTCGCGTACGCGGTCATGGTGCAAGCCACCGTGCCCCGCGGCCGCATCGTGCGCATCGATACCGGTGATGCGGAGCGCGCGCCGGGCGTGCTCGGCGTGCTGACCCACCGCAACGCGCCGCAGCTGCCGCAAAAGGGCCTGGCGGCGGTGAATCCGCCGGCGGGTCGCACGCTGTCGTTGCTCCAGGACGACGCCGTGCATTACAACGGCCAGCCCGTTGCGGTCGTCGTGGCCGACACGTTCGAGCGCGCGACGGCCGCGTCCCGACGGGTCCACGTGTCGTACCAGCTCGACCAACCGGAGCTCAGCTTCGAGCGTGCGAAGCAATCGCCGCACAAGGCGAAGAAGGACGGCCCTTCGAAGAGCGACGTGGCGTGGGGCGACTACGACGCCGGCACGAATGCCGGCGAGGTTCGCATCGACGCCGTCTATGCCACGCCCATGGAGCACCACAATCCGATGGAGCCGCACGCGACCGTCGCGCACTGGCAGGGCGATCGGCTGACCCTGTACGACGCCACGCAATACGTGTCCGGCGTTCGCGAGACGGTTGCGAAGACGCTCGGCATCCCGGTCGACAATGTGCGCGTCGTCGATCCCTTCGTCGGCGGCGGGTTCGGCTGCAAGGGCTCGACGTGGTCGCACGTCGTGCTCGCGGCGATGGTGGCGCGCGAGGTGCGGCGGCCGGTGAAGCTCGTGCTGGCGCGTCCGCAGATGTTCGGGCCGGCCGGCGGCCGGCCGCAGACCGAGCAGCACGTGGTGCTCAGCGCACGGCGCGACGGGCACCTGACGGCGGTGAAGCACGACGTGATCTGTCACGCGTCGGAGCTCGAGGATTTCGTCGAATACGCGGCGGCGCCCACACGCGCGCTCTATGCCTGCCCGAACGGCACCACGACGCATCGCCTCGCCACGCTCAACGTCGGCGTGGCGACGTTCCAGCGGGCCCCCGGCGAATCGACCGGATCGTTCGCGATCGAGTCCGCCATGGACGAGCTCGCGTACGCGTTGCGCATGGATCCGCTCGAGCTGCGAATCGCGAATCACGCGGACGTCGAGCCCAGCACGGGCAAGCCCTGGTCGAGCAAGAAGCTCCTCGACTGCTATCGCGACGCGGCCGCGCGCTTCGGCTGGTCGCGGCGCGCCCGCGACCCGGGCTCGATGCGCGAGGGTCGCTGGCGCGTCGGATACGGCATGGCGACGGCGACCTATCCGGGGCACCGCATGCCCGCCGAGGCACTCGCGCGGCTCATGCCGGACGGCTCGGTGCTCGTCCAGTCGGGATCGCAGGATCTCGGCACGGGCACCTACACGATCATGACGCAGGTCGCAGCGGAAACGCTCGGCGTTCCGGTCGCGCACGTCCGCTTCGAGCTCGGCGATACGACGATGCCGAAGGCCCCGGTGTCCGGCGGATCGATGACCGCGGCGAGCGTCGGGCCGGCGGTCCAGTCTGCCTGCCGCGCCCTGCGCGATGCGGTGATCGCGCGTGCCATCCAGGACAGCGCCTCGCCGGCTCACGGCGCGTCGCCGGACGCGATCGCCGTCGACGGCGGCTATGTCGTGGTGCGCAGCGATCCGCGCCGGCGCGAGGCGCTCGCCGCGCTCGCGGCGCGCAACGGCGGCCCGATCGAGGCTCGCGGGAGCGCGAAGCCGGGCGAGGAGGAAAAGCGCTACGCGAGCCGTTCATTCGGCGCGGTGTTCGTCGAAGTGCGCGTCGACGAGGCGCTCGGCATCGTTCGCGTTCCGCGCGTGGTCGCGACGTACAGCGTGGGCCGCCTGATGAATGCGAAGACCGCGCGCAGCCAGCTCGAAGGGGGGATCGTCTGGGGGCTCAGCATGGCGCTGTTCGAGAAGAGCCTCCTCGACGAGCGCTACGGCCGCATCGCCAACAACAACCTCGCGGAGTATCACGTCCCGGTGAACGCGGACGTCGGCGCGATCGACGTGCGCTTCGTCGACGAGAACGACACGGTCTTCAGCCCCCTCGGCGCCCGCGGCATCGGCGAGATCGGCATCACGGGTGTGCCCGCGGCGCTCGCCAACGCGGTCTATCACGCGACCGGTGTTCGCCTGCGCGAGCTGCCGATCACGCTCGACAAGCTGATCTGAACGTCGCGCGAGCCGCGCGCGACGGCGTCACGCGCGGTTCTGTGCCCGCCCGGCGAGGGCGGGCGTGCGCGAGTCGCTGCTGCCCGCCTCCCAATGGCCGCGCGCGCCACCGAGCATCTCGGAGAACCAGTTGACGAGCAGCGTGGTGTACGCCTGCTGCCAGCGCGGGTCGCTGAGACTATGGTCCGCACCGCGGATCACGCGATACGACAACGAATGCGCGCTCGTGCACGCATCGCGATAGTTGATGATCACCTGGTGGGGCACGGTGCTGTCGTGCTCGGATTCCACGAGCAGCACGTCGCCCGTGAATCCGGCGCACGCCTTCAGTGCGACGCTTTCCTCCGGACGCACCGGCTGCAGGCGATACGACTCGAGCTCCTGGAGCTTGCGCAGCTGGCCCTTCGGCAGGTCCCAGTCGCTGTCCTTGTACAGCGCGGGGACGCGCAGCGCGAGCCAGCGCACGGGCCGCAGCGACGTGAGGATCGTCGCGAGGTAGCCGCCGTAGCTGCTGCCGACAACGGCGATCGACGACAGGTCCACGCCCGGCTGATGGACCAGGACGTCGTACGCCGCGAGCACGTCCTCGAGGTTGTCCTCGCGGGAGACCGTCTCCTTCTGGCGATGCGTGCGAACGTGGCCGCGCAGGTCGAACGTCAGGCAGATGCAGCCGAGCGCCGCGATCTCGCGGGCGCGCGTGAGGTATTGCTGCTGGCTGCCGCCCCAGCCGTGCACGAACAGCACGCCCGGCACGAGCGTGCCGGGCGTCACGAGGGTGCCCTCGATGAGCTCGTCCTCGACCGGGATGTCGATCACCTCATCCCGGGTGGGCATGAGGCTCCACGACGCTGTACTTGGTCAGCATGCCGACGCGGGAATCGATGTCGCGATAGTAGAGGGTCGCATGCCCGGGGGCGACGTGGTTGTCGCCGTACAGCTCGACGCTGCGCGCGCGCAGCGTCGCGAGCGCCGGATCGGCCGAGAAAGCCTCCAGTGCCGCAATCTCGGCGCCGCTTGCCCCGCCGATGCGCCACGATTGCTCGAGCACCCCCGTGCGGCGGGTCCCATGGGTATCGAGCCCCTCCGCCACGTCGTAGTTCCGTCGCGAGGCGGTGAGGCCGTCGAAATGCACGTGGGCCGCCGCGTCGTAAGCGCGGGCGTGCGCAATCGCGTTGCGCCGCCCGGCGTCGAGGTCCAGCCGGAGCAGGGCCTCGAAGTCGCCCCGCGCGAACAGGAGGTCGGAGCCCCCGTACACCTCGGCGCCGTGATTGTTGCGCGTGAGGCATTGGGTGCCGCAGTAGGTCGCCACGGTGTCGCCGACATGGACCCGGCCCACGCTGTAGGTGCGCACGTCGCTCAGGTTCTGCTCGATCACGACGCCGTAGTGCGCGAGCTCGTCCGGTTCCGTCGCGTCGAGCACGGTCTCGAGCTCGGCCGCGTTGCGCACCACGAACTGCCCGCCGCCGCCGATGCCGAGCGCCCGCTTGACGCGTACGTCGCCATGCGCGAGCAACGGGCGCGCGCCGCGCAACGCATCGTCGCGATCGAACGCGGTCAGTCCTTCGAGCACCCAGGGACGAACGGCGGCGGCAAATGCGTGCGACCAGCCGGGTGGCACGCGAGCTCCGTCGGGAAGCGCGTGCGTGATCGACTTGGTGGCGACGAACGCGTGCGGAACGACGGCGCCGAAGAGATCGTGCATGCCGCGTATGCCGAGGTCGCGGGCGACCGCGTGACCGACGATCGTGTCGCTCGGCACGAAATACACGCGGCCGGGATAGCGCGCCGCCGGGTCGTATTCACCGGCGTACGCGAGCCCGAGCAACGAGGCGAGGCGGCGCGCGACCCTTTCGCGCGTGACGGCTTCGTGGCCCCGCGGATCCTGCTGCGTGCACGCGTAGGTGACGACCACCCCGCGGTCATCGCCCGCTCCCATCGTACGAGCTCCCCGGGCACCGAGCCGCGCAGAAGCGGCTGTCGCATGCCTTCGACCATAGTACACAACGGCTGCGTGGGGTTCCCCTCACACGCTTGCACGAATGCGCACCAGCGCGCTCATGGATGCGCGCACGTGCGCCGGCGGCGTGACGAAGTTGCGCACGCCATGCAGCCACCGGCGCACCCGGCGCAGCGGTCGCCGCACGCGGGCGTCGGCGCGTTGCTGGTACAGGAACAGCGCGAGCGCGAGGATCGTGCCCCCTGGCATGACCAGCTCGAGCGCGACGTACGGCCCCGCCTTGCGGAACATCGACCCGAGCATCTCCAGCCGTCGCATCCATGTCGTTCTCATCGCGAGCTCCTGCGTCCTTGTTGTCATCGTGCTTGGCACGAGTCGGACTATGAGCGCCGGGGGCTGGACGATGGCTGACGGATGCGCGAGGACGCCGCGGGTGACATGGGCTCCGGCGCGCGCAGCCTCAGGATGAGCGCAAGTGCTTGTTCCAGAAGTCAATAACCAGGTCGCACGACGTGCCCGGCGGGACGGCGGCGTGACGGCTCTCGCGCGCCGTCACCGGGCGCTACATGCGGCTGACCGCAGACTTACAGCTGACTGACCGATGCCAGGCGCGAATCGTCGACCGAGCAGGCCCGGCGAGCCGTGTGCCGCCCGAGAAACGCCCGCGCGTGACGTGCCGCTCCCCGCCGTCGTCGCCGAGCGGCGGCCGGCAAACGCGTTCGCGCCTCGGACCGCCCGCCGTCGGTCGCAGACCTGGACGCCCGCGCCGTCCGGCGGCTACTGCTTCGCGATCTCGTGGCGGGCCATGATCTCGAGCGCCCGCACGAGCGCCGAGTGGTCCCACTTCGAGCCTCCGTGCGCCGCGCACGCGTTGAAGAGCTCCTCCGCCGTGGCGGTGTTCGGCAACGACAGGCCGATCGCGCGGGCAGCCGACAGCGCGAGGCCGAGGTCCTTCTGGTGCAGCTCGATGCGAAAGCCCGGCTCGAACGTGCGCTTGATCATGCGCTCGCCGTGCACTTCGAGAATGCGCGACGAGGCGAAGCCGCCCATCAGCGCCTGCCGCACCTTCGCGGGATCGGCCCCCATCTTCGACGCGAACAGCAGCGCTTCGCCGACCGCCTCGATCGTGAGCGCGACGATGATCTGGTTGGCGACCTTGCACGTCTGGCCATCGCCGTTGCCGCCGACCCGCGTGACGTTCTTCCCCATCAGATCGAACAGGGGCTTCACCTTGCCGAACGTCTCTTCGTCGCCGCCCACCATGATCGTGAGCGTGGCCGCCTTGGCGCCGACCTCGCCGCCCGAGACGGGCGCGTCCAGATAGGCGCAGCCGAGCTCGTTGATGCGCTTCGCGAACGTCTTCGTCTCGACCGGCGAGATCGAGCTCATGTCGACGACGATCTTGCCCGCGGAGAGGCCTTCGGCGACGCCGTCGCGTCCGAACAGCACGTCGGCCACGTCCGGTGTGTCCGGCACCATTGCGATGATCACGTCGGCGTTGCGCGCGACCTCCTTGCCGCTCCTGCAATCGGTCGCGCCCTTGGCGGTGAGCTCCGCAGGCGCGGGCTTGTGACTGTGCACCCAGAGCTGATGGCCGCCGGCAAGAAGATGGCCCGCCATGGGGCGGCCCATGATGCCGAGGCCGATGAATCCGACTTTCATCGAGGGCCTCCATGACGCGTGCGCCACGATTGTAGCCAGCCGAGCCCGTCGCGCGTCGCGCCCGCGGGCTTGTACTCGCAACCGATCCAGCCCGCGTAGCCCACGCGGTCGATGAAATCGAAGAGGAAGGGATAGTTGATCTCGCCCGTGCCCGGCTCGTGGCGCCCGGGAGTGTCGGCGAGCTGCATGTGGCGGATGCGCTTCAGGTGGCGCTCGATGGTGGGCGCGAGGTCGCCCTCCATCACCTGCATGTGATAGATGTCGTACTGCAGGAAGAGATTGTCCGAGCCGACCGCCTCGATCAGGTCGATCGCCTGCTGCGAGCGGGTGAGGTAGAACCCCGGAATATCGCGCGTGTTGATCGCCTCGACGAGCAGCGCGATGCCGGCATCGCGCAGCCTTGCCGCCGCGTACGCGAGATTCTCGACCAGCGTGGCGCGGACGCGCGCGGGGTCCGCATCGGCAGGCGGAATGCCCGCGAGACAGTTGACCTGCGCACAGCGAAGCGCCGTCGCGTACTCGATCGTGCGATCGACGCTGTCGCGAAACTCGCGCTCCCGCCCTGGAATGCACCCGATGCCGCGCTCGCCCGCCGCCCAATCGCCGGCGGGCAGGTTGTGCAGCACCTGCTGAAGACCGTGGTCGCGCAGGCGCGCAACCAGCTCCTCCTTGCGGTACGCATACGGAAACAGGTATTCCACCGCCTCGAATCCTGCGTCGCGCGCGGCGGCGAAGCGGTCGAGGAAATCCACCTCGTTGAAGAGCAGCGTGAGGTTCGCGGCAAAACGCGGCATTGCGCTTCCTCCAGGCGAGCGCTTCCCGCAACTCCGCATCGGGCGACAACGAACGTCGCCAGCCTCGTGCGGCGTTTGGTGATGCGATCGATGACCCGCGCCGGCCGCGCGTTCGTGACGCGCTCGACGATCACGTCCTCGCAACCGGCATGCGCTACTGTGCCATCCACGCGAGCGCTTGCGCAACGCCATCGCGAAAGGCGCGGTCGACCTCGCGCTCGGCCCACCGTCAGGCCGGTGGCACTCGACGTGCGAAGCATAAGATGACGCCCATGCCCGCGGAAGGAACCCTCGAGAACGGCTTCGCCACCGCAACGTCTGCCGTCGACGCCGCGGGCCCGTGGAACCCGGGCATCGTGTCGCCGGTGCCGCGCGAGCTGCGCCCCCTGATGACGCTGTTCAGGCCCGAGCACGCGTCCACGACCTACGGTGACGCCGAGGAGCTGCACGATCTCACCGGTCTGCCGCTCGCCGACATCGCGGCGCTGCGGCCACAGCGGCTCGCGCTTCACGAGCTGCTCGTGCGCGTCACCGCCGACGTCTCCGTGCCCGACGGACCGCGCATCGAAGACCTCGGCATCAATTTCCGCGCGATAACCACCGCCATCGTCGAGCGTTACCTGGCGCCGCGGATGTCCGACATCGTTGCGGCGTACGCGGCGCTGCGGGCCGACGTCGCGGCCCGCGTCGGGCGCGAGCTCGATGCCCTCCTCGCCGCACCGACCCCCACGGCACCGCCGCGCAGCACGCGCCTCGCGTTCTTCGGTCGCCGGCGCACCGAGCCGCCGTCGGTCGAGGATGCGGCGTCCCGCGAGCGTCGCGTGATCGAACGCTGGGAAACGCGGCTGTCCGAAGCGCAGCACCCCGTGGAGCGCGTCGTGCTTCGCGCGCTGCTGCGCGTCGCATCGGCTCTCATCGTTCGTCATGGTCGCGCGTGGGGCGACGCGCGCGTGCTCGCGCGCCTCGTCACCGACCTCGCATGCAACGAGGCGGGCCCCGATGCCATCGGCGCGCTCGTCGCGCCGCTCGTGCGCGAGGCCGCGGCGCGCGAAGGCTACGCGTTGCTGCATGCGCAGGAGCGCCCCGTGGTGATGAACACCAAGGGGCCGTCGGCGGCGGGCAAGAGCACGATCCGGCCGCTGCAACGCACGCTGGCGGGAAACATCGGCGTGCGCTGGAGCGACTTCGCGCTGATCAGCCCCGACATCTGGCGCAAGCAGCTCCTCGACTACGGCAGCCTCGGCCCGCATTTTCGCTACGGCGGCGCGTTCACCGGCGACGAGCTGGCCATCATCGACCAGAAGCTGGATCGCTACATGGCCGCCAAGGCGGCGCGCGACGACATGCCGCACCTGCTGATCGACCGCTTCCGCTTCGACAGCTTCGCGCCGGACTCCGAGGAGGCGGGCAGCAATCTGTTGACGCGGTTCGGGCAGGTCGTCTACCTGTTCCTGCTCATCACGCCACCCGCACAGCTCGTCGAGCGCGCGTGGAATCGCGGGTTGCAGGTGGGTCGCTACAAGGCGGTCGACGATACGCTCGCGCACGGCGTGGAGGCGTACGCCGGCATGCCCGAGCTGTACTTCATCTGGGCGCGCAGGCACGACAAGCGCGTGCACGTCGAGTTCCTCGACAACAACGTGCCGCAGGGCGAGCGCCCGCTGACCGTCGCGTTTGGCTGGAACGACGCGCTCAACCTGCTCGACGTGGGCACGCTCATCGACGTCGAGCGTTACCGGCGCGTGAACGTCAACGCGACCCGCCCGCAGGACCTCTTTCCCGATGCGTCGGCGCTGCGCGCGGAGCACAACAGCGCGTTCCTGCGCCAGTGCATCGAGCGCATCCCGCTCGTGAACTTCGCGGTGCGCGAAACGGGGCGCATCTGGCTGCGCGTCGAGTCCGGCCACGCCGCATGGCGCGATGCCGACGCATTCGCGCACGCCGTCGCCGACGCGGACGTCGCGCAGGCGTTGCGCGCCGCCCTGCCCGACGCCTTCGCGCCGGACGTACCGGCGACCGGCGGTCCGCGCCACATCGTGATGGGCGAAAAGATCCATACCGTCGGACGCTGGGGGCCGAGCGATCTCCCGCCCTGACCATTGCCCCGACGCGGCACCGGGTCGCCGCCCGGCACGCCGCCGCTCGCCTTCGCGCGACGGATGAAGCACCCACCCGCGAATGCCGGTCGTGAATTGCCGGCGCAGGAGCGCCCATGGTCGCTCGTGCGCCGGGGCTGTCGGCGCACAGCTGTCCGGCGCGGGCGACGAAAGTGCGGCGCGCCATCCCTTTGCGCTACACTCGGCGCCGGAATCCGATCGCCATTCACAAGCGCCCCGAGGAGGAGTCGATGCGTGCCGTCTCGCTGCTGCGTGGTCTTTGCGCCGCGCTGCTTTTCGCCCTGCCCTACGCCGCCGCCGCGCAGGGCGAGCTGGTCGTCTACTGCACCGTGCAGGAGGAATGGTGTCGTCCGATGGTCGCGGCCTTCGAGAAGGCCACCGGCATCAAGGTTGCCATGACGCGCAAGAGCGCCGGTGAGTTCTATGCGCAGATCAAGGCCGAGGCGGCGAATCCGCGCGGCGATATCTGGTGGGGCGGCACGGGCGATCCGCATCTGCAGGCCGCCGAGGAAGGTCTCACCGAGGCCTACAAGTCGCCGCGCATGGCCGAGCTGCAGGACTGGGCAGTGAAGGTATGGGATGCCTCGAAGGGCCGCACCGTCGGCGTGTACGCGGGCGCGCTCGGCTACACGTACAACACCGATCTCCTCAAGAAGAAGAACATCCCCGAGCCGAAGTGCTGGTCGGACCTCGTGAAGCCGCAGTTCAAGGACGAGGTGCAGGTCGCGAATCCCAATTCGTCGGGCACGTCGTACAACATGCTCGCCACGCTCGTGCAGATCATGGGCGAGGACAAGGCGTTCGACTACCTCAAGCAGCTCCACCGGAACGTCAACCAGTACACCAAGTCGGGCGCCGCGCCCGCCCGCGCGGTCGCGACGGGCGAGACGATGGTCGGCATCGTGTTCCAGCACGACGCGCTCTACCAGATCCTCGGCGGCGCGCACATGAAGATCGTCTCGCCGTGCGAAGGCACCGGCTACGAGATCGGCAGCATGAGCATCATCAAGGGCGCGAAGAACATGGAGAACGCGAAGAAGTGGTACGACTGGGCGCTGTCGCCGGAAGCGCAGGCGATCGGCCTCGACGCCAAGGTCTCCTACCAGCTCCCGTCCAACAAGAACGCGCCCGTGTCTCCGCTCGCGCCGAAGTTCTCGGAGATCAAGCTCATCAACTACGACTTCCCGAAGTACGGCTCGTCGGCGGAGCGCTCGCGCCTGCTGGCGCGCTGGGACAAGGAAGTCTCGACGCTGCCGAAATAGGCGTCGTCCGCGCGTAGACGCGGCCTTCGCGCTGCGGCGGCACGGGACTTCGATTCGTGGCCACACCCGCCTCGCCGGCCGCCTTCGCGCCGCTCACGGTCGCGACTTCGACGCGCGACCGTGTGACGCAGGCGTTCGCGGCGGCGGCGTTCGTGGCCCTCGCCGTGCTGCCGTGGGGGGCCGGCACGCCGTCGGCGCTCGCCTGGCTGCTTGGTGCGGGCTCGAGCAAGTGGCCGGCGTTCTCGCCCGCCGTGGCGCTCGCGCCCGTGGTGGCAGGTGCAGCGGCGCTCGTCGTGTTCGCGGGGCTGTCGCGGCCTCGCGGCGTGGCGCTCGCCAGCGCGTTCGTCCTCGCCTGGGCCTTCGGCATCGCGTTTGCCGCGGGCACCAGCGGGCCCGCGTGGAGCTACGGGCCGGCCGTAGCGCTGTCGCTTGCCGGCGTCTGCTTCTCGCGCGCGGCGGCGCGCCTCGGCGCGTTCCGCAACGACAGCACCATCGCGACGATCGTCATCGTGACCGCGGGCCTGCTGCTGATCTTCGTGTTCTTCCCGATCGGCAAGGCGCTCGTGTCTGCCGTGCAGGACAGCCAGGGCCATTTCGCGCCCGCGCTCGCCGGCGAGCGCCTCTTCACGCAGGACATCTGGGGACTCGGCTGCATCGGCGGCGGCACGCGCTGCGGCGTCGCGATCAATTCCGGCATCCTCGGTGTGGTGGTCGGCGTCTTCTCGACGCTGCTCGGCCTCGTGTTCGCGCTGGTCGTGCAGCGCGGCGGCAAGCGCTACGCCGGCCTGCTGACGCTGATGTCCATGCTGCCGGTCATCACGCCGCCGTTCGTGCTCGCGCTGGCGCTCGTCGTGCTCTTCGGCCGCACCGGGATCGTCACCGGCTGGCTCGACACGCTCTTCGGCATCGGCCGCTCGCGATGGATCTACGGCCTGCCCGGCGTGGCGCTTGCGCAGCTCCTCACCTTCGCGCCCATCGCGTTCATGGTGCTGCACGGCGCGCTGCGCGCGATCAGCCCGGCGCTCGAGGAAGCGGCGCAGACGCTGCGCGCATCGCGCGCGCGCGTCTTCCGCACCGTGACCTGGCCGCTGCTGCGGCCCGCGCTCGCGGCCGCCTTCCTGCTCGCGTTCGTCGAGAGCCTGGCCGACTTCGGCAATCCGATCGTGCTGGCCGGCAACTACGAAGTGCTGTCGACGAAGATCTACTTCGCCATCGCGGGTGCGCAGTTCGATCCGGGGCGCGCGGCCGTGCTCGCCTGCGTGCTGCTCGCCTTCACGCTGGTCGCGTTCTGGCTGCAGCAGCGCTGGCTCGGGCGTGCATCGTACGTCACGGTGAGCGGCAAGGGCGATGGCGGCATGCCCGCGCCGCTGCCGCGCGGGCTGTGGCTGACGTGCTACTGGATCGCGGCGGCGTGGATCGTGTTCACCCTGGCGTGCTACGCGGTCATCGCGACCGGTGGCTTCGTCAAGGACATCGGTCGCGGTGACATGACCATCACCGTGCGGCACTTCGCGTCGGCCTTCAGCGTGGATGCCGGCAAGTTCGGGCTCGTGTGGAGCGGCTCGGCGTGGGACAGCCTGTTCAACACCGTGGAGGTGTCCGCCATCGCGGCGCCGCTCACGGCGATCATCGGCTTGCTGTCAGCCTACGTGATCGCCCGTCACCGCTTCGCCGGGCGCCGCTCCTTCGAATTCCTGACACTGGTGAGCTTCGCCATCCCGGGGACGGTGGTCGGCGTCTCGTACATCGTTGCCTTCAACGTCGCGCCGCTCGAGCTGACCGGCGGCCTCACGATCCTCGTGCTGTGCTTCGTGTTCCGCAACATGCCCGTGGGCGTGCGCTCCGGCGTCGCGGCGCTGGCGCAGATCGACCGGACGCTCGACGAAGCGTCGTCGACGTTGCGCGCATCAACCTGGCGCACGCTCACGACCATCGTGCTCCCGCTGTTGCGCTCGGCGCTGCTCACCACGCTGGTCTTCAGCTTCACGCGCGCGATGACCGCGGTGAGCGCGGTGATCTTCCTCGCCACCGCGCAGTACAACCTCTCCACGGTCTATATCATCAACCGCGTCGAGGCCGGCGAGTACCCGTTGGCCATCGCCTACTCCTGCGTGCTGATCGTGCTCATGCTCATCGTGCTCCTCGCACTGCGCCGTTTCGTCGGCGAGGCGCGGCTCGGTCGACGCGCGGCCGTGATGGCGGCCGCGGGCCAATAGCCATGTCCAAACTTTCACAAGGGGTCGCGTTCGAGAACGTGACCAAGCGCTACGGTGACGTGACCGCCGTCGACGACGTCTCGTTCACCGTCGAGCCGGGAACGCTCTGCACGCTGCTCGGGCCCTCGGGTTGCGGCAAGACGACCACGCTGCGCATGGTCGCGGGCCTCGAGTCGGTGTCGAGCGGCCGCATCCTGATCGGTGGCGCCGACGTCACGCGCCGCGCGGCCAGCGAGCGCGACGTCAGCATGGTGTTCCAGTCGTACGCGCTCTTTCCGCACATGAGCGTGCTCGACAACGTGTGCTACGGACCGGTCTCGATGCGCATGGACAAGGCGAAGGCGCGCGAGCTCGCGCATGGCAAGCTCGCGATGCTGGGCCTCGCCGGCCTCGAGCAGCGGCTGCCCGCGGAGCTGTCCGGCGGCCAGCAGCAGCGCGTCGCGGTCGCGCGGTCGCTGGTGCTCGAGCCGGCCGTGCTGCTCTTCGACGAGCCGTTGTCGAACCTCGACGCCAAGCTGCGCCGGCGCGTGCGCCAGGAGATACGCGAGCTGCAGCAGTCGCTGCGCCTCACGGTGATCTATGTCACGCACGACCAGGAGGAGGCGCTCGCGGTATCCGATCGCGTGATCGTCATGGAAGGCGGGCGCATCGCGCAGCAGGGCTCGCCCGCGGACCTCTACGAATCGCCGGCGAGCCGCTTCCTCGCCGACTTCATCGGCGACGCCAACCTGGTGGATGGCGAGGTGAGCGCGGCGGCCGATGGAATGCGCTTCACCGCGGGCAACGTGAGCGTGCCGGTGCGCCGCGACGGCATCGTCGCGGGTCCCGCTACGCTCGCCGTGCGGCCGCATCGCCTGCGCATGACGGCCGCCGACGCCGGCCTCCTGCCCGCGCAGTGCAAGCGCATCGCTTACCTCGGCAGCCGCATCGAGTACGTCGTCGACACGCCGTGGGGCGAGCTGCTCGTGTTCGACGCGGATGTGCGGCGGCCGCTCGCGCGCGGCGCCGCGGCCGGTGTCGCGTTCGACGACGACGCGGCGATCGTGCTGCCGCGGCCGGCGTCATGATGTGCGTCTTCCCCGGGACATCCCCATGACCTCGCAAGGACAAGCCTGCCGGCTGGTCGCGCTCGTCACCGCGCTCGCGTGCGCGGCGCTCGCGCACGCGGCGGACCTGCGCATCGGCCGCTCGAACGAGCAGTCGTCGATGGACCCGCAGTTCTCGCGCACCGGCAACAACCTCATGACGGCGCAGGACGTGTTCGATCGCCTGATCGAGAACGACGCGAACCTGCAGACGAAGCCGGCGCTCGCCGTTTCGTGGAAGGCCGTCGATCCGCTCACGTGGGAGGTGAAGCTCCGCGACGGCGTGAAATTCCACGACGGCAGTCCCTTGACCGCCGAAGACGTCGTGTACTCGATGAAGCGCGCCGGTGAGATCCGCAACAGCCCGGCCACCTTCGCCGGCGCGGTGCGCGGCATCGCCAGCATGACCATCGTCGATCCGCGCACCATCCGCTTCAAGAGCAAGGCGCCCACGCCGGAGTTCATCGAGCAGATCGGCCGCGTGTACATCGTGTCGAGGAAGGCCACCGAGGGCCACAAGAGCGAGGACTTCAACTCGCCCGCCGTCGCGGTGGGGACCGGCCCCTACCAGCTCAAGCAATGGGTGCCGGGCGATCACATGGTGCTCGTGCGCAACCCGGCGTACTGGGGACGCAAGGCGGCGTTCGACACGGTGACCGTGCGCTTCATCACCAACGACGCGGCGCGCGTCGCGGCGCTGCTCTCCGGTGCGGTCGATCTGATCGACAGCGTGCCGCCGGCGGACCTGAAGCACGTACAAGCCACCGCCGGCATGCACCTCTTCTCCACGCCGTCGGCGCGGATCATCTACCTTGCGCTCGACACGAGCCGCGACCCCACGCCCTATGTCGTCGGCGCCGACGGCAAGCCGCTCTCGCCCAATCCGCTCAGGAACGTGAAGGTGCGCCAAGCGCTGTCGAAGCTCATCAACCGGCAGCTGATCATCGACCGCATCCTCGACGGAGCCGGCGTTGCGGCCGGGCAGCTCGTGCCCGAAGGCCTGATCGGCCACGCTGCGGACCTCAAGCCGGATGCCTACGACGTCGCCGGCGCGAAGGCGCTCCTCGCCGAAGCGGGCTACAAGGATGGATTCGGCATCACCGTCCATTCGTCCAACGACCGGTTCCACGGCGACAAGGACATCGGCCAGGCGATCGGCCAGATGTTCGCGCGCGGCGGCCTGAAGGTGGTTGGCGTGGTGACGCATCCCTACAACGTCTACGCGGCCGCGGCGACGAAGCGCGAGTACAGCGCGTTCGTCTTCTCGTTCGGCACGACCACGCCGAGCGCGTCGTTCGCGCTGCAGAACGTCCTGGAGACCTACGACGAGGCGGCCGGCACCGGCGCGTTCAATCGCACGCGTTACTCGAACCCCGCATTCGACGCCGCGCTCACCAAGGCCATGCAGGAATTCGACGACGCGAAGCGCAGCGCCCTGCTGGCCGATGCGACGCGAATCGCGATGAAGGACGTCGCCTTGATCCCGCTGTACTGGCCGAAACTGTACTGGGCCGCGCACGGCAACATCACGTACGTGCCGGGCAAGGACGAGGACACGCGCGCGTCGCTGGCGGGCGTCGGGCAATGACGTCGACGGAAGCGCTCGCGCACGACGTCGTCGTGCAGCGCGACGTCATGGTGCCGATGCGCGATGGCGTGCGCCTCGCCACAGACGTCTACCGTCCCGCGCGCGACGGCGTTGCGCTCGAGGCGACGCTGCCGGTGCTGCTCGAGCGCACGCCGTACGGCAAGCACCTGCGATCCCGCTCGGAGATCGACGCCGGCATGACCGAGCCGCGCCTGCGCAGCGCCGTGGCGCGCGAGTTCGCGGCAGCGGGCTACGTCGTGATCTTCCAGGATTGTCGCGGCCGGTACGCGTCGGAAGGCGAGTTCACCAAGTACCTGTCCGAAGGCGCCGACGGGTTCGACACGCTCGCGTGGATCGTGCAGCAGCCGTGGTGCAACGGCCGCGTCGGCACGTTCGGGCTCTCGTATGCCGCGCATGCGCAGATGGCGGCCGCATGCATGAATCCGCCCGGCCTCGCCTGCATGGTCCTCGATTCGGGCGGATTCTCCAACGCGTACACCTGCGGCATTCGCCAGGGCGGCGCGTTCGAGCTGAAGCAGGCGACCTGGGCCTACAAGCAGGCGAAGGAGAGCCGCCGCGCAGAGGCCGATCCATCGATCGTGCGCGCGCTCGAGCGCGAGGACATCCGCGCATGGTTCGGCGCCATGCCCTGGAGTCGAGGCCGCTCACCGGTGCGCTGGGAGCCGGAGTACGAGGCGTACCTGCTCGATCAATGGCAACGCGGCACGTTCGACGACTACTGGCGCCAGGTCGGCCTCTACGCGGCGGGGTACTACGACACGCTGCCCGACGTTCCCGTGCTCCTGATGTCGAGCTGGCTCGACGTGTACGTGCCGACGACGCTCGAGAACTACGCCGGTCTTCGCCGGCGTCCCGGGCGCCCGGTCGGCCTCGTCATGGGTCCCTGGACGCATGGCAATCGCAATCGCACCGTGTTCGGCGACGTCGACTTCGGCGCGCAAGCGACATTCGACGGGCACGTCGCGCAGAACTGGATCGAGTGCCGGCGGGCCTGGTTCGATCGCTGGCTGAAGGATGCGCCCGAGGACGACGCGCCGCCGGTGCGGCTGTTCGTCATGGGCGGCGGCTCGGGCCGACGCACCGCCGAGGGTCACCTCGATCATGGCGGCCGCTGGATCGACGCGCCGGCGTGGCCGCTGCCCGACGTCCGCATGCGCGCATTCCATCTGCACGCCGACGGCACGCTGCGCGAGCGGCCGCCGGACGCGACCGACGCGTCGATCACGTACGACTTCGATCCGCGCGATCCGGTCCCGACGATCGGCGGCGCATTGACGAGCGGCGAGCCGATCTTCGAAGGTGGCGCGCACGACCAGCGGGAGGACGCCCGCTTCTACGGCTGCACGCGCCCGGGCATGCCCCTGTCGGCGCGGCGCGACGTGCTCGCGTTCGAGACCGAGCCGCTTGCAGAAGACGTGACCGTGATCGGGCCCATCACGGTCGAGCTGTGGGTTTCGTCGGACGCACCCGACACGGACTTCACGGCCAAGCTGATCGACGTGTATCCGCCGAGCGCGGACTACCCGACCGGCTTCGCCATGAATCTCACCGACGGCATCTTCCGCTGTCGCTATCGCACGGGCTTCGACAACCCGGCCCCGATCGTGGCGGGCGAGCCGTTTCGCATCACGATCATTCCGTTCGCCACGGCCAACCGGTTCAAGGCGGGCCATCGCATCCGGCTCGACGTCTCATCGAGCAACTTCCCGAAATTCGACGTCAACCCGAACACCGGTGCGCCGGAGGGCACCGGCCGCACGATCCGTGTCGCGCGCAACACCGTCTTCCTGTCGCGCCGGCATGCCTCGCGCGTGATGCTGCCGATCACAGGTGGCGGTCCTTCGGGATCGGCGGCAGGTCGCTGAAGAACTGCGGCGCCGTGCGCTCGGCGTAGAGGTAGAACTGCGGGTCGATCACCGAGGCCGCGGAAACGGGCTTCGCCATGCGCTTGTCGGCGAGGAGCATGGGAATCGCCTTCTTGTCGTAGCCGTCGATCGTGTTACGCGACAGGCGCAGGTCATAGTGCGAGCGGCGAATGGCCGTCTTCATCACGTCGAGGTCGACACCCGTGACCCAGCGGATGTTGATCTCGGCGGCTTCGTCGAAATGCTCGCGAAGCCACTGCTCGGATTCGGCAAACGCCACCATGAAGCGCCGCAACGCCTCGGCTTTGGTCGCGATCGTCTGCCGCGTGGTGAGGATGCTTCCCGGGTCGTAGCAACCGTGGCAGCCGCCCGAGACGACGCGATACGCGCCCGGCACGCGATCGACCGCGGTGGTGGCCCACGGCTCCCATGCGGCGACCGCCTGCACGTCGCCCTGGCGCAGCGCGGTGGGCTGGTCGGACGGCTTGAGGTTGATGAGGGTGACCGAGCCGTCCTTCATGCCGTTCTCGGCAAGGATGCCGAGAAGATAGCCCTCCGCGCCCGTGCCGCGCGGAAGGCCGATCTTCTTGCCTGCCAGCGACTTCACGTCGTTCGCCTTGACCCCGCTGCCCGCGCCGGCGACGATCGAATTGTTGTCGGCGTAGTAGTCGCGCGTCGCGTCGCCGTGCAGGTGGCCGATGAGCACCAGCGGCTGGTCGCGGGAAACGCCGGCGAGGAACGGCACCGAGCCCATGATGTTCACGTCCTGCGCGTCGTTCAGCAGGCCGTTGATCATTTCGGGACCGGTCTGGTACATCACGATCTTCGCGTCGAGGCCGTGCTTGGCGAAGATGCCCCGCTCCACGCCGATGAAGGCGGCGGCATGATCGGTTGCGTTGGCGGCGCCGATGCGGATCGGAAGCAGCGGCGCCTGCTGCGCAGCGGCGGGGACGGCCAACGCGAGACAGAGCGTGCAAACGAGCGCGGCGAGCCCGCGCAGGCTGGATGTTGCCATTCGATTCTCCCGGTGCGGCGCTCGCGCGCCCGTAGCTCGCGTAGCATGCCGCAGAACGCGGCCGAATGCACCGTCCGGCAGAACGCGCGGGCCCGCCGACGCTTCAGGCGCTGCGCTTGCGCGCGCGCGTGCGCGCCGCCTTGCGCGCCGCCGCCGAGCGCTCGGACGCGCCCTTGGTGCGCGCGGCTTTCTTCGCCGCCGCGGAGCGGTCCGCCGCGCTGCGCCGGCGCGCGGCGGATCGCGCTTGCTTCGCGAGCGCGGGCTTCGACGCCGCCGCGCGGCCTTCGCGCTTCAGCGCGCCGGTCACCGCACGCGATCGCTTGCGCGATACGCTGTGGTCGCCGCGCTGTCCGGCTGCGACGGCGCGCTCGGCGCTGCGTCGCGTGCGCTCCTTGGCCTCGCCCTTCTTGGGCGGGGCCAGCTTCACACCGGCGCGGCGCGCCTTGGACAATCCGATCGCGATCGCCTGCTTGGTCGAGCGCGCGCCGTGCTTGCCTTCGCGGATGTGATCCATCTCCTCGCGCACGAACTCCCCGGCCTGCGTCGTGGCGGCCTTGCCTTCGCGCCTGTCCTTGCGCGCGCGCTCGATGGTTTTGCGTTCGGGCATCGTCGTCTCCTGGCTAACGAACACGGGCGCAATCGAGCAAACCGCGTGCCGCGCCGTGATTGCCGGCGCGCAACTGCGTACGGCGAGAGGGGACCTTGGGTAGAACCCGGGCGCGCGCACGGCGCGCACGCGACGGCCTCGGCACGCCGTACACGCTCGTTGTAATTCTTACGGTTTGTCGAATAGTCCGCACGCGCGCCGGGCATTGCTCGGGCGCCCCGGCAGCGCGCTCGATGACATCCTGTCGGCGTTGCACGAGGAGCATTTCATGGACTACCCCATCACATCGCTGCAGGGCATCGTCAAGGCCGCGCTGGTCACGCTGGTCCTCTGCGTCACGCTGGCGGGCGCCGCGCTCGGCGCCGCCGGCCGCCTGCCGCCCGGACGGGTCGCGCAGACGGTCGCAACCGCCGTCAACGTCGCAGCCGGCACCCTCACGCCTGCCCTCAACCCGCCGCGCTCGCCGCGCGTCGCGCTCGAGCGCACGCTCTGACCGTTGCCGGGCTGCGACCGGGCGCTCAGGGCTTCTGCGCCCAGAGCACGTACATGCCGATGAACGTGTCCGGGTGCCGTGCCTCGAAGGCGCTCCAGCGCTCGAAGCTCGTGCGGTCGGGATCCTGGGGAAACTCGGCCGCGTACCGTGCCTGCACGCGCGGATCGAGCACGAAGCCGATCATGCGCACGCCCGCGTCGCGCAGCATGTCGCGCACCTGCAGCAGCGTGAACCGCGTCTCGTGCGCGTGAAAGAGGAGGTCACGGCACTCGCTCGTCGTATAGAAGTCCGGTGACTCCACGACGCTCGCGAACCGGCGCGCATCGTCCGCGTCGCGCAGCGCGATGCGCGCGCGCCGGATACCTTCCGCGTCGGCAGCGAAGCCTCGTGACGCGACGAATCGCTGTGCAGCCTCGACGTGGCGCCGCGCCGGCTCACTGTAGAGGCCGATCTGCAGGAAGCCGCCGGGACGCAGCCGCGACACGAGCGTGCGCAGCGCCAGCGTCGGCTCGGCCATGTGGTGCAGCACGCCCACCGACGAGACGACGTCGAAGGAATCGCCGGACGATTCGAGCGCCGCAATGTCGGCCTGCGCGAAGTGCACATTGCCGAGGCCCAACGCGTCGCGCTTGCGCGCCGCGTAAGCGAGGCTCGCGCGGCTGAGATCGATCGCGAGGACGCGCGCACCGGGGAAGCGCTGGGCCATCTCGATCGCTTCGCGTCCGGTGCCGCAGCCGGCTACCAGGATGTCGGGCGCCTCACGGCGCTCCACCGCGCGGAACGACGCGCCCGGCAGGCGCTGCCGCAGCCATGCATCGGGCGAGATGGAGGGCGCTTCGACCGCGACGTCGGTCCAGCGCGGGTACGGGTTTTCCTCGTACTGTCGCTGCACGCGCAACGACACGGGATCGCGGATGTCGGTGAGGCGCTCGATGGTCGCCGAACGCCGCGCGTCGTCCAGCGGCTCGGTCACCTGCTGCGCCAGCAATGCGTGCACGGCGACAGGCCACGCCCGGTCCAGCGCGCGTTCGACGCCGCGGATGGTGCCGAGCGCCACGTAGGCGGCGACGGCGGCGAGATGCTGCGGCGGGACGGCTTCGCCACGCTCGAGCGCCGCCGCGATTTCATCGCGCAACGCGAGCGCCCGCGCGGCCTCGTCGTGGTCGCACGCGAACACGTACTCGTTGATGAAGCATTGCCGCGCCAGCGTGCACGCGAAATCGAGCGAGTCGGGATCGAGGTCGCCCGCCAGCGCGGCGTCGATCAGATTGCGCCGCGCCGCGGTGAGCAGGCGCTCGAGCGAGGCTCCCACCACCGGCGCGCGCACGAGCAGCGCGCAGAGCAAGCGGTTGCGCGCGAGGCCCGCGAGGTCGTCGGCGCGCAAGCCGGCGGCGTCCATGCGCCGCGCGACGGCGCGCGCGAGGTCATCCGGGCGAGCCCAGCGGCGTTCGAGCGCCAGAAGGAGCAGCGCGTCCGCGTCGGGGACGACGACACCGTCGGCTTCGAGCGCGCGCAGGCTGTGCGCGAGGTTTGCACCGATCTGCGGCGTGTCGCGGAGCGCGAGCGCCCGGCGGTGGCTGGCGACCGCGCCGGCGACATCGCCCAGCGCGTTCAACGCATGCCCGAGGTTGATGTGCGCCTCGGAAAGCTCGGGCTGCACCTCGATCGCCGCGCGAAACGCCGCGCACGCATCACGCGTGAGGCCCGCTCTTGCGAGCGCTGCGCCGAGATCGTTGTGCAGGCTCGCGTTGCGCGGCGCGAGGCGCAGAGCCCGCCGATACCGCGCGATCGCGTCGTCGATGCGACCAAGGCCCTCGAGCGCGCGCGCGAGGCCGTAGTGCAAGGGCATGTAGTCCGGCCGGGTGACGAGCCCTTCGTTGTACGCGGCCGCCGCGTCGGCATACCGGCCAAGCGTGCACATCGCGTTGCCGAGGTTGTAGAGCGCGTGAACCGAACGCGGCGAGATCGCGAGCGCGCGGCGGTACTGCGTCAGCGCGTCGTCGAAGCGACCCGCCCGCTCGTGCAGCGTGCCGAGGTTGACGTGCGCGTCGGCAAGATCGGGCGCATGACGCAACGCCTCGGCATAGCTCGCCGCGGCTTCATCGTCGTGGCCCAGCTGCTGCAGGACGGTGCCGGCGTTGAAGTGCGCGTCGGCGTTCGCGGGTGCGAGGGCCGTGGTGCGGCGAAACGATGCCAGCGCGTCGTCGAGGCGTCCCGACGCCTGCAGCACGTTGCCGAGATCGAGGTGATAGTCCGCCGCGTCGGGCCGCAGCGCGACCGCCCGGTCGAGGAGGTCGATGGCCGCGTCGGCGCGACCCGCCTGCCACGTGAGAACGCCGAGGCGATACAGCGCGTCGGGCTCGTCGGGCATGCGATGCAGCACGTCGCGGCAGATCGCCTCAGCCTCGCGCAGGCGTCCGGCTTCATGATGGGCGCGCGCCTCTGCGAGGGCTTGCGCAATGCCGCCCGGCACGGGGTCGGCGGTCGGGCCGGCGTCGGATTGCATGTTCCGGCCTATTGTAGGCGACGAGGCTCGGTTCGGCTCGAGGCGGCGTGCACCACTGTCGGCCGGTTTTGCACATGCGTTAAAACGGCTTGAAGGTCCTGCGCCAAGCCGCTGATTTTGTATCGTTTCATGATTCACCCTGTTGCGGCACATGTTGTGCTTGACAACTGCTCATGCGCTGCAGCCTCGGGGGGCCCGTGAAGACATCGACGCAGTTCCTGCTCGTTCGCCGGGGCGCCGCCGCCCTGCTGCTGGCCGCCGGGGTGGCACCGTTCGCCAGCGCCACCCTGCTCACCCAGGAGAATCTCGTCTCGAACATTCCCGGATTGGCCGCCCATGTCGACGCCAATCTCAAGAACCCATGGGGCATCGCCGAGGGCGCCTCGACGCCTTTCTGGGTCTCCGATAACGGCACGTCGCTGTCGACGTTGTACAACACGGCCGGCGTGCCGCAGGGATTGGTCGTGAGCATCCCGTCGCCGCTCGGTGGCGATGCATCCCCGACGGGCATCGTGTTCAACGCCGATCCGCAGGCGTTCGACGGGGCACGATTCATCTTCGCGACCGAGGTCGGCACGATCGCCGCATGGTCCGGGGGCACGAGCGCGGTCACCATGGCGCTGGATTCCGTGGCGCAGTACACGGGGCTCGCGAACGACGGCGACACGCTCTTCGCGACCAATTTCAGGCAGAACACGATCGCCGCCTTCGATTCATCGTTCGCGCCGGTCGCCTCGCCCGGCGGGTTCACCGACCCGAACCTGCCGGCCGGCTATGCGCCGTTCGGCATTCGCGACATCGGCGGCGATCTCTACGTCACGTATGCCGTCCGCGATTCGACCACGGGCGACGAAGTCGCGTCCGCCGGCCTCGGCATCGTCGACGTGTTCGACACCAACGGCAACCTGCTGCGCCGTGTCGCCGGACCGGGCGGCGCGCTGAACGCGCCGTGGGGGCTTGCGCTCGTGCCGGCCGGCTTCGGTGCATTCGAAGGCGACCTGCTCGTCGGCAATTTCGGCGACGGGACGATCAACGCGTTCGACCCCGCGACCGGCACGTTCCTCGGCACGCTGCGCGACGCACACGGCAACCCGTTCGTGAACGACGGACTGTGGGGACTTCAATTCGGCAACGGCGGCGCCGGCGGCCTGCCGAACGTGCTGTACCTCACCGCGGGCATCAACGACGAGCGCGATGGACTGTTCGCCGCGATTCACCTCCCCGAGCCGGGCACGCTGGCGCTCGTCGGCGTCGCGGTGGTCGGCATCGCCTTCGTCGTCTGGCGCCGGCATCGCTGAGGTGCAGCGACGCGCCGCAACGCGGCCGCGTCGCGCCGGCGTCCTATAATGGCGGCTTCACCCGCACCGCGCGCACGCGCGTCGGGATTGGCATTTCCGAAGCCGAATGGAGGTCCACAATGGCAATACGCATAGGGGACGAAGCACCCGATTTCACGGCCGAGACAACCCAGGGACGCATCCGCTTCCACGAATGGATCGGCGACAGCTGGGCGATCCTGTTCTCGCATCCGAAGGATTTCACGCCCGTCTGCACGACGGAGCTCGGCTACATGGCGAAGCTCAAGCCCGAGTTCGACAAGCGCAACACCAAGATCATCGGGCTGTCCGTCGACCCGGTGGACGATCACGGGCGCTGGGCCAAGGACATCGAGGAGACCCAGGGGACGGCCGTCAATTACCCGATGATCGGCGACGCGGACATGCACGTCGCCAAGTTGTACGACATGATCCATCCCAACGCGAGCGGCGGCGGGCCGCGCACCGCGGCGGACAACCAGACCGTGCGCAACGTCTTCATCATCGGTCCCGACAAGAAGGTCAAGGCGCTGCTGATCTATCCCATGAGCGCAGGGCGCAACTTCGACGAGGTGCTGCGCCTGCTCGACGCGCTCCAACTCAACGCGAAGCACGCCGTCGCCACCCCGGTGAACTGGAAGCCGGGGCAGGACGTGATCATCCCGACCTCGGTGTCCGACGACGACGCGAAGAAGAAGTACCCGCAGGGCTTCAAGACGCACAAGCCGTATCTGCGGACGGTGGCACAACCGAAGTAACAAAAGTTCGGGGGGCGCCTCGGCGCCCCCCGTGATCATCCTGCGTGGCCGCGCAGCGGCTCACGCAACCCAGACGGTTTTTATATTCACGAACTCGCGGATGCCGTAGCCCGAGAGCTCGCGACCGTAGCCGCTTTCCTTCACGCCGCCGAACGGCAGGCGTACGTCCGACTTCACGTTGTCGTTCACGAATACGCAGCCGCTCTCCATCTCGTCGGCGGCGATGCGCTCGCCGCGCACGCGGTCGCGCGTGATCACCGCGCCGCCGAGCCCGAAGGACGAGTCGTTGGCGAGGTCGATGGCATGCCGCTCGTCCCGGGCGGCGATGATGGCGGCCACCGGACCGAACAGCTCCTCGTCGAACGCCGGCATGCCCTTGCCCACATCGGTGAGCACGGTCGGCGGATAGAAAGCGCCCGGCCCGTCCGGCACGCTGCCCCCGAGCAGGCAGCGCGCGCCCTTGGCGATACTGCGCTGCACCTGCCCGTGCAGCGCGTCGCGCAGGTCCTTCCGCGCCTGCGGTCCGATATCCACGTCCTCGCGCAGGGGATCGCCCATGCGCTTCGCCGCCATGCGCTCGACGAACGACCGCTCGAAGCGCTCGCGCACGCTGCCCACGACGATGAAGCGCTTCGCGGCGATGCAGCTCTGGCCGGAATTGACGAGGCGCCCGCGCGTGCATATCTCGGCTGCGACATCGGGGTCGGCATCGTCGAGGACGAGATACGGATCGCTGCCGCCGAGCTCCAGCACGGTCTTCTTCAGCAGCTCGCCCGCCTTGCGCGCGATGGCGCGCCCCGCCGCCGCGCTGCCCGTCAACGTGGCGGCCCGCACGAGCGGATGCGCCACGACGCTCTCGACCTGCTTGCTGCCGATCATGAGCGTGCGAAAGAGATTGGGTGGGAAGCCGGCCTCCGTGAAAAGCGACTCGATCGCCATCGCGCAGCCGGGCACGTTGGACGCGTGCTTCAGCACCGCGGCATTGCCCGCCATCAATCCCGGCGCGGCGAACCGGAACACCTGCCAGAACGGGAAGTTCCACGGCATCACGGCGAGCACGACACCGAGCGGATTGAACGTCACGAAGCTCTTGTGCGCTTCGGTCGCAACGGGCTCGCGCGCGAGCAGGCGCTCGGCGTGTTCGGCGTAGTGTTCGCACGCGGTGGCGCACTTCTGCGCCTCGGCGACGCCATCGCGAACCGGCTTGCCCATCTCGCGGGCCATCAGCTCCGCGAGCGGGCGCGCCCGGGCGCGCAGCAGACCGGCGATCGCATGCATCGGCACGGCACGCTCCGCGTACGAGCGTCGCCGCCATGCCCCGTACGCCGCGTGCGCCGCCTTGACGATGGCGTCGACGTCCGCCGGCGCCGTCTCCTCGTACCGCCCGACGACCTCGCCGGTCGCCGGGTTGATCGCCTCGATGCTCATCGCCTAGGCCGCTTTCTCCATCTCGGGTTTCCACTGCCCGCCGCGTGCGAGCGAGTTCATCTTCAGGCGCCGATGGAACGCCTGCTGTCCCGCCTGCACGTTCTGCGCGCGGCCGCCCCACGCCTTCATCGCCGGATCCTGGAGCGCGCGCGCGAACGAGAACGACAGGACCCAGGGCGCCCGCGGATACAACGTATTCATCGCGTTGAGGTTCGCCGTCGCCTCTTCCGGGCTTTGACCGCCGGAAAGGAAATTGATCGTCGGCACGGCGGCGGGCACGGTGCGCTTGAGCACCTGCACCGTGGCGCGCGCGACGTCCTCGGCCGTCGCCTTGGCAGGATTCGCCTTGCCCGGCAACACCATGCTCGGCTTGAGCACCATGCCTTCGAGCGCGACGCGATGGCGCGCCAGGGCGCGAAACACCGCCAACAGCACCGCCTCGCTCACCTCGTGGCACCGTTCCATGGTGTGATCGCCGTCGATCAGCACTTCGGGCTCGACGATCGGCACGATGTGCTCCTGCTGGCAGATCGCCGCGTACCGCGCGAGCACCTCCGCGTTGGCCTCGATGCCGAGCGCCGTGGGATTGCGATCGGTGATGCCGTACACCTCGCGCCACTTCGCGAAGCGCGCCCCCTGCTCGCGGTAGCCGGCGAGCCGCTCGGCGAGGCCGTCCAGGCCCTGCGTGACCAGGTCCCCGGGCGCGTTGGCGAGCGCGGTGGTGCCCTTGTCGACCTTGATGCCGGGGACGACCCCGTTGCGTCGCAGCACTTCGACGAGCGGCGTGCCGTCGTCGGCGCGCTGGCCCATCGTTTCCTCGAACAGGATGACGCCCGACAGGTATTGCCCGGCGTCCGGCGTCGTGAAGAGGAGTGTCCGGTACTGGCGCCGGGTCTCCTCGGTCGACTCGATGCCGAGCGCCTTGAACCGCTTGGTGATGGTGGGCTGGCTTTCGTCGGCCGCGAGAATGCCCCGCCCGGACCGGGTGAGATCGGCGATGGTCGCCGCGAGCGCTTCGTCGAGGTGCATGGAATCCTCCGCTGGACTGGAATCCAAGCTTAACGCCGGCGGACGCGCGCTGCAGCGGGGCGCGCGGGGAATTTCCGCTCGCTATCCGGTCCAACGACGGGGACCCGTGGCCCCGGGTGGGATCTCGTGCACGAACATGGAGAACAAAGGCTCGATATGAAGACCAAGCGTGGTTTGTTCGCAGCAGTGATGCTGGGTGCGATGCTGGCGGGTTGCGCCGCGACCGGTACACGGGTCACCTCGACCTCCGAGACGTACAAGGACATGGCCAGGGGACAAGGCTGGTGGTGCGGAACCTTCGGCAGCACCTGCACCTGCTATCTCGACGGCGTCCAGACGACGTGCTCGCTCGTCCAGGCGTGCCTGAGCTCGGGGAACTGCAAGGCCGCGCAATAGCGCGCCTAGGCGCAACCGCCCGGGGCTGCCCGTAGCGCCTTGCTTTTGGACGGTGGTGCCGCCCCGGTCCGTGCTCGGGCCGGGGCGCGGCTCGCGCTAGCCCATCACCTTCCAGCGGCGCGCAACGAGCAGCCGCAGCTTCTTGCATTCGCGCTCGGCCAGGATCGCGGCCTGCGCGCGCAGCTCGCTCTCGAACGCGTCGAGGGCGACGCGCGTGCGCGCCTCGTCGAGCTGCTTCTTCAGCGTGTAGAACAGCGCCGAGAACTCGCCCTGCAGCTCGTGCAGGACGGGAAACGACATCCGGTGCACCGCCGAAGGCCCGAGCCGCACGAGCGCGTCGCGATGCTCCGGCGTGCTGTAGCCCTTGTGGCTCGCGAAGCCGTAGCCAGGGTATTGCCGGTCGAGGGTCTCCATCATGGCATCGCGCTCGGTCTTGGCGATGATCGACGCCGCCGCGATGCTGAAGTTGATACCGTCGCCCTTGTTGAACGTGTTCTGTGGCGCCTCGACACCGGGAATGGTGCGCGCATCGACCAGCACGTGCTGCGGGCTGCACGGCAGCGCCTCGACGGCACGCCGCATGGCGAGCAGCCCGGCGTGATAGATGTTCACCTGGTCGATCTCCTCGACCGAGCAGATGCCGAGGCCGATGCCCGTCGCCTTGGCGCGGATCTCGAGCGCGAGCTCCTCGCGCACGGCGGGCTCGAGGCGCTTCGAGTCGTCGACGCCCGCGATGTCGGTCTCGGGCGGGAAGACGACCGCCGCGGCCACGACGGGCCCGGCGAGCGGGCCCATGCCGACCTCGTCGACGCCTGCGATGTCGCGCACACCGGACTTCCACAGCACGAGCTCGAAGTGACGCATGGCGTCGAGGCGCAGGCGCTCTTCGCGCTGCCGCGCGTAGCGCTTCTTGAGCGCGGCGTGGAGGCGACGCACACCCTGGCGCGGATCGCGCTGCAGGATGTTCAGGACGCGCGCCGAGACGAGCTCGCGCCCTTCGAGGTAACGCTGCCGGATTTCATCGACCGACAGCTCGTCAACGGATCGTGCCATGCATCGCGTGCGGAAACGGCGGCCATTATAGGGCTGTTCAGGCCCTGCGCGCGACCAGCACCGCGTTGGTGCCGCCGAACGCGAAGGAGCTCGACATCACGGCGTCGATCGCGATGCCGCGACGCGCGGCGTTGGGAACATAGTCGAGATCGCATTGCGGGTCGGGCACGTGCAGGTTCATCGTCGGAGGGACGGTGCCCTGAACCATGGCCATCAATGCGATGACCAGCTCGAGCGCACCCGCCGCGCCGAGCAGATGGCCGTGCATCGATTTGGTCGCGCTGACCGGCACGCGCGGCGCGTGCGCGCCGAACACCGCGTGCAGTGCCGCCGTCTCGACGCCGTCGTTGGCGAGCGTTCCGGTGCCGTGCGCGTTGACGTACCCGATCGACTCCGGCGCGATCGCCGCCGACGCGAGCGCGAGACGCATCGCTTGCGCCTGGCCCTCGACGCTCGGCCGCGTGATGTGCGTGCTGTCGGTGCAGACGCCGTAGCCGGCGAGCTCGCCATAGACATGCACGCCGCGCGCGCGCGCGCGGTCGAGCGGCTCGAGCACGACGATGGCGGCGCCTTCGCCGAGCACGAGCCCCGTGCGATTCCTCGCGAACGGCTTGCACGAGGCGCCCGGGTCGCGCGCATCCTCGACCGCGAGCGTCCTCAGCGCTTCCCATGCGCGGATCGTGCCGAAGGTGAGCGGTGCCTCCGCGCCGCCGGCGATCATCGCGTCGGCCTCGCCGATGGCGATCCGCCGCGCTGCCTCGCCGATGGCCACCGCCGACGACGAGCACGCGGTCGAATACGTCAGGCTGGGGCCGGAGAGGCGATGCTCGATGCCGATCCACGCGGCCGGCGCGTTGCTCATCGTGAGCAGCACGGTGAACGGCTGCACGCGATCGGAGCCTTCGGCGTAGAGCGTGTGATAGCCGTCGTCCATCGTCGCGCTGCCGCCCATCCCCGTACCGATGAAAACGCCGGCACGCGCGCGGTCCTCGAAGGGATTGCCGGCGTCGTCGATCGCGCGCGCGGCCGCCGCGAGGGCGAACTGCGATACGCGATCGAGCATGCGCAGCTTCTGCGGCGGCCAGTCCCCCGGCGGCTCGAATGCCGCAGGCGCGCCGACCGTGTTGACGCATCGCTCGCCGCGGCGCACGTCGAGCCGCCGCACCGCCGATTCGCCGTTCGCCAGGCGCTCGAACAGCGTGCGTGGATCGTTGCCGTGCGGCGCAACGACGCCGATGCCCGTCACCGCGACGCGCCTCATGAAGCGCCCTGGGCGGCCGCCTTTTGCGCCACGAGCGCATCGATGAGATCGACCACGTCGCCGACGGTGTCGAGCTTCTGCGCCGGCTGCTCCTGCACCGATGGAATGCGGATGTCGAAGGCGTCCTCGACCTGGAAGAGAATCTCGATGGTGCGCAGCGAATCGATGCCCAGCGACTCGAGGCGCGTGTCGCGGCTCAGCGCTTCGGACGGGATGTCGAATCCCTCGCGCAGGATGCGTTGCAGCTCGACGATCGTGTCGGTCATGGCGTCAGAGGGCGGGTCTTGCCGCTCCAGCGCGCGCCGAGCGCGAGCAGCGCCGGCGCGTGGCGCACGGCCGCGCTCATCGCAACGCGCGTGGGCTCGTGCACGGCGAGCATCGCGAAGCATGCCGCGGCACGGATTCGCAGCGCGAACGAACGTCGGTACGCGGCGACGTACGCGCGCGCGGCCGCGTGCAACGCGTCGTCCGCAGCCGCGCCGCGCAGCACGACGCCATGACGCGTCAGCAACGTCGTCAGCAGCCAGGCCGACTGGATGGCCATGTTGATGCCTTCGGCCACGAGCGGATGCGCTTCGCCCATGGCATTGCCCACGCGGAAGATACCCGGCGTTGCATGACCGCGGATCCCGGGCCGGATCGGCCCCGCAGCGAGCCAGGGGCCGTCCCGGGTTGCACCGCGCAGTGCTTCGCGCACGCCGCCGCACGATGCGAGCAGACGGGCAAGCACGGCGTCGCCCGCGCTCGTGCCCGCCGCGACCGCACGTCGGCATTCGGCGAGGCGGTCGCGCCGGATGCACAGCGAGAGGCTCAGGCGGTCCTGGTCGGTGTGAACCATGCCGCCATAACCGCCCGCAAAGAGCAGCAGCGGCATCGTGTGCCGGGCGAGGCGCGCGTCGCGGAAATGCGCCTTGAAGGCGAGAAGGTCTTTCGGACGACGCTGCCGGCGCGGAGGCTGCGTGGGCAGCGGCCCGGTCTCCCACGAGCCGTGCGCGGCAACCACGATGCGTGCGCGGATGCGCTCGCCCGCGCCCGTCGTGCACGCGTGCACGCCCCCGATGCGCTCGACCGACCGCACGCTGCACGGCTGCAGCACGTCGGCGCCGTGGCTCGCCGCGCATGCAAGGAGCGCCGTGTCGAGAACGTCGCGGCCGAGCGCGTGCCCCCAGCCGTCGCGCGCGGCAGGCATCGGCACATCGAGCGACGCGTCGTCCGCATAGAGCGCGATCCGACGGATCGCGGGGCCCGCCGATCGCGCGTCGATGCCGAGCGCGCGAAGGAGCGTCCAGCTCGGCGCCGACACGAACTCGCCGCACACCTTGCGGCGCGGGAACCGCGCGCGCTCCGCAACGGCGACGCGCCACCCGGCGCGGGCGAGCAGCGCGCCCGTGGTGGCACCGGCGGGGCCGCCACCGATGATCAACGCGTCGTAGTCGGGCATCATGCCGTGCGCGTCGCCACGAAGCAGTGCGTGAACAATCCGGCTTCGTATTCCGACATGCGCCATGAGCCGGCGTTGCGCCAGCAGTCGCCAAGCTCGCCGCCGCGAAACCCGGCCCGCACGCTCGCCACCGCGTCGTGGCGCGCCACGCTGCCGGCGCCCACCAGTCCGACCAGGCGGCTCGCCGCGAGCGACATGCGATCGCGGCGCGGCTCGCAGCACGCGAACGCCTGCGTGTGCGCGGCGACGCCCGCGAGCAATCGCTGCAACGCATCGCCGGTGAAATGGTGGACGAACAGGTTCGCGAAGACGAGGTCCGCCGGACGATGTGGCGTCGCCGCGGCCCAGTCGAGCACGTCGCAGGTGAGCACGCGCGGGCGCCACCCCGCGGCGCGGATGCGTTCGAGCGCGCCCTCGCTCACGACCCTCTGCCGGTCGATCAGCGTCACTTCGACGTTCGGCCAGCGCGCTGCACGCCGCCGTGCCATGCGCGACATCAAGGCGCCGTCGCCTGCACCGAGTTCGACGATCGTGCGCGGCACGCGAGATGCCACCGCGCGATCGACTGCGCGAAGCGCGATCCCGAGGCTGCCCATCAGCGCGTTGATGCGCCGCAGGTCGCCGCGCGAGCGGCGGGCGCGCGCATCGTCGGCATCGAGCACGTCGAGCCATTCCGCCTCCACCTCGCGCGGCATCGCCGTCGTCACGCGACCTCCAGCAGCGCGCCATGGCAGCTGAAGCCGGCACCGAACGCCGACATCCACCATGCGCCGCCCGGCGCCTCGTCGCGCAGCGCCTCTTCCAGCACGAAATACACGAACGCGCTGCTGAGGTTGCCGTGGTCGCGCAGCATGCGCGCGCTGTAGCGCAGATGGTCGGGGGTCAGATCGAGCTCCCGCTGCACCGCCGCGAGCACGTCACGTCCTCCGGCATGCATGATCCAGGCGCGCACGTCGCGCGGCGCGATGCGGGCGTCGCGCAGGACCTCGCTCATCACCTCGAATGCGTGCTCCGCGGCGAGGCCGGGCACCGGCCGGGTGAGAACGTTGCGCAGCATGCCGGCGCGCGTCTCGAAGCGCAGCGCGTCGCGATGCGCAGGATCGGTGCGCGAGCCGTACGCGCGCACCTCGATTGGCCGCTTGGCGGCCGATCGCTGCGAGAGCACCGCCGCGCCGGCGCCGTCGCCGAAGAGGCACGCGCTGATCAGCACGCCGGGATCGTTGTCGAGGTACATCGCCGCGCTGCTCACCTCGACGCACACCGACAGGACGTGCTCGCAGCCCTGTCCGCGCAGCAGCGCGTCCGCCGTGCGCCAGTTCGGCAGCGCGGCCGCGCAGCCCTGGCCGACCAGGTCCAGCGCGACGACGTCGCGACGCAGTTTCAGGCGCTCGACAAGATAGCTCGTGATGCCCGGGCACAGGTAGCCCGTGCACGTGCTGGCGATCACTCCGTCGAGCGCGTGCACGTCCACGCCGGCGCCTTCGATCGCGCGCTTCGCCGCGGCGCTCGCGAGCGCGGGCGCGTGCGTCGCGAAGCGCGCGTGCAGCGTGTCGGGATCGATGCGAAAGACGTCGTCGAGCGAGTCGAGCGCGAGATGGCGCGCCTCGATGCCGTTGTCGCCGAAGAGCACGATCTCGGCGATGCGATGCGCCCGCCGGTCGAGCTTGCGGAACCAATCCGACGTGCGAAAGGCCTCCCAGCACTGCGCCTTGGTGTAGCGATGCGGCGGGTGCGCAGTGCCGAGGCCGTTGACGAACATCGTGAACGCGCAGAACAGGACCCGGTGCCGGGCTATTCCGCGACAGCTCCGATGCTCATGCGGCGTCCAGCGGGCCGCCCGCGAGCCAGGCCTTGCCGCGCGCGTACAGGCGCTCCACCTCCGGCCCGGTCAATTGCGGCATGTCGTGCTTGACCGCGTAGCCGATGAGCGACTGCATGTACGCGAGATGGCGATAGCCCGCCGGAAATTCGGCGAGCTTCGCGGCATCGAGCACAAGGTGCGCGGCAGGATCGACGGGGTCCATGCGGTCCTTCTCGTAGATCGGCTGTCGCAGGCGCACGCCCCAGCGTCCGTCGCGCTTCTCGACGAAGTCGTAGAAGCGGCCCGTGCAGACGACGTCGCAGAGAACGCCGTGCACCTCGCCGCGCTGGGAGATCGTCATCTTGGTCTGCGCGACGGCGCGCATTCCCGCGAGATCGATCGACATTCCCCCGAGGAAATGCAGGATGCTGACGCCTCTCGCCCAGCCTTCCTGCGTCACGCGAATGAACTCGCGCGCCGGACCCTGGAACCACGTGGCCATCATCACGCCGTCGTCGTGCCAGCACGTCGCGAAGCGTGTCCAGTCACCGGCGTCCCGCCACACCGCCCAGTTCTCGATCAGATCGCGGATCGCGAGGCGATCCGCGCGGTCGTCGTCCATTCCCTGCTCCTCGAGGATCTGCCGTACCGTCGCGCGCGCCCGACGCATCACCCGCCGTTCTCGCCCTCTGGCATTCTACGTCCCCGCCGCGCGCGCGGGCCTTGAATTCCGGGCCGGCGACCCTATCATCCGCCGCGCAGGCCCCTATCCGGACCCCACGTCATGAACGAAACGACAACTCAGACCGCCGGCGGCGCGCGCGAGACGCTCGGCTTCCAGGCCGAGGTGAAGCAGCTGCTTCACCTCATGATCCATTCGCTGTACTCGAACCGCGAGATCTTCCTGCGCGAGCTCACGAGCAACGCATCCGACGCCTGCGACAAGCTGCGCTTCGAGGCGATCGCGAAGCCGGAGCTCCTGCAGGGCGACGCCGACCTGGCCATCGAGATCGCGTACGACAAGGCCGCCCGCACCATCACCGTCTCGGACAACGGCATCGGGATGAGCCGCGACGAGGCGGTGCTGCAACTCGGCACCATCGCCAAGAGCGGCACGCGCGAGTTCTTCGCGCGGCTGACCGGCGACCAGCAGAAGGACGCGCAGCTCATCGGCCAGTTCGGCGTCGGCTTCTATTCGAGCTTCATCGTGGCCGATCGCGTGACCGTGCTGTCGCGCCGCGCCGGCCTTGCGGCCGACGAGGCCGTGCGCTGGGAAAGCGATGGCGCCGGCGAGTTCACGGTCGAGACCGCCACCCGGCCGCGGCGCGGCACCGACGTCGTCCTGCACCTGAAGGAAGGCGAGGACGAGCTCCTGTCGCACTGGAAGTTGAAGTCGATCCTAACGCGCTACTCCGACCACATCGCGACGCCGATCCGCATGAGGAAGGAGGAATGGGACAAGGACCGCAACGAGCTCGTCGTGCGCGACGAATGGGAGACGGTGAACCAGGCGAGCGCGCTGTGGGCACGCGCGAAGTCCGAGATCACCGACGAGCAGTACAGGGATTTCTACAAGCACGTCGCGCACGACCTCGGCGAGCCGCTCGCATGGACGCACAACCGCGTCGAAGGCAAGACCGAGTACATCCAGCTCCTCTACGTCCCGTCCAAGGCGCCGTTCGACCTGTGGGACCGCGATCACCGGCACGGCGTGAAGCTCTACGTGCGTCGCGTGTTCATCATGGACGACGCCGAGCAGCTCCTGCCGACGTACCTTCGCTTCGTGCGCGGCGTGATCGACTCGGCCGACCTGCCGCTCAACGTGAGCCGCGAGATCCTGCAGGAATCGCGCGACGTGAAGGCGATCCGCGAGGGTTCGACCAAGCGCATCCTCGGGCTGCTCGAGGACGTCGCCGAGAACCGCAAGGACGACTACGCGAAGTTCTGGGGCGAGTTCGGACAGGTGCTGAAGGAAGGCGTCGGCGAGGACCACGTCAATGCCGCGCGCATCGCGAAGCTGCTGCGCTTCGCGTCCACGACGAGCGCGGGCGCGCAGGCCGTGTCGCTCGCCGACTACGTCGGGCGCGCCAAGGAAAAGCACGGCGACAAGCAGAAGGCGATCTACTACCTCACCGCGGATTCACTGGAGGCCGCCCAGGCGAGCCCGCACCTCGAGATCTTTCGACGCAAGGGCGTCGAGGTGCTGCTGCTGTGCGACCGCGTCGACGAATGGATGCTGAGCTTCCTGCGCGATTTCGACGGCACCCCGCTCGTCTCGGTGGCCAAGGGCGATCTCGATCTCGGCGAGCTCGCGGACACCGAGGAAAAGGCGACGCAGGAAAGGGCCGCCGAAGCGAGCAAGGACCTGGTTGCGGCGATCAAGGCGGCGCTGGGCGACAAGGTGCAGGACGTGCGCATCACGCTGCGGCTCACCGACTCGCCGGCGTGCGTGGTGGTCGACCGCGACGCCATGAGCCAGCACCTGACGCGCCTCCTCAAGGCGGCGGGCCAGAACGCGCCCGAGGCCAAATCGATCCTCGAGCTCAATCCCGAGCACGCGCTGATCCGCCGGCTGAAGCCCGATGACCCACGGCTCGCCGACTGGGCGCACCTCCTGCTCGACCAGGCGCAGCTCGCCGAAGGCGGCACGCTCGACGACCCCGCGGGGTTCGTCAAGCGCATGAATGCCATGCTGCTCGACGGCGCGGCGGCCATCACGACATCGGGTTCGGCGGCGGAGGCGGATCGCCCGGCAGCGGAATGAACTCGGCGTCGTCGTGCACGGGCAGCTTCATGCGTCCCGCACGCCAGTCCGCCTTCGCCTGCTCGATGCGCTCCTTCGACGAGCTCACGAAATTCCATTCGACATGGCGCTCGCCGATCGGCTCGCCGCCGAGCAGCATCACCGTCGACGGCGCGAGCGCGGTGAAGAGCGCCGGCTTGCCGGGCTCGAACACGATCATGTGGCCCGACTCGAAGCGCTGGCCCGCCACGTCGACCGTTCCGGCGGCGACATAGGCCGCGCGCTCGGGATAGCGCGCCTCGAGCTGCGCCTGCGTGCCGGGCTCGAGCGACCAGTGCACATAGAAAAGCGGCGACTGCGTGCGCACCGCCGCCTTCGCGCCGAACGCCTCGCCCGCCACCAGGCGCGCCTTGAGACCGCCCGATTCGTATTCCGGCAGGTCGCCTCCGGCGTAGTGGTCGAATGCGGGCTCGGTCTCCTCGAGCTCGCGCGGCAAGCCGACCCACGCCTGGATGCCGTGCATGCGCCCGCCTTCGCGCCGCGCGCGCTCGAAGCGCTCGGAATGCGTGATGCCGCGGCCCGCCGTCATCCAGTTCACCTCGCCCGGGCGAATCGGCTGCTCCGATCCGACGCTGTCGCGGTGCATGATCTCGCCATCGAAGAGATACGTGACCGTCGCGAGCCCGATGTGCGGATGCGGGCGCACGTCGACCGAGCGCGGGATGCCGGGCGCGAAATCGATCGGTCCCATGTGATCGAAGAAGACGAACGGGCCGACCATCCGGCGCTGCGCGAAAGGCAGCACCCGTGCGACCTCGAATCCACCGAGGTCGCGTCGGCGTGTCGGGATGACGAGCTCGATCATGGGTGTCTCGCGTCGCGCACGGGCGCGTCGACTAGAATACTCGCATGACCGGCCAGCCCGACGTGCGCGTCGCGCTCGCGGCGCTCGAAGCGGTGCTCGCGCGCCGCGCGGCCGCGCTCATCGACGAGGTCGCCCACTACCCGACGCCCATCGCGCGCTGCGACGAGCAGCTCACGAAGCTGATCGAGCAGCGCACGCAGGCCATCGCCCAGCTTCGCGCCGTGCGCGACCTCGCCGCGGCTGCCGCGTATGCGGCGCCGCGCGAATGGCTCGAGCGGGTCGGGCGCTGGCTGGAAGGCTACGCGTCAACAGACGACGCCGACGAGGCGGCGTCGGTCGCACATGCGCGCAGCGTCGCTAGCGCTGCCGCCGAAGCTCGTCCCTGACCGCCTCGGGGTCGTTGCCGACCTTCTCCACCGCGCGCCGGAGCTGCGTCTCGGTGCACACGAAGCGCTGGCACCAGCGGCGCACTTCGTACGCGTTCTCGACGGCGATCCGGGTGTGGTCGGCAGGAGGGATCCTGTCGCGATCCGGCATCGCAGTTCCGACAACGGATCGAGTTCCTACTGCGCGCCCCGGCGGCTGCGCCCGCGCACGCGCTGCTCGACCGCGCTCGCCATCGGTCCCACGGCCTCTACGGCATCTCGCAGCTCCTCGGGCGTCACGCCGAGCTTCTCGGTCCAGTAACGGACCTCGTGCTCCTGATGGATATCGATGCGTTCGCGGTCGCGCGGTCCGCGCATGCCTGGATTGTCGGCCATGTCGGCTCTCCAATGGTTGCGGAGCGCAAATGGTGCGATGACTGCGGCGGCGCTTGTATCGGACAAGGCCGCGAGCGCTCGTGAGGATGTTCCTACGCGACCCGAAGCCGCCGTTCTCTCGGCCTCGGCGCGGTGCGCGCCGACCGTCCGGCTCGCCGCTGGAGCAGTCACCCTGTAGACTTGCGCGCCACTGACCGCGGCAAGCGAGGACGCGATGGCGGTGTCATCCCGCAAGAAGACGGCGACGCCCCGGAAGAAGAAGCCGGCCGGGGGCACGGCCCGCTCGCGCGCCGGGTCACGGACCACGCGATCGCAAGCGACTCGCAAGCCGGCCGCGCCCAAGGCGCCGCCTTCGCCCGAACGGCGGCCGCGACGCGCCGCGACGGGCAGCGGCGCCGCATCGCGACTCGATCTCGAGATCGCGCGCCGCAACGCCGAGATCGCGGTCCTGACCACCATCCAGGAAGGTGTCGCGAACCGCGACAGCTTCGCCGACATCGTCGAGAGCATCGGCGATCGCGTGTCGCGCCTGTTCGACACGCCGAACTGCAGCATCACCTGGTACGACGAGACGACCGGCCTGCTCCATTACCTGTACGCGACCGAGCACGGCAAGCGGGTCAGCATTTCACCGCGCGAGCCCGTTCGCGGCGGCATGTTCGAGACGATCCTGCGCACGCGCAAGCCGTACGTCGCGAACACCGCCGACATGCCGACCACCGTCGTGCCGGGCACGGAAGCGTCGCGCTGCGTCGTGCGGGTTCCGATCATCACCCACGGCCGCGTGGTCGGCCTTATCGGAACGGAGAGCTTCCTGCGCGAGGACGCGTACAGCGATGCCGACATCGCGTTCATGACGACCATCGCCGGCTCGCTCGGCACGGCGCTCGACAATGCGCGGCTGTTCGACGAAACGCAGAAGCTCCTGAAGGAGACCGAGCAGCGCGCCGCCGAGCTCGCGATCATCAACTCGGTGCAGCAGGGCCTCGCCGCGCGCCTCGATCTCGGTGCGATCTTCGAGATCGTCGGGGAAAAGATCCGCGAGACCTTCGATGCGCAGGCCGTGGGCATCATGATGGCCGACGGCAACGGCGGCGCTTGGTTTCCCTACCTCATCGAGCGCGGCGTGCGGCTCCACGAGCCGCCGAGCCCGTCGGGACTCAAGGGCTTCAGCGCCAAGGTCGTGCGCACGCGCGAGCCGCTGCTGATCAACGAGAACTTCGCCGCGCGCGCCGCGGAAGTGGGCTCGGTCATTACCGGCGGCGGCGGCTTCGCCAAGTCCGGCATGTTCGTGCCGCTCGTAGTCGGTGGCGAAGCGCATGGCGTGATCTCGCTGCAGAACGTCGACCGCGAGCATGCCTTCACCGACGCCGACGTGCGGCTGCTGACGACGCTGGCGGGAAGCCTGAGCGTCGCGCTCGAGAACGCACGCCTGTTCGACGAGACCCAGCGCCTGCTGAAGGAGACTCAGCAGCGCGCGGCCGAGCTCGCCGTCATCAACGGCATCCAGGAAGCCGTCGCGGCCGAGCTCGACTTCCAGAAGATCGTCGACGTCGTGGGCGACAAGCTGCGCGAGGTGTTCGCGACGCAGGAGCTGACCATCGCCTGGCACGATCCGGCCGCGGGGCTCAACCATCACCTGTATGTCGTCGAGCACGGCAAGCGCCTCACCGTGCCACCGGTCATGCCGAGGCCGGGCGGCGCGTGGGAGACGATGAAAAGGACGCGGCGGCCGATCGTCATCGACACGGTGGCCGAGATGGACAAGCTCGGCGCTGGACTCGTTCCGGGAACGGACGAGAGCAAGTCGCTGGTCCGGGTTCCGATCATCAATGCCGACCGCGTGCTCGGGGCCATCACCATCGAGAACTACGAGCGCGAGCATGCGTTCGGCGAGTCCGACGTGCGCCTGCTCACGACCGTCGCGTCGAGCATGGGCGTCGCGCTCGAGAACGCCCGGCTCTTTTCCGAGACGCAGCGCCTCTTGAAGGAGACCGAGCAGCGCAACGCCGAGCTCGCCGTCATCAACAGCATCCAGCGCGGAATGGCGGAGAAGCTCGACTTCCAGGCGATCGTCGACCTGGTCGGCGACAAGCTGCGCGAGGTGTTTCGAACCGGCGACCTGGGCATCCGCTGGTATGACGCCCGGAACGGCATGCTGCTGTGCCCGTACGACTACGAGCACGGCGTGCGCCTCGATCTCGCGCCCGTGCCGGTCACCGACACCTGGTTGCGGCTGGTCGAGTCGCGCAAGCCGATCGTGTTCGGAACGCCGGAGGAAATGGAGGCGGCCGGACTGGTCGCCATACCCGGGACCGACGCGAGCTTGTCCTCCGTTCGCGTGCCCATCATGGGCGGCGACCGCGTGCTCGGCTCGATCATCCTCGAGAGCTTCGAGCGCAGGCACGCCTACGGCGACGCAGAGGTGCGCCTCCTCAGCACCGTCGCGGCGAGCATGGGCGTGGCGCTGGAGAACGCGCGGCTGTTCGACGAGACGCAGCGGCTCTTGAAGGAAACGGAGCAGCGCAACGCCGAGCTCGCGGTGATCAACAGCATCCAGCGCGGCATGGCCGAGAAGCTCGACTTCCAGGGCATCGTCGACCTCGTGGGCGACAAGCTCCGCGAAGTGTTCCAGACCGGCGACATGGGCATCCGCTGGCACGATGCCGCCACCGACCAGGTGCATTTCCTGTATTCGTACGAGCACGGCAAGCGGCTCACGCTCCCGCCGCGCGCGCTGTCGCCCGATACGCTGATGGGAAAGACGCTGCGCACGCGCGCGCCGATCGTCTTCGGCACCGAGGCCGAGAGCGAGGCGCTCGGCAGCTTCACGCTTCCGGGAACCGATTCCAGCCGCTCCGGCGTTTTCGTGCCGATCCTCGGCAGCGATCGTGCGCTCGGCGTGATCAGCATCGAGAACTACGAGCGCGATCACGCGTTCGGTGAAGCCGAGGTGCGCCTCGTGAGCACGGTCGCGGCCAGCATGGGCGTGGCGCTCGAGAACGCGCGCCTCTTCGACGAGACGCAGCGCCTCCTGAAGGAGACGGAGCAGCGCAACGCCGAGCTCGCCGTCATCAACAGCATCCAGCAGGGTGTCGCGAGGGAGCTCGACTTCCAGGCGATCATCGATCTCGTCGGCGACAAGATCGCCGAGATCTTCCAGTCGAAGGACATGGCGATCATCCTGTACGACGCGCGCAACGGCATGCGGTCCATCCCGTACTTCCTCGAGCACGGCGAGCGCTTCCCCGTCGAGACCGGGCCGCTCGCGGGAGGCTTCGCCGCGCACGTGATCCGCTCGCGCCGGTCACTCGTGATCAACGACATCAGGCAGACGCATCGGCAGTCGTACGGCACCATGCCGATCGGCGACTCCAACGCCCCGTCGGACGAGCGGAGCTATCTCGGCGTGCCGATCCTGAAAGGCGAGGAGCCGCTCGGTGCGGTGGCGCTCTATTCGAACGAGGAGAACGCGTTCGGCGACGCGGAGGTGAACCTCCTCACGACCATCGCGAACACGATGAGCGTCGCGCTGGAGAACGCGCGTCTCTTCGACGAGACGCAGCGGCGCACGCGCGAGACCGCGGCGCTCGCCGAGGTCGGGCGCGACATCTCCTCGACGCTGGAGCTCGCGAACGTCATGAACCGCATCGCGCACCACGCGAGGGACCTCCTCCACGGCGACAACAGCGCGATCTTCCTGCCCGACGCCGACGGACGGACCTACCGCGCCATCGTCGCGATCGGGACGGTCGCCGAGCAGATCAAGGCCACCGACATCGTCACCGGCTCGGGCATCATCGGCGCGCTGCTCGAGGAAGGCCGTGCCGAGTACATCAACGACACGCAGGCCGATCCGCGCGCCGTGCAGATCGCCGGCACGGACCGCTCCGACCACGAGCGCCTCATGGTCGCCCCGCTCCTCGCCGGCAGCACGGTCAAGGGGGCCATGGCCGTGTGGCGCACCGGCGGCCGCGTCTTCGACGACGCCGAGCTCGAGTTCCTGGTCGGGCTGTCGCTGCAGGCCGCGGTGGCGATCGAGAATGCGCGGCTTTTCCACGAAGCGCGTGAAGCGCGCGCGCTCGCCGAGGCCGCCAACGAGGCCAAGAGCTCGTTCCTCGCGACCATGAGCCACGAGATCCGCACGCCGATGAACGCGGTGATCGGCATGAGCGGGCTGCTGCTCGACACCACGCTCGACGACGAGCAGCGCGACTACGTGCAGACCATCCGCGAGTCGGGCGACGCGCTCCTCACGATCATCAACGACATCCTCGACTTCTCCAAGATCGAAGCGGGCCGCATGGACATCGAGGCGCAGCCGTTCGACCTGCGCGAATGCGTCGAGTCGGCCCTCGACCTCGTCACGCCGCGGGCGGTGGAGAAGGCGCTCGATACCGCGTACCTGTTCGAGGGCGACGTGCCGCCCGCGGTGGTGGGCGACGTCACGCGCGTGCGCCAGGTCATGCTCAACCTGCTGAGCAACGCGGTGAAGTTCACCGACCATGGCGAAGTCGTCCTGACCGTGACCTCGCGCGCGCTGTCCCAGGGCAGCGTCGAGCTGACGTTCGCCGTGCGCGACACCGGCATCGGGCTGTCGTCGGAGCACATGAGCCGCCTGTTCGAGTCGTTCTCGCAGGCCGACTCGTCCACCACCCGCAAGTACGGCGGCACGGGGCTCGGGCTCGCGATCAGCAAGCGGCTGGCCGAGCTGATGGGTGGCCGCATGTGGGCGCACAGCGACGGACCCGGCCACGGCTCGACGTTCTGCTTCAGCGTGGTCCTGGCGGTCGGCGACCTGCCGCAGGCGCGCCATCGCGAGTTCATCGGCGTGCAGCCCGCGCTCGAAGGCAAGCGCGTGCTCGCGGTGGACGACAACGAGACGAACCGGCGCGTGCTCGCGCTGCAGGCGGCGAAGTGGGGTATGCACTGCCTCCTGGCGTCGACGCCGGACGAAGCGCTCTCGCTGCTGCGCACCGAGGACGTGGACCTCGCGATCCTCGACATGCACATGCCACGGATGGACGGCGTCGAGCTCGCGCGCGTCATCCGCCGGTCGCACCCCGCGCTGCCGCTCGTGCTCTTCAGCTCGCTCGGACGCCGCGAGGTGGGCGCGGACGACGGTCTCTTCGCCGCCTATCTTGCGAAGCCCATGCGCCAGTCCCAGCTCTTCGACACGCTCGCCAGCCTGCTCATGCCCGACGTCGCCCGCAAGCCGGCGCCGGTCGCGGCGGCGGTCACGCGACTCGACGCGCAGATGGCCGCACGGCATCCGCTGCGCATCCTGCTCGCGGAGGACAACGTCGTGAACCAGAAGCTCGCGCTGCGCATCCTGCAGCAGATGGGCTATCGCGCCGACCTCGCATCGAACGGCATCGAGGCGATCGAGTCGGTGCGCCGCCAGGTGTACGACGTGGTGCTCATGGACGTGCAGATGCCCGAGATGGACGGCCTCGACGCGACGCGCACGATCTGCTCGCGCTGGCGGCCCGAGGAGCGCCCGCGCATCGTGGCCATGACCGCGAACGCCATGCAAGGCGACCGCGAGATGTGCTTCGCCGCGGGCATGGACGACTACCTCACCAAGCCGATCCGCGTCGAGCGCCTGGTCGAAGTGCTGAGCCAGGTCTCGAGCCGCGCCGCGCACGGATGAACGAGCCGACGATCGATCGCGCGACGTTCGACGCGCTCGCCGCCACGGCCGGCGCGGACTTCGCGCGCGAGCTGATCGACACGTTCCTCGACGAAGCGCCGGGGATGCTCGCCGAGCTGCGCGACGCCCTCGCCGACGACGACGCGACGCGCTTCCGGCGCGCCGCACATTCCCTCAAATCCAACGGCAACACCTTCGGCGCGCTGACGCTCGGCGCGCTCGCCAAGGATCTCGAGCTTCGCGGCATCCCGTTCGCCCGCGACGCCGGCGGTGCAGCAATGACGCGCCTCGCCGACGAGTACGCGCGCGTCGCGTCCGCGCTGCGCGAGCTGCGCCATGCGTGATCGGCGGCACGCGACCGGGCGGCTGCTGGTCGCCGACGACAACAAGGTGAACCGCCTCCTGCTCGTACGCAACCTCGAGCTGATGGGTCACGACGTCGCGTCGGCCGAGAACGGGCGCATCGCCCTCGACATGCTGCGCCGGGAGGGCTTCGACCTCCTGCTGCTCGACATGGAGATGCCCGAGCTCAACGGCTTCCAGGTGCTCGAGGCGCTCGCCGACGACCTGCGGCTGCGCGACCTGCCGGTCATCGTGACGTCGTCGCTCGAGGGGCTCGACAACGTCGTGCGCTGCATCGAGCTCGGCGCCGAGGACTATCTCGTCAAGCCCGTGAACCCTGCGCTGCTGAAGGCACGCATCGGCGCCAGCCTCGACAAGAAGCGCCTGCGCGACCAGCAGAAGGAGCTCGTGCGCCGCTTCGCCACGCCGGAGGTCGCGCAGGACATGCAGCAGTCGGGCTTCTCGCTCGGCGGCAAGCGTGTTCACGGCTCGGTGCTGTTCTCCGACATCCGCGGGTTCACCACGCTCGCCGAATCGCAGCCCCCCGAAGAGACGATCGAGCTCCTCAACACCTACTACACGCTGATGTTCGACGCGATCAGCGGCCACGGCGGGATCGTGAGCCACATCGTCGGCGATGGCCTGATGGCCCTGTTCGGCGCACCGGTTGCTCTGCCCGATCACTGCGACGCGGCGGTGCGCACCGCGCTCGAGATGCTGGAGCTCATGGATCTGTTCAACGTCGAGCGGCAGGCCGCCGGGAAGCCGGCGATCCGCGTCGGCATCGGGATCGCGTCGGGCGAGATGGTCGCGGGCTACACGGGCACCAACGAGCGCGCCACGTACACCTGCATCGGCGACACGGTCAACGTCGCCGCGCGCCTCGAGGCGCACACCAAGGCCGCGGATCGCGCGATCCTGATCGACGGCGCGACGCGAGAGGGACTGCGCGGCGCGGTCGAGCTCGAATCGCTTGGGCCGGTCACGATGCGCGGCAAGACGCAGCCGGTCGACGTCTATGGCGTGCCGGCGCGCGCCACACGGCTCGGCGCGCCGCTGATGAACCGATTGGTTCAGTAACACGAGGATATGCCAATGTTCCTGCAGGAGCCATGCACGCCGGAAGCCGCGGCGTTCCTCGAGAAGGAGCGCGCCGCCAGCGGCTACGTGATGGACCTCGAGCGCGCATGGGCGTGGCGCCCCGACACCGCCGAAGCGTTCGTCGCCATGCGCAAGCAGCTGACCGACGCGTCGACCCTGACGCCGCGCGAGATCGCGGTGATGGTCTGCTCCACCGCGCGGGCGCGACGCGACGCGTGCTGCGCGCTCGCCTGGGGTGCCCGGCTCGCGAAGCTCGCCGACGCCGCGCTTGCCGCGGACGTGCTCCGTCGCGACGGCGCGCCGGCCCTCGACGCGCGCGAGAAGGCGCTCAGTGGCTGGGCGGAGCGGATCGCGCTCGACCCGAATGCGACCACGGCGGCCGACATCGACGCGCTGCGCAACGCCGGTCTGACGGATCGCGAGATCCTCGAGGCCACCGTCTACATCAGCCTGCGGCTCGCGTTCGCGACCGTGAACGATGCGCTCGGTGCGCAACCCGATCCCGAGCTGGTCGCCGAGGCTCCTCCGGAGGTCCGCGCGGCCGTCACGTACGGGCGTCCCCCGGCGTAAACGTCGAGCAGTCGGGCGGCCGTGCTCAGCGGCCGTTCAGGTGCTGATTGATGCGATCGATCACGACCGGATCGGTCGACGCGCTGTCGAGGATCTCCTGGAAGCGCTCGACGGACAGGCCGTTGTCGCGCACGGCACGCTTCATCTCCTCGTCTGCCGCCTCGATGACGCGCTGCTGGTCTTCGGACGTGGCCGCGGACGCGAGGATCGGCGCGTAGGTATCCTTCACCTGTTGCACCGCGAGCGCCGCGGCGGCAAACGAGCGCAGCTCATCGTCGCTGAATCGCGACACTGCTTGATCGGAGGGTGCCGCCGAATCGGATCCGGCACCCGTGTCCGGCCCCGGCGGCAGCTGGGCCGATGCCAGCGGCGCGCACGCGAGCCCGACCCACGCGAACATCATGATCGAAATCGAACGTCGAATCACCTCGGCTCCTCTCGTCGAAAGGGTTGCCAGGCTTCCCCGATGCCTGTCGCCAATGCCTCTTCACGGGAGACTGCCGGCCGCTCCCGAAGTTCGCCGCCCGCACCACCCGCGGGCGGCACGGCGTGCCGCCTGCGTCGCGCTGGCGCTCGGCGCATTCGCCCCATGCATCGCCCACGGCCAGCTCGCGCGTTGCGCGGCAATCGGCGACGATCGCGCGCGGCTCGCCTGCTACGACGAGCTTGCGCGCACCGAGGCGCCCGCGGCGACCGCCGCGCCATCGCCGGCACCGGCGCCGGAGACCGCCGCGGCTCCGGCGTCGGAGATCGAGCAGCGATGGGAGCTTCGCCCTGACCTCCAGCGCGGGACCTTCAGGCTGCAGCCGTACCGCGCGCTGTACGGGCTCGCGCACTACAGCACCAACATGAACGAGCAGCCGAGCTCGCCCACGCGCCCGCCGCCATCGCAGGACATTCATCTCGATCCTTTCGAGGCGAAGATGCAGCTGAGCTTCAAGTCCAAGCTCGCGCAGGACATGCTCGGCACCTCGACCGACGCATGGTTCGGCTACACGCAGCGCTCGTACTGGCAGGCCGCCAACGCGCGCTTCTCGTCGCCGTTCCGCGAGACCGACTACGAGCCCGAGCTCGTCTTCGTGCATCCGCTCGAGCTGCAATGGGCCGGCGTCCACGCCCGCTACGCGGCGCTCAGCTTGACGCACCAGTCGAACGGTCGCGGCGAATCGCTGTCTCGAAGCTGGAACCGCCTGATCGGCGAGCTCGCATTGGAATCGGGTCCATGGTCGCTCTCGCTCCGTCCATGGACGCGCATTCACGAGCGATCCGGCACCGATGACGACAATCCCGACATCGACGACTACGTCGGTCGCGGCGAGATCACCGCGGTGTACCGCGCCGACGGTCACGTGGTGACGATCACGGGCCGGCATACGCTGCGGGGCGGGGCGCGCTCCCGCGGCGCCGCGCAGATCGACTGGGCGTTTCCGCTGACCGGCTCGCTCAACGGCCACCTGCAGCTGTTCAGCGGTTACGGCGAGAGCCTCATCGACTACAACCACCGCCAGACGACGTTCGGCGTCGGCGTCTCTTTCTTCGACTAAGCGACCTCAAGGAGCTGCCATGATGTTCCGCAAGCTGCTGCTGGCCTCGATTGCCGCGATCGCGCTCACCGCATCGGCTGCAACCGCAGCCGCCGACCTGCTCGATACCGTGAAGCAGCGCGGCACGCTGCGCGTCGGGTGCGAGGGCACGTACCCGCCGTTCAACTTCCGCGACGCGCGCGGCGAGCTCACGGGCTACGACGTCGACATCGCCAACGCGATCGCGCAGAAGATGGGCGTCAAGGCGCAGTTCTTCACCGTCGAGTTCAGCGGTCTCCTTGCCGGCCTGCAGGCCGGCAAGTTCGACGTGATCGTCAACCAGATCGCGGCGACCGACAAGCGCCGCGAGGTGTTCGACTTCAGCGATCCGTACGTGATGTCCGCGGCGCAGCTCATCGTGCGCGCGGACGATACGCGGCCGTGGCGCAGCCTCGATGACCTCAAGGGCAAGAAGGTGGGCGTGGGCCAGGGCAGCAACTATGCGGACCTCGCGCGGTCGGTTCCAGGCGCGGAGGTGCGCACGTATCCCGGTGCGCAGGAATACCTGCAGGACCTCGCCGAGCGCCGCATCGACGTCGCGCTCAACGACAGCCTGCTCGTGCCTTACCTGCAGCAGAAGACGAAGCTGCCGATCAAGGGCGCCGCGTTCGTCGGCAAGATCGAGGAGAACGCCATTCCGTTTCCCAAGGGCAATCCCCGCTTCAAGGCGGCAATCGACAAGGCGCTCGCCGACATCAAGGCGGACGGCACGTTCCAACGCATCTCCGAGAAGTGGTTCGGACGCGACGTGAGCAAGCCGCCGAAAGTGACGCCGTGATTCGGCGCGCGCGCGGCGGCCTCGGGGGGCGCGCATGGAGGCCTTGACCGACGTGCCGTTGCTGCTTGCGCACGCGCTGCCGACGCTCCTGCGCGGCACCGGCTACACGCTGCTCTTCGCGTTGAGCTCCATGGTCCTTGGCCTCGTGCTCGGCGCGCTGATCGCGGTCCTGCGCATCGCGCGGGTGCCGCTGCTGTCGCGCCTCGCCGTCCTGTACGTGAGCTGCATGCGCGGCACGCCGTTGCTGGTCCAGGTGTTCGTCATCTATTACGGCCTGCCGAGCGTCGGCATCCGGTTCGACCCGATCACGGCCGGCATCCTGGCGCTGACGCTCAACGTCGCCGCGTACCTGTCGGAGAGCATGCGCGGCGCCATCAGCGCCGTGTCGCGCGGTCAATGGAACGCCGCACTGAGCCTCGGACTCGACCGTCGCCAGACGATGCGCTACGTCGTCGGGCCGCAGGCGCTGCGCGTGGCGGTGCCGAGCCTCAGCAACAGCCTCATCAGCCTCGTCAAGGACACGTCGCTGGTGTCCGTGATCGGCGTGACCGAGCTGATGCTGGCGAGCAAGGAGGTGATCTCGACCACGTTCCGGCCGCTGCCGCTGTACCTCGCGGCCGCGGCGATCTACTGGGCGCTCAGCCTGCTCTTCGAGCGCGCGCAGGGACGGCTCGAGCGAAGGCTCAACCGGCCGCACGAGGCGTTGCGATAGAACGTCGCACCGGGGTGTCGCTCTAACGCTTTCTGTCGGACAATGCATCACGCGCTGTCCGCGCGGACCCAGTCAGGAGGATTCCCAACCATGGCGAAGTACGGCAAGAAGGCGCAGTCCAAGGTGAAGAAGGCGATGCACGAGCGCAAGCACGGAACGCTGAAGAGCGGGAGCTCCGGCAAGAAGGTGAAGAGCCGCAAGCAGGCGATCGCCATCGGCCTGTCCGAGGCGCGCCGCGCCGGCGGCAAGGTGCCGAAGAAGTCGTCGTCGCGCAAATCGGCGAAGAAGTCGTCCAAGCGCTCGTCACGCAAGTCGAGCGGCGGCAAGTCGTCGTCGCGCAAGTCGGGCGGGCGCAAGAGCAGCTCGCGCAAGTCGAGCGGGCGCAAGTCGAGCGGACGCAAGTCGAGCGGACGCAAGTCGTCGTCACGCAAGTCGGGCGGACGCAAGTCGAGCGGACGCAAGTCGTCGTCACGCAAGTCGGGCGGACGCAAGAGCAGCTCGCGCAAGTCGAGCTCGCGCAAGTCGAAGTCGAAGTAAGGAACGCGACCCACCCCTCGCTCTCCCGCGGCGCGGCAGAGCGAGGGTCACCGCGAGCGTTCAGCCGCGCGGCGCGATCACGCCGCTGCCGTCGGAGATGACGATCTCGACGCGGCGATTCATATGGCGGCCCGTGCTCGTGCTGTTGCTGGCGACGGGGAACGCAGGACCGTAGCTGCGCACGACGATGCGACGCGCGTCGACGCCGTAACCTACGAGCGCCGCCTGCACGGCCAGCGCGCGCTCCTCGGAGAGGCGTTGATCGACCGCGGTGTTCCCCGAGCTGTCCGCGTAGCCTTCGATCGCGATGGTGCGTCTCGGGTGCGTAACGAGGAAGTCCGCGAGCTTGCGCACCGTGACCGTGCCGGCGGGCACCAGCACGCTGCGGCCGGGATCGAACATCGAGTCGTTGAGCGTTACCACGACGCCGCGCGACGTGGGCAGCGCCGCCAGTTCGGCGAGCTGCGGCGCGCTGAGGCCGCCGTCGAGCTCCAGCGCCTGCGCCTGTTGCGACAGCGCCGCGGCCTGGCGTTGCGCGTCCTCCGCCTGCCGCTGGGCCACGGCGGCCTGGATCTGCGCCTGCTGCGCCTGCTGCCGGCTCGCCTCGGCCTGCGCCTGCGCGTTCTGCGCCGCGCGCTGCGCCGCGAGTGCGGCCTCCGCGGCACGCGCGTGCGCGGCATCCTCGGCGATCGTCGCGCGCTGCGCCGCGAGCGTCGCGAGGCGATGGACGTCGTCCACGCTGCCTCCACGCGCGATGAGGTCGTCGGTATCGCGCATCGCCAGCACCGCACGGTCGAGCTCCGCGGGCGCGTAGGTCGCGACCTGCGGATTGTTGCGCGCCGCGTAGACCGCGGCGTGCGCGTGGCCGACGACGGGGTCGTTGGGTGCCACCGTCGCGCAGCCCGCGAGCGTCAGCAACGCGAGCGCGATCAGGGACTTCATGGGACGTGCATGCATGGCGCCTCCTCGATGGCCTATCTTCGGGCAGGCTAAGCGCGGCACGCGTCGCTGCCAAGCGGACGCGCGCGCATACCGATGTCGGCGGAGGACCTACGGCACGCTTCGGGTGGTGCGAGCCGCTATTGCAGCACTTCGTTGCGCACGCGCAGCTGCTCCATGTGCCGCGCGCGCAGGCGCTGAAAGCCCTGCTCCAGCCCCTCTTCGAGCACCGCCGTCATGTCGGCGGCCGATTGCACGCCCGGCATGAAGACGAAGTCGGCGCCCGCGTCGTAGAGCTCGAGCGCGGACGCCGTGCGCGTGGCGGTGACCACCACGCGCGCCTGCGGACAGAGGCGCCGCGCCTTGTTGAGGAGCTCGAGGTTGCTCGTGCCCTTCAGCACCGAATCGGGGATCGTCGACATGACGAGCGCGGCAGCCTCGATGTCGGCGTGGCGCAGCGTATCCATGTTCGACACGTCGCCGTAAAGGCACGCGATGCCGCGCCGCGTGAGCTCGGACTGGACCTGCGGGTTGAAGTCGATCACCAGCAGCCGATCGAGCAGCGGATGGCGCGGGGCGGCCCCGGCGAGCTCCAGCTCCTGCACGAGCGCGCTCGCCTGCGTGAAGAAGCCCAGCAGGACGACGTCCTTGTGCCCGTGCGCGTCGGCGGCGCCCTCGCCCGCGCCTTCGTCGAGGTCGCGCAAGCCGGCGCGCCGCAGCCATCCGACGATGCGGGCCTGCACGGAATGGCTGTACTCGATCATGTAGGTCGACGCGACCGAGGTGATCGCGAACACGAAGATCAGCACGCTGACCGTCTTCTGGCTGATGTGCTCGTCGCCGAGACCGATGGCGGCGATCACCATGGCGAACTCGCTCATCTGCGCGAGATTGATCGACGGCAGCAGGCTCGCGCGATGGCCGAGCCCGAGGTAGCGCAGCAGCGGGAACACCACGATGAAGCGGCTGGCGATGAGGAACGCCGACGCGAGCAGCGCAAGGCCGATCACCTCGGCGGTCGGCATCGGGATCTGCATGCCCAGCGCGACGAAGAACAGCGTGACGAAGAAGTCGCGGATGCTGATCACTTTCGCGACTACGTCCATGTTGTACGGGAAGGTCGAGATGCTGACGCCGGCGATCAGCGCGCCCATCTCGGCCGACAGCCCCGCCGCGTCCGCCGCCGTCGACACGAGGAAGCACCACGCGAGCGAGCCGATCAGCACGAGCTCCGGCACCTTCGCCGCGGACTTGAAGATGCGCGGCAGCACCGTCTTGCTGACGAGCAGGCTCGCGCCGACCAGCAGCACGCCCTTGACCAGCGAGCCGGCGAGCGTCGCCACCTGCGGGTGCATGAGGTTCGGCTGCACCGCCAGGAACACGATGGCCCAGACGTCCTGGAACACGAGCACTCCCAGGGTGATGCGACCGGGCAGCGTGTCGAGCTCGAACTTGTCGTAGAGCAGCTTGACCACGATCATCGTGCTGCTGAGCGCGAGGCACACCGCCATGTACAGCAGGCTGAAGTCGCCGCCGCTCGCGCGAAACCCGAAGGGCACGAAGAACGCGAGACCGAGGCCGACGCAGAGCGGCACCTGCAGGAGGCCGACCACGAGCACGGGCTTGCCGGCCGCGAGCAGCTTCTTCAGATCCATCTCGAGGCCGATGATGAACAACAGCAGGATCAGGCCGATCTCGGACACCGTGCCGATCGCCGCGTCCTCGGTGATGAGGCGCAGCCCGATCTGCGGTCCGATCAGCACGCCCGCCAGCAGATAGGCGAGCAGCATCGGCTGGCGCAGGCGATGCGCCACGAAGGCGAGCACCGCCGCGGCGGTCACGCAAAGGCCGATGCTCGACAGCAGATTCGCCTCGCCCATCAGTTCTCCCGTTGTTCTTTGGATTCGTCAGGATGCCCGGCCGGGGCGGCGGAGACATCGGGAATATTGCGAAACCCCGCGCACGGCGATGGCCTCCGGCCCGCGAGATACGGCAGCGTGCGGCCGATCATGCGCATGTGCCGCGCCAGCCGCTTCAGGAGCGGCAGCCGCGCCGCCCGGGGATCGGCGGGCGCCGTGGTGAGCGCGACGTACCACGTGGAAGTCGGCCCGATGTCGGGCACGTCGATCGGCAGCGACGCGGCGTCCTGGCGGCGCCGTGCGTCGAGGAGCGCGTACGCCGGCTCCGTGACGAGCAGGTATTCCGGCAGCGGGACGTCGTTCTTCAGGAGCCGATGCACCAGGATGACGTCGACGCCTGCGAGCTCGTTCGATCCGCCGGTGCGGTGCATGAGGATGTCGCCGGCGTGGCTCACCATCTTGATGCGCAGCTGCCCGGCCTGGCTGCATCCGTCGCAGGGGCACAGGTTGTTCTGCGCGATGTCGGCGAGGCAGGCATGGAACGCGCCGTAGATCGCGTCGGTGCGCGCGGCCAGCCAGTCGGGGCGGCCCTTTCCCATCGGGGCATAGAAGAACGCCGCATCGCCTTCGATCTTCGCGAGGCGCAACGCCGGCGCCGCCGCGCGGATGACCGCATCCAGAAGCTGACCGACGATCTCCTGCGCGTGTATCAGGCTCGCCGCATGATATTTCATGAAGCGCGTGTAGCCGCCGATGTCGGCGATGAGCAGGACGGCGGACTGAACGGCCATGACGGTCCTTGAACCAGGGCGCGGACCGCGCGAGATTACATGGACCCGCCGCGGTCGGACAAAGCCTTACATGCATCCGGGGGTAGCGCCCGATTGTGGCGGCCCTCCATGCAGCCTATGCTCGGCCCTCATCTTGCGGGGCGTCATGCAAGGCCGAACGCGCGCCGACCACATGGAGTTGTTCACGGGCATGGCCGCGCGCGACGGTGCCCTGCGATCCCGTCAGCGGCACGATCTCTCCGATACGCCGGACGCGCGCGCATTCCGCGCCGGCGCACGCGGCGGGCGCAGCATGCGGCGCAGCCGCGCGAGCGCCGCGCGCGCCGATCGCTGGGGCTCGGCGTTCGTTACGGCCGCCGGTCATGCGAGCGTGGGTCGCCGTCTCGTCGAAGCCTGGGGCCTGGGCGCACAGGCCTCCACGCTGTTGCGGCACGACACGCAGGGCCGGCTCCGGTTGTCGACCACACCACCGCTCGCGCGCTCGTCCATGGCGCCGCGCGGCTGGCTCGGCAAGCGCCGCTCGCGCCCTGCCACGCCGCGCGAAGGTCCGCACGCGCGCGGCCGCTGGAGCGGCGCCGCGACCTGGCGGCGGCTTGCGCTCGTGACGCTCACGCTCGGCCAGACGTGGGTCGCCACGTCGTTCATGATCCAGATCCTGCCCTACCACGGCCGGCCGTGGCTCGAGCTCGTGACGCTGCTCCTGTTCGCGATCCTGTTCGCATGGATCTCCGCGGGCTTCTGGACCGCGCTGGCCGGGTTCACCACGCTCGCGACGCGTCGCGACCGTCACGCAATCACGCGCAGCGTACCCGCCGACACACCGGCGACCGACATTCCGGGCGACGCGCGAACCGCGATCGTGATGCCGATCTGCAACGAGCACGTTGCGCGCGTGTTCGCCGGACTGCGCGCGACGTACGAGTCGCTCGCGGCCACCGGGGCACTCGACCGCTTCGACTTCTTCGTGCTGTCGGACACGTCGGATCCGGACACGCGCGTCGAGGAGCTCACGGCGTGGATGCATCTGTGCCGTGCCGTCGGCGGCTTCGGGCGCGTGTTCTACCGCTGGCGCCAGCATCACATCAAGCGCAAGAGCGGCAACATCGCCGATTTCTGCCGCCGGTGGGGCCGCAAATACCGGTACATGATCGTGCTCGATGCGGACAGCGTGATGACCGGCGCATGCCTCACGCGCCTGGTGCTGATCGCCGAAGCCAATCCGGGCGCGGGCATCGTGCAGACGGTGCCGCGCGCCGCCGGCCGCGACACAATGTTCGCGCGCGTGCAGCAGTTCGCGACCGGCGTCTACGGACGCGTCTTCACCGCGGGACTGCATTTCTGGCAGCTCGGCGAGTCGCACTACTGGGGACACAACGCGATCATCCGCGTCGAGCCGTTCATTCGCCATTGCGCGCTGGGCCGCCTGCCCGGACGCGGTGCGCTGTCCGGCGAGATCCTGTCGCACGACTTCGTCGAGGCGGCGCTGATGCGCCGCGCGGGCTGGTCGGTGTGGATCGCGTACGACCTGCCCGGCAGTTACGAGGAGATGCCGCCCAACCTCGTCGACGAGCTGTCGCGCGACCACCGCTGGTGCCAGGGCAACCTCATGAACCTGCGCCTGTTCCTGATGAAGGGGCTGCATCCTGCGCACCGCGCGGTATTCATGACCGGCGTGATGGCGTACCTCTCGGCGCCGCTCTGGTTCCTGTTCCTGATCGCGTCGACGGCGCTGATCGCCGTGCACACGCTGGTCGTGCCGCAATACTTCGTGCGGCCGTTCCAGCTGTTTCCGTTGTGGCCGCAGTGGCATCCGGAGATGGCGGCGACGCTGTTCGGCGCGACCGCCCTGCTCCTGTTCCTGCCCAAGATCCTGGCGAGCCTGCTGATCGAGGCGCAGGGCTACGGGGGACGCCTGCGACTCGCGCTGTCGGTGCTGCTCGAATGCGCGCTGTCGGCGCTGCTGGCGCCGATCCGCATGCTGTTCCACACGCAGTTCGTCGCCGCGTCGCTGCTCGGGCGCGCCGTCCGCTGGCGCTCGCCGCCGCGGGCCGACGCGCAGACCACCTGGGGACATGCGGTGCGTCGCCACGGCGTGCACACCGTGATCGGCATGGCGTGGATCGGCCTCGTGTGGTGGCTCGACCCGACCTACGTGCCGTGGCTGTTCCCGGTCGCGGGCGCCCTGATGCTGTCGATCCCGCTGTCGGTCTATTCGAGCCGCGTGGGTCTCGGGCACGCGCTGCGTCGACTCGGGCTGTTCCTCATTCCCGAGGAAACCGACCCCGTGCCCGTGCTCGAGGCGACGCGACAGCACCTGCGCGACGCACCGCCGCGAAGCGACGTGCTGAGCGCCGTGGTGGACCCGGCCGTGAACGCGCTGACGTGTGCGTTCGGCGTCGCTCGGCGGCTCAACGCGTCGGGGCGCCTGGCGCGCCGGCGTCTCGTGCAGCACGCCTTGCGCGACGGCCTCGCTTCGCTATCGCTCGGCGAGCGCAAGATGCTCGTCGCCGATCCCGTGGCGCTGTCCATGCTCCATTTCGCCGTCGGCAGCGAGGAAGTGGGCGCTGCGGTGGCGTCTCCCGAGTCGCCCGCGCCCGCGGAGCCGGCGCGCGCCGACGCCCGCCGGCCGCCCCTCACCGGCATCGCCGCCCGGGCCGCCGTTCCTCTCCGACACACGGGCGCTTGAGCGAATAGCCCGTCGGCGGTAAAATTACGCAGACAAAACAGGCCCTCGCGACTATGTAGTGTCTCGCGGGCGGCCCTGACAACGATCCGCCAAGACGCCGCGCCTCGACGCGCGAATCCGAGAAGACGTCCCGGCGCTGTGAGCGGCTTTGTGCACTGCGGTTGGTGGCTTCTTGGCAAGAGAGGCCGGTTTGGCGTTCTTTTTCGCCCGACCTGCAGACGCGGATTACTGCAATCTGACACGCGGACCGAAGTTGGCGAGGCGCTGCGGTGCCCCAAAAGGGCCTGCTGCGCGCGCGGTCACGCTTGGCACCGGGCTTTTGCTTGGATTACAGGGGTCCGGCTGGCGAAAGCCACGCCGCTGCCTCGTGCGTCCCGAGGCCGGCGGCGCGAGAGGAAGGGCGCGAAGGCTCCAGCAGTTGCAAACACTGTCGCACCACCGTCGGGTCGTCCTCGCGCTGTTCGCCACCAGCGTGATCCTGCTGTTCCTGTTCACGTCCAGCCGGGCAAGCGACCTGCTGAAGCTCGTGTTCACGTACTCGTCCGCCACGTCGGCGCGCAGCCCCGTGGTGGATCCGTTCCTGATCGACCTGGAGGAGCGCACTTTCCGCTTCTTCTGGGACACGGCCAATCCCAAAAACGGCCTGGTGCCCGACCGCTTTCCGACGCCCTCGGTATCCAGCATCGCGGCCGTCGGCTTCGCGCTGACCGCGTATCCCGTCGGCGTCGAAAGGGGCTACATCACGCGCGAGCAGGCGCGCAAGCGCGTGCTGACGACGCTGCGCTTCTTCCGCACGGCGCCTCAGGGGCACGGCGTGAAGGGCGTCTCCGGCTACAAGGGCTTCTTCTATCACTTCCTCGACATGAAGACCGGCACGCGCTTCGAGGACAGCGAGCTGTCGACGGTCGACACCGCGATCTTCCTGGCCGGTGCCCTGTTCGATCAGTCGTACTTCGACGGCGACCATCCCGACGAGGTGGAGATCCGCAAGCTGGTCGACGAGCTGTACCGTCGCGTCGACTGGCAATGGGCGCAGCCGCACGCGCCCGCGATCAGCCTCGGCTGGTCGCCCGAGGAAGGATTCCTGGAGTACGACTGGCGCGGCTACAACGAGGCGATGCTCGTGTACCTGCTCGCGCTCGGCTCGCCGACGCACCCGGTCGGCTCGGAAGCGTGGGCCGAATGGACGAGCACGTATGATACGAGCAGCTGGCGCACGCTCTTCGGCCAGCAGTTCCTGAACTTCGCGCCGCTCTTCGGGCACCAATACACGCATGTATGGGTCGATTTCCGCAAGCTGCAGGACGCCTACATGCGCAGGCGCGGCCTCGACTACTTCGAAAATACGCGTCGCGCGGTCTACGCTCAGCAGGCGTACGCGATCGCCAATCCGCGCGGATGCAAGGCTTACGGCGCGACGATCTGGGGATTGACCGCCAGCGACGGCCCCGGCGACGCGAAGGTCGGGCACGGCTCCGCCATGCGTTCGTTCAAGAGCTACGCAGCGCGCGGCGCAGGCGAACACGACAGCTACGACGATTGCACGCTCGCGCCGACGGCCGTGGTGGGCTCGTTGCCGTTCGCGCCCGAGATCGCGCTGCCCGCCGTGCTCGACATGCACAAGCGCTTCGGGCAATACATCTATTCGCAATACGGCTTCCTCGACGCGTTCAACCTGAACTTCGATTTCAACGTCCCGGTCACGCAGGGGCGTCGCATTCCCGGCTTCGGCTGGGTCGACGCCGACTATCTCGGCATCGACCAGGGTGCGATCTTCGCCATGATCGAGAACTACCGCAGCGGCATGATCTGGGGCGTGATGCGCAAGAACCCCTACATGCGGATGGGGCTCGCGCGCGCCGGGTTCGAGGGCGGCTGGCTCACGGCGTCGGCCAACTAGGCCGCCTCCTCGCCGTTCGCAACCTCCTGCGCTCCCTGCTCGTCGCCTGCCTCGTCGCGCTTTGCGCGGCGTGCAGCGCGCGTCACGACGATCCGAACGTCGTGCGCTTCTGGGCGATGGGCCGCGAGGGCGAGGTCGTCGCGGAGCTCGTGCCCGAGTTCGAGCGGACGCATCCGGGCGTTCGCGTCGAGGTGCAGCAGCTGCCGTGGAGCGCGGCGCACGAGAAGCTCCTCACCGCATTTGCCGGCGACTCCACGCCCGACCTTTGCCAGCTGGGCAACACGTGGATACCCGAATTCGCCGCGCTGAACGCGCTCGAGCCGCTCGATGCGCGCGTGGCATCGTCGGGGATCGCGCCGGACGATTACTTCAGCGGCATCTGGGACACCAATCGCGTCGGTGACACGCTCTACGGCCTGCCCTGGTACGTCGACACGCGTCTGCTCTTCTATCGTCGCGACCTGCTCTCGCAGGCCGGATACGCGGCGCCGCCGCGCGACTGGAACGAGTGGGTCGCGATGCTGAGCTCGATCCGTGACGAGCACGTGCGGGGACGCAGCGGCATCGTGCTGCCGCAGAACGAGTTCGAGCCGCTGGTCGCGCTCGCGCTGCAGCAGGACGACCCGCTGCTGCGCGACGGCGGCCGCTACGGCAACTTCCGCAGCGCCGGTTTCGGCCGGGCGCTGACGTTCTACGCCGGCATGTTCCGCAACGGCTACGCGGCGACGCGCGCAACGAGCGACGCGTCGAACATCTGGAACGAGTTCGCGCGCGGTAACTTCGTCTTCTACATCTCGGGCCCGTGGAACATCGGCGAGCTCGAGCGCCGCCTGCCGAGGGACCTGCAGCAAAGCTGGATGACGGCGCCGCTTCCTGGGCCCGACGGCCCGGGAGCGTCGATCGCCGGCGGTTCGAGCCTCGTGATCTTTCGCGCGTCGCGCAGCAAGAATGCCGCGTGGCAGCTGATTGCCTATCTTTCCGACCCCGACGTGCAGCGGCGCTTCCATGCGCTGACGGGCGACCTGCCGCCGCGGCGCAGCGCGTGGCGCGGGGGCGCACTCGCCGACGACGCGTACGCGCGCGCGTTTCGCGACCAGCTCGAGCGGGTCAAGCCCGCGCCGCGCGTGCCGGAATGGGAGCGCATCGCGGACGAGATCCGCGTGGTGGCCGAGCGCGTCGTCGACGGAAGGCTCTCCGTCGCGGACGCCCAGCGCGAGCTCGATGAACGCGCCGATCGCATCCTCGAGAAGCGCCGCGCCCTGCTCGCGCGCGGGAGCGGCTCATGAGGCGCGCCGCGGCGGGATGGTGCTTCGTGGCGCCCGCGCTCATCGTGATCGGCGTGTTCTTCGTCCTGCCGGTGATCGCCGCGCTGCTCCTCAGCTTCACCGACTTCGATCTCTACGCGCTCGCCGACCTGCGCAACCTGCGCGTCGTGGGGCTGCGCAACTACGTACGCCTGCTCGAGACGCCGCTGTTCTGGCAGGCGCTCGGCAACACGCTGTACTTCGTCGTCGTCGGCGTGCCGCTGTCGATCGGCGCGTCGCTCGCAACCGCGCTGCTCGTCAACTCTCCGCTCGCGCGTCTCAAGGCCGTCTTCCGCACCGCGCTCTTCATGCCGGTGGTGACGACGCTCGTCGCCGTCGCGGTCATCTGGCGCTATCTGCTCAGCACCCGCTACGGCATGATCAACTACGCGCTCGGACGCTTCGGCATCGGCCCCATCGACTGGCTCGGCGATCCTCACTGGGCGATGCCCGCGATCATCCTGTTCGCGGTGTGGAAGAGCTTCGGCTACAACATGGTGATCCTGCTCGCCGGCCTGCAGAGCATTCCGGCGGACCTGTACGAGGCGGCGCGCGTCGACGGCGCATCCGCGTCGCAGCGCTTTCGCCACGTCACGCTGCCGATGCTCGCGCCGATCCTCGCGATGGTCGCGATACTCACGATCGCGGGCTATTTCCAGCTCTTCGGCGAGCCGTACGTCATGACGCAGGGCGGGCCCCTGCAGAGCACCGTGAGCGTGCTGTACTTCATGTACGAGGAAGGCTTCAAGTGGTGGAACCTCGGGTCGGCGTCGGCTGTCGCCTTCCTGCTGTTCCTGTTCATATTCGCGGTGACCGCGCTGCAGGTGCGCGTCGCGCGCCGCGGTGTCGCGGCATGAGGCGCATCGCGGCGCCGCTGGCGGTCAACGTGGCGCTCGTGGCGATCGCCGCGCTCACGCTGTTCCCGCTGGCATGGATGGCGGCGGTGTCGCTCATGGCGCCCGGCGAGGCGAGCACCTATCCGCCGCCGCTCCTTCCCGAGCGTGCGACGCTCGCCAACTACCGCGAGCTCTTCGCGCACGCGGGCATGGCGCGCTATCTCTTCAACAGCGTGCTCCTGTCGGTCAGCGTGACGCTGCTCGCGGTGCTCTTCAACGTCGCCGCCGGCTACGCATTCGCGAAGCTCGAGTTTCACGGGCGCGCGCGCCTCTTCCGCTGGATGCTCGGCGCGCTGGTCATCCCCGGCCAGGTGGCCATGGTGCCGCTGTTCCTGCTGCTGAAGCAGATGGGGCTCGTCAACAGCTACGGCGGCGTGATCGTCCCGGCCATGGCATCGATCTTCGGCATCTTCCTGGTGCGGCAGTACGCGCTTTCCATTCCCGACGACCTGCTCGATGCAGCGCGCATCGACGGGGCGAGCGAGCTCCGCATCTTTCGCGTCGTCGTGTTGCCCGTGCTGAAGCCGATCATCGTCACGCTCGCCGTGTTCACGCTGCTGGGAACGTGGAACGACTTCATGTGGCCCCTGATCGTGCTGTCCGACAGCCACCTTTACACCCTTCCCGTCGCGCTCGCGAGCCTGTCGCGCGAGCACGTCGCCGACAACGAGCTGATGATGGCCGGCGCGGTCGTCACGACCGTGCCGGTTCTGCTCGTGTTCCTGCTGCTCCAGCGCTATTACGTGCAGGGTTTGATGGCAGGAAGCGTCAAGGCATGAGGACGCGCATTGTCGCGCTCGCGGCGCGCGTGCTCGTGCTCGTCGCCGCTTCGCTCGCGTTCACGGCCCCGGCGGGCGCGCAAACACCGCGCGTGCTCGATCGCTTCGACGACCTCGCGCTCTGGCAGGTCGTTGCATCCGACGGCGTCAATGCCTCGCTCCACGCGGCGCGCGGCGCGAGCGGCCTCGGCATGCGCCTTGACTTCGACCTCGGCGGAACGGCGGGCTACGCTGCGGCGTCGCGCGCGCTGGCGGTCGACCTGCCCGACAATTACGAGATCGGCTTCGATCTGCGCGCCGACGCGCGCGTGAACGACTTCCAGGTCAAGCTGGTCGACGCGAGCGGCGAGAACGTGTGGTGGTTCCGGCGGCAGAACATGGAATTCCCGCGCGCCTGGCAGCACTACACCATCAAGAAGCGCCAGGTCGAGTTCGCGTGGGGGCCGACGCGGGATCGCACGCTCAGGCGCGTTGCGCGCATCGAGTTCGTCGTCGCGGCCGGCGCCGGCGGTGGCGCGGGCTCGCTGTACATCAGCGGCCTCACGCTGCGCGAGCGTCCGCCGCAACCGACCTCATGGCTGCCGCCTGCCGTCGAAGCGTCGTCCGCGCTGGCCGACGGAGGCGCCGAACAGGCCGTGGACGCCAAGCTCACCACGGCCTGGAAGAGCGATCCCGCGACCGGACCCGAGCAATGGCTCGTGCTCGACTTCGGCCAGTCGCGCGAGTTCGGCGGCCTCGTGCTGCGCTGGCAGCCGGCGCTGTATGCGTCGCGCTACGAGGTGCAGTTCTCCGACGACGCGCGCACCTGGCACACGGTGCGCAGCGTGGAGGCCGGGCGCGGCGGCGCCGACCCACTGCTGCTCCCGGAGTCCGACACGCGCTACGTGCGCCTCGCCTTCCACGACGGCCCGGCGCACGCGTACGCGCTCGACGAAGTCGAGATTCGCGACATCGCGTTCGGCGCTTCGCCCAATGCCTTCTTCGAGGCGCTGGCACGCGAATACCCGCGGGGCTGGTTTCCGCGCGGGTTCTCCGGGGAACAATCGTACTGGACGATCGTGGGCGTCGACGGCGGCAGCGATACCGGCCTGATGTCCGAGGATGGCGCACTGGAAGTGGCGAAGGGCGGGTTTTCGATCGAGCCGTTCGTGCGGACTGACGCAGGGCTCGTCACGTGGGCCGACGTGAAGCCGCAGCAGTCACTGATGGACGGCTATCTGCCGATTCCGACCGTCACGTGGGTCGACCCGCAATGGTCGCTCAGCGTCACCGCGTTCGGCGCCGGTATCCGCGCTTCGTCGCGGCTCCTCGCCCGCTACGAGTTGCGCAATCGCACGCGGCAGCCACTCGCGCTCGAGCTGGATCTCGCGATACGACCGTCGCAGGTGAATCCGCCGGCGCAATTCCTGAACGCCCCGGGCGGCGTCGCGCCGATTCGCGACATCGCGTGGGACGGCAGGACGCTCACGGTCAACCAGCAGCGCGAGGTGTTCGCGCTGTCTGCGCCGGCCGCCGTCGCTGCGTGGCCGTTCGACAGCGGCCCCGTTGCCGGGCTGCTGCGCACACCGGACAAGGGCTCTTCGCACGAGGTACACGATGCGTTCGGCTATGCATCGGCCGCGCTGCGCTATCCGGTGAAGCTGGCCCCCGGCGCCTCGGCGACGATCGTGCTCGCCATGCCGCTGTCGGGCGACACCGCGCCGCCCGCGCTCGAGAAGCTGAGCGCCAAGGCGTGGCTCGTGCGCGAGCAGCGCACCGTCGCGAACGAATGGCGCAGCAAGCTCGACGCGGTCACGCTGCGGGTGCCGAAGGCGTCGCAGCCGCTGGCCGACACGCTGCGCACCGCGCTCGCGCACCTGCTCATCACGCGTGACGGCCCCATCCTGCGGCCCGGCACGCGTGCGTACGCGCGCTCGTGGATCCGCGACGGCGCGATGATCGGCGACGCGTTGCTGCGCCTCGGCCAGGCGCAGGTGGCGGCCGACTACCTGCAGTGGTACGCGCCCTATCAGTTCCTGAGCGGCAAGGTCCCGTGCTGCGTCGACGCTCGCGGCGCCGATCCGGTGCCGGAGAACGACAGCACCGGCGAGCTCCTATTCCTCGCGTACGACATCTTCCGCTACACGGGCGACCGTACGTTCCTCGCGAGTCTCTGGCCGAACCTGCAGGCGGCATTGCGCTACCAGGAGCGCCTGCGCCAGATCGGGCGTGCGCCTCCGCGCAGCCCCCACGGCGATCCGTTGTACGGATTGCTGCCGGAATCGATCAGCCACGAAGGCTATTCGGAAAAGCCGATGCACTCGTACTGGGACGACTTCTGGGCGCTCAAGGGCTATGACGCCGGGATCGGCATCGCGGGCGTGCTGGGCGAGCAGGCGATGGCCGAGACGTGGCAACGCCAGCGCGACGAGTTCGCGCACGACCTGACCGCATCGCTGCTCGCGTCGACGGCCGCGCACCACATCGACTATCTGCCCGGTGCCGCGGAGCTCGGCGATTTCGACCCCACGTCCTCGACCATCGCGTTCGCGCCCGCAGGCGACGTGCGCCCCATTCCCGCGCAGCTGATCGCGCCGACGTTCGAGCGTTATTGGCGCGAGTTCGTCGAGCGGCGCGACGGCCGCAGAGGCTGGGAGGACTACACGCCGTACGAGCTTCGCAACGTGGGCACGTTCGTGCGCCTCGGCTGGCGCGATCGCGCGCAGGCGCTGCTCGCCTTCTTCATGGCGGACCGGCGTCCCCAAGCGTGGAACCAGTGGGCCGAGGTCGTCGGCCGCGAGGCGCGCAAGGTGCGATTCGTCGGCGACATGCCGCACGCGTGGATCGCATCGGACTTCATCCGCGTCACGCTCGACCTTTTCGCCTACGAGCGCAGCGAGGACAAGTCGTTGGTGATCGCGGCCGGCGTGCCGTGGCAGTGGCTCGCCGGCAAGGGGATCGCGCTGACCGGCCTGTATACGCCGTACGGCAGGCTCGGTTACACGCTGCGTCGAACCGGTGACCGCGTGCTGCTGCACATCGACGGCGGGCTGGGCGTGCCGCCGGGCGGCATCGTATTCCCCTGGCCGGGCGGCAGTTCGGTGCCCGGCGCAACGGAGATCGACGGCAAGCCTGCAACGTGGAGCGACGGCGCGCTGACGATATCGAAGCTCCCCGCGAACGTCGTGATCGCCGTGACGAAGACGCCGCGCCGACAAGGAAGGTGACGCATGTCCTCGACCATCGAGTTTCCGGCCGATTTCCTCTGGGGCAGCGCCACGTCGGCCTACCAGGTGGAAGGCTCGCCACTTGCCGACGGCGCGGGTCCCAGCATCTGGCATCGCTTCTGCCACACGCCGGGCCTCGTGCGCGACGGCGACACCGGCGACGTCGCGTGCGATCACTACCGCCGCTACCGCGACGACGTCGCGCTGATGCGAACGCTCGGCATGAACGCGTACCGGTTCAGCATCGCGTGGGGCCGTGTGCTGCCGAGCGGTCGCGGCGCCGTGAACGACGCCGGCCTGGATTTCTACGATCGGCTCGTCGACGCGTTGCTCGCGCACGGCATCGAGCCCATGGTCACGCTCTATCACTGGGATTTGCCCGCCGCGCTCGACGACATGGGTGGCTGGCTGAATCCGGACATCGCGGGCTGGTTCGGGGACTACGCGTCGGTGGTGTTTCGGCGCCTCGACGATCGCGTGAAGCTGTGGGCGACGCTGAACGAGCCGTGGGTCGTGACCGACGGGGGCTACCTGAATGGCGTGCTCGCGCCCGGCCATCGCAACCGCTTCGAGGCGCCGATCGCCGCCCACCAGCTGCTTCGAGCGCACGGGGCGGCGGTGACCGCGTATCGCGCGCAGGGACGGCATCGCATCGGCATCGTCGTGAACCTCGAGCCGAAATACGCCGCTTCCGACGATCCTGCCGACCGCGCGGCGGTGGAGCGCGCCGACGCCTACATGAACCTGCAGTATCTCGACCCGGTCCTGCTCGGCCGCTATCCGGAGAGCCTGCGCGAAGTCTTCGGCGAGGCATGGCCGCGCTGGCCGGATGACGACTTCAAAGCCATCGCACAACCGGTGGATTTCATCGGCATCAACTACTACACGCGCAGCGTTACGCGCTTCGACGCAACGGCCTGGCCGCTGCAGGCGAGCGCCGTACGCCAGAAGCACGCGACGCACACCGAGACGGGATGGGAGGTCTACCCGCAAGGGCTCGCCGACGTCCTGCTGCGGGTCAAGGCGCGCTACGGCAACCCGCCGGTCTACATCACCGAAAACGGCGCGTCTTTCTACGATCCGCCGGCGGCTCTGGACGGCCGCATCCACGACCCGTTGCGCATCGACTACCTGCGGCGGCACCTCGGCATCATCCACGCGGCGCTCAAGGCGGGCGCGGATATCCGTGGCTATTTCGCCTGGTCGCTGCTCGACAACTTCGAATGGGCGCACGGCTACTCGAAGCGCTTCGGCCTCGTGCACGTGAACTTCCAGGACCAGGTGCGAACTCCGAAGGACAGCGCGCGCTTCTACGCGAGCGTCATCGCGAGCCGCGGCCGCGCGCTCGATGCGCCGGACGGCGCTGCGCGCGCCCCGTAGAATACCGCCCGTTCCGCCGTACCGGGGAGACGGCTTGCAGTTCCGCTATTTCGAGATCGCCACGCGGCCGTGCCTGGCGTGGTGCGCGCGCATCACGCGTGACGACGATACCGTCGCGGTATTCCACGGCTCCCGGGTCGAGACGCGCGCGCGCGGTTTCGTCCAAGGCGCATGGAGCGGCCCATTCGACGCATTCGACCTCGCGGGCGCGACGGTCGTATGCGGGACTGGCGGCGTAGCCGACGCGGACGAGGTGCGCTTCTCGACGAGCACCGAGCAGGAGAGCCCGCTCTTCGGCGTTCGCGACGGTCACGCCGTTCACGTGTCCTTCCGGCAGGGACTTCATTGGTGGAATCCGTTGAGCGCGCGCGCGTTCGAGGCCATGAGCCGATGCTGGTCGCGCTTCGCGGCCGGCCTGACCGAAATCGAGTATCGGCTGCGCGTCGGCTGTGCCGCGTTCGCGCCCGCCTGCGCGCCGTAGAATGCCCGCCGCGCGCGCACGCGAGGGCGCTCGCCTTGCGTTACGGCCTGTGCACGTGCCGGCGTTGCCCGCGCTCGCGTGGTGCGCGCGCGTGACGCCGGGCACCGAAGCCGTGCCCGTGTTCCACGGCTCCCAGGTGGAGATCCATGCACGCGGATTCGTCGAGGGCGCCTGGGACGGCGCGTTCGCAGCGTTCGATCTCGCGCGCGCCACGGTGCTGTGCGGCACCGGCGCCACCACCGCCGCGGACGGCGTGCGGTTCTATGCGAGCACCGATCAGCAGGGTGTCCTGTTCAGCATTCGGCAGCGCGACAGTCTCGTGGTGTCGAACTCGCCGAGCTTCGCGTTGGCGGTCGCGGGCGAGGCGCTGGAGCCCCTCTATCCGTTCTACGTCTACGACCTCCTCGCCATCTTCCGCCAGGGCCTGTATTGCCCCGACGGGAGGCTCAGGCTTCGCTCGGGCAATGCGCTGCGCGTCCACTACACGACCGTGATGGCCGTCAGCCCGCGCGGCGAGGTGCGATTCGAGGCCCATGCGGCGTGCGCGCCGCCGGGCGATTACCGTTCCTACGCGGCGTTGCTCTACGGTGGCGTGGACGCGGTCCTCGCGAACGCGCGGGACGAGGCGCGCAGGAGTCCTTACGCGCCGCTCGTCACGCTGTCGCGCGGATACGACTCCACCGCGGGGGCCGTGCTCGCCCGGCGTGCCGGCGCCCGTGAAGCGTTTACGTACGTCGATTCGCGGCAAGCCGATCCGACCCGCGACAGCGGCGTCGACAATGCGCGGGTACTCGGCATGACGTGCGCCGAGCACGATCGCTGGGCATACCTCACGCTGGCCGGCGCCGTGGAAGCGGAGTTCGGATACGGACCGCTCAGCTCCAACGTGCCGCTTGCCGCGGTCGAGCCGCAGCTCGCGGGCCGCATCCTCGTCACCGGCGAGAGCGGCGATCCGATGTGGGATCCGTGCCGCACGCGCGTGTTCGACCGCATGGGCCGCCCGTGGATCCGCTATCCCCAAGGCCTCAGTGTCATCGAGCACCGGCTGCGCGTCGGATACGTGATCTTCGCACCCGCGTGCATCGCAGCGCGCCACAACCGCGCGATCCATGCGATCGCGGTGTCGCCCGAGATGCGGCCGTGGTCCATCGGCGTGGGCTACGATCGTCCCTTGCCTCGCAGGCTCTGCGAGGAGGCGGGACTCGCGCGCGACGCCTTCGGGACGCGCAAGTTCGCCTCGAGCCACAGCCATCTGAACGACGCCAGACGCTTCTCCGCCCGCTCGCTGGATCTCTACCGCACGTTCGTGCAGCAGGCGCACGCGGCGATTCCCGGTCACGAGCGGCAACGCTGGCGGGCGCGTGCGCATCTGCGCCACCGCGCATGGGATCTGTTGCGGCCGCGGCAGCGCTACGTGCGCTCGACGCCGCTCCAGCGCCGCCTGCCGTTCGTCCTCAACGCGCCGCCGATCCGCATTCCGTGGGACTTCATGTTCACGTTCCAGTGGACCGCGGCGTCGGTGCAGGACCGCTATCGCGTGACGCCGCACGGGACCATTTCGTCAACCGAAGAATGACAGGGAGAATGCCTTGAAGCGAATCTGCGCAGGCTGTGCGATCGTCGCGGCGCTGTGGATGCCGGGTGCGGCGGCACAGGAGACCGACCACGCGATCCACGAGGAGCTCCGCACGCTCCTGCGCGGCGTCACCACCGCGATGAACGAGTCGCGCTTCGATGACATGCTGCCGTGGCTGAGCGAGGATGTCGAAGCGACCAGCATCACGCAGGAGGCGATGTCGGGCCGACCCGCGGTCGCGCGGTATTTCAGGGAGTGGTTCGGCCCCTCGGGCTACATGCGTCGCATGACGATGTCGATGGACGCCGACGGCCTCACGCAGCTCTCGCCGGACAAGTCGTGGGGTCTCGTTCGCGGCAAGGCGCTCGAGCACTACGAGGCCAAGGACGGCGACCAGTTCGACTTCAAGACGCGCTGGACGGCCGTCATGGTGCGAAGCGACGACGGCAAGTGGCGTCTGCGTGCCATCCACTTCGGCACGAACCATCTCGACAACCCAGTGCTCGACAAGGTGAAGCGCACGCTGATCCGCGACGGCGTCATCGCGTCGCTCGCCTGCCTTCTCGTCGGCGTGCTGGTCGGTGCGTGGTTCGGGCAGAGGCGCGCGCGCACGGCGTAGTCACCAGCGCGCGCCGAACGTCGTCCGCAGCGCGTCGATCTGCGCCTCGGTGAGCGGACGCACGTCGTTGCGCGCCATGCATACGAGCCGCGCGGTCTCCTCGAGCTCCTCGAGCACCGCCATCGCAGCATCGGGCGTGTCGTGCCAGACGTTGGGCCCGAGACGCGACAGCATGACGGCACGGAGGGGCGCGCCCGCGCTTCCGTAGCGCTCGATCGCCGCGGCAACCGCGTGCGCGACCACGGGATCGCCGGGGCGGTGATATGCGACCAGCGGCACGTGGCCCACTTTCATCACGAAGTACGGCGTGATGGCCGGCAGGAGCTCGTCGGCGGCGCTCGCCAACGACAGCGCGACGCAGTGGCGGCTGTGCGTGTGGATCACGCAAGCCGTGTCCGGGTCGAAGCGCCGCGCGGCGCCGTAGATGCTCAGGTGCAGCGCGAGCGTCTTGCTCGGGCGATCCCCGCTCATCGGCCGACCCTCGGCGTCCAGTCGCGCGAGCCGCGCCGGGTCGAGGAAGCCCAGGCACGCGTCGGTGGGCGTCATCACGTATCCGCCGTCGTCGAGACGCACGCTGACGTTGCCCGCTGTGGCATGGACGTAGCCGCGGTCGAAGAGGCTGCGTCCCACGCGGCAGATGGACTCGCGGGCCTGCTGCTCGTTCACGACAGCACCTCGAAGGCACGCCAGAAGAAATCGTCCGCACCGAAATTGCCCGACTTCAAGGCGACGTGCAACGCCACCCCGTCGCCGCGCGTGGCGTAGCACCAGGGCACGCCGGGATCGATCTGCGGGCCGATCTGCATCTGCGTGATATCCAGTGCCTGCACGCACGCGCCCGCGGTCTCGCCGCCCGCCACGACCAGCTGGCGCACGCCCTGCGCGACGAGGCCGCAGGCGATCGCGGCGAGCGTGGACTCGATCAGCGCGCCGGCGCTCGCTGCGCCGAGCGCTCGCTGGATCGACTCGACCTCGGTCGCCTCGGCGGTCGAATACACGAGCACGGGGCCTGCGCCGCGACGCGAAGCGGCCCATTCGAGGGCGCGCTCTGCCATTGCACCCGACGCGATCGCGAGCGGATCGACGCGGAATGCCGGGCCGCCGGCGTCGATGAATGCGCGTACCTGGCGTTGCGTCGCCTGCGAGCAGCTCCCGGCGATGACCGCCTTGCGGCCCGCGGCGGCTGGGAGCGTGCTCGCGCCGGCCGTCGGAGCGAAGCCGAAGTTCGCGGGCAGAGCGATCGCCACGCCGGACGCGGCGGTCACGAGCGGCATGCCTTTCAGCGCGGGCCCGAGCCGCCACAGGTCGTCGTTCGAAATGGCATCGACGATCGCGATGCGCACGCCTTCGCCACGCAAGTCGTCGAATCGCGCGCGAACCGCGTCGGGGCCGCGCGCGACCACGCGATAGTCGACGAGGCCCACGCGGCGCTCGCATTGCGCCTGCATGACGCGCACCAGGTTCGCGTCCGTCATGGGTGTCAGCGGGTGATGGCGCATGCCGCTGTCGCTGAGCAGCACGTCGCCCACGAACAGGTGGCCCTTGAACACCGTGCGCCCGTTGTCGGGAAACGCGGGCGTGGCGATCGTGAAGTCGCTGCCGGCCACGTCCGCGAGCGCGTCCATCAGCGCTTCGGTCACCGGCCCTATGTTGCCGCGCGCGGTGCTGTCGAACGTCGAGCAGTACTTGAAATAGATCTGCTCCGCGCCGTGCGCGCGCAGCCACTGCAGCGCGGTGAGCGACCGCGCGACCGCGTCGTCGCTCGCAATGTTGCGCGTCTTCAGCGCGATGACCATTGCGTCGACGTCGGCCTCGACGCCGCGGTGCGGCACGCCGTTCGCCTGCACGACGCGCATTCCGGCGCGAACGAGATTGTTGGCGAGATCGGTGGCGCCCGTGAAATCGTCGGCGATGCACCCGATGCGAAGCGCGCTCATCGCGTGGTCATGCAAGGGCGCGCCGGCGACTCGGGCGAGCCGGCAATGCGGGCGGCGCCGCCGTTGCGTTCGCGCCGACCCGCAGCGGCCACAGGCGCGACAGCTCGGCCGCGGTGCGCTGCACCAGCGGCGCCAGTTCGTGCGCGCGCCTCTCCGGGATGCGCGCACCGGGGCCGGCGATGCTGACCGTGCCGACCGCCTGCCCGTCATGCCCACGAATCGCCACGGCGACGGCCGTGACGCCGAACTCGGCTTCGCTGAACGCCAGCCCGTAGCCGCGCCGCGCGGTCGCCTTGACCTCGCGCAACAGCGCGTCCAGCGAGCGCACGACGTTGGGACCGTAGCGGTCGGCGTTCGTGAGCCCGCCGTTCTTCATCACGCGCTGCACCACCTCATCGCCCGGAAGCGTGGCGAGCCACGCCTTGCCACTGGCGGTGGCAAAGAGCGGCACCGTGTTCGATGCGAGCGACGGCTGATACACCAACCCCGCGGACGCGCCCTGCGCGTGCGCGACCCAGACGAGCGAATGCCCGTCGACGACCGCAAGTCGCGCGAATTCGTGGCATTCGCTCGCGAGACGGTCGAGGAGCGGTTGGCAGATGTCCGGGATGCCGGTTGCGACGTACAGCTGCTGTCCGAGCACCGCGAGGCGCATCGACAGGCGATAGAAGCTTGTCCCCGGGTCCTTCTCGGCCCATCCGAGATCGACCAGCGTCGCGAGCATGCGATGCGCCCCGCTCTTGGGCAACGCGAGCCGCTCGGCGATCTCGCCGAGCGGCATCTCGCGCGCACCGTCGGCGAGGAGCTCGAGGATCGCAAGGCAGCGCTCGGCGGGAACGTGCGCCACGAAGCCTCAACGCTCCGACGATTTGCGCGCCTCGTGCCAGCGCGCGAGCCGGGGCGAGCGATGGCGTGCGGGCTTGCCGCGAACGTCCGCGGCGAGACCCATCCTGCCCGGCTGGAAGATGCGCTCGTCCATCACGCGCAGGTCCCGCGCGATGCGCGGTCGAAACGCCATGTGCGCGATCACATCGCGCTCGGCATCGAGGCCGGGGGCGATCTCGATCAGCTCGAGGCCGTCGTCGGTGACCCGCAACACGGCACGCTCGGTGACGAAGAGCGCGAGCTGCCCCTTGTCGCGCCCGAGCTTCGCGCTGTAGCAGATCTGCTCGAGCTTGCGCACGAACTTGCGGTGACGGCCTTCCCTGCGGATCACCGTGCGGCCGTTCTCCCAGCCGACGTCGAGGTCGCCGGCCGTCAGCGTGCCGCCGAACACCACGCACTTCGCGTTCTGACTGATGTTGATGAAGCCGCCGACGCCGATGATGCGGTCGCCGAAGCGGCTGACGTTGACGTTGCCCTGGGCGTCGACTTCGGCGAACGACAGGAAGGCGAGATCGAGCCCACCGCCATCGTAGAAATCGAATTGCGACGGCTGCTCGATCATCGCAGCGAAGTTCTGCCCGCCGCCCGAGTCCCGTCCCGTGATCGGCGCACCGCCAATGATGCCCTGCTCGTTGGTGAGGTGCACCGCGTCGAGCAAGCCCTCCTCGGCCGCGACGGTCGAGATCCCGGTGGAGACGCCGGCGCCGAGATTGCAGATGGCGCCCGGAAAGAGCTCCATGGCCGCGCGGCGCACGATCACCTTGCGCGGGCCGAACGGCAGCGGCTTGATGTCGTCGACCGGGATGCGAAGCTCGCCCGCGTAGCTCGGGTCGTAGTACGTCGCGTATGTCTGTCGCTGGTCCGCATCGACCACCACGAAGTCGACGAGGATGCCGGGGATCTTCACCTGCTTCGCGGGCAGCGTCTCGCGCCGCGCCATGCGCTTCACCTGCACCACCACGATGCCGCCCGCGCGTCGAGTCGCCTGCGCCATGGCGAGCATTTCGCCCAGCACGGCTTCCTCCTCCATCGTGACATTGCCGTCCTCGTCGGCCGTGGTGCCGCGCAGGAACGCGACGTTCACGGGGACGGGCTTGAACAAGAGCCACTCCTCGCCCGCCAGCTCGACCACTTCGACGAAGTCGGGCGGCGTTCGGGGGCTCTGGCGCGCGCCCTGCTGGCGCGGATCGACGAACGTGTGCAGCCCCGTCTTGGTGAGAAGGCCGGGTCGTCCGGCGGCCATGTCGCGCATGAGCTGCGACAGCACGCCTTGCGGCAACGTATACGCTTCGATCCTGTCTTCGGCAGCGAGCCGCACCAGGCCCGGCGAGTCCACCAGGGCGCTGGTGATCGCGCGCTTCAGCAATCCCTCATGCGCAAGGTGGGTTGCGCCCAGCGCGGCGCGGTCCCCGATGCCGACGATGCTCACCGACGTGATGCCGAGCGGTTTGTGCTCGGCGAGGAATCGCCGCTCGACGGCGGCGAGGAGCGCCTCCGGCACCGAATGTCCGCCGCCCGATCCGCTGATGAGGATCGCGTCGCCGTCCTGGATGAGTTGCGCGGCTTCGTCCGCGGTGATTTTTTCCATGATGACGTTGATGACCTAGGACGCCGGAGCGGACAGCCGGCAGATCTCGAGCGCGTAAACCGCGGCGTCGTCGCGGACCCGCACGCCCAATTGCGCCAGCGCGGGGTCGATGTGCTCGCGCGCCGCGTGCGCGGCGTCGCCGCGGCTCGCCTCGCACAATACGACCCACGCGGGGACGTCGAATGCGCGCGTGCTGGACTCAGCGGTGTCGACGTAGCTCGCGGGACGGTCGGCGGCATAGAGATGACAGGCCACGATGCCCGTGACCGCCATCACCCGGGGAAACACGTCGTCGCGCATGCGCTCCACGATCGCGGCATCGCGGGCAGCGTCGGCAACGAGGCGCATCGCGAGGATGTGCCCGCCCGTGCTCGAGCCGACCGAGTGCGCAACGCGGCACACGGCGCGCGCTGTGTTTCTGAAGTGCTTCAGCGTGCGCACGGTCGACGCGGTCGGTGCGTTCAACCGCGCGAGATACTCCGGCGATACGAGCGCCGCGACGTCGTCCGCCTCGTACATCGTGAGCCATTCCGGTGAATGGCGCGGTCTCGCGAGGCGACGACCGCGACGGAACCCCGGCAGCGCGAGCCGCTCGGGAATGTGCTCGCTGTCGTGCCAGGCGTAGAACGCCTCGCGTCCCTCGGGCGAAACGTCGTTCCAGATCAGCACGGCGGCGCCGCCGAGCAGCGCACCCTGCGAGTGCCCGGCCGTGGATTCGCGCGCAATCGCGATGTCGCTCATCGTCCCTCGAAGACCGGCTCGCGCTTGGCGAAGAACGCCGCGACGCCCTCGTGCAGGTCGGCGCTGTCGAAGATCCTTTGCTGCGCGGCGGTGGACAGCACGAGCGCGGCGTCGCAGTCGAGATCGTGCGCGGCATCTGCGAGCTCCTTCGCGAGGCGGTTCGACAGCGGCCCGCGCGACATGATCGTCGCCGCCAGCGTGCGCGCGGCGTCGAGCGCGGTGCGCTCCTCGACCACGCGATTCACGATGCCCCACGCCAGCGCCTGCTCGGTCGACACGATGTCGCCGGTGTAGAGCAGCTCCTTGGCGCGCGAAGGACCGACCAGGCGCGCGAGCCGAACCGCGCCGTTGCCCGCGAGACCGCCGAGCCGCGACTCGGTCAGTCCGAGCAAGACGCCCTTGCGGCAGACGCGCAGATCGCAGGCCAGCGCGAGCTCGAGGCCACCGCCGAGCGCCGGTCCGTCGATGGCTGCGATGGTCGGGACCGACACGCGCGCAAGCCTTCGCAGCACCATGTCCTCGAAGAGGATCTTCTCCTCGCTGGCGTCGTCACGGAGGTGGGCGAACTCCCGGATATCGCTGCCGGCGCAAAACGCGCGCGCGTTGCCGCCGTGCACGATCAGGCAGCGCACGTGCATCGCGGCGGCGACTTCGCCGAGCGCTGCGGCGAGGCTGCGCAACAGCGCCTTGTTCACGAGGTTGAGCGGTCCGCTGTCGAGCGCGATCTCCGCGCGCGTACCTTCGATCGTCAGCGTGACCCGCGAATCGCTCACGCGGTGGCTCCTTGCGTGAAGCCGTGCAGGACGCCGAGTCGCTCGAAGTGCCGGTGGATGCGGTCGACGTACGCGGCGAACTGCGGGACGTCGCCCAGCACGATCGGCCGCGGGCGCGGCAGCTCGACCACGATCTGCTCGACCACCTCGCCGGGGCTCGGGCTCATGACGATGATGCGGTCGGAAAGCCCCACGGCCTCCTCCACGCTGTGAGTGATGAACAGCACCGTCGGCCGGCGGCGCATCCACAGCGCCTCGAGGTCCGTGCGGACCTGCAGCCGGGTGAGCGCGTCGAGCGCTCCAAAGGGCTCGTCCATCAGCAGCAGCGAGGGGTCATGGACCAGCGTGCGGATGAGCGACACGCGCTGCCGCATGCCACCCGAAAGTTGCCGCGGGTACTTGTGCATCGCCTGCGCGAGCCGCAGCTGCGCGAACAGCTCCTTGGCCCTGGCCTCGAGGGTCTTGCGGGGCAGCTTGCGGATGTCCGCATGCAGCATCACGTTTTCGATCGCCGTGCGGAAATCGAGCAGCAGGTGATCCTGGAACGCGATACCGACGTCGGTGATGGGCCGCGTCACGGGCTCGCCGCCGATCGTGATGTCGCCGCGGCTGCGCTCGAGCAACCCCGCGACCATCAGCATGAGCGTGCTCTTGCCACAGCCCGACGGGCCCACCACGGACACGAACTCGCCGGCGTCGATGTCGACCGTGACTTCCTTCAGCGCACGAAACGGAGTATCGGTGTCCTCGCCGAACACCTTGGCGACGCGCCGGATCGCGATCGGAACGCCGCATTTGCTTTCGCCCGCGTGCGTCACGACGCGCCCTTCGACGCCTCGACGCCGCCGAGCGGCACCTTCGACACCAGCAGGGCCTTGCGGCCGCGCTGCACGACCTGACCGTCCTGGTTGACGAGCTCGACGTCGAAGGTGGCGATGGCCTGCGTCGGCTTCGACCGGCTGTCGCGCAGCTCCGCGATGCGGTAGTCGACGAAGAGCGTGTCGCCGACGAAGATCGGGCCGACGAATCGCCAGTCGCTGATCCCGAGGAACGCCACCGCCGTTTCCCGCAGCTCGCCCGTACGCGGCCACATCAGGCCGTGCGCAAACGCAAGGCCCAGCATGCCGTGCGCCACGCGCCGGCCGAACTGGCTGTGCTTCGCATACACGTCGCTCGTGTGAAGCTCGGAATAGTCACCGGTCAAGCCCGCGAAGCCGACGATGTCGGCTTCGGTGATCGTGCGCCCCGGGCTGCGAAACGACATGCCGACGTGCAGGTCGTCGTAGCGATAGCCGAGCTTGCGTTCCGTTGCCATGCCGGACCCTGGCGCGTCAACCCTTGCACGCGCGCATCTGCGAGACGGGCGGCAGGAACTCGTCGGTGTAATACGACTTGGGGTCCTGGCCCGCGGGCAGCAGCTTCACTTCCGCGAGGAGCGTCTGGGACTTCGCCCAGAGCGCATCCTCCGCCTTGCCGATGTACTTGGCGCCGCCGCTGCAGAAGAGCGGCGTGATGGCGGCGAGCTCGGCGGTGGCGAGCTTCTCGTTCACCTCGGGGAAGACCTTCTTGAGGTCCTTGATCGCCTGATCGGGATGGTCGAGCGCAAAGCTCCATCCCTTGAGGCTCGCCGCAATGAACTTCCGGACGACGTCGGGATTGCTCTTCAGGTAGTCGTTGCTCGCGAAGATCGAGGTGCTGACGGTCGGCACGCCGTTGGCGGCGAACGTGTAGACGTCGAGCTGCGCGCCCTGCGATTCCGCCTGGATCTGATACGCGTCGATCGAACCCAGCACGGCATCGACCTGCTCCTGGAGCAGCGCGGGCACCATGGACGCGACCGGCATGTCGATCATGTTGATGTCCGACTCCTTGAGCCCGTTCGCCTGGAGCAGCAGCGGCAGCATCGTCGTTTGCGACGAGCCCGACGGCACTCCGACCTTCTTGCCCTTCAGGTCCTTCACCGACTTGATGCCTTTCTTCTTCAGCGCCATCACGGCGTTCGGGTTCGACTGGTAGATCGTCGACACGAGCTTCATCGGCGCGCCCTTGGCGATGAGCTGCATCACCGCGACGGCGTCCGCGTAGGCGAGCTGAGCCCGGCCGTTGGCAACCAGCTGCGCGGTGTTACCGGAGCCGTTGCCCTGCACGAGCGTGACGTCGAGGCCCGCGTCGTTGTAATAGCCTTCCGCCACCGCCGCCGCGAAGCCGGCGTTCGGTCCGCCCGCCATCCAGTTGAGCTGAAACGTGACGGGCGTGCCGGCCGCGCGCGCCGCCGTGGTGGCGAGCGCGAACGTGAACGCGGCGATCGTGAGCGACGTGCGAAGAACGGGACGCATGTGACCTCCTCGGTTGGAACCGCTAGTTGTACTTGGCGCGCTGCCAGGGCGTCATCGCCCATTCGCAGAACTCGACGAGATAGTTGATCGCGATGCCGACGAGCGTCAGCACCATGAGCACGGCGAAGACGAGCTCGATGTCCATGGTGCTGGTTCCGCGCAGCAGCACGTAGCCAAGACCCTTGTTGGCGCCGACGAACTCGGCCACGATGGCCGCGGTCGCCGCGATGGTCGCCGACGTCTTGACCCCCGAGAAGATCACGGGCAGCGCAGCCGGCAGGCGCAGAAAGCGGAACGTATCCCAGCGCGAGGCGCCCATCGATCGGGTGAGGTAGAGCAGGCGGTCGTCGAGGATCATGAAGCCGCTGATGCTCGCGAGCAGAAGTGGAAAGAACGTCATGAGGATCGTCAGCAGGACCTTCGACTCCAGGCCGAAGCCGAGCCATACGAGGAAGAGCGGCGCCACCGCGATCTTCGGCACGAGCTGCATCAGCATGATGGGCGGATACACGACCTGCTTCGCGAGCGCGGAGAGCGCGATCAGCAGCCCGAGCGGAATGGCGGTGACGATGGTCAGCGCAAAGCCGACGAGGATCTCGATCAGCGTCACTTCCGAGTGCCGCCACAGCAGCGGGGCGTCGGTCACCATGCGCGAGAAGACGGCGTCCGGCCCCGGGAGCAGATAGGCCGGGATCCTGAACGCCACCACGGCGCCCCACCACAGCGCGACCATCGCGACGAACGTCAGCGGCGGAAGCAGATTCCACGCGATCCGGCGAACGAGCCGCATCCGCTTGGACCGCGCGGGCCGGCCCTGGAATGCCTCGGCGGATGGCGGCGCCTGCCAGTCGTCCGGGCGCTGCATCGCGCGTGCGGATCGCTCGGATGAAGTGGCCGCCATGAACCGTCCCGCTCCTCTCGGGGTTGAGCGGCAACGCGCGCCACGCGCGCGTGCCGTGCGGCGTAGGGGCGGTGCGCCCGCTCCGCGCGGGTCTTGCAGGGCCACTACGTGCAAGATGGAATGCTATTCCATCTTCGGCGACCGCGCAAACCGCCTCATCCCGAGAGTGACCCGCGCGCGGACTGCGATGAAACGCCGAACGTTGCGGCACGCAAAGCGTCTGAGCATACGACGACGTTCACTCTTCGAGGCTCGACATGAACCGTGCATCAAGGTCGCTGGGACTCTTCGGCCTCCTCGCGGCACTGGTCGTCGGCATGACCGGTGTCGCTCGCGCCGAAGACCTGTCGGAACCTGTCCTACTCGTTGCATCGAGCGCGCTCGATGGATCGCCTTTCGAGCAGACGGTCGTGCTGGCGGCACCGTTGCCAAGCGGGGGTCACATCGGCTTCATCCTCAACCGGCCGACGACCGCGAAGCTCGGCACGCTCTTTCCCAACGACGAAGCCGCGCAGAAGGTGACCGAGCCGGTCTACCTCGGCGGCCCGACGCTCGTGCAGGGTGTGTTCGCCGTGACGCGCAACCCACCGACCCCGAGCGGCACCGTCGTGCCGCTCATGCCGGGCCTCGTTGCCGTGCTGGACGCGCCGACCGTCGATCGCATCCTCGCCACCGCCCCGAACGACGCGCGCTACTACGCCGGCCTGATGCTCTGGGAGGCGGACGAGCTCGAGCAGGAGGTGAGCCGCAACGCATGGGAGGTGCGCCCTGCCGACCCGGACACGGTGCTGCGCGCGAAGTCGCGGGGACTGTGGAATTCGCTGCGCGGGCCCATGGCGACGCTGCAGCTCCCGCACGCCGCCCGGATCGGCTGAGGCGGCCCACGCTTTGAAGCGGGCCCGGACCTCGGGCCTGCGGCGGACTCGCACGGCGATCGGCGGTCGTTACAATCGCGCTCGTGACGAACTCGCGACCGCTCGCGGCCGTTCTCAGCATCGGCCCGCGCCTGCTCCACTTCGACGTCGACGTCGACAACGCGACGCTGCAGCAGCGCTCGGAGCTGCGCCTCGATGACAACGTGCAGTATGCGTGGCCGCACACGAGCGGCGACTTCCTCTACGTCGCGTGCAGCAACGGTGGTCCTGGCGGCACGGGCAATGACCGCCACGAGGCTCGCGCCGTCCGGCTCGATGCCCGCACGCGCGCCCTGCTGCCGCACGGCGCTGCACGGCCGCTCCCGGGCCGCCCGGTCCACCTCACCACCGATGAGCGCTCGCGACACGCACTCATCGCCTACAACGCGCCGAGCAACCTCACGGTGCACCGTATCGAGGACGACGGCTCATTGGGCGCAACCGTCGAGCAGCCCCAACGTATCGACGCGGGCACCTATGCGCACCAGGTGCGCGTGACGCCCGGCGATCGATCCGTGATCCTCGTCGCGCGCGGTAACAGCGCCACGTCCTCGCACGCCGAGGATCCCGGTGCGCTGAAGGTCTTCCGGTACGACGACGGTCTGCTGATGCCCGCCTTTGCCATTGCACCCGGTGGCGGCTACGGCTTCGGCCCGCGTCACGTCGACATGCATCGCGCGCTGCCGTGGATGTACGTGTCGCTCGAGCGGCAGAACAGGCTCGACGTCTTCGCGCTGGCGCAGGACGCCATGCCTGCCGAGATCCCGTCGTTCTCGCTCGATACGCTGGCCGATCCTGCGCAGGTGCGTCATCGCCAGCTCGCCGGCGCCATCCATGTGCATCCGGACGCGCGCTGCGTGTACGTCGCGAATCGCGCGCTTGGCCTCGCCGAGGTGGAAGGCCGTACCGTGTCCATGGGCGGCGAGACGACGATCGCGGTATTCGCGATCGACCGTGAATCCGGCCGGCCGCGGCGCGTGCAGGACGTCGACACGATGGGCGGAAGCCCGCGCACGTTCGCCATCGATCCGTCGGGCCGCCTCATGCTCGTGGCGAACTCCACGGCACTCCCGGTCATGACCGGGGGCAGCATCTCGATCACGCCGCCCAACGTCGCGGTCTTCCGTGTCGCGCAGGACGGCACGCTTTCGTATGTTCGACGCTACGACTTCCCGCAGGCGGACCGGCCGATGCTGTGGATCGGGCTCATCGGCTGACGCGGGTCATTCGGCGACGGGTCACGGGCGCATCGACGAATCGCCGGACGCGGGCGCGACGCGCGTTTGCGCCTCCGACCGCAGTCTGCGTGGTGCGCTGACGAACAGGAAGTAGACGATGATGCCGGCGGTGGCGACCGCCATGCCCGCGATCGCGGCCATCCAGAAGCCGCGCACGCCGAGCGGTGTATCGAGGCCGATGGCGCGCAGCCCGGCGACATGCGTGAGACCGATGGCAACGCCTCCCGCGAGGCCGACGATCCACATGCCGCCTGCATTGACCATGAGCGGCACGACGGCGCGCTTGTAGCCGCGCAATGCATTCACGGCGACGGCCTGCATCGCATCGAACAGGTGGTAACCGGAAACGAGCATCAGGAGGCTCGCCGCGAGCACGCGCACCTCCTGGTCCGTGGAATAGAAGGCCGCGACGTGATGCGAACCGAGGAACAGCAGCGTCGACGATGTCGCTGCGATGCCGAGCCCGATCGCGAGACCGGTCAGCCCGGTCGAGCGAGCGAGGACGAGCTTGCGCGCGCCGATCGCCTGTCCCACCAGCACGCCCACCGCGTTACCCGCGGCAAGCGGCAGCATGTACATCACGGCTGCGACGTTCGAGGCGATCTGATGCGCCGCCGATGTGACGGCGCCGAGGCGCGCGACGAACAGCGCCATGAACGTGAAGGCGGTCACGTCGACCAGGAAGGTGCCGCCAATGGGTATGCCCAGCGCGAGCAGATGGCGCAGGTCGCGCAGCCGCGGCCACGACCAGCGCGCGAACACGTGATGCGGCCGATAGACCGGAGACGTCGCGACGAGCAGCCACGCGAGCGCGCAGATCACTCCGTTGACGATCGCCGTCGCGAGCGCGCAGCCGGCGGCACCCATCGCGGGACTGCCCCAATGCCCGAAGATGAAGATCCAGTTGAGCGGCACCTTCAACGCGAGGCCGAGCAGGTTCAGCGTCATCATCACCCGCGGTAGCGACACCGCCGTGGTGTAGCTCGCGAACAGGCGGAACGCGAGGCCGGCCGGCGCCCCCCAGGCCGCGATGGCGAGGTACGCCCGGACCTTCTGCTCCACTGCGGGCGGCGGATCGCTGAGACGCAGCAACGGATCGGGATAGCGAAACACGACCACGGACAGTGCCGTCAGCACGAGCACCAGCCACATCGCCTGACGTACCTGCTCGCCGATCTCGTCGAAGCGTTGCGCTCCGAGCAGTTGCGCCACGGTGGGCGTCACCGCGAGCAGGATGCCCATGAGGCCGACGAACACGCTGAAGTAGATCGATGCACCGATGCCGACCGCCGCGAGGTCGTCGGTCGCATAGCGGCCGGTCATCAGCGTATCGACGACGGCGTACGCCATGACGGCGAGCTGCGCGATCAGCACGGGCCAGGCGAGGTCGTAGATCTCGCGTACGAGCTTGCGGGTCACGAGGTGTCGGTGCGCAGGGGTGAAAACGAGACGCGGTTCCGGGGACCCACGCCCCTCGGAACCGCGCAGCGCGATTGTACGTCAAGCGTCGGCTGCGATTGCCTGGTGCGAGCGCAGCGACGTCCGGCGCATGTGCGCGCGCGTCACGTCGTGCGGTATGCTGGCCGCTTCGACTTCCTGCGCGAGCCGGTCACATGACCTGGTCCATCGTTGCACGCGACGCCAGCGGTGCGCTCGGTGTCGCGGTCGCGAGCCGGTTCTTCGCGGTCGGCGCGCTCTGTGCGCATGGTCGCGGCGGTGTCGGCGCGCTCTCCACGCAGGCGTTGTGCAACCCGCTGTACGCGGACGCGGCGCTCGCACTCATGGCCGAGGAGGCCGACCCGGCGGCGATCATCGCGCGCCTCACGAGCGCCGATGCCGGCCGCGATCACCGGCAGGTCCACATGATCGATGCCCGCGGGCGCGTCGCCGCGCACACCGGCGCCGAATGCATCGATTGGTGCGGCCAGCGCCACGGCGACGGCTATTCCGTCGCGGGCAACATGCTCGCCGGCGCGCAGGTGGTCGATGAAACGGCTGCCGCGTACGAGCGCCATGCCGACCTGCCGTTCGCACAACGCCTGATCACGGCGCTCGCGGCGGGCGAAGCGGCCGGCGGCGACAAGCGCGGCAAGCAGGCCGCGGCCCTGCTGATCCACACGACGGAAAGCTATCCGACGCTCGACCTGCGCGTCGACGATCACGACGATCCGATCACGGAGCTCAAGCGCCTCTACGCGAAGAGCCGCGAGCGCTTCCAGCCGTTCGTCACCTGCCTGCCACGCGCCGGCAACCCGGCCGGCATCGTCGACCGGGGCGAGATCGAAGCGCGCATCGCGAGCTTCAACGAGGCGCGCACGCCGCTGCCGTGGTGACGGCGCGCCGGTCCGGCGCGGCCTGCAGACGCTGACGCTCGTGCACGGCGGCCCGCCAACGGGTGGTGTTCCGCTGCACGGGCGCACCCCCCGCCTTCGGTCGCCCCTGCGGGTGCACGAGCGACCGAGATGCGGACGCCGTCAAGCGCGCATCGAGGGACCTCGCTTGCGTCGCACGATCGCGGCGCCGGCGACGCCGGCCGCGAGCAGCAGCAGCGAGCCCGGCTCGGGGACGGCAATCGCGGCGAACAGGCCGTTGCCTTCTCCGTTGATGCCGTCGGTGAAGAAGAGCACGTTCGAGGCGCCCGAGGCGCCGTTGCCGAACACCAGCGCCCACAATCCGCCCGGCGTGAAGCCCGTCATGTCGATCGGCAAGGTTCCACGGAACGCGCCCGTCGTCGGATCGAAGGCGTTGATCTCGCTTGCGGCGAAGCTGAAGTTGCCCACGAGCAGATCACCGCCGAACAGGCCGAAGCCGGAAGGCGCGAGCGCGAGGCCCCACGGGGACGCAAGCCTGCTGCCGGAGATCAGCGTGCTCACGAAGTTGCCTGCCGTATCGAACACCGCCACGGCGCCCGAACCGCGATTGGCGGCGATCTGCGCGTCGCGTCCGGCCTCTGCATAGGTGACGTACACGTTGCTACCGATGCTTTGCACGTTGAAGGGCACGAGGCCCGAGCCGGCCAGATCGGGATCGACGAAGGCGCCCGGGAGCGTGAGCTCGTTGAAGGCGCCGTCGTAGACATCGATGTCCCCGCCCGCGGTGTTCGCCGCGTACAGCAGCGGACCAAGGGTCGGATCCGTGTTGATCGCGAGTCCCGTGTAGACGGTTCCGACGCTGGCGGGAACCACCACCTGTGCGGCCGTGCCCCCGTTCCATCCGGAGATGGAGCCGTTGAGGTTGGCGAACATGAACCGCGCCGCGCCGCCATTCGACAGCGCGAATGCGCCGGTGCCGTTGTTGACCTGTCCCGTCGGTCCCTGGGGCCCCGCTGCGGTCGTGGGGATCGATACTTCCAGCGGCACCTTGTTGACGCCGATGTCGGTGACCGTATAGAGCGTGGACAGATTCGCGCCCTGGTCCGAGATCCAGAATGGGCTGGTCGGGCTGAACGACATGCCCCACGGGTTCCTCAACGCGGGATCGGTGAGTTGCGCGAGCCCCGGGACGTCGGATACCAGATTGCGCTGGAAGTAGTGCTGTGCCGTCGCCACGCCGGGCACGACGAGCGACAACACCGATGCGAGCGCCGCCGCACGGGCAACGCGACCCGCCGGATGTGACTGGATGGGCATGATCGACCTCCGCCAGGGAAGCCGTCGCACCCCGGCTCAAGCGTTGCGTTTCAGCCGAATGCGCACGCCATCATGCGAGCCTGTGCATTCGCCCCCGTTGCGGCTCCGATGGAGTCGCGTCGTGCCAAACAACGCATCGAGGGGTTTATTCCACGGGCGCAACGCGGCGCGCCGACGAAGGCCGTGAGTTCGTCTGCAGATGGGTGGTGCAGCGCCCGTCTCGGGCTGCATTCGACGAGCCGAGCCGATGCCGCCGGGCGAGGGACCGGGCGCGAGCCGGGCGCTCGACGTCGACGCGCGGCTCCGACGCCGCGCGTCAGGCCTTGATCTCGCGCGCGCTCATGCGGTACTGGAAATTCTCCGGGCTGTAGTAATCGAGCGGTCCCTTGGAGCCTTCGGCGTACGGATACATGAAGTGCCCGAGCGGCTTGCGCATCGCCGGGGCGAGCTGCGTGTCGTTGGCGGTGTTGAACGCCAGCCAGTTCATCTCCCAGTTGCCGAACAGATGCTTGCGGGCGAGCTGCACGCGCGGATCGGTGAGCGGCAGCAGCTTGTCGTTCTCCTCTTCGAGGATGACCTTGCGCACGTCCGCGGGATCGACCGGAATCCAGCCGAAGCGCTCGTCGTAGAACTCGGCGCGGCAATGCTGCGCCTTGGTGACGTCGCCGCTCTTGCCGAGGCTCTTCCAGGTCGCCGAGTCGGCGCAGCGCACGCCGTAGACGTCGCGCGCCGGAATGCCGACCGAGCGCGCGAGGCCCACGAACAGCGCATTGAGATCGGCGCACTTGCCGCCGAGGTTGCCCGACTCGAGCATGAACTTGATGTCGCCGGTGCCGCAGCCGATCACCTTCGGATCGCGATAGGTATTCTCGACGATCCACTCGTAGATCGCGCGCGCGCGCTCGACCGGCGTGCCGCTCGAGATCGGCAGGATGCGTGATGCGGTGGTATGTACGATCCCATCCGTCGGGATGTGCGGCGTCGGCTGCAGGTAACGCTCGAGCTCTTCCCAGCCCGCCTGCCGGCCGCTCACCGGACGCGTGAGGTCGACACTGCGGTTGCGCGTGGTGAAGCGCGCGACCACCTGCAGCTTCGGCGAGACCGAGCGATCCGCCCATTCGGCGAAATACGCGGGCGCTCCGTACTTGGGATCGCGATAGATGCCCGTCGAGGTCGCGTTGCCGGACCATGTGATGTCGAGCGTGCGCTGGTACGAAACGTCCTCGTACAGCGGAATGGGCAACCACAGACGCGCGGGCAGGTCCTGCGGCCACAGCTCGACATCGGTGACGACTTCGAACGTGCGCCACGGCGCGGACGTCGGCGGCGCTGCCGGTGCATCGGCGGCGCGCGCACCATCGATTCCCGCGAACGACGCGGCCATGCCCGCCGCGGACAAGGCGAGGAAATCCCTGCGATCCATGCTGAGCTCTCGAGTGTGAGGGAATGCGAGGCAATTCTAGTCCATGTCCGCCCCCGTCATGCCGACTCGACGCGCAGCCCGCTCCGTCAGGCGTCGGCGCCGCAGTCCGGTCCCTGCATCTGCCGCACTTCGCATTCGAGGTCCCATTCGTCGCCGTGGACCCTGAGGAACCGCTTGGTGAGCTCGACCGCTTCGCGCATCGACGCCGCTTCGAGGATCGCGAATCCGCCGACCATCTCCTTGGTCTCGGCGAACGGTCCATCGACGGTGGACAGCTTCCCTGCGCGCAGCCGTACGCGGGTACCCTCGGCAGTCGGCCGCAGCCCGGCGGTGCTGATCAGCTTGCCCTCGCGGGTCATCTCGTCGATCAGCCGGCCCATGTCGGCCATGAGCTTCTCGCTCGGTACGAGACCGCTGTTCTCGTTCACACGGACCATCGACAGAAATCGCATGACTGTCTCCTGTGGACGGGCGCGAAGCGCGCCCTCTTGCTCTGGTCGAATGGGAGGGCCGAAAATCGACACGCGCGGCGTGGCCGCACCATCGAACGGCCGCGCCGGCCGCGCGGTCGCGCGCCGCTGCGACCGGTGAGCGCTGCCCAGGACGGGGACAACGAGAATTCTTCTCATCCGTCCTCGGGACGGCGGCCCCCGGGACGCGTCCAGGCTTGCTCGCCCCACGATCCGCGTGATGTCCCGCGGGCCACGTCGAGTGGCGCAATGTCATCATCGCCGGAACGTCGTGCATGCCGATAGGCCCATTCTCCTGCGATGAACCGCTCCGGACGTTTCGCGCAACGCGCCGAGGGACTGCCCGGACCCCGTGCGGGATCGCACGCCGTCGAGCGTCGCAGCGTCGGGCTGTGGCTCCTCGCGCTCATCACGCTGAGCGGCACGCTGGCGATGCACATGTTCGTGCCCGCGCTCGCCGTGGCCGCGCGCGACCTCGCGGTGAGTGCCTCGGCGATCCAGGCGACGATCAGCGTCTACATCCTGGGCCTCGCGCTCGGGCAGCTCGTCTACGGTCCGGTGTCCGACTACATGGGACGTCGCCCCACCCTGCTCTTCGGGCTGGCGCTCTTCACCGCCGCCGGGATGGCGTGCATGCTCGCCACGTCCGTGACGGTGCTCGTTGCGGCGCGATTCACGCAGGCGCTCGGCGGATGCTCCGGCCTGCTGCTGGGGCGCGCCATCGTCCGCGACACCTCGAGCACCAGCGAGACGATGCATCGACTCGCGGCACTGCAGCTGCTGACGATGATCGGCCCCGGTTGCGCGCCCCTGGTGGGCGCACTCATCGCGACCGCGCTCGGATGGCGTTGGATCTTCGCGTTCTTCGTCGCGCTCGGTGTCGTCGGCCTCATCGCGACGTGGCGGCTGCTGCCCGAAACGCGCGCGGTACCGGCGCCCGGCGCGTCCCGATCGCTGCGCTCCGAGTACGCCATTCTCGTCCGCTCGCCGGCATTTCTCGGTTGCGTGATCGGAGGCGGTTGCGCAACCGTATCGCTCTACGCGTTCATCGCAGCTGCGCCCTTCATGCTGGTCGAGCGATTCGGACAGTCCACCACCATGGTCGGCGTGTGGCTGTTCACGCTGATCGCCGGCGCGTGCGTGGGCAACGTGATATCGCGGCGCCTCGCGAGCAGGGTGAGCCTCATGGGCGCCATGCTGGCGGGCAACGTCGTCAGCCTCGTGTGCGCGCTCGTTCTCGTGCTGGCGCTGCTGCTCGGCGGCGCCACGCTCTCGAGCGTCATGACGGCCATGTTCTTCTACAGCGTCGGCGCGGGTCTGTGCAGCCCCGCGGTGGTGACCAAGGCGATGAGCGTGCAGCCGTCGGTGGCGGGATCCGCCGCCGGTATCTATGGTTGCGGACAGATGGTCGTCGGCGCCGCGTGCACGGCGACGGTCGGATTGGGACATGACCCCGGCGTCAGCGCCGCGGGCGTGCTGCTCGTCGCGAGCGTCGTGGCGCAGGCCTGCTTTCAGGTCGTGCGGACGACGTCGCGCTGACCCTGCGCAGCCACGATGCGCCTGCCGCTTCGGTTGACGCCACCGGCCGCGCGAAAGCCGGCCCGCAGTGCACCGCGGCCTGCGGTCATCCGCGGGCTACGGTCAGGCCCCGTGCGCCATGCTTCTCGATGAGCGACGCGACGAGGCCCGAGCGACGCGCCTCGTCGACGTACTGGCGGATGAATTCGATGGCTGCGCGATTGCGCGGCGCCGTTCCGATCGCCTGCTGAACCGTCATGAACCGGCCGTCGAGCACGCGCGCACCGGGCAGCTTCGCCGCGTCGCCGATCAGCCGGGAGCGCAGGCCCGCCAGCGCATCGAGCTTGTCGGACACGAAGCGCTCGAACGACGCGTCGAGCGTCGAGGCCCTCACCAGCGTCGCATGACGAATGTTGCGCTCGAGCCACAGATCGTAGGCGCTGCGTGCCATCGAGGCGATTCGCATGCCGGGCGCGTCGACGTCCGCGATGTCTCGCACGCGCGAGCCCGCCGGCACCAGGTACGTCGCCTCGATCTCCACGTACGGCGGGCTGAACGCGATCTTCTCGGCACGTTGCGGCTCCGCGCCGATGAGCCCGATGTCCCACACGCCGCTGTCGGCCGCGTCGGCGAGCGCACCCGGGCTTGGAAACGGCACGTAGCGCACCGCAACGCCGAGGCGATCCGCAATCCCCCGCGCCATATCGGGCGCAACGCCTGCGGGATCGCCCTGGATCGTCCTGCCGGTCACCAGCAGGAAGTTGCTCATGTTGATCGCCGCCCGCAACGCGCCGGTGGGTGCGAGCTCGCGAATGACTTCAGGCCGCACCCAGGCTCCCGGCGACCGTGGACGTGCGCGGCAGCTCCAGTCGAAACGTCGTCCAGCCCTCGGAAGAGTCGACGTTCAGCTCGCCGCCGTGCGCCTGCGCGATCGCGCGCGTGATGAAGAGACCGAGACCGAGCCCATCGCCACGGTTGCCGTGGTGGCGTCCCGACCGGAATGGCTCGAAGATGCGCGGGAGGAGATCGCTCGGAATGATGCCCTCGTTGTGCACTTCCAGCGCCACGCGGCGGTCGTCTCCGGTGATGCGCATGCGCACCGGCGAGCCGGGCGTGCCGTGCTGGAGCGCGTTCGATCCGAGATTCGAGATCGCCTGCAGCATGCGATGCTCGTCCCACGCGCCGGTGCCGTCGATCTCGCAGTCGAGGGTGATCGTGCGGCCTTGCGCGACGGCCTTGAGCTCCGAGATGATGGTCTGGCACATCGTGCGCAGGTCGCCGGGCCTGGGATCGACGAAGATGCCCGAGCCCTCCCGCGCGCGCGACAGGTCGAGCAGGTCCGCGACGATGTGCTGGATGCGCTCGACGCCGCGCGCGACGATGTCCGCCTGCGCCTTCATCATGGCGCCCGAGTCTCTTGCCCCGAGCCGCAGGCCTTCGGCCGCGGACGCGATCGACTGGAGGGGATTGCGGATGTCGTGGCTGACGATCGCGAGGATCCATTTCTCGAAATCGCGGGCGAGCGCGAGCTGCTCGTGACTATGCCGCTGCTGCGCCTCCTGCGCCATGCGCCGCTCGTGGACGTCGACGCAGCTGCCGATGAATCCCGCGAAGTTGCCCTCGTCGTCCGTGAAAGGCACGCCACGATCGAAGATCCATCGATACACGCCGTCGTGACGGCGAAGTCGGTATTCCATCTCGAACGATTCGTGGCGCCCGAAGTGATCGAGATAGTGCGACACGCATCGGTCGAGATCCTCAGGATGGACGCCTTCGGCCCATCCATTGCCCATCTCCTGCTCGAGCGTGCGCCCGGTGAACGCCAGCCACGTCTCGTTGAAGTAGTCGCAGTTGGCATCGAGGCCCGCGCGCCAGATCATCACCGGCGAGTGCTGAATGAGGAGACGGCTTTCCGTTGCAGTAAGCGCTCGACTCATGGCTTCGCGACGCTTTCCGTAGCGGCGTGAACGGCCGCCGCTGCGGCGATGTTGGGAATGGTCACTGTACCCCAAACGCGCGCCAGGGCACGCACGAGCCGCCGCAGCGGACCGCCTACCAGCGCGTGGGCGAAGCCGCCTGCGCCCGCCGATGCGCCTCGTCCAGCGTTGCCTCGATGCCGTCGCGGTACAGGCGTCCGAGCCAGTCGGCGAGCGGATCCACCAGCCGACGATCCGTCCCGAGGCCGCCAAACAGTGATTGGACGGACAACAAGGCGGCGGGATCGGGACCGCCCTCCGCCGCCTTGCGTTTCAGGAGGTCGGTGAGCGGGTGAACCACGCGCACCGGGCGGCCCGCAGCGTCGATTCCACGCACCCGATAAAACCATGCGGCAAGCGCGAGAGCCAGGAGGTCGAGGCCCCCGCCGGCGGCGAGGCGGTCACGGATCGGATCGATCAGGAGGTTGACCGGCGCATCGCTGTTCACGCGCTGCACGGTGTCCCGGATCGCCGCGTTGCTGAAGCGCTCGACGAGCGTGCGCTTGTACGCGCCGAGATCGATACCGGGGACCGGCCCGAGCGTCGGGCCGGTCTCTTTGTCCATCATCGCGGTCATCACGGCCGTGATGCGACGATCCGCCATGGATTCGTGGATCGTCTCGTATCCCGCGAGCTGCCCGAGGCCGGCGACGGCGAGATGACTTGCATTGAGCAGCCGGAGTTTCATGCGCTCGTACGGCGCAACGTCGTCGACGAACTGCGCGCCGACGCGCTCCCACGCCGGCCGGCCCTGTCGGAAGCGGTCTTCGACGACCCACTGCCGGAAGCTTTCGCAGACGACGAGGCAGTCGTCGTGGATGCCGTAGCGCTGTTCGAGCCGGCGTACGTCCGCCTCGTACGTCACCGGCGTGATGCGATCCACCATCGTGTTCGGAAAGCTTGCTTCGTCGGCGATCCAGCGCGCGAGCGCTTCATCGCGCATCGCAGCCAGCGTCGCCACGGCGTCCCGCAGCACGTCGCCGTTGTGCTGGATGTTGTCGCAGCTCAGGACTGTCGGCGGCGTTCGCCCCCGCGCGCGGCGCCGCCGCAGCGTCTCGACGATCACGCCGATGGCGCTTCGCGGCCGCTCGGGCTGCTCGAGATCCGCACGGATCAGGACATGGTCGAGATCGAGACGCTTGGTCGCCGGGTTCAGGCAATAACCATTTTCCGTCACCGTCAGGCTGATGATCCGAATGGCCGCATCGTCCAGCGCGGCAAGCACGGCGGCGCGGGAATCGCTGGCGTCCCGAACGCCGGCGAGCGACGCCACGACCGAAACGCTTTCCTGCGCACCGCGCTCCACGACGGTGTAGAGGCCATCCTGCGATGCCAGGTCACGAATGAGGCGCGCTCCACCGCGCATGAGCTCGACACCGAGGATTCCCCAGGACAACGACGCGCCGTCCTGCTGCATCAGGTCGTGTGTATAGCGCGCCATGTGCGCGCGGTGGAAAGCGCCGAGCCCCAGATGGACGATGCCGGCGCGAACAGAGCTCGCGTCGTAACGCGGAACGCTCACGGGCGTGCCGATCTGGCTCAATCGATCGCGGCTGAGGCGCATCGGCGTGCCGATCTGGCTCAATCGATTGCGGCTGAGGCGCATCGGCGTCGCGGAATCAACCGCGCAGGCATCAGGATGGCTCGCCGAGAATTCCCGGCGGACCGCATGCGGCGCTCGGGATGCTCATCAGCGCGGCGGACATCGTCGGCCTGGCGGCCGTCTCGTCACTCTGCCTCTACACGCCGCTCTTCTTGGTCACGGGCGTCGGCCTGGGACTCGCGTGGGCGCTGATGCAGGTCGCCACGCAGGCGATCGCTTGGCCGTCCATGATCACGGTCGCGACGTGGCTGCCCCGCGCGACGTGCAGGCGCGGCTAGTAGCGGCGACGCGGTGCGGACGCCGGCGCGCGCGTCTCCAGATGACGGAACGTGATCCGGCCCTTGGTGAGGTCGTAGGGGGAGATTTCGAGCGACACCTTGTCGCCAGCGATGATGCGGATGTGATGCTTGCGCATCTTTCCCGCGGTGTAGGCGATGAGCTGATGCCCGTTCTCCAGCGTGACGCGATACCGCGAATCGGGCAGCACGTCGGCCACGACGCCGTTGGTTTCGAGTACTTCTTCCTTGGCCATACGTTCCTCGTCGTTTAAATGAAAAAGCCCGGCAATGCGCCGGGCCTCGTCCGGTAATGGCAGTCGGGCACGACTCGATGCCGTGCCCTTCCGATATCACTCAGCGGTGCGAATGTTGGACGCCTGCTGGCCCTTCGGGCCGGTCGTGACGTCGAAGCTGACGCGCTGACCTTCCTTCAGTGTCTTGAAGCCCTGCTCCTGCACTGCCGAAAAGTGCGCGAAAAGGTCCTTGCCGCCGCCGTCCGGCGTGACGAAGCCGAAGCCCTTGGAATCGTTGAACCACTTGACGGTACCTGTTGCCATGTCTTGATTTCCTGAATGAACGAATCAAAAGAGGATAGTTGCCCCTCGTGTAGGGCGAAGATCAAGACGGCAGATGAGGGAAAGAGCACCCGCAGGATCGCGGATACCGGAGACCAGCAACGTACTGCTTGAGGATCGCTGGAACCATTATACACGCAAACGCGCCCCGGCGGCGCCGCGGGCGCGACCAGGCGCGTGCCCGGAGGTCCGCTCCGGCATGCGGCTCCGAGGTCCGGCTACTTGGTGCCTTGAGCGGCGGCCGCGGGCACGTTCGTGCTGGGCGGGGAAACCGCCGCGCCCGGCGGCGAGTGTGCTTCGGACGCCTCCAGCGGCTTCGAGCTCTTCGGCGTGGTTGGCGTGTAGGGCCCCGGGTCGCTACACGCGGGAGTAGGGTTTGGCGGCGGCGCTTCCTTGCCTTCGCGCTTGAGATCCGCGCGGTACGTAGCAGCCACACGATCCATCGCCAGGCAGGTCTTGTAGAGCCCGACCTTGTCGTTCCAGGCGGTCTTCGACGCCGCCTCGGCCGCCTGCGCCTTGGTGGCATCGGAGGGTGCCGGCAACTTCGCCGCGCACGGAAGGTAAAACGCCGTGAGCGTTACCGCGCACGCTGCGCACGCAATCATTCGCACCAATGAAATCTCCCGGAAGGTTGAACGCAACGGACCGCGACGCCAGTCGAGCCGGCCCCTCATTTACCGCGAATGCGGGTCAAACGGTAATCAGCGAACTGCGAGCATCGACGTAGGAGACTGACTACAGCGTGCCGATTCGAGCATGAGGACGCCGCAGGCCGGTTCCGTCATTCAGTCGGCACTGTTGCGCGAGCCACGCAACTTCGCATCGTCGACGCGCTCGTCGCGGACCGCTTGGTCGCGCCGCGTGGCGGCACGTACCAGCAGCATGTAGGTCACCGGGGTCGTTATGACGGCGAACACCGCAATGAGAATCGGCTGTAGCGCGAGACCGGATTCCATGGACGAAAAGCGCAGGATCGACGCCGCCACGGTGCACGCGACGCCCAGCGTCGCGCCCATCGTGGGCGGGTGAACGCGCTGGTAGAACGTCGGCAATCGCAGCAGGCCGAACGACCCGATGACTGCGAACGTCGCGCCGACCAAGACCAGCAGGACGACCAAGGCCGCCATCCCGGGTGCGAGTTCGCCGATCACTCGATGACCTCCCCCCGCAGCAGAAACTTGGCGAGCGCCGCGGTCGATACGAAGCCCAGCATCGCGATGACCAGGGCGGCCTCGAAATAGTACGTGCTGCCTTCTCGAATCCCGAACACCAGGATGAGAAGCATCGCATCGACGTACAGCGTATCGAGCGCGAGCACGCGGTCCTGCGCTCGCGGGCCGATCGCGAGTCGCACTGCCGCGCACGCCATCGCGAGCGCGAGCATCAACTGAGCGACGAGGAGTCCGAGCGTCACCAGTGACTCAGTCATTCGAACACCTCCCTCAGCCTCGCTTCGTACCGCTGCTTGACAGTCCGTGCCAAAGCCGCACCGTCGAGCAGGTCCAGGACGTGGATCGTCACCACGTTGGCGCGCGAGTCGTATCGCGCCCACGCAGTGCCTGGCGTCGCGGTGATGATGCAGGCAAGTGCGGCGAGCGCCTGCGGATTGCGCGTGTCGAGCGGAATGTCGACGAACCCGGAGACTCGACCGCGCGTGGCCGGGCCGAGCACGATCGCCGCGACGGCCAGATTCGAGCGCACGATGTCGACGAGGACTACGCAGGCCAGCCTGGCGGCCGTCAAAGGGCGCCGGAAGCGACTCGACCCGGCTTCCAGCCGCGCGAGCGCGGCCACGGCGGCCGATGCAACGATCGCGCCCAGGATCACGTCGCCGAGGGCCAGCGTGCCGTTCAGTGCGAGCCACATCGCGAGCAGCGCGAGCCACAGCACGGGAGCGCGGAATTTCATCGGTGGCTCAAGACGCCGTCGACGTACCGCGCGGGCGCATGAAGGTCCCGCGCCGCGGCGTCGAGATAGCGCGCCGAGGGCCCCGCGGCCAGGGTGAACGCCGCGCAAAGCACGAGGAGCACGACGACCGGCGCAAACTCCACGACCCGCACGCGCGGGACGCCCGCATCGGGCGAAGCCCAGAAGCGTCGCACACCCGCGCGCGCCATGGCGATGATCGTCGCGAGGCCCGAAACGATGAGCAGCGCGGCCATGGTCCACGACGTGGCCGATACGACGTCGGAATCGAGCAGTGCATGGAGCATCGCGAACTTGCCGATGAAGCCTGCAAGCGGCGGCAATCCGGACAACATGATCGCGCACGCCGCGAAGGCGATTCCAAGGAGTGCAGTGGGCGCAGGGATCGCCGTACCGACGTTGTCTTCCGCGCCGTCGCCCGACCCGAATGCCTCTGCGGTCACGGCGAGCATATCGGCGGCCGGACCGCGGCCGCGGTCGACAAGCTCGACGAGAAGGAAGAACGCGGCGAGCGCGAGCGCCGACACGACGAGGTAATAGAGGGCTGCGCCGGTCAGCGCGACGTCGCCGATCGCGATCGCAGCGAGCAGCGTGCCCGACGATGCGAGCACGCTGTAGCTCGCGAGCTTCGGAAGGTCCTGCGACGCGAGCACGCCGACCGCGCCGTAGGCGAGCGTACCCATTCCCGCCACGACGAGCCAGGGTGTTCCCGGCGACGGTGAAGCCGCGACGTCGGCACCGAGAAAGAGTGTGCCGATGCGCAGAATGGCGTACACGCCCACCTTGCTCAGCACCGCGAACAACGCCGCGGCCGGAGCGCTCGAGGCGGAATACGCACCGGGCAGCCAGAAGCACAGCGGCCACATGCCGGCCTTGACCAGAAACGCGATGCCGAGCACAGCGCCGCCGACTTCGTAGAGTGCCCGGTGTGCGACGGCGCCTTCGCGCCACTGGCGCGCCAGGTCCGCCATGTTGAGCGTCCCGGCGGCAGCGTATATCAGGCTCACGCCGATCAGGAAGAGCAGCGAGGCAGCGAGGTTCACGGTGATGTACTGCAGGCCGGCGCGCGCGCGCCGCCCGCCGGAGCCGTGCAGCGCCAGCGCGTACGACGCGGTGAGGAACACCTCGAAGAATACGAACAGGTTGAACAGGTCGCCGGTGAGCAAGGCGCCATTGACGCCCATCAGCAGGAACAGCACGAGCGAATGAAAGCGCGGGCCTGCGCGCTGCCAGGTCGCCAGCGAGAACACCAGCGACGCGAGGCCCAGCACCGACGCGAGCAGCACCATCGCGGCCGACAATCGATCGACAACGAGCACGATGCCGAATGGCGCCGCCCAGTCGCCCACGCGATAGACCATCACGGACGAACCATCGCTACCACTGGCGAGCACGATGCCGACGGCGACAAGCAACAGTGCGCTGCCCACGCTGATCGCCGCCCTGATAACGAGCAGCCTCTCGTCGAGGATGAGCCCCAGCGCCCCGGCCACGAGAGGCAGGACGATCGGAAGCATCGCGAGATGCTCCTGCATCATCATGGCTCGGGCTCGGCGCCGTCGACATGGTCGGTGCCGCTGAACCCTCGCGCTGCGATCAACACGACCAGCAGGAGCGCGGTGGTCGCGAAGCTGATGACGATCGCCGTCAGCACGAGCGCCTGCGGCAGCGGATCGGCATAGCGCGACGGGTCCGGCGGCGCGCCGATCGTGGTGATCGGGGCCGCGCCGATGCGAAGCCGTCCCATTGCGAAGATGAAGAGGTTCACTGCGTACGCCAGCAGCGACAATCCGACCGCGACCTGGAATGTGCGCGACCGCAGCAGCAACCACACGCCCGAGCCGGTGAGCACGCCGATCGCGGCGGAAATGACGAGCTCGTTCATGGGCCGCGGACGCTGCCGGCCGTTGCGGAGATCGGATCCGCTACCGGGTCGGCCCGGTTCGTCTCGGCCTCGACGCGATGGGCGCGCAACGACTGATGCGCGAGCGAGACGAGAAACAGCGCGGTCGCGCCGACGACGAGCACGAACACGCCGATGTCGAAGAGGAACGCGCTCGGCACATGCAATGCGCCGATCAGCGGCAGCTCCATGGCGGCGACGTGCGAAGTCAGGAACGGATGCGCGAAGAGCCATGCGCCGGCGCCCGTGGATACGGCGGTCAGGAGTCCGATGCCCATGAGCCGCACCGGTCGCAGTTGCAGACGCTGCTCGAGCCAGCGCGTGCCACCGGCCATGTATTGGAGGACGAATGCGATGGCGAGCGCGATGCCGGCGGCGAAGCCACCGCCGGGGAGGTTGTGGCCGCGGAAGAGCAGAACCAGCGCAAAGACCATGATCGCCGCGAACATGCCGCGCATGAGGACCGCGGGGACCAACAGGTCGTCGGCTGTGCTCGATGCGCTCTGCTTCCTCTGCTGCGGGGGCAGCCCGATGCTCTCGCGCGCCGGCCGAAATCGCCGCAAGAGCGAATACACCGCGACGGCCACCACGGCGAGCACCGTGATTTCACCCAGCGTATCGAATCCGCGGAAATCCACGAGGATGACGTTCACGACGTTCGTACCGCCGCCCAGCGGATAGGCGCGCGTGACGAAAAACTGCGAGATCGTTTCATTGGGTCCACGCGTCATCGCGGCGTACGCAACCGCGGCCAGGCCGCTGCCCGCCGCCGCGGCGACCGCGAGGTCCCGCAGCCTGCGCGGCAGAGCGTGCCACGCGGCGGCTGGGCTGAGCGGATGCGGGAACTGTTGCGGCAGCCAGCGCAGCCCGAGCACGAGCAGCACCGTCGTCACAACCTCCACCAGCAGCTGAGTGAGCGCGAGATCGGGCGCCGAGAACCACACGAACGTCAGGCATGTCACGAGGCCTGCGCCACCGGCGAGCATCAAGGCCGCGAGCCGGTGGAACTTGGCTTGCCATGCAGCAGCCACCGCGCATGCCGCGCCGACGAGCCACGCAAGCGCGAGCGTCACGTCGCCGGGGCCGGCCGGTGGTGGATGCAAGCCGAGGCCGGAGTGATAGATCGGCCACAGCGGCGCGGCGATCGCCAGCAGCACGAGCCAGCGGAGCTGCGGTTGCAGCCGGTCGGTCCCGAACCAGCCCGCCGCCGTGCGCGCCCATCGCCAGGAAAGAGTGACGAGCACGGCGTCGAAAACCCGCCGCGTGTCGATGGACGGAAGAAACGGCAGCCGCTCATCGCCTCGCGCAAGGCGCGCACGGAGCGCGACGAATAGCATCATGCCGCCCGCCAGCGCGACCGCGCTCATCAGCAGCGGCGGCGTCAGGCCGTGCCACAACGCAAGGTGATACGCCGGCGTGGCGTCTCCAAGCACGGACACGACCGCGACACGGAGCAGCGGACCAATCGTGTACGCGGGGAACAAGCCGACGACCACGCACGCGACCACGAGCACGTCGATGGGCAGGCGCATCCAGCGTGGCGGCTCGTGTGGCCTGCGCGGCAAGTTCACGGGATCGGGACCGAAGAACACGCCGTGAATGAAGCGCATCGAATACGTGACGCTGAACATCGCCGCGATGGTCACGACATAGGGCAGCGCCCGGTCCAGCGAGGGCAGCGGGCCTTCGACGTCGAGCGCCTCGGCGAAGAACATTTCCTTCGACAAAAAGCCATTGAGCAGCGGCACGCCCGCCATCGCGGCCGCGGAGACGGTCGCGAGCGTCGCGGTGACCGGCATGAAGCGATAGAGCCCGGACAGGCGTCGCAGGTCGCGCGTGCCTGTCTCATGCTCGATGATCCCCGTCGACATGAACAACGACGCCTTGAACGTCGCGTGATTCAGCATGTGGAATATCGCGGCCACGCAAGCAAGCGGGCTGTTCAGCCCGAGCAGCAGGGTGATCAGCCCGAGATGGCTGATGGTCGAATAAGCGAGCAGACCCTTGAGGTCCTGCTGAAAGATCGCCGCATAGGCGCCAAGACAGAAGGTGATCAGACCGGCCGTTCCGACGATCCAGATCCATGCGTCGGTGCCGGAGAGCACCGGCCACAGCCGGGCCATCAGGAACACGCCGAGCTTCACCATCGCGGCCGAGTGCAGATACGCCGAAACGGGCGTCGGCGCGGTCATCGCGTGCGGCAGCCAGAAATGGAACGGGAACTGCGCGCTCTTGGTGAGCGCGCCGAGCAGGATGAGCACCAGGGCAGGCACGTAAAGCGGATGCCCGATGATCGCTTCGCGGGCCCCGAGGACCCGATCGAGATCGTAGCTTCCCACGACGTGCCCGAGCATCAGCACGCCGCCGAACAGGCAAAGGCCTCCGCCGAACGTGACGATCAGCGCCATGCGGGCGCCGTCGCGGGCGAGCGGGTTATGGTGCCAGTAACCGATCAGGAAGAAAGACGCGAGGCTCGTGAGCTCCCAGAAGAAAACGAGCAGGATCAGATTGCCGGCGAGGACGACGCCGAGCATCGAGCCCATGAATGCGAGCAGGAACGAGTAGAACCGCGCGACCGGGTCCTGCGGCGACATGTAGTAGCGCGCGTACAGCGTGACGAGAAACCCGATGCCGGTGACGATCACCGAGAACATCCACGCGTAGCCGTCCATGCGCAGGGCGAAATCGACATGCGGCATCCACGCAAAGCCGACCCGTATGACGGCACCCGATGCGACTGCCGGATACATGCTGCATACGAGGACGAGGGCGGCCAAAGCGACGGCGCTCGCGAGCCAGGACGCCGCACGGCGCGCATGCGCAGGCAGCAACATGGCAACCGCGGCGCCGGCGAAAGGCAGGGCGATCAGCACCAGCGACAGCGCTTCCTCGATCATCGATCCGGCATTCGCGCCATCTGGAACATTCACGCAAGCATACGATACTCCGCGAGCATGGCCGGGCCCGCCGCGGGGACCGACCAGGATGAGCGAGACGCGCCAACGCCGACATGCCTATGCCGCGGCGTTGTCCGCCTCGATGTCGCGGCTTCGAAGCTCATGGGGACGACCGCCCCATGATGGCCGCGGCGCTTTCACGAGCAGGACGTCATGGCCGGTGCCGCTCATGAAGTCGCCGCTCACGCTGCCCACGAGATTGGCTTCGAATCGGGATTTGCCCTTGGCGCCCAATGCGACCACCGACGCGTCCGCTTCGGCGGCAGCCTCGCGGATGCATGCCGCAATGTGCCCCCGCTTGACCGCCGCGGAGGCCCGGCGGGCATGCAGACCCGTGCGGCGGATGAAGTCGTCGAGCTCCCGGCTCGCTTCGAGCAGCGTCTCGTTGCGATACGTCCGCATGGCCTGCATGTCGACGCCGGCGAACGACAAACGCCCCTCGAACAGCGGATTGCGCACGTGCACGAAGTGCAGCGGCGCATCGGGAAACAGGATGGCCGCGGTACTGGCCGCTTCAAGCGATCCTGCGTCGAAATCGACCGCGATCAATGCGTGCTCCTGGCGTGGCGCCGATCGATTGCGTGCGATCAACAGTGGAGCACGCAGCATTCGGCGAAGCCGTTGCGCTGTCTCGCCGAGGAACATGTCGCGAACGGGTCGCTCGCCGTGCGGACCGACCACGACAAGTGCGGCGCTAGTGGTATCGGCACGCGCGGCGATCTCGGCATGCGCCGTTCCGATCGCAACATGCACCGCGACCGGCACGTCGAGGCGTCCTTCGGCTTCCGAAGCAATGGATCGCAGCCTGCCTGCAGCCCTCGCCACAACCCGGCGGCGATTCGCTTCCCATCCCGGACCACGATAGACCGGCACGTCCCCGGGCGGAATCACGTGCACGAGCTCGAGCTCGGCCCCGCGTGCGCGCGCCAGGTGCCCTGCGCGCCAAACGGCGTTCATCGCTGCAGGCGAAAAATCGATCCCCACGAGGATACGAGTACCGGGTTCGAACGTGATCGCGTCTTGTGCCAATTCCTGCCTCCAGATCGCCGAGCGGGCCGACGTTCTTGCCGGCCCGCTTCGATGATAGGGGTCATCTCTTGTCCGCATAAGCCGTCTGGTTGGCACCAAATCGTTTCCAACGAGCGCAAGGGCCACGGCACGGCGAGCGGAAACAAAGTTGTTCCTTCGCAGACCTTTACCGACGATGCAGCTCGGCCCACGATGGAGGCATGCGGCGCGGGCGTACGCCTGGCGAACGGGCGGTCGAACCTCACGGCCGGACGACACAATTACAACTGGCATGGAATTTCTGTCATGAGCAATGATCGCTCCATCATCGTCACGCATCGTGACCTGGCGCTCCTGCGCGCGTTGAATGAGCACGCGCACCTCGTGTCCGAGCTGCAAAGGGCCGATGTCGTGGATTCGCGCGACGTTCCCGCCGATGTCGTCACGATGAACTCACGCGTGGTGTTCGAGGACGTCACCCGCGGCACGACAACGGAGGTGACGATCGTCTTCCCTCAGGACGCCGACGTTGAGCGAGGAAAAGTGTCCGTTCTCGCACCGGTGGGGACCGCTTTGCTCGGCCTCGCGGAAGGCGAGTCGATCGTCTGGCCTTTCCCCGACGGCAGCAGCCGGTGCTTGCGGGTCGTGGCCGTGACCTTCCAGCCCGAGGCTGAAGGATCGAGCGCCGGCCGAGCGACGGCCGCCCATCGTCCAGACGACGCGCGGCACGGCTGAGCGCGCCATGCGCGGCGCCTGCGCATAGGGTCCCAGGCCCGGCTGTTCGAGCTCACCGGTCGGCCACGACCGAGGAAGCGCCACGTAAGGCGTACGCGCTACCATGTCGTCGACGACGCCGCCGATGGTCGTTCACCTACCGGTTCCCATCGAATCGGCCTTCACAGGGGCCTTTCATGATGAAGCTCGAAGGGATGGGCATCTTCGCAAGGGTTGCGGAGGCGAAAAGCTTTTCGGGTGCGGCGCGCCGTCTCGGCATCTCCAAGTCGCTTGTCAGCAAGGAGGTCTCGAAGCTGGAGAAAGCGCTGGGCGCGCGTCTGCTCAATCGGACGACGCGTCAACTCAGTCTCACCGAATTCGGCGCGGCGTTCTACGAGCACTGCGCGCGCGTCGTGCAGGAAGCCGAGGAAGCGGAGCTTCTCGTCGAGCGGCTGCATTCCAGTCCGCGCGGCGTGCTGAAATGCACGGCGCCGGTGGCGTTCGCGACGCTGCACATCGCTCGTGCGATCCCGGAATTTCGCGCACAGTATCCCGAGGTCCAGATCGACCTCACCGTGGGCGATCGCTTCTTCGAGCTCGCCGAGGAAGGTTACGACCTGGCGATCCGCATCGCGCGTAACCTCCCGCCGAACATGGTGGCGCGCCCGATCGCGCCGATCAATCGCGTCATTTGCGGCACTCCGGAATATTTCGCGGCTCGCGGCATTCCGCGCACGCCGCAGCAGTTGAGCGATCACGACTGCGTCATCTACACGCACGCGAATCCGGACTCGGTCTGGCACCTCAGCGCGAACGGCGCCGACATCGCGGTGCCGGTGCGCGGCGCGCTCAAGGTCAATGACGACGAGGTCGCTTGGCAAGCGGTGCGGGCGGGACTTGGGCTGTCGCTGTTGCCGACGTTCATCGTTGGCGACGATCTCCAGTCCGGTCGCCTGCAGGCGGTCCTCACCGAGTACCTGCCCTCCGAGCGCAACCTCTACGCGCTCTACCTTCCGAACCGCCACTTGTCCGCAAAAGTGCGCGTGTTCATCGATTTCATGCTGTCGAAGTACTCGCCACCGCCGTACTGGGACCGCGACTGGGTGTCGGGCTCGACCGCACGCGACGCCGCGGCAGCATCGGGACAATCGGATGCGAAGCACGCGCGCAGCAGGTCCGCAGCTCCACGAGCCGGCCAACGGACTTCATCGCGCACGCGGTCCGCATGATCGGACAAACAGCCTGGCCTGCGTCGTGACGGATGGCCCGTCACGACGCGGCATTGAGCGCGGGGAGCCGCTAGTGGAGCACCGCCTCGACTCTCAGGCGGCGGATCTCGCCGGCCGGGAACGTCCAGTCGATCGCCTGGCCCGCCTCGAGCCCCAGCAGTGCGGCACCCACGGGTGCAAGGACCGAGACCTTGCCGTGTTCGACATTCGCGTCCTCCGGCAGCACGATCTGTATCTGACGCGTCTCGCCGGCATGCTCGTCCCGATAGCGAACCTGCGAGTACATGGCCACGACGCCTGACGGAAGCGCTTCGACCGGGACGACGATCGCCCGCTCGAGCTCCGCGCGAAGCGCCGGATGAGGCTGTAGCGCCATCACTCGAACGAAGTCGCGCTCGCTAAGAAAGAGATAACGGTTGTCCATGTCGCCTCCTGTACGTGACATGCCGGGCAGAAGCCCCGACGCCCGGCCAGATGAATGATGGGTGCGTTCGCGGACCTGATAAGGCCCGCATCGGGAACAACACTGTTTCGTGCGACGCGCGCTCGCCGTTCATCCGCCGGAGCCGTGGCACTCGCCACGCCCCACCGGGAGGCCCCCCCGACATGCAGTCGTCTGGCGGCCGCGTGCGCTTCTACTTCACGAGCGTGACCGGCACCTCGGCGAGCAGGACGACCTGCCGCGCGATGGATCCGAGGAGTTCTTCGGTCGATCCCATGCCGCGCGTGCCCATGACGATGCTCGCGCAGCCCTGCTCCCGGGCGTACGCGACGACCGTCGATCCGACGAAGCCGCTCGCGACGTGGCTGCTGTGAGGCACGCCGGCAGCGTCGAGCATCGCTTTCGCGGGCCCCAACGCGCCGTCCGGTTCAACGGCGGCCGATTCCCCCCCGGCGGGACTGCCCGACATCGCCACCGAGGGCACTTGCACATACAGCAGGTGGATGGTGAGCGGCGCCAGGTCGCGATGGAGCCGGATTGCAAACCGTACCGCGCGGCTCGAGTTCTCCGAGCCGTCCACGGGGATGAGGATGGTGCACACGGCGCTCACCGCGAGCCCGACGCCGCGTCGCTAAGCGACCATCTGCCGACGTTCGCCCGACCGTCCGCCGCTTGCGAGCTTCCGCCGCTCCTCACCCGCCCGAGCGCGGCCTTCGACCCATGACGTCGTGACGTCATCGGCGTGGGATCGGACGACTTCGCCAAGCTTTCGGTGAGTCTCTGCAGCGATCCCTCCGAGGCGCGTCGCGAATTCCGCCATGTCGAACGGCTTGGGGCCCGTACAGGCCAGCAGTCGCGCGGCGAACTGCGCCGTGTCGCTGGCCTCGGAGAGGTCCCGCAGCGCGTCCAGGTGCCGGCTGTAAAAGGCGCTCATGGCTTCCGCGTGCGCTTGCTGCTGCCGGGCAACGCCATCGAGCCACAGGCCGACGCAGGCCTGGCACGTCGCTAAAGCGCGTTCGCCGTTCGCCCAGTGGAACATGTAGGGATGGTAATACATCGTCTTCTCCTCGAAGTGGTCTTCGTCGCGAGGTCACTCTAGCGCAGACCCCGGGCTCGGATAAGGAGCGCTCCGGCACAACATCGTTTCCCCAGCGCAACTCGACGATGGACCGATGTGAATGTCACGCGTCCGTGGCTCATTGAGACGTCGCCGGAAACGGAGTTGTTATGCCAGGGCGCTTATCAGCGCAACCTTTCGCCCTCATCATGCCTTCTGAACCAAGTGCAACGACAGCCACTCGAAGGAGACTGCGACTATGGCGTGGATCGACTACGCGATGTGCGACATGCGTCGGCTTGCGGATTTGCTCGCGCAGGTGAGGCGCAATGAAGCCGATTTGCAGAATCGACTGGAAGCGCGACTGGAGGGTCCAGACGGCGCCGCCACATCCTCATTGGATCCAGGTCCCGTGGCCAAGAGACTCCGCTTCATGCTCGCCAACGCTCGAGCGCAGCGGCAAGCCGTCGAGCGCGAGCTTGCGACACGGACGCCCCAAGCCATGCGGATTGCCGCAATTTAGACGAGGAGACGAACCGATGGATCCCATACTGGTGAGTGTAGTGGCCGGCCTCATGACCGCCATCGCTGCAAAGCGCGTCCACGAGCTTGCCCGACGCAATCGCCACGGTTTGCGGCTGGCTTCGCTGGACCGCAGCATCGACGTTGACAGCCGTGCGTTCGACTCCGACCGCTGCAGCGCAACGCCACATCCTTTCACGCGACGACGCGCGCCGCCGCGCAGCCGCCCAGCCGGATAACGCGATTGATATGGAAAACACGATGATCCCAGTGCCGCAGCGAGACGACCCTCGCCTGGAACCCCAACGCTCGGCGCGATCGCGTCACGACGAATGGCTGATCGACGAAGCGATCCGCGACTCCTTCCCTGCGAGCGACCCGGCCTCCACCAGCCAGCCGGGCAGCCTTGTGAGCGACCGATATGCGGACTTCACCCAGTGGGCACTCGCCAGTGCCCCGCCCGGTTGATCGACCGGCTGGTCCGTGAATCGAACCACGTGATCGACCGCGGCGGCAGAGCAACGTTGCCTCGGTTGGAACGCCTGGATAACGACCAGCGGGGCCGGCATCGGGGCCTCCCCGAGTAGCGCGTTCATCCGCGTGTGCATGACAATTGCGGTGGGCCCGAGCGCGATCGCGCACGCCCATCAGCCCACCTCGCGTCCAGTCTTCCGCACGGAGGCGATCGCCAGGAACATTCCCGCAGTCGAAGAGCGCCGCCTTTCCCGTCGCCTGGCGAGCCGACGCACGGCGTTCGGGCGGCGAAAAGTCGGTTGACGGAAGGAGAACTAAGGGGCAGCCTGTTGACCACAATCGCGCCGGACCGGCCGGCAGCCCTCGGCGCGTCCCCGCGGCCAACCAAGGCCGCATCGTCCCCGGAGGTGCGCATGCCCACAACGCTGAACCTCTTCATCAGCTATGCACGCGAGGACGAGAACATCGCCGACGCGGTACGCGCAGCGCTCACGAAAGCGCTGCCCACACCGCTCGCGTACGTCGAGATGGACAAGTACACGATCGAGATGGGTGTCGATTTCGCGACGAACATCCAGGAAAAGCTCGATCGCGCGCACGTCCTGATCCTCGTTCACACCGCGCGGCCCAAGCTCAGCTTCGGATGGACCGGTCAGGAGCTGGGCTACTTCCGGGCGCAGAAGAAATTGACTCCGACGCTCGACGACATCGAACGGCGCATCGTATTCGTGTCGCTCGCTGACGCCCCGCCCGGCACCGAGATGCTGAACGGCGTTCGCGTCACGATCTCATCGGAGGACCTCGATCGCAGCCAGGACGAGTATGCGCAGGGCCTGAAGATCGGCAACGACGATGCTTTCGTTCGATTCCTGAACGAGATGCAGGGCGTGGTGGAGGACATCTGGCGCAAGGAGAAATATCAGGGCACGCCGCCGACACGCGAGAGAAACCCCGTCGAGTGCACCAAGGACATGTACGTCGAGATCTTCCGCAGCCAGAAGGCCGGCGAGGATGTAGCACGCTCCACGCGACCGCAGAAGCAGCTCACGATCGAAACCTCGGACAGCGAGCTGCAGGCCTGGCTGCCCGACCTGCCGCCGACGGCACTGATGTCGGCAGGCTCCGCAGCCGGAACCATGACTGTGTTCGGCCTTCCCGAGGGCAACTTGACCTGGAAAGACTTCTGCGCGCAGACGCAGGGACGCAAGAACGGTGGCGTCTGGACCGATGCGATTCGCGCGGTGGTGACCTCCACGCTGCCGGACCAGATCTCCGTCGATAACGGCCAGGTGATCTTCGCCAACGACGACGGCAAGATGTACCGGGTGATCCTGACCAGCGGCCTTCGCTATTTCGACGGCACGCGCAAGTTCACGATCTACCTCGTCGAGGGTCTCCGGCGCACCGAGTTCGGACGCGAGGAGACGAGCCTCCTGCTCAAGGGACTCGAGTTGGTGTGCCGCTACCGTTTCATGTTCCTCGAGGCGGACAGTCCCTTCATCGACGAGAACATCGAGGTGACGCCTCCGGACAAGCTGTACGACCGCGCGACGAGCGCAATGCGCGAGCTCGACTGGCTGAAGCGCGACGCGCGGCATGCGCGACTGGACGACACCGTGGTATGGGGCCGGATGCTCGGTGGCTACGAGCTAGTCAAGAAGATCGCGTTAGCCTACGGCGCTAACGAGCCGGCCGTCATGGCGGCGGCCCTTGCGATCATCAAGTCGCGCCGCGAGCCTGACAAATTGCCAGACCTCCGCGCGAAGTTGGCGACCGCCGTGCGCGCCCTGGCCGACGCGACGAACGAAGTGAACCGCGAGATGATGGTGTGCATGATGGACCGCCTACGGCGGTACGTCGACGAAGAGAGCATGAAGGTCGACAAGGCCGCGGCCGACTGAGTCACCCTGAACCGCGCCGCTCGGGCGAGTGTCCCGGACGCAGCGTTTGCCGAGGGCGTGGGCAATGCGCCGGACATCTCGCCAAGACGCAGCGTCGCTCGGGTGCTTCGCGTCCGGGCATCGGCGCCGATTGCCGCCACGGAATTCTCAGCCTATTTTCCCGGCGCATCCAGCGTGAGCCCCGGGGGAAGCGATGGCGCGGGATCAGCGTCGATTGGCGGCGATCAGCAGCTCGTCGGTCTCGTCGTCTACGGTGCCCGGAATTTGCGGCAGATCGCTAACGTAGCTCGCGCCCGAGCTTTTTCCAGGTGCTCTTGAGCAACACGACGGCGATGACCAGCACGAGGCATACGCACAGCACCGCGGCCAGGATGGAACCGAAGATCAGCGCGGCCACCAGCACGCCGAGGCCGGCGACCACGCATGCGATGCCGATGATCGCGGCCTTGAGGCGCGCCCACAATCCCTGCGGGGGGTCCGCCGACGCGGTGCGTCGTGAGGCGGATACAACGACGCGGTAACGGCCTCGCATCGCCGAATTATAGGCGCCCGGGTCGCATGCTACGCAGCGGCCGCCGGCGACATCGGTTGCACGATATCGAAGCGCAGCCCCGACCACCCGGGGCCGGTTCCCGGTCCCGACTTGCGGGCGAGCCAAACGAAAGTCGCGCCGTCGGCAGCGCGTGTGCGGCGGAAGTAGCGGTCGGCGAGTAGTCCCGCACGCGAGATCACGCGGTCGGCGACGAGGTACGCATGCTGCGGCTCGAGCAGCACCGCGCGGGCCTTGAGCAACTGGAACGTGCCGCCGCCGATGGGAATCTCCATGGTCCCGCGACGCAGGAACAGCTCGCCCTGCGGCGACTGTACGGGAACCATCGGAATCCAGTTGTCGGGCACCGGCGTCTCGAGCGTGTAATAGATCTGCGGCCCTCCCGGCTGCGCCTGCGGCGCAGGAGGCAGCGGCTGCTCCTTCAACCGTGCGAGGTACGTCTCGTAGGCGTTGATGGGCCGATCGAGATCGCCCTGAAGCTGGTGTTCTACCGCCCAGGCCATCGCCGCCTGATCGTCGCGCAGGAAGAGCACCTCCTCGATGGCGTCGGCATCATCGACCACGCCGAGCGTCGGCGCCATCGCGATGAAATCGGAGCGCGCACCGCTCGAGCCCGACAGCTTGAACATCGACCAGGGCGTTTCGCCCGCGTTCACCTGCGTCTGCTCCGACGGCCGGATCAGCGTGCGCACGCCGAACGTGTCGGTGACGACGAGCGTGGTGACGCGCTCCAGCGTGCCGATCGGTGTCGGCACCGGGATCGAGAACCAGTCATTGCCGTACACCAGCGCGAACTCCATGACGAGCAACTTGGCGAGGTCGACATGATCGGCGTCGAGCTGGCCGAAATCGGTGACGGCATCCTCGAAGTTCCACCAGCGTGGGTCGGGCATCCCGCGAAACACCACGTGATTGGGCAGGAAGTTGAAGTCGACGGGCGAGATCTGCGCCGGATTGGCCTGCGACACTTCGTTGGGCTTGCCGGAATCGAGATCGAACGAATACCAGTCGAGATGGCCGCCGGGAAAATCAGGCGCGTTCAATAGCACGTTCTGGCCCGCCGCCGGCGAGCCCAGCGCGAAGGCGTAATCGAGGTGGGCCGACTGCCACGCAGAGTCGTGGTCGGGCTCGCTGAACAGCGATCGACGATAGGCCACGAAATCGGACAGTGCGCCCGCGACCTTGGGATCGGAGGCCTGAGGCGGCAATGGAATCGGCGGCGTCTGTCCCGCGGCAACCGCGACCGCGGAAACATATAGGGCCTCGCCATCGGTCACGCGCCCGGCGGCCACGGAGCGGAACCGAAGCGCGTCGGCGTCGGGATAGGAATCCAGCGGCACGCTTGCAGCAACGGGAAACGCCGCGCGGAACGCCGCGATCACCGCGGGCGGCGTGCCGACGCCCGAATTGCGCACCAGCTTTTCGAAGTAGAGGCCATGCTGCACGGCGCCGCGCACATACAGCGTTATCGCCTCGCGCTCGACGTGGGTTTCGATGGGCAGCTTCGGATCGATCGCGACCGTCGCGCCATCGTCCAATCCGGGACGATACGTAGTGATGCTGCGCTGTTCGAGTCCTAGCGTCGCTTGCACTGGCGAGCCTGCATCGTCGCCGAGGAACTCGCCCACCTGCCATTGTCGTGTGAGGAACCACAGCGGATCGCGAACCTGCGCTTGCAGGCTGCGTGCCATCGACCCTTCGCGCGGACGTGGCTCGAGCCGCGTCCACGTCGTGATGGACGGAATCTTCAGCACCGCGTCAACGAAGGTGTGCAGCGACACGGGAGTAGTCCTTCACGGTGGCGAAATTGGTGGAAACGGTCGCGCCCTGCAGATTCAGTGCGAAATAGAGCGCGGGCAGGATCTGTCCCACCTCCGCGACGCTGTCGAGATCCACGGCGCGAATCTTGACGAGCTCGAGAGTCTCCTCGAGGACACCGAGAACGAGATCGTCGTCCCAGAACGGCCGATTGTCGGGGCACACGGCCAGCAACAGGGCCTGCGGCGCGCGCGCGCTCGGCTCGCCGTAGTGGAACGCCACCGACGCATTCTCCTGCACCGATGGGATGCGCTCCGGCCATTCGTCGATCATCAATCCCGCGTACACGTTCTGGGTTAACGGGTCGCCCGCGGTGAGGCACGCAAGCGCTACGCGGCCCTTGGCCGGAGGATTCGCGGCGTCCAGGGGCAGGCCGAGCCATCTGTCGCCGGGTGTCGATGGGAGCTGGCCGAGCAGGAATGCGGACGGATCGGCGTCGGTCGCGCCAAGCAGTTGCGCGAGCGAATACGCGGCATCCAGTCGCGAGATGCCCGGCCGCACATGCGTAAGCTGCGTGAGCCACCGGGCGCGAGCCTGCACATCGCCGGCGACGAGTGATGCCGATTGTCCGAAGGCCGACTGCAGCGACGCGAAATCGGGTGGGCTGAAGCGCGGCAGCACCAGAAAATCACCGCCGAAGATCGTGGCGAACACGGCGATCACGTCAGCGGCTTGCGCGGTCGCAATGACGACCGCGGACGCTTTGTCCAGGCGATCCTGCAGGACTTTCGCAACGGCCTCGACCTGGTCGGCGAGACCCGCGTCGGGACCGGTGCTGGTCCGCGGAATCGAGCCGGGGACACCGTAGAAGCTCGCACGCACGAGCGCCGCGCGCACGGGATCCGGTGCGCCGGGCAGTCCTGCCGCCGCCGTGTTGAGTGCATTGACGTCGCTCTGCAGGTTCCCGACCGCAGTGCTTGCGCGACCGCGCAAGTCCGCGATGTCCATCGCGCCCCCTGTGCTGCCGGCGTCCACTTCGGGCACCGTCATGTCCTGCGGCGTCAACGCACGACCCGAGCTCACCAGGCTGCGCAGCGACTTCGCAAGATACATCGCGTCGGGGAAGCTCACGGCCCCCGCAGGCACCGAGAAATCGATCGTGATGCGGCTCGCATCCGCCGGAAGCGCAGCCGCGAGGACCATACGGAGCTCCAGCTCGCCCTTCTGCGGCGTGCTGCCCGCGTCGGCCATGGCCAGCACGTCCTGCGGGCGCACATCGAGGTCGCGCAACGACACCGGCACGGCGTGATCACCGCTCGCGTCGTGATAGCTCACCGTGCCGACGACGCTCGCGGGATCGGGAAGCAACGTGGACAGCCATGCGTCGAGCCATGGCTCCGCTGACGCCCGGGGACGCGCGCTCATGGCGCTCCACGCCGAACTCACGGACGCGTTGCCGGCGAAGAGCAGCGCCACGCGGTGCGTCAGGTCCAGGCCGCCGCGCGGCGTGTTGACCACGTCCGGATGCGGCGGACGTTGCCCCTTGGAGATGGCATCGAGCAGCGTCCCGGCGCGGCCGAAGTTGCCGCGCATGATCTGGAACACGGCTTCGGCGATCGACACGTCGCCCAGCGCATCGGCATAGTCGTCGACCATCTCCAAAAGCCCGATCACCGCGTCCTGGTCGGCGCCCGGACCGGGCAGGTTCGCGCCCCAGTTGCCGCCGGCGGGAAGCTGACCCGTATCCCAGGCCGTGCGCAGGGCGACGCCGTCGACGACATTCGATGCCGCGACCGATTCACCGGGGACACTCGAGGGAGTGAGCTTGTCGCCGACCACCGGGAAGCGGTCGCGAAACGGCTGTGCGTACTTGTCGAGGTTCCGCGCGTGCAAGCCGTCTTCGAAGAGATAGCCCAGCAATGCGTTGAGGCTCTGGCCCTGCTGCACGCCTTGGAGCAGCGAGAGCGCCTTTCGCACGCGCCCCGACGAGACGTCGATCGCGAGCACGCCCTCTTCGGAGGTGCCGCGGTGGGTCATGTAGCCGTTGCGCAGCACGGCGGCGACGGACGCCTGTGCGAGCGACGGTGCCAGGATATAGCCGCCGTTGTCTTGCGCGGGTTGCACGGGAATCGGCAGCCTCGCCTGCAGCCGCAGACGTCGCGCGCGGCGCTCATCGAGCGCCTGCACCGCCTGGAGCTCGTTGCCGGCAATCGCTGTGGGTTGCGGCGCAGGACGCACCTCCTCCACCCAGCCGAATGCGCCGACATGGAGCCCGGTCGCCTGCTGGGAAGAACGCTGCCGCCGCAGGATCGCATTGGCGATCGCCGAAGCCCAGACCGCGAGGTTATGACTGCAGGCGTCGAGCGTCTCGGTGAGCAAGCGATCGAGCTCCGCTGTCGATGCTCCGGCCAGCCGATCGAGGCTCTCCCGCAGTTCGGTGAGGCGGGCAAACGGCGATGCGGGCGGCGGATCGAGACTCACCAGGTAATCCGCCCATGTCAGCGCCGCGTCCGGAATCGCGGGTCGCGCCAGGATCTGCCACGTCGTCAGTGGCGGCGAGACCGCAGCAGGCGGCTGCACGGCAACGATCTCCTGTTCGCGGATCTGAGAGATCGCGAGCCGGGACGCGCCGATCTCGGCCTGCGCAGCGAGATCGGCGTAGTCGAGGACCAGCGATTGCCGAAGGATCTTGTAGAGCAGTGAGGTCGGCTTGGTGCCGGGATAGTTCTCGGCCTGGATGTCGTCGACCGACGCTTGCTTCAGCCATTGAATGTAGTTGACGGTCACGCCGCCGCCCAGGTCGGCGTCGGCCTTCAACGTGTCCGTTTCCGACAGCGCGCCGGACTGCACGGTCGGGAACGGCACCGGGAAGCTGCTGTTCTCCATTCCCAGATGGATCACGCGCGGGTCCCACGCGTTGAAGCCGAAGTCGTCGAGCAACTTGCGCCCGGCGGCAAGGTGACTGGTCCACCACGAATTGAAGATCTGCGGGGCGACGCCCTTGAAGAGCGCGTAATTCCAGAGGAAATCGTCGCCAAGGACCTTGCGGCCGCGGAACGTCATCGAGCTGGCGTCCATGCCGAGCACGGCGACCAGCTGCGCGTCCGGATCGCCCGAATTCTGCATGTGCGGCGCGGCGTCGGAGCTCTTGAGCCAGTTCGGCCACAGCTTGCGGACGAACTGAACGAGCTGCGGCTCGAGTGATCCGGCGAGCCGGGAAGGCTCCACGGGATAGCGCTCGAGCGAGGTGACCGGCAGCACGCCGTAGGGCGTCTTGCCGATCCGGATCGCCGGTAGCGAGCCGCGCGGAATCGCGTTGGCGACGATGTATTGGCGGGCGATCTCGATGTCGGCCGCCGTGAACACGCTGGACATCATCTGGTTGAGGAAATAGCCCAGCGTCGCCGGCCACAGCGCGGTCATCATGTCGCGGCCGTTGCGCGCACCGAAACCGCCGGCGGCGCGCACGTGCGCCATCGTTGCCGGGTCGATGCCCAGCGCAGTGGCGAGCAGGTTGCCGTCGTCGGCCGGATCGTCGTTCAAGGGCTTCTGCCGCTCCACGGCAAAGCTGATCTCGAAGTCCGGATCCTTTCGCGAGTAGAACGAGCTCGCGTCCGAGGTATTGTTGGTCGGAGCTCCCTGAGGCACGACCGCGAAGCCGTCGGTGTAGTGATGTTCGTCGAGCAGCGCGGCGACGAGATCGCTGGCTTGCGCGGGCGACGCATTGTTTTCCCCGCCATCGCCGCGAGCTTCCGACCGCAATCCGTAGGCGAAGATGCGATCGAAGCCCGAGGCTCGCTGCTGCGGCGTCAACGGAATCTTCAGCGCCATGCCGGCGGCGAGCGCTTGGTCGAAGTCCACCAGCCACTGCATGCCCGCGTCCACGGGAGAGCCGGGCGGAAATGACGTCGCCGGCGGCGTCAGACTGACCGCGAGATCGCGCGTGATCGCTGCGCCACGAAACGAGGTGGCTGTCGTACCGTTCACCACGACCACGGTCCAGGCGTCGGGCAGCGCTTCCGCCAGCGCGGGCTTGGTCCACGATGCATCGCGCAGCGTCGCCGTGGGATAAACCGGAGACGGGCTCGGCGCAGTGCCGTCGGGTGTTGCGGCGGCCGGCTGCGCGCCGATGTTGCTCGGCGTCATCTGCACCGCGATCCAGGCCGCGCGCGCAGATCCATAGCGCTGCGCCAATCCTCGCCACGGCGCCTTGATTGCATCAACGGAAGCCGGCGGATTGCCGGCGCGCCAGAGCGCGTCCCAATACGCCTGTCCGTCGGTGACCTCCTGCTGGGTCAGCTCGGGCTCGTGCGAATTGATGGAGACCTGGTCGGGATAGATGCGAACCCAGAGCTCCGGCGCGCCCGCTGCGGACATCATGAAGCGCGTCTCGAGGTTGACCGGCAGCATCAGCAGCGGTGTCGACGCGGACAGTCCGCCACGCGCGGTGGCGAGGATGCTCGCGGCTTGCGGGTGCGTGATGTCGTTCATCAGTGCGGCAACATCAAGTCGGCATGAATGAGGATCCGGAATGGCAGGCGCAACAGGATATAGGCCGTCTGCGCGCTGTTGACGCCCCATTGGTTGGCGGGATCGAGTGGATTTTCCGCGTCCGCCGTGATCGCCAGGCGCGTCGGCATCAGGCCGGGCTTCAGTTGATCGGGCACTGCCGTGCCCGTCACGACGAAATTGAACACTTGTGACGCGAGTCGCCAGGGCGCCTGCTTGATGGTCTGTGCGCGCGTCGTCAATCCCAGATCGGGAAGCTTGAACGGAGCGCCGCCTCCACCTCCGCCACCACCGCCGAAATTGGTCCATGCGAGGTCGGACCAGTGTGTGATGGGATTCGCGTCCTCCACAGGCTCCAGCCCGAAGCGAGGCTCGGACGGCTGCTGCTGGAAGACGAAGAAGAAGCCGTCGGGCGATTGCGCCGTACCCCCTTTGGCATCGGCCTCGCTGAGATTGAAGCCGAAGAACGTGATGTCGTTCGGCAGCGTGCCGCGGAAGAGCGGATAGCGCTCGTCGGAATCGTCCAGCACGCGCTGGTTCGCGACGACCTTCGCCTTGCCCGCATACACGATCGCGGTGGGATAGCGCTTGAACAGCTCACCGCGCACCAGCAGCACGACATTGTTGGGCACGATGTCGGTGCGATTGGGATGCGTACCGAGCGCCGTCGGGGTGGGCCACGTGTGGACCGGAGGGATGTCCTTCAGGAGCTCGACGAGTGCCTTGGGATCGTTGGGATCGCTCGGCTGCGGAACGTACGCGCTCACGTCCCAGAACTGCCGGAAATAGCTGCCGCGCTGGTCGGTCGGATATCCGTTCCATAGCAGTTGCCGCGCCATCTCGTGATTCAGGCCGACCATGTACGCCTCGATGAAGCGATGATTGGCGAGCAGCAGCCCGAGCGAGTTCGGCGGCACCAGTTCGACGCCTGGCAACACGTAGTCGGGCGAAAGATCGCGAAGAGGCGCATACATCGGCTGCGGAAAATCGGGCGCGGCCATGATGGGCTCGAGCGGATCGACCGCGGTCCATTTCAACCGCGGGTTGAATTCGAGCAGCGCGAGCGTGCGGCGTGGAACCGTGATCACAGGATCGAGCCGCGCCATCAGCGTGGTCTTGAGGCTCGCGAGCTCGAGCGCCGGCGCGAGCGGGGGATCGACGGGCACGTCGAGCAGTCCGGTGAACAGGTCCGAGGTCGCGCTGCGAAACGCCGCCGCCTGTGCCGAGTCGCTTCCCGTGGTCGCGCCCGCTGCCGGCGCGGCACCCGCCGGTGTTACCGAGAAGCCCGGATTCGGCGATGTGGCGGCGACGGCCGCGGGCGTGAAGTTGGCCGGATTGAAATCGTTCACCACTGCAGCCTGCTGCGCGATGTTGCGCAACCAGTTGCGCAGCGACACCCCCACGGCAACTGCGATGGCCGCGACCACGAGCGCGGCGACGATGCCGACGGCAGCAGCCGCGATCGCGACCAGCAGGATCAACACGAGCACGACCGCAAGGAGGATCCATCCGCTGTACTTCGCGATGTCCAGCATCCATTGCGGCGCTGCGCCTTGCGAGATGGTGTCGATCGGCACCATCCCGTCCGGCGGCTTGGAGACCGGGACGATCGCCACCTCGCCGGAATTGACTCTCTCGAGCAGCGAAGGCCGCGTGACCGGCGTGGGTCCGAGGCGCCGGCGCGGCCGCGTCACGCGGCGGAACGTCCCCGACAACATGCGCTCGGGAACGCGGCTCGCACGGACGGTGGCAAGCACCGTGCGCGGGCTCGCCAGCAATTTCGAGTGCAGCGGCGCGGTGACATGAAGCACCGTTGCAGACTGAGCCTTCACGAACTGCGCACGAAGGATTTGCTGCAATGCGGCGCGAGCGAGTTGCGCCTGATGCAGCAGGTCGTTCGCTGCGCGCACGCCGTCCACCTGCTGCCACGCCGACGCCATGAGCGCCGTGCGCTCCGTCTGGACCACTTGCGTGCCCATGCCGCCGCCGCTGCGATCGCGCGGGTCCAGGTTCAGGTCGTTGACCCAGCCCGCGGCCGTACGCTCGACCGCCGAGACAGCGGCATGCCAGCGACCATAGATCGGCGGTGCAATGATCGGGTCCGGCTGGCTGGGATCGAAGCTCGCGTCCGGATTGTTGACGAACTTCTGCACGTCGGCCTGGAATGCGGACTTTTGCGGGTCATTCCACGGCGTCGGCACCGTGAGCACGCTTTGCAGCGCACCCTGGAGCCCGAGCGGCGGCGGCCCTGCCGGCGCGATGCCGGGCTGCGGATTGGACACGTCCATCGCCCGAATGCCGACATCGGCGGGCAGAACCTGTGGCTTCAGACGTCGCACGAGCGACTCGAAGTCTCCTTCGTCGCTCGTGTGGAATTCGAACGCATAGTAGAACGGCAGCCGCAGCGGCGCCGCAGTCGCGTTCGTCCAGGCGGGGTCGGCCGTCGCGATGCCCGAGACGTCGGTGCCGATGCCGGCCTGCCTGCCGATCTCGAACGCCGGCACGAGGAATGCCGAGTACGACGTTTCGGGGTCGAGCCGACGCGGACACAGCAGCCGCGAGATGACGTTGCCGGGTGCCGCGCTGGCGATGGGCGTATCGCCGCTGACCTGCACGTGCGCCCAGTTCCACGAATCGGCCAGGTCCGGCAGCACCGAGATCTTGCTGACGTCGATCACGGGCAGCGGATTGGGCGCGATCGAGGGTTGACTGAACTCGTCGGGCGTCAGAACGATCAGCGCGAGCCACGGCCGCAGTCGATCGTTCTTCGCGGCCGCGGGCGTGAAGAGCCAAGGCAGGTCCGGGGTATCGAACTCGACGCCGCAGAGATAGTTCGGCTCGAAGTTCACCGTGAAGTTGCGCGGCTCGGTGCGAACGACGTGGCGTGGATCGAGCCCGATCACATCACCCGGACCGAACATCTGGACCGGCAGCGCCGCAGGCTGCACCGTGCTGCTCGAGTTCCCCTGCTGCACGGCCACCGAGAGCTGCACGCTCAGGCTGGCACGGCTCGGCAGCGATCCGGCATCGGGATTGTCGACACTGGCGCCGATGCCGCGGCGCGACCAGCTCAGAAAGTGATAGCGGCCGAGCGGCGGGTCGCTCATGCGGCCATCTCCACTTCGTGCAAGGCCTGGATCTGCAGACCGCCGGCTTCGCCGGGATGCATCGCGAGGTAGCTGTGGAGCGCCGCGCGCGCTCCGAAGTAGGTGCTCCCCGAGGTCGCGACGATATCGTCCCGGACCGAAAGGTCGTCGGTGCTGGTGATCACGTAGGACGGGTCGGCGGTTTTCACTGCCGCACCGACGGCGCCGGCGTCGTATTTGAACAAGCCGGAATTCTTGAGCGGCGAGGCGAACCCTGCACCCGCGCGGGTCATCGCCCGTTGCACGGCCGAGGGCATGGCGTACAGCCTCGCCAAGCGCGAGAACGAATCGTAGTCGTCGATGTAGCGCTCTTCGTAGACGATAGTGCGCGCGGAATCGGTGCCGGCCACGATGTCCGGTGAGCCGATCGCCACGCCGGCATCGTATTTCTCGAAGCTGGGCGCGCTGACCTTGTCCGCATCGCTCAAGGTGAGGAACTGCCCCGTGGCGAAGTAATCCTGGATGGCTTGCCGCGGTTCTTCGGAAGCATTGATACGCACGTCGCTGATCGAGAAGTGGTTGCCATCCGAAGGTGTCCCGTTGGCGTAGCGCGTGATCTGCAGGTCGAGCGGCACGACCTTCTCGCGCACGCTCAGCACGCCGATCGGGTGCACGCGCAGCGTCGTGTCGTCCGGCTTGGGGGCCGCCAAGGTGACGGCCTGCGTGGTGTTGCTCGGCAGGGTTGCGCTCCAGTTGCGCGGATCGGCAAGCGCGGGCAGCAGATCGGGCAGGACGGCCTTCTGCGGCAACACCGCGGGCGTGCTGTCACCCCACGTCAGGTCGAGCGATACGCTGATCGAGAAGAAGAAGATGTCGATCGACGCATCGCCGTGCAGGTGCCACGGCCGCGGCCCCGACAGCACTCCGTTGACGTGCAGCCCGCACAGGGAATGGCCTTCGAACGTGACGTCGAACCCGGCGGAGAAGTCGAACTCGAACGAGAACGGCGAAATGACGATGAGAACGTCGTATCCCAAATAACCGTGGATGGCGAAGCCTGCCGCGGATGCGTACGCCTCGACGTTGGCGCCGAACTGCACCGTGTTGGAAGTGACGGCGAAGTAGCTGTTAGCGCTGATGCGTGGGTTGTCGCCATCGCCGATGCTCACGCTCAGCCGATGCAGGTCCGGAAGATTCAGCCCCGCGGTGTTGAAGTGCGGATTGAATCCGCCGAGCGAGAAGACGAAGTTCGGGTTGTCGCCCCAGTTGAGGCGCAGCGCGAGATCGCCGGCCAGCGAGTAGATGAGGACGCGCGAGTCGTAGAGCGAGCCGTCGATGGAAAGCGTCTTGGTACCAAAGTCGAGGAGACCCAGCACGTCGATGTGCAGCTCGATCAGCGCGACGTCGGCGGTGGGCAGCCCGGCATCGATCAGGCCCAGCAAGGCGAGCCGGATCGGATCGGGCACCTCGAGGATCACGCCGACCGAGAGCGTGATCAACGTCGGCGTGCCCCAGCCGACCTCGAGCATCGGACCGAACAGATACCGGCCCTCGGCTGGCGGGAAGAAGCTCTCGATGCTGCTGATGATTTGCGGAGCGTTGGCGATCGGATCCGGGGGAAAGAGCACGTTGTTGAGCGTGTGCGCACGCAAGCCCGCATGCAGCGCGTCGGTGTTCATCGTGCGGTTCACGCCGCCCAGCCCGCCCACGCCGTTCAGCGTGAAACCGAAGCCGAGCTGAATCGGCGGGAAGTCGAACGTGATGATGAGCAGGAACGAGAAGCCGTGCGACCCGTCGGGAAGGACCGTGTCCAGCACCCCGATGACCTTGACCTGGATGATCTCGGCCAGTGCCACATCCAGCACACCGGCGTATTGGCCCTTGTCCGGGTTGAACAGGATGTAGCCGCCGCCGGCCACGACGCCCGCATCGATGGCGAGACCGAGGCCATTGGGCGGCTTGAAGTCGATCGCGAGATTGGCGGCGCCCAGGTTTCCACCGTGATCGGGAAACGTCAGGAGCCCTTTCACGCCCACGCGATCGACGGACGCCTGGATGGGACCAAGCGTCAATCCGAGTCCGCCCGACACCTCGAGCGGTATTCCGGCGTCGGTCGCACCCGCGACGAGATAGAGCGTCTGGAACGTGATCGGCCCGAGGCTCAAGTGAAGCGGCAGATCGATCTCGAGCTGCGCGCCTCCGGTGATGTGAATACCCGTGTCGGGCGCCCAGACCGCCTTGATATCGAATCCCGCCTCGACATGAACGCCCGAGAGCACGGTGGCCAGGAAGCCGTCGGCATTGGACATGTCGATGACGACCTTGCCGCCGGCGATCGCCAGCGAGATCTGCGGCTCGACGATCGCCTTTGCGGCGGCCGAGTTCCATGTGATGGTGAGCCCGGCGCCGAGCGCGAACGAGTCGGTCTGGATGCGACTGCCCCCGGCCTGGCCGAACACGATCAACGGATGTTGCGCATCCTGGCCCTTCGCCGTCAGGTTGGCCTGGAAGCTTCCGTTGAGCGTTCCGGACGGCGGCGCGAAGGTGACGTTCGCGGGCGGCGTGATGATGATCTGCAGTCCGGCCGTCAACGTCGCCTGGAGATCCAGGTCCAGATTCCACACGGCGCCGATCGGCAGCGTGAACGTGAAGTTCTCGGGAAGACTGTAGTTGAGGCTCCCGATGAGCCCTGGCGGATTGGTCGCGGGGTTGTTCTTGATCGACAGAAGGGCGAGCGCCAGCTGGTCGCCCGGCAGCGGCGGTGCCTCGCTGTCCGGCAGGATGCCGAAGAGCTCCATCGAGCTCTTGACGCGCGAAAGGAGCGCCTGCGCATCGAATGATGCCTCGCCCCAGTTGTACAGATCCTTCAGCGCATCCTGCGGCGCGGTGAGCGCCTTCGAGAGCTTCCCGAGCTGCAACCGGCGTGTGGTGAACGGCGGATGGACGGGATCGTTCGGCACGCCAGGATTGGGCAGGTAGTCCACGACCCCGAGCAGGTTGGCGATGCCCACGATCGTCGGCTGCACACCCTCCAGATAGGAAATGAGCGCGTAGCCGAGCAGGTTGGCTCCGAGCTTGGTCGCGAAGTTGCCGACCTCGGTCGGGTCCATCCCCGGGAGGCTCGCCGCCATGCCGTTGAGCGTGGATCCGATCTGCTCCAGGGCGGTGATGAGCGTCGCCACTTGCTGGATGACCTGGAGTCCGGCGGAAACGATGGTGGCTTCGTCATCGTTGTCGATCGCTGTGGCGAGCTGCGCCAGGATCGGCGCAAGCGCGCCCGCTGCGCCGCTCGCGGTGTCGAGCGAGTTCTTGAAGGCCGGCGTGAGGAGAGCCGGCGGAAACCGCAATCCGAGATCGGCGAGCAGCGGGACGATGTTCTGCGGCGTCAGCTCGTCTTCGAGCGGCTGCAGCGCCAGACCGATCTGTTGGGCGAGCTGCTCGAGAGTTCCCGCCGGCATGTCTCATTCCTGACCGGAGACGTGCAGCGAGGCAATCAACTCGGGATAGGTCAGCGTGAGCGAAGCCTCGATCCTGTGGCGATATCGCGCGACATCATGGCAAAGCTCCGCGCTCGCGCACCGGACCAGCACATCGTGAATCTTTCCGAGGCAATCGGGCAGCGGCCTTCCCTTGATGGTGCGCGGCAACGGCTGATCGCGGGCTAGCGCCATTCGCAACACCGCCTGCACGATCAGCGGGCCGCCATAGCGCCGCCACGCCGCTGCGAATTTCCGGTTGGTCCGGATCAATTCCTGCGTTTCCGGGATGTGCTTGCGGACCGCTTCCATGATGTCGCTGCCGACGGGCGTGGCAGCGATCTGCTGCTGGGTCTCCTGCAGTCGATCCCAGTCGAAGGTCTGCACCGTCGGTGGTGTCGCGGCGGTCGCGACCGCGCTTTCAGGCAGCATGGTCATCTGATGCACCGGCGTCGGGGCGGGCACGGTCTTGACGTCGTTGGCCGCCGTGGCACTTTCCACGACCACGTCCAGCTCGCTTTCGATGGTCTGGATTGGTGTCACGTACGTGGTCGTGGTGCCGCCGCCAAACAGAAGGCCTATCACCTCGCTGGCTGCGTTGAGCACCGCAGAGCCCGAATCCCCGGGCGCCGAGAAGCGAGCGCCGGTGATCTTGATCGCTTCGGTGTAGTGGCGATGGAACACACCGACGCCGCCAATGTTGCCGTCGGCATGAAGATAATCGACGGTGCCATTCGTCGTGAGGCCCGTCGTGCGGCCCCTTTTCTTGACGGGATAGCCGCCTGGATTCATGACGTCGTTGTCGTCGACGGCATGCGTGCCGGTTACCACGCCGATCTGCTCGACTTCGTTCTTGTACTTCTTTCCCGGGTCGAGCAGGACGACGGCCGTGTCGATGTCCAGTCTCGCGTCATAGAGGCGGCCGATGCGCTTGCTGCAGCAGTGCGAGCACGACGAGCCGAAGTCGTGCACCGCCTGCCCGACACGAATGTCGCTGGTGATCGCGCACTCGATCTCCTGCGCTCCATTCACCGTTATCTGCTCGGCGTTGGCGACAGCGGTCACGCCCGGCATACCGAGCGTCGAGAGATTGCCGGCGATTGACGCTGCAATGGAGCTGAGCGGCGTGTTCTTGCCGGGCTGCAGGAACACGCCGAACGAGTGCGGCGCACCACCCGCGTTGACCGTGGTGTAGATGCCGTAGTCGTCACCGGCGACGCGCCCGCTGAAGCTGATGGCGTTGCCCGCGATGACTGCGTGAAGCTTGGAATCCTTGTCGCCGATCATCGCCGAATACATCGAGGCGTCATCGATGGACGCCACCGTGTTCGGTCCCGACGCGATGGTGAAATTGGTGGCGGCGGCGGTGGCGGGACCGGTCGCGGTCACGCCAGGATTGGCGAGTGCGTTGATCCGGTTGGCGACATTGGTCGCGATCGAGTTGAGGGTGTCTGCGGCGACACAGGTGTAGAAAATATCGAGGTACTGGAAGTCCCCGCTGGGAATCGGGATGATGACGATGTGGACGACGGCCATGAAGCCTGCGCGAACGATGCCGGAGAACGTCACGGTCTTCGTGCCGGTCAGGGTGGCCCAGATCGGATCGACCTCGCATTGAAGCTGTGCGTTGAAGGCGCCGACCGAATTGATGTTGAGCTTTCCTCCCGTTCCCTCCGAAGTGTCCGCGGTCCCGGCCGTCGCGTTGAAGTTCGGGCTGGCCGCCGCGTTGATGAGTCCCGCGACGTTGCTGGCAATCGTCACGGGGGTATCGGCAGCGACGGTCACATAATCGAAGGGACCGAAGAACTGCGTGGCGCCAGCGCCAGCCGGCACGAGCGTCACGAAGCACCGCACTCGCACGCCCGTGACGTTCGCTCCGTAGACGATCACCTCATGCTGATCGGGGCTCGTATAGCTCTTGAGCTCGAACGCGGTGGACGACCACACCGCAACGACATGCTGGCATGTCAGGGCGACGATCTTGGGTTGCGGATCGTCGGTCCTGGCGATGCATCCGAGCGTTCCAACGCCGGTAACGGTCGTTCCCGCCTGGATCTGGATGCCGCCATCGAGAACCTTGTAGTCGTCGGTGTCCGGCAGGCCGAAGAGCCGGGGCATCTCTTCCTCGACCACATCGGTCTTGACGCCGTCGATTTCCGCCGGGATGACTTCCTGCGGCGTCAGCTCGCCCAGCGGTTTCTTGCTCGTGACGAAGACGACGATCGCCGGCTCCGCGGTCTTCTCGCCGCCCACCTTCTTGGCACCGATGGCGACGGAGTGAACGCCGGGAATGGCGAGCAGGCGTTCGCTCGCCTGTGCCTTGACCGCGCGGATGCGATCGAGATCCGCCATGGCGGTAACGTTGCCCTCCGGTCAGAAGGAGCGATAACGTTGCAGGGGGCCCTGGAAGTCGGGACGGCCCCGACGCGAAAGCAACCAGGATGCTTCTTCTAGAGCAGCCGAGGTGGCGCGGCCGCAACGACCACTAGTGCTTCAGCACTCGATTCGCAACGACTTCGCCGCGCCGACACACTGCAAATGCAAGGTAACCAAGGCAGCTTCCGAGCGGCGCTCAACGGCATTGGTCTTGTAGGCCACGATACAGCGGCAATTTTTGTTTTGCAAGCGACGCCCTCGAACGGCTTCGTCGCAACGCGGGGCGGAAGCGAGCCGGCACGGTCACATAGCCTTCGAGGCCAACCCGCAGGGCGTGCGAGCGCTGTACTGCCCGCCCTCCTCGCATTGCGCGGCAAATCATCGGTCGCCGTTCACCGAGCCGCTTGTGCCGATTGCAGCGACGCGCAAAGCGCAGTTCCGAACCTCGATTTCGTCAAAGCCGGAAGGAGCAGGATTCGCACTGCGGCAAGCCTATCGTTGCATGCTTGCCGCCGCGGGAAAAAAGCAACTTGACTGTACTGGACAATCAGCACACTATGGCGTCGGGTGCTCCAACGGGAGGTTGACGTGAGCGACCAGGATGTCTACTTCAAGACCGGGCTCGGTTCGAGTGTCGCGTTCACGACTCCCGTCGGCGTGAGCGGTGTCGGTCCGGTGGGTCCCGTGACGGTGTCCGGGATCCCGGACACCTATCACATCAACGTCGACAAGATCGTCAAGATTCCGATCGGCGTCGATCCGGTGCATTTCGCCGTGGACTCCCTCCCCAAGATCTCGCTGGGTTTGGATCCGGTGGAAGTTTCCGTGCGGCTCAAGGAGATTCCGTCCACTCGCACGCACGTGCCCGCCGACTTCTCGGTGGGGCTCTCGGTTCTCGGCATGGAACTCCTGTGCATGCGCCTGTGCGGCGAGGCGCAGGTCATCACCGAGCCGTTCCGTCCGAATCCGTGCGAGCGCTGCGACTCGGACCTCGGGGCAGGCGCGAGCCACGGCTAGGGATGCTGGGGACGAGCGGTGCAGAACGTGAGCGATCGCAAGCTGGGCCTCCGCGGTTCGCCGCGGCATCTCACGGCGATGATTCCCATGCCACCCGTTGGACCGGGCCTCGTCCCGGTCGAGCTCGAGATCCCCGAAGTCACGCTTCCTTCACCGTTGCTCGCCGCCGTCGTTCCGTACGAGGTCGTCGAGGCGGCACAGCTCACGCTGAGCCTGCCGGGGGCGACGCCACCGGGAAGGTACGAAGGTGAAATCAAGCTCAGTGAGCGAACGCAATCGCTAGTCGTCGACGTCGAGCCGTTCGTGAGCTGCGCGATCCTGCCGCACAGCCTCGTCGCGAATGCTCGCGCGGGCGAAGCGCTGCACGTCGAGCTCACCCTGCTGAACCAGGGCAACGTTGCATACGAAGTCCGAGCGTCGTACGCGTTTCCGCTGGTCGACGCGATCGGCATCGATCGTGCATTGCGGCGGTTCACGGCTTCCGAGACAAAGGCGGGCGGTCCCGGGCGCGCCGATCGGTTTTTCGATGAACTGGCCAGAGGGCGTGGTGGACCGGTGCGAGTCGATGTTCATCGCGGCGATGGGCCGGTGATGCCACGCGAGATGCGTGAGATCGAGGCCGCCCTGAAGCTTCCGTCTCGTCTGCAGCAGGGACGCGCGTACTCCGGTTCCTGGCGGCTCGCCGACGCCGCGTTCTCGATCCGCGTCGAGATCGGGGATCAGTCGATCGAGGAGGAAGCCCGATGATGAGCCGCCGACCTGCTCTCGAGTTTGGAATGCATTGACTTCCTCCGCATGCCTGCAGAGGTGAACATGAACGACACGCCGAGCACGACGCGTTCCCTGGACGACCTGGCGGGCGCGTTTTCCGACCTGTTCGCACAGGGCATGAACGCCGGGATGGACCTCTTGCGATCGCTCGGCGACGTCGGCGCGTCGATGACGCAAGGCATTGCGTCCGCGGGCCGCTCGCGCATGCCGAGGCTCCAGGCGGAGCGTTGCTGCCACGTGCCGCCGCCGTGCTGGATGCCGATCGACATGGGTGAATTGACGACCCATGTCTGCGCCGGCGCTACGGCGACGCTGCGTGTTCAGGTGACCAATTGCGGTGCGTCGACTCGCAGCATCCGCATTGAAGCAAAGGGCGATGTTGCTTCGGTCACCGTCAGCCCCAATACGCTGAAGCTCGACTCGATGGCGCAGGGGACGTCCGTGATTTCGATCACGGTGCCCGCCGACGCCGCGTCAGGACAGGAATTCCAGGAGCTGGTCTGGGTTCATGGCTGCCGCAAGCACTTCCTGCGGTGGAAGGTGAAAGTGGCGCGCCGCGGCGCCGACTGCTGCCACGAGATCGACGTCTGCGATTGTCCGGATCTCGTGCATCATTGGTACGACCATTTCTACTGCGATCGCCCATGCGCCGACCGGGGTTGAACGCGCGAAACGGCTGATCGAGACGGTCGGGCGTGCCGACCGGCGACCGCTTCTTGGCGAGGTATCCGCCAGAGCAGCTTCGTCATGAGGAGAGCCGGATGGCGAACGTGGGCATTGGCGAGATCATTCAGCGGGCGATGGACCTGAACCTGCGCTACTACGGCAGGCTCGGGCAGGTCACCGCGGATTATGTGAAGGACCTCATCGCCACGTTCGGCGACGCCAGACGGCTCACCGTCGACGTCGGACGCGCGCCGGCGGCGGCTCCGCGCACGCCGGACGTTCGGCCGCCGGCGATGGTCCTCGAGGCCGAACCAGGGCATTCGGCGACGGGCGTCTTCCTCGTCGAGAATCAACTCCAGCAGGAAGTACAAGCCCAGGTGGTGGCTTCCGGTTTCACGGACTCGCAGGGACGATCCGTGCGCCCGGCCATGGTCTTCGATCCCACCTCGGTGATGCTGGGGCCCGGCGAGCAACTCCTCATGCGTGTAAGCGCCGTGATCACCGATGAGCTCGAGCCCGGAGTCCGCTATCAGGGCGAGCTCACGATTCCCGCACTGCGTGGCACGCGGATCCCGATCGTCTTGCGACGCCGGTCCGCGCACATTGCACCAGCTGCGGACGACCGATCCTGAGTCGGTGTGTCGTCGGAATCGCGGGACAACGCGCCGCTTGCGGATGATCTCGCGTCGCTGATCGTCGTGACCGGCCTTCCTCGGTCGGGAACGTCGATGCTGATGCAAATGCTCGAAGCGGGTGGCGTCGCGGTCCTGAGCGACGGTCTTCGCGGGCCCGACGCGAACAATCCACGCGGTTACTTCGAGCTCGAGCGCATCAAGCGCCTCCATCGCGACGCCGACACTTCATGGCTCGCGAGCGGTCGTGGCAAGGCGGTGAAGATCGTTTCCCATCTGCTGCGCTACTTGCCCGACCACTATGCGTATCGAGTCATCTTCATGCAACGATCGCTCCGCGAGATCGTTGCGTCTCAGGACCGGATGCTCGACAACCTCGGTCGCGAGCGGGGAAGCGTGGACGAGGATCGCCTCATGGCGGCTTATGACGCTCACCTCGCGAGCGCACGATCCCTCCTGACAAGCCGTCCCTGCTTCGCCACCCTGGAGGTGCAATACGGGCACGTCGTCACCGCGCCCGCCCGCGAAGCTGTCAGGATCGCGCGCTTTCTGGGCCGCGACCTCGACATCGCGAGCATGCAGCATGCGGTCGACCCGCAGCTATACCGCAACCGATATCCCTAGATCCGGAATGCGGCGACGCCTTCGATCGGGCCACGCTATTTCATCGCGATCACGAGACCGAGTCCGGGCAGCAGCTCCTCCCAGTGAAACTGCGCGAATCCGGCCCCTAGAAACAGGTCCTGGAACTCGTCTTCGGTGTAGAACGAGATCCAGCCAGGATCCGCCCAGGCCGCCAACCAGCTCGACATGAGCTTGAACCAGGCGGGCCCCGCGTCGACGACGAATGCATGACCTCCCGGCCTCAGGACGCGGTACAGCTCGCGGGTCGCGGCGATCGGATCGGGATAGTGGTGAAACGCGAGCGAGCAGAACGTCGCATCGAAGTTTTCGCCGAATCGGTCCGGCAGATGCGCGACATCCGCCTGCAAGAAGGCCATGTTGCCGATGCCGAGGCTGCGCGCGCGCGTGAACGTGGTCTGCACCATCGCCGCTGCGAAATCGGCGGCCACGACTTCGCCTTCGGGAACCAGCGTCGCCAGTAGCGTCGCTTCCGTGCCGGCGCCGCAACTCGTGTCGATCAAGCGGGTCGATGGTGTCAGGTACGGTCGCATCACCGTCACGGCTTCCTTGATGACCGGCGCCGAGAACGGCTCGACATACGCTTCGTATTCGCCCGCGACATGATCGAACTCGTCCACGAGTTCGTACCTCGGCGGGCGTTGCTCCAGAAGGACCGGGAACGGGTGCTCGCGGCTGTAACGCGGGCCGAGTCCTTGCGCACGCGGCAGCGACGGGCGTTCCCCGACGTGTCGCGGCCGATACACCCCGGCCTGCTTGAGGGGCAGGCTCGGGTAGAACACGCTCGCCGCATAGCCCCACAGGCTTCCGATCAGCATGGCGCCGGCGATCGCACGCTCCTGCTCGCTCGGGATTCCCAACGGTTCGAGTGCCATCGAAGTCATCCCTTTCGTCGGGTCACTTCACGCATGACGCCAGGACATATCGCTCGGGCCCGAGATGCCGCAGCCAGAACATGACCTCGTAGAAGCGGCGAAGGGTGATCTGTCCGCTTCGCAGCTTGCGTCGCGTATCGTGGCCGAGATCGGCCGCGAACGCTGCCCACGTGCTGCTCGTCGCATCGATGACGACGGCCTCCGAGAATCCGCTCGACATGCAGCGCGCTCGATATTCCTCGGCGCTGGACACGTAGTTTGCGCGCGGCTGCGTTTGCGCGCCTGGAGGCAGTATCGCGTCGGCGAGCACGAGTCGTCCACGGGGCTTCAGCACCCGCACCGCCTCGCGCAGGAACGCATCCCTTGTCTCGAAGTGGAACGCGGCCTCGACGCAGATGAGGTGGTCGAAAACCTCCGCACCGATCGCCAGCGCCGTCGCGTCCATCACGGCAAAACGACACCCCGGCGCGCGCTCGACGGCACGCTCCATCTGCCGCGCCGAGAAGTTGATCGCCATGATCCGCTGCGGCGCGAAATACTTGGTCAAGTAGGCGGTAGTCGCGCCGTTGCCACATGCGACATCGAGAATGTCGCCGCGCGACTCGCCCATCATCCCAAGCAATCGCTCCATCAGCTTCTCGCAAGCCTCGCGCGGACTCTCGATGCCGGTGACCCGATAACCGAAGTTCCAGAATCCGCTGTGCTCGAAATACTCCGACAGGAATTCCGATTCGACCCGCTCGTCGTAGAAGCGCCGCACGTCGAACGCATCCGTGGAGCCCGTCGCCCGGCGCGCGCCCGCCGGGCGCTGGCCGGGCGCAATGCCCGCTTCATCCGCCGTCACCTCCGGCGCGGCATCGGCCGGCGAAGTGGACAGGACCGCGGCGACCATCTCCCGGATGCCGTCGCGCAACGACACCTGCGGCTCGTAGCCCAACAACCGCCGCGCCTTGTCGATGTCGTATCGCGGCAACTCGTAGCTTTCGAAACGCCGGCGGCCCGCCGCGGGTGCCTCCCCGGCTGGCCAGTCGGGTGAAGCCGCCTCCCAGATCATCATCCTGATGTCCTGCTCGGTCGCCGTCTCGCCGCCCGCCACGTTGAAGGCCAGATTGCGCGCCTCGGTTTTTCTGCCGGCGAGCACGACCGCTTGAGCGACGTCGTCGACGTGGACCATTTGCCAGATTCCGCGCGAGCCGTCCCGCGACACCCAGCGAGGTGCGGCGATCGTGCCACGGACCAGACGCTCGGCGAACGAGGCCCGCGCGCCATAGACGACCGACGGCCGCAGAATCACGTACTCGAGCCCCGACTGCCGCGCGTAGCTCTGGATCATGCCCTCGATGGCGATCTTCGGCGCCATGTAATGCTGCACGAAAGGTACATTGCCGTAATCGCCCAGGATGATCTCCGCACCCTCGGTGATTGGAAATACGCGTATCACCGCGGGAGGACCGTACACGGATACCGAGCTCGTGAACACGAAGCGGCGGACACGCTGGGCGCTGCTGGCCGCGAGCAGCCGCCCGGTGCCCGTGACGTTGGCCTCGACCGTCCGTACATCGGCGCGCTCGGTCGGCTCCGCATCGCCGGCCGTGTCGCGATTCTTCACCCACTGCCACGCAAGGTGGAACACCACGTCGACGCCCTCGGTGGCATGCATGAGCGCGCGCTCGTCGTTCAGCTCCCCCGGCACGATCTCGAGGCCCGGATGTCTGCTCAACTCGGACTCGACGCCGGGGCGGGCGAGCGTGGAAGGCCTGACGAGCACCCGCACGCGCTCGCCGTCGGCGAGCAGCCGGGCAAGGACACGCGAGCCGATGAACCCGCTCGCTCCGGTCAGCAGGACCGGCACGTCAGAACAGCTCCACGTCGGCCATCGTCGATTGCTCCCCAATGCCCATTCGCGGCGGGGCCGCGATCGCCGGGCGCGGCGACATGGACGCGACGATCTCCGCGATCCCCGCGTCGAGCCTGATCTGCGGCGCAAATCCGAGCCTGGCTAGCGCGCGCGTGACGTCGTAGCGGTAGGCGTATCGCGCCGTCCGCTCGAGATCTGGCATGAACTGGTGCCTCCAGCGGCCCTGCCGGAGCGCCCGCGACAGGGCAGCGAGCAGGTCGCGGGACGAGAACAGCTCGGGCCCCGCCACATTGCAGAGCTCGTATTTCAACGCGCCCTGCGTGCCGCCGAGCACGACGGCGCGCGCCAGGTCACCGCGATGAATCCACTGGTTGCACGCAAAGCGTCCGGCGGCTGTGAGCGCGCTCCACGGATTGACCGCGAGGGCTTGCAGGAAACGCTCCACCCAGGGCGCGCCCGGTCCGTAAACGGCGGCGCACCGCAGCACGATCGCTTCGAGTCCGTGCTCCTGATGAGCGCGACGGATGAGCGTCTCGGCCTCGATCTTGCTGAGCGCGTAGTTGCGCAGATTGGTCTCGCCGGACGTGCGCAGTGGAAACGTCTCGCCGATCGGCCACATGGAGGGCGACGGCGCGGCGTTGTACACGGCGACCGAGCTCGTGAATACGATGCGTCGCACCTGGTTCGCCACGCATGCACACAGCAGGCGCTCGGTTCCATCGACGTTGACCTCCTTGAGGTCACGCGGGTTGGCAACCGCGCGCAGCGCGCTCAGGTGAATTGCCGCGAGGTGGTACACGACGCTCACGTCGCGCGTGGCGGTCGCGAGCGCGTCGGGGTCGCCGAGGCTGCCCACCACTATGTCCACACGCCCGCGATCGCGAAGGCGATCGAGCGTGTCAGGCAGCGCGAGCACGCGGACGTGCTCGCCGCGCTCGAGCAGCTGGTCGAGCACCTGCGAGCCGACGAAGCCCGTGGCTCCGGTGATCAGGATGGACACCGGTTCTCCGCGCGCGCCTGAGGCGCGCTTTGATCGTGAGCGGGCGCCAGCCAGACCTCGGCGCCGCCGTCCGGGTTCGGGACGTAGGTCCAGCCGCGCGCGAGGCGAGCGGGCACTTCGGGACCGAAAGGATTGGCGGTGCCGACGAACAACCCGCTGCGCGACGACACGAGTGTGCGGACGCCGTAGTTGTACGCATTGCCCAGGCCGTTGAGCGTCACCGGAGACCATGTTCTGGCGTCACGCGTGCGCCACAGATCGAACCCGCCCTGCTGCTTCGCGATGCAGTCCGCGCCGTACTTGTCGACGTGACGCTGCAGCCAGGGCAGCATGCGGCGCCGTTGCGCATAGGGCAGGAATACGCTCCAGTCGAACGTGCCAACGTACAGCCAGCCGTCGTGGACCACCATGCGCCAGATGTAACCGTTGAAGAAGTTGTCGAATCCAGGCCCCATTCCGCTGATGGGCGGCTTGGCGCCGTGCGGTGTTTCCCGCGCCGAGCCCATCACGAGATCCCAGCTGTCGTCGGGGTAGATCCGAATCAATTCGCCGGCTGCGGGGCCGATTCGGTACGTGCGATCGTAGCCGCCGTTCTGCACGCCGGTTCCGACGTACAGCGCGCCGTCGAACGGACACATGCTCATGGCCATCTCGTTGAGGCTGCCGCGAAACGCGCCGCGCTCCAGCACCTTAGTCCAGCGGCACGGTGCCGGGCCCGTGGCCGGCGTCTTCCAGATCTGATGACCGAGCGAGTGATTGAACGTCCCCGCATACAAGTGACCGTCGAATACCGCGAGCTCGAAGATTCCGGCATTCGTGGGATCGCCGAATCCTGCGACGCAGGCTTGCGTCCATTCGCCGTGCGCGGGATCGGGCGAGCGAAGGATGGTGGCCGCGCGCGTAACGTTCCACGTCGTTCCCTCGCCTGCCGGCGCTACGAACAGGTGGTCGTCGAATGCGACGAGCGACCGGAACGTGGACACGTTCGGGTTGCCGAGTCCCGGGGCGCCGACGGGAACGAATTCCGTACCTTCCTCGCTTCGCAGCAGTCGCGCGCCGGTTCCTCGCGCCACCGACGACAGGCAGCTCACGTACAACGCCGGGGCCGTGTCCGACCGTCCACGGAATACCGACATGCCGCGATAGCCGAGATCGCGCGGCACGGGGGCGCCATTCTTGCCGGGAATCTCGGGGGATCGGTGCACCGCGTTCCAGGCCCCCGCGCGCCAGCGCCAGATCTCCGCGCGAAGATCCAGCTCCTGGACGGTTTCCGGCACCCGAACCGGCCACGGATCCATCGACGCTGCATCCGTTGGCGGAAACAGCTTGAGCAACGCGAGAATGTGCCGCGAAGTGCCGGCATAGATGTCGCCCCGGAACTCCGCCATCGAGTGCGCATAGGAGTTCTGCGGGTCGCCGAATCCATTCGCAGCGATCCGGCTGAAATCGCTGGTCTTCAGTCCTTCCGGGATGCGACTGGCGGCCACGTCGAATCGCTCGCGATCACCGGAAGATATAGGTACCGGTCGCCACGGTGTTGACGATGACGCCGGTCGCCTGCTCGCCCGACGCGTCATAGCGGAACAACGCGGGTTGGCCGAACGTTCCAAACCCCGGAATGGGAGCACCGTCGCGCGTCACGCCGAGAGGCCGTTGCCACAATGCGCGCGGCTGGGTCCCCGCGCGAACGGGCAAGGCGAATGCGCCGAGGAACCCGTAGCTCGGCTGCAACGGCGCCGCGCCCATCCGGAAATTGGTGTAGACCACGATCTCGTCGTGATCCGCGTCAAACGCAAGCGCAAACGGGCTGCCGACCTTGACGGAAGCCGCCGTTGAACGAGGCGCGTCCGGGACCAGTTGCACGGGATCCGTCGCCGGCGGAGACAAAACCCGTCCGGCAAGGCTCGAAACCTCCCGGAAGACGTAGATCTTCTGCAGCGTCGTCACCAGCAGCGTCGCGCTATCCGCGTGAAGCGCGGGCGCGGCGTAGATGTCGTCTCCCGGCGCGACATGCAGCTGCGAGCGCCAGCGGATGCTGAGCACACCTTGCCGGTCCTCGACGGCGTTGATCGTTGGCTCGAGGCCCGTCGCGGTGAGGGTGTGGGCATGCGCGAACAGGATCGGCGATTCGCCCGGACGAACGAGCGCGGGTGGCGAACCGGTTCCCTTGTAGACGCCGAGTCGCACGCGATCCGGCGCTTCGTCGTGCGGGCCCCTCACCGGCGTCATCGGCTTGATGAGTCGCTCGGCACCTCGAACGCCCGGCTGGTCGAGCTCGATGCGCAGCAGATGAACCGGCGAGAAGAACGGGTGGAGAGGCGGATAGGAGCCGTTCGGCTTGAAATCGGCGAGCACGTAGAGCACGCGGCCGATTACGACCGGCGACTTCGTCGTCGTGAAGGTACCGCGATACTCGCGCCCGTTCACGAATACCGATGCATCCATCCGGTAGCTCGCGATGACAGTGCCGTCGAGCGGGTTCAGCTTCACGATCCAGCCGCTCGTGGTCACGCACACCAGCTCGTGAGCGTCGCTGAAGGTCAGCGAAGTCGGCATTCCGACGCCGTTCGGCGCGCCGGCGGACACTTCGCTCGTCGCCCTTTTCCACAGACGATGGCCGTCGGCCGAGTAAGCGACGAACTCGACGGGGTTGGCCGCGAACACGCAGTGCTGCGGCGTGCCGTCCCTGCGCACGACCCTGGCGAGCAGGATCCCCGACGGCCAGCGCTGGAACAGCCCCGGCAGGTCCTCGAGCGGGCTGGTCCACAGAACCGCTCCGGACCGGTAGTCGTAGGCGACGAGCGCCGGATGAAGCACCGAGTCGTACGCGCACACCGCAGCCTTTTCGCCGGTGAATGCACCCAGATGGACGGAAGCGCGCGGCGACACGACGGGGTCGACGATCTTTTGCGCCGTCTCGACCGCACGCAGCGGAGGCAGATCGTGAAACGAATCGTCGTTGCGGTTGCAATGCGCCATCGGACAGCCGAAGCCGTCCAGCTCCAGGCGAAAGGCGTGCCCCGTCACGACTCCAGGTTCCCGATGAACTCGCCGGCGTGATGCACGAACAGGTCCGGTCTCACGAGCGGGTGCAGGTGTCCTGCGCCGGGAATCATGACCGTCCTGCACGCGGGCAGATTGGCCTCGAGTCCTTCGAGCGTGGGCAGGCAGCCCGAGTGCTCCCCGAACATCGCCAGTGCGGGACACGCAATGTCGTTGAGGCGATCGGGCGTCAGGCCCGCGATGGAACGCATTTCGTCGACGGCAGACGTCTCGCGTACCAGATGGAACCAGCGCTGGGCGACGCGGGAGTCGCTGTTCCATTGGCTGAACAGCGCGCTCTCGATCCAGGCGTCCAGTCCGCCCACCGCCGTGTCGCCTTGCAGTCGCAGCCACTCGTCATAGCCGTCGCGGGCGACCCTGGGCATCGCTTCGACGCGGTCGCCCGTGTGCGCGGCCTGCAGCGCCGCATCGCGCCATCGCACGGAATCCCACATGAGCGGTTCCGCTTGGAGGCTCGGCACCCAGACGTCGGCGAGCGTCAGGGACAGCACCCGATCAGGGCGCGCCAGCGCGAACTGAAGCGCGACGGCGCCACCGAAGCTGTGCGCGATCAAATGTGCCCGGTCAATCTCGAGGTGATCGAGGAGTGCGCCGAGATCGGTCGCCATGTCGGCGCAGCTGTATCCGGATGCCGACGTATCGCTGTACCCGTGACCGCGAAGGTCATAGGCGGTCGTTCGCAGGCGCGTGGTGGCCAGGGCCGGCATGACGCCCAGGTACCAGAACGCGAGGCTTGCAAACAGGCCGTGAATCATCACGACGTCGCTGCCCTCGCCCATCTGCTGGTAATGCATCGACAACCCGTTGACGGTCGCTTTCGGCATACCGGCCTCTTATTCGAGATAGCCGAGCGCTTTCAACCTGCGCAGGACCTCCTCGTCGCCTTCCGCCCCGAGCGACGCCGCGGCAGCTTGCAACGCGGACCGCGGCGTCGCGCCGCCATCCTCGTAGCGAAGCGGATGCGTCGCGAGCCACGATGGATCGAATGCGTCCACGATCGGACCGCCGTCGAGATCGCGCGGCAGCGGCAGACCGAGGCTGTGCAGGAGCGTCGGCGTGATCGCGACGATCGGATGGGACGCGATCGCAGCACCGCGACGGATCGACGGCCCCGCCGCCATGAAGATGCCGTCCGGATGATGTGTCCCGTACGGAAGCCTGCGCGTCTTCAGCACACCGTCGGTCCGCAGCACCGACAGGAAGCTGTGGTCGCGCAGGACGAGCGTGAGATCGGGTGCTTCGTCGACCGCAGCACCCGCGAACGCTTCCTCGCGCGTCATGACGCGTTCGACGACGCGTTCGCCCGTCGTCGGATTCACGAGCGCCATCAGGTCGTCGATCAGGCGCTGGCGCAGACGCGCATAGTCGGCGTCTGCGACGCCGGGCGCCGCCGCGGTGCCCTTGCGCCGGATCCAGACGGCATTGCTGCTCGCCGTCATCGCAAACACGACCGTGCGGGACCAGTCGATCAGGTCATCGGGCCCGGCATGTCCGTCGAGCGTGAGCCGCCCCTCCCGGTCCAGCGGCGTGCCCTCCTTCCAGCCGAGATAACCCTGCCGCTCGAGCCAGACGTTGGCGTAGAAGATCGACTCGCCCGCGGCGCAGAACCCGTGATCGGACGCCATGAATACGCGCGCGGCTGGACCCGCTGCCTCCACGATCGTGCGGAGAAATCGATCGAGCTCGCGAAAATACGCAAGGCACAGCGCGCGAACGCGCTGCTCCCATTCGGCCGTGTGCCGCGATGCCAGGTCGGGAACGAGCAGGTGGTAGCAAAGATGCTGCAGCTTGTCGACGCCGTCGAAGAGTATGGCCGTCAGCTCGCACGGGTCCTCGATCATGAGCATCCGCGTGATCGCGAACCATTGCGCTTCGCGTGCAATGTGAAAACGGATCCAGTCCTCGAACTCGCTCTGCGCGAGACCCTGCAGAGCCTTGCGCTCGATGTCCCAGTCGAGGGCGAGCTCCTTCGCGTCGAACTCGGGCAGGCGGGCAAGGCGCGCATAGAGCTCGCGCGGATGCACGGCGCGCGGCAGATATCGCCATGGCACGAATCCCGGCACGACGAAACCGTCGATGCGGGGCGCGGGAAACATGCTGGGGAAATTCAGGCTCGCCACGCGGCAGCCGTGGCGGCTCGCCATGGACCACAGCGTCTCGACGCGCACGTCGGCCGACGTGCCCAGGGAATAGCTGGGCTGTGCGCTGCGCATGTCGACCCGAACGAAATCGAACACGCCGTGGTTTCCCGGATTGCGTCCGGTCATCAGCGTCGTCCAGGCCGGCGGCGTCAACGGGTGCGACGTGGACCGAAGGACCCCGCGCACGCCGCCCGCCGACCAGTCGCGCAGGAACGGCATCACGCCCTCGCGCATGAGGGGATCCAGCACGCTGAACGTCGCGCCATCGAGGCCGATCAGGACGACCTGGGCTCGGTGCTCACTCATGGCGAGGCGCCTCACGCCGTATGTCCTGTCCATCACGAATCGCGTGGACGAAATCCGCGATATCGGCGACTCGCAACTCGCCGAGCGGGCGCCCGAACGACCTGATCTGCGCGACCAGGCGGTTCTCGAGCCCGTAGCTCTGCTGGATCTCGGCGATGAAGTACACGAGATTGATGGACTCGAGATGGAGGTCCCCGAGCCGCGATTCGGACGAGATGGTGCCCACGTCCCAGCCGCTCGTCACTTCCTCGAGGATCGCGAGCACGTGCGCAAGCACCTCGTCGTCGGGATGGCGCACGGGGACGGTTGCCATGTCTTAGATCCTCGCCGCCGCGGTGACGAACGCGCCTTCCGAGGCCGTGCAGGCGACGATACGCCGTCCCGACAGCTCTGCACGTTCGCTCTTCAGCGAGCCGCGCAGTGCCAACTCCAGAACGCCGCGCGCCCTGTCGACGTCGCACACTTCCAGATCCTGTCCGCCGTTGGTCAGTCCGCATCCGAGCGCCTTGCCCACCGCTTCCTTGGCGCACCACATGCGGGTAGTCCATTCGGGCCTCGCATGCTCCTCGAGGGCCGCCAGCCATTCGCGTTCCTGCGTCGTGAGCGCGGCGTCGCGCACGATCTCGCCGACGCGTCCCACGCTCTCGATGTCGACTCCGATGCCGTCGCACGCATCGCCGTCGGTCGCGATGGCGATGGCCTCCTCGCCGGCATGCGCGATCGTCACGTGAGGTGCCCGCCCGATGGCCTGCGTCCAGGGTCCCCGCGCCCGCGGACGCTCGCCGGGCTCGCCGTAGATCTCGATGTCGCACGCTCGCAGCAGGCCCAGCCGCTGCCGCAACAGCAGGCGTACCGCATCCTTCGCGACGATCCTTCCCGCCAGCCAGTGGAGACGGCGCTGCATGGGCGCGGCGGCGAGCCGGTGCCACTGTTGGCGCTCGTTGCTGCCCAGGACGAGATAGGCCAGCACGCGAAGCCAGATCCCCCCGTGGGCCTCGAGCAACCGGCGAGGAATGCGCAAGCGGCAGGCCTTCGCGGCACCGGCCGCGCCGAGGCCATCGATGCCTTGCGGCCACTCGTCGCTGAGCAGGACCTCGTCCGGGGCGATCCTGAAGTCGTACAAGCGCCGCGGAAGGTCCAGTCGCCGGTCCTCCCAATGGTGCATGCGAGCCCGCAGCGTACCGTCGGCCGCGACCACGTCGATGTCGCTGATCACGGTGTCGTCGTCCACATGCGTGACACGGACGCGACAGCGTGCACGGTCGCCTGGCGCCAGCGCAGGCCCGCGCACGTCCAGCCGTTGAAGCTTCACCGGAAACACGCTCAAGCCTCGCTCGAACCGCTCGCCGACCCAGTAGCCAACGATCTGGCCCATCGCATCCAGGAGCATGGGATCCATGACAAACGCAGGCGTCGGCGTCTTGCCCACCCACGATGAGGAACTGCGAGCCGTGAGGATCGCTTCCGCACCGTCCCGGCCGACGCGCTCGACGCGATCGACGAGTTGAAAAGCCGGTCCGTGGAACATTCCGGTTCGCCCGTACATGGCACCGGCCGGCCACTTGGACGGGTGCTCCTCGTGCAGCGCAAAGCCTTCGACCGGCTCGGGCAGCGGATAGCGATCCGCGAACACGACCGTCGCCTCGACCAGCGCCGGCCCCTCTGTGGCTGCGACATCGCCGTTGCTGCCGTCCTCGTGCATCACGACGCGGATTTCATTGCGATCCTGCATGCGGGCTGTGATGCGAAGCGCCAGGCGTTCCGACTCCACCGTCACCCATCGATGCGCCTGCACGTGGCGCGCGCCGACCGCCACCAGACCCGGACACAGCAGCGACGCAACCTCGGCAAGGATCTCGATGCTCACCGCCAAAGGCAATACGGGAAGTCCCACGAGATCCGGCTCGAAAGTGGACACGCGCGCGCCGAGCGTATGGTCGCGCAGGTAGAGGTGCTCGCTCAGATCCAGCAAGCAGATCGCTACGGCCGCGCGACCCGGGTTCATCGACACGACGCGGTCGATCAGCGGCGGAGTCGCCTGCGGTAGCGACGGCGCGTGCGAGACGGCGCGCTGGCCCGATGGCCCGGCGCGCCGCGCCAGGGCGGCCTCGAGCAGCTCACGTTCGACGCGCAGGAACTGCTCCATCGAGCGAAGGTACTGCTGCATGACCCGCGCACGCGGGTGATGCGGCGCGCCAGCAACCGGTGCAGCGACCGACGACAAGCCGTGCGGCCGTGCCGCCGGCAAAGGCATGTCGGGCGCCGCCGAACGCACCGCGAGTGCCGCCTCTGCGGGCGTGAGACTCAGGCGTGGCAGCCGCAGGGCCAGTCTCATGGCGGCGCCAACTTCGGTACGCGTCTTCGTGCCTTGCGCATGCACCGGGAGACGCCGCACTGCCCGGGGCACAGGCAGACGCGCTGCATCCACCGGCACGCCACTGGCCGCAAGAAGCCCGACCGCGTGGTGGATCTGTGCGAGGCCGCTTCGCTGCAGCGTGTTGGTGGGGATCGACAGGACGGCACGCCCGCGCAGCGTGTTGTCGACGAAACCCGCGAGATTGCCGCGCGGCCCCACCTCGACGAACACGCGTGCACCGGACGCATACATCGCTTCGATGGTCTCGCGGAAGCGGACGGGTCTCATCCACTGGGCAACCGCGAGCCTGCGCACCTCGTCCGCATCGTCGGGATACGGCGCCGCGGTGGCGCAGCTGTAGAGCGTCGTCGTCGGAGCGCGGATGTCGAGGCGATCGAAGAATGCGCCGAGAAGGCCGGAGAGCGAAGCGAACAGCGGCGTATGACATGGCCGTCCGAAGGGCAGGCGCTCGGTGACGGCCCCCTGGTTTGCCAGCACGCGAGCCGCGCGCTCGATGGCGGCGTCGCTGCCGCACAGCACGATCTGCTGCGGGCAGTTGTCGAGCGCGACGGCCACGTCGGGTGCGCTTTGCTCGATCACCTGCTGCACCACTGCGGCACTCGCCGAACCGACCGCGAGAAGCACCGTGCTCGGCAGCGCGCCGCTGACCCGGAACTCCTCGTACACGGCGTTGAGCGCCCGGATGAACTGCACGAGCTGTGCATCATTCGGCGCTGCGAGGCACCCGGCGGCAAGGAGCGCCGAATAATCGCCCGAGCTGTGACCGGCGATCATGTCGGGTCGCACGCAAAGCCGGTGAAGGATCGCACGCAGCGCCTGATTGGCCGCGAACACCGTCTCCACGGCGGCGTCCATGTCCCACATCGTCGCGTCCGCGTCACCGGTCTCCGAGCCTCTCGGGAACGCCACCTCGCTCGGAAGAAAGCCGCGCGCATGATCGATGAACGCGCGATCCATCAGGTCGAACCACGCGCGCGCCTCGGGATAGTGCATGCAGACATCCGCGAGCATGTTCGGGTACTGCGCCCCCTCGCCCGGGAACAGGAACGCGACCTTGCCCTGAGCGCCGAAGGCCTCCTCGAAGAAATAGATGCCGCGATGGTCGCGGATGCGGCGGCATTGGGTATCGAGCAGTCTCGCGCGCGCATCCTGCAGCTTGACGCGAAGATCGCCGATCGAGTCCGCCACGATCGCCACGCGGGCATCGCCCGGCACCGACGGCTCGCTGTTAAACGTTGACGCCACGTCCGCCAGCTCGATGTCGGCGGGGGCTTCCAAGGATCCCGCTTCGCCGGCGAGACGTTCCACGAGCTGCCGGCGAGACGGAGCGCGCATCACGCAAAGCTGCGAAATCCCCGTATCCTGCTGCGTGCGCGCGCCAGTGATCATGACTGCCACGGACACTCTTCGAGCACGGCGTGCGCATTGATGCCGCCGAACCCGAACGCGCTGACGCCTGCGCGGCGCGGTGTCTCGCCACCGTGGATCCATGGCCTGGCGTCGGCGTTCACGTAGAAAGGCGTCTTGTGCAGCTCCAGGCGCGGATGCGGACTCTCGCAGCGCAGTGTCGGCGGCAGCACGTTGTGACGAAGGGCCAGCGCCGTCTTGATGAGGCCGGCGATGCCGGCGGCCGGGATCAGGTGGCCGATCATCGACTTCACCGTGCCGAGTGCGCAGCGAGGTGCCCGGCCGCATCGCGCGCCGAATACGCGGGTGAGTGCCTGCACTTCGACGAGGTCGCCCACCAGGGTGCCGGTACCGTGCGCCTCGATGAGACCGATCGAGTCCGTGGGCACGCCGGCCGCCTCGTACGCGCGGCGGATGGCGAGCGCCTCGCCCTCGACGCGTGGGCTCAGCACCGATTGCGCCCGGCCGTCGCTCGAGACGCCGACGCTCTTCACGAGCGCATACACCTTGTCGCCGTCGCCGAGCGCGTCCTCTGCCCGCTTCAGCACGACCATGCCGTAGCCTTCGCCGAGAACGGTACCGTCCGCGTCGCGATCGAATGGCCGGATCTGACCGCGCCGCGACAGTGCGTTGAGCTGGCAGAACAGCATGTACGTCGGCGCTGCGGTCGCAACGTTCGCGCCGCCGACCAGCGCCAGATCGCATTTGCGCGTGCGCAGATCCTGGAGCGCCAGCTCGAGTGCGACGAGGGACGAGGCGCATGCCGCGTCGACGGTGTAATTCGAACCCATGAAGTCCAGCCGATTGGCCATGCGGCCGGTCATGACATTGGGCACGAGTCCCGGCGCAGTGTCCGCCGAGAACGGCGCGAGGCTCGCCTTCAGCGCGTGCTTGATTCGCTGCAGCTCCTCGGCCGTGTGCTCGGGATGAAGCTGCTTGAGCAACGCAACGGTCTGGTCGATCACCAGGCAATGCTGAAGCTGGTTCGTGAAGGCCCGGTTGATGTACGTGCCGCGCCCGACGATGATCTCGGCCCGGGAGCGATCGAACGGACGCTCGACATACCCGGCGTCCTGCAGCGCGCGATGGGCGAGCATCAGGCCCAGGAAGTGATCGGGATCGGCGCCGTCAACGCCGACGGGCATCACGCCGTACTCGGCCGGTGTGAACGACACCTCGTGGAGCCAGCCCCCCGACTTGCAATAGATGCGATCGTTGGCGGTCGACGCGGGATCGTAGTAGTCGAGGCCCTCCCAATCATCGGGAGGATCGGTCACGGCATCCACCTTGCCGAGGATGTTGTCCCAGTAGGTCGCCAGATCGGGCGCACCGGGAAACACGCACGACATCCCGACGATGGCAATGTCGTGCAGTCCCGGTTGCATGGCGCCTCAGTTGCCGTAGACCGCCGAGCGCTCGGCGACGTCGAAGAACTGTGCGGAAGCAGGCGCGGCGGCGTGAGCCCATTCGCCACGCCCGAGCACGATTTCGACCTGCCCCTTCCGCCCCGACCGCAGTTCGCGATCGAACGCAAGGCAGCCCTGCACCGTGTCGATGGCGGTCATGCCTCGCGCGCCGAGCTCTCGCAGAACGCTCGCCGACGCCATGCCGCTCGAAGCCCACGGGCCCCAGTTCAGCGCAACCACACGACCGGGCCAACGTCGGTCCAGTTCCACTGCCAGCTTGTTGAGGCCTTCGTTGGCGGCGGCATAGTCGGCCTGGCCGCGGTTGCCGAAACACCCGGCCACCGACGAGAACATGACCAGGAACTGGAGCGACTCGGGCCGGATGCAACGCGCCAGCGTAGCTGCGGCGCGCGCCTTGGTGGTGAAGACGCGCGCGAGCGAATCCGCCGTCTTGTTCTCGATCAGCGCGTCCTCGATGACGCCGGCGCCGTGAATGACGCCGTCGACGCGGCCATACCTTCCATAGACGTCGTCAATTGCGGCAGCAAGCGCCTGGTCGTCGACAACGTCGACCTTCCGATAGTCCACGCGAGCACCCAGGCTCTTCATCGCATCGAGATTCGCGCGCGCCTCGCGCCGATGGATCAATGCCTGGTACATCGCGTCGATGTTCGCCGCAGATACGTGCTGCCCGGTGTGCCGCGCCTCGGCGAGCAATGCCGCTTTCAGTTCGCGCTCCGATCGGATATCGGCTATCTGCGGCCGTTCATCGTGAGCCGAGATGTCCGTGCGCCCGAGGATCACCAGCGTGGGTCGATAGCGGCGCGCGATGTCGGTCGCGATGGCCGCCGTGATGCCGCGCGCCCCGCCGGTGATCAACAGCACGGCGTCGGAATCGATCGCCAGTTGCCGTTCACCGTCCTCGGCTAGATCCGCGGGTACCGGACGCGACGTGAGCCGCCGGGACCCGCGCCAAGCCACCTCCACGAAGTCCGGCGCAGCGACGATCTCCTCCGCCAGACGCTGACCCATTTCCGGGACAGGAACGTCCAGATGGACTGATTTGCAGCGGACGTGCGGCCACTCGATGGCCAGCGTCTTGACGAAGCCCGCGATCGCACCGTGGCGCAGGGCGGATTCGACCGAGTCTGCGGGCGAAGCGTTCGCCGCCGTTGCGGCAAGCAGCCAGCCGCGGCCCACGCTGGCGGCCGATGCGAGATCAGGAGCGGCGGCACGGGCGAGGTGCAGCAAGCTGATGACATCCTGCTCGGCCATTCGCGCCGACTCAGCCGCATCGCGCGCCGATCGAGATCGCAGGGACCGAAGATTCACAATTCCCGTAATCGGTCGCCCATGCTGCGCACGGATCGAAGCGACACATTGCGTCACGACCTGCGCATCGGTGAAATCGTCGATGCGAACCGACATCCGTTCCGCAGTTCCCGCGCCCATGATTGCGACGTGCGCTCCGGTCGCGCGCAGCGCTGCGGCTACCCGCGGCGCGATGCCATGCTCATCGTCAGTGATGAGGACGAGGTCGTCGGGTGCGAGATGAGCCGCCGCCGCCGGTAGGCGCGCGTCGACCTCGGCGAGAACGAAGCGCGGCAGGTGTTGGGGCGCCATCTCGATATCGGTCGCGCGTTCCGGTAGCGCGTGCGGTGCCACCACCTCGACGGGCTCGGCACTTAAGGCCCCACCGGTCAGTTCCCGCGCCGTGTCGGCAATCGAGCGAAGGGTTTTCGATCGCGTCAACCGCCCGAGCACATCGTTGAGCTCGATCCCGCGGCCTCGCAAGGCGCGCGAGGAGAATTCCCCAACGATCTCGACGCGCTTGATGGAATCGATGCCGAGGTCGGCTTCGATATTGAGATCGAGCCCCAGCAAGTCCGTCGGATAGCCGGTACGTTCACTCACGATCGACAGCAAGACGTCCGTGAAGTCCTCGCTTTCCAGCGAGGTGGACTTCGCAGGCGTTTGCACGGGCGTGGGCACCGGACCCGGCTGCGGTTCCGTGACGGCTGGCGGAGCAGTCGCGACGGCTTGCGCGGGACGAGCGCTCGGCGTGGTCACCGGCGCAGCGGTCGGCTGCTGCAGCGCGAGCGTGTCGCCTCGATCGCCGGTGTCGCTGCCGTTCAAGTACGCCAGCATGACCTGCTTTTGCGTTTCGAGGAAATCGACCATCAGCTGCTGAAACTTCGACATGACGTGCGCCGTGTCACCGGCGGTTTCCGGCGTCGTGACGGCATCGCTGGCCGGCTTTGGCATCGTTGGCTCCCACGGGATACTTGGCGCCTGCGGCGCGGCGATCGCGTCGGGCATCGGGCTCGGCATTGGCGTTCTCGCGGCCGCGCTCGCCTTTGCCGGCCGCAGCGGCGCGGCGCTGCCCCCCGTCACGATCCATGTCGTCGGCGAAAGCCGTTCTTCCTCGTTGCTCGAAAAAGCGTGCAGATCGACAACGCGCGCGTCGCGTCCCGCGAACAGCGGATCGAGGTCGACAGCAACGCCATGGCTCGCGAGCACCGCGAGGGCGTGCTGGAGCTGGAAAATCCCCGAGCCATCCCGCGCGTCCAGCGGCACGGCGACGTGCGGCCTGGTCGCGAGAATCTGATCGACCAGCCCCGACAGCACGCGACCCGGTCCGGCTTCGACGAAGATCCTCGCGCCGGCAGCGTACATCGCCTCGATCTCTTCGACGAAACGAACGGGGCTGACGATCTGCCCGCTCAGCAGCTCGGCCATCGCCGCAGGGTCGGTGGGATACGCTGCTGCCGAGACGTTCGAATACACGGGCAGGCGAGGCGCCCGCAATTCAGTCCCTTGGAGCGTGCGCGCGAAGCGCTCCCGCGCGGAGGCCATCAGTGGCGAGTGAAATGCGCAGGACACCGGCAGGCGACGTGCGACGATGCCGGCTCGACTGAACCGGTCGATGGCCTCGTCGACGGCTTGCTCTGTGCCGGAAATGACGATTTGCGCTGGCGCGTTGACGTTCGCGACCCACAGTCCACGTATTGCGTCGACGACGGCGCGCGTGTGCTCGAGATCGGCAGCGACGGCGGCCATTGCCATGCTTTGCCCCACCGTCGTCTCGGCCATGCAACGTCCACGGTCCTCCGACAGACGGTAGAGCGCAGCCTCGTCGAACGCGCCGGCGACAGCCAGCGCCGCGTACTCGCCGTAGCTATGCCCGCCGGCCATGTGGGGATTGACGCCGCATTTTCCGAGCAAACGCCATAGCGCAATGGCAGCGGCGCCGAGCGCGGGCTGGGCAACGTTGGTCGCCGTGAGCGCGTCGCGATCGGTCTGGCGATCTTCGTCGCGGAAACGCGGAGGCGGAAACACGCAGCTCCCAAGCGGTCGTTGCAGACGTTGCGCCAAGACTTCGCTCGCACGCTCGAATGCTTTGCGCACGTCGCCGAAATGGATCGCGAGGTCGGCCAGCATGCCGGGATATTGCGAACCCTGGCCGGGAAACAGGAACGCAGTGCGGCCCTCGTGCGCCAGCGGAGTCCCCGCGAACGCGATCCTGCTCGAGGCACGCGCCGACGGCGCGGCGGAGCCCTGGAGAACGTGCAGCGCGGTCTGGAGCTGATCGGGCAGCTCCTCGACCGACTGGACGACCATCGCGAGGGTCATTCTTCCGCGCTCACGCGCATCGACCCACGTGCTGTAAGCGAGGTCGCGCAACCGGTGACGTGCGCCTTGCGCGAGCGCTCGATTCAGCCGCGTAACGCGATCGTGCAGCTCGGCACGCGACTCTCCCGTCCAGACGAGCAATTCGCTCGGCCAGCAGCGAGAGGGTGCCTCGCGATTGCGGTCGAGGTACTCTCCCGTGTACTCCTCGAGCACCGCGTGGAAGTTGGTGCCGCCGAAACCGAACGAGCTGACGGCGGCGCGGCGCGGAACGCTCGAATCTACCTGCAGCCACGGCCGCGCTTCGCTGTTGACGTAGAGCGGGCTGTTCTCTCCGCGCGCAGCTTCGTTGGGTGTCGACACGTGCAACGTGGGCGGCAACACCTTGTGCTGCAGAGCCAGCGTCGCCTTGATGAGCCCTGCCATGCCCGCCGTCGATTTCGTGTGCCCGATCATCGATTTGACGGAACCGAGCGCACAAGTCTCGGCGCCTGCTCCCGCGGATCGGAAAACGCGGTTCAGCGTCTCGAGCTCGGCCTTGTCGCCGGCCACGGTTCCCGTGCCGTGAGCTTCGACCAGTCCAACGGTTGCCGGCGAAATGCCGGATACGGCATACGCGCGTTCGAGGGCTAGTGCCTGGCCCTCGGGTCGCGGCGCGGTGAGGCCCCTGTCGCGTCCATCGCTCGAACCCGCGACGCCTTTGATCACGGCGCGAATCCGATCGCCGTCCCGCTCGGCATCCGCCAGCCGCTTCAGCAGCAGGATCGCAACGCCTTCGCTGATCGCAATCCCGTCCGCGGCCTGATCGAACGGCGCGCATCGGCCGCGCGGCGAGAGCGCGTGCGTCTTGCCGAAACACAGGTACGCAAAGGGGTTCTGGATGGTGTCCGCGCCGCCGACTACCACGACGTCGCTCGTGCCGGACTCGAGCTCACGGCACGCGAGGTACACCGCGGCGAGCGATGATGCGCACGCCGCATCGACGGTGTAGTTCACGCCGGACAAATCGAACCGGTTTGCGACGCGTCCGGCGGCAACGTTCGGAAGGATCCCGGGAAAGGAATCTTCCGTCCAGGTCGCGAGCCTCGACAGCCATGCTTCCGGGACAGGGTCGATGAACGTCGGCAACGCCGAGCGCACCGCGTATTGCTGTCCGAGGTCGGCGATGCCACCGCCGATGCCGAGAATGACGGCCGTTCGCGCACGCGGCAGATCGCGTTCCTGCCATCCCGCGTCCGCCACGGCAGCGCCGACGGCGGCAAGCGTCAGAAGCTGCAACGGCTCGATCGACGCAAGCGAATTCGGCGGCATCCCGTAACGCACGGGGTCGATGTGCACCGGATCCATGAACCCGCCCCACTTCGAGTTGACCTTGTCGGCCGAGCCCGGGTTGGGATCGTAGTAGACGTGCCAATCCCAGCGGCTCGCGGGCACTTCCGTGACGGCATCCACCTTGCACAGGATGTTGTCCCAGTAAGTGCGCGCGTCGGGCGCTTTCGGCAGCAGGCACGACATACCGACCACCGCAATGTCGAACGGACGCGGCTCGCTTCGCTGCAGGGTCTCGACGGAGCGGCCAGTCGCGGCGCGCTCGAGCCACCGCGAACCCGCGCGCGACACATCCTCATGCAGCTCCTCGATGCTGCAGGTCGAGTCCCGCAGCGCCGCCACCTGGCCGATCATGTACATGCCATCGGCGAGCTGCTCGGCATCGTCGGCGCGAACCAGACCCGCTCCCCCGGCCGAATCGCGATCGTCCGAGCGCCGCAGCCCTTTGGTTGCCAACCGCAGGCGCCCGAGGTTCAGCGCCTCGAGGGCTGCGCGCGCCTCGTCGACCGAGCGCCCTTCGCCGAGCAGCCGCCGGCTCTCGCGCATGAAGTGATCCGCGAACGGCGTTGCGGCACAGCGCGTGGAATGACCGGGACCCGAAGTGAGCAGGACAGTGCGACGGCAGGCCAATGCCTGCTGTTGGAACCGCTCGACGATGGCGCCCGTCGCGACCGCTTCGTGCGTGAAGACATATGCGGTGCCGAGCAGCACACCGATCTTCGCGCCGCGCTCGGCGAGCGGCGCCGCTACGGCGGCAACCATCGCAGCCGAGCGCGCATCATGGATTCCACCGGCGAACAACAGCTGGGATGCGGCTATGTCGGACGCCGGAAGCAGATTCAGCGTCTCGACCGCCGCATCCCACAGCGCGAAGCTGCCGCGGGGTCCGACGTGACCGCCGCATTCGCGTCCCTCGAAGACGAACCGGCGTGCCCCGCTTTCGAGGAACAACTTCAGCAGGCCCGGAGAAGGAACGTGCAGGTAAGTGGGGATGCCTGCCTGCTCGAGCGATGCGGCCTGGTCCGGTCGGCCACCGGCAATCAACGCGGCCGCAGGCATGGCGGCGCGCACCGCGGCAAGCTGTTCGGCGCGTATGTCGTCGGGGACGAACCCCAGGATACCCACGCCCCACGGCCGCGCACCGAGCGCAGCCCGCGTTTCGGTCAGCAGCCGCTCGACTTCGCGCGCACGCATCAGCGCAAGTGCCAGGAAGGGCAGCGCGCCACCTTGCGCGACGCGCAACGCAAACGCCGCGCTATCGGCGACCCGCGTCATGGGTCCCTGCACGATCGGGTAGCGCGTGCCATGCACGCGCGCCAGCGGGCTGCCTTCGCTCAGCGGCTCGAGCGTCCTCGCGGCATGTATGGCGGAGCTGGCTGACTCGCGAAAGGCCGAGAGCACCGCCGCAACGCGTTCGAAGCGACGTCCGAGTGACGCGGCACAGGCTGCCTCCTGCCCCAGCGGCCATGCCTTGCGATCGGACCAGCCAATGCACGATTCGGCCTCTCGCCACCAGTTCGCGCGAGCTTCGTCGCCGGCCCCGGCCGCGTGCAAGTCTTCCAGGCGTCGCAGCCCGGCCAGCGCCGTCCCGTCCGGTGCAGCGAATACGCGGACGCGCGTCCAGGGATCACGGCCTATACAGATCGTTTCACTGCCGTCGAACCGTCCGATCACGCGCTTGGCGCTTTCGGGCAAGTTCGACTCGCGGGTGAGCGCAAGCTGCGAATCGAGGACGACGCCCGCAGCCCCCGCGACAACGCATGCCGCTGCGCTGTGAAGGCCGATACCGCCCTGCGCCCACACCGGCAGGACCGTCGTACCGAGCAGTCGCTGGAGCAGCACGAAGGTCGTTTCTTCCCCGACGCGACCACCGCTCTCGTTGCCCTTCGCAATGACGCCATCGAGACCGGCTTGCTCCGCGAGGCGGGCTTCCGATTCGGAGATCGCTTCGAGCAGCACGGTGAGGTTCCGTGCCCGTAGCCCGCGGATGCAATCCTCCACGTGCCTCGGGTCCGTCGGGCTCAGGATGACGATGGAGACACGGGCTGGCAGCTCGGACAGCACGTGGTCCAATTGCGGAGGCGCACACGAACCGATCTTGATGCCGCAGCGTCCGCGCGAGTGACGAGCCAGGGACTGAATGGCGCCGACGACGTCAGCGCCGTCGGCGGCGAACTGCAGGTCCAGTACACCGATCGCGCCCGCGCGGCTCGCGGCAATGGCCAGCGCCGGATCCGGAGATCCCGGCGGTGTCATGACGATGAAGTCCAAGCCGCCGGGGGCGTCCTCGACACCCGAAGCGGACAACGAGCTCATCCGGCACGGCCCGACGATGCCGGCGTCGACGAATCAGGCGCTTCGTTCGGCGGGGCGACGATCACCTCGATCGTCAAGTGCTCGACGTCGCGCTTCTGGACGGTCAACGTCGCAACGTAGCGTTCATTGGATGCAAAGACCTCGGCCACGAGCGGCAAGTGCACCGACACGAGCCGGGATTCGCCACGCTCGAGCACGAAGCGCGGCGGCTGGAGCCGCAGTGGCGGCCTGAAAGCCGGGAGGCCCGTGGGTCCCGAGAATTCGGACACAACGAACGTGACCTCTTCGCTGCCGCCACACGGATTGCGAACCTCGATCGCGCTCGCCGCCTCGGCGCCCAACGATCCGCGCAGCTCCACGACCCGACGGCAATCCGGTGATTGCACGGGTGCCCCGGCCGATGGTCGAGGCTGCCTGGCTGCTTGCTCGAAGAATGGCGCCCGATAGGTCGAGGCCAGCTCGAGCAGCGCGTCGTAATAGCTGCTGCTCATCGCAGCGGCGCCGCGCAAGTAGCGTTCCGTCTCGTCACGCACGAACCGTACGTACATCTCGCGAGCCGCCGCCTCGTCCAGCTCGCCGTCGGTCAGGCGCTGCAGCAGCTCGTAATACCGAAGCAGAGATCGCATGACGTCCGCGCCAACGCGAACCGTCAGATCCTGGATGCTCTTGGTGATGTGTTCCGCCGGGCCAGTCATGGAGTCCTCGGCTGGAGCAATGCAAGGACATCGCCTGCTAGCGGCTCACGAGGTCTCGAGCAGCCCGCAATCGCGATTCGGCGCACGAATGGCGCCGGCGTGCGCGGGCGAAGTCGCGCGGCAGGAGCGATCAACTGCCCACGCCTCTCCACATCACGTGCTGCGGTGTCGCTTCGATCCGAAGGTCGAAGTCCAGCGCTACCGCGCCGCATCACGTCGATTCGCCTTGTGGGCAGGCACCGGCAGCGGCAGATGATCGGAACGAGAAGAGCGACACGCTCGGCGTGCGCGTCCAGCGGATCTGGAACGTCCGGGAGAGAAGTCGCATCGATAAGCATTCGCTCTCCTCGACCTTCTCTTGCTCACCGCCCGGCCGGCGACCGCCTTGGACTGCCGCGCAGTCCCAACGTCAGCCAGCTCAGCGCGCCGGCAATGCGCGGCCGGTCCTGCGGTTATGGAGCTGTTTTGTATCGTACACGCCGCCACCCCAAAAGCAAAGTGGGCTCACTGCGCAATGATTGGCGTGTTGTCGAACGGCAATGTGCGTTGCTGCATGGTCGCTTTGCGGTCTTCGTTCTGCCGACCGGCTTCCGCGAATGTGTCGACTTCGTCAGCGCACGCCATTAAACCGCTTCAACGATCGGATACTGCGAGGAATGCCTCAACGAGCACTAGGCGTTCGAGGTGATGTAGTTCTTCTATCCCTACTTCTGAGGGCGCAAATCCAATTGGTATGACGTGTCGCTGTTGCGAAACGACGATCCGCTGTGCAAGCAATTTTCCGCCGCAGGCTCGGCGTGGGTCGTAGTTCCGGTACGCCCCGGTTTCGAGGCGTTGATGGACTACTTCCTCCTGACCGGCCAGATCTGGGGCGGCGGCAGCCTGCCGTCCATTACCGATTCAACGTACTTATCGATCGCGCAGGAAGTTCGCGACAGTTCGGGCGCGCGTGGCGACGAGCAGCCCGTGGGCGATCCAATGGGAAGCCACCACTCCTGGCAGGTGTCGGGTTGTCAGTCGCGATCGAGCCGCTGCTATTGAGGATGGAGCCAGGATGCAGGGTCGTCCGCGTCTTATTCGACGATTCGGATTCGGCGCGATGTTAACGCTCACGGAAACCGTCGGAGAATTCGCCAAGACGATGTCCTGAACTTAGAGAGCCTGCCTGCGCGGGCCAGCTTCGGCAGCTCGTGGAGGAGTGTCTGCACGGGTCGCGGCTTGCGGTCGCGCAAGTTCATCAGCCCGCCGAGCGCAATGCCGATCAGCAACGCACCACCGGTAACCAGCACCGAATTGCGTTTCACGCGCCAGCCCGGTTGCTGTGCTGGGATCATTGGCCCGGCAATCGCGACCCGGGGCGCAGGCGGTGATCGAGCGAACGTAGGAAACGCCGAGATCCCATGTCGCGGCCACAGCTTGGGCAAGCTCTCCTCAGCAGGTCCAAGGGTGTCCGCCGGCATCGCCTCGCCCGCCGGCCGCTCTACCGTCGCCAGTGACTGCTTCGCCGTCGCCGGCTGATCCTTATCCCGACGCGACCCGAAGCGGTGTGCGTAGACCCAGGTGAATTCCGCCCCGAGAAGGAAGATCTGGGCCGAGTAGTACACCCAGATCAGCAGCACCGCCAAGGACCCTGCCGCGCCGAAACTCGAGACCACACTGCTCTTGCCGAGGTACAAGCCGACGAGCACCTTGCCGACGACAAACAGTAGCGAGGTGACCGCCGCTCCGATCCACACGTCCGGCCATGCAATTTTCACGCGCGGCAGCAGCTTGTACATGAGCGCGAAAAGCACCGTGATCACCGTGAAGCTCAGCGCGAAATCGATCACGTGGAGCAACCACTCAAAGTGACCGAAGGCGCCACCCCACCACTTGCCGAGCGCCGCGAGTGCCGCGCTTACCGTCAGCGACACCAATAACAGGAAGCCGATGGTGATCACCAAGCCGAACGATAGAACGCGACCGCGGATGATGCCCCACAAGCCCTCCGACTTCTTGGCTGCCGGCGCTTTCCAGATGCGATCGAGATCGGTCTGCAACTCCGCGAAAACGGTGGTCGCGCCGACGACGAGCAGCGCGATGCCGATGATGCTCGCGATGATCCCTTGTCCGAAATTGCTCGCACTCTGAACCATGCCTTCGACAGCACGCGCACCATCATCGCCGAGCAGGCCGCCGAGCTCCACATAGATCTGGCCGCTGGCCGCCTTCTCGCCCAGGAAAAAGCCTAGCATCGCGATCAAGATGATTAGCAGCGGCGCAATCGAAAACGCGGTGTAGTACGCGATCGCGGCGCCCATGCTGGGCGCGAAATCGTCGACCCAGGCGGCCGCTGACTCCTTTGCCATACCTACGAGCGCGCGAGGCGCAAATGCAGCGCGGTTCATGGTGATCTCCATTGGCATGCTGCGCCGGCGCGAATTCCGGCGGAAGTCATATTGAACGTCGTCATGCCTCGGTCGATCAATACGTTCTCGCGCGTCGGTTGCTGGCCGCGGGCTGGTGTAGCGCCATGGTTCAAGGTGCTGCCGGACATATCTGTACCCGTTATCTCACGGACGCCCGTTCCAGCCGCAATCGATCGACGTTCGGGTTCCTTCCCGGATCGGCGCCCTGCGCACAGACGGATCGTTGTCTAGTTGAGTCCCCGCATTGGGTCGCTGTCGCCACCGGCGCTTGGAGTGTCCGAAGTCGAGTCGAGGTCGGTGACACCTGATGTCCTAGCGGCCAGCTTGAACAAGTCGTCGACGTCGTCGAGGCTCGGGTGTTACAGCAGGTGATCGTCGGGCGACAATCTGGCTCGGCCCCGAAAGTCGTCGACGGGCCGGGACGACCGTCCCCCCGTTCCGATCAGCGGCAGCGAAGGCTTCATCCAACCGCGGCGATACAATGTGAACATGACCTTTGAAACGACTCTCGAGCCGCACTGTTTGGACGTCGCATTTCGGTTCGATAATTCATTCGCTCGCGAGCTGCCCGGCTTCTACGTGGCGCGCCGACCCAGTTCCGTGCGCGCGCCAAGGCTTCTGTTCCTCAACCATAGTATCGCGGAAGAGTTGCACCTCGATTTGGCTTCGCTCGCGGTCGAGACGGTTGCCCAGATATTCGCTGGCAATGTCGTGCCCCCGGGCGCCCAGCCCCTGGCACAGGCTTACGCGGGCCATCAGTTCGGCGTCTTCGTGCCGCAGCTCGGCGACGGCCGCGCCCTGCTCCTCGGCGAGGTGGTCGACCAGTACGGAAAGCGTCGCGACATTGCGTTCAAGGGCTCCGGCCGCACGGCCTTCGCTCGGAACGGCGACGGCAAGGCCGCGGTCGGTCCCATGCTGCGCGAGGTCCTCGTCAGCGAGTCGTTGCATGCCCTCGGAATTCCTACGACGCGGGCGCTTGCAGTCACGGCGACAGGCGAAGAGGTGCATCGTGAGCGCGTCCTTCCGGGTGCCGTGCTGACGCGTGTAGCGGCAAGTCACATTCGTGTGGGCACGTTCGAGTTCTTCGCTGCGCGGGGCGACGTGGAGAAGGTTCGGAAACTTGCCCGGTACGCGATCTGGCGTCACGATCCTGAGCTCGCCGACGCACCTGACGCGTTTGTGGCTCTACTGCGGAATGTGGCTGCCCGTCAGGCGACATTGATCGCCCAGTGGATGAACGTCGGATTCATTCATGGCGTCATGAATACGGACAACATGACGATCTCGGGCGAGACCATCGACTACGGCCCGTGCGCGTTCATGGAGGCCTACGATCCTGCGGCCGTGTTCAGCTCCATTGACCTGAGAGGACGTTACGCCTTCGGCAATCAACCGCACATCGCAGCGTGGAATCTGGCGCGCCTCGCCGAGACATTGCTTCCCCTCCTGTCCGATGATCATGATGAAGCGGTAGCGATGGCGACTGACGTGATCGCCGCCTTTCCGACACAATATCAAACCAATCTGCTTAACGGACAGCGCGCCAAGCTCGGGCTCCGCCGAGCCGAACCGGATGACGACAAAGCCGATACCATACTAATCGACGACTGGCTGACGCTGCTATACACGCAGCACGTCGATTTCACGCTGGCATGGCGGCGACTCGCTGACGCTGCCAACGAAGACGAGGCGCAATTGCGTGCACTGTTCGGCGATCCATGTGCCCTCGATGCCTGGCTCGCGCGCTGGAAAGAACGGTGTGCGAGCGAAGTCGGCGTGGCAGGCAGCGAACGGGCTAAGGCAATGCGTGCCGTCAATCCCATCGTCATCGCGCGTAATCATCGCGTGGAAGAAGCGCTTGCTGCAGCGTCGGAATCTGATGACTTGGCGCCGTTCGAGCAATTGCTCGCAGCGGTCAGGCAGCCGTACGTCGAGCGCGCCGAGCAGATGTGCTTTGCAGAACCTGCGCCCGCTGCGGTGACCGCCTGCTATCGCACGTTCTGCGGCACCTGATTACCTCACCGGTCCCGCGGCCGCGCCTTACTTGAACGGCCGGGGCTTCCCCTTCGTTCACAAGCGTTCATCACATTGCATCTGATATTGCGCACCTTGCCGAGAATGAAACTGGGTTGGGCGCGCATGAGGATTCAGTTCAATGGCGTTGTCGACCGCGCTCCCGGCCTCATCAGGAAACCCTACCTAGCAGGTAGCTGGCAAGATTGCGGAATGCGTTCCCGCTCAGTGGATCAAGCGCCACCGCCGCCGGAAAGAGCATCAATGCCTCGTCGGGAGCCGATGTTCGCCATCACTATTGATGCGTACCGGGGAGGCTGAGCCCACGGCCGTCGAAATTCTTGACACATCTGCGATCCCTGGGATCCGACGACAAAACTAAGCGGTTGATCTGGCGCCGTTGAAACCAATCGGACCGGATGTTGCTTCCGCGCCGCTCCGGTGCCGCGGCATGGGGGCACCCACGTGTCGAGCTTTCAGGGGGCTTTCGATGCGTATCGTTACCACTGTGGCGACGTGTCATCGGCGTAGGCGTACGCGAATTGGCAACCCACGCGTCCAGGGCTCTGCCCGTGAATCGACGATAGATTCGATACCGCTCTTATTCGCGGTTTGAAGCCGCGATTTCCGCAGCACCACGCCTCACAGAGGAGGGATCATGCGTCAATTACGACAATGGATAGGCGTTGCGCTTGGCGTGGTCGTCGGTGGGAGCATTGTCGGAGTCAGCGCACAGACGGGCACGACCCGGATCCATGCATGCGTGGATAACGCCGGCAACATCAAGATCATCGGAGCGAGCGGCGGCTGCAAGAACAACGAAACAGCTCTCGACTGGAACGTGCAAGGAGTCAAAGGCGACACCGGTCCGCAAGGCGACCCCGGCCCGCAGGGTGTACCCGGCCCGGCCGGATCGTTTACCGGCACGTTCGTCAGTCCCAATCAGGCCTACAGTGTGACGGTAACGGACGACGGCATCGAGTTGGCCGGACCATCGGGCGCCATTACACTCGACGCAGCCGGCATCTTGGTCGTGAGCACGAGCGACATCACGGTGAAGAGCGCCGGCAGGACCGACATCAATGCCGCTACGGCGTTCGTGCTCAACACTTCGGGCACCGGCGATATCGAGAGCAGCGCCACGATGACGATCAAGGGTTCGATCGTCAATATCAACTGATCGCACGAAACGAGGCGAGGCGCCTCGGGTGTCTGGGCGCTTCGGTTCTCGACGCGCCCGAGACTCGAACCCTGCTGAGGGGGATGAATTATGCGTGCTGCCGCTTTATCGGTTTCCCGCGCCGCTCTTCTGCTTGGCGCGTTGGTCACGGTTTGCGCCGATGCCCGCTACACCGATGAAATGGGCGCACGTATCGGCACGAAGCGTCTGTCCGCTGCCGCGGAGGGCGACCACACCTGTCTCGTACGCGCGGACGGCAACATCGTCTGCTGGGGCAACAACGCATCCGGACAGATCGGCGACGGCACGAGTGGGAACGTCCGCAGCATCCCGACGCTCGTGTCGGGCATCGCCACGGCGGTTGCCGTGGCGGCGGGAAAGGATCACACCTGCGCCTTGCTGGCCGAAGGGGCGGTGCAATGCTGGGGCACGAACGCCGCCGGTCAGCTCGGCGTCGGTTCCGCGACCGCGTCCTCTTCCCTTCCGCGCACGGTTCCCGGCTTGAGCGGCGTGGTGGCGATCACCGCGGGAACGAGCCACACATGTGCGCGCCTGGCCGATGGCACCGCAAGGTGCTGGGGGGCCAATGGCTCAGGACGGCTGGGAGACGGCACAACGACGAGCCCGCGCTTCACACCCGTCGCGGTCAGCGACCTTACGGATATCGTCGAGATCGTGGCTGGCGCGACGCATACCTGCGCGTTGCAGGGCGGTGGCGTGATGAGCTGCTGGGGCGCCAATGGCCAGGGGCAGCTCGGTACCGGAGACCTGAGCGCGCGTTTCAGGCCCACGCCGGTAACGGGCATCGCGAGCGTCACTGAGATCAGGGCCGGCCTGGCGTTCACCTGCGCCCTGAGCAACCCGGCCACTGGCTTCGACGACGGAGGCCAGCTGTTCTGCTGGGGCGACAACGACCTGGGCCAGGTCGGCGGCACCACGGCTTCGAACAACGTCCCTCGGCCCACGCAGGTGCCCGTGCATAGTCAGAACCGAACGGACGCCGCCGTGACGGATGTCGCCGGCGGCCAGACGCATGGCTGCGCGTCGGTGGTCGCGGATGGCATCCTTGGTCTGCAGTGCTGGGGAGGCAACGATGCCGGACAGCTCGGCCTCGGGTCGACCGCGGCGTTCGTGCTGGGCCTGCAGCCGGTGGGCGCATTCGCGGGCGCCGAGCGACCGCTGGAAATCGCCGCGGCGCGCAAGCATACCTGCGAGCTCACCGCGATCGATATCGTTCGTTGCTGGGGCGACAACACGCTCGGACAGCTCGGCAATGACACCACCTCGACGACACCCACGACGTCGCCGGGCGGTGTGCTCGGCATCTCGGGCAGCGTCAGCGCGCGCAGCCTGGGAACGGGGACGAGCCACTCGTGTGCCGTGCGCGCCGACGGTACGGCGGCGTGCTGGGGACGCAACCTCGGCGCGGCCCTCGGCGATGGCACGTTTACGGATCGGCTCGTTCCGACGGCTATCCAGAATACGTTGCGTGCCCCGCTCGTCGCAATTGTCGGAGGCGGCAATCACACCTGTGCCGCGACCGAGACGCGCGGATTCGAGGCTTGCTGGGGTGACAATCGTTCGAAGCAGGTGAATCCCTCATCGACGAGCCCCGACTTCCAGCCGACACCGGGAGGCACGGGCGTTAACATCAGACCCGTCGGGCTGGCGGCCGGCGCCTTCCACACCTGCGCCGTGGACGCGTTCGCATCCGCCTCATGCTGGGGAAGCAACAGCAACGGCCAATTGGCCGGCTTTTCGGGCGCGACGTCGGATCACATCGGCTTCATGTCCGACGTGGTGTCGGTTGTCACCGGCTCGGCCCACAGTTGCGCCTTGCGCAGCAGCGGCCACATCCAGTGCTGGGGCGGCAACGATTTCGGTCAGCTGGGCAATGGCACGCGATCCCCGAGTGGCCCGCACGACGTCCCGGGCATCGTGAACGCGGTATCGTTGTCCGGTCTGGGTGAGCACAACTGTGCGCTGCTCGCCACGGCGCTGGTCGTCTGCTGGGGCCGCAATGACTTCGGTCAGGCCGATGGCACACTCAGCGGCGATCGCCTGGTGCCCACGCCCGTCACGACGCTTGCTGCCGGTGATGCCGTCGCAGTGACCACGGGCGCGCAGCACACGTGCATCCTCACCCCCGCCGGAACAGTCCGATGCTGGGGGCGCAACGACGCAGGCCAACTCGGCAACAATACGCAGACCGACAGCCTCACGCCGGTCACCGTGCTGCATCCGAACATCACCCGGAACGGCACGGTTTTCCTCGCGCTGACGAGCGTGGCGGGCCTCGCGTCCGGCGCCGCGCACAACTGCGCCCTGCGCACGACTGGGCAGCCGTTCTGCTGGGGACGCAATCCCGACGGCGAGCTCGGCGACAACACTCGCACAACCCGGCTCACTGCCACAGGCGTCGGCTCCTTCATTGCCAACATCGCGCCCGATGCAGCGCTCTCCGGTCAGGGCCGCATTGCCAATGTGACGGCGCTCGTCAATTGTCCGTTAGGCGACCGCTTCATCGCGGACCTCACGCTTACACAGGGCACGGCGAGCGGCCAGGGACGCGCCACAGGCGCGTGCACCGGCGGGTTGACGGGTTATCCGGTCGTGGTGCCCGCTCACGGCAAGGCCACATTCGGCGCTGGCGACGCCGTGGGGACAGCGGACATCGTCGTTCACCGCGACGGAGAGATCACCGACCAGCAGGAATGGACGCGAACGATCCAGCTGGCACTGTAGCGAGCATCGGCGCCGTGTCGCCTGGGCGAGCTGGCACGTGCAAAGCGGTACGCCGCTGTACGCGCTACAGGAGCGATGCGCTCTACAGCAGCAAGGTGTTGCGGATCTTGAACGTGATCGACGAGGCAAATCCCGCGAGCTGCGGTATCGCGCGCTGCCCGCCACCGCGGAGCGGGTCAGGCGGCAGCCTGGGGGGCAACGGCGTTTTGCGCTGCCGCATTGACCTCTTCCTCTAGGAGGCGCAATGCAATCGCTCGCATGGAATTGAAGCTTGCTGACGTGAGATCGCGAGGGCGCGGGTCCCGAATTTCGAGGATCTCCAGTATGCGACCCGGACGGGCACTCAGTATGACGACACGATCCGCCAGATAGAGCGCTTCATCGATGCTGTGCGTGATGAATAACACCATTTTCTGGTGCTTCTGCCAAATCTCCAGCAGCTGCTTCTGCATCGCAAATCTTGTCAACGCGTCGAGTGCGCCAAATGGCTCGTCCATCAGGAGGATCGGCGAGTTGGTGGCCAGCACGCGGGCGATAGCGACGCGCTGCTTCATGCCGCCTGACAACTCTCGCGGATAGCGCCGCGCGCATCCTTCCAAGTGCACGAGCCGGATCAAGCTCTCAGCAATGGCAAATCGCTTCTGCTGAGGCATCCCTTGGTTCCTCAGGCCGAACTCGATGTTCTGCTGGACCGTGAGCCAGGGGAACAGGGCGAAATCCTGGAAAACGACGCCCCGATCGGCGCCCGGGCTCCTGACGGGCGCTCCATCGACCTTCACTAGACCGCTGGTGACGGGCTCGAACCCCGCCACGATGTTCAAGAACGTCGACTTGCCACAGCCACTGGGACCGAGGATTGCAACGAACTCCTTGGGAGAGACGGTCAGCGAGAAGTCACGCAGCGCGACCACTTCCTCACCGCGTTCGATGTCCTCGTACACCTTGGTGACGTGCTCGGCAACAATTGCTCCGCGCTCATCGACGCCATGGTGCATCACTTGCCCTCATTCCAGCGAACCACGTGGTTGCCAATCTGCAGAATCAACCAGTCGGACACGAAACCGAGCAGCCCGATGCTGAGCATCGCGGCGATGATGATGTCCATCCGCATGTAGTAATACGAATCCCAGAGCACGTAGCCCAGACCACCCTTGACCGCCAGCATCTCGGAGACGACCACGAGCACCCATGCCATTCCAAAGCCGATGCGAAGACCGGTGAAGATGGATGGCAGGGCCGCCGGCAGGATGACGCGCGGCAGCAGCTTGAGCTTCGGCGTACCCAGCATCTGTGCCGCGCGGATCAATGAGCGCGGCACGCGATTCACGCCGGCTGTCGTGTTCACCACGATAGGAAAGAAAGCACCGAGTGCGATCAGGAACACCGCGGACGGTGTCTGGATGCCAAAGAAGATGACGGCGAACGGCACCCACGCGGTGATCGGGATCGGCCTCAGCACCTGCAGCAGCGGATCGACAAGTTCTCCGAAAAGCCGGAAATAGCCGATCAAGACACCCAGAAGGATCCCTACGAGTGCCGCAAAAGCGAATCCCAGGACAACGCGATAGGCGCTCTGGAGCGCGTGCATGGTCCACGTGCCGACGTACGGGTCACCGAGGCTTTTCTGCGTGCCGAATATCCACTGGTACCATGCAACCACCACCTTGCTCGGCGCAGGAATGAAACGCACGTCGACCATTCCCGCACGCGCCGCAACCTCCCACAGGATGACCAGCGCGATCGGGACCGCCGCTTTTTTCAGCAGCGTGACCGACCGACGAGGCAGTCGACGATCCGCGCGCTTTGCCAGCGGAAGGCTGATGGAGGACATGCGGAGCGCGCCAGCGTCGGTTCTATTCGCCGCCTAGCGGCTTGCGGCTCTTTCCCGTTGCCTTCTCCAGATACGTGAAATCGATGTATTGCATCGCCTCGTCGCTGTAGTTCTTCTTGGTCAACCCATACTCCGCCAGGATCGACAGCAGCGTCCTGGTCTTCGCGACGGGGATCTCGTAATAGATCGAAAGGTGGTCGAGGGCCGTATTGATGACACGAGGCTCGACGCCCGTCTTCGCTGCCGCCAGCTTGACCCACTCCTCATGATTCTTATTGAGGTAGTCGGTGGTTTCGACGAGCGTCTTCACCATGTTGACAACGACCTCGGGGTGCTGAGCCGCGAAGTCCGTGTTCACCGCCAATGCGCCGTTGACGTTTCCTGACGGAGACTCCTCGAGCTTGAGCGTGGAGTACTCCGCGATCCCCTCGAGGGCCGCGCGCGCATTGGTCGGCTCCCACGTGACCAGCCCATCCACATCACCCGTTTGCAGCGCGCGAACGGCCTCCGGCCCCATACCAGGAAAGCTGACCTGCGTCACCTTGGCGATGTCGACATCGTTCGACTTCAGCAAGCTCAGAAAAAGAGCGGATGAGGCGCCACCCGGCGCGAGCCCGATCTTCAGCCCCTCGAGATCCTTCCATTTCTTGACCTTCGAATTGAGTCCCTTGCGCAGAATCAAGCCCTGGCCGCCCGTGGAATTGCCCGCGATGATCTTGACATTGTGGATACCGTTGTCGGCCATGGCGCCGATGTTGAAGTATCCGAATGCTCCGAATTGCACCTGTCCCGTTGCAAGCGCCAACTGCACGTCGCCGTAGCGACGCATCGGCACGACCTCGACATCGAGACCATACTTCTTCGCGCGCTCGGGGAACAATGGATCGAACATCTGCGTACCGTGTATTTGATACAGCTCGGCCAGCTTGACCTTGATCAATTCCGCTGCGTACGCGTGCGCTTGGCCGAGTAAGAGACAGGTGACGCCGACGAGAAGCGCGAATGTCCGGATGCCGCTGACCGTGCTTCGGTTCTGATGCATGACAGTCCTCCTGGTTTAGCTGTTGGCCAGCTCGTAAAGTGCCCTCGCCAACACTCTCGTGCCCGCCGCGAGGTCGGTCGAGGTTGCACTTTCGGCTTCATTGTGACTGATGCCTCCGGCACATGGCACGAAGACCATTGCGGACGGACAAACGCAAGCCATTTGACGCGCGTCGTGCCCGGCCCCCGACGGCAGCTCCATGTAGGGATACCCGAGGCTACGCGTCGCGGCCAGTACCGCGTCGAATGCGGCCCCCTTGAAACGCGTAGCGAGCGCCCGCTGGATCTCGGTGACCTGTACCTCGCAGCCGCCGGCATGTTTTCGACAGATGCCCTCGATCTCCCCGGCAAGGCGCAGCATCACCTCGTCACTCGAATGCCGCAGGTCGATCGAAAAGTAAGCCCAGCTCGCGACAACGCTCGGTACATTCGGCCTGAGCTTCAGCATCCCGAATGTCAGTCGCACGTCGTCGCCGGGATCGGCTGCTTCCACGTGCTGCTCGATGGCATGCACCATCCGGATCGCCGCGAGAAGTGCATCGCGTCGCTGGCTGCGACGCGTGGTGCCCGCGTGCGCCTCCTCCCCCGTCACCTCGACGCGCAGGCGACACGTGCCCTGTATCCCTGTTACGACGCCGATGGTCCTGCCGGCGCGTTCGAGCTCGGGGCCCTGCTCGATGTGCGCCTCGACGTACGCGTGAAGCGGGAATCCCAACGCGCGCCTCGATGCGTTTGGCGTTGCGGCGATCACGTGCGGCAGTGCCTGGGAAACGCTGACGCCCGCCGCGTCGGTTACCTCGAGCATTTTCTCGAGCGGCCTCAGCGCAGCGAAAGCCTCCGATCCCATCATTCCGGGCGAAAAACGACAGCCTTCCTCGTTGGTCCACACGGCGACCTCGATGGCGCGCCGCGTCGTGACATGCGCGTCGTCCAGCGCACGCAGCACTTCGATGCCCGCAAGCACGCCATACGCGCCGTCGAAGCGGCCGCCCGTAGGCTGCGTGTCGATGTGCGACCCCGTGACAACGGGCTCCAGGCTGGGCTCTGCGCCTTCGCGACGGATGAACAGGTTGCCGATGGGGTCGACGCTCAGCCGCCATCCGGCTTGGCCAGCCCACGACGCTAGCAGTGACCGAGCACTGGCGTCCTCCGCGCTTAACGCAAGTCGGCAAACGCCGCCTGCAGCCGTTGCTCCGATGGCCGCAAGATCCATGTGCATGGACCACAGCCGTGGTTCGTCCACCGCGGCGGCGACCACTTGATCAGAAGGCCTTGGTCTGTCCACCGTCAACATCGAGATAAATGCCGGTAATGAAGCTAGCGCGCTCGGACGCCAAGAATGCGACGGCAGCGCCGACCTCCCGCGGATCGCCGAAACGACCGAGGAGCGTTTCACGAGACAGAATGGCACGCGCTTCGGCCGGCGAGATGCCGTCGTCGCTGGATTTGCGATCGATCAGATAGCGCATGCGGTCGGTCTCCATGGGTCCCGGGTTCACGACGGTGACCAGGATGCCGTGCGGCCCTCCTGCCTCGGCGAGCCCCTTCGCCATGCTGAGGAGCGCCGCGTTCGCGACGCCGGCCGTCAGAGCATATGCATGCGGCTGTCGACCATGCGTTCCCGCCAGGAAAATGATGCGACCCCAGCCGCGTTGGATCATGCCCGGCCATACGAGACGTGCCTGTCGCGCCTGGCTCACGACCTTGGTATCGAGCACGGCACGCCAATCAGCGTCGGTGAGCGTTTCGAAGGGCTTCGCGAGCGGTCCCGGTGAATTCGCCAGCAAAATGTCGATACGACCCCATCGCGCCTGGGTGTTCTGCACAAAGGTCTCGGTATCCGCCGCATCTGTGCAGTCCGCACGCACGGTGAACACGTCGGCGGCGCCTCGTCGTTTCAATTCGGCTGCGGCTCGTTCAAGTCGGGCATCATCGCGCCCGCAGATGCTCACCCGCGCTTTGCAGGCGGCGAGCTCGAGCGCAACGGCGAGTCCGAGACCGCCGCTGCCCGCCGGCACAAGGGCGACTTTATCCTTCAAACCCAGGTCCATGGCCTGTTCAGAAATGGGTGGGGAGCTGCGGGACGCTCAGGCGTCCCGAAACGTTCTCATCTCACGACGGGGCCGTGATCGGCGATGAGGATAACGTTGCGGGACGATTGCGAGGCAAGATCAAAAAGTGTATTAGATCATTCGCAATTTACGCACGCCGCCCCGATCTTGGCAAGTCCAACGCATCGTCGCCGAGGAGTGGTCTACATCAATGCCGCAGCCCAGACGACATCGTGATGCACGCGTAGCAGCCAAATCCCAAAAGCGTACAGATATTGCGCTCGACCTGCGCAAGCCGCGGTCGCGCGTACGTTACACCGATGTCGTCGAAGCGATTGCGGACGCCATTGAGTCCGGGCGTCTTACGCCGAACCAGCGCTTGCCCACACAACGCGATCTCGCCTTGCGTGAGCGGATTGCGGTGGGCACCGTGTCCCGCGCGTATGCGGAGGCTGAACGGCTGGGACTCATAGTCGGCGAGGTCGGTCGAGGAACGTTCGTCTCGCCGGTTCACAGCGCGGAAGTCCCGTCGCCGGATGTCGCGGCGCGAGCGGTGGATCTTACGATCAACCGCCCCCCGCCCCAGGGTGCACTCAATGCGTTTCGCGCGGCGTTGCGCTCGTTGGCCACGTCGGCGGATCTGGGCCGCCTGCTTGGCCATCAGCCCGTTCCCGGGATGGAGCACCACCGCAGCGCAGCTGCGCAGTGGATCTCCGGCACCGGGCTCGTCGTCGAGGCCGGGCAGGTGGTTGTGTGCAATGGGGTTCAGCATGCCCTGTCCGCGTTGTTCGGCGCACTTGCCCGACCAGGCGACGTGGTCCTGACCGAGGAATTGAATTATCCCGGCATCCGCCTCGTCGGTCAGCTGTTTGGCCTTCGTGTTCACGGCCTGCCCATGGACGCGGAAGGGATCCTCCCCGGCGCCGTGGAAGAAGCGAGTCGAACGCTCGGCGCCAGGTTTCTTTTCTGCACGCCGACGGTGCAGAATCCGACCGCCGCGGTGATGAGCCGCCGGCGCCGGGAAGACATTGCCGCAGTGGTGAAGGCGCAGGACCTGACGTTGATCGAGGACGACATCTACGGTCTTCTGCTGCGCGACCGCATGCTGCCCGTTGCGGCCCTCGTGCCGGACCGTAGCTTCTACGTGACGGGCACGTCAAAGTGCATTGCCGAGGGGGTCCGCCTGGGATACGTGGTGGCGCCGCCGGCGCGCGTGCCGCAAGTGATCACCGCAGTGCAGGCCACAACGTGGATGCCGTCCGCGGTCAGCGGGGAAATCGTTTCGCGCTGGCTCCAGGATGGCACCGCTGAATCCATACTCCAGTGGCACCGCGACGAGGCGGCGGAACGCCAGGCGCTCGCGCGCAAGTACCTGAGCGCTTATCGCTACACGTGCCATCCCGTCGCGTATCACATATGGCTCGATTTGCCGGAGCCATGGCGATCCGCACAGTTCGTGGCACAGGCGCGCCAGCGCGGCGTCCTGATCGTGCCTGCCGAATCCTTCGTCATCGGCCGCAACCCGGCTCCCCACGCCGTCCGAATCAGCCTCGGCGGCCTCGATGACCGACGTGCCATCGACCGCGGCCTGCGGACGATCGCGGCCCTGCTTTCCGAACCTCCTTTGCTGGCGCCGATCGCCGTCTAGGACTTGACGGCGTTGCAATTGCATCATATCAAGAATACAATGTCTTGCATCAATTGATCTTCGCAGAGGTGCTATGGAATTCCTCAACGTCGGCGGCAAGAGTTGGGAGGAGCTGGCCTGCAGCGACGACCTCGTTCACATGGGTCACAACTGCAATCAGCTCGAACTCGACCCGGCGATCCACGCCGCGATGATCGAAGCGATCGAGGGCGACGAGTACCGCAACTACACGCCACCGTTCGGATTCGAGGAATTGCGAGCGTTGATGCTCGATGATGTCGGCGTTCCCGGGATGGCGGCCATGGTCACGCAGGGCGCGACCGAAGCGATCTTCCAGGCGATGTCGACGGTGCTGCAGCCCGGCGATCAGGCGATCGTGTCCGATCCCGGCTGGCCGCACATCGGCAATTTCGCGCGACAGTTGGGCGCCGAAGTGGTTGAGGTGCCGCTCTATGCGTCAGGGTCGCACAAGATGACGGCCGACGCCGTTCGGCCGTACGTGACGCCGCGCACCAAGCTGGTCGCACTGGTTGATCCGCTGAATCCGCTCGGCAGCAGCTACAGCGAGCGCGAAGTGACGGATCTTTGCGCACTGGTCGAAGAGATCGACGCCTACCTGCTGCACGACGCGACGTACCGCGACTTCGCCGCGCCAGGTCACTTCCCGGCGATTCGATACTCCAAGCGCGCATTCATGAACGTCAGTCTGTCCAAGATCTGCGGCTTTGCCGGGATGAGGGTGGGCGCGACGATCGCTGCACCGCAGTTCGTGCGCAAGGTCGCAGAACGACAGGTCAGCCGCCTGGGTGGGAACTGGATCGCCCAAAAAGGCGCCATCGCCGCTTACAGGACCAAGGCGGCTTGGCGGCCGCGCGTCGTTGACACGAACCGGCGCAATCAGCAACTTCTGAAGGACGTGATCGCCACGATTCCGGGTCTCGAAGTCCTCGTCTATCCCTCGTCCGGAAATTTTCTAGCCCTTGACGTGACCGGGACGGGCCTGGACGCCGAGGCGTTCGTCCGCAAGGTGCTCGATGCAGGGTTCGTCATCCGGTCCGGCGGTTACACGTCACCGCGCTTCGGCAATCGTTTCGTGCGGGTCACTACGACCGTATCGGTGTCCGACATGACTCGGTTCTGCTCCACACTGCCGTCGTTGTTCACGAGCGGCAAAACTCGCTCAAAGGTCACCACCGCCGCGGCATAATCACCAGGCCGCGGCGCTTCAATCCGGTTGCAGGAGACGGGGCAGCCACACCGCGACAACGGCAGGGCGTCCTTGGCGCACCTGCTGCAGTCCACGCCGTATCGCCGGCGCGATCTCGGCAGGATCGCGCACGTTCTCGCCCCACCCTCCTGCCGCCTCGGCTTCCTTCGCGAAATCCATGGGCGGATCGAAATATCCCCCCTCGAAACCCGCCCGTGCGGCGAATCCGTCCGGATACATGCGTGCGACCCGTGTCACGCCGGTGGAGTAGCTGCGATTCTGGTACACGATGCTCAGGAACGGCGCCTGATAGTGCGCAGCTGACCAGATCGCGGCCGTTGCGGTGCCGAACATGTAGAAGCCGTCCCCGGTGACCGCAACAATGTCGCGATCCGGGGCGGCAAGTTTGGCGCCGAACGCGGCGCCGGGCGCCCAACCGCCGCTGCTCCCGGGGTTGCGAAAGTAGGACCGCTCGCGCGAGCATCGCAGGTAGTTGTGCAAGGGCGGATCGACGATCGTGTCGTCGACAATCACGCAGTTGTCGTCGAGGGTCTGCCCGATGACGTATTGCAGCCACTGCAGATCGATGGGATTGCTCGTGCTACGCGCGCGCGCCTGCTGCTCGACGTCCAGCCAACGCGCTCTGGACGCCTGCACGGATGCACTGCGCCGGTCCTCGATCGTACCGCGATGCTGAGGCCCGAGATGCCTGTCCACCGCCGCGCGAAGCGCTTGGATCGTTTTCAATGAATCGGCAGCCATTCTGAGGTTGGCGGTGAATTCGAACGTCGGTATGCGTTCCTTGATCGGATCGACATCGACCACGGCGACCCAAGCTGACGACGGCGGCTCTTCCGGACCTGGCAACCACGGCACAGCCGCTTCGAGTACGAGCACGACGTCCGAATCGGCCAGGCTTCCGACGCCCTGATAAAGAGGATGAGCCATCGGGAAGCAATGGTAGGAGCGCAGACGGCCTGGGAACACGCGCAGGGCGAGCGCCTCGCACAACTGGACCAGTGGCTGAATCGTCCGAGGGTTTCGCCCCGAGTGAGAGACAACAACTGCCGGATTCCGCGCGGCCACGAGTCGCCTTGCGATCTCGTCAATCGACCCCGGATCGGGCGCCATCGGTTCCGCAACGCACAACTGCTGAGCCGTGGGAAAGCGCGTTGCCTCGAGTGGCCGAAGCACAGCTTCAGGCGGAAAGCTCAAATAGACGGGCCCCCGTGGCTCGTTCAGCGCCACCTGGATCGCGCGGCTCATGAGGAGTCCTGGATTGTCATGCGCCTCCAGGCGCTTGTCCCATTTCACGTAGGGCCGCACGATGCTGTGCTGGTCGAAGCTCTGCTGGACCCAGATGTAACCGCCACCCTCCCGCGCGCCCCGCGTGCTGCCCGGATATGCCGTAGGCGCTGTGCCCGCCGTGATGACGACCGGCAATCCGCTGTGCCATGCGGTGTGTACCGCGCCACCGTAGTGTTGCGTGCCGATGTCGACATGCGCGGCCGTCATGGCGAGGCCGCCGCTCATGGCCGCATAGCCGAGCGCAGCATTTAGACTGGTGTGCTCGTGGGTAACCGTTATCAGGCGAGGAGCCTTGCGCCCGAGCGCATTCGCTTTTGCAATTGCCTCCTGCAAGAAGCCGATTTCGGATCCCGAGGTGAAGAAAAGGTAGTCGACACCCCCCGCAGCCGCCGAGGCGACGATCGCGTCGCCGTAGTCGCCCGCCGGCGCGTCAGTCCATTGTCGTCCCGTACTTTGCGTTGCGTCCTCGACATTCACTGCGGGCACCTCCGAAATTGGGTCATGCTGAGCGCGTTGAATCACCACGAAGGATCACTGTCGAGCGAAGCGGCTTGCACGCGCCATCGACACAGCGTCGTCGCGGAGGGTATCGAGATGCACGCGCATTTCCCGGGCCGCGCCCTCCTCGTCCATGTTGAAAACGGCATCCAGGATGCGTTCGTGCTCTTTCATGGTCAGCGACATGAGACCCGGGTGAAACGTCGATTCGCGGCGGTACGCTTCGAGACGCTTTCCCAGCTGCACCGTACGCACGGCGAGGTAGCTGTTGTGACTGGCCGCATAGATCCGTTGGTGAAATTGTGCGTTGGCCCGGTAGAACGCCCCAGGATTGTTGCGTCGCCCCGCCTTGGCACAGGCGTCGTGCGCGGCAGCGAGCAGCCGGCGATCTTCCGCGGTGTGTCGGCGCGCGGCGAGAGCGGCGCAGGCAGCCTCGAGGAAGGCCATCGCTTCGAACATCTCGGCGAGGTCGACGGCCGTCAGCGCGGCAACGAATGCGCCTGTGTTCGGGCGGAGCTCGATCAAGCCTTGCGAGGCCAGCTGCTGGAGGGCCTCGCGTACCGGCGTGCGTGAGGCGCCGAATCGCTCGGCGAGCGCGGCCTCGTCCAGCTTTGAGCCGGGCACCAGACGCCCGGAGACGATGGCTTGCTCGATGGACGCGCGTATGCGATGCATGCGCGTCGCTCCAAGGGCGACAGCTCCGCCAATGCCGCGCCCGTTAGCCTTGGTGCGCGATCGATTGGCTGCTGGCATGCGCGGGTCCCCGATCGGCGTTTGACACGTTCAAATTGTATGCGCAACAATGCAATTCGTATACACCATAGGAGATGCCGTGGACCTGCAGCTCAAGGGACGATGCGCGCTAGTTACCGGCGCATCGAAAGGCATCGGACTCGCTACCGCGCGAGCGTTCGCGGCGGAGGGTTGCAATCTGCGCCTCACAGCGCGCTCGGCAGACGCGCTTGCGCGGGCACGCGACGATATCGGCAAGCGCCATGGCGTCGACGTTCAGGTGCATGCCGCCGACTTGAGCCGCAGCGACAGCATCGCGGACCTGGTGCAGCGGTGGAGCAACGTCGACATCCTGGTGAACAATGCCGGCGAGATACCCTCCGGCCCCCTGGAGTCGCTGAGCGAGGAGGACTGGCGCCGCAGCTACGACTTGAAGCCCTTCGGCTATATCTTGCTTACGCGCGGCATCTATATGGCGATGAAGGCGCGCGGGTCCGGCGTGATCGTCAACGACATCGGCAACTCGGGTGAGAACTGGGACGCCAACTACATCGCCGGCAGCACGGCGAACGCAGCACTGATGGCCTTCACCAAGGCGCTCGGGGGCCAAAGTCTCGATTTCGGCATCCGGGTGGTCGGCGTCAACCCCGGCCCAGTTGAGACCGAGCGCATGATCAAGATCAACAAACGCCGCGCGCTTGACTGGTACGGCGATGAAAGCCGCTGGGAGGAGCTGCGCGAGAAGTACCCTGGTGGTCGTCCTGCCTCAGCCGAGGAAGTCGCCGATCTCATCGTGTTTCTCGCCTCGCCGCGCGCGGGCTACATCACCGGCGCAATCGTGACCATTGACGGCGGCATCGCGGCGCGCGGATCGATCATCAAGGAACGGAGCACACGGGCGTGAAATCATTCGAGGTACGCAATCGGCACTTCGATCGGCTCTGCAATACCCGTGGCCTGATGTGGCTCGGCCAGAATACGAACCACTTCCCCACGCACCCCGCTGTGCGGCGGGCCATGATCGAATCGATCGAGGCGGAGGAATACCACGCCTACGCTCCGCCAGCCGGCATGCAGGAATTGCGCGAACTCATCCTCGCCGACCTCGGTCTCCCGGACGCCTCGGTGCTCGTGACCGACGGTGCGGTGGAGGCGCTGTACATCGCCTGTCGCGCCTGCAGCCAGGCGGGGACGACGTTCGTGACGACAGATCCTGGCTGGAAGTGGCCCATGCAGTTCGCACAGGCTTCGGGCGCTGTGGTCGTCGAGATTCCCATCTATGGTCCGGGGTACGCCTGGCGCCTGTCACCGGCGCGCCTCGAGGCCGCTGTCGATGAGCGCACGCGCGTCATCTATCTGGTCGATCCGAACAATCCTTTGGGGGTCTGCTACACCGCCGCCGAAATCGAGGCGTTCGCTGCGGTTGCGCGCAACGTTGGGGCTTATTTCATCCACGACTGCACGTATCGCGACTTCGCCGACCAGCACACGCTTGCGGCCCGCTTCTATCCCGAGCGCACGATCACCATCTACAGTTTCTCGAAATGGCTCGGGCTTGCCGGCCTGCGGGTGGGCGCGCTGATCGCCGCCCCCGACGTCCTCGAACGCATCGCCGCCGCACCTCCCAACAATCTTGGAAGCAACGTCATATCGCAGCGGGCGGCGATAGCCGGATTCAAGGTGAAGCACGAGTGGATGCCGGAGGTCAATCGGCGTCAGCGCCGCAATCAAGCCGAGATTCGCAAGGCGGTCGATAAGGTGAGCGGCCTCGAGATCGCGGTATATCCATCACAAGCCAACTTCCTCGTGGTTGAATGCGTAAATGCCGGGGTCACCCCGGAAGCGCTCTGCGCCGTCTACCAGGAGGAAGGGATCATGATCCGGCAGGGCACCTATCACACGCCCCGATTCGGCCATCGTTTCGTGAAAGTCGCGACGACCGTGCCGGAAGCATGGGCTGACGCGTTCTGCGGCAAGCTGTCTCCAATGGTTGAGCGTGCACGCGAGCTCACCGAAGTGCCGCAATTGTTCTAGAGGAGTCGCCAATGACGTGGGCCAAAGCCGACGACGGCGTGCGCCTGTATTTCGAAGAAGCGGGCAATGGCACGCCCATCGTGTTCGTTCACGAGTTTGGCGGCGATCATCGCAGCTGGGAGCCGCAGATGCGCAATTTTGCCCGGCGCCATCGCTGCATCACGTTCGCGGCTCGCGGCTATCCGCCTTCTGACGTCCCGGAAGATGTTGAGGCGTACTCGCAACTTCGCGCCGTGATGGACATCGTCGCTGTCATGGATACGGCAGGCATCGAGCGCGCGCACGTCGTAGGCTTATCCATGGGTGGATTTGCGGCGCTGCACTTCGGGCTCGAAGCGCCGCAGCGCGCGCGCTCAATCGTTGTCGCAGGTGCGGGCTACGGCGCCGAAAAGCAGTTCGAGGGGTATTTTCGCGACGTTTCAGCCGAAGTGGCGCGCCAGTTCGAAACTCAGGGCAGCGAGCAGTTCGCCAAAACCTACTCGCTTGGCGCGTCGCGCGTTCAGTTCCAGAACAAGGACCCGCGTGGCTGGCAGGAATTCGCAACGCAACTCGGGCAGCACTCGGCACGCGGCTCGGCGAATACCATGCGCGGCGTGCAGATGCGTCGACCGTCGCTCTACGACCTCGAAGATCGCCTGCGCAAAATGCTTGTGCCTACGCTCGTCATGGTCGGAGACGAGGACGATCATTGCTTGCAGCCAGGGATCTTCCTGAAGCGAACGGTACCCGCCTGTGGCCTGCTGGTGATGCCTAAAACCGGCCACACCATTAACCTCGAAGAGCCCGAACTATTTAACCGCGCCGTGGGCGACTTCATCGGTCTTGTGGAAGCCGAGCGTTGGCTGCCTCGCGATTCTCGTGCGAGCCCGACGCAGATCATGAAAACGACCTGATTACCGAATCTCAGCCGCTAATTGCCGCCAAGGAATTCTGAACCCAGCGCGCGCATGGGGTGTTCCTTCAAGTCGAAGCGCGATGGCCCGCGAGCACGCAACGAATGCCGCCCGACGGATCGGCAACGTCGCCCGAGTATCGAGGAATCAGATGGACGTGCACGTGCATCCGTGATTGGCCGCCGGCTGAGCCGACGTTGACGCCGATGTTGTAACCATCCGGCGAGTGTCGCGCCTGGATGAGCTGGCGCGCGCGATTGAGGAGCTCCATGACGGCAATTTGCTCGAGCTGCGTCATGTCGAAGAAGTCGGCAACGTGCCGTCGGGGCACGACGATGACGTGGCCCGGATTCAGCGAACTCTTTTCGCCCTGCACATAGGCCAGCTGATTCTCAATGAGAATGTCGCGGGCAACGCAGAGCTCACAGGGACGAGGATGGTCCATGAGTGCTCTTTGGCTTGGCGAATCTGTCTCAATGAGCCATGGTCGCCTTGCTAACGCAATTTGCGTAGCTGAGCTGCGGCTTGGCGCTTCCCAATCATTCTCAGCTGGGCGACCTTGGCAATCTGGCTCGCGCGAGGGCGCGCCTTCTCGCTTTCCCAGTTGTAGACCGACTGTGCGCTTACGCCGATGAGCTTGCCAAAGTCTGCAGCCGACAATCCCAAACGCGTGCGTTGCGAGCGCAGCCCTTTCGCGACAAATCTGAACTTTGTTCCGGCGGCGCTCGACTCAGGGGCTGGAAGGGCGCCCGGGGACCTGCGCGATAGGGCCTTCACTTGTCGTTCCAGCTGCGTGATCTGGCGCTTCAGGAGGGCGATGTCCCTGCGATGCAGCGCTGACATCCGCTTGGTGGAGTTGATCTGTCTACGGCTTTCTTTGCGCGACAGCCTGGTAATTTCGTCACGCAAAACAGCTCCGATATTAGGCATTCAAGTTCCCGCCTCGGTCGAAAGCCCATCACTTTAGCAAATATCTCCAAGGTGCGCGGATCGCCAGATTACGCTCGGCCTAGCGAAAGCGACCCGATGTGATACTTCTTGCGTCCGCCCCTCGCGAAACACCGGCGTAGTCGCCATCGCCGTCGCCGCCATGGAATACATCGCCCTGCGCGAATTGGGCGCCGCCGAACAACGTACGCACGAGCTTGACGGCTCGGCCGTGGCGGACCGCGTTCTCATTGACGTAGAGGACCATTGCGGCGGGGCTGCCGGTAGGCGCCGGAGATCTGTTCCTGCCATGCACGCAGGACGGTGCTGACAGGACTGGTCTCGGCCTCGGTTTGACCATATCGCGACGCAGCGTCGAGGCGAACCACGGCACCTTGACCGTCCGCGATATTCCTGGCTCAGGCTGCGTGTTTACCATTGATTTGCCGCACCCCACTCTTGAAGCTGCGCGTGGAGCAGGCGAACCGACGGGCCTCGGCTAGCGATCGAGGACGCCGAGGCGCAGTTCGATCCATCACGCCGGGTAGCTCACAACGCGCCCGCTAGGTTGAGGCACCCCACCTCCAGTTCCGGATCTCCGGCAGGTCTTGGCCGTACCTGTTGATGTACTGCTTGTGCTCAATCAGCTTGTCCTTGAGCTTCTGCTTTAGGTAGATGCCCTTGTCGCCGGTCTGCGGCAGGCGGTCGACGGTATCGATCACGAGGTGAAAGCGGTCCAGGTCATTTAGCACTGTCATGTCGAAGGGCGTCGTGATGGTGCCCTCTTCCTTGTAGCCGCGCACGTGGATGTTGTTGTGGTTGGTACGCCGGTAAGTCAGCCGGTGAATCAGCCACGGATAGGCATGGAAGGCGAAGATTACCGGTTTGTCCCTGGTAAAGAGCTGGTCGAAGTCGATGTCGCTCAAACCGTGCGGGTGCTCGGTTTGCGGCTGCAGTTTCATGAGGTCCACGACATTGACCAGGCGCATTTTCAGGTCGGGCAGATGTTCGCGCATAATGGCGACTGCGGCGAGCGTCTCCAGTGTCGGGACGTCGCCGCAGCAGGCCATCACCACATCGGGCGCAACGTCTTGATCGTTGCTGGCCCACTGCCAGATGCCGATGCCCTCCGCGCAGTGCTTGACGGCGGCTTCCATGGTCAGCCACTGCGGAGCAGGATGTTTGCCTGCGATCACGACGTTGACATAGTGGCGGCTGCGCAGGCAGTGGTCCATCACCGACAGCAGGCAGTTTGCATCGGGCGGAAGATAAACGCGCACGACCTCGGCCTTCTTGTTGACGACGTGGTCGATAAACCCTGGATCCTGATGCGTGAAGCCGTTGTGATCCTGGCGCCAGACGTGCGAGGCCAGAAGATAGTTCAGCGAGGCGATCTTGCGCCGCCATGGCAGGCGTGACGTGACCTTCAGCCATTTTGCGTGCTGATTGAACATCGAATCGACGATGTGGATGAACGCCTCGTAGCAGTTGAACAATCCGTGCCGGCCGGTGAGTAGGTAGCCCTCGAGCCAGCCCTCGCATTGGTGTTCGCTCAACATTTCCATGACGCGTCCGGACGGCGCGAGAAATTGGTCATTGGGCTCGGTCGCGCCGTCCCATTGGCGATTTGTCGTTTCAAAGACGGCCTCCAGGCCGTTCGACATTGTCTCGTCAGGGCCGAAAATCCTGAAATTCCGCCGCTCGTTGTTCAGCTTCGCCACATCGCGCAGGAAGCGCCCGAGTACGTGCGTATCGCCGATGTCGTGAGAGCTTGGGAAGGGCACAGCAACCGCGTAGTCGCGGAAATCGGGCATCCTCAGATCACGGAGCAGCATGCCTCCGTTGGCGTGGGGATTCGCACCCATGCGCCGCTCTCCCCTGGGCGCCAAGTCCGCCAGCTCCCGTTTGAAGCGGCCACGCTCATCGAATAACTCCTCCGGGCGATAGCTTTTCATCCAGGCTTCGAGTTGTCGGAGATGGTCGGGATGCGCGGCATCCACCGAAAGCGGCACTTGGTGCGAACGGAAAGTGCCTTCGACTTGTAAGCCATCGACGATCTTCGGTCCCGTCCAGCCCTTGGGTGAATTGAGCACGATCATCGGCCAGCGCGGCCGCGTGAAGTTGCCGTTGACGCGGGCGTCGTGCTGGATCTTCTTGATGGTCTCCACCGCCGTGTCGAGCGTCGCGGCCATCGCCTCGTGCATCAGCGCGGGCTCGTGACCCTCGACGAAGTACGGCGTCCACCCGTAGCCGCGAAGTAACTGTTCCAATTCCGCGTGCTCGATGCGGGCGAGCACGGTCGGGTTGGAAATCTTGTAGCCGTTGAGATGCAGGATCGGCAACACCACGCCGTCGGTGACCGGATCGAGGAACTTGTTCGAATGCCACGCCGTAGCGAGCGGCCCGGTTTCCGCCTCGCCGTCGCCGATGACACAAGCGACGATGAGATCGGGATTGTCGAACACCGCCCCGAACGAATGGCTGAGCGAATAGCCCAGCTCGCCACCCTCGTGGATCGAGCCCGGGCACTCCGGCGATACGTGACTGGGAATTCCCCCAGGAAATGAAAACTGCGTGAAGAGCTTCCGCAGGCCGGCCTCATCCTGGCTGATATCGGGATAGATCTCGCTGTAAGTTCCCTCGAGATAGGTGTTGCCCACGATGGCCGGACCGCCGTGCCCGGGGCCGGAGACGTAAATCATGTCGAGGTCGTATTTCTTGATGACCCGGTTCAGGTGCACGTAGATGAAGTTCTGCCCCGGAGTCGTGCCCCAGTGTCCTAGCAACATAGGCTTGACGTCCGTGACCGCCAGCGGCCGCTTCAGCAGCGGATTGTCGTAGAGATAAATCTGGCCAACCGACAGGTAATTGGCGGCGCGCCAGTAAGCGTCCATTTTCCGGATCAGTTCGGTAGCGAACGTGTTCGTTGTCATGATTGAATCTTTGACATAGGGATCCAGGCCAGCGCCATGCGGCGCGCTGGGTGCGGCAATGAGATCGCAACCAGGATGAGCGCATGGAGCGCAGCGGCATCGTTCAATGCCCCGCTGCGCGGAAGTCCCGACCGCCGCCGCGTCATCGCGCAGTGCGCCTCAGATATGTTCATGCTTGTATCGGATCACCGTTGCCACAGGATCCGACCGGCTTCCAGTGGAATCGCGGCGCCGGGGTGGTGCGGTATCACTCGCGGCGTGTAGTCACGTTGTGGGCGCGCGCAAGACACGGTTGCCGTGTAAACGTAGCCCCCCGACGCGCTGTCCAGTGGGCGAATGCGTTTCATCTCCTGGCGCACCGCGGGCCCGCCCAAGACACCGTCGGCATAGAGCTCCACGCGCACCGCGTCCGGGTCGAGATCATGGAGTTGGACCTGCACTTCAAACGTGCATTGGTCGCCGACGGTTTCCACCTTCACTTCCCCGAACCCGAGCGCCGTCCATTCCCGGTCCAGCGCGTGCCGCCAATTCGCGATGTCCACCCCAATTTGGCCTTTATCGACAACCCGCTTGAGGTAGGCCGACGCCGCTGGAAGATAGTACTGCTCGGTGTATTCGCAGACCGCGCGATTGGTGGAAAAGCGCGGCGTCAATCGAGCCATGCTTTCCCGCAACCGGGTCACCCAGGCGCCGGGGATGCCGTGTTCATCACGCGCATAGAACGCGGGGATCACCTCGCGTTCGAGCAGGTCATAGAGGGCCTCAGCTTCGATTGCGTCCCAGGCGGGATCCTCGCCGTGCTCGCGGCCATCCCCCAAAGCCCACCCTACTTCGGGCGTATAGGCTTCCGCCCACCAACCGTCCAATTCGGACAGGTTGATGCCGCCGTTGACCAATACTTTCATGCCGCTCGTCCCACACGCTTCCCAGGGGCGTCGCGGCGTGTTGAGCCAGACATCGACGCCCTGCACCAGGTGCTCCGTCAGCAGCATGTCGTAGTCGCCGAGGAAGATGACATGCGCGCGGGTCTCGGGTCGCCGTATGAAGCGGATCCATTCCTGAATCAAGGCCTGACCGGCCTGGTCCGCCGGATGGGCCTTGCCTGCAATGATGAGCTGCACCGGGCGCTCTTCGTTGTCCAATAAGCGCAGCAGTCGCTCCGGGTCGTGCAGCAGCAGGTTCGGTCTCTTGTACGTCGCGAAGCGCCGCGCGAAGCCCAACGTCAACGCGTCGGGATCGAACAGATGCTTCGCACCGCGGACCTCCTCGGGCGACGCGCCGGAACCGGCCAATTGCCGCGACAATCGTTCGCGAGCGTATTCAACCAGAGACCGCCGGGCGGCGGCGCGAAACCGCCAGAGATCGGCGTCGGAGACGCGGCGAAAATCTTCCTCCAGGGTCTGCGCCGTCCCCAGCCAGCGGTCCTTCCCGCAGCTTCGCGTCCAAAGATCGTCGGCTTCCACCGAATCCCAGGTCGGCATGTGGACGCCGTTGGTCACATGTCCGATTGGGATGTCGTCCTGCGGCCATCGCGCAAAGAGGGGCTCGAACAGCTGGCGACTGACCTTTCCATGCAGGCGGCTCACCCCGTTCACCGCTCCGCTGCCCCGGATTGCCAGATACGCCATGTTGAAAGGCTCCGACGAATCGTTCGAGTCGCTGCGCCCGAGAGCCAGCAAGTCGCGGAGTGATATACGAAGCTTCTGCTCGGCATAACCCCCAAGGTATTGCTCGATCAAAGCCGGCGCAAAACGATCGAAGCCGGCGGCCACCGCCGTGTGGGTCGTGAAAAGGTTGCCCGTCCGGGTGACGGTCAGCGCGACTTCGAAGGTGCGCCCGGTTTCCTCCATGAAGCTTCGGGCGCGCTCCAGCACCGCGAGAGCCGCGTGTCCTTCGTTCAAGTGGCAGACTTCGGGTTGGATGCCGAGCGCTGCGAGCAGTCGCCATCCGCCGATCCCGAGCAGCATTTCCTGCTTGAGCCGCAACTCCGGCCCGCCGCCGTATAACTCGCTGGTGATGCCCCGATGCGCTGGGTAATTCGCCGCGTCGTTGCTGTCCAGCAGGTACAGCTTCACGCGACCGACCTGGACCTGCCAGGCGCGCAGCCAGACGGAGTACCCGGGTAAGGCAATCTCGAACCGCAACCATTCGCCGTTCGCCTGGCGCAACGGCGTGATCGGCAACTGTCCCGGGTCGTTGTACGGGAAGAGAGCCTGCTGCGCTCCGTCCTTGTCGATTACCTGGCGAAAGTAGCCTTGCTGGTAGAGAAGCCCCACGCCGACGACTGGAACGCCCAAATCACTGGCGGCCTTGAGCTGATCGCCGGCGACATTGCCGAGCCCACCCGAGTAGATGGGCAAAGCTTCGCTCAGCATGAACTCCATGCTGAAGTACGCAACGCAGCTCAGCGCGGATTGCGGATGGGTTTGCTGAAACCACGCGGGCGCCTGCGCCGCATCTCGCCGCGCCTGCACCAGACCGTCAACGCTCTTGCGGAAAGCAGGCTCGGCCAGAACGCGCTGGAGTTTCTCCCGAGAGACCGTCTGCAGGACGACCCAAGGATTGTGCGTGAGCTCCCACAGCACAGGATCGAGCTGCCGCCACACGTGGTCGGTGGCATGATTCCACGACGACCGCAGGTCCAGGGCCAGCTCGGCCAAGCCGTCGAATTCCCTTACGTCGGTGGACGAGCGGGGCTTGTCAGCCTGGCTGATCCAGCTTTGCTGGCTCACGTTTTCTCATTCAGGGCAGCACCGACGATGGCCTGCGCTTCCGCCAGGATGCGGCGCAGATGCTCTGCTCCGCGGAAGCTCTCCGCATAGATCTTGTAAATGTCTTCGGTGCCTGAAGGGCGTGCCGCAAACCAGCCGCTTTCCGCCGCCACCTTCAACCCGCCGATTGGGGCACCGTTGCCAGGCGCGCGAGTGATTACGGTCTGGATCTTCTCACCGGCCAGCTCCGAGGACCGCACCTGCCGTTCCGATAGCCGTGCCAGCATCTGCTTTTGCTCCGGAGTCGCGGGCGCCTCGACGCGGTCGTATACGGGCTCACCGAACTCGCGCACGAGGTCGCGATAGATTTCACCGGGATCGCGGCCCGTGCACGCCGTAATCTCTGCCGCCAGCAACGCCGGGACGATGCCATCCTTGTCCGTTGTCCACGCGGTGCCATCCAGTCGCAAGAAAGCCGCGCCGGCGCTCTCTTCCCCGCCGAATCCAAGCGAACCGTCGAACAAGCCATCGACGAACCACTTGAAGCCGACCGGCACCTCATAGAGCTTGCGGCCGAGTTTCGCCGTGACGCGATCGATCATCCGGCTGCTAACCACCGTCTTACCGACTGCCGCCGACCTGTTCCAGCGCGGCCGGTGCTGGAAGAGATAGAAGATGACGACGGAAAGGTAATGATTGGGCGGCAGCAAGCCCGCGCTCCGGGTGACGATCCCGTGTCGGTCGTGGTCGGTGTCGCAGGCAAACGCGATGTCGAAACGGTCCTTGAGCCCGATCAGGCTCTGCATGGCATAGGGCGAGGACGGATCCATCCGGATCCGGCCGTCCCAGTCGACCGTCATGAAGCGAAAGGTCGGGTCGACCACGTCGTTCACGATCGTGAGATTCAGGCCATAGCGCGCGGCAATCGGCCCCCAGTAGTGAACTCCGGCGCCACCGAGGGGATCTACGCCCATTCGGACGTTCGCGCCGCGGATCGCATCCATATCGAGCACGCCGCCGAGATCATTCACGTAAGCGTTCAGAAAGTCGTGTCGGTGCGTGGTGGAAGCACGCAGGGCTTTTTCGTGTGAAATTCTTTTCACGCCGTCCAAGCCGCCGTCCAGCAGCGCATTGGCCCGGGCTTCGATCCACTCGGTCACGTCGTTGTCCGCCGGGCCGCCATTCGGCGGGTTGTACTTGAAGCCGCCGGCGTCGGGCGGGTTGTGCGAAGGCGTGATGACGACGCCGTCGGCCAGCCCCGAAGTGCGGCCGCGGTTGTAGGTCAGTATTGCGTGGGAAACCGCGGGGGTCGGAGTGTATTCGTCGTGCTCCGCGAGCATGACATCCACACCGTTGGCTGCCAGCACTTCGAGCGCGCCGGCACAGGCCGGCACCGAGAGCGCATGCGTGTCGGTGCCGAGGAACAGCGGGCCGCCGATGGACTGCCGCTTCCGGTAATCGCAAATAGCCTGGCTGATGGCAACCACGTGCGATTCATTGAAAGTCCGCTCGAACGAGGAACCACGATGCCCCGAGGTGCCGAACGCGACCCGCTGCGCCGGCACCGAAGGATCGGGCGTTTCAGCGTAGTACGCCGTGACAAGCCTGGGCACGTCAACCAGCATCTCGAGCGTGGCAGGCTTGCCCGCGAGGGGACTGACCTTCATGAGCCTCCGTCGTTGAAGCGCGCGGTAACGTCGGGTCAGGGCGCTGTTCGAGCTGCCATGCGGAACCCCCGTCTCGTCCTTGTTCTCGAGCCCGGGGCGCTGAGCCAGCGCGTTCCCTACGTTCCCGCCCCATTGATCGAGCGAGTCGACATTCCAGGTCGTTCCTTGCGTCGAGACGCTGCGCTCGTACAACGCAACGGGCGCAGATTCTCAATCGCTGGACATACCCGGGAAAGCGCTTCGGATATCTGCTCTCCTACAGTAGCACCGCGAACGTGTGGGCGCCTACGAAATTGCTGTGCCAGAGGCAATCCGATCGACACCGGCAAGTTGCGCTGCAACGATGCGGCCGGGAATGCCGATCCGGTAAGCATACCGCGAAAGTTATGCGGCCCCGATCGCAAGCATCGCCGACAAACCGATCGCCGAGCGTATCGAGAGCGGCCACCGACCCAATCCCAAATCCCGAACATTTGCGATGTCGACGCCCGCACTTCCGCGACGCCCGCCGCCTTCGTTCTACACGGCGACAAAATGCCGGCGCACGGCGCGCTCGTCACGGCACTTGGCAAGGATTCGACGGTGCGACGGGTCGCCGAGCAGTGTCAACGCCAGGGCCACGCGCGAGTCCGATGCCGAAGAGCCTCTGCTCATTATCGATCAGGCCCTCGACTGCAAGTTCGACGAACCGCGCTTCGCCCTCTTTGTCCGCTGTGTTGTATCGGATTGGCGAGTCATAACAGCTTCCGTGCTCGATCACGTCGTCTACGTCGTGGGGGTCGGGAGGTCAGCCTGGGTCATCGAAGACACGAATGTAGCCGTGCAGTGTGCCGTCCATGGGCGCTGCGCGTTACGTTATCGAACCCGAGGCTTTTGCCCAAGAGGGCGGCCGGCGCCAGCGTGCAGGGCTGCGTATATACCGAGTCCTGTAGAAGCAACGTAACCGGAGGTGTCCATCATGGCAAAGAAATTCAAGGTTGGTGACTCCGTGACGTGGAACTCGGAAGCGGGTCATGCCAGCGGGAAGATCATCAAGGTTCATACGAAAGATATCGACTACAAGGGATATGTCCACCACGCGACACCCAATGATCCGCAGTACGAGATCCAGAGCGACAAGACCGACCATATCGCGATCCACAAGGGCACGGCGCTGAAAAAGAGGAGTCACTGAGAAACCGAGCGTCCGACCAGCCGGAAGACTGGCGCGCAGCACAAACTCGCCGTGCATGCGGGCCTTTCGCACGATGGTGTTCCACACGGTGCCGGCATCACCATGGTCAACCTTTCGCTTGCTCGCGACGATCGCCACCTTGGCCTTCTTACCCTCATAGAAGCAGCGTAGGATCGCATCACCGTACGCGGTATGTACGTCGCGCCGCCCCGGTCGCGTTAGGACGGGGCAGACGATGGAAATCTTTCGACGCTTTCGACCTCGACTCGGTGTGGGGGTATGCTGCACCCCAACGTTGGTCGAATTGCGTCGGCTCGCGAAGAGGCTCGCCCGCACACAGACGACTTCAGCGTGCAAGAAGCATCGTCACCCGCGATTGCGGTACGGATATGCGCTGCCCCAAGAACCATGCATGGCCCTCGCCCAACGCTATTTGCGCGCCGCGGCGTGCGGCAGATGATCATCGCTGGCCGGAGCAACCAATGCGCGGCCGGGAATACGCTATCGAAGCCGATATTCCGCAACCCAGGCGCGCCTGGATGACTGGAACAACGATCCGTACCCGTTGTTCCGTTGCCGCACGATCATGAACTGCACGGAGGTTTTGCGCAGAGGCCTGTCTCCGTCTCGGGCCATTGAGAGGACCAGGCTGCGGATGTTGAACGTCGAGGACGGTGGCGGCGGACTCGCACTGCATCGCGTGCCAACGATTAGATAACGTGCCGTCCACGACGAAGTACTGATGCAACGGAGAACGTAGAAGCAATGAAAAGGGCAATAAAGGTGCTTTTCTATGCGGGCGCCGCCTTGGTGGCCTGGCAGGCGGTGCGCTACTTTTATGGACGTCTGTTGGCGTCCGCTGATTTTTCAGTCGAGCAGTCCTCCGTCCGAGAGAAGAAGGCTTACCGGCGTGCGACCGAGCGTTGGGAAAACGAGGGCGGTGCGACGCTCTCTGGTCATACCGGCGGCCCACCGCATTCGGAATAAGAGAATGTTTCGGAGGGTTGCCGGCGATGAGGCAACATTGTCCGGCGCAAGAGCCGACGGCTGCGAATATCTCTACGCGGTGGCTCCTCCAACCGATGCGCGGATTCGGACCGAAGTAGAGCGTGTGCCCCGTGCGCCGAAACATCACCAACTGCGTATCGGCCTGCGGCACCAGCGACCAGCACCACAAGGGATCAGTCAGGCCGTGTCGGCGACACTCACGTCCGGTGCGCGCGTCATGGCCGACGAGACGCTTCACCATCCCGCGCCCGGCGGCGCTGCTGGGCCCGTGAGCGACGCTTGAGCAATTGCTCGAGGACCACCACATCGCTGATGTCCGCCGCCTTCGACGCATACACCAGCGTCACGCGGCCCCGCTGCGCCCGCCGCAACAAAGCATCGAGTATGCCTTTGGCGGCCGGCGCACGCAGTTCCCGCGTGTACCGCCGCCGAAATTCCGGCCACTTGGCCGGATCGTGCCCGTACCATTCGCGCAGTTCGCGAGACGGCGCGATGTCCTTCTCCCACGCGGCGAGACGCGCCTTCGCCTTCGATACGCCGCGCGGCCAGAGACGATCGATCAGCACGCGATAGCCGTCCGCTGCGGCGGCCGGCTCATACGCTCGCTTGGTGACGATCATCTCTCGTGCTACCCGGTTGAAGCTGGTTGGACCAATCTTTAACGCCCAGGTGCCATCTGTGTTACCTCTCGTGCGAGGCGGCTCGCGTCGGCCGTTGGATCAAGGTACTTCGACCTCTTCGCGGCACGCTGACGCAAACCAGCGGCTACCCCCGCGACGCGGTCAACACAGCTCTCATGCGCCGCCTCAGCCCGTATGGCCCGCGAATAACGGAACCCGGGTGTGCCCGTTATCGCGGTGCCCCATGTCGCCTTTTGGCCGCGAAATGCGCTTTACCGGAAGGAATCGGGGGGAGAACACGCATGTCCTCAGCAAGCCGTCTTCTGGCGTGCACTGCAGTCCTTTTTACGGCCTTGGCACGGGCCGACATCATGGCGCCTCCGGGATTGCAGCCAGGAGACCAGTTCCGTCTAATGTTCGTAACGAGTTTTGGGCACGACGCGACCTCCCTCGACATCGACGTATACGACGCGTTTGCGGAATTCAGCGCGATCGCCTCCGGACTTACCGAGTATGACGGCGAGACCGTCGCCTGGCATGTGCTGGGCAGTACGCTATTCGCAGCCGCACATGACCGCCTCTCGAACTCACAGATTCCCATCTACAACACCGCAGGCGAGGTGCTGTTCGATGCGGCCAACCCCATTTGGGGAAACGCGCTCAACCCCACCCGCCCACTGACATCGATCCTGACCGACCAAGGCACGGTCTACGGCGGCTTGGTCTGGACCGGCACCAACGTGATCGGCAATCCGTTCACCGACTACTGGCTCGGAGGCCTCGGCAACGGCGGTAGCGAAGTCGGGTTTGATGTTCCGACCACCGGATGGCTGAACTTTGAAGTCGACGTCGACGCGACGACCCTACATCCGCTGTATGCGTTTTCGGATGTCGTCACCGTGGCCGCGAACAACGGTGATGGCGATGGAACGGATGGCGGCGGTGGGGGCACCGTCACGCCCGTGCCCGAGCCCAATTCGCTCGCCCTTCTGTCGAGCGCCGCCGCATTGGTGCTCCTGCTCAAACGGCCCCGCCCAGCGTAACGCGAGTGATACGAATCCGTCGCGCGGATACGGACATCGCGTGGCTCGTGAAAATTCGCGTTGACCCTGCAAGGGCGGCTACCCTAGCCTTAGCCTCCGCCGCCCGATATGGAACTGCTTTGCCAGCGTCGTGGGGGCGTCGGCTCGTCCGCACGTCCCAGGGAGGCAACATGAAGGTCGCAAGGCTTCTCGTCGCATTGATCGTCGCGCTGTCCGCCACAAGCTCCATCGCTGCAACAACGTTCGGTCCGAAGCAATTCACCCGCCGCGCCGGACCGCCGCAGACCTACACCGAATCGTTTCCCGGTTGCGGGGCACCCCCGTGCCGCCTCGTCGTCGTGAACGGCGATGCCGACGGGAACCATCGCGTGAGCTCGGCATCGGTGTTCGTCAATGGCAAGCCCGTGCTCGGTCCGGGAAACTTCAACCAGCGCGTCGATCGTATCGTGCTTCCCGTCGCGCTCGTGCCGAGCGACGACGTCAAAGTAGTGCTCGCCTCGGCTCCGGGTTCCTTCCTGACCCTGTCGGTGGAATGTGATGGGTCGGCCGAGCTCGGTATCGCCGACGACGAAGGTGTCATCTCGACGATCTGGGACGATGGCACCGTTTCGTTGTCCATTCCGCTGGTCAACGACGGCAACGTCGACGCGACCAACGTTTCCATCACCGGCATGTCGGCGGACGGTGGCAGCTACGTCGGTCCGACGCCCTTCGCATATTCAGCCGGCACGCTGCAACCCGAGCAGGCGCAGCAGCTCTATGCGCAGTTCCAGAACGTCGATGGGAGCAAGACGTTCCCGCTGACCGTGACGGGAACGTACGGGCTGGCGGGAGCGGTGTGCAGCTTCACCGCGGATACGTCGGTGTCGCCGCCGGCGCCGGGCAACGGCGGCACGCCGAAGTTCGCGACAACCGCGCCGCGCTTCACCGCCGACTCGGCGGTGTTCCCGCCGTCACCGCCGCCGCCGGATGCGAACCAGGAAACGAATGCCGAGAACGTGTACATGGCGCCTCTCGGCCCACGTCGCCTGCTCGCCTCGGCGCCGGCGCTCACCCCGCTCGATCGTACGGCGGCGTTCTCTCCTGACGACCAGGCGCCCGCGCCGGGAAGCAGCCCCAGCGCCGTAGGCTTCGTGCGCAATGCCAACGGCGGCAACTACTGGAACTATCCACCCGACCCGAGCGCCGCCGGAGCCGATCCTTCAGGGTTCGTGTTGATCAGCGCGAACAATCAGGCAGGCGCGACGGACGGGGCCGTGAGCTACTCGACCGACTTCGGGAAGACCTTCAAGACCGTCAACCTCACGCAGGCAAGCGGCTTCACGGATCCGGGCAATCCGGGCCGCACGGACTTCTTCCCGCAAAGCGACGGCGGCCTGTGCTGCGACCAGGTCGTGCACTACGTGCCCGGACGCAATCTGGTGATCTGGCTGCTCCAGTATTGGTCGCCGAGCATCAACGTGGGCGGACTCGCGCAGAAGGGCCAAAACCGGTTGCGAATCGCGTGGGCCACGCCGCAGGCGGCGGCAGCCGACTTCCTGCACGCGTGGAGCTGGTTCGACGTGAGCCCCACTACGCTCGGCGATACCACGGCGACCGATTGGATGGACTATCCCGATCTCGCCTACTCGAACGGATGGGTGTACATCAGCGTCGATCACGGCTTCTGGAATCCCGGCAAGGACTCCAAGGGCAACGTGATCGGCCAACGGGTCAACAACGACCGGCGCTGGTTCGTGCGCGCCTCGCTCGACGATATGGCCAACAATCGCTCGAGCGTCAACCTCGTGTACTACGAGCCCGTGAAAAACGGGCTCGTCAAGGCGCACTTCGTGCAGTCGGCTCCCGACACGATGTACTACGCGGCGCAGCCGGACACGAGCACGCTCAGCGTGTTCGCCGATCCCGATTCATCGCCGGACGTGCCCACGCCGAAGGACCTCAAGACGGCGTCGCGCTGCTCGAGCGCCGCAACCAACCCGTGCGATTACTCCATCATCGCACCGGACGGCCTCAACTGGAACGTGGCGCCGCACGGCGTACTGGGAGGTGCATACGTAGCGCCTTCGGTATTCTGTCCGCCGTCGGGCTGCAGCGGTCCCACGAAGTTCCTGTATTTCGCGTACGACGGGGGGCGCGACAACTCGGCGAATCGTGCCTTTCCCTACGTGCGTATCACCAAGGTGGACGCCGATGCAATCAATATCGTGAGTGAGATGGACATCTGGAACTCGGCGTTCGGGTTCGCAACGCCGGCACTCACCTGGCGAGCGGGATCCGGCAAGGATGAGGTCGCGTTCTCGCTGGCGACCGGCGGCGGAACGAGCTACGCCGACAACGCGGTGGGCTTTCTCGGCGACTTCGTGGCGTACGTCACCACGAGCAGCAACGCGACGCAGAGCGACAGCGCGAGCAACGTGCGCTACGGCGACTACTTCTCCGTGCGCAATGCGACGGCACCGGTCAGCGCAAATGGGCAGGGGATCGGCTATTCGACGCTGGGATATGCGGTGACACAGGCGAGCGCCGGCAAGCCGTGCGCAACGGGCGGCTGCAACATCGCACTGCAGTACATCCTGTTCGGGCGTAACGAAGACCTGTATCCGCCGCCCGTCGACCCGGGACCGAAGTAGCTTTCCAATCAGCCGGTCGTGCGCGCACCTCGCGCGCGCGGCCGGCTTCCGTGGACGCAGAGTTCAGCATGCGCGCGCTTCGCCCTAGGGCAACGTCATCCGCCGCGGCACCGGCGGCGGCAGCTTTCCGACGTCCGCTGGCCGCCAAAGCGGAAGTACACCCTCATGGGATGAGGCCGACCTTTCGCAGCGACTGAAAGACGCCGTTGGCCTACCGGCTTGCACAGAGTGCGCGCCGTCCAGCGGATTGGTTGTTGCGCTCACGATTGTCTAGCCTCGGGGATCATCGATCACCGCTCGCTCTTGCAAGGCGTACTCGATCGCCTCCTCCGGCGTCATGCCATACCCTTCCTTCCAAGCCCAATCGAAGGCCGCGTCGTTACCGAACGAGCCGCGTGCTGACGCGATCCGGCGGTCATGGTCGGACTGTTCGCATGCCGCGAGAGGAGCGCCCATCTCATTTCGCAGTCGCGATGCGTGGCCGTAAAGGCAGGCCCCTCGTTCGAACTGGCGCAAGGCGAACGCGAGACCGGCAGATTCTTCCAGGCAATCCGCAATGCCTCGCCGGTCATCCAGTTCTCGCCATACCTCGAGACTGTCGCCAAGCAGGGCGCTGGAAGACGCATAGTCGCCTTGTTCACATGCAACGACACCCAGACAGGTGAGTAAAGCAATGCCGATGCCGCGCTGATCGCCCAATTCGCGGTAGATCATCGCCACCAGCCGGGAGTCGCTGCATCTCGCCGCCGAAGACAGCTACGCCGTGCCACCGCTGCCGCTGCCGAGCCCTGGCCCTCGCTCCGAGGCATCGACAAGATGCGCCAGCGCGCGATCTAAGAGCCTTTCATCCTCGAGATGCAGATCGTTACGCCGAGTGACACCCAACGAAAAAGGGGATAGACGTTATCAAGCCACAGTTCGGCCACAGCCCATCTTGCTTGGTCACAGTGCGAGCAAGGGGGGCCCTGCTCGCCTAAGGTGACGCCCATTGGTTGGCGAGTCAGGCCCTTCAGACTCAATGCGCATGCTCGCAGGCGACGGGCCGGATGCTCGGCGTCTCCTCGCGCGGCTCCTTCCATTCCGAGCCCGCAACGAGCTCGCCATCCTGGAACACCATGTTCATCCTCGCCGGATCCTGCAATACGGTGATGTCCTTCAGCGGGTCGCCGTCCACCACGATCAAATCCGCTTCGAGCCCCGGCTTGACGCTGCCGAAGCGGTCACCGCGCCGAATTGCGCGCGCGGCCACCGACGTCGCGGCACGCAGCACGTCGATATTGCGCATGCCGAGTCCCACAAGGTATTCGAGTTCCTTGGCGTTGTCCCCATGCGGCATGCGATTGCCCAGATCGCCGCCGGATGCGATATTGACCCCGGCCTCGTACGCCTCTTTGATGCTGTTGGTCCAGAACGGCTCGTTGATCTTCATCTCGTCTCGCTGCTTCTGGCTCAGGCCGAGCTTCTCGCCGAGATGGAGCACGCTGTAGAGCGTGCACAGCGTCGGGACCAGATACGCCTTGGTCTTCTTGAACAGCTCGATCGATTCCTCGTCGAGGCGCGTACCGTGCTCGATCGTGTCCGCGCCCCAGCGCAGCGCGAACTTGACTGACTCGTACGACTGCGCGTGCACCGCCACCGAGCGGCCCCAACGCTTGGCCTCCTCGATGCCGGCACGCAGCTCGTCTTCCGACATCGTCGTCATCCAGGAGAACGCAGTGGGGTGCACCTCGACACCGCTGGCGATGAACTTGATGTTGTCGACGCCCTCGCGCGTCTGCCGTCTAACGGCCTTGCGGATAGCGTCGACACCGTCGACCACGAGCCGTCCGCCAGTGCTCTCCCACTGGGGCGGCAGCAGATCGTTGCCGCTACCCGTCGTCCCGATGCCGCGTCCGCTTGCCACGATCTTCGGGCCATAGATCTTGCGTGCCTTGATGGCGTCGCGAAGTGCGACACTCGTGTTGCCTATCGTTCCCACTTCGCGCACCGCGGTGAAGCCGGCATCGAGAACGGCCCGCGCGTGGACCACGCCGTTGATCACCGCGGTCTCCACCGGAAATCGGATCGCCTCCTCCATGTTCTTGGCGCCGGCATAGACGAGATGAACGTGACAATCGATCAGCCCGGGCATCACGGTGCGTCCCTGGCAGTCGATCTCGTGGATGCCCTTGCCGCGCGGCGCCTGCGCCATCGCTCCAGTCGCAATGATCTTGCCGTCCTTCACGTGCACGTATGCATTGTGAACGGCCTCATCGGCGATGCCATCGATGAGGTGGCAGCCGGTGAGCACAATCTCGGTCGGCGTGGTGCGGGCAAATGAGCGCATCGTGACTTCTCCAGTTTGGCGTTACGGTTTGCTTGTGCCGGTGACTTCCGCATAGCTCGCGAGTGCGACTGCGAGCACACGCGCGCCGTCGGCAAGAAGCGAGGGATCGGTGTATTCGTCGGGGTGATGACTCAGGCCGTCGCGACTTGGAACGAACAGCATGCCCGTGGGGCAATGCGTTGCCAGGTGCACCGAGTCGTGGAACGCGCCCGACATGATGTCCATTGCGGGCAGTCCAACGTGGTTCGCCGCGCGGCGCAATGATGTACACACGCCGTCGTCGAAACGCGTCGTGGAGAGGTGCATCAGAGGTTCCACGGCGAGCGTGCAACCGTAGCGCTCGTCGCTGCAGAAGTCGCGTAGCAGCTTCTCGGCCACATCGAGGACCGCGGCCTCGGCGTGCCGCATGTCCACCGTGATCGTTGCTTCGCCCGGGATGGTGTTGATCGAATCGGGTGTGACGTCGATGCGACCCACCGTGAGCCGCAGATCGGCGACGCGCTCGGCTGCGCCATAGAGCTCGGCGAGCAGCGCGCTGACCGCGCGCAGCGCATCGCGCCGCAATGCCAAGGGCGTGGTGCCTGCGTGAGCCGCGCGTCCGCGAGCGACGACGCGGAACCATCGCACGCCCTGCACGCCGACGACGATGCCGATAGGCACGTCCGCCTCCTCCAGGACCGGTCCCTGCTCGATATGCGCCTCGACGAACGCCCGCATCGGCGTGCCGAGCCCATGCTGGGGAAGATGCGCGAGTGCGCGCCGCATCGTCACCATGTCGTCGGCATAGCGCACGCCCCTGGCGTCCTCTGCCGCTGCAAGCGCGTCGAAGCGCTGTGGCTCGACGAACGCCTGGGCGCCGAGCGAACCGGGCGAGAAGCGGCAGCCTTCTTCGTTGGACCACGCGACCACGTCGATCGGGTGACGGGTTTGGATGTTCGCGTCGTTCAGCGCCGCGATCACCTCGAGGCCGGCGCAGATGCCGTACGCCCCGTCGAGCTTTCCTCCCGCCGGCTGGGTGTCGACATGGCTTCCGGTGACCACGGGCGCGACATCGGCCATTCCCGCGCGCCGCATGAACAGGTTGCCGGCAGGGTCGAGCGCGGCAGTGCAACCGAGGGCTGCGGCATGGTCGGCGAGAAAAGCGCGAGCCTCGACATCGGGCGGTGTGAGCGCCTGGCGATCGACGCCGCCGTCAGCTCGCGCGCCGAAAGTCGCAAGCTTCGCGAGCAGTGCCGAAAGACGGTGCTCGGACACACGGGTGGCAAGATTGTCGAAAGCGGACACGACGACCTGGCGACTCAATCGGTGTGGATGTTCGCGGTCTTGATCACGCGCGCCCACTTGTCGATGTCCGTGCGGAGGAATCGGCCGAGGTCCTCCGGCGACGTCGGCGACGGAATGCCGCCCAGCGCCTCCAGCCTTTCCCGCATGCCCGGCGCCGCCAGCGCCTTGCCCATCGCGGCGTTCAACGCCTCGATGGCAGGACGCGGCGTGCCGGCGGGCGCGACGAGCGCGAGAAATCCGCCGGTCTCGTAGCCCGGCACGCCTGACTCGGCAATGGTCGGTACGTCCGGCAGGCCCGCGAAGCGGTGTGACGAGCCGAATGCGATCGCGCGCGCCTGGCCGGCACGTATGAAGGGCAGGATCGCCGCCATATCGGCAAAGATGACGTCGACCTGACCGGCGACGAGATCGTTGATCGCGGGTCCCGCGCCGCGGTAGGGCACGTGCAGCAGATCGACACCGGCCATCATCTTGAAAAGTTCGGCGCTCATGTGCGCGGTGCTTCCGGTGCCATACGAAGCGTAGGTGACACGTCCTGGCCTCGCTCGCGCAAGCTCGACGAGATCCTTCACCGTCTTCACCGGCACCTTGGGATTGGCCGCCAGAACGATCTGATTCCGGACGATGAGGCTGACCGGCGCGAAGTCGCGCGTGAGATCCCAGGTGACGTCTTTCGAAAGCGTGTTATTGACCGCCTGCGCTGCAGTGGCGACCAGCAGCGTGTAGCCGTCCGGCGGTGCGTGTGCGGCGACGTCCGTTCCGATGTTGCCGCCGGCACCCGCACGGTTGTCGATTACGAGCGGTTGACCGAGCGCCTCGCCCAACGCGGGCGCAAGAACCCGCATTACGACATCGGCGCCGCCGCCGGGCGGAAACGGTACGATGACCTTGACGGGCCGGCTGGGGAACGGCTGAGCCATTGTCGAGGCACTCAACACCAAGCCGAGCAGCAACGAGAGAACGCGAGACATGCTATTCGGGCCGGCTGGCGACGTGCGGCCCCGGGCTGCGTTTGCGCGATTCGCGAGGCGATGAGGGCGGCGGCCAGTGCACTTCGGCAACGTATTCGTACTGGTCCTCGCGGAACGAGTTCTCGACCCACCGGATCGGCGAGCCATCCGAAAGATACACACGCGACTCCACGCGCAATACGGGCGCCGCGAGCGCGACGTCGAGCAGACCGGCGACGTCGATGTCGGCGCGGGCAACTCGGATCGCGTGCACGCTGCGCGCCTGCCGCAACCCGAACCGCCGCCACAGCAGCTCGTGCACGGGGTGCTTGAGGTCGGCGCGTGAAAAAGCCCCCCCAATGTCCACCGGCATGAACGAATCGACAACCGACAGAGGCCCGCGCTCGAGCGTGTGTACGCGCACGAAGTGCCAGACCGGATCTCCCTGCGCGAACCCGAAGAACGCGGCAACCGCCGGAGGACTTGGCACCTCGCCCAGCGCGACGACGCGCGAGCGCGTATTGAGCGACGCATGCAGCAGGTCACCGCCGGAGCCGACGACGCGTCGCGTGGCAGGCACGCCGAGGCGGCGCGTGCCCACGCCGGGCCGGCTTTCGAGGAGCCCTGCCTGCTTCAGATGGCTCAGCGCCTGGCGAACCGTCGTCCGGCTGACGCCGAACTCGCGACACAGCGCCTGCTCGGTCGCGGGCGGCGAATCGTGCGACCAGTCGCCCGCCTCGAGTCGCACAGCGAGAACCTGGGCGATCTGCTGATGCAGCGGTCCGTGGGACCGGCCCATTTGTATTCTTTTCATGACAGTCATACAATCTAGGCGGGTCGGGCCACGGTGTCAATAGAGCGCAGCGCGCATTCACGCTGCGTCGCGCGAAAAAAAAGGACAGGGTCAGCATGAATCGCACCAACGGCGCCAGTTTTCAGACGATTCCCATCATCGACATCGCGCCGCTGTTCGGCGGCTCCGATGCAGACGCGCGCGATGTCGCGACGCAGGTGCGCGACGCGGCCGTCGACGCAGGATTTTTCTATGTGCGTGGACACCAGGTCTCGCGCGATCTGATGGACGCGACGTATCTCGCGGCGAAGTATTTCTTCGAGCTCCCGCTGGAACGCAAGCAGGCGATCGCGGTGCGTACGGGCTCCGCGCATCGCGGGTACATGCCGATGGCGCAGACGATTCAGTCGGGGCGCCGCGCGGACCTCAAGGAAAGCTTCAACTTCGCCTATCCTTTCACGCCGGACCATCCGGCAATGGCGAGCGGTCACGAGCTGATCGGCCTCAATCAGTGGCCCGCTAACGAACCGGTATGGCGCTCGGTCGTCGAGCGATACTATGGTGCCGTATTCGAGCTAGGCCAGCGCTTGCTCGGCGCATTCGCCCTCGCGCTCGGCATGCCACGCGATCACTTTCGCTCGCTGTACCGGCATCCGCTCGTGCGCGCGCGGTTACTGCACTATCCGCCACAGCCCCCGGACGTTGACGTCAATCAGTTCGGCGCCGCCGAGCACACCGACTACGGCACGATCACGATCCTGTGGCAGGACGCGGTCGGCGGGTTGCAGGTCAAGAACCGGGCCGGTGAATGGATCGACGCGCCGCCACTGGAAGACACGTTCGTCATCAACATCGGCGACATGCTGGAGCTGTGGTCGAACGACCTCTTCGCGTCCACGCCACATCGGGTGATCAATGCCTCGGGCCGGGAGCGCTATTCGATCGCGGTCTTCTACGATCCCGACCACGACGTACGCGTGGAGTGCCTGCCCAATTGCTCCTCCGCCGATAACCCCGCGCGGCATGCGCCGCTCGTTGCCGGCGACTACATCGTTTCGCGCTACAACGCGACTTACGCCTACCGCAAGCCGGCCGCGGCGCGCGAGCCCGCTTCACTCACCTCCGCGAGGTCCGCATGACGTCCTCCGCATCCCGCCGCAAAGCCCTGGCGACGATGGGTGCCGCCACCCTGGGGAGCGCCTTTCCGGCGATCGTGCGCTCGCAGCCGCGGCAGCTTGTCATTGGCGGGCCAGGCGGCCAGGAGGCGCAGACGCGTAAGTTCCTGATTCCCGCGTTCGAGAAGCAATACAACTGCAAGGTTCTCTACGACGGCGCGCAGACACTGCCCAACCTGAAGAAGCTGCAGGCGAATCCCTCGCGGCCGCCGTTCGACGTCGTCATGATGGACGAGCCGGGAACGATCATCGCCGCACAGGACAACCTCCTCGAGCCGCTCACGCCGTCGCGGATCAAGAACATGTCGAAGCTCGCGCCGGCCTCGATCGTCAAGGACGGTGCCTGGCTGGTCTATATGAATGCGGCGATAGCCATCGGCTACAACACCAAAGGGCTGCCCGATGGCATCCCCGCCTGGACGCTGCTGTGGGATCCGCGCATGCGGGAGCGCGTCATGATCCCGCATCCCAAAACGACCCAGGCGCCCGCGATGCTCGCAATGGCGGCGCACCTCGAGACGGGCAAGCCCTTGCGAGAGGCGCAGTACGACATGGACGCCGCGTTTCGCAAGCTGAAGCAGATGAAACCGAACCTTCTGCAGTCGTACCTCGCCTCCGCGCAGGCGTCGATCCTCCTTGAGAAAGGCGAGGCCTGGGCAGCGCCGGGCTTCTTCAACACGTACGTGCTCGAGCGCAAGGCCGCAGGCGCGCCCGTCGACATGGCTTACCCCAAGGAAGGCTCGTTTGCCTATCCCAAGGTGATCGCCAAGGTGCGCAACGCGGCTTCGCCCGAGCTCGCGGACGCATGGATCAACGCGTGCCTGAGCCCGGAGTTCCAGCGGATCTGGATGCGTGAGTTCTACAGCGCACCAACCAACACCGAAGTTCCGGTGTCGCCGGGTCTCATTTCATCGAAGGACCTGTTCGTGCTCGACATGGAATGGCACACCAAGCGCATCGGCGAGGTCGCCGACCGATTCGATCGCGAGATCAATGCCTGAACTCGGATCGCCGGCAGCGGCGACCCGTCGCGACGACACACCGACGTCGCACAATACCTACGTCGAGCTCGTCGACGTCAGCAAGGGATTCGGCGGCACGGCGGTGCTGCGCGCCTTTTCGCTTGCGATCGCCCGCCGCGAGTTCATCACGGTGCTCGGCCCTTCCGGCTGCGGCAAGACGACGCTGCTGCGCCTGATCGCCGGACTGATCCGGCCCGATTCGGGGACGATCCGCGTCGGCGGTCGTGATCTCACCGCACTGCCTGCGCACAGGCGCAACGTCGGCATCGTGTTCCAGTCCTATGCGCTCTTCCCGCACCTCAGCGTGTGGGAGAACGTGGCGTTCGGGCTGAGGGCGCGCCGCGTCGAGCGCGCTCATATTGCGCGCGAAGTCGATGGCGCCCTTGACATGGTCCGGCTGGGCGGCTTGGGCGATCGCGCGGCCCGCAACCTCTCCGGCGGTCAGCAGCAACGCGTCTCGCTGGCCCGGGCTATCGTCACCAAGCCGGCCGTGATGCTGCTCGACGAGCCGTTCAGCGCGCTCGACCGCAAGCTGCGCGAATCGATGCAGATCGAGACGCGCGAGCTGCTTCGGCGCATCGACGCGACAGCGATCTTCGTGACGCACGATCAGGAAGAAGCGCTGATCATGTCCGATCGCGTCGTCGTGATGAAGGACGGGCACGTCGAACAGATCGGCTCTCCGCAGGCCGTCTACCGGAAGCCCGCAACGCCGTTCGTGCTCGGCTTCGTCGGCCAGTCGCTGCGGCTCGCTGGCCAGGTCGAGGCCGCCGAGCACGGCTTGATGACGATCGCGACCGCGCATGGCGTCGTTCGCGCATCCGGCACGGTGGCGCGCGGTACGCGCGTGCTGGTCGCCGTCCGGCCCGAGTGTGTCGAGTTCGCGTCGGCATCCTCCGAACACAATGGCGCCACCGCTGTGGTGCGCGACGTCGTGTTCGTGGGCTCGAAGACGCACGTGCTGCTCGAGGCCGGACGCGACGACGCACTTGCAGCAGAGCTCGGCGGCCCTAGCCCGCCGTCGATCACGCCCGGCGCGCTGGCCACGATACGCTGGCGCATCGCCGATACACTCGTCTTCCCACTGACCGCCAGCTGACCGTGCGCACGATGCGGTCGAATGCCGACGACGCACCCTATGGCGTTCTGGCCGTGCCGGCGCTCGCTTATCTGCTGCTGGTGTTCGTGGTTCCCGTAGCGCTGCTGGTCGTGGGCAGTATCGTCGTCGACCAAAGGCTGACGCTGGCGAATTTCACTGCGTACCTCGGCGACTCGCACAATCTGCGCACGGTCGAAGCAACGTTGCGCTACGCCTTCTTGTCTGCCGCGTTTTGCCTGGTTCTCGGTTATCCGTTCGCCCGCTTGATGCTGGGATTGACGCAGCGCGCCGAGTTGCTCGTCTTCGCAGCGTTGCTGCTGCCGATGTCGCTCAGCCTCATCGTGCGCGCCTTCGGCTGGACGATCCTGCTCGGACGCGACGGCCCGCTCAACCATCTTCTGCTCGGGCTGCATGTCGTCGATCGACCGATCCGCCTGCTGTTCACGGAAACCGGGCTCGTCCTGGGGACCATCAGCATCAAGCTGCCGCTGATGATCCTTCCAATCTTCCTCGCGCTGAAGACCATACCGTCCGAGCTGCACGATGCGGGCGCAGCGCTCGGCGCCGGGCCGCTGTACCGCTTCGCGCGCATCGAGCTGCCGCTCGCACTGCCCGGCATCCTTGCCGGCTTTGCGCTGGTGTTCGCGCAGGCAGCCGCGGCCTACGTGCTGCCGACCCTGCTCGGCGGAGCGCGCATGCAGATCATGTCCAACGCAATCGTCGATTCGTTTCTCATCCTGCAGCAGGGCGCGGTTGGCTCGACGATCAGCGTCCTTCTGCTGGCAATCGTGACCGCGGTGCTCGTGCTGACGAGCGCGCTTGCCAGCCGCAGGGTGCACGCGTGAGAGCGCTCGCCGAACGCGCCGCCGGGATCGCGGGTGGCATCTATCTCGTGCTCCTCGCGGCGTTCATGCTCTGGCCGGTCGCGATCGTGACGCTCGTCTCGTTCTCGCCGACGCCCGTCTTCGACGTGCCCACCGAAGGCGCGTCGCTGCAGTGGTATCGCAAGCTCGCCGACCTCGATGAGCTGTGGCCCGCCGTGCGCCTCTCCGCGGAGGTCGGAGCTATTGCGAGCGTCGGCGCGCTGATGCTCGGCAGCCTGTGCGCACTCGGCTTGCGTCGCGGACGCCTCTATTGCCCCGCCTGCATCCTCGCGTTCCTGATGTCGCCGCTCATGTTGCCCGGCATCGTGCTCGGCGTCGCGATGCTCATCACGTTCCGCGCAACGGGCTTTCTGGATGCGTACACCTCGCTCGTGCTTGCGCACATCGTGATCACGGTCCCCTACGTCGTGCGCGTGCTGTACGCGGCGCTGGGATTGTTCGACTTCACGATGATCGATGCGGCCCGCACGCTCGGCTACAGTCACCCGGTCGCGCTGTGGAAAGTGCTGGTGCCGAACCTGCTGCCCTCATTCGTGACTGCGGGAATGTTTGCGTTCCTCATGTCCGTCGACAACTACGCCCTTGCGCTCTTCCTCGGCGACGTTCGCACGGTGACGCTGCCCATCGAGCTTTTGAAGTTGCTCGACCGGGCAGCCGATCCCACCGTCGCCGCAATCGCGACGTTGATGGTCGCGTTCACGGCCGCCCTGCTGGTCGTGGGAGAGCGCCTGATCGGCGCAGCGCGCCTGGTGGGAAGGTCTGCATGAGCCGCGAGGCGAGCGTGATCCGCAATGGATCCATCGTGGAGGCCGCGCGTCGCACGCTGCGGCGGGCGGACATCGCCGTCAGGGACGGGATGATCGACGCGATCATTCCGCCCGGGGCACCTGCGCCCGCCGACGCGAAGACCATCGACGCAACCGACCGGCTGCTCATGCCGGGGCTCGTGAACGCCCACACGCACAGTCACGGCAACCTCGTACGCAGTGCCGGCGACCGATGGACCCT